>JAEPEX010000023.1_pt1 | contig 413138 bp, 348 predicted proteins | sample 9130951 | NCBI WGS metagenome assembly JAEPEX01 (sample SAMN17228542, study PRJNA684324) | microbial mat metagenome | biome: saline marsh[ENVO:00000054]; feature: microbial feature [ENVO:01000007], biofilm[ENVO:00002034], sulphate-reducing...; material: estuarine water...
CGGGCCGAGGCTCTTGTTGGGCGGATGTTCGGCCTGGCGAATCAATCATGGTTGGCCCCGTCTATTTGCTCGCTTTCTGGTCCAACATCGAGCAAGTGGAAACGCATACTCTCACGAGCATGAAAGGAAAGAGAAAAGTTCAAAGACGTAATTGCATATACCTGATTGTCTCGTAGGTCAAGGACATAACAAGAGTTACCAGACTGCCTAAGCAGAATGCAATCGTTGTCGCATTGAGCTGGTGCCGAATCACTTTTCGTAGCGACAGAAACTCTCCAAAACCGAACCGTTTCTCCGTTGCTAACTAGCGTCGCGTTCACCGGAAGAGCGATAAGTAGGCCCAAAGAAGTCACAAGAACAATGGCCCGCACAATCCTGAGCGCCCCCGACTGACGAAACGAAATCCATCCTAGAAGAATGGCAACCACGGAAACGAAGAGGAATGCTGTAGGATTACCCCAGGTAAGACTCTTCAGACCCGAAAGCATGGGTCCCTCAAGGGAGTAAAAGAAATAGTCGTAAATCGAGCCGTAAGCCTCGGATGAGAAACCTGTCATCAACGGCTCTATCAGTAAAGTTAGGAGTGCGAGTTGAAAGAACACAACTATGAGTTGCAGTGCTGTGTCAAAAAACGTTGGCAATACCTTAAACAGAAGTGCAAAGAAAAGCTTGAACGAACCAACGAAGAAATCAAGTGTACCCAATAGAAGCAAACACAACGCCCTCTCGGTACTATCCTCGAAATCGCAGCGTTTTCCCTTCTCCGTTGATTCTTTAGGCCAAGGTAGATCTGCGGTCTTCTTGGAATACACGCTTTGGTTCAGAAAGGATAGGATGCGAAGAAAGAGAAACCAAGCGAACAAGACAGCAGATGCGAAGAAAAACCAATCTATCGGAGTCTTATGAAAGAGTTCTAACAGGAGTTCCGTGCCGATCTGAAAGAAGAAGAAAAGTGGCTCTCCCGGATCTCCTGGGACTGTTGTATCATGTAGATCAACAACTTGAGAACCGCCTGTCGCTGAAACCCCATCTGGACGCTGTTGATAATGACATTTGATAAAGAGACCCTTCAGACGCTTTTAAATCTTCCTGATATCGCCGTTGATCGCGTGGTGCTCGGCGAGCGCAAGACACTTAAAGTCTATGTGCATAGCACACTGGAGGGTACGAACTGTCATCGCTGTGGTCGGCCAATCGATCATGAGTATGGCCATGGTCAAGAGATAGAGTTACGCCATTTGCCATTATTCGCGTATACAGTTGTTCTTATTTTGAGGCCGAAGCGTTATCAATGCCACTTCTGCGAAGGGCGTCCGACAACGAGCCAAACGCTGTCATGGTACACGCGGCGCTCCCGAGTGACAAAAGCATTCGAACAGCAGATGCTGCTGGAGTTGATCAACAGTACGCTCGAGGATGTCAGTCGCAAGCATGCCATTGGTGTCGACGCACTGCAGGGTATTTTGGATCGAAACATGGCGTGCGATGTCGATTGGAACGCAATTGAACGCTTGGAGGTCATTGGCATTGATGAGATTGCGTTGAAAAAGGGTCATCGTGATTTTGTCGTTGTGATCAGCGCTTACATTAACGAGACATTGCATGTCATCGGTCTGCTCGGCGACCGCACCAAGGCCAGCGTACAGGAGTTTTTTCTCAGCATTCCCAAGCGCTTGCGACGCACCGTCCAGAGTGTTTGCTCGGATCTTTATCAAGGTTTCATCGGTGCCGCTAAAGCCGTGTTCGGCAAGCGCGTACACATTTGCGCGGATCGGTTCCATGTTGCCAAGCTGTACCGAAATGGACTGGAAAACCTGCGCAAAAGCGAATGGAAACGGCTGTGTCATATCCTCTCCGAAGAAGAGCGCAAGTCATTCAAGAACGTGCATTGGCTGCTGCGTCAGCGTCGCGCCGATCTGAATGCAGATGAGCGACGCATGCTGAATCGGCTCTTTCGCTATTCACCAAAATTACAAGAAGCTTATGAGGCTTGCGAATCACTCACTGCCATCTATGAAAGCCGCCTATCAAAAGGTCAGGGTAAGCGCAAACTGCGTGGCTGGATGGAACGTGTCACCAACCGCAAGCTCAGTTGCTTCGATAGCTTCCTCGGGACACTGAATACTCACTTTGAGGAAGTGACGAATTATTTTATTGGTCGACACACCAGCGGCTTTGTCGAGGGGTTAAATAATAAGATCAAAGTCATCAAACGCCGCTGCTATGGCATCACCAACCTTGGACACCTCTATCAAAGGATATGCTTGGATCTCAACGGATATGACCGGTTCGGGGTTGACACATTATAAATCAATGAGTTACAGAGTTTGCGCTCGACTACATTTTAACCTTGATGTGTACGAAAAAATGAGCTTAAGTAGTTGTTTTTCAAATTTTTATTGGTTCCCATGAAATCCGGGAGAGCCAGAAAAGTCCTGGGGTAGATACAAAAAAAGAAGAGGGTTCAACATGGGTCTGCGAATTTGCGAATGTGGTGTATGCTGCCAAGCCTATGACAGATATGTGTATATAAAGACCCAGAACAATCAAGATCAGGGACATCACGGGACGCGGCGTCGCTGTCGTAACAGCTCCGCGAGTCACCGACATGGATTCCATGGCAAGCATTACAGAAACGGTCTTGTAGTAAACGCGGGGCGGAGACTGAATAATAGCAAGGAGAAGTATTCGCCCTTAGCCGGAGCCCTGCGGTGCAAGGTTTATTACTCCATGATGCTGTCACCGACCGCCGGGATTTTCAGTCCGGGCGTGCGCGATGTGATGCGAGGCATTCCGGTGCCCAACGTTCAGCACAGCCCGGCGCTTGGCCCGCCTGGCACTGGCTTGCAATTAACAACCGAGCTCGACGCGGGCCAAGCGCTCGGGCTAGACTGTTCAATTTCACCCTTGAACGCCACGAACCGCTCATGCAGTTTTGCTGACGGGCTGCAGGGCCCGGCGGCGGCGTGCGAGCATAGACGGGCCGAGGGTTTTATCCAGCCACTGCTGGACATCGAGGCTCCGCACCGATTCCATCGCCTCGCGGATGAGCGGGGCCGATAAGTCTGAGAGGAAGGCCGGAATCAGCAGCACCAGTCGGCCGACCTCCTTAAGTGGACCGCGGTTGGTGAAGGTCTTGTAATGACCGAAGATCGATTCGATGATATCCGAGGAGGCCAGATAGGTGACACCGGCGGGCAGCTTGGCCGCTTCCTGCTCGACGACCTGTAGCATCCGCGCGCGGAAGTCGGCGACCGGGGGTGCGAGCGGTCCCAGTGCGGCGAGTTCCACCTGCAGCGCTGTCGGTGTGGTGCGCGACAGGCCCTTGGTCTTCAGCAACGTCTGGATGGTCTTAGAGACAGCGATCGTCTGCGCCCAGTCGGGCAAGCGGTGGCGATATGGCAAGACCCAGGCAAACGCCTGGAGAAAGCGCGCATAGCCCTGATCGGCTAAGCGCCAGAAGGCGTCATCAAGGTCGTCCAGCGCGGTCGCACCGCCCGCCCGCAAGGCATCGCATAATGCCGCACGCGAGTCGTATTGCTTGCCGATCATGCCTTGTAACGGTTCGACACGCCGCTAGCCCCAGAGCCTGCGCAGCCGCGCATAGGCACCACCGTTGAAGACGCAGGGGCGCCCAATGGCGCTGAAATCGCCCTGATCGTGATAGGCGATCAGCCGCTGTGCCCACTCGACATGGGCGTCAATGGCCATGTAGCGCGCCTTGCTGCGCTGGCGCGGCGGCAGCAGAAGCGCCAGGTCGGTTTGTTGAAAGCGGCTCAAGGTCGCACCGGTGTGCTTCAAGAATTCCTGCCAGTGCGCGTCGTCGCGCCAGTGCGCCTTCAGCTGCGTGGCCACGGCATGGGAGATGTCGTAGGTCGCCACGCAGCGCGGCGCCTGTTGGCGAAACAACGCGATGCCCTTGCGCACGTTGCTGCCGTGATCGGCGACGATCTGTACCGGCACACCGGCGCGCGCGCTCACCTGTTGTAGCACCGCCGCCACCCACACGCCGGTACTTTGCACGCTCACCTCCACGGCCAGCACCGTCATGTCGCAATGGCGCGGCGAATACCCGACCTCGGCCAACCGAGCGAGCGGAATGCCGAGCACCACGAAACACTTCAACTCACCCAAGCCCACCGTCTCATCGACCACGAACACCCAATCGTCGCGCCACACCGGCGGGCGCTGCAAGATCGCCAAGCCCAACCGGCAGCACCAATTCAGCACCGTGGTCGAGGCTGGAACGCTCAACGGCAGGTGGCCCGCCAACAGACGCAACACCCAACTGACGCCGCGGCAGCCGAAGCTGGCGTGCAGGTACAGTTGCAAGCTGAGTTGCATCACCTCCAAGGAATGGTGATGGCTCTTTGGGATTTCATTTCGAAGTATAGTATAATAAAAACAACATGTTATCGACTCCAACATTGACACGAGGATACACGAATATGGGAATCAGCCCCGAATTACTACTTACTATCTTGGGACTACCGAATATATAGTTTTCGTATTTGTTATCCCGTCACTCTGCTATTTCAGGGACTCATAGCTCATGATGATGATCTATACTTTGACAAAGAAGTAAGTGGTTAAATTATGGAGGTTGTCATGAAACCAAAATGGCTATCCGATGCACGCTTGATTCCTGACGAAGTGATGAGCTATCTTCGGATGATCGCGGTCCGCGCCGTCGAAGAGAGAGACTATAGTCCTGAAGAGGTCATCAATATCCTTGGTTTTCATCGTAGTTGTATTTATGACTGGCTTAACCGGTTCAAGGCGAATGGTTATGCGGGTCTAGAGACGAAGAAAGCACCAGGAGCTCCTGCCATTATTACCGATGAGATGGATGCATGGTTGAAACAAACGGTTCTGGAGTCGGCGCCGCAAGATTTCGGATACGATACTGTGCTGTGGACCTGCGATCTTTTGGCAGAATTGCTCTTAGAACGGTATGGCGTGCATGTGATCGGCGAGACGGTCAATCATCACTTGCATAAGCTGGGATTAAGCTATCAAAAGCCATGCTATGTTGCCCGTGAGCAGGATCCGATGGCTGTCGAGCAATTCATCAACGACAAATTTCCAAAAATTCAGAGATTTGCCGAAAAAATCGGCGCCGACATTGGCTTCGAGGATGAATCGGCCGTCGATCTCCGTGATCATTCCGGGAGAACGTGGGGCGCTCGAGGAGAGACACCAATTGTTCATGCAACCGGACAGCGGGGTCGCTTGAATATTCCAGGGCAAACGCATCTAAATTTCCCATTTTAGGCCGCTTGTAGGACATCAAGTAACTGCTCAAGATAATCCGTATCCCAGCCGGCACGGAGTCGCTTTAATTTAATGCTTTTCTTTGAGGTCGTATCTTTCCTGAGAATATTGAGTGCAATATGTCGTAGGATGGCATAGTTTTCAGGTGCATGACCTTTTCGCGTTCGATTGGCATCTTCGGAAAAGGACACATCCAAAACCCAATGCAGTGAATTCTCAATTCCCCAATGAGAGCGAACCGCTTGGGCAAATCGTTTAACATCGCCTGACAGGCTAGCAATAAAATAGCGCCGGTCCGTGGTCACTTTTTTTCCATCATCTCGAATCGACTCTACCATCCCGATACCCCGGAAACCTTTCCATTGTTCGGCGTAATGCCCTAAGGAATGATCAGTGAAATAATAATACCGACGCGTCTCCAGGCGACCATGGTTTTTCTCTTTCGTTTCAAGAAAAACACTCGCATCCCGGCAGCATTGGTCGAGATCGACCGATTCGAACCAAGCGATGACATCTTGATGAAAAGTGCTCTGGTTGCCTTTCAATGAAAATACCCAATCTGCTTGTTTTTCAACAATTTTCTCCGCAATCTTCTTTTGGCATCCCATCGCGTCGATACTGACTACACAGCCTTTGATCTCCAGTAAATCCAACAATTTCGGTATCGCTGTAATTTCATTTGATTTTTCTTCGGTCTTGAGTTGACCCAATACGAGCGATGAGTGACAAGCCCACGCACTCACCATGTGAATTGCCTTATTTCCATTAGCTCTATCATGCGATCTGCGCACCGTTTTCCCATCGATCGGTATAATATCCCCATCAAACTTCGGCTCTATCGACTTCACCCAGGAGATGAAACAGGTTCGGAATTGATCGGGGTCAATACGGGCAAATACACGATTGAACGTGTCATGCGAGGGAATCCCATTGGGCAATTCCAAAAACTTCCGCAACCACTGTTCATGGGTTTGACCAAACTCCTCCATCGCATCCCAGCTCTCTCCCATACATAACGTCGAACAAATCGCTATCGTTATGATATCAGCCAGCTTATGCCTTTTTGTCCTGTCGATACGGGGGTCGTTCAGATCGGAAAAATGACCGGCGATTGTCGTGTCTTTTTCCTCTTCATTTATAGGTCTGATCATTCCCATTTTAATAACCCTCTATTAAATCATTTGATCTTCAATTTTCGCCATCATAACACATTGTTTTCTAAATATTTTTAGATGCGTTTGCCCTGTTGAATATTCTCTCCGTCGTGACCGCACAAGGTGAGCTGAAGTATCACGTTACAGAGAAACACATCGACTCGGAAGAATACATTCGATTTCTCAAACAACTGATAAAAGGGAGAGATCGGCCCCTCATTCTCATCGTTGATCGAGCGTCCTTTCACCGTTCAAAAATGGTTCGTATCTTTGTGTGGCATCATCGCCGTCAAATCCGCCTTTGCTACCTACCCACTTACAGCCCGGAGCGTAATCCCGATGAGCATGTTTGGGAAGAAATAAAGGACAAGCGGCTTGGCCGACAACCGATCAAGAACAAGCGTGACTTAAAGAAGCGCGTGCATTCTACGTTAAGATCTTTGCAGCATCGCGTAAAACGCGTGATATCATTTTTCCATCTTCCCGAAACGCAATATGCTGCGCAATAAACATGTCGGGATATCACATTAAATGACTATAGAAATAGAATCCGTTTCGCTCAACTCTGCGGGCGAACTGGAAATTCGAGTGAAAAGTATTACCGAAGGAGCAGTCTGCTACAACTGTGGTCGACGGATTAACAAGCCGTATTATCCCGGTAAGGAAGTCAGATTGCGGCATTTACCTGTCTGTGGATATCCGACCTACATCCTGATCGCACCCCTTCGATATCAATGTGAACATTGTGATGGAAACCCGACGACCACGCAGAAGTTGGATTGGTATGAATTGCGGCACAGCGGGACCAACGCGTATGAAGACCACATTCTCTTGTCGTTGATAAACAGTACGATTCGAGATGTGAGCATCCGGGAAGGGATTGGTTATGATGTGATTGAGGGGATATTGGATCGAAACATCCGTACCGCTGCGGATTGGGAGAAGATTGAAAAACTGGATATTATAGGTATCGATGAAATATCGAATAGGAAAGGGCACAAAGACTTCTTGGCGATTGTTACCGCTTATATCGATGGGAAGCTCCGGGTAATCGCAGTGCTTAAGGACCGCGAGAAGGCGACGGTCAAAGAATTTTTCATGAGTATTCCGAAGAGGTTACGCAAAACCGTCAAAGCAGTTTGTTCGGATCTATACAAAGGTTATATTAATGCTGCAAAGGAGGTCTTCGGAAAGAAAGTACCGATTGTTGCAGATCGATTTCATGTTGCGAAACTATACCGGAAAGGTCTGGACGGACTGCGTAAAAAGGAAATGAAGAGATTGAAGGAAGAATTGTCCGAGAAGGACTATGAGAAACTGAAAAATGCGATGTGGATTTTGCGGAAGCCGATCGTAGAAATGACCGAGGAGGAACTGAAAACGATGAAGTTGATCTTCAAGCATTCTCCTCGATTGAAGGAGGCTTACGATTTGTGTTTCGATTTGACGAAGATATTCGATAGCGACATCAATCCTAGTCAAGCGAAAAGAAAAATCAAGGGTTGGATGAGGCGTGTCAAGAACAGCGGATTAACTTGCTTCGACGCTTTTCTGAAGACGCTTAGCAATTGGATGGAGGAAATCACAAACTATTTTATCGATCAGAACAATAGCGTGTTTGTCGAGGGACTGAATAACAAAATAAAAGTAATCAAGCGACGTTGCTACGGCCTGACCAATATAAAGCGTCTGTTTCAGCGCCTTTGGTTGGACCTGGAAGGATATTCGCTTTTCTTGAAGAATCAATAAGTTATGAATTCGAAACTCAGCCGCGTTTTAGACTGATACCACTGCTTAGGGGCGCACGCAACTCACTGATATATATTGCAAATCTTCATTAAATGAAATCCTAAAGAGCCATGGTGATGGTTGGCAACCCGCGTCGGCACCGGCGCCTCCTCGCTCCCGTTCGCGTCGGTTTCACCGTCGCCGACGCCGCTCGCCGGCGCGCGGCCCTCGGCCGCCAAGGCCCGCTCTTTCCAGTAGGAACGGCTGTGCTCCAAGTCGCGAATGCGCACCTGCGCCGCACGCAGACGCTTCTGCCGCTCCAGTGCCTTGGCCTTCCAGCGGTCGCGCGCGTCGCGAAACAGACGTGCCAGGCGGGCGATGGGGGTCTTCAGATCGTTCATGCGCGTCGAACCTCGGATTGGGTGCCCGCCACGGTGGGCGCAGCGGTGTGTTCACGAATCCAAGGATTGTGGATGGTTCGGTCGCCTTCTTCAAGGATTCTCGACTCCGTCTGCTAAGCAGCATTTTTGCATGAGCCTTTCGGAGCGGATTAGGCGCAGATTGAACTACCTACCGCGAGACTCGACGACATCGTCTGACGTTAGAGTAAATACCCCATAGTTGGACTCTTCAAGAACCAACGAAAGACTGGCTATTGTGGTTTTGGATAGTTTGAATACATCATCAGTCCACACGTAGGGTGTTCAATTTGGCCTTCTTCACGCACTTTTCGCTCCTGCAGATCTGTGTGCAGCGCCTGGATAGACGGAGGGCGTAAGGCGTTGATATATAGCTGAATACAGTTCAGTCGGTGATGCAGGGAAACTGTGTGAGTCGGGCCAAGCCAGGACCGTCCAGATTGAACTACCTAGTCCACACGGTTACGTCTGCAAAGTAATCCAGATTGACCTGAACTGCGTTTGCAATTGCAAGACCTTCTACGGACGAGCCAACAAAAATTTTAGGTCTTTTCATATTACGTTCCCTTCTCGGTGAATTGACAGCTTGGTCTCATAAGCGTTCACACTATTGTCTCAATTAAAGTAGAACGCGGTCGACTTCGACACATTTAAAGGATGGATACTTGATAGAGTTCTCTCCGCCGAACGTTAAGGCTGGCCTGCCGCCCGCTGCGGTGCCGTTCGCGTAGCGACGGCACCGCAGCGGGCGGTCAGGCCGAGCCATTTGTTGGGCGTGTTGATGCTTTCGCTATGCGTATGAGCGACAGCAACGCCTCGTTCACGGATTCCTCCGTCGGGAATGCATCAGCAACTTCCGGCCTTAGGAGCACGAGGTTGTTCGACTCCATGTATGCCTGGTAATGCTTGCCTCGAACACCGGTACCGAGGTCCTCGCGTCGATATTCAGGGCGCATTTCGTCGTCGTGGGCGTTATCCGTTTTCATATATTTCAAGCTCTTGGCGGCTCATCTTCCGAGCGCTGATGATTCTGGTCACATCGCCCCGCTCAGTGTAGGAGACGATCAGGAATCTGTGCGCTCGGGATACGCCGAAGGTTAAGAAACGCGCCTCCCCCAAGGAGTGGTCGGGATCATCGAAAGTCAAAGCCATCGGATCTCCGAAGACCGTACCAGCCTCGTGGAACGACACGCCGTGGTTCCGAAGATTAGCAGCGGCTGGCCTTATTCATAAGCTCGGCCAAGACCTAGGGTTAGCCTCGAACGCTCCAGTATTTTTACTTTAAAACCAATGCTTTACGGAAAAGCCAATGCACCCGCTCGTCAGTTGGTCGGAGTTATGAACAAGGCCGCAGCGGCTTTGCTTGAATCCCAGTAGAGTTTCACGTGACTTGATCAGAGGATGGCTTTCCTCGCCCAACGCCAAGCGCAGCCCGCCGCCACGTGCCCAGCCGCCCGCGTCAGCGGCGGCTGGGTAGGTGGCGGTCGGGCTGGCGCGCTGGTTGGGCGACTGCTGATGCACTCGCTCCCGTGGTTGCTGTGGAACCCATGGCGTAGCGATACAAAGTGATGGGCTCGATATCGACGTTGCCCTCGTGAAACTGCAGGCAACCCCAGTCCGGATCGATCTCCCCTGTGCTCAACTCCTCAGTCGAGATGTAGTTGCCGATCAGTGGCTCTAGGTCGACGGTAACGCGCTCGCCGGTGTCGAAGGTAAGCGCAAATTCGAACCCAACTCTTCTTTCAAATGCGGCGAGCTTCATTTCTACTCCAGCGGTTCAACGCGGTGGAAATCTTGAGTGTCCCACATTTCGATCAGTTCTTGCTGGTGAGCTTCCGCCCATTCCCGGACGAGTTGCCGGCAGCGTTTGGGGAGACGGCCTTCAACGACGTTGAGATTCTCCAACTCCATAACAGCCAGATGCTCTCCGTACTTGATGTGGATGTGCCGGGGAGGATGTTCTCTGTCGATGAGGAACATTCTGATGACAATTCCGTAGAAGCGGCATATCTCCGGCATGTTGGTTTGAGGTCGTCTTCTTTTTCATTGCCCAACGTTTAGTTAACCTGCCGAGCTCGCGCCGGTCGGGCCGCGAGCGCGAAGCGCCGCGGTGCCCGACCGGCGCGGGCTCGGCAGGTTCAACGCCCTGTTAGATTAAAACATTTTTTTGTTCGCTTCAGTGTCCGTCTCAGCGAACCGCTATGTGGATTCTACAACAGTCAAGCCCTGGGTGGGGCCTGGAAACTCCCGCTGATGTTGGCGCAGTTGCACGAGCAAGGCTCCGTTGCGCGCGCTCGGTCCCGCGGGCGCAGCGATTTCGCATGGAGCACAACGGTTTTTCGCTCACCGCGGTCGCGTCGCAACATAGCAGCACTGTCCCGAGCCGATGCGGATCGAGTGGAGGAGATGTGCATCAGGCCGCCTCGCACGCAAGCGGCGGGTCTTGGCCGCGAGCGGGTCCAATGGTGGGCGCAAGGTCGCGCTGACGTCGTAGCCGTCCGCCGCAGCTCGGGCAGACGTGGATGTCTTTGCCGGTCAGGCGTTGCAGCAAGACGTCGTAGGGCTCGCGCACTTTGGTCGTCGTCACCGGCGCTAGGCCGAGCAGCGCTTTGGCACGATTGAGCTTGGTCGCGCGGTGTCCGCAGGCGAGCAGTCCGTAGTGGCGGATGCGGGTGAAGCGCGGCGGCAGGATGTGCAGCGTGAACCGCCGGATGAATTCGTTGGCGTCCAGCGTCATCACTTTGGTCTTGGCGCCGTCTTTATAGTCTTTCCAGGTGAAGGTGACTTTGCCGTCGGCAAGATTGAGGATGCGGTGGTTGCTGATGGCAATGCGGTGGGTGTATCGCCCGAGGTAGTCGATGATCTGTTGCGGTCCGCCGAACGGGGGTTTGGCGTAGACCACCCAGTCGTGCTCGCGCAGTGCCTTGCGCAACGCGGCGAAGTGCGTGCCCGGCGGTGTCTTCAGCTCGCCTGTGGTATGCGCGTGCTCCAGGCGCTCGAGGTAGTTTCCGCGGAAGACCTTGGACAGCGCTTTGACCGGGAATAACCAGTCACGATGCGGGCAGGGTTTGAACTGTTCGCCATCGAACGTTAAAGCTCCGCCTGGGACGATGCAGTGCAGATGGATGTGGCGCTCCATCGTCTGGCCCCAGGTGTGCAGCACGGCGGTGATGCCGAGCGTTCCGTTCCAATGGCGCCCGGCAAAGGCTTGCAGGGTGTCCGTCGCGCTGGCGAACAGCAGGTCGTAAATCAGTTTGTCGTTCCACCCCACCCAGTCGTTGATCGCATGCGGCAGCGTGAAGACGGTATGAAAATAGGGCACCGGCAGCAGTTCGTCTTTGCGCGCTTCGATCCAGCGCGCTTTCTCCAGCCCTTGACATTTCGGGCAGTGGCGGTCGCGACAGGAGTTGTAGCTGTTGTAAAGGGTGCCGCAGTCAGTGCAGTAGTCGATGTGCCCGCCCAGCGCCGCGGTGCGGCAGTTTTGGATGCCACTGAGTACCTTGTGCACGTGCAGCGGATGGGAGTGCTCGTGCAGGGAGTCGGGCAAATGCGCGCGCAGGATGTCGGCGACTTCGAACGTCGGTCTCTGCTTGGAGCCGGAGTGCGTGTGTCCCGCTCTATGATGGGGAGTTGGAGAGGAAAGGAATGGCGATGCCATTGCGTGTGCTTATTCTTTTTCTTGTTGATTGTTTATTTCAGCGCCGGTGCTGCTTTGTCTCGGGTGTGGTCTCTTCCAACGCGATAGCGTTTTAATCTAACGCCTAAGCTCAGCCGCCGCCCGCCTTGCACTGAGTCTCGAAATGCCACATAGCCGCGACAGGCGGGCGGTCGGGCTGAAGCGTTGGGTTAGGCAAATGCTCTTAAAACAACGCCCCGAAGCCTGAAAACACAAAGTCCAAAATTAGCAGGAAGCCCAAACAAAAGCAACTGAACAAATGCCTTTCTTTAATGCCTTTCTTTAATGCAGTGATGCAGTTCTTTCTAATGTCGATTCAACTTGGGCTTCGCCCGCAATGCAGTAATGCCGTTTTTTCTTTGCCTAACGCCGAAGCTCAGCCGCCGCCCGCCTTGCTGAGCGTGAAATGGCTGAAAACCTTGACAGGCGGGCGGTCGGACTGGAGCGCCCACGTTAGACAATGCCCTTAAAAACGCCCCGCAGCCTGAAAACACAAAGTCAAAAAAATATCACGAAGCCGAAACCAAAGCAACCGGATTAAAAGCCTTTCTGTAATGCAGTAATGCAGTTCTATTCTAATGCTAAAAAAGGGAAGTTCCCCCTTTATTCGCCCTTTATTTCAAGCATTCCGATTCTTTTCATTTAACCGCTAACGTATTATTAACAGTGTAGTGAGCAAAAATATGAACTTTCTAATTCATCTTGAAAAGGTTCCAAAAAAAATGGGGGATAATCAACCCATGATCTCCAATTTTCTAGATTATCATTCATAAATCGAGTGCAATATACTGGATCGTACAGATTGTTTGTAACAGAACCGATACTATTTGATAATATAGAATTAATAAATGAAACAAATGGATCTTTACCAAAATTAACTCTAGATACACCATATTTATGAAGCAACCCCAGATCAGAATATGAAATAGAACTTCCTCCATGTACTACTATTCGAGTGCTTGTACCTTTTAGTGTATTTGATATTCTTGATAATAAATCAAAATCAATTAATCTTTTATGTGTTATTGTGTTTTTTATACCTTTTCCTATGATTTTTCTATATAAATCTTTTTTCTTTTTATATACATTTTCTTTATATTCAGTCCATAGATGCTGTAATTCTACAAGCCAATAATATGATGGTATATCCATATTGAATTTATCACTTGTTATAAAATCAAATATACAAACATCATCAGATATAATAGTATCCTGAATATTTTTAATCATTTTTCTTTCTTTACTAAAAATTGAAAATCCATTTTCTTCCAAAATATTATCAATATCAGAACAAGCCTTATATAGACTTCTATTATCTTGATCATGGTGTATAAATTCTAAATCTGTTAAACCTCTAATTGCACGTCTAGAGCGGTCAAATTCATAATCACTTCCATGATTTTGTCCTATATTTACAGCAAGAAAATCAACAGTAACTGAAGCTATAAATTGTTCAACATCTGAAACATTTGTTTTTGATGTCTTTCTAATACCTTTAACATCAATAGAACCAACTTCCCCTTCAATTAGAGCATGACATTTTCTAGCGTGTGAACTCGCTATGTTAGTAAACTTAATATTTTTATGAAGTGGATATCCAGACCCATCAGCCATTATTGAGTCAAATCCAATATCAAGAGCATGTAGGATAATAGTAGGATCGTTGCAATGGTCAAGATGTAATTTCATATCTGAGTTAGTTCTATTTTTAATAAAGTCAAAATCTTCTTTTATTTTAGAAAGTGATTTTTTTATCATTTCTTTATAGTCATGCATTTTCGTATATGAGTTAGAAGAATAATATGATAATGCTTCCTGTGGCGAGATTTCACAAAATACAGGTTTTTTTGTTCTTTCAGAGACAACTGAAATAGGAACAAACATTGAAGGATGCTTTATATTGAAAGTTGGCATAGGGTACTTGTAATCTAAAATACTTTCATATGATTTTTTCGATACATCAAACGTATTTTTTTCTCGTAACTCTTTAGGCCACTTTCTATATAAAGGAATATTATCTTCTTTTTTTGATTGAATCGATCCAACTATATTTTCAATATCTTCTATGGTGGTATTCTTATTGATAATCCATGTATGTAGTGGAAGTAATCTAGGATTCAATTTTGTATTTGTAATACAGAGAATTCCTGCGTTTGGTGTGATTTTCCTAATTACCTTTTCTTTTTCATCAATAATTTTTTTTGCTCTTGTTCCAGTAATGGAGTTTAAATCTAAAAAAACCAGAATGTCATGCGAATCCATAATGGAAGTCAATATTTTATCTAAAGACATATCGCCTGATATGATTAATTTTAAATTAGAAGAGTTAATCAGGCTTTTCAACCATATTTTATCGTGTATGCTACTTGGGCAAATTGCAAATACAGGGTCATCCCATGATTTAATAAAGTTATCGTCCATAAGAATTGATACAATATCCATTATCTTAGAACCTCTCTAAGCAAGTCATGCGAGGCATCATTTTCCAGCATATGATCAAAAGAATATTGTAATGGAAACAGTGGAAATTCCTGTAATATATCTTTTATTTCATGAGTAGCATCTAAATGGTTTTTTTTCTTAAGTATCAAGTCAGCAAATATTCTAGCAATTTCTTTGAAATCAGTTTCTTTTAACCCCCGTCTCGTCATTGCTTGTACACCCAGTCTCAAACCAAAAGCTCCGTTGCTTCCTGGTATTTCAACATTATTAACTCTAATACCAGATTTAGACAAAATATTAGTGGTAATGTCGAGAGCCTTTTCTTGTGTTCCTAATATTAGATGAACTTGATGGGTTTCTGTATATCCAAAATATTCTCCTGAAACAAAGAATCCTTCATCGGATAAAGCAGCAGCAAAAGATTTTGCATTTTTTATCGTTTGCCTGGCGTACTCACCCCCAAAAGAAGCTAATTCTGAAAATGCTATTAACATTGGTGCTATAAGTTCTGAATGGCTGTTACTTTGCATGTTAGGACAGATCCATGTTGATACAGGTATTAACATGGGGTGTTCTTTATTTGAAAAACTTATAAACCCTTTCTGAGGACCTGGAATAGTTTTATGGGTATTTCCATGTAATATATCTACACCTTGCAAAAGAGGCTGGGGAAATGCTCCGCCAGCAATCAATCCTCCATCATGACTACAGTCATATGTAAGAATCACGGAATCTGGAAGTTCGCTTGCTATTTTAGATATCGGTTGAAATCTTAGTTTGAAAGACTGATCCAAAATAATAAGCTTAATTTCTGGATGGTCATAAACCATTTTTATCAGTTTGGCTGTGTCAATTAAGAGTGTTTTTTCTATAATAGGGAAGTGGTATATCTTTATCCCAACCTTAGTAGCAATAGATTCTAAACCAAAATGCCCGCCATCCTTATGTGCAAAATGAACAAATCCATCTCCTCTACTGCAGATACCTAAAAGTACAGCTTGCTCTGCTGCTGAGCCTCCATTTGGTCTCCAGTCAAAGGTTTCCGCCTCAAAGATTGCCATACCAATATTACTAACTTTTTTTGATAGTTCCTGCATAGAACCTGAATCAGGAAAATACCATTCTCCAGGATTAGCGTCGTATGGAGGATCAAAGTGATAAAAACCACCAGACAATGAAGAGCCTAGTACCCTAACCAGCATACTTGGATAATTCTCACTAGCTGTTAGACTTAGAGAATTCTTGCGGTAAGTGTTATCTACTCTAAATAAGCTTGTAATATCTTCAAGTAAAATTAAATCTCTAGTATTTTCTTCATAAATCATAAAATATCCAACTTACCATTGTATTTGCGCCAGTGTGAGACATCACGATATACCATATAAAATCATCAATGACTCTTTAAAATTTCAGCATTTCTACTCTTTACCATGAGTACAATATCAATACTCTATTAATAAAAACGATTGATTTAATTTTAGATGAAATGCTGGATTTAGAAGCAAAGATGTCACAAAAAACCTTATCCGAAACAAGGAGATAGAGGGTGTGCTATCCGTCTTTAAATCGCCTTGTTTCTGTGGATTAGTATCAAATTGCGATACTTAATATTGTTGGTTTGGCAGCAGATACATATGATTCACTCGACATAAAAATAGATTTATCCAGTCGTCCAGCATTGAAAACAATTTCTATATTTTCTAGTAATAATGGATCAACAATTACTTCGAGATCTTTGTTGAATGAGAATGGAGGTACAGAACCCATAACACAATTTGTTAGCTGCTCTGCTTTTTGTTCTGGGGCAAACATAGCACGAGTTGCATGTGGAGATAGCGCCTTTAGTGCGTTTAGGTTAATTTTTTTATCTGCTGGTATCACTGCCAAGTAATACTTGCTTGTTTTTTTTCCTATTTTAACAAGAATAACCATGGCTTTAGCTCCTTGAGATAGCTCATTACCTCTAATTTTACTAATCAAGTCACTTTGCCCCTCTGGCTCATGCTCCATCAAACGATAGTTGACATTGTTTTTATCGAGCAATGAAATAATAGCCTCATGAACGTCAAAATCAGTCATTGTATGATTCCTTTTCAATTGTGTGATTATTAAATAATACCTAATGTTAGGATTTGATGTTGTTTATACTCGAAAAGACTGAGAGACTGTGATGGTTTAATGCCTTTTCCGAATATTCTGATTTTCTTCATTCAAATGCTAACGCCCAAGCTCAGCCGACGCCCGCCTTGCACTGAGCCTCGAAATGCCAAGAACCGCGACAGGCGGGCGGTCGGCTGAAGCGTTCTGTTAGGCAAATGCTCTTAAAACAACGCCCCGAAGCCTGAAAACACAAAGCCCAAAATTAGCAAGAAGCCCAAACAAAAGCAACCGAACAAATGCCTTTCTTTAATGCTTTTCTTTAATGCAGTGATGCAGTTTTTTCTAATGCCGATTCACTTTGAACTTCACCTGCATCCCGTCTTATGCCACCAATGCAGTTCTTTTACAGTTCTTTCTGATGTCGATTCACTTCGGGCTTCGCCCGCAATGCAGTAATGCCGTTTTTTGCTTTGCCTAACGTTTAGTTAAAACGTTTAGTTAACCTGCCGAGCCCGCGCCGGTCGGGCCGCGAGCGCGAAGCGCCGCGGTGCCCGACCGGCGCGGGCTCGGCAGGTTCAACGCCCTGTTAGATTAAAACATTTTTTTGGTTCGCTTCAGTGTCCGTCTCAGCGAACCGCTATGTGGATTCTACAACAGTCAAGCCCTGGGTGGGGCCTGGAAACTCCCGCTGATGTTGGCGCAGTTGCACGAGCAAGGCTCCGTTGCGCGCGCTCGGTCCCGCGGGCGCAGCGATTTCGCATGGAGCACAACGGTTTTTCGCTCACCGCGGTCGCGTCGCAACATAGCAGCACTGTCCCGAGCCGATGCGGATCGAGTGGAGGAGATGTGCATCAGGCCGCCTCGCACGCAAGCGGCGGGTCTTGGCCGCGAGCGGGTCCAATGGTGGGCGCAAGGTCGCGCTGACGTCGTAGCCGTCCGCCGCAGCTCGGGCAGACGTGGATGTCTTTGCCGGTCAGGCGTTGCAGCAAGACGTCGTAGGGCTCGCGCACTTTGGTCGTCGTCACCGGCGCTAGGCCAAGCAGCGCTTTGGCACGATTGAGCTTGGTCGCGCGGTGTCCGCAGGCGAGCAGTCCGTAGTGGCGGATGCGGGTGAAGCGCGGCGGCAGGATGTGCAGCGTGAACCGCCGGATGAATTCGTTGGCGTCCAGCGTCATCACTTTGCTCTTGGCGCCGTCTTTATAGTCTTTCCAGGTGAAGGTGACTTTGCCGTCGGCAAGATTGAGGATGCGGTGGTTGCTGATGGCAATGCGGTGGGTGTATCGCCCGAGGTAGTCGATGATCTGTTGCGGTCCGCCGAACGGGGGTTTGGCGTAGACCACCCAGTCGTGCTCGCGCAGTGCCTTGCGCAACGCGGCGAAGTGCGTGCCCGGCGGTGTCTTCAGCTCGCCTGTGGTATGCGCGTGCTCCAGGCGCTCGAGGTAGTTTCCGCGGAAGACCTTGGACAGCGCTTTGACCGGGAATAACCAGTCACGATGCGGGCAGGGTTTGAACTGTTCGCCATCGAACGTTAAAGCTCCGCCTGGGACGATGCAGTGCAGATGGATGTGGCGCTCCATCGTCTGGCCCCAGGTGTGCAGCACGGCGGTGATGCCGAGGGTTCCGTTCCAATGACGAGCGGCAAAGGCTTGCAGGGTGTCCGTTGCGCTGGCGAACAGCAGGTCGTAAATCAGTTTGTCGTTCCACCCCACCCAGTCGTTGATCGCATGCGGCAGCGTGAAGACGGTATGAAAATAGGGCACCGGCAGCAGTTCGTCTTTGCGCGCTTCGATCCAGCGCGCTTTCTCCAGCCCTTGACATTTCGGGCAGTGGCGGTCGCGACAGGAGTTGTAGCTGTTGTAAAGGGTGCCGCAGTCAGTGCAGTAGTCGATGTGCCCGCCCAGCGCCGCGGTGCGGCAGTTTTGGATGGCACTGAGTACCTTGTGCACGTGCAGCGGATGGGAGTGCTCGTGCAGGGAGTCGGGCAAATGCGCGCGCAGGATGTCGGCGACTTCGAACGTCGGTCTCTGCTTGGAGCCGGAGTGCGTGTGTCCCGCTCTGTGATGGGGAGTTGGAGAGGAAAGGAATGGCGATGCCATTGCGTGTGCTTATTCTTTTTCTTGTTTATTGTTTATTTCAGCGCCGGTGCTGCTTTGTCTCGGGTGTGGTCTCTTCCAACGCGATAGCGTTTTAATCTAACGTTAACCGCAGCCCGCGCCAAACTGCGGCCACGCGCTTCGCGCGTGGCCGCAGTTTGGCGCGGGCTGGCGGGCTCGTTGGGGCGTGTGTCATGCAGCTTTCTCGACCGGTTGCGCATTCTTTATGGTTATCGTAGGGCTCTGCGTTGCAGGCGGTACGGGCCGGATGGTTTCCGCCAAGAGTGCGACATGTTCCGCCATTGCGAGCTTCGCTTGGTAAATACAGCCCTCGACGGAATGTCCGACGCCCGAGAAGCCGGGCAAATCAGGAGAGAAGTACGTGAAGAAATCCGGTTCTTCCGTTGCCTCGATACTCAGGGAGTAAGGGAGATCTATCATCGAGAATACCCTACTGTTGAATGCCTGCCGATTTCAGTATCGCGCGGCATGTGCCTTTCGGAATCTCTTTAGCGCCATGGTAGTCAACCCGGATCAGGTTATCGCAGCCGTCCTTTGCATAATATCGGACAGACCCTTTCTGCTTGATGAGCCGGAACCCGTTCTTCTCCAGTAGGCGAACCAGCTCACTGAACTTCATGTTTATCTTCGTACTGAGTTAGAGCCGTTCTTTCTTCAGCCTAACACAAAAATATCCTACTATGTCAACCTCGCATCCACCCCGCAACCCCAAAGCCAGTTTGTCTAGGATGCGAAACGAAAAAAACGGCAAACCAAGCGGCTGGGACCGTTATGCCGATCTTCTGCTTCGCAATCACGTGGCCGAGAAAGCTCGGCCCTGGTACATTCGTCATGCAAAGGCGTTTCTCGATACCATGCCAGTTGAGAAATTGTCGCAGCTGACACTTGACGATATTGAGAACCTGTCTGACAAAAAAATGTCTATCAAAGTCAAATACTTTTTCTTCGAGGACAAGCTATGGGATACCCGAGTGACCTGACGGACGCCGAATGGGCGCTGATCGAACACTATTTTCAACCCCGTGATCGACGGGGCAGTGCCAGCCTGCATCCGCGCAAACGGATCGTCGATGCCATTTTGTACGTCGTGAAGTCCGGTTGCCAATGGCGCATGCTACCCAACGATTTTCCCCTCTGGCAAACGGTTTACGATCACTTCAGCCGATGGAACAAACGCGGTGTATGGGAAACCGCGCTGGATCAACTGAATGCACTCCATCGCCAAAACAACGGTCGCTCGGCATCGCCGAGTTACGGGATGATCGACTCGCAGAGCGTCAAGACCGAGTACGCGAGCGAAGAACGCGGGATCGACGGCGGCAAGAAGGTCAAAGGGCATAAACGCCATAGCGTAGTCGATATCCTCGGCAACCTGTTGCATGTGTCGGTCCACGCAGCCAATTGCAGCGATACCGTGGCGGGTGGTCCCGTGATGGCGCGTGCGGCGGAGAAATACCCGAGCATCGAGGCGTTTTCCGGCGATGCGGGTTATCGCGGGACAGCCGTGAAATTTGTCGACGAGACACTCGGACTCGTCTTGCACATTTCCACCAAAATCAAAGACGGATGGGCTGTCCTTCCGAAACGTTGGGTGGTTGAGCGCACTTTCGCTTGGCTCGGTCGATTTCGCAGGCTGAGCAAGGATTTCGAGATCCTGACTGGGACTGCCGAGAATATGATCCGTATCGCCATGCTCAAGAAAACGCTTGCAAATTGCGGCTGAAATTTTGCCAGACAGACTCTGAGGGTTGGCTGCGTCAAACGTCGGCGCAGCGCAAGCTCGATGCTTGGCAGTTCCGCCAAATGGTAGAGGCGGTGCAGTTGCTCGTGGTTGATCTGGCGCAAGTCCCAGGCGGGAAATTGGTGGATTGGGATTGGTGGAAGCTGGCGGGCGAGGAGTTGTCGCAAGCGCATCCGACGATTGCGCGCGAGCAGTCTCCGGAAGAGCTGGTCAAACGGCTCACCGGATTGCGCTTCGCGCGCTCGTCCAAGGAGTTTCCGCTGTTGGCGGACCTCGCTCGAGTGTTGCGGACCAGACACTACTCGATCCGTACCGAACAGAGCTACGTGGATTGGTGTCGTCGATTCCTCGCTGCGTGCGACGGCAAAATCCCTGCTGACCTCGGACCCGCCGATGTACAACGTTTCCTCACCAACCTGGCCGTGGAACGCAATGTGGCGGCGAGCACGCAGAATCTGGCGTTCAATGCGGTGGCATTTTTATTCAAGGAGGTGCTCAGGCGTCCGCTCGATGACACCGACTTTCGACGCGCGAAGCGCCCGGCACGGTTGCCTGTGGTCCTTACCCGCCAAGAGATCGCGGTTGTGCTCGAGGAATTGGATGGAGTTTATCGCTTGATGACGGAGCTGATGTATGGAACTGGAATGCGGCTGATGGAGTGTGTACGGCTACGCGTGCTAGATGTGGATTTTGGCAACGGCTTGATTGTGGTCCGCAATGCCAAGGGAGGCAAGGACCGCGTGGTGCCCCTGCCGCAACGATGTCGCGAGCCGCTCGAGCAGCATTTGTTGAGCGTCAAGGCGCAGCACCAAGAAGACTTGGCCAGCGGAGCGGGAGCCGTGTTTCTGCCTGATGCCCTGGCTCGCAAGGCGCCCAACGCACCACGCGAGTGGACCTGGCAGTACGTGTTCCCGAGTTCGACGCTATCGACCGATCCCAAGTCGGGACAGGTTCGGCGTCATCATCTGCACGAGTCGAGTCTTCAGCGCAAGGTCGGTGCCGCGGGACGTGCGGCGGGCATCCCGAAATCTGTCAACACCCACGCCTTGAGGCACTCGTTCGCGACCCATCTGTTGGAGGCGGGTTACGACATCCGCACCGTGCAAGAGCTTCTGGGTCATGCGGATGTGTCGACCACCATGATCTATACCCATGTGATGAACCGGCCGGGTGTGCTGCCGGTCAACAGTCCGGTGGATGAGCTTGGGGATTGACGGATACGCGTGCTGAGCCAGCAGCAGGGGCTTGAAAAAACTTGACTTGTTTTGTTAGACCTGATTGCGTCGCTCGCGTTATCCCGTCGCTGAAGATTCTCAACGGGATCTGGCATCGTTCAATAAGACTTTAAGACGCTCAATCTCTGCAAGGGCTGCTTCTTTTTCTGCTCGTTCGCGCTCTGTCTCGTCGCCTTCGCGTTGTTCGGATGCAAGCGCTTGCTCCTTCTCTGCGCGTTCACGTTCCTTTTCGGTGCGTTCGCGCTGTTCGGACACAAGCGCCTGCTCTTTCTCCGCACGCTCACGCTCCTTCTCCGCGCGCTCGCGCATTTGCTCGGCCTCAATGACTTGGATATGCCGTGCGCTGCTCTTCTGCTGGCGGAGATAGTTTTGGCGCGCCTGGTAGGTATGATAGGCACGGTCCTTTTCGGAAAACTGTTCAACGATGCTCATAACCCGTTGCATCTCCGGGGTTTGTATCCGCTCCGGCGGGTTCGCCGGGTCGAGATGCTCGCCCTCGATAAAGCATGTCAGCACAATTACGGGGACAGTTTACTTAATTACTCGAACGGCGCAGAATGTTTGCCGAGCAAGACCAACGGATCAGCCGGGCTTGAAAAAACAGGGACAGACCACGTTTTCTGAACCAGAATAAGAGAAAACGTGGTCTGTCCCTGATTTCTCCTGATTTCTCTGCGTTGCATGCAGACGCTCCGGCAACAGGACCCAAGCGACGATCTCGAACGGATGCATCTGGCGAACAGCACGCACGACCTCCCGCAGATCATCGACCCAGTCCACCAGCAGGCGACTCGACCGTTCCGCCAGGTTGACCGTGAAGAAAGAGGTTACCCCTTTGATCAGAGCCCGACGCTAACGCATGTCCTGCAATGCCGTTTTGTGTTCGTGGTGGTTGGGTGGTGGAACGAAGCACAGAGGGACGTGCACCGAGCGACTGGGTTGGGATTCGTTCCTCATCCCAACCTACGCGGGCTACGCTACCTCTTCGAGGGCTTCAGATAGATTTCTTTTGCTCACTGAAAGAACCTCTATACCTACAAGATGCCCCTCGGCATCATAGTCAGCGTTAATGCCAGATTCGATTTCCTCTGTTCTCTCTACCGGTGCAGAGGAAATCTCGAAATAGGCGGCATCCGCTGTTGGATCGAATTCTAGCTTCATGATGCTTTTGCCTTTGAATCGAAGAATGCAGTAACGACCGCAACGGGATCTACGGTTTCATTGTAGACAACCCGGAGAACGCGAAATCCCTTTTCTGGAACAGGCCAAAGCGCATGAACAAGATCTGACTCGTGTACGTCTTGTTCGATTATTGCCGGATTTCCCAATGCTTCCCATATCCAGGCTTCCTTTATACCCCGGCGCGCGCATCTCTTGCGTGCGTGATCTGTCAGGATGAAGTCCATATTGCCTTAGATGCTTTGTCCGCCTGTAACGGGTGTTCTCCTGATCTTCGTTCCTCTTCTCGCGCCCTACAACATGATAGTGGTTGCTCATGACGGCATGGGCGGCTACATCGATAGCGGCGGCTGGCCAGTCGGCGGTCGGGCTGGCGTGCTTGTTGGGCGATGTCCGGGGACGCCGCACGCACATGAGCTTCCACGGTGTCTGCGGACAGGCCTGCTCTAGGCTGTCGAAATTTGCAGTCTCACTAATACAAGAGCTTCCCGGTTTATGGATGCTTAGTCGATGTCGGGATCGGTGTCAAGGTCGGAATGAGGGATTGGTATCGAGCTGGCTGCTTTGATCGATGAGCGGATTCGATTCCGATTCCGATAGCGACCCCGACCCCGGTTGCACTCCGCCGATGTCTGGATAGCGTTGTATAGGTTATTCATGAACCGCTACTTATCGAGGTCGCAGAATTGCAAGCTACCAGCTGCTGGTCACTGGCCCCGCTGCAATACCTTTGCACAGGGGTCGCCGGAAGTCGTCAGACGCGCAAAAATCTGGTCGTACAGCAAGGACAAACCGCCCGTGGACCAAGCGGCACCGCCTTCAATCAACAGGCGCCGCGGATCAATAGCAACTTCCGGATTTTGCAGCGTTCCGTCGATAGAGATGAACTTCTCCGCGACCCCCAATAGACTGATCCCCAGTCCTTTGCGCTTCACGGTCTTGAAGTAGAGCTGAATCTCGTTGGTGCTCAGGTCGAGCGTCCCGCTGCCGAGCACGTTCATCGTGGCAGTTTGCAATGCGATCCCCTTGGTGCTGGTTGCGATGCCATCTGCAACGTCGAACTGCACCACCGCACATTGCAGTTCTTGAAATGGGTTCAACTGGCCCATTGGATTGAGCGTCTCCAGCAGCAGCAGAACAACCTTCCCGAAAGGCAGATCGGCAGCCTGCTCAGCAAACTCCCCTGCCCCAATGACCAGTTCTACCCGTCCATCCGCGGACTCGAGCAAACTCTGCATCGTATTCCCAAGGGCGCTTAGACGTGTGTCGACGGTGATTGGCAGATGCGCCAGCGCGCGGGCATGCTCCTCCTCGATCAGCCATGCCAAATTAAGCTTGCCGTTGTGCCTGAAATCCAGGCGCCATTGGCTCGACTCCGGTCGCAGCACAACAGTTGCGTTGATGCGCTCTTGTTCGGCCTTGGCCGACAGATGCAGATACCCAGTATCCAATAATGCGGATAGACGGGCGTCATCGACACCGAATTCTCCAATCCGCAGATGATCGACGGTCAGCGTGACGACAGCGTTCAGGCCGTGCAGATACTCCAAAGGCAATGTCTTGGAAAGGCTTGTATTGACCGCGGCTGATCTGCCATCGCCGCCTGTCAAGTAGGGCGTCAGATCGATCGAATGCGAGGCAAGCGTCGCCGAGACCTGTGGCTTGTCTGCAACCAGTAACCGCAGACTTCCTCGCACATCGCTGTCTCCAAGACTGGCCGCAAATTGCTGAACTTCCAGGCGTCGATGACCGCCGACGAGTTGCGCCCTGACGTCGAACGGCTGATCGATTGGCAATTCCAACCCCAGCAGCGGTTGCAGCGCCGACAGGCTCTGGCCGGAGGCATGGACGCTGGCCTTGCTGCCTCGCAAGCCATGCAGACCGGCAATGATCCCCCGAACACCAGCTGTCAGTTCAGGATGCTGCATGCTGAGATCGATCCGTAGATCGCGACCCGAGAACAGGGCGTTGAGCGGACCCACGGCGCCCCGGACCTCGGTCTTTTGACCACGCCACTGACCGCGCGCGAGGATCTTGATTTGCCGCCAGGAGCGATCCGAAGACAGCAAATCGATCAGTCGGCCGCCGGTCAGGTCGAGATCGAAGGACAATTCGTTGACATTGACAGCGGCCTGCAATCGGACGCGCTGACCGGCCTCGACCGACAGCATTAGTTTGTCGATGCTGCTCTCAAAGTCCCTGCCACCCTGCTGAACGCGCGGATTCAGGTGCGCATGGTCGACTGTCGACTGGGCGCTGAGCGTTGCGAGCAACAGGGCTGGGGTCTCGCCCTGGGCCTGCATGTTCAGCGCCGCTGTCTTGACCGACCCCGCAATGTCCAGGGGCTGGGATAGAAACCATAGGGACTGAGGCAATGCAACCTCGTTGGCAGTCAGCGACAGCGCGATCGTCGGTGCCTTCGTATTGGTATCGACAGTCGCCTGCCCGCTGAGCGCTGCCCCAGGAAGCGAAACCTGGACTTGCTCCAGCTGCAAGCGACCGTTGTCGAGTACTAGGTGGCCTTGGAGATCTTTTGCCTGAAACCGATCGATGGCGACCTGATCGACTTTCAGCCTCAGTTCTGCATCGAAGTGCCGCAGGCTGGCGAACGGTAAATCGGTTGTCATCCAGGATCGAGTGCCGGCATTGGCGCTGCCCCCGGTCAGATAGGGCGTGAGGTCGATGGAACGCGCTGCCAAGGCCGCCCTGATGCGCGGCCTGGCATCGAAATAGATGCGCAAATACCCCGCCAGATCTCCAGCTTCGCCATGCACCTGCAGGTCCTGAACGTACAGGCTTCGATTGCCGCCTTCCAGCACAGCGGAGAGTTCGAATGGCTGATCGTTCGACCCGACGGGGCCAAGCAGGGGCTCCAGTGCCGATCCGTTCAGCCCCGACGCCTTGATGGAAATGTTGCTGCCGCTCAGTTGGTCGAACCTGGCGACGGTGCCGGTCAGGGAGACGGTCGCCTGGCGATAGTTGGCGGTTATATCGGCCTGCAGATCGCGACCCGCGAGCAGCGCGTCCAGCGGACCGAACGCGGCACGGATGTCGACGGAATCTCCATGCAGCCTTGTGTTTACCAGGCATTGGATACTCGGCCAGGACCGCTCTCCTGGAAGCAGATCAAACAGTGGACCGCCGGTCAGTTCCAGACTGAATGCCTGCTGCCCGAGCATACCCTCTGCCCATAATCGCGCTGCCCCACCCGCGGCAACCGCGAGCGTCGCATGGCCGTGATCGAGCTCAGTGTTCGGTTGCTCGCCGGGTCTGCGCAACCTTATCCTGTCAGCAGTGAGCTCGGCCTGCAATGCCCTGATCAGGTCCGCGGGCGTGAGCCCCTGGGCCTTGCCCACCAGCGAGACGCCTTGCAACAGGCCCTCGATTTTCGGCGGATGGAGCAGAAAGGACAATGCCAGGGGAAATTGTACCTGCTCCGCATCCAGCTCGACAGCCATCGCAAGTGGCATTCCCGCGGCATCGACAGTCGCCCGGCCAGTCAGCACAAGACCAGGAAGCGAGGCCCTGAAGTCCTCGAGTCTGAGACGGCCAGCAGCGAGCAGGGCATGGCCCTGAACACCCTTGAATTGCAACGGCCCAGCCGCGACTTGGCCGATTTCGAGGATCAGATCGGCATCGAAGGTGGCGAGAACATCCAGCGAAAAGGGTTGATCGATCCAGCTTGGACGCAGGCTCTGGTCCAGCGCGCCCTGAGTTGGCCAGGGCTGCTTGGATACCGCAGCGATTGACGCATTCCCAGCGAAGCGGTTCAAGTCAATCGCAGTCAGACTCAGATTGCCGCTCATGTGCGGCCGCGACTGCCTGGATTCCCAGCGTAAGCTGCCATGCAGCAGGATTTCCTCCCGGTTGCTGTCGAGCGCGGCCGACCGGCCGCCCCCATGGAGCATGCCAGAGATATTCTGGAGTCGGTAGCCTGTGTCGTCCCGCGTCAGCCGGAAGCCGAGCCGAAATGGCCAATCCGGAACACCGCCGACCCCGATGAAGGGCTGGAGCGCGCTTAGCTTCTGTCCTTGCAGCGCCAGGTTCACATCCAAATCGGTTGCGTCGAACGGGGCATTGGAACTCCCCTCGGCACGCAATGCCGTATGGTCACTCTCCGCCTGGAGGATAAACGACCAGCGCTCCTGTCTCGCATGGCCATATGCACCGGACTGTGCGGTGATCCTGTACGGGATCTGTTCAAGCATGACGGCAGCGTCGAGGACCAAGTGCGGACTTCCCAGACCCTGTATATTGGCCCTTGTGATCGCGATGGAACGCGACTGGCCCTGAGCAGGCTGAAAAGAGACAGTCGAATCACGTATCTCGACTGTATCGAGACGGAAGTCGCCCGCGCCCGATTGATTCGAGCCGAAATTCCAGTTGTTCCGATTCTGGGAATCAGTCTCCAGATGGAGAGCAGCCCCCTCCACGACCAGGCGCGCGATTTCGATGCGCCAGCGCAACAGCGCCATCAGGTCGAACTGGACGTTCACCCACCGGGCGTGCAGAAAAATGTCGCCCTGTGCCCAGCGCGGATTGCCGATGCGCAGTTCCTGCAGAGAAATCGACGGCTGCAGAGACCAGGCTAACGCCAGACGACCCTCGATCTGCACGGGCCGGCCCAGGGCACGCGTGGCGCTTGCTTCCAGCTCGTCCCGATGCTGCTCCAGGTAGCTCGGCAGATAGGCCATGGCAGCGGCGAAGGCGAGCCCGATGAGCAAGCCAGCAAGCAGGACAACTCCGAGAATCCTCTTCGTCGCTTTCATGCACGCCGAGCCCTCCGGCGGAATGCAGGCGGCGCGTGCCGCAGTCCGCCATCAATGAACACTGCCGGATTGAACGGCCATGCCGGATCAGTGGGCAAATACCGAGGCTTGCGCCTTGGGGCTATATTCCGACAAGCTTTCGAAATGCTCGACCGCTTTTCGGATATCGTCCAGTAACATGTCTGCCATGTCAGCGCTGAAGCCGTCGCCCGGATAATTGATATGAAAGATCAGGTCTTCCGGTAGGTCTTGCTGAGCGCGCCAGAGCATCCAGCCGATGCCGAGGTAAACCAGGCTGTACTTGTGGCCTGATGCGTTGATGGACTTGACCGACGCTAGACGAGAATTCCATTTCAGATCCGGATACGAAAAGGGCGCAACAAAGCCGCCGCTGGCCCGTTCGATGTGCATCGGTATCTGCCAACCGGTGTCGGTGTTCTGCTTCACCAACGCATCCTGGATGATTTCGATGGGCTCGAACTCGCCGGTGAAGGTGGTGCCCAGGATGACGACAACACCGATGGTGTTTTCGTCCGTGCGCGACAGAACCTCATCCGGCGTCGTCACGTAGCATCCCTTCTCCATTGGGATGTACTCGAGCCGTGAATTGTCATCCAGCATTGGTTCGTCGTGAACGATTCTGTAGGCCGTATCTGGGACCAGTTCGTGTTCAGGCAGGCGGAATTCAGGCACTGGCTGGCTCATACTGCGACGCCCGTAGGCGCTTGCCAGCATCACATCTGCCTGGTGGGTTTGGATCGCTTCGATCCTTTTCGTTACCATGTTCATCGACTCCCAATACATGAGCCTGGGTGAAAAAAGCACGATTTCGCCTGTCGCGGTCATCGCCGCAGTCGGTCCCTCGACAAGACACCTGCATGATAAAGGATTGGAGCACGAGGCCGGCACGCACAAGCGATCGTTTTATGCTGCAAAGGCTCACGCCTTACTGGGTGCCCGGGCATCGGCATCGAACAGCTCTGGAAGCATCAGATAGCTGGCGATGAAGAAGCACAGGGCGCCGATCAGGGTCCATAGGTTGGCATCCCAGGCCCAGCTGACCACAGGCAGCCGCGGGAAGAAGCCGTACAGGGCCGAAATCTGGAACGCAACCGAGCCGGCCAGGTTGACCATGACCACCCACCAGCTGATCTGGCGCGGCTCGAACGACCACCAGCCATGGGAAATCTCGATCAACGCCAGATAGCTGGCTGCCAGGAAGCACAGGCTACCGGCCATGTTGGGTGCCCAGATCAGGATATCCTTCTCGACCCAGTCGAGACCGGTAAGCAGCGCATCTCCGGTGTTGACATTGAACAGCAGGGTGCCGATGAACTGGATCAAACTGGCCAGATAACCAGCATTGCGCGGCTTCCATGCAAACCACCGCCAAGCCGGTCGCTGGCCCGCCATGATCCTGCCGAGATCTGCAACATCGCCGTTGATCGCCTCCAGCAATTGCAGGCCGGCGGCGGCGGTAAAAAAAAACGAACCCGTAAAACAATACCTTCGCCAAATGACCCGATCTCATGCTGCACTAAGTTCTTGATTAATCCGCCCCAGATTTGCAGCCTGCTCAAGGGCTTGGTCAATAATATTCGCTTCGGGCATTTCCGGAAGCATTTTTAACACCTCCAGGACGTATTTCCGGCCGCGGAAGTGGGCTTTGAGGTCATTGACGCTAAAGCTCGGACAGTGCTCGCGCACCGGTCGCATCAGGATCTGGGACAGGTTGATCATCAGCATCGCCAGGTTGGCACTGTTGTAGACCGGCGTTGGCTTGGTCACCATGAAGTCTTCCAAGCCCCAGTACTGTTTGGCGTCTCGGAAGTTGAACTCGATTTGGAAGCGCAAGCGATAGTAATCGATGAGCGCTTCGTAGCCTAACTCGAGATCACTACTGAAAAGGATGACATGGGCCTGGGCACCGGTGCGTTGGTTGGTCTTGACAAGGATCACGACATTGAGCCGGTCGGGGAATTTTTTGTGCCAAACGGGCAGTTGGTAGATGGCCGTATGAACGTGTCCTTCCACGGAAGTGGCTTTGAGAAAGCACGGCGGCAAGTGTTGATAATCGAGCTTGCTGCCGTACTTGCGCCGCGGGCCGCGCCCGGCGTAGGGGCCGTCATAGGGCAGATACAGCGCGCTGTTGTGGCGCAATTTGCTGATCAACTCTAAGCCCGTGCGACGGACCATTTGCAGCGCTTGATTATGGCCGAAGGCCCCGTCGAAGACGAAATAACGCACCGTCAGCGTCTGGCACACCAGTGCCAGCACCTGGCGCAGAAGGTCTTGAACGAACTGCAAATAGGGCGACAGACTCACCTCCCGGCGATTGCCATTGCGGCTACCTTTCGGCCGCCCTCGGTCCTTACCCCGACCCGCTTTGGACGCTTTCGGGCAGCTCGCGGCCGTCTCTTTGAGAATCGGCTCCAGGCGCAATGGGTACGAACAGCGCCGTTGCACGCTAATCAACGACAGGCTCAGAAAACACAACCCCGGGATCGTCTTGCCAACCACCGAGGAGAAAAAACGATCCAGACCGTGGGTCTTCTTGCCCGATTTGCTCACCACCACTTCATCGCCCGCCAGCAACCATTGCGTTTCGTCGCCCAGCAGGTGCTGGCGAATCACCAGCCAATGCACTTGGCCCCAACTGAGCGTGGTGTTGAACAACCGCTGCAGCGTCCGATAGCTTCCCCCGCGCTCGGTCCAGCGCGATAGCCCCCGCATCGTTACCCGCCCCGTCATCGCCAACAGCCCTTCCACAACGCAACCCAAACGGCCAAGGCTCGTCTTATCTACGCTCTGGCTTAAGCAGCTCAAGATCAGCATAATGTCGGGCATGGGCGATAGCCTCCTGAGGGAATAGGTCTTCGGATTAGTAACTGGATAACCTATCACCTCGGGCTGTCGCCCACCTAATTTTTGGCGCTAATTTTTGGCGAAGGTATTGGTAAAAAAGATGGCGTTGATTGCGGACGCCGTGGTTATCTCCAGTGCCAATAACTGGGGCCAGTTCGAGGCGAAGCTGCTGTAACCAAAGCAGGCAGATCCGATGATAAACAGGATTGCAATCCACCAGGCCAGACGCTCGGGTGCCCAAAACCGTAACCAGGCCGACCGCGGCAAGATTGGATACAGGCGCAGGCCATTGTTGTTCAGGTGCAGCGGCTGTAGCTGCTTGCGGTGCCGCCGCGACAGAAAAACCAGCTGGTGGCCATCGTGGCGGGTTTGGGTGACGCTGGTGATGAAAGGGCCGGGAGTCGAGTCCCGGTTATCGGTCCTGCGCAGGGGGTGATGTACGTGGTGTGCTGACTGATCGGAATCCAATAGCATGACTCCTGCCTACTTCTACATGCGGTCGGAACCGGTACGCAACGCTGACTGCTTGTTTCAACCCTGCGTTCCGGCACGCTGGCCGCAACCGGCGACCATGTTGGCTCAGGCGACTTCGGCGAGCTTCTCCGCATTCGCCCGTTGCCAGCCGGTACCTGGTATGCGCCGATCCACGCCGCCGTCATCGTCCATGCGGAACAGGTGCAGCCAGCCGTTATCGAGCATCTGACGCACCAGTTCGTGACGGGCGATGATGTCGTCGATGGCGACTTGCGGTGCTGCCAGGAACACCGACAGCCGCATGGGCTCGTGCATCCAGCGCTTGCCGTCATGCAAAGACTGCATGGACAAACCCACGCGCAGGTCGCCGGCGTTGCCTTCCAACACGCCGATAGCGCCACCGACCACATTGTGCAATACCTTGTTGCCGCTGCCGAAACGGCGGTTGTCGGTGGTCGATGCATAGTATTGCAGATTGATCCAGCCGGCAACGACCATGGGTGCGGTCATGATCAATTCCAGCACACTCGAGTCCGCGTCCTGCTGCCAATGGTAATCATGCAGGAAGGCACGACCGTCGAGATCCAGACCGCGGGTACGCTCCCTGGGTGCGGCGATGAAGGCAGCGCAGCCTGCCAGCGCCCACTCTGGTCGCACCTGCGCCCAGTCGCGGCTGCGATGCTGAACATTGGCGGTGACGGCTCGCGGGCTGTGATGCTCGAGCCCAAGCCGTGCAGCGCGCTGCAAGCGGGTCAGCTCGCCGGCCTGCTGGAGCCAGCTCCTGAGTTCTGCCAGCTCCTCGGCGTAGCCTGCGGGCAGCTGCTCGATGTCGAATAACCGCACCTCGTCCACGCAGGTGTCATGCATGGCACCGATGAACCAGGTGTCCGCCGGAATCTGAATACCACGCTCGACCAGACCCTGGCGTACCCGAGGTTCGTTCAGTAACGCGGCAGTGAGCCGCGCGCTGGCCTCGCCGGTCATGCCGCCGCAGGCGCCGCAGTCGAGACCCGCCGCATGCGGGTTGTTGACCACGGTGCTGCCGTGCCCCACTAGCAGCACCAGCCGCGCGAAGTTGGAGGTCATGGACATGGCGCGCAGGATGCCCTCTGCCAACGGCACACGGTCCGATTCGGGGATACCGATGGCGTGCTCGTCATGTGCGTGTTCGCAGTCACCATAGTGTGGCGTTTCCAGACTCGGGCCAACACGGCACTTGGTGGCATCATCCAGCCACAGATCATCTGGAGCGGCCACCGGACGGCTCAAGCCAAAGCTGTCGGTGAGAATCTTTGGTGCATAGATCAGGATTCCCGCCGTCTCCACAAACGAGAAGCAGGACGAGGCGCCCATCTTGAACGCCTTCCAGGACTTGGCGAGCCCGGTGCGCCGACGCTGGGTGGCAAGCACCTCCTCGGCATCCTGTTTGTCCGCGCCATGGATCTCCGAGCAGACCTGGTATTGCGGCGACAACAGCACCGGCAGATGTGGCCGGGACTCCACCGCGCCAAGCGGTACGTGCGCAATAGGCATGCCGAAAAAGCCGGCGAAGCCAAGAGTCTGGCCTCGCGGACAGACGGTCTCGAAGGCCCGGCGGATGATTTCAGAGCGCACGTCGATGCAGAAAGCCGCCTGCACCGCGGGCCGTATCTCGGGTGCGTTGGTATCGCCGCCGCGGGTCAAATCGTCAATGAGCCGACGCTGATAGCCCTGCTCCAGCGCCGTCAGCAGTACATGCTCCACCTCGGCGTCGGTGTTGCCGTTGCCGCCTACCCCGGCATTCGTCTCCCCGCGGCCAAGGCGGGCGCAAATCTCGCGCCAATGTGACATCAGCTCCGGTGTCGCCTTATGCTCATAGAGCAGCACATCCCAGGCGAGTCGGATGGCAAGCAGCTCGACAATACTGTCGTCGCTGCCACCGGCCAATTCCTGCTCCCAGCGCTGGAGCCGCGTCCAGGCTGCCCAGCCACCGATGTCCATCAGCGCCGCATGCATATAGTCCAACGCCGCGGACTCCGGGATACCGAGCCGACCCAGCGCTGAGGCGATACAGGCGCGCGGGGATTCCGGCAGTGCTTTGACCCGCGAGCGCATGGCATCCTGACCCATCATGGTCAGGCTGTAGTCGAGCGCCGCGAAGCGTCGCCAGGATGCATACAATGACATGCCGTCCCAGGGACGTTTCCAGGTGGCTTGACCCATATCGAAGTAGGCCGCGCAATGGTGACTGATGCGCTCCACCACGAAGTTCGACCAATCATCCGCGTCCAGCTCATCCACCAGAGCGGTCAACAGAGGCACGCCGCCGGCCGGGGCCTGGTGCTCGGCTGCGGCAGCCTCATGCAGCTGTCGTGAGGTTAACGCGCTGCCGCACAGGCGAGCAGCTTGGCATAGGTCGTCGTCACTGATACGCCCGGCTTCGATCTGCTCGCGGTACCAGCGGCGCGGCATGTACATACGCGCATCGGCGATGCGCCGCAGGGTCGCCGCAGCTTCCTCGAAGTGTTGCCCCACCAGCCCGTGGAAGGGATTCACGGCAACGAAGCGGTCCAGGGGCCACACCGGCGCGATGCGGCTGCAGGCGGCGTCGATCTGCCGGGAAAGCTCTGGCGTTAGCGGGGTGATTGCCGTCGGCGTCGATGCTGCAAAGCCCTTGGTTGCCGCATCCCGCGGTTGCTGCTCCAGGTTCTGTTCCTTGACGCGCAGGTCTTTCGGGTGCATGGGCCCAACTCCTATCGTTTATTTTGGAATGATACTGGAATGACAGTTGTCTATCTCATTGGATCAGGCGCCGTCGGTTGATGCGCCAGTTGCCGCCGGTCGGCGCATCGGCCACAGGCGCACGATCAGCCGCGTCACTAGCACATCCACATACAACCCGTTGTAAAGATGCACCTGGATGGCCTGGCGCAACGGGCTGTGGATGCGGGTGAACAGGTGCTGTAATGTGATCAGCCCGATGAACACGATAAAGATCGCAATACTCAGCCCAACATCGAGAACGCCCGTCATCGCCATTGGCCGTACACTGCCGATCAGTGCGTGCTCGAAGGCCGCATGCAGTCCGAAATATGCAAAGCAGACGAAGGCGGCGATGACAGTGGCCCGAACCAGCAATTTCGCATTGTCCTCCAGCACCAGAGCCTGAAGCAGCAGTTGCGCGGTGGCGATGGCGACGATGGCGCCGGTGACAATCAGCGCCGGCTGCTCGGCTGGATCAATGCCGAACACAAAGCCGGCGACCAATGCCAATACAATCGCCCCCTGAAAGGCGACCAGCCAATGCCAGGGCTCAGGCGCGCCGCCTTTGAACCTGAGCGGAGGTGAACGGAAGCCGTCCACGCTGCTGCCCGAGGCGAGGAAAGCATGCGCCTTATACAGCGAATGCGCCACCAGGTGCAGCAATGCCAGGCTGTACAGCCCGAGACCCGCTTCCAGCAGCATGAAGCCCATCTGCGCCGACGTGGACCAGGCCAGCGAGACTTTGATACTGGTCTGCGTCAGCATCACCAGGGAGGCCACTGCCAGTGTCACCAGGCCCACCACGGCGAGCGCGTCCAGCGCCGGCCCCGACACCGACATCACCGGGCTCATGCGGATCACCAAAAAGGCGCCGGCATTGACGATACCCGCATGCAACAATGCCGAGACCGGTGTCGGCGCCTCCATCACCTGGATCAACCAGCCGTGGAACGGGAATTGGGCACACTTGAGAATGGCTGCCAAGGCAATCAGCCAGGCCGCGCTCTGGAGCGCCACTGGCAGCGGACCCTGGATGTTGGCCATGGCCGGGAAGAGGGTCTCGAAATCCAGCGTGTGCACAGAGGCACCGATGAACAGGACAGCGAGGAACAGACTCGCATCGCCGATGCGGCTGAACACGAATTTCTTGTGCGCCGCCAACTGCGCCGCCGGCCGCTCCGGGTAAAACAGCAGCAGCCGATGCAGGTTCAGGCTGGTCAATACCCAGGCCAGTGCAAACATCAGAAGATTGCTCGCGACAATGACGGTCAGAATCGCCGCCAACGTCAGCAATAACCATTTATGGAAGCGACCCTCACCCGGGTCGCCGGCAATATAGGTGCGGGCGTAGGTCACCACCACGGCTCCCACCAACGATACCAACGTCAGCATGATCACCGTCACGGCGTTGACGAAGACGCCGATGGCGAAGTTACCAATATCGAAGGGCAGCGGTATGACGAGCAATTGCAGCGTTGCATTGCTGCCAAAACCGGGGCCCATTGCATAACTCGTCAAGGCTATCAGCGACAGGGCAAAGGCGCTCCAGGCGGTGGCGGTGGCAAATTTGGCCATCGCGACACTGTTACGATGGGCGGCAGCACGCGGCACCGCGCCAGCGAGCCACAGCACGAGGGGTGCCGCCAGCACGCTGGCGGTAGACAAAGTCAGGCTGGTCATAGACATGATTGTATCCTTATTGAAGCCACTGAAGTTATCTGATTCTTGGGTGGGTGGCGGGCCAGGTAGGGGCATTATTATTTGGGTTTGCTTGCGCCTGCGCAAACCAGCATCAATGTGCCACCCCCAAGTAGCCGCTCTCCTTGGGATTTTCAGAAATCGGGAAACTTTGGTCAAAGCCGTTGTTTAGCCGAAAATCGGAAAAAGATATCGCTGCTTGTCCACTGGATAAAATCTAACTTTCCGATCGATTGCATCTGCCTTTCTCTATTGGTGATCCACGCATTGCTACGCAGCCGGCGACGGCGCGGATTCGGGTTAGAATACACGCCATCGCAGACCAAGGCTGAAGCAGATCGACCCATGACCAAACTCACCCGCATCTCCGGTTTCCTGCCCTTTGTGGTTGTGGTGTTTTTGAACTCCTTCGTCGATCTCGGGCATAAAATCATCATTCAGAACACCTTGTTCAAAGCCTATGACGGGCCTCAGCAGATCTGGCTCACGGCCATTGTCAACGCGCTGATCCTGCTGCCTTTCATTCTGCTGTTTACGCCATCGGGCTATCTCGCCGACCGTTGGCCCAAAAACCATGTGATGCGTATCAGCGCCTGGGTTGCGGTCGGCATCAGCCTCGCGATCACTGCCTGCTACTACCTCGGACTGTTTTGGCCCGCGTTTGCAATGACTTTTCTGCTGGCATTGCAGAGCGCCATTTACTCGCCGTCCAAATTCGGCTACATCAAGGAACTCGCGGGCATTGATGCATTGACCAAGGCGAATGCCTGGGCGCAGGCCTCATCGAGTTCCGCCATCCTGGCCGGCATCCTGATCTTTTCCATGCTGTTCGAAACATTTTTGCAAACCCCCGCGGGACTTCCTGGCGGCGAAGGGCTCGGGCCGGACGAGTTATTGCGCCGGATTGCGCCGGTCGGTTGGTTCCTGGTGCTGGGCTCGCTGCTGGAACTGGCCCTGGCCTACCAGTTGCCGGACAAGCGCCAGGCGCTTGATCAGATGCGTTTTAACTGGCGCGAATATCTCGGCGGCCGCTATTTGGTACACAATCTGCATGCGGCCTGGGACAACCGGGTGATCTGGCTGTCGATTATCGGTTTAGGGGTATTCTGGGGCATCTCGCAGGTGCTACTGGCCGCTTTCCCGGCTTATGCCAAGGACAGTCTGGGCGAAACCAGCACCGTCGTCATCCAAGGCACCATGGCTTTCGCTGGCATCGGCATCATCATTGGCTCGGCATTGGCCGGGCGCATTTCCCGTGATCATGTCGAGACCGGGTTGATCCCGTTCAGCGCCCTGGGTATCACCCTGGTCCTGTTCGTACTGCCGGGCATCGGCAGTGCCTGGCTGCATGCGCTGAACTTTTTCGCGCTGGGCGTGCTGGCCGGTATCTTCATCGTGCCGCTGAATGCGCTGATTCAGTTCAATGCCGGCGAACGCGAGCTCGGCCGTGTGTTGGCGGCGAAGAACTTTATCCTGAATTTGATCATGCTCGGCGCATTGGTCATTACCGTCGCATCGGCGCTGGCGGAAACCGGCAGCCGAGCCATCATGATTGCGCTCGGCATCGTGGCGCTGGTCGGCGCACTCTACACGGTCTGGCAATTGCCACAGTCCTTGGTGCGTTTCTTTATTGCGCGCATTATCGCCACCCGCTATCGCCTACAGGTCATCGGCCTGAACAATATGCCGGCCCAGGGCGGCGTGCTGATGCTCGGTAATCACATCAGCTGGCTCGACTGGGCAATGGTGCAGATGGCCAGCCCAAGGCCAGTGCGATTTGTCATGGAGCGGGTCATCTACGAGCGCTGGTACCTGCGCTGGTTGCTGGATTTCTTCGGCGTCGTGCCGATTTCCCGTGGGCGCAGCCGGCATGCGTTGGAGGCGGTAACGGAGTTGCTGAATCAAGGCGAGGTGGTGTGTTTGTTCCCGGAGGGCACGCTGAGCAAAAATGCCCAGCTCGGCGAGTTCAAGAAGGGCTTCGAACTGGCGGCCAAAGATGCCGCCGGCGTGATTTTGCCGTTCTATCTACGCGGGCTCTGGGGCAGCCGCTTTTCCAACGCCAGCGACAAACTGAAAGAAAGCCGACGGGATGGTCGTGCACGAAATGTAATCATCGCCTTCGGCACCAGATTGCCCATCGCCAGCCCGGCGGAACGCGTCAAACAGGCCGTGTTCGAGCTGTCGGTCAGTTCCTGGCAGGAGCACGTGCAGACTCTGCCAACTCTGCCCTCGGCCTGGCTGAGCACGGCCAAACGCAGTGTTGGCACACCGGTGCTGTTCGACTCCAGCGGTACGGCGCTGACCAATCGCAAATTGATCACCGCGGTGCTGCTATTCGCCGGCGCGATACGCCGTCGGGTGCCGGAACAAAACCTGGGTATTTTGCTGCCGGCGAGCAGCGCCGGCGTGATTGCCAATCTGGCAGGCTGGGTGGCAGGCAAAACCGTGGTGAACCTGAACTACACAGCAACTCCAGAGGCCATTCAGGCCGCCCTCGACAAGGCCGGTGTCCGCAATTTGATCACCGCGGAACGTTTTACGCGTAAGCTCAAAACCCGCGGCATCGACGCTGAGGCGCTGTTCGCCGGCGCGCGCCTGCACGCAATGGAAGAGATCGGCAAGGGCTTCGGTCAATTGCACCGGCTGCTGATGCTGTGCACCGTGGTGTTCTTGCCGGCAACCTGGTTGCATGGGCTGTTCTGTCGCCGCCTACACCCGGAGGACACCGCGGCGATTTTGTTTTCCTCCGGCAGCGAGGGCGCGCCGAAAGGCATCGAATTAACGCATCGGAATATCCTGGCGAATGTACGCCAGATCTCCGACGTGCTGAATACCGAACGCGATGACCTGATGTTATCCAATCTGCCGTTGTTCCACGCCTTTGGACTGACCGTGACCACCTGCCTGCCGCTGTTGGAAGGCATCCCGATGGTCTGCCACCCGGACCCGACCGACGCTCTTGGCAGTGCCAAGGCCATCGCGCGCTGGCGCGCCACCGTGCTGTGCAGCACCTCCACCTTCCTGCGCCTGTACCTACGCAACCGCAGGCTGCACCCGATCATGCTCGAATCGCTGCGCATCGTCGTGGCTGGCGCCGAGCGATTGCGCCCGGATGTGCGCGACGCCTTCGGACTGAAATTCAGCAAGACCATCTACGAGGGTTATGGCGCCACCGAAACGACCCCGGTAGCAAGCGTCAATGTGCCGGATGCCATCGAAATCGACAACTGGAAAATCCAGATCGGCTCCAAGCCTGGCACCGTCGGCATGCCACTGCCGGGTACCAGCTTCCGCATTGTCGATCCGGTAACATTGCGCACCCTGCCCAACGGCGAGGACGGCCTGATCCTGATCGGCGGCGTGCAAGTCATGAAGGGCTATCTCGAGGAGCCTGAGCGTACCGCCGAAGCGGTGGTGGAACTTGACGGCCAACGCTGGTACAAAACCGGGGATAAGGGGCATCAGGATGCCGACGGCTTCCTGAGCATCGTCGATCGCTACTCGCGCTTTGCAAAAGTCGGCGGCGAGATGCTCAGCCTCGGGGCCATTGAACAGCAGGTGCGCGACGTGCTCGAACTGCCCGACTTGGAACTCTGTGCGGTCAACCTGCCGGATCAACGCAAGGGCGAACGCGTCTTATTGTTGCTGGAACCCGGACCCACTGCCGATGAGGTGCGCAGCAGGCTGATTGCGGCGGATACCAACCCGTTGACCATACCCAGCGAGATCCTGACGGTGGATGCAATTCCGAAGCTGGGCAGCGGCAAGACCGACTTTCGTGCAGCAAAGCGCCTGGCGTCAGAACGCTCTGAAGGCAGCGGATGATCGGAACAGGCTGTTTGCCCAGGCCATTGCAATCAAACCCAAACCACACCAACGACCAAATATGCAACCGAATCGAACCTTATTCGTCATTATCACCGCAATCCTGCTGTTCGGCGGATGCAGCCGCGACCCAATCGGCGCTGACAATCGCATGGCCCAGAGAGCGCTGGGCCAATGCCGGCACGAGCAGGCATTACAGCTTACCGACAATGCCATCGAGCGCGGCAGCGAGCGCAATGCACAACAGGCATTGATGTTAAAGGCCGCAATTCTCCGCGACCGCGGCGATCAGGCCGCCGCCGAAGCGCTCTACCCACAAATTACCGAGACCTGGGAGGCAATAAAGCGTCGCACATTGTCGCCCGAGCAGCGCGAGCGGGAAATCCGCATGTTCATCGATGTCGCGCGCAACGAGCGGATTGCCCAAGGTATTGCGGCAAACTGCGGCAATGCGACATCCCTACCCTAACCACCCACTCTAGTGCCTCGGTGCAGATGTTCCAAGACAGTCTCCGGTCGTTATCGTTGTCGTTGTCGTTGTCATAATCGTCTTAGCCGAATGCTCGATAACGACTACGATTACGACAACGACAACGACAACGAACCGCCTCGGGATTTCTGTACCGCTCCACTAGCCCCCCTATTTCAGACCCCCATTGCAGAGCAAACGTCACGTGCAGGCCACCAGCATTCCGGAAACGACACCGCAAGAAGCCTATCGCAGCGCATTGCGCCGGCAGCACTTCAAACCAGACCCAGCCCAAGCCGAGGCAGTCGACGAACTGACCCGCCTATTCCACGAGCTGATCGACTGGCGCCCACCTCCGCCGCCAACGCTGGCCGCGCGCCTACTCGAGCGCGTGCGATCAAACAAACAGACTCTGGAGCCGATACGCGGACTCTACCTGTGGGGCAGCGTTGGTCGCGGCAAGACCTGGCTCATGGACCTGTTTTTCGACGCCCTCCCGTTTGCCGAAAAACAACGCGTGCACTTCCATCGCTTCATGCAGGGCGTACATGCAGACCTGGCACGCCTGAAGGGCCGTCTAAACCCATTGCAAGAGGTTGCCAGCGAGACCGCGGCACGCTGCCGGGTACTCTGCCTGGACGAAATGCAAGTCAACGACATCACCGACGCAATGCTGATGGGCGGCCTGCTGGAGGCCCTGTTCGAGCGCGGAGTCACACTGGTTACAACATCCAATATCGCCCCGGACGGCCTCTATCGTTCCGGTATTCAACGCGATCGGTTTACACCGGCCATCGCGTTGATCAAACAGCATTGCCAGGTATTGGAATTGGCCAGTCCCACTGACTATCGGCTTCGACGTCTGGAGCAGGCACCGGTCTATGCAACCCCGCTGGACCATAAGGCCGAGTCGCTGCTGGCCGACTACTTTGCTGACATGACGACTCCAGAGCATCGGCGCCATGAACCGATTATCGTCAACGATCGTGACATCCCCACCCTCGCCTGGGGCGACGGTGTTGTCTGGCTCGATTTCGACGTGATCTGCCAACTGCCCAGATCGAAACTCGACTATGTCGAACTGGCACGACTTTTCCACACCTTGCTGTTATCGAACCTACGCTGCCTGGACGACGAGCGCAGCAACATTGCGCACCGGCTGATCACGCTCATTGATGCCGTCTACGACTGTAATGTAAAGCTAATGGCAAGCGCCGAAGCGCCGCCAACGCAACTCTACAGCGGCAATGACCTGGCCTTCGAATTCCAACGCACGGTCAGCCGGCTGATTGAAATGCAGTCGCACGACTATCTTGCGAAGCCGCATTTGGCCTAGTGCTTCGGTGCAGATGTTCCAAGACAGTCTCCGGTCGTTATCGTTGTCGTTGTCGTTGTCGTTGTCATAATCGTCTTAGCCGAATGCTCGATAACGACCACGATTACGACAACGACAACGACAACGAACCGCCTCGGGATTTCTGTACCGCTCCACTAGTAGCGGTTCATGAATAACCCATACCACGCTATCCAGACATCGGCGCAATGCAATCGGGGTCGGGGTCGCTATCGGAATCGGAATCGAGAGAGAAAACGCCCTATGCCATTCGGTCATGCTCGCCCAGAACTCGGCCGCGCCTGTCTCGGCGTACGCCATGGCGGGGTTCATGGCGGAGCATTCCCGGTTTCGGCTTGGAATAGATCCAGCACACGGGCAACATAGGCGCGGGTTTCGGGAAAGGGTGGAATGCGGTTTCCGTAGCGCTGCACCGCTCCTTCTCCGGCGTTGTAAGCGGCCAATACCAGCGAGAGTTCGCCATCGAATTTGTCCATCAGCCAGCGCAGATAGCGCGCGCCGCCATGTAAATTCTGCGCCGGATCGAAGGGCTCGGACACCTGAAAACGGGCTGCCGTGTCGGGCATCAGCTGCATCAACCCCATCGCTCCCTTGGCCGAAACCGCATCTGGCTCGTAGGCCGACTCGACCATGATGACGGCATCCAACAAGTCTGGATGCAGACGATGCGCACGGGCGATCTCGTGTATCTGCGCACGATATCGTCGCCGATTTGCCTGGTTGATGCTGACGGCAGCGCGCCTGTTCGCACCGGATGCGCGCGACTTTTTCGAGCGCAGATGGGGATAGCCCTTGTAGGCTCTTGACATGCGCGAGTAATACCCTGTCCGCTCCAGGCGACGGGCGATTGCCCGGGATTTTTCCGATACCTTCAGCAAACCGCCGCGCTCCGCCGTCATCAACAACTGCGGCCGTGCGGAACGATTCGACAGACTGCCCCCATCGGAAACATCATCCAGGGGGAAACCCGATGCGGCCCAGCCCGATGTGCACGGGGCCAACAGGCAAAGAACTAATAAAAAAACCAATCGTTTCATCTCGGACTCCAAATCCATACGCCAAAAAGGCACAAACCACAGGCGCGCTCAAGGCGCGATCGTCCAGCCGCGTGTCCAATATACCCAGAATCCCAAGTATTCCTTCACTGCTCTGGAACTGCGCTCCAGAGACTCGGCATTAGGCAGGTAGTCGAGCAGGGTCTTGGCTTTACCGAACGCTACTTCATGATCGCTCGCCACCGGGATCACATCGAAGCCGACCGCGGCGAAGGTCGCCCGTGCACGTCGCATGTGCAATGCCGAGGTGATCAGCAGAATGTGTTGGATCCCGAGAGGTTCCAGCTTTCGACGCGTCTCCAGGGCATTTTCCCGCGTGGTGCGGCTGCGCGTTTCCAATACGACATGCTCGCGCGGCACGCCCAGGTCGAGCAGGAATGCCAGCATCGCCGCGGCCTCTGAATCGTGCGCTGGCCGCCATGCGAACCCACCGCCGCTGAGTACCACCAGGGGTGTCTTGCCGGCGTGAAACACCCGCGCCGCATGCCAGACTCGATCCGCCGCGTTGTTCAGGTCTGGAAACAAATGCGGCGATTGCGCTCCACGAAGACCGCCGCCGAGCACCACGGCGGCGGCTGCCTCAGGCACCGAGGCTAACGGCAGGGAGGGATACTGCTGCTCCAGCGATCCGCACAACCAGTTCGAAAACGCCGGTATTGCGCAAAGCCAGATCCACAGCAGCCCTGTCATTGCCAGACCAGTGCCAGCCAGCCTATGCCGAAACAACAGCGCCAGCACGCCGATGATGATCAACAGCCCCCCGCTGCCCAGGGGCAATGCCAATTGTGTCAAAATTTTGGATGTCAGCAAGCCGAGCTCCGGGCGGTTTCAAGCTGGGCAGATTCAAGCTGGGCAGATTCAAGCTGGGCGGATTCAAGCTGGGCAGATCCAAGCTGGGCAGACCTGAAGCGGGCAAACCCAAACCGGGAGCAATACGCAATGGACCAGGCACTGCGGCGGATCCCTGACAATGCGCTGACTGGAGCCTGGTGCCTAATCCACATCGAGCAACGCGCGCGTCAGCGCCGCGGTATTCGGATCCTTGGGATAGCGAATGCGCAATGCCCGCGCATAGCTTTGCGCATCGGTCAATTTACCGGCATCGCGGTTCATCGTAACTAGCGCGATCAAGGTGTCGCGGTCGGCGGGACGCCGCTTGTAGCTGTCAGCGAGCACCTCGAGCGCCGCTTCCACCTTGCCGGTTTCGTTCAGAGCCAGGGCGTAGACATAAGCATAGCGGCTGTTGTCCGGGGCCAACCGCATGGCTTGGCTCAGCTCGGCGATGGCCTCGTCCAGCCGTTTTGCGCGCACATGCAGCAGGCCCAGGGCATGGTGCAGATCGGCATTGTCGGGGGCGACCTTCAGGCCATCCATTAGGGTTTGCTCGGCTTCCATATCGGCGCCAAATGCGCGGTATAGATCCGCAAGATTGGCATAGGCGGGCACAAAGCCTGGATCCAGCCGCAAAGCGGTCAGATAGTCCTTGCGCGCCAACGGCAATTTACCCTGCTGCATGGCCAGGATGCCCATGTTCAAATGCGACTCCGGACGCTCGGCGGTGACCAGTTGTGCGTCGCGATAAGCCTCCAACGCCTTGCCCAGACGCTGGCGATCGGCGTCCGGCAGGTCCAGGCGCATCAATGGCGCGAGGGTATATGCGGCTTCCAGCCGCACCGTGCGCAATGGGTCGTCCAGCAATGGCATGGCTTGCTGATAGCGGGTCGCGGGATCGGTCAATTGCAGCCAGCGCAGGGCTGCTTGGCGTACCAACGGGTTGGCATCCGCGAGCTGTTGCGTGACCAGCGCAAGATGCTCGGGATCGGCATAGCCTCGCAGCAGATCCAGCGCGCTGGCGCGAACGATGCCGGGCTGTTCGGGATCGGCGATCAGCCGTGCCAGGCGCATTGCCGCATCCAGGGTACCCTGACGACCGGCATACAGAACCTCGCCGTAATGAGGCTGTCTGGTACGGGTATCCCCATACCAAGCAGTCAGATTGTCCATGGCCCATTGCACGGACCGATCTGGATGACACTGGTTGCAAGCGTTATCAGTGCCGATTTTTACAGACAGATCCGGGCGGGGTATGCGCATGCTGTGGTCGGCGCGTGCATCGTTGACCATGTACAGCGACTGCGGCATATGGCAGCCGACGCAGGAGGCGCCCTGGCTGCCGGGCTGATGCTGATGATGGGTCTCGGCAGCATAGCGCGCCGCCGGATGGCATTGGGCGCAAACTCCATCACCGTCCGCCTTGAGTTTCAGACTGTGGGGGTCGTGGCAATCGCTGCAGGTGACTCCGGCGTCATACATTCGGCTTTGCAGAAAGGAGCCATGCACATAGACCTCGTCCTGAATCTGGCCATCCGGCTGGTACAGCCCTTGGGTGAGCAATGCGAGCTGGTGCGAGTTGCCAAGCGGCTTGCCATGCTCATAGTCGGCCAGGATCTGGCCGCGCCGGGAATGGCAGCGGGCGCAGGCCTCAGTCTGGGTATGATTGGTGCGGGTTACTGAACGCCGCGGCAGGCCGCTGTCCGCATCCAGACTCCAGATACCGCCGTCATGGTCGCTCAGCGACAGGACAAGCCCTTTGTCGGCACTCCAGGCGTCGGCATCGTCCACGGCGGCCTTGGCCTGCTCGATGTGCCGCGCGCCAGGCCCATGACAGGCCTCGCAAGCGACATCGATCTCGGCCCAGGTGGTTGCGTAGGTATCGGTGGCCAGGTCGTAGCCTTTGTCAAGTTTGGTGGAATGGCATTCGGCGCACTGGTAATTCCAGGTTTGATCGCGGCTGGTCCAATGCAGCGGATGCCCTGCTTGCATGTCAGCCTCGTCCGGATACAGATGAAACCAGTGCTGACCGCCATCCTCGCGAGCCCGGCTGTCCCAAGCTAGACCGAGGCTCTGAAGTTTGCCCCCGGGAAATTCGATCAAATATTGCTGTAATGGATACCAGCCGAAGGTATAAGCGATGCGATACTCTTGTCGTGTGCCATCCGGGCCATCGGTGCGCACATACCAACCATCGTCACGTCGAAAAAAGGTCGAATCGACGCCATGGGCGGTGAATTCAGCGTTGTCGAAGTCACCGAGCATGGTCTGCTCGGTCGGCTCGGTCATGGCCAGATCGTGGTGGGAACCGCGCCAGGCGTTTAGTTCGCTTTGGTGGCAACCGCCACAAGCCTGATTACCGACATAGCCTGGCACATCGATGCGCGCGCCGGAAGCGGCGACGGCAATGCCGACCAGGATCAAGCCGCAGATCAGCATGGCAAGCCGAGGTGCTGATTGCGTGGAGATGGATATCTGGATGTACATCGTGCAATAGTGTACCGGTACCCTGCCGGTTTCATTCCGCTCTTTTCGTACTTAATTTGTCTGTGCCGCAGCATTCATACTTAATAAGCATCTTGAAATTCGGGATCTTGAAATTCAGAACCCGCTTCACAACCTCAAAACTTGTTTTTGCCAATACAATTGATCAAAACCATGTCCGTCGTTAATAGTACCTGCTACGAATGTGACGCCAACTGCGCCATCAATGTAACCCTGGACGCAGACGGTGAGCCGACATCCATTACTGGACCCGACTGCCCGCGTTGCTATGTGCAACTCGATCGGCGTAATCATCCGGACCGATTATTGTACCCGCTCAAGCGCGTTGGGCCGCGTGGTAGCGGCGAATTCGAGCGCATCAGCTGGGACGAGGCGCTTGCCAGTATTACCGAGCATCTGACCGCGACCCGTGCCGATCATGGTGCCCCGGCGGTGGCCTTCTTTGCCGGTTATACCAAAGAAGCACGTCCGCAATTGCAGCGCTTGGCCCATGCCTTTGGTTCACCGAACTATATGACCGAGAGCGGTTGCTGCTTCTCAGCCACGATGGTGGCGGAAAAGCTCACCTTTGGCCACAAGATCAAGACTACCTCGACGATCGCATCCAACACCACCCGCTGCCTGCTGGTTTGGTCCACCAACCCGCGTGGCTCCATCCCACCGTTCCATCTGCATCCACTGGCAACCAAGCAGCCGGGGCGTCCACTGATTGTCGTCGATCCGCGGCGCACGCCATTGGCCGATCAGGCAGATGTGTTTCTGCAAATCCGCCCGGGTACCGACGGTGCCCTGGCGCTGGGTTTTCATCATCTGATCTTTGCCCATACTTGGCAGGATCAGGCATTCCTGGATCAGTGGGCAAACGGTCTTGATGCCTTTCGCGCCTATGTCGCCGAATTCCCGCCGGAGCGGGTTGCCGAGATCTGCGGCATCGCGGCCGAGGATCTGCGGCGCGCCGCCGAACTGTTCGCGACTCTGCGCCCGGCGCAGATCATGCTATCGCCCACCGCCACGGTGCAGCACAGCAATGGCTTTCAAAACCATCGCGCGGTGGTTCTGTTGTCCGCGGTCACCGGCAATCTGGACCGCGAGGGAGGCAACCGCTTCTTTAACGATAAAATCTCCCCCAAGCCCATCGAATTGTTCGATCATTGCCTGAACAATCTACCGCCGCGGGTCGGTGACGAGGTGTTTCCGATCTGGACACGCTACTGGCCGGCGGCGCAAAGCATGTTGCTACCGGATTGCATCTTGGACGGCAAGCCGCAGCGCATCCGCAGCCTGCTGGCCATGGGCATCAATACCGCCATGTGGCCAAACTCCAAGCGCGTGGAGCAGGCACTTGGCGCGCTGGACTTTTTTGCCGCATCGGACTTTTTCCACAACCCGGCCACGCGTATGGCCGACATCGTGCTGCCTGCGGCCACCAGCCTGGAGCGCCCAGCACTGATCGCCTATCCGGGCTGCGCCTACCAGGCTCAGCTGCGTTATCGCCACCAGGTGGCGCCGGCCAAGGGCGAGGCGCGTCCGGATGGCCAGATATTTCTGGAACTAGGCGTACGACTGGGAATGCCAGAGCAGTTTTGGCACGGGGATTTGGAAGCCTCTTGGGCAGAAGCCGCCGAGGGCATCCCCGAGGATCTCCGCAAGCAGGTCTACGATAACCCGGAAGGCGTCACGGTGTTCGCCAGGGCAATTGACGATCTGGTGGAGAATGGCTTCCTGGACGCCGACCGCCAATATCGTTTGAACGGTTTCAACACGGTAAGCGGCAAAGTGGAGTTCGACTCCGAAGAACTGCGCGCGGCGGGCTTCGACGGCCTGCCGGTATGGTGCGAACCCGCCGAAAGCCCGGTATCAACACCAGAGCTGACCCGCGACTTTCCGCTGGTACTGACCAGCGGCGCGCGGCACAAGCACGCTACTCATTCCCAGCATCAGTATCTGGAGCGCATGCGCCGTGCCGTACCCAATGCATTGGTGGAGATTCATCCAACCGATGCCGCACCCCGCGGTATCCGCAATGGCGACCCGGTGGAGGTGCGCTCACCGCGCGGCGCGATCGGTTTTGTCGCGCGCGTCACCGAGCGCATCAAACCCGGTGTCGTGCATTGTGCCCACGGTTGGAACCATGCCAATATCAATGAATTGACGGATGACCGAACCCTCGACCCGATCAGCGGCTTTCCAGCATTCAAATCACTGCTGTGTGATGTGGTGCCGGCGCGGCCCGATGCAGGTTTGGATGCAAAGGAAGCAACAGCGGACAAAACTGCGGATCATGTAGAGCAGCAACCGGCTCTGGTCTGAAGCCGTTGCCGGATTCCACCTAACAGGCTATCTCAATCGAGTACCACGGCATGCCTTTCATCGGCGTCCTGCCCGAGCGCAGGCACTTATTTCAACCGGAACCCCGCGCCAGTTTGGCGGTTAACGACGCGGCTGCCTGGTGCTTGAACCCGGCCCATCGCCATATCTACGACAAATTGCAGTTGGCATTACAGGCCGGGCTGATGGCGGCTCCCTGCGGCGTGGTACCGATGGATGTCGGTATCGCGGCGAACACCCAGGTGTTCGTTAAACCCATTGTGAACTTGGCGGGTATGGGTCTGAATGCGCGTGCCATGCGAGCCGATGCGGTGCCGATGACGCCCGGCAGTTTCTGGTGCGAATGCCTGACCGGCACCCACACCAGCAGCGACTGCCTGGTGCGCAACGGCGAGGCATTATGGTTTGCCCACACCCGCGCTTCCGAAGAGAAAGACGCCGCGCGACCGATCTTCTGGGAGATCGGCGCGCCGCTGCCACAGTTGGAGCCCTGGATCAGCACCTGGATCAAACACAACCTGGCTGATTACACCGGGCTGTGCAATATCGAACTGATTGACGGCCGACCGATCGAAGCGCACCTGCGCGGCTCCAACGGCTTTTTCGACTTCTACGGGCCCAGCTTCCTGCCAGCCTGGGTCGCCCTGGCCGACGGCGAGCCCTTCACACCGCCGCCGCCCATCCCTGGCGGCCTGGTAATCTCGGTGTTCGGCAACGCGGACCTGAATGAAGAGCACCTGAAGGCCGCGGAAGCCCTTGGTGTCTCAGTTCAGCCCGACCCCAACACCCCCGGGCGGGCCGCCATCTTGCGCTGCAGCGAACGCGAGGCCGGCTTCGAGATCTATTCTCGATTGACCGGTCGGCGACCAGCCGGGCATTGACCCTGAGACATCCCCAATCAATCCATCATCGGATACCGCGCCTAGAAGAGGACACTGCCTGCAAAGAATGTCAGCATTCACCGCAGCGACGCAGACTACGCAGAGGGGTCGAGGCTAGGCTGTCGAAATGTCCTGAGTTTTGATGCCAAACCGATTCCGGGTCTTGGATTGCTTCATCGAACGCACTGGGGAAGCCTAATCGGTGTCGGGGTCGCTATCGGAATCGGAATCGAATCCGCTCATCGATCAAAGCAGCTAGCTCGATACCAATCCCTCATTCCGACCTCGACACCGACACCGACTAAGCATCCATCAACCGGGAAGCGCTTGTTGTAGTGAAACGGCAGATTTCGACAGCCTTGTGCTTCGGTGCAGATGTTCCGAGACAGTTTCCGGTCGTTGTCGTTGTCGTTGTCGTTGTCGTTATCGTTATCGTTATCGTTGTCGTTGTCGTTGTCGTTGTCATAATCGTCTTAGCCGAATGCTCGATAACGACTACGATTACGACAACGACAACGAACCGCCTCGGGATTTCTGTACCGATCCACTAGGCAGCACCCCCCCTCCCCCCGACTCTCCGGCACTCGGCTCGTCCGACGAAGGGTTCAGATCGCGGCTCGCTTGGCCCGCGCAATCTAACCTCGTTCGTTCGCCCATTCGCCTATCGCATACCGATCCAGAATCAGTTCTAGGATCTGAAACATAAATTCGTGAATAGTTAACTAATTTAGTGTGAATTAGTTCCACTTAACGCGATGTGCAAGGGCATAGTCTCAATCCCCATAGACCGGGCGTTCCGGTTCCCGGACTGTTGACTCAAGAATCCTCAGCATGAGTCCAGTCCTGAGCAATTTTGCACACCGTTATTTTGGAAAGAAAACGCCATGCCGAAGCCCATGCCCACTATCGCCCTGTCGCTCACTGTCGTAAGCATGGCCGGAACCGCCGCGCTGATCACCCAGCCCTCGGATACCCAGCCCTCGGATACTAGCCAGTCAGACATTCGCAGCTGGTGCGCCTGGCACCCTAACCAGCACCCTCGGCGAGTCTCCGACTGATTTTTCACCCCATCCTCGAGACCATCTCGGCTCGGGCAATTTCTGACACAAAATCAAGTAATTTCAGTTGCTAATGAACCGTTTCTCAAGTCGCTAGCATTGGTAAACCCGAGGCTAGCGCTGGGTCTTGGTCGGGCTTAGAGACTGTATGGGAACTAAACCACTGATTTGGCGTCTAAAAAATCTGAAAAACTAAACGATTTAATACGATTTTCCCTTTTTTATTCGGAGAAATCAAGATGACTTCAGATAATGTTCATACACCTGTACGCTATCCAAGTGACCTGTCAGACGAAGAATGGGCAATCATCGAGCAAGTCTTGAACGAACTTGACCCGTATAAGACAGGGCGCCGCCGTGATTCGAATCTACGCGAGATTCTGAATGCCATTTTCTATTTGAATAAGACAGGCTGCCCTTGGCGTTATTTACCGAAAGATTTTCCTCCTTACACCCTTGTCAATTACTACTATAACAAGTGGACACACAGTGGTTTGCTGGAGCAGATCAATGCAGAGCTACGGGCGCGTTTGCGCCAAATGAAAGGCCGAAATCCCGATCCAAGTGGCGCCATCATTGATAGCCAAAGTGTCAAAGGGACACCGGAGTCATCGGTCGAATCCGGCTTCGATGGTGGTAAGCTTGTCAAGGGCCGGAAGCGACATATCGTCGTTGATACAATAGGTTGCCTGCTTGTCGTCTACGTGCATGCAGCTAATGTGTATGACGGAAAAGCAGCTCGTGAAATTCTCACGCGTCTATTCGTGCTCCTGCAGAGTGTAAAGCATATTTGGGCTGATTGCGGCTATATGGGCAAAGAGCTTTTTAATTGGGTATTATCTGAATTTAATTGCACCCTCGAGATTGTAAAGAGGCAGAAAAGAAAGAAAGGTTTTCATGTATTGCCGCGTCGCTGGGTCGTGGAGCGCACATTTGCTTGGCTTGGCCGGTCTCGTCGACTGAGTAAAGATTATGAAAGAGAACCGAGATCAAGTGAGTCACAGGTCTATCTTGCATCGTCACGTTTATTGCTTCGTCAAATTTGTAATAATCAAATAGCTTATGAGTAGACTATTCGAATTTATTGCGTTGTTTAGGTCGAACATTAAAGAAAATAGTTTTCATACAGCGTCTAAGCCCGTGCGACGGACCATTTGCAGCGCTTGATGATGGCCGAAGGCCCCGTCGAAGACGAAATAACGCACCGTCAGCGTCTGGCACACCAGTGCCAGCACCTGGCGCAGAAGGTCTTGAACGAACTGCAAATAGGGCGACAGACTCACCTCCCGGCGATTGCCATTGCGGCTACCTTTCGGCCGCCCTCGGTCCTTACCCCGACCCGCTTTGGACGCTTTCGGGCAGCTCGCGGCCGTCTCTTTGAGAATCGGCTCCAGGCGCAATGGGTACGAACAGCGCCGTTGCACGCTAATCAACGACAGGCTCAGAAAACACAACCCCGGGATCGTCTTGCCAACCACCGAGGAGAAAAAACGATCCAGACCGTGGGTCTTCTTGCCCGATTTGCTCACCACCACTTCATCGCCCGCCAGCAACCAGTGCGTTTCGTCGCCCAGCAGGTGCTGGCGAATCACCAGCCAATGCACTTGGCCCCAACTGAGCGTGGTGTTGAACAACCGCTGCAGCGTCCGATAGCTTCCCCCGCGCTCGGTCCAGCGCGATAGCCCCCGCATCGTTACCCGCCCCGTCATCGCCAACAGCCCTTCCACAACGCAACCCAAACGGCCAAGGCTCGTCTTATCTACGCTCTGGCTTAAGCAGCTCAAGATCAGCATAATGTCGGGCATGGGCGATAGCCTCCTGAGGGAATAGGTCTTCGGATTAGTAACTGGATAACCTATCACCTCGGGCTGTCGCCCACCTAATTTTTGGCGCTAATTTTTGGCGAAGGTATTGATTGATGAAAAAAGATAATTTTAAAATAGGGAAAGAATTCTATACGGCTACTTATGCACCAGATTTCCCGGGCAAGCAGGCGGGCACGCACACCACCACCCACCACCTACACAACGAGACATCAACAATGTCAGAACGAAACATGGCCTCCGAAAATGCAACTTCGACAGAATCTTCGAATCCCGAGCCAATCGCGATCGTCGGCATCGGATGCCGGTTCCCGGGCGGGGCGAATGATCCCTATCAGTTCTGGGACAACATCAAGAACGGGATGGATTGCCTGCAGCCGACTCCGGAGAGTCGTTGGAATACGGATGTGCACTTCTCACGCGTCAAGGGCAAGAAGGGCAAGATCAACACCCGGTGGGGCGGGTATATCGACGGCTTCGACGAGTTCGACCCGCTCTTCTTCGGGATTTCCCCGCGCGAGGCAGAGCATATGGACCCGCAGCAGCGAAAGTTGCTCGAGGTGGCGTGGGAGGCGATGGAGGACGGCGGAGTCAGGCCGTCTACACTCAGCGGACGACCTGTCGGTGTGTTCGTCGGTGGCTTCACGGTCGACTACAAGATCTTGCAGTTCACCAATCCGAATTTCGACAGCATCGCCGCGCATACCGCGACCGGCGTGATGATGACCATGCTGTCTAATCGACTGTCTTATATCTACAACCTGAAGGGACCGAGTCTGACCATCGATACCGCATGCAGTTCGTCCCTAGTCGCTGTCGACCTGGCCTGCAAGAGTCTGCAGCAGGGTGATACCGAGATGGCCTTCGCCGGCGGTGCGTTGCTGCTGTTCGCGCCCCAGTATACGGTTTCCGAGACGCAAGGCGGATTCCTGTCCCCGACGGGCAACTCACACGCATTCGCCGCAACCGCAAACGGCTATGTGCGCTCCGAGGGTGTCGCTCTGTTACTCCTGAAGAGACTGCGGGACGCCGAGGCCGACGGGGACAACATACATGCGGTCATCCTCGGCACTGCGGTCAATCAGGACGGGCGCACCAACGGCATCACGGTGCCGAATCCAGACTCGCAGCTGGAGTTGATGCAACGGGCCTACCGGCGCGCGGGCGTGGAGCCGTGCAAAGTGCAATACATCGAAACGCACGGCACCGGGACACCGGTCGGCGATCCGCTCGAGGCGCAATCCGTCGGTCGTCTGGTGACCCCCGGGCGGGCACCCCAAGACAAAGTCTATATCGGTTCCGTCAAGACCAACATTGGTCATACCGAATCTGCAGCCGGTACCGCCGGCCTGATCAAGACGGTGCTGGCACTGAAACACCGTCAGATCCCTCCACACCTGCACTTCAGCGCACCTAATCAAGCCATTGCGTTCGACGAGTATGCGTATACCATTCCGACCGAATTGACGCCTTGGCCCGATCACGAAGGTCCGATGTTGGCCGGCGTCAACTCGTTCGGGTTCGGCGGCACCAACGCACACGTCGTTCTACAAGCGTATCGCCCGGAGGAGGCCGCGCGAACCGATCTGGCCCTCGACCGTCATAAGATCCTGCTCGTCTCCCATGCCGATCAGGAGGGGCTGACACAACAGATCCAGGCAACCTACGACCAGGTCGCGAGGATCGACGACGAGGAGATCTACCACCTCGGGTACAGCAGCGCCACGCGACGCGAACGCCATCCCTACCAAGCACTGTTTTGGTACCGCAACCGCGACGAATTGCTGACCCATCTGGATACCTATCTACACCAGCACAGCAGCACCAACTGCTGTCTGGAACAGCTCGAGCAAGGCGAGCCGCCGCGGTTGGTTTGGGTGCTGACCGGCATGGGTCCACAGTGGTGGGGGATGGGACATGATCTGTATCGATCCGAGCCGGTCTTCCGCGCAACCATCGACGAGTTGGAGCAGGCGTTTGCCAAGTTCGTAGATTGGTCTTTAGTCAAGGAGATGTTCGCCAACGCAGAGGATTCGCGGATGTCAGAGACCTGGTTGGCCCAGACCGCAAACTTCGCGGTACAGGTCGCGCTCGCTGCACTCTGGCGTTCCTACGGGATCGAACCCGACGCCATCGTCGGCCACAGCACGGGGGAGGCTGCCGCATTCTATCTGGCCGGCGTGTACAGCCTGGAGGATGCGGTGAAGGTGATCGTACACCGCAGCCGTTTGCAGCACACCACGCGCGGCTCGGGTAAAATGCTGGCGGTGGGTCTGTCCGACGACGCGGTCCTACCCTACCTGGCCAAGCACAGCGAGAAGGTCTCGATCGGTGCGGTCAACAGCCCGAATGCAGTCACCCTGACCGGTGATGCAGATGCACTGCAGGCGATTGCCGAGCGCTGTCAGGCGAACGAGGTCTTCAACAAGTTCTTACGGGTAGAGGTGCCTTATCACAGCCCGATCATGGATCGCATCAAGGACGAATTGATCGCCTGCCTGCAGGGAATTGAGGCCAAGCCTGCCCAGATCCCGCTGTACTCGACGATGACCGGTGCGCGTGTCGGAGGTGAGGAACTCGACGCAGAGTACTGGTGGCAGAACGTTCGCCGGCCGGTGCAGTTCGCCAAGGCCATCGGCAACATGATGGTGGAGGGCTACCGGCACTTCCTGGAGATCGGGCCGCAACCAGTGCTCGGCGCATCCATCGGCGAGGTCGCGGACAGCCTCGAGCGCACGCAGCGCTCGTTCTATTCGATCCGTCGCGAATACCCCGAGGCCGAGGACTTCTACGGCTCCCTGGCGCGCCTGGCCGGTATCGGCATTGCCGTCGACTGGAATGCTATGTATCCGGGTGCTCGCTTCGTGCGCATGCCCAGGTATCAATGGCTACGCGATCACTATTGGTACGAAACGCCGTTTTACGCACGCCTGCGCAAGGGTGCGGCCGAGGCACCTCTGCTGGGCAGTCGCAGCACCGAGGCGCAGGGGGTGTGGCACACGGACATCAGCCTGGAGAGATACCCTTACCTGAGCGAGCACATTATCCAGAACAGCTGCCTCTTCCCGGGAGCCGGGTTCGTCGAGCTTGTCTATGCGGCCATGCAGCAGCACTGGGGCCCCGGGTACTATGGTATCGAAGATGTCAGGATCGAGAAGGGTGTCTTCCTAAGCGAAGATACCGATCCGGCGCTCGACCTGGTCATCGACGAGAGCAGTTCACACTTCAAGATCGTCAGCACGAGCACGCAACAGGAAGAGGGCTCCGCACCGAGCGCGCAGGAGACGCGCCACTTCTCCGGGTTGATCAGATCGCGCCCCTCCGCCAGGCTCGCCGGACGGGTAGACCTCGAGTACTGTCGCAACAACAGCTTCGAGGCGACCGACAAGAAGGTGCTCTATCCCCTGCTCGAGGGATTCGGCTATCAATATGGCCCGGCGTTCCAGGCGATCGAAACGCTGTGGATCGGCGACAGGCACGTCCTGGCCAAAATCGAACTGCCCGCGGGGCTCGAAACTACAGACTACCACTTGCACCCGTCCCTGCTCGACGCCTGTCTGCAGACACTTATCGTCTACGAGACCAACCGGCTGAAGGAGGGGGACGAGCTCATCGCGCGGCTACCGGTCGCGATCGATCGCATCGATCTCAATCCAGATATCCCGCAGCAATTCTGGTGCGCGGCCACGATCGTGCACCGAGACGACGAGAAGATCGTCGGCGACCTGCTGCTGTGCGACGACGACGGGACCGTGCTGGGCGAGTTGACCGGATTCAACGCCCAGGCGGTCGACACGGTCGCAAGCGGCATGAACCTGCAGACCATCGACAGCTGGCTCTACCGCCCGCAGTGGGCTCTCAAAGAACAGGAAGACGAGGAGCCCCAGCTCGCCAAGGCTTACCTGATCTTCGCCGACCTCGGTGGACAGGCGCAGCGCCTGGCCGAGGAGCTGCGGCGGCGAGGCTGCGCAGTCTCTCTGGCCTTCCCCGGGTCCAGCTATAGCGCCGGCGAAGATCTCGGCGAGTTCATCCTCGAACCGAACAACATCGAGCAGCTACGCACCTGTCTGCAAGCATTCGCCACGCGCTATCCGGAGGATAGCGGCATCATCCACTGCATCGGGTTGGACGGCCCGCCGAGCCTGGATCAGATCCAGATGAAGGAGCTGGAGTCTCTCAAGGAGAGCCATCTGCATTCCTTGATCTTCATCGCCAGGGTCATCTGCGAGGCCGACCTGCGGTGCAAGCTATGGGTAGTGACCGGATCGGGCCAAGTCGTCACCGAGGGCGATGCAGCGCGGATCAATGTGCTGGCAGCATCCATCACGGGCATCAGTCGCGTACTCGCGCAGCACGAATTATGTGACAACTGGGGCCGACAGATTGATCTGGCGAATCAGGGCGAGGATCTAATCCCTGCGATCGTATCGGAGCTCGGTTCACCTGCCGAAGAGCAAGAGGTCGGCCATCGCGACGGCCGGCGCTATGTCAGCCGACTCGTCCCCGCAGAGGGCCTACGCCCGCCCTTCCCGGTGCGTATGAAGCCGAATGCATGCTACCTCGTCGCCGGTGGATTCGGGGCGATAGGTCGCCTCGTCTGCCGCTGGCTGATCCACAAGGGCGCGCGACGCATCCTGTTGATCACCCGCACGACCTTCCCCAGTCGCGACAGCTGGAAGTCCATCGACAGCGGGCACAGGCTGTACGAGCGGATCGCATTCGTCAACGAGCTGGAATCGATGGGTGCCGAGATCCTGCTCGCAGATGTGGACGTCACCTGCGAGAGCGAGCTGCGGCACTACTTCAAGGACTACTTCGAGCAGCAGATGTACCCACCGATCCGCGGCGTATTCTTTTGCAGCGGTGTGGTCAAGGATGCACTCGTCTCGAGCATCGAGCGAGAGGACTTCGACCCAGTCTACGAGACCAAGACCGTCGGTGCGACGGTACTGCATCAGTGTCTGGCCGATACACCACTCGATCATTTCGTTCTCTTCTCCTCGATCGCGGGCCAGGTGGCAACTGCGGGACAGGTGAACTACGCCGCCGCGAACACCTACCTGGACGCACTCGCACAGTACCGCTGCGCGATCGGATTACCTGCCCTCAGTATCAACTGGGGACCCTGGGCGATTGGCATGATCAAGGAGCTGGGCCTAGCAGATCACTACAAGAACCAGCGTGGGATGCCGCCGATCCTGCCTGAGGCAGGCATCAAGGTACTCGAGCGCATCCTCGACCTACCCGATCCACAGCTGTCGGTCTGTGACGCGCATTGGAACAAGGTGCGCGATTGGTACCCGAAGAGACCTGCTCTGTTCAAGGATCTCGGGGACGAGGGCGAGGTGGATGAACAGGCGGACGACTTCCTCTCGCGCTACGTTTACTCTCCGAGCGATCAGCGCAAAAACCTGGTCGAGTTGGAATTCAAGAAGCAGATCGCGCAGATCCTGCGTACCGATCCAGGTAAGATCGCGGGCACCGACGTCATCGTCGCACTCGGGATCGACTCGATCATGGGCGTGGAGCTCAACAACCGGATGTTGGCACACTTCGGTACTCGACTCAGTGTCGTGAAACTGCTCGGCAATCTCAGTATCAGGGCGCTGGCCGAGGAGCTAGAGCAAAAGATCGCGGTGCTGGCCGAGGCGCGCGGTGTCGGCGCAGATGGCGCGCTCGTCGCTCGCGACGGACTGGCCGAGGTCGTTGACGAAACTCCCAAGAACCCCTTCTCGGACCTGGAGGTCGAGGACGAGTACCCGCTCTCCTACGGTCAGAAGGCGATCTGGTTCACCCATCAGCTCAACCCGGAGAGTGCCGCGTATAACATCGGTGGCGTCATGCAGATCCCGGCTGCCATCGACATCCCGACTCTGGAGAAGGCCGTCAACGGCGTCATCAAGCGGCACCCGCTGCTGCGGGCGAATTTCTATGTCGTGAACGGCGAGCCGGTGCAGCGTGTCTATACCGAGCGGCCGTATCAGCTCAGCGTCGTCGACGTACGGGGTCAGGACTGGGATGCGATTCGCGAGCAGGTGATCGCAGACAACCTGCAGCCGTTCGATCTGGAGAACGAGCCGCTATTCCGCATCCGCCTGTATGAGCAGTCGCACGAGAGTTACTACTTCGCGATCACGATCTACCACATCATCTCCGACGCCTGGTCGAACTACATGTTCCTCAACGAGATGCAGGCGCTGTACGCACGCTATCTCAAGGCTGGGGACGACCAAGAGATCGAGATCGTTCAGCCCAAGGTCGGCTACCGACAGTTCGTCGAGCACGAGAATCGACTTATCAACAGCATACGCGGTAACGCCCTGTACAAGTTCTGGCGCAACCGCTTACCAGCCGAGATACCGCAACTCGCCTTGCCGACCGATAAGCAGCGCCCAGCCGTCATGACGAACAACGGCGCCTCGCTCGACTTCGTGATCGATGCGAACCTGACGGCGCAGCTGCAACAACTCGCGAAGCAGGAAGGCACCACGACCTTCGTCGCGCTGCTCAGCATCTACTTCATCTTGATGCACAAGTACACACAGCAGAACGACATCATCGTCGGGTGTCCGGTCGCCGGTCGGGACCAGGCGGAGTTCGCCGAAATTTACGGCTACTTCGTCAACCCGCTGCCGATGTGGGCACGCTTCGATGACCGTCCAGACTTCCGCCGCTTTCTCGCTCAGGTACGGGAATCGACGCTGCTGGCGCTGGAGAACCAGGAATTCCCGTTCTCCCTGTTGGTCGATCGTCTGGAGATGGAACACGACCCGAGCCGGAGCGCGATCTTCCAGGTCATGTTCGTGCTGTTGAACCATCAAGTCGAGCGTAGCCACATCGACGAGAACAATGTCGCGCACTACGAAGGCTTTCCGATGCGCTTGCTGCGGATGCCCGAAGAGGAAGGCCAGTTCGACATCACGATCTCGCTCTACGAGGAGAAGGGCGTCTACTACGGTACGTTCAAGTACAACACGGACCTGTTCTTCGAGACGACGATCGCCCGCATGGCCGAGCACTTCATCGAGATCACCAGACAGGTGCTCGCAGATCCGAGTGCCTCGGTCAGCGACTTTCACCTCATTACCGCGGCGGAACGGACCCGTATCCTGCACCAGTGGTCGGGTGAAGCTGCGCAGCAGCGTGTCACCGACTGGGTACACGAGCGTGTCGAGGCGCATGCCGCGCAGGCACCCGCTCAACCAGCGGTGCGCATGAGCGAAAACGGCGTCACCGCAGCCCTGACCTATGCCGAGCTTAACCAGCAGGCCAATCGGATCGCGCACCTGCTGATCGACAAGGAGGTGGCACCAGGCAGCGTTGTCGGGCTGTATCTGGACAAATCGCCACTGCTGATCTCGGCCTTACTCGGCTGCCTCAAGGCTGGCGCGACCTACCTGATGCTCGATCGCGAGCAGCCGCTCGATCGGCTCAATCACATGCTGACCCAGAGCGCTGCACGCATGGTGCTCACGGCCGGCGATCAGCCAGAGGGATTGAACGCCACAGTGCATGCGCTCGCCGAGGCCGAGTTGAAGGGCTACGACAGCGCCAACCCGGGCATCTCCACCGCACCCGACCTGGGCGCATACATCGTCTTCACCTCCGGATCGACAGGCTATCCGAAGGGTGTACTGGTTACCCACCAGAACTGCGCATCCATCGCAGCGGCCTGGGCAAGCGCCTACCAATTGGACCAGACCCAGGTCCACTTGCAGATGGCGAGTACCAGCTTCGATGTCTTCTGCGGCGACTGGATGCGCGCCCTGACGACCGGCAAGACGCTCCAGCTCTGTCCGCGCAGCACGCTGCTGAACATCCCTCTGCTCGCCGATACGATCGCCGAGAACGGCGTTGACTTCGCAGAGTTCGTGCCGACCGTGATGCGCAAGCTGGTCGACTATCTGCGCTCGAAGGATAGAACCTTGGACATGCGTATGGTGGTGGTCGCCTCGGAGCGCTGGACGGTCAAGGACTATCAGGAGCTGCGCTACGTCACCCGCGCGCGCATCTTCAACTCGTACGGGACATCCGAGGCGACCATCGACAGCACCTACTTCGAAGCGAATCCGCAAACACTCGGCCGGACCACCGATCTGATGGCCGGCATACCTATCGGTCGCCCGTTCAACAACAGCCTGTTGTACATACTCGACCCGTTCGGGAATCCAGTCCCTGCTGGCGTGCTCGGCGAACTCTACATCGGTGGAGACGGCGTCTCTGCGGGCTACATCAACGACCAAGAGCGCACCCGAGATGCGTTCGTCGAACTGTCCATCTCCGGCGGGGAACCGACCAGGCTCTATCGGACCGGAGACCTTGCGCGCTGGGACGAGACCGGCCTCATACACTTCGAGGGCCGCGAGGATACCCAGGTCAAGATCAGAGGACACCGCATCGAGCTGAGCGAGATCGAGAAGGCCATCGTCGGCGATACTCGCGTGCGCCAAGCCATCGTCGTCATCCAACAGAACGCGATGCGCGAGCCATGCCTGGCGGCATACTTCGACGCCATCGACGTGGATATCGACCCAGCCGAGGTCAGACAGTCGCTCGCAGCTAGATTGCCCAGTTACATGCTGCCGAGCTCCATCCAGCGCCTCGATCGGTTGCCGGAACTCGACAACGGCAAGATCGACCTGAAGGCACTACCGAAGCCCGAGCCGGGCCAGCAGGCCGACCTGCACGCCCCCCAGACCCTGTACGAGAAGAAGGTGGCCGAGATCTGGACCAAGATGCTGGGTATCCAGGGAGCCGGACTGTACGACGACTTCTTCGAACTAGGCGGCAACTCGCTCTACCTCATCGAGTTGATGGTACAGCTACAAGAGGCGTTCGGCGTGCAGCTGAGCATCAATCAGATGTTCAAGCTCTCGACTCTGGTCGGCATGGCCAAGACGATCGAGGAGATCGTCACCGGTAAGCAGAAGGGTGCCGCACCCTACATCGTCTACAACGGCGCAGCCGGGCGCACCCACCTGTTCAGCTTCCCGCCCGCAGGTGGATACAGCATCGTCTACCAGGCCCTCGCTGAGGCGATGCCGGAGACCACTCTGGTCTCATTCAACTACCTGACGGAAGAAGACAAGCTACAGCGCTACTGCGAGCACATCCTGCGACTGCAGCCGCAGGGACCCTACCACCTGTTCGGCTACTCTCTGGGCGGCAACCTGGCGTTCGAGGTCGCTGTCGAGCTCGAACGGCGTGGTCATCGAGTCGAACGTGTCGTCATCATGGACTCCTATCGGATACTCGACGACCTCGAGATCACCGAGCAGATCCTGAACGACTTCCGCGAGGAGCTGCGCGGCCACTTCGAGAAGCACACCGGTTCGCGACAGGTTCAAGACCACACCATGATGCAGGCGAACAACTACATCGACTTCGTCTACCAGCAGAAGAACCTGCAGCAGATCGATGCAGCCGTCGACTTCATCGTCGAGGCAAACGATCGGGATCCCTATCGCGAGAACAAGCTGACGAGTTGGGAAGGAGGCTCAGGCTCTGCTGTCCTCCTGCATCTCGGTGTGAGTCTGCACGAGGACATGCTGCTCGGCGACAATGCGGTGACACACGGGCAGATGATCAGCGACATCTTGCAGCGCAGACCCGCTGCGGCGAGCCGCCAGCATACGGAAACAATGCGCGATCTACAGATTGCTGCGAACTGAGATCGACCGGCCTTGATCACAGATGACCCTCCTCCCCGCAGGCGGGACAGAGAATGATCAAGGCCGCATCGACTCGACATCAACTTTTGGAGGTAAGCGCTGTGAGTTCACGCAAGACAATGCTCATCATCGGTGGAGGCCTAGGCGGCCTATCCACAGGGTGCTATGCGCAGATGAACGGATACGACACCGAAGTCCTGGAGATGCACGAAATCCCTGGGGGTTGCTGTACCGGCTGGGAGCGACGCAACCACTACATCTTGGACTGTTGCATCAGCTGGCTGCTGGGGAGCGGTCCAGGGAACGAGATGCATCAGATCTGGCTCGAGCTCGGTGCGATCCAAGGGAAGCAGATACGCAACTTCGAGATCTTCAATACGGTCGAACACTCGGACGGGCACAAGATACATTTCTATTCGAATCCGGATCGACTGCAGGCCCACCTACTCGAGGTCGCGCCTGAAGACAAAGCCATCGTCAAGGAATTCTGCCACGGCATCAGGCGCTTCCAGAAGTGCATCAACGTCTATCCATTCCTCAAGCCCGTGGGGCTGATGGGGTTCTGGGAGAGGACTTGGATGATGGCCAAGTTCACACCCTATTTCAGGCTGATCGGCAAGTCGATCACCGAGTTGATGACGGATTTCTCTGGCAAGTGCAAGAATTCATACCTGCGCGAGGCATTCAATTTCATCTTCTTCGAGAAGATGCCCAACTTCCCGGTACTACCCTTCTACTTCAACCTCGGTAGTCACGCCAATGCATCTGCCGGTGTGCCCGAAGGCGGTTCCATGGGGCTGGCCGATTCGATCGCGGTCCGTTACCAAGGGCTGGGAGGGCAGATCCACTACAACCACAAGGTAGCGAAGATACTCGTCGAGGATAGCAAGGCGGTCGGTGTGGAGTTGGAGGATGGGACTCGACGCTTTGCCGATATCGTCGTATCGGCCTGCGACGGCTACACGACCTTCATGAAGATGCTTCAGGGTCAGTATCTCAACGAGACCTACCAGCGTCTCTATACCAAGGTCATTGATGAAGACGGCATGATCTTCCCAGGGTACTTCATCCTATTCCTGGCGCTCGACAAAGACTTCCCGGCAATCGAACGCTGCAGTACGCACCTGCTGACGGCAGAGGAAGGTGCACAGCTACCCGGGATTCGTCATGCAAGTATCAACGTACAGATGCGCAGCCGGTACTACCCGGAGCTCGTACCCGAAGGCAAGGCGATGCTGTACATCACCTATTTCTGCGATATCCAACCCTGGCGCGAGCTGAATGAGGGCGGACCCGAGTTCAAGGTCACGACACAGCGCAACAACTATGTCACCTATACCAAGCAGGTGAAGCGAAGCAAGGCTTACAAACAGGCGAAGGAATCGGTCCAGAACTTCCTGATCGACTATCTGGATCGCAAACACCCAGGCCTCAAAGAGAGCGTGGAGTTTACCGACACATCGACACCGCTGACCCAGGTTCGCTATACCAATAACTACAACGGCACTGTGCTGGGTTGGCAGCCCTTTGTGGAGGGTGGCGAGACCCTCGAGGAGGAGGTCAAGAAGCACGGACCCGGCCTACCCGGCCTGCAGAACTTCTATCTCTCTGGTGTCTGGGCAACGACAGGTGGCTTGATCCGGGCTGCGGCCGCTGGACGGCATGTAGCACAGTTCATCTGTGCCGACGATGGTAAGGAGTTTGTCGCCTCGATTCCGGATACACTCACCGGCGAATCGGGTGCCCCGGCGAGCAGCGCGGTAGTCGCGCCTTTGCAAGAGGTGGCCTAGGCCTAAGAGCATATTTAGGCGATTTCCGTGGAGAAACACACCACCTTGCCTGTCTTCACAGACGCAGCGTGCCCAAGGCGCCTCGCCCGCAAGCGGACCTTGACCAGCCACGGGAGCCGCACGGCGTAGGAGCCCGCTTGCGGGCGAACCAGCAAATGATGCCAGCGGAGCGGACGCGAGCGCCGCGCCTTTCCCGGGAGAAGGGAGCTGCCTGCAAAGAATGCAAGGATGCACCGCACAGACGCAGCGTGCCCAAGGCGCCTCGCCCGCAAGCGGACCTTGACCAGCCACGGGAACCGCACGGCATAGGAGCCCGCTTGCGGGCGACCCAGCAAATGATGCCAGCGGAGCGGACGCGAGCGCCGCGCCTTTCCCGGGAGAAGGGAGCTGCCTGCAAAGAATGCAAGGATGCACCGCACAGACGCAGCGTGCCCAAGGCGCCTCGCCCGCAAACGGACCTTGACCAGCCACGGGAACCGCACGGCGTAGGAGCCCGCTTGCGGGCGACCCAGCAAATGATGCCAGCGGAGCGGACGCGAGCGCCGCGCCTTTCCCGGGAGAAGGGAGCTGCCTGCAAAGAATGCAAGGATGCACCGCACAGACGCAGCGTGCCCAAGGCGCCTCGCCCGCAAACGGACCTTGACCAGCCACGGGAACCGCACGGCGTAGGAGCCCGCTTGCGGGCGACCCAGCAAATGATGCCAGCGGAGCGGACGCGAGCGCCGCGCCTTTCCCGGGAGAAGGGAGCTGCCTGCAAAGAATGCAAGGATGCACCGCACAGACGCAGCGTGCCCAAGGCGCCTCGCCCGCAAGCGGACCTTGACCAGCCACGGGAACCGCACGGCGTAGGAGCCCGCTTGCGGGCGACCCAGCAAATGATGCCAGCGGAGCGGACGCGAGCGCCGCGCCTTTCCCGGGAGAAGGGAGCTGCCTGCAAAGAATGCAAGGATGCACCGCACAGACGCAGCGTGCCCAAGGCGCCTCGCCCGCAAGCGGACTTTGACCAGCCACGGGAACCGCACGGCGTAGGAGCCCGCTTGCGGGCGACCCAGCAAATGATGCCAGCGGAGCGGACGCGAGCGCCGCGCCTTTCCCGGGAGAAGGGAGCTGCCTGCAAAGAATGCAAGGATGCACCGCACAGACGCAGCGTGCCCAACGTGCCTCGCCCGCAAGCGGACTTTGACCAGCCACGGGAACCGCACGGCGTAGGAGCCCGCTTGCGGGCGACCCAGCAAATGATGCCAGCGGAGCGGACGCGAGCGCCGCGCCTTTCCCGGGAGAAGGGAGCTGCCTGCAAAGAATGCAAGGATGCACCGCACAGACGCAGCGTGCCCAAGGCGCCTCCCCCGCAAGCGGACCTTGACCAGCCATGGGAGCCGCACGGCGTAGGAGCCCGCTTGCGGGCGACCCGCTATTACCAGTCCAGTCGCTCCCGATATCCCGATCCGAAGCGCGGCGTTTGCACCCGAGTCGCGGCGCTGTTTATGGGAGCCTCGAGTGCTTGCACGGCCTGTTGGCGTGGGATACCAGATCCATCTGCACCCACGCCCGGCCGTCAGAGTCTTGCTGGCAATCCGGCGCTACTCGCCATACCCGCTGCCATAACCGACATCACGAGCGAAGACACTGCGATGACCGGCAGGTATGACGGTGACACCGCCCTTGGAGACCGTATAGAGCTTGCTGTCGGCCTCGCGGTCGTAACCGATCACGGCGCCGGCCTCGATGACATTGTGGCGGTCGACGATGACGCGGCGCAGTCGTGCGCCCTTACAGACGCGCGTGTAGTCCATGACGATACAGTCTTCCAGCACGACATCCTCTTCGATGACGGTTTCCCGACGCAGAATGGAATTCTTCATCGTGACGTTTGGATGCACGACGGTTGCCGCCCCAAGCAACGAATTGTCCAGATGTGCGCCGAGCACTCTCGCCACCGGACCCTGGTAGTTGCTAGAATAGATGGGCCAGCGAGGGTTGAATGCGTCAAACACCGGCTCTGCACCGAGGACATCCTTATGGGCGTTGAAATAAGCATCGATATTGCCGACATCGCGCCAGTAAACCTGTTGTTCATAAGGCTTGATGCCGGGAATCTTGTTGGTGGCGAAGTCGTAGGCAAACAGCCGTTGCCCGCCTGCCAGCAGACGCGGCAGCACATGTGAGCCAAAATCGGTTTCGCCGGCCTGTTGGGATGCATGCAATGCATCGATCAGAACCCGACTGCTGAACACATAATTGCCCATGGACGCGTACGCATTTTCCGGGTCGTCAGGCATTGGGGTCGGGTTGGCGGGTTTTTCCTGGAACGCGGAAATGCGCCCGTCGGCATCCGCGGCAATGACACCGAAGCCTTTGGCCTCCTCCAGCGGTACCGGCAATGCGGCGATGGTTACATCGGCATCACGCTCTTTGTGAAAATCCAGCATCTGCTGGATGTCCATACGATAGATGTGATCGGCTCCGAACACAGCCACATAGTCCGGGGATGCCTCTTCGACCAGATTGATGTTTTGGTGCACGGCATCGGCGGTGCCCTGAAACCAGGACTCGCCGTAACGCATCTGCGGTGGCACCACGGTCACGAACTGATCCTTGAACAGCGGCGAGATGGTCCAGGCCTTGCGGGCATGTTCAATCAGGGATTGGGACTTGTACTGTACCAGCAGGTAGATCGTTCTGATCTGGGAATTCACCAGATTACTCAGCACGAAGTCCACCAGACGGTAGCGCGAACCGAAGGGCACTGACGGCTTGGAGCGGGCAGACGTCAGCGGTTGCAGGCGCGAGCCCTGTCCGCCAGCCATGACGAAAGCGATGGTTCTATCGGTCATTTCTCCTCCGGGCGCATTGTTGGCGCCGCTGCTTGTTTCAGATAGTCGTTCAGCCTAGGCTATTTTTGCCTTTAAACTTCAGCACAGCCTATGCCTTCTGCAAGACACCGGCCAACTTGGTTTCTTGTCCACATAATATACCCGTACGGTGGCTTCTGCTAAGGATCATTGCGGTTATCCTGGTGGTGGCTTGGTGTCAATCAACAGATCTCGAGGTTGCCGCGCGGCTCTACCTACTGGAATTTTCATCCGGCTGGATCGATGTTTATGCATAGCCGTCATTACCACACCGTAAGCCAGCACAGTTGCAGCCTATATCCTGTATGTTACGTAGAATTGTCGATCTACTCTGGATTGCCGCAAATGCTCGTGCGCACCCGAAAATCAAGATACTGCTCAGGAGAATTTTTTTATGTCGAGCAGCTGGCTAAATAAGCGCATATATTTGATATATTTAACCTTTTTGCTGCCTTCGTCAGCAGGTGTTTGGAACCTGATATCGGCAGATGACGCGCTTGAAGAACCATCGGTCGGTGCACTGCTGGCGGCCTGTGAGCGTGGTCTTGCCCAGGGTAATACTGGGGTCGATGCCGCTTTATGCGAATGGTATACGGTACCATGCGATTGTAAGCTGACGCGCGCAGATACCGACCTGCAGTCTTGGTGCCTACCCGAGACCGAGTCCATCGACTCCGCCATGCTTGCGGTGATCGGCAAATTACGCCAGCTGCCGGACACAGATCGATCCGCGCGGCAGATCGTGCCCGACATCCTAGCTCGCCTGTACCCATGCTCACCCTGAATCGCTGTTCGTAGCAAACCGAATGATCATCCCCCGACTTCGACAACTGCCTGGGCTAATAGCCGTATCTGAAGCTCCGGCCGCTGATGTGCACCCGATCAAGCAGTTATAATCCATATGCAACAGTATCTTGAACTCCTTAGAGATGTGGTCGAGCATGGCGCCGAACGCGCCGACCGTACCGGTGTCGGCACGCGCTCTGTGTTTGGCCGCCAGGTGCGGTTCGATCTGGGAGCCGGGTTTCCACTGTTGACCACCAAGCGCATCCACGTCAAAAGCGTGATCCAGGAATTGTTATGGTTTCTGTCCGGCTCCACCGACAATCGATGGCTGAACGAGCGCGGCGTCGGCATCTGGAACGAATGGGCCGCGCCGGATGGCGATCTCGGGCCGATTTATGGTGCACAATGGCGTCGTTGGCAAGCCCCCGATGGCCGTACGATCGATCAGCTCAGCGAACTAATGGAACAAATTCGCCATGATCCGGACTCCCGCCGCCTGTTGGTCTCTGCCTGGAATCCAGCGGATCTGCCATTGCCAGGGTATTCGCCGACAGAGAACGCCGCTGCCGGTCGCATGGCGCTGGCACCCTGTCACTGTTTATTCCAGTTCTATGTACAGGATGCACGGCTGTCCTGCCAACTATACCAGCGCAGCGCCGATCTGTTTCTTGGTGTTCCGTTCAATATCGCCAGCTATGCGCTGCTGACCCACATGATTGCACATCAATGCGACCTGATCCCCGGCGAGTTTGTACACAGCTTCGGTGATTTGCATCTCTATCGAAATCACTTGACCGATGCTATTGTGTTCGAACAATTGAGACGCGAACCACGACCATTGCCACGGCTGATTATTCACCGCCGTCCGCCGAGTTTGTTCGACTACGATTTCGCCGATTTCGAGTTCATCGCCTACGACCCACATCCGACGATCCCTGCCCCGATCGCCGTGTAAACTAACGGCCTGAACTCTTTCCAGACAGCCCGAGGAATTCTCATTTGACCGAAGCCTTGATCGATTATGCCTTGTTCGCCGCTAAGTCCTTTACCGTAATCGCCTTTATCGGCTTAATCATGCTCTTGCTGGTGCGTGCACGTCGACAGACCGGCGCGAACGATGACCTTGGCCACCTGGAGGTCATCAGTCTGAATGACCGCTACGCCGATCTCTCCGATACCATTAAAGCCGCTACCCTACCACCGAAAGTCTACAAACGGGCTGCCAAAGCCGAACACAAGGCTGAAAAGCAGCGCCTAAAGGCGGAAAAAGAGACATCCAAGCGGCTGTTCGTCATCGATTTTCACGGCGACATCATGGCCAGCGAGGTGGGCGGCCTACGCCAGATGGTCTCCGCATTACTCATCGAAGCCGGCGCTAACGACGAGGTGCTGGTACGCATCGATAATGCCGGCGGCGCGGTACATGAGCATGGATTGGCCGCATCGCAACTGTTGCGTCTGCGCGCGAAAAATATCCCGTTGACGGTCGCGGTCGACAAGGTAGCGGCCAGCGGCGGCTATTTGATGGCATGTGTGGCCAATCGCATCATCGCCGCACCATTCGCGGTGATCGGCTCCATCGGTGTGCTCGCCGAGTTGCCCAATTTCCATCGCTTGCTGGAGCGCAACGGCATCGATTTCGAACTGCATACCGCTGGTGAGCACAAACGCACCCTGACGCTGTTTGGCGCAAATACCGATGAAGGGCGCGCCAAGTTACGCGAGCAGCTGGAGGAGACACACCAACTGTTCAAGTCCTTCATTCGGGATTATCGCAGTCAGCTGAATGTCGATGAGGTCGCCACCGGCGAGTACTGGCACGGCGAGCACGCACTGGCACTCGGCCTGGTCGACGAAATCAAGACCAGCGACGACTTTTTATTGGATGCGCGAGGCGATGCCGAATTATTCAAACTCCGCTACAAGATGCGCAAGCGCCCATTGGATCGGCTGCTTGGGGCAATGCGGAGCAAGGCGTTGAGCTGGCTCGGCACCGGCGTTGGCCGGCTCGGCTGACCGCGGTCTGCTCCGTCGCCTTCCGATCCGTCAGACGATCTGCCATCAGACTATCCCAGGTCGAACGAAAACCACCCCGATTTCGATGCCGACAACCACCTGTACAGTCTCTACAACATGGGAACGCTCTGCTGCATGGGTTGAGGAGTGGCTCGCCGGTCGCTGTCGGCCATTGCCGATCGGTAACATCGCCCGACCAGCATCTCTGTCGCCGACACGACGCTTAACGATCCGCTTAACGATCCGGTGGTGCGCGATACTGATGTTATCGGTGTGCCTGTCGGTCACATCCGCTGTGTACGCCAGCAATGAGCCGGATGTGGGCAAGGCCGCTGATCATGCGGATACCCTGCGCGATCGAATCACCCGCATTGAAGCGTCAAACACAGCCCTGCAACAACAGCGCCAGCGTCTTTCGAACGAGAACAGGGAACTCAAACAACGCCTTCAACAAAGCGACCTGTTTGCCGAACTTTCCCAGCAGATTGACGCACAGATGGCATTATTGGAACGCCTGGCAGCCGCTCTCGATTTGAACTCCACGGCAAACATCGAATCCTCCGGACAAAGCGCGGATGACGCGCTGATCGATGAGAACGCCCGCTTGCAAGCGGAACTCACCGCCAGCAACCGTAGACTGAGACTATTGACCGAGCAGTTTGCCATTGCCCACAGGTTGCGACTCGATGCGCTGGCGGAGGCAGCGGCAGCACGGGAGAACAGCGCGGAATTGAATGCCCGGTTGCGGCAGCGTCAGCAGGCTGCCGATGAAGCGCTGATGCGGGCAGATAAAGCGGAAAAGCTGCATGCCGCGCTGGAGCAGGAGAATGTCCGCATCAGCACGGAAAACGAGCGCCTGAGCCGTGATCTGGAAACCGCCCGCGAGCGTCAGGCCGAGGCGATGCGGCGGATCATCGATCTGGATCGCCAGCTTGCCGATGCCAGGGCGGGTGCGATGCCGGCAACCATCTCTGGAGATGGCGCATCCGCAACGCTGAAGACAACTGCCAGCGAGCAACAGCATGTGCAAACAGATGTTGTCAACGCGGATGCCTCCGGTCATGTGATCTACCGGGTTCGCGCCGATGACACCTTATCCAGCATTAGTAAAAAAGTGTACGGCAACACGAGCGCCTGGACGCGGATCTTCGAAGCCAATCGGGACCGTTTGGAAACCCCAGACGATTTGGCACTCGGAATGCCGCTGATCATCCCATAGTTTGCGCATGAGATGTCCCAGAAACAGAGATTAGGCGATTGCCGGAGAGCAACAGACCAACTGGTGCCGGATTCTCGTTCGCCCTCGCGACGTCGAGGCCGGACGAGAAGACAAGCCGGGTGGTCTGTTTCTCCACAGAAATCGCCTCGGATGGCAATCGGATGGCTGCTGACATGCCGCATTGCCAAGGTCGGATACTGATTCAAAGTGAGGTTAAGCGCACGCGATGAGCCGAAACCCCAGGGGTAAGAATTTGCAATCACAGTCGACTGCCACCCAAGTGGATGCTTTCTTACGTCAAGTGGCGGCAACTCCAGTGCGATCACGGGCAGAAAGCGGGCGGCTGATCTTTGCCATGGACGCCACTGCGAGTCGCGAGCCCAGTTGGGATCGCGCGATCGACATCCAGGCAGCCATGTTTCACGAAACCGCCGATTTGGGTGGGCTGAGGGTACAGCTTTGCCATTACGGTGGCTTCCAGCAGTTTCAAGCTTCACCCTGGTGCACTCACGCCGACGAATTATTGCCGCTGATGACCCAGGTGCGCTGCGCCGCCGGACTGACTCAGATTGGTCGATTACTGGATCATGTCGCCGCCGAGGCCGGGCGAGAACGGGTGAACGCGCTGGTGTTTATCGGTGACTGCGTCGAAGAAGACCTGGACGCATTGGCCGGTCGCGCCGGCCATCTGGGCCTGCTTGGCGTACCGGCCTTTGTGTTCCAGGAGGGGCGCGACCCGACCGCTGAGCGCGCATTTCGCGAAATCGCCCGATTGTCCGCCGGCGCTTGGTGTCCGTTCGATGCCAACAGCCCGCGCATGTTGAAAGATCTACTCAGTGCCGTCGCGGTGTTCGCCGCCGGGGGACGCAAGGCGCTGACCGAGTTTGGGCGCAAGCGCGGTGGCGCGGTGTTGCAGTTAACCAGGCAGCTCTCGCCCGACGACTGACCATGGCACGTTTGATCATTCTGCTGGCGCTGATTTTCGGCCTGCTGTTATTCCTGAATTGGTTCCGCAAAACGCCGCCGCAGCAAGTCGTCAAGGTAGTGCGCAAAGCGCTGCTGTGGGGCGCCGCCGGGTTGTTGTTGCTGGCCGTGCTGACCGGTCGGCTCAGCGTTCTGTTCGCCGCCATCGCGGCAGCCATCCCCTTGGTGATGCGCCTGATCGCGCTGCTGAGCATGCTGCCGATGATCCAACAGGTTTTGCGTTCTCTCGGATTGGGCGGTCTTGTGTCGCCGAGCACCACGGCAGGAGCGCCAGGCGGCAGCGGACGCCATTCCTCCATCCGCACCCGCTATCTCGAAGTGACCCTCGATCACGACAGTGGCCATATGGACGGCAAGGTACGCGAAGGTCCCTTTGCGGACCAGACTCTGTCGCAGCTGGCATTGGACCAACTGTTGCGCATGCTGGAGCTGTATCAAGACGCCGACGCCCAATCTGCATCCATCCTGACCGCCTATTTGGATCGCGAACACGGCGAAGACTGGCGCGATGCTGCCCAGGCGCGGGCAGATCCCGGCTCCGGTGCACATTCCGGTGCACATTCCGGGTCCGGCAATACAGGGTCTGGCAACACAGGACTGACGCGCGGCATGACCAAGGACGATGCATGGGCTGTTCTGGGCCTGACGCCGGGCTCCGATGCCGAGGCCATTCGCGCCGCCCACCGGCGCCTGATGCTGAAATTACACCCGGATCGGGGCGGCTCGGACTACCTGGCGGCACAAATCAATACGGCCAAAGCACTGCTGCTGGGCGAATAATATGGGCCTGGCCATCACCCTGGTCGCCAGCGTCGTCGGTCTCGCCATTGGCCTGGCGCGCTCAGAGCCCCTGCTCTGGACCTTATTGGGGCTGTTGCTCGGGCGAGTTCTGCTGTTGGAGCGCTCCTTGCACCAGCTCCGGCAAACGCTGGACGCGCTGCGCAGCGCGCAGCCGCGGGATGCTCCTCTGCCGCAAGCGCCGCAACGGTCGCCGCCAGCAGCAGCCGAGCCCATACCCAAACCAGCCGCCCGGAGCGGTTCGAGCATTCCGCCCGCCCTCCCCTCGGCGGCTGCCCTCAGCGCCTCGCCTTCCCTCCCGCCACCGGCAACGCGGCAACAGAGCGCTCGAGCCCCCGCGTCAACAGTGCCGCCACAGCCTGCTGCTGGATCGACTGTTGTCGACACCATCATCGATTGGCTGCAATCGGGGAATCTATTTTTACGCATTGGCATCCTGGTTCTGTTCTTCGCCGTCGCCTTCCTGATCAAATACGCAGTGGAGCGCGAGCTGATTGTCTTCACGCCGCAATTGCGCCTGCTATCGATCGGTGCCGGCGGCACACTGCTGCTTGCACTTGGTTGGTATCTGCGCGCCAAGCGACGCGACTACGGATTGTTGCTACAGGGTGCCGGCATCGGCATTCTGTATCTCGACGTGTATGGCGCCTTTCAACTCTATCATCTGCTGCCGGACTGGCTGGCATTCCTCGCATTGCTGCTGATCGGACTGCTGGCGGCGGCGCTGGCAATCCTGCAAGACGCCCCGGCGCTGGCCTGGTTCGGCTTCGCCGGCGGCTTCCTGGCGCCGCTCGCCACCGCAGGCGACAGCGGACGGCACACCGTGCTGTTCGGATTCTATGCCATGCTCGACGGCGCGATCCTGGCCGTGGCCTGGTTCAAACGCTGGCGCGCGCTGAACCTGCTCGGATTCGGCTTTACCTTCGCCGTGGTCGGGGCTTGGGTCATCCTGCGCTACACACCCGCCCTGTTACCCAGCACCGAACCCTTTCTGATTTTGTTCTTCCTGTTCTTCGTCGCCATCACCATCCTCTACAGCCTGCACCAACCGCCGCGTCTCAAGGGCTGGATCGATGCAACGCTGTTGTTTGCGACGCCAGCGTTGAGCTTCAGCTGTCAGGTGGCCCTGGTTCGGCACATCGAGTATGCCATTGCGGTATCTGCCGCGCTGCTGGGTTTGTTTTATCTGCTGTTGGCATGGCTGATCGGCTCTCGCTCCGAGGCTCTGGCATTGCTGGCGCGGGCGTTCAATGTCCTGGGGCTGATCTTTCTATCCCTTGCGGTGCCCTATGCCCTGAGCGAAACCCAGACCGCCGCGGTCTGGGCATTGCAAGGCGCTGGCATGGTCTGGATCGGCAGCCTACAGCAGCGCCCTGGCGTACGCGCCCTTGGCGTATTGCTGCAGATAGGCGCAGCCATGGCTTTGCTATTTGGCGCGCTGCAATCCGGCTCTGTGTCTATCGGCACAACCGCCTTCCTGAATCCCTTTTACACCGCCGCAGCAATGCTCGGTATCGCCGGGGGTATCAGCAGCTACTGGCTGGATCGGCCTGGCTTCACCCGGCAGGCATGGCAGCAAAACGCTTCTATCTGGCTGCTGCTTTGGGGTCTTGGCTGGTGGTTCGGCGCGGGGCTGCTCCAGCTTTGGCAGTTCTACCCAGACACAGCATTTCCCGCTGGTCTGCTGCTGTATGGCGTGTTTTCCGGATTGCTGCTGGAAGCTTGCGTGACACTCCGTCCCTGGACGCGCCTGCGGCGGGTGCAAACGGCATTGCCTGCACTGGGCTTGCTTGCCCTGCTCCTGAGCTTCGACATCCTGGCGCATCCGGCACAAGCAGCCGGTGTCTTTGCCTGGCCGCTGATGCTCTCGATCTGCTGGCTGCTGCTGTATCGCATCGAAGTACAGGCGCCGGCCCCGTCCCTGCTGTGGGGACATCTTCTAACCGGTCTGCTGCTGATCCTGGTATTGCAATGGCAACTGCTTTGGCTTGTCATCGACTACTGGCAACTCCAGCAGGGCTGGCGGGTTGCCGGTGTTGTCCTGGCGCCCCTGGCGCTGTTGCAATTGGCGATGCATGGCCGCGGCTGGCCACTGGCAGGCTGGCGCTTCGCCTATGCATTGTTGCTCGGCGCTGTGCTGGCCGCCTTTATCCTGGCCTGGAGTCTTTGGTCGGCCAGTTCCCCCGGCGGCATGCAACCCTTCCGCTGGCTGCCGTTGCTGAACCCGTCGGATCTGATGTTGGCGCTGGCCGTGCTGACCCTGTATCAATGGTCGCGCATCCTGTATGGACAGCAACGGATCGGGCGCCTGCCGGAAACTATCCCACCAGATGACCTGGCAGGCGGGCATCCGCACCAGTCCGATGGCATGAGCGTTCGTGGCAATCGTCCAGGCTCCCGACTGCATGAGCAACCCTTGTTCTGGATTATGCCCGGCGGTTTGGCCTTTCTGTGGCTGAATCTGGTGCTATTGCGAACCATGCACCACTGGTGGGGCGTCGTCTACAGCCCGGAAGCCCTGCTTGCCTCGGTGCCCACGCAGATGGCGGTTTCGGTGCTGTGGGGCCTGACCGGGGTTGCCCTGCTGTTGCTGGCGCGACGGACTGGCTCTCGCCCGTTTTGGTTCAGCGGCGCGACGATTTTAGCCGCGGTGGTGGCCAAGTTGTTCCTGGTGGATCTGGCAGCCAGCGGCACTCTGGAGCGCATCATCTCCTTTTTCGCTGTCGGTTTGTTGCTGATGGGGGTGGGTTGGTTCGCACAGTTGCCAGCGCGTCAGCAAGCGGACGAGACGCTTCACTCAGGCTAGCTCGCCGGCTGCGCCAGGGTTTACGCATGACTGATCAAGCGATTGCCGGAGAGAAACCGGGTGCTGCCCAGATATAGACTAGGGTATCCAAAAGCCTAGAAATCCTTGACCGATTATTGAACCTGCCGAACGCCGCCTTTGTCTCGGTCGAATCCGCATGTCTCGCCCAGTAAATGCGCAAAAACCTAGGTTCGTTAGTCCGATCAATCGGTTACGAACAGACACGTCGATATACAGTCCTTCGAAATCAGTCCTAAACGCATCTTCCTGGCCAAGATTCGCGTAACCCATTGATCTAAATGGCTTAGGACCCAATCCAGAATTTCACGCGAATGGCTACAGCGAGCACTGATGTCTGAATAATTTATTGATTTTAAATTGTAAAGCAGCGCTGAACCGGTGCATGGCCAATTATCGCCTTGTTCAGCATGATGTTGCAAGCGACGAAGTGCATTTGCATGGCTGCAAAATGAAAAATTACAAACCAATAAAAGTCTTTTATATCAGCGTCTTATAGAAAAAATAGGCAAAATTTCCAGGGAAAACCGGGCAAGACGACAAACTCGCTGGTCGCGAAAACGCGATCTTCCAGCAACGCGAAAGTAAACTTGATGCCGCCCGCCAAGCCCGCCGTGCCAAGCGACAGGAAAACAGAGCTGCAGCCACTCTTCTCGCGTTTCTTCTTCCTCTCCAACTGCTAGTGCTCCAACTGCCAGACATCCACCCTCACTGCGCCTTCTTCGAAGTAGGCCAAGTTCATGGATGCCGCTTTCATTGCACCGCTTTCATTGATCTTGCCAGCCCCTCGATGTACACTCGGATGCATGGTTGGTCGGACATTTCCAGGCCCACCATTTCCTCCCCCGGCATCACTTATTGCTGATATCCAAATGACAGGTTTACGCTGAACCAGCGCACTTACAGACGACAGCTGGACAATTGTGTGTGAAATATGGCAAGGTCCGTCTACATTGAATCATCCGTTGTCAGTTACCTCACGTCGAGGCTAGGGTGTTCAATTTCGCCTTCTTCACGCACTTTTCGCTCCCGCAGGTCTATGTGCAGCGCCTGGATAGTTGGAGGGTGTAAGGCGTTGATATATAGCCCAATACAGTTCAGTCGGTGATGCAAGAAAACTGCGTGAGTCAGGCTAAGCCAGGACCGTCCAGATTGAACTACCTACGTCGAGGCCCAGTCGGGATTTGGTAATTGCCGGCCACCAAGCATCAACGCACGAATGGTGGAATGAGGCGCGATCGGATTATTAGGTCTTCATCTCATCCCTGGTCATAGAGGAAATCTCCGCGGGAGATGAGTCTGCTTCCGCGGCCAGATTACTAGCCGTCGCGGATATTCCAAGCCTGGGAATCAAGCCAGAAGCAGAAGACTTAGCGGAGTTGTTACTTTCGTCAAGGGCTGTCCCGGAGAATAGCAGCCGCGACGCACTTCATATTGCTATCGCGGCAACGCAAGGCATGGATTATTTGCTTACTTGGAACTTCAAACATATCAATAACGCAAGTACTCGCGCTTTGGTGGCAAATGCGGTAACCAGTTTCGGTCTAATATGCCCGATTCTGTGTTCTCCCGAAGAACTTATTGGTGAAGAAGATGCGTGAAGACCCTATTGTCAAAGAAGTGCGTGATAATGGTCTCGCCTTTGCGCGCAAATATGGAAACGATCCCCACCGTATTTCACACGTTTTGCGAGCAAAGGAAGCAGCATCGGGCCGCAAAGTAGTTTATCGAGAAGCAAAGCGTGTAACGCAGAAAGCTGCAAGCTAACGAGCGCATCCAGCGGACGCGCCAAAGGCGCGCGCCGCTGATACTGGGGGTTATGCGCAGAAAAAATCCTGAGATGAAGTATGAGAATAGAAGAAGAACCTGATCGTGAATACCGTATTGACATGGAAGTCGTTGTTGACGCTTATGACAGCGAAGAACCCGCAATGGGGTGGTATTACTATATTTCTGATGAATGTGAATTTCCGTTTAAAGCAAAATGCATAGAAAAAAGAAAGATATCTCCACTTGATCTAAATGAAGAAGTTGAGGTTTTGTCAGTTACCTCAGAAGAAAAATGTGGAAATGAGATCTTTGTTGAAGTCAAATGGAGTAGTCGCGCAATGGCTGTTCCTTTGTCTCAACTGAAGGGTATTGATGTTAGCGATAAAACAAAAGAAGTGATTGAAGATTGGCATTATTGGTGCCAAAGAGGGTATGAATTTTAGCGATATAGATATGCATGACAAAGCAAATTCATCCGACGCGCCAAAGGCGCACGCGGCTGATTTGCAACGTTAGGCGGCGGATGAGGAATTTACAGAGTACAACCGCTGGATGAGAATCTACCTCGATGGTTGTTCACTCCAACGTCCTTTCGACGACCAGACACAGGCAAGGATTCGAGTCGAGACAGAGGCCGTACTGGCAATCCTGGCTGCCACGCAGGCAGGAGACATCGTATTGCTGAATTCTGAAGCGCTCAAATATGAAATGGGGCGTATTCCCGACGAGCAGCGTCGTACCGAGGTAGCAGCTGTTCTGGCCTTGGCCAAGGAACGCGCTGAGATTACTGATGAGGCAGAGGCTTTCGCTGAGATTCTGGAAAGTCGCGGAATCAGCCCTATGGATGCTGTGCATTTGGCACTCGCCTCAACGGCGAAGGTAGATTTCTTTACAACATGCGATGATAGGCTTCTGCGCAAGGCCAAAGGATTAGCTGGCCTCGGCTGCAAGATTATTTCCACGCTCGATCTCGTATCAGAGGCTTTAATATGACAACATGCGTTCAACCCATCTCTGAAGTTACTCAGCGCGCTACGAATGGGCTTATCAGAGAGATTGGTGTCGTCGATACGATTCGATTCCTGAACCAGTTCAGAGCCGGTGCCGGGAACTATACCGTGGAACGCGACCAGCTTTTTAAGTGGATGTCCGTAAAGGACATTATCAGCGATATCAAGGCGCAGCGAAAAACAAGCGCCTAACCAGCGCTTTCACCGGAGATCGGCAAAGCCGCCCCCGGTGAAGCGTGAGCGTTGGCGCCGGCAACGGACCTGCCATCTGCGCCCATCGAATTGCCCCGAAGCAATAACTTAAACCACACCGAAACGAATGAGGTGAAGGAGTCAATCAATGACACCAAGTCTTGAAAAGATAGAACGTGAAGTGTTGGATTTGCCTGAAACTGAGCGCGCGTTCCTCGCAGATCGTCTGCTCAGTTCCTTAGATGGGGAAATACTTGGTGAAGTTGATGCTGCATGGGTAGCAGAAGCGGAGCGACGCTACGCCGAATACAAAGATGGGAAACGGACTCCTATTCCCGCATCTTGCGTCTTATCAGAAGCTGATCGATTCATCGAGTGAACAACGTTGCATTTGATTCTGACGCTCGTGCGGAGTTCCTTGCAGCAGTGAGATATTACGAAGAATTTCGAAAAGGGTTAGGACTTCGCTTTCGTCAGACAGTTGAGGCGCAACTGGGTAAGATACGGGAAATGCCCTTTCGTTTCCGCGTACTCCGTGCGCCATTTAGGCGTTGTGTCGTGCCAAAGTTTCCCTATGCTATTGTCTATACTATCGAACCAGAATTTATTCTAGTGGTTGCCGTGGCTCACAACAAAAGACAACCAGAGTACTGGAATGACCGTGTTGACACGCAACCATAGCTACACGCGCCAACAAACGCATACAGCCGACCAGAAAAAGCGCCGCTCGTATCTCGCTCTGCTTTTTGCGTCGGCTGATGCGTAACGTTGGCCGATAAGACTTACATCGAAGCACACCCCAATCCACCACTGACAGGCAAAGCGATGACCGAGGTAGAACAAATCGAGGACCGCGTTCTCGAGCTCAGCCCGAGCGAATTCGCAGAGTTCCGGACGTGGTTCCGGGAGGCCTTGTTCATAAGCTCGGCCAAGACTTAGGGTTAACCTCGAACACCGTTAGTATTTTAAATTTAAAAACAAAGTCTTACTGAAAATTCCACGCACCCGCTCGTCAGTTGGTTGGAGTTATGAACAAGGCCTTCCGGGAGCAAGAATGGGAGGAATAGTAAAAAAGGGGTCAGTACAAAAGGGGTCAGAGCCCTTTTTACTTCGTCTTCACCCTGCCCGAAGACCTCGACCGCCTGGTGCAGTACTGCGATGCCGAGGTCTACGCCATCCTCATGCGCAGTGCCGCCGAGACCCTGCAGACCTTTGCCCACAAACTCTGGGACGCCGACCTCGGCATTGTCAGCGTGCTGCACACCTGGGCCAGACCTTACAGCTGCACCCGCATGTGCATTGCCTCGTCACCGGCGGCGCATTGAAACGCGATGGCAGCGGTTTTGTGCAAGCGCCGAACAACTTCCTGTTCCCGGTCCGCGCCCTCTCGCCGGTCTTCCGAGCCATCTTCCTACGCGAACTCGAAGCCCTGCGCGCCGCCGGCAAGCTCAGCCACTGCCCGCCCGAACTGCACGACGAGGCCGACTGGAAGCAACTGCTGATCCGCCTCCGCCACGCCTGGGTCGTGTATGCCGAAGCCCCGTTCGACACCCCCCCAGCACCTCATCCGCTACCTCGGGCGCTATGTGAACCGCATCGCCATCGCCAACGACCGCATCCTCGCCGTCGATGCCGACGGCGTCGTCTTCCGCTACCGCGACAACCGCGTCAAAGACCCCGAGAGCCCCGAGGCGCAGAAAACCATGCGCCTGTCCGGGCCGGAATTCATCCGCAGATTCCTGCAACACGTCCTGCCGCCCGGCTTCCACCAAATCCGCTACTACGGCCTGCTCGGCGGCAGTCGGCGCAAAGCCGACCTCACCGCCTGCCGCGCCCTGCTCGGCCTCGACCAGCCAGAGGCGCCCTACATCGCCGACCTCAAGGGCTTCCTCAGCAAACAAACCATCGACCCGAGCCTCTGCCCGAATTGCGGCAAGGGCCACCTGCGCCAAGTCTTCCAGATCCTCTCTTTCCACGACCCGCCCGCCGAATACGCCATGGCCGCCTGAATGCTGCACGCCGCCCCCAGCAGCCCCGCACCGCAACACCCCGGATCAAGGGAACGCTTCCCCGCGAGTCGAAAAAGGGGTCAGTCGAAAAAGGGGTCAAAGGGAAAAAGGGAAAAAGGGGTCAGAGGGGTCAGAGCCCTTTCTAATGAAAAGTCGAAATGATCGCCCAAAAAGCAGCCCAGTGCCGACGCCAAACCGCGGGGCGTCGCTTCGCTCCGCCCCGCAGTTTTGCGCGGGCTGTCTGTAACGTTGGACTCTGAGCACGACGCGACGTAAACACGATGAAGAGAAAAAGAGAAAAAGAGAAAAAGAGAGAAAAAGGGGTCAGAAGAGAGAAAAAAGGGTCAGAGTTCTTTTTACTTCCTTTTTACTTCGTGACCTAGCGCTGGGGCTACGGCAATCCGCGATTTTGGGCGATCGGTGGGGAGTCGATGGGCATCCCGCTGCCAAACGGGTAGCGCGGTGTTGGGCGTTGGCGAGGCGACGAGGGTGATCTGTCCGGCAAGCATTCCTGGCAAGAAGAACCCTGTAGGCGGGAAAACAGGCCGTGCGCCAGCAAGCCAGCGTCGATCAAGGCGTGGCGGCGAGGGACGGCTTCGGGGGGGATTCGGCAAGATGCGGACATGGACGCATCCGGGCCGGAATGGTAGCATGCGGTGATTAGCGGGTCTCGCGGGCAACGTGATTGGTGCGTCCCGATCACCTTTCCCGTGCCGTTCGACGCGACGGCCGCAGATATCCAGAAACGGGATAACACTCCGCGACACGCTGTTATCTGGACAGTGCATGTGGTCGTTTCGGCCTCCCGCCCGTCGCGTCATGCGCACGCGGGGGAGTTATCTGGAAACCATAGAATCACTAGTTGCTATGGACTGTCGCCAAGCAACACCAAGATCCAGCAGACATACCCCCTAAAGGGGGTATGCTGCTGATCTTAGTTGATTAGGTTTCATAATCAAATGTCTGATGAAATAGAAGCCGAGAAAATCGAGATAGACCTACATGGCGAATTTTCTGCCTCTGATTTAGAACAGATTATCGTGTCACTTGCAAAGGCAAGAGCAAGCCTTGATCCTCCAGTTTCCAACCATCCGCCAGGAGAAGAATCTGAAGAGGAAATACTCATTCAGTCAGACACGAAATTTAGCGTCAGAACTCTCGCAAATGGCGGCATCCGAATTTGGCTCAGAAACGAAGGCATTGGATGGCTTGCGTTTACTTTGAGTGCCGCAGACAAAGACGGGCTGCGGGAGTTCCTCGGCAAGCGCGTCGGCCACTCTCATGCATCGCATTGAATGCGTACGACTGCCTTTCCCAAGGATACGAAGTTGCGATTTCATGAAAAGAAAACCTAACAAAAAGCTCAAGGCGACGCAGTGCCGCGCATCGAGCTATGAGTTCCATTAAAGCTTTTCGCAAGGCGCGGTACTGCGCGCCTTAGCTTGTCGTTAAATGCTGGAAGAAACATGGGAGAAGCACCTGTTAAAAAAAGTAAAGGAAGCAAAACCCATCGGCATGGAAGAGGGTGTGTTTACTATGTCCACTCCGATTAAGGCTACGTCGGAACGATAGCCAGCAGGGAGCAAGCAAGAGAAATGGATGAACATTCAGTTCTCATATGTAACGAAGACGAAGTTTCCCAATTTCCTGCTTGGGGAAACGAAAAAGCAAATCAGTATGTGCTAGAAAAATCGGTGGCTCTAGGTTTCAAGCGAATCGGAAATACGGCGTTCTTTGAACGTGTGTCAGAAGGCGTTGGATATGTCTATTTTATCGAAGCAATTGGTCTAGATAGGGTAAAAATCGGTTATTCTGACAATCCAGAGAAACGCTTAAAACAATTGTCAACGGGTTCGCCAGTCTCTTTAAGTATATATGCAAGAGTTCCTGGCAATCAGGTGATGGAGAAAGAAATTTATCAAAGGTTTTTACATTTAAGAGTAGAAAACGAGTGGTTTCATTTTACCAACGAAATAAAGGAGTACATTGAAGCAAATAGCATTTAACAAATAGCTCCAGGCGAAAGCAAAAAGCGCCGCTCGTGCCTCGCTATGCTTTTTCCTGCCCCTGAGCATTGCGTTAGGCCGAATAAGCGATAGGACCTCGATATGACGTATCAGCGAATAGAAGCGTTTCCCGACGATGCAGCCTCTTACGGATCCTCCGAGCTGACAGCTCTTGCCACAGTATGGAGAGAAAAAGAAGACGAACTCCAAGAGACAGGTGTCTTTCAGGATTTCCTCAAAAAGCTACAACGCGAGTGGGCCATCGAAACTGGTATTATCGAGCGCCTTTACACGTGGGATAGAGGCGTCACGGAAGTTTTGATAGAGCAAGGGATAGATTCCAGTTTGATCGCTCATCAGGGTGGGATTCAAAGAGAAGAAGCCGAACACATAAAGAAAATAATTGACGATCAGCTTTCAATTGTCGAAGGTCTCTTTTCGTTTGTAAAAGGTGATCAGCCGCTCACGGAACATTTTATTCGGGGGCTTCAGGCGCAATTCACAGAGCATCAAGACTACACCGAAGCGCTTACTTCTGACGGCACGCTTGTACGAGTTAAGTTGGAGAAGGGTAAATATAAGACGCTTCCGAATAACCCTCGGCGACCAGATGGAGAAATGCATACATATTGTCCCCCGGAGATTACACAGGAAGAGATGCAGCAACTGATAACATGGTACCGAGGAAGCGAAGGCGCTATGCCCACTGAAGTCAAGGCTGCATGGCTTCATCACAGGTTCACCCAGATCCATCCTTTTCAAGACGGAAACGGTAGGGTCGCACGCGCACTCGCGTCCCTTGTATTCCTTGAAGATCGTTATTTTCCCTTGGTAATTCGCGATGCTGATAGACAGGAGTACATAGGCGCACTGGAAGCAGCCGACCGAGGTGATTTGCGGCCCCTGGTAAGCATGTTTGCGCGTAGGCAGAAGGAATCGATCTTACGTGCTCTAGGTTTGGAGCAACAAGTACAACAAAGCAAACATGCCGAACAAATCATTTCGTCTGCGCTCCAAGTACTTAAGGATAAGTATACCACGGCCCAGAAGCGTTTCAGTCGCGTATATGATTACGCCGACGAGTTGGCTACTGTCGCGGAAGCCCGGATGAAGGAAATTGCAGATTCCCTGGACGATCAGCTTAGTGACTTAACACCACCTCAACAGGATCGCTATCACGCGCATCTAAGTTCAGCACGCAATGACTCGCCCCGCAAACATTACTTTCATAATCAGATTGTAGAGATTGCACGAAAGTTTGATTATTTCGCAAATCTTGAGCGGTACCGCGCCTGGATCAGAATTTCCATCAGGACGGAAGAGAATTTCGAGTTTGTAGTTAGCATCCATGGCTACGGATACGGGGATACGGGAATCATGGCTGCTTCTGCTCTTACCGATCGTCGTGTTGAGAAAGAAGAAGGGGGCACAGAGCCGGTAAGTGTACAGCCGGCTTCAATCGATCTTTTCCAGTTCAACTATGCCGAGTCTCTTGACAGTACGACCGAGCGCTTTCGTGATTGGTTGGAAAGTGCTCTTGCGGTCGCGTTGGGAGAATGGAAAAGACTTATAGCGGCCTAACCAGCGCATCCAGCCGAGCGCGAAAAGCGCCGCTCGTTCCTCGCTCTACTTTTCGCGCCCGCTGATGCGTGACGTTGCTATGGACTGTCGCCAAGCAACACCAAGATCCAGCAGACATACCCCCTAAAGGGGGTATGCTGCTGATCTTAGTTGATTGGGCATCAAAACAACGCGGAGCGAGAACATCATGCAGGACTCATCTTCTAGCGCCCGAGCGAGCCAGCTTCGCAGCTACCTGGAAAAGGCATGCAACGATATGGACACGGACGGGGCCGCAGGCTTTACAAACAAGCTTGAATTCTCCGGGTGTACGGTAACAGTCGTATTTCATTTTCTGGCAAAACACCACCATACAAGCAAATTATCGCTGTCCGACGTCAATCTTAACGAGAGCGGGTTACGCGGCGACAATCACACACTTGCTCTAGTAATCAAAGGTTTCAAGCGCAAGGTCGAGGAATGGACAAAGGATGGCGAAGGTTACAACGACAACGTGTATTTCTCGTGCCGGCCTGAATACCGAATTGACGAAGTATGGGCGGCTTGGTGCGAACTCGTCGAAATCTGCGGCGGCAGCGCGAACTCGGGTGGCGGCCTATTCGGCTCTTTGTTTCGATAAATTCAAAAAGAAGCGAAGCGGCAAGAGGTCCAGTATCAATAAGCATGACCGCCCATGAACGAGATCGCCCAACGAGTGCACCAGCCCGAGCGCATGCTGCCGAGCCGCCGCTGACGCGGGCGGCTCGGCACCATGCGCCGGGCTGTGCTTGACGTTATGTCCACTGTGCCTTTCCAAAGTACTGGGTTGCGGTAGTCTTCAGTATGAAGTACACTTAGACGTACACGCAAACGTACATCGAGGTGAGCATGCCCAAGGTTAGAGTCGATGAAGATATCCGCCCGTTGTCCGAGTTCAGGGCCAGCGTTGCTTCCTTTGTAAAGCAGATCCACGAAACCCGACGTCCAATGGTCTTAACTCAGCGGGGACGCGGTGTAGCGGTCCTGATGAATATCCACGAGTTCGAGCTTATGCAGGAGCGTCTGGAAGTCCTGGAAGACATTTATCGTGCCGAGGAACAGCTCGCGGCGGGTGAGGGAGTGCCGCATCACGAAGCCAAAGCGCGGATGCTGACGGGGCTTATTCAGTGAAGGTGGAGTGGTCCCCGCTCGCGTTGGAAAGAGTTGAAGATATTGCGCAGTACATCGCCCAAGATAACCCAGATGCGGCAGCGCAATGGGTGACCGAGCTGTTCGACACAGTAGAGCGTCTGGCTGAGTTTCCAGAGAGTGGTCGGACGGTTCCGGAAGTGGGCGTTCATCGAATCAGAGAGGTGATCTTTGGCGCGTACCGTGTGATCTATAGCGTGAAAGACAAGGTCGAAGTGCTGACCGTGCGTCGTGGGAGTCAGTTGCTGCGCTTAAGCGAAATCGATGAACACCAGACATAACAACAGCTTCAACTCGGACCGGCTTTTCCGCTGCCGCTCCAAAGCCGGCCGGTTAAGCTGAGCGTTAGGCACTAAAAAAGAGGCTCATATGGGACACAAGGGAAACAGATAATAGTCCCGCTGGAAATCAACGTGCTGTATCACGTCCTCACCTTAGAGCCCACATGAGCGAAAAAAGATAATGACTTATTTACAGATTGCAAATCCATAAAGTATTTCCGCGATACGGATTGTGGATGATTTAACAAAAATTCCATTCGGGTTTCGAGTTTCAGACCAACAGTACGTGGATGTTGTCGATGTCCCAAAAGGGAAGCTTTGTGGTTGCATCTGCCCTTCATGTAAAATGCCCTTACAAGCAAGGCAGGGTAAAGTTAACCAATGGCATTTCGCACATTCTTCAAGAGGAGCATCTAAGCTAACGGAAAAGGAATGCGATTTCTCATTTTGGGTTTCAGTTTTATCAATGGCAAAACAAATTATTAGCAAAGGCGGAACATTAACAGTACCTTCATGTACAAAATATCTTGGGCATGATGAAATCTTTATAACTGATGAAAAAGAAGTGCAACTCCCGGAACTAGAAATAGAAAAAGGGTCATTCGATGCTTACTATTGTTTCGGGAAATATTCTATCGGCCTCAATTTTACTACGCCGGAGAAAGAGTATCATGCAACATACGTTTCAAACAAAGGAGTCGGTGTACTTGAGATATCGCTTTCTAGGGCGTTAAATGCGTTTTTTGATAAAACCAGAAGATCGGACTTTAAAAACATCCTTAAAGAAATAATTTTTCAGGATGTTGATAACAAAAAGTGGATATATCACCCCAAAATTGAATACTACATAAATAGGTATGGTGAAAGATTACAAGACAAACCTCCTTATGACCTTGATTTTGTCTTAGGAGGCATGGGTCACGTGAGACTCGGTTGCTATGAATGCGTCCATTGTAAATTGAGATGGCGAGGTATCCAGGAATGTCCAGATTGTCATAATAGAAACAGTCAAGTAGTCAAATGCCGGTAACATCATTTGATTTGCCTAACTAGCGGCTCGGCCCGACCGCCCTTTGCCGCGCCGTCGCTTCGCTTCCGGCGCGGCAAAGGGCGGCGAGCCAGCCTTAACGTTGGACTAAATAAATAACCCCCACCATCAAAGCACGCCAACGCATCAACCGACTGAAGGATGCATCACCACGGGCACGCGGGATCGCCCCCGGCCTTGTTCATAACTCCGACCAACTGACGAGCGGTTGCATTGGCTTTTCCGTAAAGCATTGGTTTTAAAGTAAAAATACTGGAGCGTTCGAGGCTAACCCTAGGTCTTGGCCGAGCTTATGAATAAGGCCATCGCCCCCTTCCGCGCCCGCTCTCACGGGAACTGGCTATACTGTAACCATGTGCAGTCTAGCCATCACCGCCGAAATCCGTCGCGAGTTCCCCGTCGAATACGCTCCGCCGCCATTCGAACTGGCTGACGTGGTGCGCATGCATAGCGCTGCCTACCACGCCCAGTACCATCCGAGCTTCGAGCAAGGCCGCGCCCTGCACGCCATCGAGACCTGCCGCACCACCGCCCTCGGCGGCCATGTCGAGGAGTGCGACCACTGCGGGCATGTGGAGATCAGCTACAACTCCTGCCGCAACCGCCATTGCCCCAAATGCCGCGCCTCCCAGCGTGCCGCCTGGGTCGAAGCTCGCGAGCTGGAGCTGTTGCCCATCCAGTACTTCCACCTCGTCTTCACCCTGCCCGAAGACCTCAACCGCCTGGCGCAGTACTGCGATGCCGAGGTCTACGCCACCCTCATGCGCAGTGCCGCCGAGACGCTGCAGACCTTTGCCCACAAACGCTGGGACGCCGACCTTGGCATCGTCAGCGTGCTGCACACCTGGGGCCAGACCTTACAGCTGCACCCGCATGTGCATTGCCTGGTCACCGGCGGCGCACTGAAACGCGACGGCAGCGGTTTTGTGCAAGCGCCGAACAACTTCCTGTTCCCGGTCCGCGCTCTGTCGCCGGTGTTTCGCGCCATCTTTCTGCACGCATTGGAAGACCTGCGCGCCGCGGGCAAGCTCGATGCCGGCCCGCCCGAGCTCGCCGAGGACAGCGAATGGAAGCAACTGATGGTGCGCCTGTCTACGCCGAACAACCGTTCGCCGAGCCGCAACACCTGATCCGCTACCTTGGGCGCTATGTCGAGCATCGCCATCGCCAACCACCGCCTGGTTGCCGTTGACGACGACAGCGTCACCTTCAGCTACCGCGACAACCGCTGCAAAGACCCCGACAGCCCCGAGGCGGAGAAGCACATGCGCCTGCCCGGCGCCGAATTCCTCCGCCGTTTCCTGCAGCATGTGCTGCCGCCCGGCTTCCATCAGATTCGCTACTACGGCCTGCTCGCCGGCGGCCGGCGCAAGGACAATCTGGTGCGCTGCCGCGCCCTGCTCGGCCTCGACCACCCCGAGACCCCCTACATCGCGGACATGGACGCGTTCCTCGCCAAGCAGGGCATCGACCCCGGGCTCTGCCCCGTGTGCGGCCAAGATCGTCTGCGCAACGTCTTCCAATTCCTCTCCTTCCACGACCCGCCGGCCGAATACGCCGCCGCAGCCTGAATGGCAGACGCCCGCACCATCGCCTTACCGACGCCCCGCCCATGCAGGGATCTCCGCCCTGCGTGTACCGCTGCCGAAGCGGTCTCGCAGCGCCTGCCCGCAGCCTCCAAGGCGCGCCCTAAACCCATCTCCCGACGCCCCCGATGTCCCCACGAAGCCACCAGCGCCTTCCACGGCGACCCGATGCGTGGCGTTGACAACCCCTCCGCAAATGGAGAAAAACCCATAGCTGACAGGACGACTGCCGCAGACGTCCAACAAGTGCATCAGCCAGACGCCCGCAGTCAGTCAGAATCCGAAGCTTCGGCGCAGCACGCAAACGCGGGCGTGGCGGCACGCCTCGTGGCGACAATGCGGGCGCCAGCTATGCATAACGTTATACATGAGGAAGCTCATGGCAAGAGATCTCAATCATCCCGTATGGGCAGTATATGATCTTTATAGAAGCGTAAAGCTGAACACTGAGTGTTACGCCAAGAAGCTGTATTGTATAGAGGTGATTAACACTACCCTTGAGATAATCTTACTTGTAACTGCGCCTACCTCTTCAGTTGCTGGGTTGTGGTTCTGGGAAGATCCGCTTGGCGCTGAAATATGGAAGTATCTAGGTGCAATTGCCGCATTCGCTATTGTTTTCAAGCAGGCGCTTCAGCTCACAAAGAAAATAAAGGAGTACAGCAATGCATTACTAACCTACAAGGTGCTAGAGCAAGAGCTTTACGTTCTATGCGAACTGATAAAGTCAAAAGGCGACTATAACGCTAAGAGACTGTATGGGAACTAAATCACTGATTTGACGTCTAAAAAATCTGAAAAACTAAAGGATTTAATACGATTTTCCCTTTTTTATTCGGAGAAATCAAGATGACTTCAGATAATGTTCATACACCTGTACGCTATCCAAGTGACCTGTCAGACGAAGAATGGGCAATCATCGAGCAAGTCTTGAACGAACTTGACCCGTATAAGACAGGGCGCCGCCGTGATTCGAATCTACGCGAGATTCTGAATGCCATTTTCTATTTGAATAAGACAGGCTGCCTAGGGTGTTCAATTTGGCCTTCTTCACGCACTTTTCGCTCCCGCAGATCGATGTGCAGCGCCTGGATAGACGGAGGGTGTAAGGCGTTGATATATAGCTCAATACAGTTCAGTCGGTGATGCAAGAAAACTGCGTGAGTCGGGCCAAGCCAGGACCGTCCAGATTGAACTACCTACAGGCTGCCCTTGGCGTTATTTACCGAAAGATTTTCCTCCTTACACCCTTGTCAATTACTACTATAACAAGTGGACACACAGTGGTTTGCTGGAGCAGATCAATGCAGAGCTACGGGCGCGTTTGCGCCAAATGAAAGGCCGAAATCCCGATCCAAGTGGCGCCATCATTGATAGCCAAAGTGTCAAAGGGACACCGGAGTCATCGGTCGAATCCGGCTTCGATGGTGGTAAGCTTGTCAAGGGCCGGAAGCGACATATCGTCGTTGATACAATAGGTTGCCTGCTTGTCGTCTACGTGCATGCAGCTAATGTGTATGACGGAAAAGCAGCTCGTGAAATTCTCACGCGTCTATTCGTGCTCCTGCAGAGTGTAAAGCATATTTGGGCTGAATGCGGCGGCCTTGCTCATAAGCTCGGCCGGGACTTAGGGTTAGCCTCGAACGCCCCAGTATTTTAACTTTAAAACCAACGTCTTACGGAGAAATATAACGCACCCGCTCGTCGGTTGGTCAAAGTAATGAATAAGGCCAATGCGGCTATATGGGCAAAGAGCTTTTTAATTGGGTATTATCTGAATTTAATTGCACCCTCGAGATTGTAAAGAGGCAGAAAAGAAAGAAAGGTTTTCAAACAGAAAACGGGGACACAAACAGAAAACGGGGACAGACCACCTTTTTCAGCATGAGCGCGATTCTGTAAAACGTGGAAAACGTGGTCTGTCCCCGTTTTCGTAGTCCCCGTTTTTCGTAATTGAGAATCTTGGATTGGCTCATATGGGACACAAGGTGAAACAGATAATAAGTACTCCAATAGAATAGATTGTATTAATAAGTACTCCAATAGAATAGATTGTATTAATAAGAATGATTTAAAATGATAATATCAATAAATCAAGTCAATAGTATCGAATTGAGAACTAATTCTTTCTTTTAATCGGCCTCTATTTTTCTGTTTCGATATAGCAAAATAGGGTAAAATGCAGTTTCCTTGAAAAACAAAAGTTCACTTCAGCACAATAGAAATCCGAATCAATCCGATGGAATACGCAAACATCGAGAATCGCACATTGTCTCAAAACGATATCGATCAACTCACCAACATGATGAAAAGCGAAGCGCTTCCTCATGTGCGCAATCGCGCCCATGCGATTCTGCTTCTGTTCGAAGATCGCAAAAGGTTCGATGAAGTTGCAAAGATTTTAAGAGTACATACGAATACGGTTCGCAACTGGGCCGAGCGTTGGGTCGCCGAAGGAATCGACGGGCTATACGATCTCGAAGGACGCGGAGCCAAACCGCTCTTTTCCCGGGAAGAAGAAAACATCATATTGGAATGCCTCGAAAAGGAACCGCGTTCGCTACGCAAATTGGCCGAAGAGGTGGAAAAACGAACCGGTAAGAAGGCGCATGTCGAAACATTGCGAAAGATTCTGAAGAAACACGGTAAAGTATGGAAAAGACAAAGAAAAATACCGAAAGGGAAGCCCGATGAAGAGAAGCGCGAGCGGACGAAATCGGACCTGGAGGAGTTACGGAGCATGGCTTGCGAAGGCGAGTTCGACTTGTATTACTTCGACGAGTCCGGATTGAGCTTGGATCCGTATGTGCCATACGCTTGGCAAGATATCGGAAGAGACGGCACCTTGGGTATTCCCGCCTCCCGTTCGAAACGGATCAACATCTTGGGTTTCATGAATTCTACGGGTGATAAACTCGCAGCTTTCGAACAGGAAGGATCTGTGAATAGCGATGTCGTGATCGACATCATGGACGAATTCTGCGAGAGCCTCGAACGTCCCGCAGTTGTGGTTTTGGATAACGCTTCAATTCATAGAAGCAAGGCTGTAGCAGCTAAAATGGAGGAATGGGATCGCCGGGGCATGACGCTCTACTTTCTGTGCACATATTCACCGGAACTGAATTTGATCGAAATTTTGTGGAGAAAAATCAAATACGAATGGATACCCATTTCGGCTTATGAAAGCATATCCAATCTCAGGGCGGCCCTGAGAAATATCATTGATTCATTTGGACCGAATGAATATAGAATTGATTTTTCTAATTGAATTTTACAAATAATTCAATTGAGGTACTTAGTCCCGTTGGAAATCAACGTGCTGTATCACGTCCTCACCTTAGAGCCCACATGAGCGCTTGGATTTGCACCACCCGTCCTATGCTCTCCAGAAGAGCTTGGAGGCACGAATGATTAGAGATCCAATCGTCGAGGAAATTCGCCGGTATCGTCAGGAGCATTCAGAAAAATACGACTATGACCTTAAGAAAATCTGCGAAGCGTTACGCAGTCGGCAGACTATGTCAAAAAAGAAAGTGGTGAGCCGGGGCCCCCGTTTGGCGAGGCAAGCCAATGGCAGCTAACAAAAGCCTGCAGCCGACAGGTAAAAGTGCCGCTCGCTTCACTCGCAGCACTTTTACCGGCGGCTGAGGCTTACGTTGGGCACGTTAATCGAGACTTACGATGACACCGGAACTCCTGACCGCCTAAGCTGAGCTGGTCTCTGCCGTGGCGTGGCCGGCGATTGGGCGAGAAATGGGGACGTACCACGAATGTTCTCCTGATCGTTAGAAAAACGGCAGTTGTTAGGTGACAATTAACTTGGCCGGTCGACGACAACTAACTTGGCCGATTTTAGAGGCTAAGGTAGCTGGCATTTTCGCAACCAAACGGCGCGTGAATGTCAGGCAAGCGGATCACCATTGAGCAGGTCAAGTTCTACATGAGCAACAGAAAGCAAAGTCGCACGCAGGCGCAGGCGAGTGCCAAGACGGGCGTATCCGAGCGCAGTGCACGGCGGATCGAACACGGGGAGATCGGCGTACTGCAGAGCAAGGAGCGGCACTGGCGAACGCGCGCGGACCCGTTTGCAGGGGTCTGGGAGGAGGAGATCGTCAGTCGTCTGGAGCGCCAGCCGCGCCTGGATGCGACGACCCTGTTTGAAGACTTGCAGGAACGCCATCCGGGAGAGTACGGCAACGGCAAGAAGCGCACCTTCCAGCGTCGGGTGAAGGCGTGGAAGGCGCTGCACGGAGCGGACAAGGAGGTGATGTTCCGCCAGGTGCAGGAACCAGGTCGGCAGGGGTTATCGGATGTCACCGAACTCAAAGGGCTGGTCGTGACGATCGCTGGCGAGGAGCTGGACCACCGGCTGTACCACTTTCGCCTCGCCTACAGCGGCTGGAGCCACGTCAAGGTCGTGCTTGGAGGGGAATCCTACAGTGCGCTGGCCGAAGGGCTACAGGAGGCGCTGTGGCGGCTTGGTGGGGCACCGTTGGAGCACCGCACCGACAGCCTCTCGGCGGCCTACAAGAACCTCAGCAGCGAAGCACAAGCGGACCTCACCGAGCGCTACACGCAGCTCTGCGCGCATTACGGCATGACGGCCACGCGCAACAACCGTGGCGTCAGTCACGAGAACGGCGCCGTGGAATCGCCGCACGGGCACATCAAGCGGCGCATTGTGCAGGCGTTGTTGCTGCGTGACTCGGCCGATTTCGCCAGCTTGCAGGACTACCGAGAGTGGCTCGACGCGCTGCTGGTGCGTTTCAACCGGCGTTGCAGCGAGGCGCTCGCCATTGAGCGCGCGCAGCTGCAAGCCCTACCACGGCGGCGCACCGGCGACTACAGCGAGCAGCTGGTCGTGGTCACCACCTTCGCCACCATTGATGTCAAGCGCGTGCTCTACAGCGTGCCCGCACGCCTGGTCGGCGAGCGGCTACGCCTGCATCTCTTCGACGACCGCATCGAGGCGTACGTCGGCGCCACCTTGGCGCTCACGCTGCCGCGGGTGTACAGCGTCAACCACGAGCGGGCACGGCGCATCGACTACCGCCACCTCATCGGCGTGCTGGCACGCAAGCCGCAGGCCTTTCGCTACTCGCAGCTGCGCGACGACCTGCTGCCCAACGCCACCTACCGCGCGATCTGGCAGCATCTGGACAGCCACCTAGAAGCACGCGCGGCATGCAAACGCATCGTCGGCATCCTCGCCCTGGCCGCGCGCGCCGACTGTGAGCAGGCGCTGGGCGCGTATCTGCTCGAGCGCATCGCCGCGGGTAGCGTGCCCACGCTGACGGCGCTGGAAAGCCGTTTCGACGCCCGCGACGCAGCCACATAGCAGGCTGAGCTGCGCGACCGGCCCAGTACCCAGCACGCGCTTGCGAGCTACGACCACCTGTTGCCCGCGCAGGGCCAATCCATGGAGCTGCACTGACATGGTCCAGACCGCCACATTAGCGCTGATGCTCAAGCAACTGAACCTCACCAGCATCGCCCGCCACTGGCAGACGCAGCTCGAGACAGCCGAGCGCAACGGCTGGGACGGCGCGCGCTACCTCAGTGCGCGATGCGAGCAAGAGCTGGCCGATCGTCACAGCCGACGCATTTCGCGTTACAGCAAGGAATCCCAGTTGCCCCCGGGCAAAAGCCTGGCCAGCTTCGATTTCGCCGAACTGCCAGAGGCGACCCGCGCGCAGATCCAGGCCCTGGCCGGCTCCAGCGACTGGACCCGCCAAGCGCGCAACCTGCTGCTGTTCGGTGCCAGCGGCGTCGGCAAGACCCACCTGGCCGCCGCCATCGGCCATGCGCTCACCGAGCGCAACGTGCGCGTGCGCTACGCCAACACCACCGCGTTGGTGCAGCAGTTGCAACTCGCCCGCGAGCAACTGCGCCTGGAAGACGCGTTGCACAAGCTCGACAAGTACCCGCTACTGATCTTGGACGATTTCGGCTACGTCAAGAAAAGCCAACAGGAAACACAGGTGCTGTTCGAACTCATCGCCCATCGCTACGAGCGCGCCAGCCTGATCATCACCTCCAACCAGGCGTTCGCCGACTGGGATCAGATCTTCCCCGACCAGATGATGACGGTGGCCGGCGTCGACCGCCTGGTCCATCACGCGAGCATCATCGAGATCGTAAGCGATAGCTACCGGCGCAAGCACGCCCTCGGCCAGCGCGGCAGCGAGCCGGCGAGCGCATATCCGGCGCCAGCGAACAGGTCGACGACAAGCAGCGCTGACAGCGCGCGGCGTAACGAACCGCGCGCGTCGGCCATCAACCCCGAGGCCGAGTAATCGTCGTCGCGAGCGCGCCCGCACGGCGCGCGACGACAACCCCACGGCGCGGCGCCGCGCCCCTGGCGGGTCCGAGCACGTCCAGTCGCCCTTCGGGCTCCTTCCCGTGCTCGGACCCGCCAGGGGCGCCCCAAACCACCCCACAACATAGGAGGCTCCCACCCCAAAGAACAGCGACAACTAACCGGCCAAGATAGTTGTCGCTGACCGGACAAGATAATTGACATCGGATAGGCCAGTGCAGTATCGCGAGGGACTTGACGGCGGCGCCGGGGCTTAGCTAGCGTTGACTTCCAACGCCTGCACAAGAGACATGTCCAATGAGCGAAAACCGGCGGCGCCAATGGCACTAACGCAAGCACTTGGAGGACTCAACTGATGCTGATCGACTACATCCGTGCGGCCATGCACCACGCCCGCTACGAACTGCTGGACGACGACGAGGGGTTCTACGGCGAGATCGCGCCCTGCCCAGGCGTCTTTGCCAACGCCGACACGCTGGAGGGTTGCCGCGACCAGCTCGCCGAGGTGTTGGAGGACTGGATACTGGTCCGCGTGGCGCAGGGGCTCGAGCTCCCAGTGATCGATGAGCAGCACATCCGCATTGCCGATATCGCCTGATGCCGCCGTTCGGACCGATTTCCCGTCGGCAACTCATTGCGGCGCTAAGACAGCTTCGCTTCGATGGACCCTACTCCGGCGGGTCGGCACGCATTCATGCGCCGCGATGATCGCACCGTCTTTATCCCCAATCCGCATCAGGGCGACATTGGCCGGGGCCTCCTCGCTCGGATTCTGCGGCAGGCGGGTGTCGAGCGCAGCGAGTGGGAGAGCATCAAATGACTTGCGTGGTCGGGAGGACTGGTTCAAGTCTTGCCAGTTTCCCCGGATCGTTTTGTAGGGCGCTCGGTAACGGCATCGCACCCGCTTCGCAGCACGCCAGCGGCCACGCGCCGGCGCGATCGGTCCGCGAAGCGGGTCCTATGCCTGTGCACCCCGAGGTGCAGCAGGCGGGCTGGGCGCAATTGATCAGAGCTTGGGATTCAATCGGCTCGCGTCGGTCGGCGTGCAACCGCATCGCTGCGGCTCGCCGGCTGCGCCAGGGTTTACGCATGACTGATAAAGCGATTGCCGGAGAGAAACCGGGTGCTGCCCCGGTAGCATGTTCAGCTGTTCCACCAGAATGAAGATTGCTTCGTATTCTTTGCAGGCAACGCCCAATAAACATCAGGTTGCTCATGTTCTGATGTCATGTCTTTTCGATCCCGAGCAAGTCGCGCTGGGCGGGTTGTACCTAGGCTGTCGACATGTCCTGAGTTTTGATGCCAAACCGATTCCGGGTCTTGGATTGCTTCACCGAACGCACTGGGGAAACCTAATCGGTGTCGGGGTCGCTATAGGAATCGGAATCGAATCCGCTCATCGATGAAAACAGCCAGCTCGATACCAATCCCTCATTCCGACCTTGACACCGATCCCGACACCGACTAGGCATCCATAAACCGGAAAGCGCTTGTTTTAGTGAGACTGCAGATTTCGACAGCCTAGGTTGTACCCTGGGGTATCTTCAGTTCATTTTTTGAAAAGACAATGGCCTACAGCCCCCGGGAAAGGCGCGGCGCTCGCGTCCGCTCCGCTGGCATCAGCTGCTGGATCGCCCGCAAGCGGGCTCCTATGCCGGGCGGCTCCCACGGCTGGTCAAGGTTCGCTTGCGGGCGAGACGCCTTGACCCCTCTGCGCACTCTGCGTCTCTGCGGTGAATCCTTGCATGCTTCGAAGGCAGCACTCGACGGGAAGACAGGCAAAATGCTGTGTTTCTCCACAGAAATCGCCGAAATCGGCAGGCCGAGGTCTCAGCGCCAATGCCGCAAACAGGCTGCCAGCAAATTGTCGAGACGTTTGCGCTGGCCAGCGTCCAGCCCAAACGGATCGAAACGGTTTCGATAATGCAGCTGGACCGCATCGCGCAGTACGCAGCGTCGATCCGCATGCGACGTGTCGATGCGCTCCGCCCACTCGCGCAAGGTCTCCGTGGAGCGTCGTCCAAGCCCGTGCTTGTTCGCGGCCAGTTCGATTGCGGTGAATGCGCCGCCCATTGCTGTCTGCGGCAATGGGGTCTCTCGATGTCGCCTGCCCCGGCGTGCTCGGCGAGCGATGCGCCATGCCAGGAGCAAAATCAATACTGTCAGCGGCAGCAACAGCCAATTGCGCTGGTCGCGCTCGTCGCTGGTTGCGCCGGACAAAGTCAAGCGCAACCAGGCGATAAAATCGCTGTATGTCAGAGTCCAAGGGCGCTCTGCCATTTCCAGCGCGGCCCAATCCGGCGGTGTCGGATCAAAGCTGCGCCAGGCACCGTCGATCCAGGCCAACACCCAGGCGTGGGCATGGCTGTCACGACCAATCCAGGCCTGCTCCAACGCGCTGTACTCCTGCACCGACCAACCGCGCACATAGCGGGCAGGAATGCCGGCTTGACGCAACAGCAGTACCGCGGCACTGGCAAAATATTCACAATGGCCGGCTCTGGCATGGGATAAGAAATAGCTCAGCGGTGGCTGATCCGCCGGAATCCTGGGCAGTGTCAGCGTATAGCGAAAACGGCTGTCGAAATAGGCTTGTAACCGTTGCAATGCCTGTGACGGCGGCAGCTCGGTCAGCTGCAGTTCGGCAACGACCTGGGCCATCATCTCCTGTTCCGCATCGAGCACGCGCAGATCGATGGCATCCGGTGCCACCGAGGGTAGTGGTCGAGACCCTTCGGCGACGCGAAAGCCAACAAACGCACCACCGCCGAGCACTCGGTAGCGCACCGTGCCGAACGCGTTGCGTTGCAGTTTGATAGCCGTCAGGCCTTTGATCTCATTGGTGGCCATTGGCAAGGGTAATAACCCCTCGGAGCGCTGTATCTGGACCAGGATGCGCGACTCGCGGGAGCTGAAGGTCGGATTGACAGGCGGTGCAGCAATCTCGGCATTGCCAAGCCGAATGTTCAGTGGCTCGAACGGAGCGCCGCTGGCAAACCAGGTGCCATTGATATATCGGTCATAAACGGCAGTTTGCAGCAGCATATCCTGGATGGGTCGATCCGGATAAACACGTACGCGTATGTCATCCGAGCTCTTCAATGTGCCGACCTCGCCGATCGCCGTGGTGGCGCGGTAGGGGTCCATCATCGTCCCCATCCATTGGTCGATCCAGCGTTGCACCATCAGTTCGATTTCATCATGCCCCCAACGCAACGCGACGCTGAAGCCAAGGCCGATGGTCGCCGCCAGGGCCAAGGCGCCAAGGCGCTGCAAATTGCGGCGCCGGCCCGGCGTCGGTGCTGCTCCGGGCGTTGATCTGGACATCGATCCAAACAGCGAACTCATCCCCCAGAACGCGAGCAGCACCAGCGATGGGTAAAACCATATGGTTTCCGGAGGAATCATCGATGCCGACACAACGCACAGCAACACATAGGCCCAACGCAGGTCGAGGAGTTCGTTGCCATGCGGTTTGTCGCCACGCAGGCTCAGAAACAGCACCGACAGTTCCAGCCCGGCGTGACGGCCATAGAGCTGCACCGCCAGCAATGGAAATACCAACGCCGGCAGCCATTGGATCAGCAGGATCAGCGCGGCGCCAAGACGTGGCTGAGTCAGATACAGATAGCCACCGGCGAATAGAATCAGCACCGTGCACAAATCCGCGACGCGTTGGCGCTCCTGGAGTTCGAACTCCCAATGCCAGTGTTTATGCCCGGGCAGTTCAGCAAGCAAGGCCAATAGCGCTGCCAGCCACCACAGGCCGGTATGCACGCCCCAAAACAGCAGCGCACCGGTGATCAGATAAGCCGGCATGGAACGATCGGGTGCCAACCGCGATGTGCTCGCCATGGGTGTTCTCATGGTGTCGAGGGTCAACGTCGATAGGTGCCGACCAAGCTCGCCTCGGCCAGCACATGCCCAGGCATGGCGCCCACAACATCGGCCTTCGTGGCGGTTCCACGCAATGGCAATCGCACATCCAGGGCATACAGCTTGAAAAAATAACGGTGTGTGCCGACCGGGGGACAGGGGCCGCCATAGCCAGCGCGTTGCCAGTCGTTCACCCCGCTGACCGAGCCGGTGGGCAATGGCGATGCCGCTTCCGATAACCCATGGATGGTCGGCGGTAGATTGAACAATACCCAGTGCACCCAGGTCATGGTCGGTGCCGCCGGGTCGGGAGCATCTGGATCATCCACGATCAACGCCAGACTTTTGCTACCGGCCGGCAGGCCGGACCAGCACAGTGGTGGCGAACGGTTGGCGCCATCGCAGGTATAACGCTTGGGAATCGTGCCATTCTGCTGGAAAGCACTGGAATGAATTTGCAGACTCATTTGTTCTGTCCTCGAGACCATCGGCGCTACCGGAACAGCGCCGCCGCGAGATGAATCGGCCGGTTGCCATCGTCCACCAGCGGCGGTTGCTCAGAAGCGATGGCCGCTGGCGATCACGACAATGCCCTGGGGCGAGACATGGAAGCGTTCCTGGTCGGCGCGCCAATCGAAGCCAATCCGCGTGTCCGGCGGAATCTCAACGTCCTTATCGCAAATACAGCGGCGTAATTGCGCTCCAGCGCCCACCTTTACGCCCTCGAACAAAATGGCCTCATCGACAATTGCACCATCGTCGATCTGTACTTGCGGGAACAGCACGGAGTGACTGACGCCACCACCGCGGATCACCGTGCCGGCCGCCAGCATGGAATTGACAAAGACACCCTCGGTGCCGGAGATCGCACCAGGCACGGTGCGCGCCGGTGGATACTGGCCTTGGTAGGTCAGGATGTTCCAATCCGGCTGGTACAGATCCAGCGGCGGTTCAGATTCCAGCAGCGCCATATTGGCGCGGAAATAGGTGTCGGTAGAGCGAAGATCAGTCCAATAGCGATCCTGCGTCACCCGTCCGCGCTCGCCACCGAAACGATAGGTGCACAAGCGCCGAGCCGCCAACAGATTAGGCAGCAGATGTGCAGCAAGATCTGCCGCGACGCCAAAGGTCGATTCGGCGTCGCCGCTCACCGCGCTCGCCACCTCGACATCCGCGAGCCGGTCGAGTTCGGCAAGCAACAGCTCCTTATCGAGCAAATACACGCCCATCGGCGCATCAAAGCTGGCGGCATCGGTTGGCACTGGAGCAAGTTCGATGATCCGGTCCAGGTCGTCGCTGAGAATCTGCACGGACGCATCCTCGGCATCGGCCGTGGTCTGACGTAATGCGCAGGTCAGCTCGGCCCCCTGTTCGCGATGAAAACGGATCAGCTCGGCGTAATCCATTCGATAGACCACGCCGCCATCAAGCAACAGCACCTGTTGTGCCGAGTTACGCTCGATCAAGTAGCGATTTTGCCGCAGCGCATCAAGCACACCCAGGTACCAGCCGCTTGCATTGCGCATCTGTGGCGGAACCGGCGTGATGAACTCGCCAATTTCTGCATTGAATAATGACCAGGCATCACGCAGGTGCTTGTGCAATGAGTGGGATTTATACTGGGTCAGCACCAGCACCTGGCGCAGACCGGAGTGAAGACAATTGGCAAGCGTAAAGTCGATCACACGGTACTTGCCTGCGTAGGGAATGGCCGCCTTGGTGCGGTGCCGAGTCAACGGCTCCGGGGTGCCCCGCTCCATGGCGAAGACAATGGTCAGGGTTTTGTTCGACATAGATCACTGGACCTTTGACCGATCTGAGGCCCGACAGACAATCCCTGGTCAAGAGGCCGGACGATGAGCGAATTGACATCCTTCACACATCGCCTCGGCCCAAGCCTGAGTTGGCAAAATAGTCACAATAACAGACAAATCAGCTGCCCGCACAAGCCTTGTCATCACAAAGGCTCAGAAAGTGCGCTGCGACCAATGCCCCGCAGAGGGCGCCGGCAGTTGGACCAAAAGGCCACTCTGCCCGTTGACGATGCTGAGCGCATTGTAGATCAAAGCGGCGGCACCGATGCCCAATACGACAACCAATACAAGTTTGTGAATCTTCACATTGTTACCTTTCATTGACGCTCACTCGCGTGGAAATATCCAAGGAGAAGGTTGCAGCAGGATGGGAGCACACAGTGGCCGCCTTGTGATCAACTTGCCTCAGCGACGCCAGCGCGTTCTAACATGGCAATCGGGTGCGGCTGAATTGCCTCGAGCAGTAGAGAACGGCCGCTCATGGCTGCTGGCCGCTGGATACCCATCAAGGCCAACGCCGTCGGAGCCACATCAGCCAGGGTTCCACCAGGTGCCAGTCTCCAGCGTTGCTGGTCGACGACCAACAAAGGCACTGGATTGGTGGTGTGCCGGGTATGTGGCTCATCGGTCTCGGGATCGACCATCAAATCGCAGTTGCCATGATCCGATGTCAGCAGCACGCAACAAGCATGGCGCACAGCGGCATCCAGAACCCGACCCGCCTCGCGGTCCACTACTTCGACGGCCTGCACCGCGGACTCCAGGCAGCCGCTGTGTCCAACCATATCGCCGTTGGCGAAGTTGACGACGATAAAGCCATAGTGCCGCGAGGCGATCGCCTCGACGACGGCATCTGCGACTCGTGCTGCGCTCATTTCCGGTTTCAGGTCGTAGGTGCGCACATTCGGCGATGCGATCAGTCGATGCACCTCGCCGGCGACCGGTTCCCTGACACCGCCGTTGAAGAAGTAGGTGACATGGGCATGTTTCTCGCTCTCGGCGCAATGCAGCTGCGCGATGCCCTGTTCGCTCAGCAGTCGATTCAGTGCCACCTTGGGCACCTCCGGCGCAAATGCGAACGGTAGCCGGACCCCAGCGTCGTATTCCATCTTCATCATGCAGGTCAGATCCGCTGTGGGTGCAGCGCCGCGATCGAAGCCGTCGAAGTCGTCCAGCGCCAGCGCCGCGGCAATCTGGCGTAGGCGATCCGTGCGGAAATTGAACAATACCAGCGGATCACCAGCGCAAATCCCGTGATAGCCGTCAATCACGCTTGGGTGTATGAACTCGTCGGTCTCACCGGCCGCGTAAGCGGCGTCGATGGCGTCAACGGCACTCGCCGCGCCGCGTCCTTTACCGAGCACGATGGCGCGCCAGGCTCGCTCGGTGCGTTCCCAACGGCGATCCCGATCCATCGCATAATGGCGTCCGCTCAGCGTTGCGAACGCGCCATTGGCGTCCGCCAGCGCTGACTTCAGATCAGCGAGATCCTCAGTGATCGATTTTGGTGCCGAGTCGCGTCCATCGGCAATCATATGAAGCAATGGCGCAACACCTTGCTGATCACATAGGTCGATCAGGGCCAGCAGGTGTCGCACATGACTGTGCACACCGCCGCTGGAAATCAGCCCGAGCAATTGCACGGGCCGACCCAGCCGCTGCGCCTTATCGAGTGCCGCCAGCAATGCCGGATTTTGGTAAAAGCTGCCGTCAGCAATGCAGTCATCGATGACTGTCAATTCCTGGCGTACGGTGCAACCGCTACCTAGGGTCATATGTCCTGCTTCAGAATTCCCCATTTGCCCTCGAGGCAAACCGACACCATTGCCGCAGGCATTCAGCAAGGTGGAGGGATAGCGAAAAAAATACTCATCCAGCCGCGGTGTATGCGCCTGTGCGATGGCATTGTTCAGCTTGCCGGGATTGACGCCAAAGCCATCAAGGATCACTAGAATCACCGGTTTGTTGGGCATGGGGCAAGAGGTCGTCTGGGTCATGATTCAGATCCGATGATGAAAAAGCTGGGGATCGCATCTGAATGCAAAAAATATTCCACTAAGTCACATTAGCAGCATACCGGAACAATACCGGGTCCATGCGAGTGCAGCGGTGCGGACGTGCCGCTAGCGTTTCTGCTGTTTGTCGTAATCGTTGTCGTTGTCCTAATCGCTTATTGTGGGTTACCGATGACGACTGCAAACGGTCTCGCGACTTCCGCAGTAGAGCACCAGAATCATACCGAGACCACATGTCCTTGCGGCTGTTTGTCGTCGGCAGATCGCGTAGTCAAATACGGCTGGACCATGCAGCGGCGCTCCCGACTGTGCGGCCATCAGCACTATTTTGGTGCATTGTTGTGGGGTCCGCGACCATCCTGTCGCCTGATCAATCGCCAGCAAAAGTCCACCGGGCTGTTGGAACGACTATGGGGCCTGTCCGCAAAAGGGAACATTGGGAGATATGCTGTATTAACCAGGGAAAACCCTGAGATCGGCCTGCAGCGCATCATTCGGCACCCAGCGTTCGGCGCGTGCTGCCTGGGAAGAATGCTAAGCTATTCAAGCCAGAATGAAGTTTGATTCATCTTCTTTGAAGGCAGCGCCCAGCAAACATCCGCCCAATAAACATCAGGTTTCTCGCGCCCTGATGCCATGTCTTTTCGATCCCGATCCTGATCCCGATCCCGATCAAATTGCGCTGGGCTGGTTGCACCCTAGGCTGTCGAAATCTGCCGTCTCACTAAAACAAGCGCTTCCCGGTTTATGGATGCTGAGTCGGTGTCGGTGTCAAGGTCGGAATGAGGGATTGGTATCGAGCTGGCTGCTTTGATCGATGAGCGGATTCGATTCCGATTCCGATAGCGACCCCGACACCGATGAGGCTTCCTCAGTGCGTTCGATGATGCAATCCAAGACCCGGAATCGGTTTGGCATCAAAACTCAGGACATTTCGACAGCCTAGTTGCACCCTGGGGTATCTTCAGTTCATTTGTTGAAAAGACGGTGGCCTACAGCCTTAGCTCCCGGGAAAGGGGCGGCGCTCAAGTCCGCTCCGCTATATTGTGTGACGCTCGGCAGCAATCCGATGCATCTTTTCAGATCGTGGATACAATCACCACCATTGCCGCGGGCGCCAGCGAGACCGCCACAGGTCTCAGTCAAACCAAGGAGGGGTTGCTGCAGCTGAACAAGGCGGCGGAGAGTCTGCGGGCAATCGCGTCCTGAACAACGCGTCCTGACAGCTTGTCAGGCAAGCCGCTCCATCACCAGGCGCAGATCCTCTAACGTATCGACGCCCGGGCCGGGCTCCTCGGCGGCGATCGAGACATGGATGCGTTCGCCGTACCAGAGCACACGCAGTTGCTCCAGGGATTCGGCGCATTCCAATGGTGCCGGTGGCCAGGCCAGATAGCGGGCGAGGAAGCCAGCTCGATAAGCATACAGGCCGATGTGCCGTAAAAAAGGCGTGTCGACGGGTAGATGCTCGGGTTTGTGCATAAAACCATCGCGATGCCAGGGCAATGGAGCGCGCGAGAAGTACAATGCAAAGCCCTGGGCATCGGTCACGACCTTGACCAAATGCGGGTCGAACAACTGCGCGCGCTGCTGGATTGGAAACGCCAGCGTCGCCATGCCCAGGTCGTCGAAGGCCGCGAGGTCATACGCCACCTGATCGATCAGCGATGGCGGCATGCAGGGCTCGTCGCCTTGCAGGTTGACGATGATGTCATCGGCATCCCAGCCGCGTTGTCCGATCACTTCCGCGATGCGGTCGGAGCCGCTGGGATGCTGCGCCAGGGTCATGACCACATCTGCCCCGTGCTCGCGACACACGTCGGCAATGCGCCGATCGTCGGTCGCCACCACCACTTCGGCGGCGCTGCTGGCCTGCGCAAGCTGCCAAACCCGGCAGATCAGCGGCACCCCGGCAACTTCCATCAGCGGCTTGCCCGGCAGCCGGGTTGCGCCATAGCGCGCGGGGATGACGACCCGAAACGAGCTATTCAAGATGCCGCCACCTCCTCTTCCGGCGGCAGTCGGCGTGCCTCCTCCTCGAGCATCACCGGGATGGAGTCGCGCACCGGATAGGCCAGCCGGTCCATGCGGCAGATCAGTTCATCGGCCGCCTTATTATGGTGCAGTTCGCCCTTGCAGACTGGGCAGCGCAGGATTTCAAGCAGTCTCTTGTCCATGGCTGTTCTCGTTGCTATTCGTCATGTTGATTGGAGAAAATCGTTGGTGATGATGACGTTGGATTGCGAAGCGGCTCATCGGGCATGCCTTTCACAGCCTCTGCGCACGCGCCAGCCGCGTCTCCAGAATGCTGTCCAGCGCCAGGATAAAAGCAGCATCGGGTTGCGCCCGAACCGGCACATACCAGTGCTCCTTGCTGGCCCAGATACGGCACTTGACGGCATCCTTTTCGGTCATCAAGACCGGCCCCTGGGACAGGCGCGCCAAATCCTTGGCAGAAAACCGGTAATGATCGGGAAAAGCTCGCTCGATGATATGCAGGCCATGCTGCCGCAGCATCGCAAAGAACCGCGACGGATTGCCGATGCCGGCAACCGCCGTGATGGATTGGTCACGGAATCCGGACAGCGCCCGGGATTGACGTTCATCCTGTAGATTCACGGCATCCCCCGGCAGCAGCAGCATGCACATCGCCGCATCGGTCGCCCATTGGGCGTGCTCGGCATTGCTGCCGAGGTTGACAATGGTCAGATCGACCCGCGAGGCGCGCGTCAGCGGCTCGCGCAACGGACCCGCGGGCAGACAACGCCCATTGCCGAATCCGCGCGTTCCATCCACCACCAGGATCTCGATATCGCGACGCAATGGATAATGTTGCAGGCCATCATCGGTGACGATCAGATCGCATCCTTGTGCGTTCGCCAACAGCTGCGCGGCGGCTGCCCGATCCCTGCCCACCACCACTGGACAGCCGGCGCGCTTGGCCAGCAACACGGGTTCGTCGCCGTAGCATGACGGATCGGCATCCGGGCTGACCAAGTGCACGCCGTTATGCTTGCCCCCATAGCCGCGAGTTGCCAGGCCCGGGCGCAGACCGCGATGGCGCAGATGCTCCACCAACCAGATCGCCAGCGGCGTCTTACCCGTACCGCCAACGGTGAGATTACCGACCACGATCACCGGCACACCAGGGCTTTCGGTGCGCAACAGGGCATAGCCATACGCCTGTGCGCGCAAGCTGGAAAGGCCGCAATAGAGCCAGCCCAACGGTGCCAGCAATGCCGAGATCCTACGCATGATCGGGCTCTCAGCGTACCAGACCGACTCTGGACGCAGTCTCTCAAGCATGCTTGCCATCCTGCGCCGATGAGCCTGCGGAGATTGGTTCGGAGGATGACCCAAATAGTGACTCGGACACTGACTCGGATACTGATTCCGATACCGATTCGGACTCCTGGAACTGCATCCGATGCAGCCGGGCATAGTAGCCGTCTTGCGCCAGCAAGTCAGCATGGGCGCCCTGCTCGACCACGCGCCCAGCATCCAGCACCAGGATGCGGTCGACATGCTCGATGGTCGACAGACGATGGGCAATGACCAAGGTGGTACGCTGCGCCATCAATGCCGCCAACGCGGCCTGGATATGGCGCTCGGCCTCGGTATCCAAGGCCGAGGTGGCCTCGTCCAGGATCAGGATGGGCGCATCCTTGAGCATCGCCCGTGCAATTGCCAGGCGCTGGCGCTGACCGCCGGAGAGCAGTACGCCGCGGTCGCCGACCAGGGTATCGAATCCGTCCGGCAGGGCCTGGATGAAGTCGAGCGCATGGGCCGCCTCGGCGACCCGCTCGATCTCGGTGGGCGATGCGCCGGCAGCGGCGCCATAGGCGATATTGTTGGCAACGCTGTCGTTGAACAACACGATGTCCTGGGTCACCAGGGAGATCTGCGCGCGTAAATTGGCCAGGGTCAGGTCGCGGATATCGACGCCGTCGATCAGGATGCTACCCTCGCTGGCATCGTAGAAACGCGGCAACAGGCTTGCCAGGGTCGATTTACCGCTGCCGGAACGCCCCACCAATGCGACGCTTTCGCCCTTGTGAATGATCAGATTGATCCCGTGAATCACCGCACCCTTGTCGCTATCGTAGACATGGGTCAGATGGCGGAATTCGATATTTCCCTCAGCGCGCTCCAGTGTCTTTGTGCCGGTGTCCCGCTCGCTTTCGATATCCAGCAATTCAAACAGGCTGTCGGCGGCGACGATACCGCGCTGGAGCTGGGAGTTCACCGCCGTCAAGCGTTTCACCGGCGGCAGCATCAGCCCCATGGCGACCACAAACGACATGAAGGTACCGACGGTAATGTCCTGGCGCAAACCCTGCATGGTCGATAGATACACGATGACTCCGATGGCAACCGCCGACAGCAATTGCACCAACGGCACGCTGACCGACTCCACTGCGATCACTTTCATCTGCAATGAACGGGTCTTCTCGTTGATGCGCGAAAATTCGTTGGATTCCTGCTGCTCGCCGCCAAATGCCTTGACCACGCGGTGACCGTCGATGATCTCCTGCGCGACATGGGTCAAGGAACCGACCCGATCCTGGATGCGAATCCCATAGCGCCGAAAGCGCTTTGTAGCGTATTTGATCGAAAACGCCATAATGGGTCCAATCAACAAAAAGATGGCCGACAAGGTGGCATCCAGATAGAGCATATAGGCGAGCAATGCGATCGCGCTGAAACCATCGCGCACCAGCGTGGTGACCGCAGAGGTGGTCGCCGTCGCCACGTTTTCGACATTGTAGGTAAGCTTGGCCAAGATTTTGCCTGAGCCATTACTGTCGTAATACTGCGTCGGCGCGCGCAGCAAATGATCGAACATCTGCTGGCGTAGATCCGCGACCACGCGTCGGCCGACCCACATTAGACAATAGGTATTGACAAAACCGGCAACCCCGCGAATGGCAAAAATCCCCACCAGCAGGAACGGCATCAGGCGCACCACCTGCGGGTCGCGATCGACAAAGCTGCCATCCAACAGCGGTTTGATCATCGCCGCAAACAATGGCTCGGTGGAAGCAAACACCAGCATGCCGACGATGGACAATGAAAAAACACGCCAATGGGGCTTCACATAGCCCAACAAGCGACGATAGGTTTGGCGTCCCGACTTGAACTGCTCGGGTGGCGTGCTGTGCTGTTCGCCGCGCAGCCCGCTCATTGGTCGCTGTCGTCGATCCGGCTGGTGGCAAACGCAATGCTCGTCATGCCAACCTGGCCGGCGGCATCCAGGGCCGTCATCACCGATTGATGCGAGGTATTGGCATCCGCCTTGATCAATACCGGCAGATCGCGACGCTCGCCCACTGCGCCCACCAGGGCCTGCCCCAGAATCTTCGCGGTTTGGCCCAACACCTGTCGATCGTCGATGTAGAAATGGCCACCGGCGTCGATCACCAATTCTACTAGTTCCAGTTCATCGCTGGCCACCGGTTCGCCATCGGCGCGCGGCAACTGCAGGCGCAGGCGGGCGTCGTCATCGAAGGTGGTAGACACCATGAAGAAGATCAACAACAAGAACACCACGTCGATCAGCGGCGCCAGGTTGATATCCGGCTGCTCGCGCTTGTGCGGGCGCAGATTCATACGGGTTAGGCCTCAGAATAATGGGGAATAATAGAGTTGCCAACGCATCTGCTGTTTGCATGGATTATATTGCCTGAGTTACCTGGCTCTTCCTGAGCAACGCCATGTCGAACTCGTACTCCGTGGCGACGCGGCAAGAACAGGCTCGCCTGGAGGGATTTCCAGGCCGAACCCGATTCATACGGCATCCACATCGCCCGCTTCACGCTCGCCCTGCATGACTTCGATCAGCCGCAGGGCCTGTTCTTCCAGGTCGATGACCAATTTATCCACACGGCCATTGAAATAGCGATGGAACATCAACGCCGGAATCGCCACCGACAATCCGGCGGCGGTGGTGATCAGTGCCTTGGAGATACCGCCGGCGAGCACGCCTGGGTTGCCGACGCCGGCACGGGTAATAACGGCAAAGACATCGATCATGCCGATCACGGTGCCGAGTAATCCGAGCAAAGGCGCAATCGCGGCGATGGTGCCCAGGGTGTTCAGATGGCGCTCCAGATCCGCGACCACTTGCCGACCCGTATCCTGGATGGCCTCTTTCATGATTTCCCGGGAATGAAAGCGATTGACCAGCCCCGCCGCCAGCATGCGTCCCAGGGCAGAACCCTCGCGAATCTCGGCAATACGATCATCGTTTAATAATTTGCGCCGATCCAACTGCCAGATCTGACCGACCAGATTCTCCGGCATCACGACCTGCCGGCGCAGCGACCAAAAGCGCTCGCCCACGATCGCCGTGGCCATAATCGACGACAGCACGATCGGCAGCATCAGCCAACCGCCGGCCTGCAACAATTCGAACACCTGGACATCACCTCCACTCGATGCCTGACGACCGGCGCAACAGGCCGGCAATCATAAAACGCCATGATAACAGGATCGATATCGGGGTCGCAGGCGCCAGTCGCCAGGCTGAACCACCCCCTGGATAGATCAGCGCTCGGGGCGATGACGCCAGATGCGTCGATCCTGATCGCGCGCTCGTTGCGGCGCCGACAACGCGCCCGTTGCCGGCAGAACAAAGCTTAATGCACCATCCATGGCGGTTCCTGCAACCCGTGCGCCCTGGGTTTGCACACGCTCGCGCACCGAGGCCACCGGAAAGCCCCATCGATTCGCATAGCCAGACGAATACAGCACCCAAGCGGGATCCACCGCGGCAAGGAAAGCAGTCGAAGTGGACGTGGCGCTGCCATGATGCCCGGCGACCAGAATATCCGAGCGCAGGCGATCGCCCCGCTCTGCGACCAACATGCGCTCCACCCTTTGCTCCAAATCGCCAGTGAGCAATAAGGATGCACCGGCGGTGCTGATCCGCAGCAGGCAGGAGGCATTATTGCCCTGATAACCGTCATGCTCTGGATGCAGAATTGCAAAGTCAACGCCATCCCATTGCCAATGCTGACCAGCCCGACACGCAATGACATCGGCGATCTCCAGCTGGTCGGGCTCGCCGCTGATGATTTTGGTCACCGGAATTGCTTGCAGCAATGCGTGCAAACCGCCGATGTGGTCCTGATCCGCATGGCTGGCGAGCAGGAGGTCCAGGCGCCTGATGCCGTTCGCACGCAAATAGGGCAGCACTACCGCGGTGCCGGTCTCGAAGCCGCTGCGATAACGCGGCCCAAGATCGTAAACCAGCGTATGCGCCCGCGTTTGCACCACCGCCGATAACCCCTGCCCCACATCCAGCAAGGTGAAATGCGCCTCCCCCGCGGCCGGTGGCGGCGGCCGCATCAGCGCCAACGGCAGCAAGAACACCAACCCGAGCCAGCGCGCCGGCAAACCGCGCGGTGCGAGCAATAGCATCACGCCGGCCACAGCCGACACCCAAACCCAATCCGCGCGTCCGCCGAGCGTCATGCTGGCGATGGGCAAATCCGCAATGCGCACCAACAGTGCGTAGCATTGGCCGAGCAACAGCCCAACCATGGCAAGCGGCCAATACCAGGCGAACACCAATGTGCCAGCCGCCGCGATCAAGACCAACGGCAACAACAGTGTGAACAACGGCACCGCGATCAGATTCACCAGCGGAGCGGCCAGTGAGGCCCGACCGAAAAACAACAGCAGCATCGGCAGCAAACCCAGGGCCACGGCCCATTGCGCTCGCCCCCATCTGAATACGGCAACAGGCTGTGACAGGCGACGCCCGAGCGCGTACAGCAACACCGCAACCGCGGAAAAAGACAGCCAGAAGCCATATGACAACAGGCTCGCCGGGTCCAGCAACAACACCGCCATCAGCGCCAGCACCAAACCGCTCGTCGGGCGCGGCGTGCGCCCCGCCAGCAGGGCGAGCATCAGCACCGCGAACATCAGCAATGCACGCTGGGTGGAAATGGCGAAGCCTGCCAAGGCCGCATAACCCGCCGCCGCGCCCAATGCCGCAAGCGCAGCGGCACGCGGCGCCGCCAACCGATCGATGAGCCAGATGGAGCGCGACCAGAGCCAGCGCATCAGCAAGAACACAAAACCCGCCAACAATCCCACGTGCAGGCCGGAAATCGCAATCAAATGATTGGTTCCGGTACGCGAGAAGACCTCCCACTGCGCCGGCGTCAGCCCGCTGCGGTCGCCCAGCACCAGGGCCTGCACCAAGGCCGCCGCCAGCTCATCCTCGCCCAGAGCCTCCTGCAACCGCTGGCGCAGCCGCTGCCGCCAGCGGTTGAGCCAGTCAAAACCCGGCCCTTCGTCCAGCAACCGATTTTCGTCATGGTGACGCACATAGCCGGTTGCCGAAATCCCCTGCTGAAACAGCCAGCGCTCGTAATCGAAGCCGCCGGGATTGACAAAGCCGTGCGGTGGCTTCAGCCGCAGCGCCAGGCGCCAGGCCTGGCCGGCAGCCAGCTGCGGCGCATCCCGATACCAGGACAAGCGCACAAGCGCATGAAAATCCACAGGCTCGACGGCCTGGCTGAGGCGTTCGATACGAAACAAAAAGCGCACCGAATCCTGGCGCAGATCGGGTAAAGATGCGACTCGCCCTTCCGCGATCAGCGTCTGCCCGAGCAAAGACTCCGGCAATACCTCGCAAAGCGGCCCGCAAGCGCGCAGATGCGCCCAACAAAAACCAAACAAGGCCAGGGCCAGCACGCGCGCCCAAAGCCTGCGAACCAGTAACAAGCCGAGCCCGAAGGCGAACAGCAGCAGCGCAAGCCAACCCGGCAGCAATACCGGCAGCAGGAACAGCACGGCGATGCCGGAAGCAAAGCCACAGCCGAGCAGCAAAAGCACGACACCGGGATCCGGTTTCCAGGCCAAGCCGCGCGGGCCGGCTTCGAATCCTCGCGGCAGAAAACGGCCTTTGTCATAAAATTCGTGCATGAATGCCAGCATCCGATGGCCCTCACCGGCGCCGCCCTAGCGTATACTCCGCACATAGCAGCAGATCGTCTTGCCCTAACGGATTGCGCAGCAGTCGACCGCGACAACAAGCGGCAACACCACCCGCCGGGCAAAACCGGCACGGCAGTACCGGGCAGCGGCAACCGGGTCCAACCCGCAGGCGCTGATACTACAACCGATGATCAGCAACAGGCGTCATCTTATCGTGAAACGATGGCTGAAGGGCATCATGCCCGAACCGCGGCGGATTCTGAACAACAAACACCTGCGGGTTTTCGGCAGCCTGCTGCAGGATCCCAATCTCTGGCATCTCAACCGGCGCTCCGCCTCGGGCGCCTTCGCCGTTGGGCTGTTCATGATGTTCATGCCACCGCTGGGGCAGATGTTCATGGCTGCTGCTGCCGCGATCAAGTTTCGCGTCAATCTGCCCATCTCGGTCTCGCTGATCTGGCTCAGCAATCCGCTGACCATTCCGCCGATGTTCTACCTCGCCTATGTCATTGGCGCCCTGCTGTTGGGTCAACCCGTGCGCGCATTCGAGCCCGAATTCTGGCTCGACTGGCACAATTGGCTCGGCGTGGTGGGACCGGTACTGCTCGGCTCCCTGATCTGCGCCAGCGTCTGCTCCGCGGCCGGCTATTACAGCATTCAGATGCTGTGGCGCAGGAGCCTGCGGCGCCAGATCGAGCACCGCCGTGCTCGCTACACATCGGCACGCACCAGACCGCCGTCGCCCAAACGCCAGATCTGATCCGCGCGCGCGGCCAATTCCAGATCATGGGTCACCATGACAAAGCTGGTGCCGACCTCGGCGTTCAGTTCCAGCATCAAATCATACACCGCCTCGGCAGTATGCCGGTCCAGATTGCCGGTCGGCTCATCCGCCAATACGCAATCCGGGCGCGTCACCAATGCCCGAGCGATGGCCGCGCGCTGGCGCTCGCCGCCGGATAGTTCGGTCGGCTTATGCCGCAGCCGCGGCCCAAGACCAACCCGCTGCAGAATCTCGGAGGCACGCTGTCTGGCCTGGGCCGGCGCCAGATTGCCGATCAACAGCGGCATGGCGACATTTTCCAACGCCGAGAACTCCGGCAGCAGATGATGAAACTGATAGACGAACCCGAGACGCCGATTGCGCAGCAGACCGCGCGCCTTCTCGGACAAACGCATGGGATCCTGACCAGCCCAGAGCACCTTACCGGCGGACGGGCGTTCCAGCCCGCCAAGGCAATGCAACAAGGTGCTCTTGCCGGAGCCCGAGGAGCCGACGATGGCGACGCGCTCACCCCGATGCAGCCGCAGATCCACCCCGCGCAAGACCTCGACCTCCTGCGGACCCTGGCGGAAAATCTTGCCCAAACCCTGTGCCTCGAGCACGACCGGTGCTCCCTCACGCAGCACGGCGGACGCGACATCCTGCCCCAGGGCCATCACATCAGCAGCATCATTCATAACGCAATGCCTCCGCTGGATCGGTTCGTGACGCGCGCCAGGCCGGATACAGCGTGGCGAACACCGACATCAAAAACGCGCCGCCGCCGATGCGCAACACATCCGCAGCGCGCACATCCGATGGCAATGCGCTGATGTAATAAATACTCGGATCGAGAAAATGCACGCCGAAAAATCCTTCGATGGAAGCGACGATGGGCTCCACATTCCACCCCAATAACACACCGCCGATCACCCCCAACAGCGTGCCGGCGAACCCGATTGCAGTGCCCTGTACCATAAAGATGGCCATAATGCGCGCCGGCGAGGCACCCAGCGTACGCAACACCGCGATATCCGCCTGCTTGTCGGTGACAACCATTACCAGGGTGGACACGATATTGAACGCCGCCACGGCAACGATCAGAAACAGGATAATGGTCATCATGCGTTTTTCCGTGCGCAGGGCGGCAAAAAAGTTGCGGTGCGCCTGCGTCCAGTCCGAAACCTGGTACATGGCATCCAGTGAATAGGCGATCTCACGGGCCACCAAGGGCGCTTGGAACATATCCTCGAGCTTGATCCGCACACCCTCGGCGTTGTTGCCCAGCCGCATCAAACGCGCCGCATCGGCCATGTGCATAAAGCCGGCGCCGCGATCGTAATCCGCCATGCCGACCTCGAACAAACCCACCACATTGAACGCCTTCAGCCTCGGCATCACCCCCACCGGCGTCGCGTTGACCTGCGGTGTGACCACCGTCACCTTATCGCCGACACCGATACCGAGAACGGCCGCCAACTCGCTGCCGAGGATGATATTGAATGCATCCGCGCGCAGATCCTCCACCGAGCCCAGCAGCATATCCCGGCGCAAATCCGACACCGCATCCTCCTGATCCGGCAGGATACCGCGCAGAATGGCCGCACTGGTGCGTCCGGCATTCATCAGCATGGATTCGATCTCCACATAGGGCGCCGCCCCGACCACCTGCGGATGGGCGCGCACCTGCTCCACCAATCCGGCCCAGTCCGAGATCCCACCCTGCGGATCGCTCAGGGTTGCATGCGAGGCCATACCCAAGATGCGCTCCTGAATCTCCTTATGGAAACCGTTCATCACCGACAGCACCACGATCAGCGCGATGATGCCCAGCATGATCCCGAGCATCGAGATCAAGGAAATGAACGAGATGAAATGATTACGCCGTTTTGCCCGCGTGTAGCGCAGACCGACGAACAATGGCAGGGGATGAAACATGGCGCGCGATTAGAGCATGTTTTGCCGCGAATAGATAGCTCGGTCGGGATGCATTTCAGCTACATTTCGTGTGAGATCGACCGCGATTTTCCGCTCCTTAGGCTTGGGCGCCGGTTTGAAGTTGCATGACTTTGGAAAGCGGGCGCATTGCCGGGGAGAACGCAGTCCGTAGCTAGGGTATTGCCGCCAATGGCCCGGCACCGGTCGGCTCGTCAGCACCGCGGCCTACTGGGTGCGCCATTGGGAGCGCCACTGGGAGCGCCACTGGGAACGCCACTGGGAGCGCCACTGGGAGCGCCGGCTTTCCAGCCGGCTCTACCTGATGCGAGCTCGATGCCCGCATCAGGGAATCTCGCGGCCGGAGCAACTTGGCACCTCAGCTTCCGCATGTTCGGCTCGCGTGGATTTGGCTTGGGTTTGAAGGACGGCTAAACCTCAGAATCATGTGATTGTTATCGGATGTGCTGTTTGAATGGAGTGTGTCGCCTGGGTTACTGGCTCTTCCTGACCAACGCCATGTCGAGGTCGTACTCTGTTGCGACGCGGCAAGAAGAGGCGTCAAGCCCTTGTTCATAATTCCGGCCACCGCTGTCAAGCCGCCGCCGGCGTTAGGTAGGCCGGTTTCGGCGGGCGCGTTCGGCGCCGTCGCGGTCGCGGCGGCAAAGGCACGCGGAGTAGGAGTCGCTCGAACAGGGCGGGGTGCGCTCGCCCAAAGAAACGCTCGGCGGCCGTCGCGCCGTCGGCGCGGCAGATGTGGAAGTGATGCACGGCCGTGAGCGCGGCGAGCTTGCGGTCACTCAAACGATGGCGGCCGTGATGATACAACGCCAGTTGGCCGTTGCGTCCTTCCACACAGGAACTGCGGCGTTGGAACACATTAGCGCAGGCGCCGGCAACCTGTTCGACCTACGCGCTCGTCTCGGGCGCCACTTTGCAGCGGATGATCGGGTTGACGCAGCGCGTCGAGCAATGCGCTACTCGATGCTTGCACGCGTTGTCGGATCTCGGCCCGCGTGCTGCGTGCAGCGACGCGCTCGAGGTACAGGGCGGGGATGAGCGGCTCGAGGACCGCCGCTTCCTGTTCCGTGGGAAGTTCAAGGGCCTCGACCCTGGCCGTCACGGTGGCGAAGAAGAACACGATGGTGGCCAGCCATTGCACGCTCAGGCGCTCGGCTTTGGCCAGGCGTTCGCAGGCGCGCTGAAGTAGGTCAGCCACTTCGGCCAGCACCTTCAAGCGCGACCAGACGGCCTGGAAGCGTTCGGCTACGCGCTCTACCGGCTGCGTCTGTCCCTGCTGCAAATCATCGGGGTGATAGAGCACACCGAGCTCACGGATCAGCTCGCGCGCCTCGCTCTGGCGCGCTTGCGCCTGGGCGAGCTCGGCTTCGGCTGCGACCAGCGCATTCAGGGCTGCGTCAATGCGCGCCTTGAAGTCCGGCGGACGCCCGAGTGGGCGTGGCACAAGCGCTTCAAACTGCTGCTGCGCGGCGCGCTCGGCCTGCCATTGCGCCTGTGCGGCCAGCACTCGTTCCTCGGCCTGTCGAACGTCGCGCGCCAACGCCAAGGAGGTGGCTTTCGACACCTCGTGTTGGCCGTGAAAGAGATCCGGAGAATGATGCGCACCGAGATCCGTTTCGGCATGCCGGCGCAGGGCCTTGGCTTCGTCGGCGGTGCTCTGAATCACCTCCACGGCGAGGCCCGTGCAGGCCTCTTCCAGCGCCGCCGTCCAGGTCGCCGCAGAGCGATCCGCGGCGTACCACTCCAGCAGAATGAAGTTCGACACCGGCTCGATGGCCACCAAGCAGACCCCAGGATGGAACGTTTCGTCCTCGCACACCGTCACTTGCCGAGGCGCCATGCCCTCGCCAAGTGTCGTGCGCTGCGCCTCAGCCTCCGTGACCAAGGCCGCTTCCAGGGCCGCATTGAGCTTGTGTTGCGCGCCGTCGCTCACCCCGGCCAAGGCCGAAAGCCCGCTCAGCTCTAGAAATTCACTCACCAGCCGGGTGCCGCCCGCCGCCCGCAACCTGATACTGAAGTGCGCCGCTATCAGCATCCGGTGCAACCACGACATCCCCTCCGGGGTGCGTACGAACGCCACCAGACCGGCTGGCGCATCCCCAAGCGGTTGCTCGTGGCACCACTCTAGCAGGGTGCTGCGCGCCACGCCCAAAGCGGCAGACACCTCGCGTTGCGTCTCGCCGGCTGCCAACCGTGACTCGGCAGCAGCGATGTGTTCGGCCTGCTCCAAGCGCGTGCGCCGCGTCACGACCCGATCCCTCGCCCGGGTAGCGCAGCGCCCATGTATGATCTATAGTCAAGCCTGGCAGAACCTTCGTACATGTTTCCGAATCCTCGGTGAATTTGCACCTCCAAGGGTACGAGATGATGAGGGTTCTGCCAAATACCTGCACACCGATTACCAAGCTTTAGGCTCGGACTTGGCCGGAATTACGAGCAAGGCCCATCCGGCGCGGGCTGCGTCTAATGTTAGGCTATCTACTGAATTCGGGGTCAATGTCAAAATGCCTATGGCTTTTTCCGAATAGGATGAAATTATGGGTGCAACTCATGTAACTGTTACAATTCGAAATCCAGCAGAACCAGACAATAGCTGGGAGGGTCTTTTTTTAGTGGACACTGGAGCAATTGACTGTCTCGTTCCAAGAGAACACCTTGAAAGCATAGGACTTGCACCAAAAGCACAAAGGATTTACGAACTTGCTGATGGTAGAGAGATCAAGATGGATATCACGACTGCTGATATTGAATTTATGGGTGATCTTGTTGGTGGTACTATAATTTTTGGTGACACAGGCGTTGAACCGATTCTTGGCGTTACCGCTCTTGAATCTGTAGGAATCGAGGTAGATCCGCAAAGCCAGCGCTTAAAAAGATTGCCAGCGACTCGTCTTAAGCTAGTGAAAAGAAAAGCCTAACAAATCACATCAAACCGACAAGCGGGTTATTTCCAGCGTTAGGTGCGCTGTAGGTAGTTCAATCTGGACGGTCCTGGCTTGGCCCGACTCACACAGTTTCCTTGCATCACCGACTGAACTGTATTCATCTATATATCAACGCCTTACGCCCTCCGTCTATCCAGGCGCTGCACACAGATCTGCGGGAGCGGAAAGTGCGTGAAGAAGGCCAAATTGAACACCCTAGATCGGCCCCTCATTCTCATCGTTGATCGAGCGTCCTTTCACCGTTCGAAAATGATTCGTATCTTTATATGGCGTCATCGGCGTCAAATCCGCCTTTGGGCCTTGTTCATAAGCTCGGCCAAGGCTTGGGGTTAGCCTCGAACGCCCCAGTATTTTAACTTTATAACCAAAGTCTTACGGAAACGCCACAAGCACCCGCTCGTCAGTTGGTCGGAGTTATGAACAAGGCCCGCCTTTGCTACCTACCCGCTTATAGCCCGGAGCGTAATCCCGATGAGCATGTGTGGGAAGAAATAAAGGACAAGCGGCTTGGCCGACAACCGATCAAGAACAAGCGTGACTTAAAGAAGCGCGTGCATTCTACGTTAAGATCTTTGCAGCATCGCGTTAAACGCGTGATATCATTTTTCCATCTTCCCGAAACGCAATATGCTGCGCAATAAACATGTCGGGATATCACATTAAATGACTATATTACTTCGACGAGTCCGGATTGAGCTTGGATCCGTATGTGCCATACGCTTGGCAAGATATCGGAAGAGACGGCACCTTGGGTATTCCCGCCTCCCGTTCGAAACGGATCAACATCTTGGGTTTCATGAATTCTACGGGTGATACACTCGCAGCTTTCGAACAGGAAGGATCCGTGAATAGCGATGTCGTGATCGACATCATGGACGCATTCTGCGAGAGCCTCGAACGTCCCGCAGTTGTGGTTTTGGATAACGCTTCAATTCATAGAAGCAAGGCTGTAGCAGCTAAAATGGAGGAATGGGATCGCCGGGGCATGACGCTCTACTTTCTGTACACATATTCACCGGAACTGAATTTGATCGAAATTTTGTGGAGAAAAATCAAATACGAATGGATACCCATCTCGGCTTATGAAAGCATATCCAATCTCAAGGCGACCCTGAGAAATATCATTGATTCATTTGGACCGAATGAATATAGAATTCATTCTTCTAATTGAAGGTTACAAATAATTCAATTGAGTTAATTATGCGCAATCGCGTAATCAAAGTGGGTGTCCTTTTTTTACGCTTTTTTTACGCGTTTTTTTACGCGGGTGTCCTTTTTTTACGCGTTCTTTTTTACGCGTTTTTTACACGTAAGCTACATGGTTTGTCATGCACGCAACCTAACGAACTTATCCTACATGCAAGCGAACTGTTCGATTTGCGTGCATACGAATACACTGTTATGCATAAATAGAGATCCGAGTTATATGGCAAGACTTATTCTAGTTTGTGGCCCCACAGGTGTAGGTAAAACAACTTATTCACTCTCCCTTTCTAAAGAAATAGGGGCAATTAGGTTTTCGATCGATCCGTGGATGCAGACATTGTTCTCGAAAGATATGGTTTCGCTTGACTATGCGTGGATGATTGAGCGGGTAAATCGATGCTGTGAACAAATATGGCATATCAGTGAGCAAGTTTTAGCGCTCGATGGACATGTAGTCTTGGATTTAGGCTTTACAACGAAAGCACAGAGAGAAGAGTTTGTTGGTCGGGCCAAGAAATTAGATATAAACCCTGAGGTACACTACTTGGACGCACCAAAGGAGATCCGTAAGGGGCGTATAGCAAGACGAAATGCAGAGAAAGACCCCAGCGTTTATTCTTTCGAAGTCACCGATATGATGTTCAATTTTATGGAGTCGAGGTTTGAAGCACCAGACCAGGATGAACTTGTGAATGGGTGTAGGGTAAATGCATAACAAGGCAAATCAGACGGACCCCGAAACCTTCGCTCCTTCGTCGCTACAGTTTTGGGTCCGGTGTTTTTTGGCGTTAGGGAGAAGGGCCTTGTTCACAAGCTCGGCCAAGACTTCGAGCTCCCCGGTATTTTATATTTAAAATCAACGTTCTACGGAAAAGCCCCACGCACCCGCTCGTCAGTTGGTCGGAGTTATGAACAAGGCCGGGAGAAGCGGCCGAAGTATAAGAAGAAGGAATACGGCGAACTGTCCAGCACTTGCTGGACGTGTTTGTTGAACCGGAAATCGATAGAAAAATGAATAGAAAAGGGATGAATAGAAAAAGGACACCCACTTTACTTGACAATTAAAATAAAAAAGAAAAGGTAAAAAAAAGAAAAGGGACATCCACTTTACTTCACAATCAAAGTACATTTTTTACAGCCAGCGCTCCCAGTAGGCCGGCTGGAAAGCCGGCGCTCCCAGTAAGCCGGCGCTTCCAGTTGGCTAAGAAAAAGCAGCTAAGAAATAAGAAAAAGGACACCAATTCAAAGCCTCGGCACGAGCTGCGATGTCATTGTCATTCTTGTCCTGCTCGCGTTCGCGTACGTATAGGTCGGTCAGGTCAGCCGGCCCAAGCAGCCCGGCGACACTGCCGGCGTCGAAAATGCCGTCGAGCCAGGCATCGAGCTGCTCGGTGGAGGCCGCGGCGATGCGTTGCTCGGCCCAGTCCGGCACGGCGCCGAAGCGGCGGCGGAGTAGTCGTTGCAATGTATCGGCCTTGCCCTCGGCAAAAATCTCTTGATAGGCACGGGTCTCTTCCAACGGGGTTAAATGCCTGATCATAGATGCAATCTCCTTCGCGCTCAGGGAGCGGAAACGTTCGAACAGCCAGAATTGCAGCACTTCCTCGAGCCGCTCGCGGATCGGCTCTGGCAGTGGGGCGGATTGGATGGTTTGCCAAATGTGCGGCACCTGCGCCTTCAGTTCCTCATCGCGCTCGACCACAAGCGGCACCAGCACGACGACGAATGGGTTGCTGGGCTCTTGCGCCAACAGCTCCGGCAGAAATCGGTTCAAATACACCGCCTTGAACAGCGATTCGGCGTCGGCGAGCCCCGGCGGCGGACCGGGATTATCTTGTTCATGTAAGAAAATCAGAACCCCGCGGATATCGGCGCTCGGGCGCTGCTCGCCAATCAGGTCAACTTCGGTTAACAGGTTGTACCAGGCGGAGGCGACCGGCTGCGCCTGAAATTCGACCACATACACCGGCGCATCCTGGCCCGCAGGCTCGAACACGCCATCGGCACGCCGCTCCAGTGCCTTGAAGGTGACAGAACGGAACTGATATGGCCAGGGCAAACGCATCTAAATTTCCCATTTTAGGCCGCTTGTAGGACATCAAGTAACTGCTCAAGATAATCCGTATCCCAGCCGGCACGGAGTCGCTTTAATTTAATGCTTTTCTTTGAGGTCGTATCTTTCCTGAGAATATTGAGTGCAATATGTCGTAGGATGGCATAGTTTTCAGGTGCATGACCTTTTCGCGTTCGATTGGCATCTTCGGAAAAGGACACATCCAAAACCCAATGCAGTGAATTCTCAATTCCCCAATGAGAGCGAACCGCTTGGGCAAATCGTTTAACATCGCCTGACAGGCTAGCAATAAAATAGCGCCGGTCCGTGGTTACTTTTTTTCCATCATCTCGAATCGACTCTACCATCCCGATACCCCGGAAACCTTTCCATTGTTCGGCGTAATGCCCTAAGGAATGATCAGTGAAATAATAATACCGACGCGTCTCCAGGCGACCATGGTTTTTCTCTTTCGTTTCAAGAAAAACACTCGCATCCCGGCAGCATTGGTCGAGATCGACCGATTCGAACCAAGCGATGACATCTTGATGAAAAGTGCTCTGGTTTCCTTTCAAAGAAAATACCCAATCTGCTTGTTTTTCAACAATTTTCTCCGCAATCTTCTTTTGGCATCCCATCGCGTCGATACTGACTACACAGCCTTTGATCTCCAGTAAATCCAACAATTTCGGTATCGCTGTAATTTCATTTGATTTTTCTTCGGTCTTGAGTTGACCCAATACGAGCGATGAGTGACAAGCCCACGCACTCACCATGTGAATTGCCTTATTTCCATTAGCTCTATCATGAGATCTGCGCACCGTTTTCCCATCGATCGGTATAATATCCCCATCAAACTTCGGCTCTATCGACTTCACCCAGGAGATGAAACAGGTTCGGAATTGATCGGGGTCAATACGGGCAAATACACGATTGAACGTGTCATGCGAGGGAATCCCATTGGGCAATTCCAAAAACTTCCGCAACCACTGTTCATGGGTTTGACCAAACTCCTCCATCGCATCCCAGCTCTCTCCCATACATAACGTCGAACAAATCGCTATCGTTATGATATCAGCCAGCTTATGCCTTTTTGTCCTGTCGATACGGGGGTCGTTCAGATCGGAAAAATGACCGGCGATTGTCGTGTCTTTTTCCTCTTCATTTATAGGTCTGATCATTCCCATTTTAATAACCCTCTATTAAATCATATGATCTTCAATTTTCGCCATCATAACACATTGTTTTCTAAATATTTTTAGATGCGTTTGCCCTGCTGATATGGCCCTTACAGCCGCAGACCGCCGGTCAGCACCCGGAATGCCTCAGCGCCGATGAACAAGAGTTGATAGATGGCTTGATCGGTTTTTATGGCCAGGTATTATCGCTCGATTCAGTCCCGGATCGCGACCGCAGGACTCGCACAATCGGTTCCTAACCCTGAGGTATCCCCACCAACGTGCAGTCGCTACGGGGCGCTGTCGCTGAACTGGCGCCTGCAAAGCCGGCGCGTCGCCCGCAAGCGGACCTTTACGAGCCCTGGGAGCCGGTCGGCGTAGGAGCCCGCTTAGGGCGACCCGGCAGGCGGTGCCGGCGGATCGGACGCGGAGCGCCTCGCCTTTCCCGGGAGTAAGCCTGTAGGCCACTGTCTTCTCGGCTCAACGCCAAACTGCGTTCCGTCCTACGCGGGCTCCTCAGCAAGGTTTGATGCACCGCGGAGACGCAGAGAACGCAGAGAAGAGGACGCATGCACGTTAGCCCCTCTGCGTACTCTGCGTCTCCGCAATCAAGGTGGGTGTCCTTTTTTACGATTTTTTACGTCAAACTCACGTAAGCAGCGGAAGCTGGGAAGCCTGACCAAAAGCCTTAGTTGTATTGAGGTAAGCGATGTGGTACCGTAACAAAGAAAACATCTTCCGCTGTGGAGTTCGCTGCGCTTTCAAGATCTCAATTTTCGACGAAATTTTTTTGAGGAGGCGATATGGCTCACAACCCGGAGCTACGTGAAGCGGCGGCCTATGTATCCACGCTCGTTCACGATCATGCGGCGATGGAACGAGACGTGAGAGACAAGAGTTTCCTCGGCGCTTTTGCGTCCTCGAGTCTTCTGACTTTTCTCCTCTTCCTTTCCGCGGTCTTCGTTGCCGTCCCGTCTTACGCTGCTCCGATCGTTTCCGTCGATGTCGACCCCAGCACGCCGGGTATTCAAACCACTATAGACGTCCTATAGTTTTTCAGAAAAATATTTTGGTAATTGAATCGGTACCTTAAGCCAGCGCACGGTACATCTCAAAGAGGGAAAGCACCTCTTTCTTAGCACTCTCGAAGCACGACATCGTCTCCTATACTTTCTCCTTCAGCGATTCGAAGGTGGGGAAGTAATGCAGATGGGTTCCGTTCTCTTTGACTTTCTTCCAGAGCTTCTCAATGGGGTTGTAGTCAGGCGAGTAAGAGGGTAGATTGAAGACGGTCAGGCGTTGCTTGTGCTCCTCGAAAAACGCCTTCGTCTGAGCGCTGGTGTGGTACCGGGCACCATCCTGGACAAGCACGATGTGCTTACGCGTCTTGCTGAGCACCTCTTTGAGGTAGGCGACATAGGTTTCCGAGTTGAGACGCTCTTCCTGGCACTTGAAGAAGAAGCGGCCAGTGAAATAATCGATCAGGCCAAACACCTTGTAGCCTTTGCGCTTGCCGGAAGTCTCAATGACCGGCTGTTGACCCTTTTTCGCCCACGTGTAGCTGAGGCTTCCCCATTGCGGGAAGGAGGCCTCATCGCCGAACAGCAAGTAGGCGTTCTTGCGCTGCGCAAGCCGCAAGATCGTCGGCCATGTGCAATTCAGCCACTGCATACGTTTCTCGCTGTCCAGGTGATCGGAGACGAACCGCGCTTTCTGGTAGGAGTAGTCCATGGACTTGAGCAATTCGCTGATGTAGCGCACGTTGTAAAACACACCGAAGCGCTCCTGGATAAGCTGTTGGATCATTGGGCTGCGCCAACAATTGCCGTTGAAACCGGCTTTGGCCGGCCCCTCATCAATGAGTTTGGCCAACTCCAGGCGCTGGGTCTTGCTTAGCTTCGGCGGACGCCCTGGCGATTTCTTCGAGTGCAATCCGCGCACGCCGTCTATCACATAGCGTTTGAACCACGCACGTACGGCTTCGCTGGAGACCCGCAGAACCTGCGCAATCTCACTGGCAAAAAAGCCATCGGCGAACAACAAGATCGACAGCACGCGGTTCACCCGCGCCAGATCCCCGACCTGCCTTGCTCTCTCCAGCTCAACTTCCAGTTCGGCACGTTTCTCGTTCGACAACCCAAGATGGAAACTCAGACGCTGTATGAAAACTATTTTCTTTAATGTTCGACCCAAATAACGCAATAAATTCGAATAGTCTACTCATAAGCTATTTGATTATTACAAATTTGACGAAGCAATAAACGTGACGATGCAAGATAGACCTGTGACTCACTTGATCTCGGTTCTCTTTCATAATCTTTACTCAGTCGACGAGACCGGCCAAGCCAAGCAAATGTGCGCTCCACGACCCAGCGACGCGGCAATACATGAAAACCTTTCTTTCTTTTCTGCCTCTTTACAATCTCGAGGGTGCAATTAAATTCAGATAATACCCAATTAAAAAGCTCTTTGCCCATATAGCCGCAATCAGCCCAAATATGCTTTACACTCTGCAGGAGCACGAATAGACGCGTGAGAATTTCACGAGCTGCTTTTCCGTCATACACATTAGCTGCATGCACGTAGACGACAAGCAGGCAACCTATTGTATCAACGACGATATGTCGCTTCCGGCCCTTGACAAGCTTACCACCATCGAAGCCGGATTCGACCGATGACTCCGGTGTCCCTTTGACACTTTGGCTATCAATGATGGCGCCACTTGGATCGGGATTTCGGCCTTTCATTTGGCGCAAACGCGCCCGTAGCTCTGCATTGATCTGCTCCAGCAAACCACTGTGTGTCCACTTGTTATAGTAGTAATTGACAAGGGTGTAAGGAGGAAAATCTTTCGGTAAATAACGCCAAGGGCAGCCTGTCTTATTCAAATAGAAAATGGCATTCAGAATCTCGCGTAGATTCGAATCACGGCGGCGCCCTGTCTTATACGGGTCAAGTTCGTTCAAGACTTGCTCGATGATTGCCCATTCTTCGTCTGACAGGTCACTTGGATAGCGTACAGGTGTATGAACATTATCTGAAGTCATCTTGATTTCTCCGAATAAAAAAGGGAAAATCGTATTAAATCGTTTAGTTTTTCAGATTTTTTAGACGCCAAATCAGTGGTTTAGTTCCCATACAGTCTCTCAACATGTCTTTTCGCTCCTGTCGCATCAGAATCTATGTGACAGTAGAGCGACAAACTGATTTCGTCCAGTCGTTAATTCATGCAAAGACACAACTTCGTACTTACCAGAAACATTTTCTGAAAGTCTATAGTTCTACTTTGTTACTTTTCCCACTGGCCCAGCAAGCAGAGCAGCTACGCCGTTTTACGACTTTAATTTATTGATTTATTTGAAAAGATTAGTTGGCCATCTTACTCATGGATCGTTGCATCGGGTCAACAATCGACTGCAGGTCATCGCCGCTGACAAGGCGATCGCTCAGGTCGCGACCAGCAAGGGTGCGGTTTCCACCGCACCGCCATATGGCCCCATCTGAAACACAACTTTCACGGCATGCAGAGCGCATCTGCAAGCGCGTACAGGCCGTCCCGCGCATGCCTCGATGTCATTTTCCGGGATCAGGATAAAAACCAGACATGGCGGTGCCGGCAGTGCCAATGCACTGAGCTTACCCCATTGATTTTGGCGACCGGGTGTCCCCTGATCAGTACGACCCAGCCGTGCAGCGGCGAGCGCAAAAAAATGCTTGATGGTGCATCCTCACGCGCTGCGCAATCGCTTGCGTAACCGCTTTACTCCCAAAGCTCAACGCCCTGCTTGGCGTACTGGGCGCGTATGCTGGCAAAGCGCTTTCGATGGCGTTTTTGCATCTGCGCAAGAACCTCCTCCTGGGTTACCGCGCGCCTTGGCAGAAACTGTTTCAACAGCTCCTCGATGTCGGAGCAACTCAGCAATGGGTACACATCCGCGGCGCGTAGTCGCTCCTCCAACATGAACAGCATCGCCATGAACACCAAGGCCATGTGATGATGCCAGCCGCTCCACTTGCGCACCTGATAGTCCGCCATACCACATTCGGATTTGCCATCCTGGAAGGCACGCTCCACCCAGTAGCGCTGTGCCTGCATCTGCGCCAAGCGCTTGACTGGCGTCTCCGCCGGAGCATTCGATAGGGTATATCTGATCTCATCGGGGGCATGGATCTCACGGCGCACAAGCAAGTGCCACTCATGCGCCGCGCTCTCCTCGTTATCCCACAACCAGACCCTTTGATGCAGCACCTCCACCTCCAGTTTTCCGCGCGTGCTGTCACGGATCTTGACCCGTTGCCAGGCCTCAGGCGGCTGTTGCGCTTGCCATTCATCAACCCGTATCGCGGCGCTGTTGGCCTCGAGCTTGGTTGCAGGGCGGCCACGTTTGCCTTTCTTCTGCTTGACCGTCGGCTTCGGATCTTCAACAAACATCAATTGATCGCAATGCACATCGGCAACAAACACCTCTCCCATCGCCTCCAGACCACGCAGAAAACCCGGATCGTTGCCGTAAAACCCATCTGCGCCAACCCATGAAAAGCGAACCCCGATCTGGCGTTGATGGGCCACCATCTCCAACGCCAGCGCGATCTTTGTCCGAAACACGCGCTTCGCCTCGGGTACTCCGGCCCGCTCGCAGCGCTGCGCATCCTCACACCAGCTTTGCTGCAGATACAGGCGCGCATCGATCAAGGTCACACGCTGATCGCGACCCAATGCGGCCATGACTCCGACTTGGCAATTCTCCACCTTCCCACCGCGCCCAAACCACTGTCGGCCAACCCCCACCGAGTGCTTGCCAGACTTCTCGAAGCCAGTTTCATCAAGCAATAGGCAACTCTCCGGATGCCCACCCAGCCATCGATCCGCCTCCAACGCCACCTGGTCCATGACCGCTTGATGATCCCACGGAGAATCCGTGAGCATCTGCTGAAGCTGCTGTTCGTCAGAGTCCGGAACCCGTTCCTCCATGCGTTCCATATTCTTCTTGTTCGGATCGGCTTGCATCAGACCCCGCAAAGAGTCCCCAACCGGCTTGAGCACACTGCGGGTTGTGTTCTGAAAATGCCCTTTGAAGCGCAAACTGAAACGGGTAAAGCGCTCGGCAATGTTATCAAGCGGATTGGTAGAGGTGTCGGTAGAAAAAAATTTGATTATTCATGAATAAATTTTCCTTATAGTTGAGCATTGAGTCAGATAGTATACTAATATCAAAAAGTTATAGCCAGGACCAATCTAACAAAGTAGAAATAGAAGGGACGATGTTTGATGCTTGGGTCGTAATCAGCGGTGTCGACGCCGTTGCTCCACTCAATGCCTTCGAGTTCGCGCTGTCCTACGGCGGTACGGTGCTCGGCGCGCAGTCTGTAGTCGACGGCGGTTTCTTATTAGCGCCGTCTATCGTCCTGCAGGATGACTTGACGGTGCCGGACGTCAATTTTGCTGTCTCGACGCTGCTCCCCACGGGTGCGGTCGGGGACGGCGTGCTTGCTGCTATCACTCTCGAGGCGCTGATGGCAGGAACCGCGTCGTTAGAACTGACGCAGGTTGATCTTTCTGCGCCCTTTGGGGTGCCTATCGCCGTTGGTGGTATCGCCGACGCCGAGGTAAATGTACAACAGGCATCAACTCCGGGAACGATAGTCCTAATGCTAGCAGGCGTCGCGGCATTGTCCACTGTGCGTCGACCTGAGAGGCGCTTTGGGTCGCGCGGATGACGATCTGTTCTAGCAAAGGTTAGTTGGGCGAAGAACCTCATCATCGGGCGACCTAAGTCTCTACGGCAGCCCTTTCAAGGTGCGTAAAAACAACATTATGAATCAGTCTCTTAGCGTCAATGGCTCGCAGGCATTCGCAGTCGCTTGCCAGCTTGTCGGAAAGCCAACATGGCAAAATCATGCTGTTGCGATCGTACACGTATCAACACCTTGAAAGGGCTGGTCTCTACGGGAGGCAAGATATGGATCCACGCTGCGTAACGGACGAAGAGGTCGGTGGATTAGAGAACAGCATCGCTTGCCTCACACGGTACTTGGGTCGAGGCCGCAGTGACGGTGTTCGCCGCCGCAGGCGGCAATTCTCCGTCATGCTTGCCGCCACGTGCGCATTGGCGGTGTCGATGGCAGCGGCTCAAGCGCCGGATCCCGACCTAAACGACGATGGCATCGTCAATATCTATGATGTCTCGCTGGTCAGCTCCTGTTTCGGCCAGGACCCGCTCACAGTTCCGCGTTGTCGTATCGCGGATACCGACGGTGATGGCGATGTTGACATGGACGACATCAACTATAGATTTTCAGAAAATTAATTTCCAGTGGCACATCAAAAACCCCCAGCTGTTTGGTAAAGTTGAGGGTCACCACACCTCATACAAACACGACCAAATCAACAGGGGGTAACGCATGGTATCAGTGAGCTGTTCAAAAGCGATCATGGAGGAACTGGAAAAGGAGCTGGTTCGAGCGCACGCGCTGAATAATCTGCGGCTGTACAAGCTGGTCCAAGGGCTGGTGTGGATTGCCGAAGGCAGACCATGGCCGGAGATTGGGAAGCTGTTGGGAGTCAGTGTGAAGACGCTGGAGAACTGGCTGAAACGGTTTATGGTGCAAGGGCTGGCGTGGTTGCGAGGTCAACACTATCAGGGGCGGGGACGCAAGTCGAAACTGACGCCGGAGCAGAAGCGGCAGGTGCGCGACTGGGTGGAGAAAGGACCGCAGGCGAATGGATTCAGCTGCGGGGTATGGAACACGGCGATGATTGCGGAGCTGATCTGGCGACGCTTCGGGGTGAGCTACAACCCACGCTACCTGAGCACGTTGCTCAAGAAGCTGGGGCTGAGTTATCAGAAGGCACGTTTTATCAGCGACCGCAGCGACGAGGAGGAATACAAGCAGGCGCGTCGGCAGTGGGTGGAACAGACGTGGCCGCGCATTGTGCAGCAGGCCAAAGCCACGGGTGCGGTGATCCTGTTCACCGACGAGGTGTCGTTTGCGATGTGGGGCTCGTTGAGCCGTACGTGGGCGGTGCGCGGCCAACAGCCAGTGGTCAAGACCCGGGGGATACGCAAGGGATTGAAGCTGTTCGGGGCGATCAGTTTCTTCGATGGGGCGTTTGAGTACCGCGAGGCACTGGCCTATAGCCTAAAGCCGAAAGCCCTCAAGCAGCTCAAAGCCGACGGGGTGCCGACCGAGATCGTCGCGCAATTAGCCCCTTTGAAGGGCCTAAGCTATCCGACGCAAGAGCGCTTTTATCAGGCCTTGGACGAGGTGCTCGGCGCCGCCTGCCGCGCCCGCTATCAAGACCAGTTGCACACGGCGGCTGAAGGCAGCGGTCGTTTCAATAGCGCCGGCTACGTGGAATTTCTCAAACAACGCTTGGCGCGCTTCGACACGCCGATCATCTTGATCGAGGATAGCGCCCCCTACCACCGCAGTGGCGAGGTCAACCAATTCAAAGCCGATCACGCTCAGCGCTTATCGGTTGAACCCCTGCCGGCATTCTCGCCCGAGTACAATCCGATCGAAAAGCTCTGGCGAAACACCAAGAAAGAGGCGACTCATCTGAAGTACTTCGAAACCTTCGAGGAACTGCGTGCCTCGGTTCTGGGGGTCTTCCGTACCTATCTCGACGATGCCACCCAAGTGATCCGCGTGATGAAGAAATGACGCACCAACGCCGGCGTCGCTTGAGCCTCTATCCGCTCATTCCGAGAAATTATTTACCTGAAAAACTATACGTCGTTGGTGCCTATGGCACAGACGGTTACCCGGTCTCTAGCGAGAACACGCCACCTATCGCCAATGCCGGAACGGCTCAAACGGTCGGGGTCGGGTCGACGGTGTCACTGGACGGCAGCGGATCGAGCGATGCCGACGGCGACCCGCTAACCTACAATTGGTTCCTCGTTTCAGTACCGACGGGAAGCGGCGCGTCGCTTTCGACCACGACCGGGGTGCGGCCGACGTTCGTGGCCGATCTGCGTGGCAGCTACCTCGTCGAGCTGATTGTCAACGACGGTACCGACGACAGCCCCGCCGACCGCGTGACCATCACCACCACGAACAGCCTACCGATCGCCGATGCGGGGGGCGATCAGTCAGTTCGAGTGGACGATCTTGTGACCTTGGACGGCTCCGGCTCGAACGATCCAGACGGCGACTTGCTTAGCTTCTCGTGGGAGTTCGAGAGCCTGCCGGATGGCAGTTCGGCGACACTCTCCGATGCCGGGGCGGTCGACCCCAGCTTCGTCGCCGACGTGGATGGTACCTATGTGGTCCGGCTCGTCGTCAGCGACGGCATCGCTACCAGCGCCGTGGACAGGGTGACGGTTACGACTGAGAACACCCAACCGGTGGCGAATGCAGGTGCAGATCAATCAGTGTTGCTGAACGACGTCGCCGTTCTCGACGGCAGTGGCTCGACGGATGCCGACGGTGATCTCCTGACCTTCTTCTGGTCGTTCGCGACGGTTCCCGATGGGAGCGCCGCCGACCTTTCCGATCCGACCGCCGTTCGGCCGAGCTTCACCGTCGACGTTCCGGGTGACTATGTGGTGCAACTGGTGGTCAACGACGGCCTGGTCAACAGCCTGGCGGATACCGTGGTGGTCTCGACGCAGAACCTTCCGCCTGTGGCCGATGCCGGTCCCGATCAGTCCGCGTTCGTAGGCGATGTCGTTCTGCTGGACGGTACCGGCTCGACCGATCCGGAGCTCGATCCGCTGACTTACGCGTGGGCGCTCACCTCACGTCCTGCCCAGAGCAGTACCGCGCTGAGCGATCCGACCTTGCCGCAGCCGACTCTGCCCATCGACCGCCCCGGCACCTACGTGGTTCGGCTCGTGGTTAACGATGGCATGGCCGACAGCGCTCCGGATTGGATCACGATAACCACTGCCAACTCGCGTCCGAGCGCCAATGCTGGCCCAGACCAAGAGGTCCTTGTCGGTGAGTTGGTCGAGCTCGATGGCTCCCTGTCGAGCGATCCGGACTTCGATGAACTGACCTTTACCTGGTCATTCACCGCGAGTCCCGAGGGTAACACCGCAACCCTGGCGGAGGATGACACCGTGTCACCGACCTTCGTCCCCGACGCGGTCGGCACCTACGCCATACAACTCGTCGTCAGTGACGGAGTCTTGGCGAGTATAGTCCTCTCACGTGACATCAAAACTGTCCCTTTCGTTTAAGGCCTGCACTCACACACCAAAAACAAAAGGGCATATCTGGTTATCATGTTGAGTGACTATAACCCCGATACCGTCGCGGTGGAGGCCGGCCCGCCCATCGCTTCAATCCTCGCCAATCCCGACCGCGGCAGCGTTCCACTAGAGGTCGCGTTCACGGCCGAGATGTCCGGCGGCTTCCCGCCTTACAGCTACGCCTGGGATCTGAATAACGACGGCATCGTCGACGATACTCGGCCCAGCTTCGTCCAACTCTACCAGACAGGGGGCAGCTACGGCGTCGACCTGAGCGTCACCGACGCCCGCGGCTTCACCGCAACGGCCAGCCAGACCATCGAGGCGCTAGTGGCCCCACAGGTCGTCGCCAGTGCCAGCCCTTCAGAGGGCACCGCCCCCTTGGACGTGGCCTTTTCCGCCGTGGCATCGGATGCGGACGGCAGCATCGCGCTCTACGAGTGGGACTTCAACGGCGACGGTATCGTCGATCAGCGCAGCCCGAGTACCGCGTCCGGCGCCTTCCGCTACGAAACGGCAGGTCTGTACGAGGCCAGGCTGATCGTGACGGACAACGACGGCAACGCGAGCAGCGACCTGGTCGTCATCTCCGTCGGCGTCGCGCCCGAGCTGACGGCATCGGTCTCCCCGCTCACCGGCGATGCGCCGCTTTTGGTCACCTTCAGCGCGAGCGCCGAGGATCCGGACGGTGTCGTCGTTCGTTACGATTGGGATTTCGAGGGCGACGGCATCATCGACTTCACCGACCCGAGCACTGGAGACACCACGCACACCTACGATGTCGGCGGCGTCTACCCTGCAACCATCAACGTCTACGATGACACTGGCTTGTTCGCCACCCGCACCTTCGTTGTCTCCGTTGCCGGTCCGCCTCAGGCCCTGCCGCGCGCCTATCCTACTCGGGGTGAGGCGCCGTTGACCGTTACCTTCTTCTCCGACGGTACCGACATCGACGGCAGCCCCGAGTACTACGACTGGGACTTCAACGGCGACGGCAGCCGGGACATCCGCCTCATCGCGTCCATGAACACGGCCTACACCTACACGGCGCCCGGGACCTATGATGCGGCACTGACCGTGGTCGACAACGACGGCCTCACCGGAACCGCAACGGTTCAGATCGAGGTGTTGCCAGCGCCCGGCGACGGGACCACGCCCACCGCCGAGGCCCTTGCGCGTCCCTCGAACGGGGGGACGCCGCTGATGACCTCGCTGCTCGGCGAGGGCGACGATCCGGACGGAACCATTGTCGAGTACGCGTGGGATTTCCAGGCAGACGGCACCTATGACTTCGTCGAGCCTGTCTCCGGCTCGACGGCTGTCGGACTGAGCATCGATGTGGGATCTTATGCGGCGCCCGTGTTCCTGGACATGGATGGCGACGGTGATCGCGACCTCGTCATCGGCAATTCCAACGGCCAGCTCCTCGTCTACGAGAATCGCGCCGACAGCGGCTCGGATGCGCCGGTCTGGGCAGCGGGCCAAACGTTGCGCGACGAGACCGACACTGTCATTGATGTCGGCAGCTACGCGGAGCCTACCGTCGACGATATCGACGGCGACGGTGACCACGACCTGCTGGTGGGCAACAGCTCTGGTCAGATCTATCTGGTCGAGAACACGGGAGGAAGCGCGGCGCCGTCCTGGGTGAGGCGCGACCGGATCACCGACGGCACCGGCTCCGTCATCGACGTCGGTAGCTACGCCAATCTGCTGCTGCTCGACCACGATGCCGACGGCGACCGCGACCTGCTGATCGGCAATTCCAACGGCACCCTGACCCTCTACCTGCGCGGCGGAACGACGCAGTCACCGGTCTGGAGCCCGGCCGGACAATTGCAGAACGATACGGGCGCCGTCATCGATGTCGGCTCCTACGCAGCTCCGATGTTGCTGCCGGGCGCCGCGGCCGACGAGGACGAGCTGTCGGTCGGCAACTCCTCCGGGCAGATCCGCCGTTTCCTCAACATCGGCACGGCTGCTTCGCCCTCCTGGCAGGATGGGGGTTTATTGCAGACGCCAGGCGGCAGCACCGTCGACGTCGGCAGCTATGCAAACCCGATCCTGTTCGACCTGGTGACCGACGGGCCGGTACATCTGATGGTCGGCGACTCCGACGGGAGGCTCGACATCGTCACCGAGCAGACCGGTGGTTGGGCGCAGACCCTGAGCGGTTACAACGCCTTCGACGTGGGCACCTACTCGTCCCCCGCGCTGGCCGATCTCGACAGCGATGCGGACCTCGATCTGCTGATCGGCAACAGCAGTGGCCAGCTCTATCTGCGCAGCAATCTGGGAACCGCCACCTCCGTGGCCTGGTTCCTCGCCGAGCGATTGGTGGACCCGACCGGCGCCGTGATCGACATCGGCTCCCGCGCCGCTCCGACATTGGTAGACCTCGACGACGACGGCGACCTCGATATCGTTGTCGGTAACTCGAGCGGACGGCTCTTCCTTGTGCGCAACGACGGGGATGCGGCCACGCCTTCCTGGGCGGCAGGCGCCCAGATCAACTACGGGAACGGCTCGGTGATCGATGTGGGCAGCTATGCGGCGCCGGTGGCTGGCGACTTTGACAGCGACGGCGACATGGACCTGCTGGTCGGCAATTCGGGAGGCCTGGTCAGGTATCTGCGCAATGACGGGGACAGCAGCGCCCCGAGCTGGGTATCCGCGGGAAATCTCGCCCTCGCCTCAGGCGGCACGCTCGATGTGGGCAGCTATGCGTATCCGGCGGTCTACGACCCCGACCGCAACGGGACCTTGGACCTGCTGGTCGGCAACTCAGATGGACAGATGCGCCATTTCGACAACCTCGTGCCGTTCGATTTCAGTCTGGTCGCCGCCGCCGGTCAGCTCGACGGGATCGATGTCGGCAGCTATGCGGCACCCGCGTTCGCCGACATCGACAGCGACGGTGATGACGATGCCTTCGTGGGCAACAGCAATGGCCTGATGAGTCTTTACCCTCGCTATGGTCAGGTGCTCGTCGAGTACACCGATGCGGGGACCTACACCGCGGTGCTGCGGGTGACGGACAACAGCGGCGAGACCGCCACCGACGACGTGATGATCGAGGTACTCCCACCCGGTAGTCCGTCGGCCTTGGGCTCCGCGACCCCTGTCATCGGTGACGTGCCGCTTACCGTTCAGTTCTCGGGGCGGGGTGAAGACGCCGACGGCAACATCGTCGAGTATGCCTGGGACTTCGACGGCGACGGCACCTTCGACCACAGCAGCGCCACCGACGGCAGTGCCAGCTACACCTACACGACGGCCGGCATTTTCGATGCCGTGCTGCGGGTCACCGATGACAGTGGCCTGACCGCCACGGACAAAGTGCGTATCGAGGCCGGCTTCACGATCACGCCGAGCATCGGGACGGTCGCCTTCAACCCCAGCGCCGGCGAGATCGGTAACATCCAGACCGTCATCGAGGGCGGCGAGGCCCTGGTGACGATTCGCATCCTCGATGGCCAGGGCAATCTGGTCCGGACCCTGGTCAATGGCGCTCTGCGAGGACCCGGCACCTATCAAGACCCCTGGGCCGGCACCGATCAGAACGGACAGCCGGTACCGGATGGCCCTTACTACGCCGTGATCGAGTACACGTACAACGGCGAGACCGAGGTCGTCGACCTACGCGAGCAAGCCGTGTTCGAAGAATTCACGCCGACGCGCAGCTTCTCGAGCAGCTTCAACCCCTACGAGGGGGATCCCGTCACTGTAAGCTACCAGATCCCTTGGGCGGCCGAGGTCAGCCTGTACTTCTGGACACGCGATGACAGCAGACCGGGGTCAAGCATCGCACCGGTGCGCACCCTGTTCCTGCGCGACGCGCGCCCGCCCGGCTCCTACAGCGACGTCTGGGACGGCTTTGACGACAATGGCGTGGTCGTCGAGCCCGGGCGCGAGTACCCCGTCACCCTCTGGCTCTATCGGCTGCCGGAGAATGCCATTCTCGTGAACGGCAACCGGCCCGAGATCACGGCCATCTCGGTGGCGCCGCAATACTTCAATCCGTCCTACAACCCGTACGCCAGCGGACCGGCGCCCAGTGCGGTGGTGAGTCTGGAGACCACCAAGACCGCCACGCTGCAGGCGGAGATCCTGAACGAACAAGGTCTTCTGGTGCGCCGCATCACCCGGGCCAGCCGCCCCGCCGGTGCCAATGCCCTGACCTGGGACGGCCGCGACGGTGAAGGCAACCTGGTCGCACCGGGGACCTACAGCATCGGCGTCACTGCCATCGACGCCATCGGCAATCGATCCCTGTCGCGCTATGCGGCGGTGACGGTGCGGTACTGAGGAGCACCAGCATGGAATCCATAAGAGGCACAGCCATGGCGCGCAACTCGAGCACACCCGTTCGAATCTTTGGCCTTCGGATGTTGAACGGTCTCGGACTGCTGCTGATGGTCCTGGCCCTTGGCATGGCACCAACCGCGGCGGTTTATGCGTTCGATGCACCGCCGAAGGATCAGGGACACACGGGCTCCGACAGCGATGGACCTGATGACGAAAATCCGGACGACCCCGACCAGGATGAGGATGGTGATCCCGTCCAAGTGAAGACCGGGAACTTCACGATGGCATCGGAGGACTTCGCGCTCAACAGCTACGCGCTCCCAATGGTCGTCCGGCGCAGCTACAACTCGCTCGACCGGAACAACGACGGTCCGCTCGGTCTGGGCTGGAGCTTGTCTTATGTGATGTCCTTGGTGGAGGTGACCTCGTATGTCGCCGGCTCCGACGGTGTGACAATTTCCGGCCTCCCGAAGGTCGTCATCCGCGACGACACCGGCGTTCGCCACACCTACACGGCTGTTACCGATTCCGGTGGACAGATCGTCGGCTGGACCGGTGGCCGCAAGCGCTTCGGTACGCTCACCTCGACCGGGGATGGGCGCTTTACCTGGGAGCGTAAGGACGGGATCCAGTTCCGCTTCCTTCAGGGCAGGCTGGACGAGATCGTCGATCCTAACGGCAACCGTATCGCGCTGACGTACGACGCAACCGGTAAGCTTCGTTCGGCGACCAACCCGGCCGGGCGTACCTTCACCTTTAGCTACAATGCGCAAAACAAGCTCCAGTCGATTACCGATCCCCTGGGCCGCACGGTCACTTACGGCTACAGCGCGGAAAATCTCCTGACATCGGTCACGAACCAGGTGGGCGCTGTCACCACGTACACCTATGATGACGAGAATCGCCTAGCGACGAGCACCTCCCCCCTCGGCGACCTGTTATTGCAGAACACGTACGATTCGAAGCACCGCGTCATTAGCCAGTTCTCGAACGGTGCGACCTACAGCTACACCTATAACAATACTTATACGCGGGTCAGGGATTCGCGCAACTTCTACAGCGACCATTATTTCAACGAGCACGGCAACCCGATTCGTCGTCGTGATCAGCGCGGCTACAACACCTACTACGAATGGGACGACGAAGGTAACCTTACCAAGTATACGGACGCACGTGGCAACGTCACCAACATGCAGTACGATGACGTTGGCAACCTTACGCAAGTCAGCTACCCGGACGGCGGAGCTGTTAACTACACCTATGGCGCGCTCAACCGCGTGCTGACCGTGACCGATCAGCTAGGACGCACAACGACCTACACGTACGATGCGCGCGGCAACATGGTCGGTATGACCGATGCGCTGGGGCAGGTCGAAAGTTATACCTATGACGATGCAGGTCGCCTGATTGGGCTGACCGACAAGGCGGGCAACGCGCTGAGCTATGCGTACAATGCCGCCGGCGATCTGATCAGTCGCACTGATCAGCTTGGCCATGTGACCAGTCAGTCTTACGATCTGGTCGGTCGACTGCTCGGCGAGTCCGATGGGCTTGGTCATAGCACGACCTTTGGCTACGATGCGCGTGATCGTCTGGTCAGTATCACCGATCCGCTGGGTAAGACAACCGCTCTCGCATACGATCTCAATAACGACCTGACCGCCGAGACCGATCCACTAGGCAACACCACCTCCTATGCCTACACGCCCTATGGATTCCTCGCGGGCCGGACCGACCCTGCCGGGGCGTCCTTTTCCTACACCTACGATAGCCTAAGCAACCTCAGATCGATTACCGACCCCGAGGGACGTGTCACCACGCTCACCTATGACGGGCGCAACCAATTGACACGCATCGACCGTGGTGATGGCTCCAGGGTATCGTATGCGTATGATGGTGCTTACAACCTGACATCGATCACCGACCCCAACAACCATCAGACGGCTTTCGCACATGACGTGATGAATCGTCGCACCGGGACGACCTTCGCGGATGGTAGTACCGTCGCCATGGAGTACAATCTGGTCGGTGAGGTGACCCGCCTAACTGATCGCAAGGGACTGGTTATTGACTACGGATATGATGCGCTCGATCGTGTTGTTTCACTAAGCCTCACGAACGACGGAACGATCAGCTATACCTACGATGCGCACGACAACCTGGTGCAATCCGTGGGCTATGGTGGCACGGTCGACTACACCTACGACGCCGCGCAGCGCATGATCGCGGAGACCGGTGTCTGGGGCGCTCCGATCGACTACAGCTATGACGCCGCCGATCGCATGACGCGCCTCGAGCGCCCGGGTCGCTTCGCATTCTCCTACACCTACGACGACAACGACCGACTGATCAGCGGTACAGCACCATCCGGCACGCTTTCTCTCGAGTACGACGCAGACGACCGTTTGACACGCAAGGTCATGCCGAACGGCGTCAGCGTGAACTATGGCTACGATTCGGTCGATCGTACCACCTCGGTAACGCATCTCGCCCCTGATGGAACGACGGTGTTGCTCAGCTACGCTTACGAGTACACCGATACCAGCCTGACGAGTGCGATGACAGAGTCCGACGGGACCCGGACGGAGTATGCATACGACGGGTTCTATCGGCTGGCCTCCGAGGTCGTCAAGGAGAGCGACGGTACCGTGCTCGGCACCACGACCTACACCTACGACGGCAACGGCAACCGCCTGACCAAGACCGTCGACGGTGTTACCACCGAATATGCATACAATGAGGTCGATGAGCTGCTGAGTGAAGGTAACGAGACCTTCACCTACGACGAAAACGGCAATCTGATCGCTGCCGAGACTGCCAGCGCTACGGTTATCTATACCTACGACGACCTGGATCGACTGACCAGCGTCTCCGGCGGTGACTTTGCAGCCGCGACCTTTTCCTACGACGCCGAAGGGCGGCGCGTCGGGCGCGTCGTCGCAGGCGAAGAACAGCGCTTCTTGCATCACTTCGATCACGTCCTTGAGGAGCTTGACGCAAGCGGTGCGCCCAACGTGCGTTACGATCGCGTCTTTGGCCTCATGGCGAGTGAATCGGCAGACGGGCAGCGCTTCTATCACTTCGACGGCATAGGCAACACGCGTGCGTTGACCAATGTCAGTGGTGCCGTCACCGACGCCTACAGGATGGACGCTTTCGGTGTCTCGCTTGCGCGTACTGGCGCATCTGTCAATCCGTTCGTCTACAACGGTAATTTCGGCTATTACGCTACCGCGTCAGACAACGGTTACCGTCTGTAACCTCCTGATCTAGCTCTCCCTTCCACCCCTCCCTCAGTCCATACTCCATCATTTTTCCGGTCATTTTGCGACTGAATCCCGGCTTTTTGGGTGCTCGGAGGCGGTATTGCTGCCTGAAACTGTTATAGTAAAGATCATGTGGCAAGACATTAGTCTTTACTACGACATGGTGAGCTATGGCCCAGCCCCGATCCGCGGAGACCTTGCTTGATTTGTTTGCCTCAGAGACGGTGGTGGATCTGCCCCGCATCCAGCTGGCGCTCGGTGGTGCCTCGTCAATGACCGCCTTCCGTTACCTGCGACAGATTCCCTACCGGCGCAGCTACAATCACAACGGTCGTTACTATTGTCTGTATGAGCCTTCGCGATACGACCGACTCGGATTATGGAGTGTGGGCGATGTTCACTTCTCGGTAGATGGCAGCCTGGCGAAGACGGTTCGGCGTCTGGTTCACGAGATGGAGGCTGGGGCCACTCACCGGGAGCTGCAGGAGCGGGTCCGGGTACGGGTCCATAACACGCTGCTGACACTGCTGCGCCGGGGTGAAATTGAGCGGGAGCGTCTGGCGCAACTGTACGTGTATCTGCATTCGGACGCAGATCAACAGACCACTCCCCTGTGCAGAAGCAATCGAGATTCCAGGCTGCAGCATCGTATTCGCGTACTGCTCAAGGGTGAACAAACGGTCATTTCAGGGACTGACGGCCAGGAATCCAACCGTTGTCTGACGCGGTAGCTATTACGACGAGGGCCAAGGTGGGCTGCACCATGTTGGAGCACGATATCTAGACACGGATGTCGGACGTTTCATTAGCGTCGATCCCGCGCGTCAAGGAAACAACCACTACGCTTACGCATTGAACAATCCGCTGCTGTTCAACGACCCGAGCGGCGAGTTCGTCAACTTTCTGCTCGGCTGTGTGGGCGGCGGGCTTGCGGATCTTGCCTTCGGTGAGGGGATAAGTGCGCTCAGCGGTGAGTATAAGGAGCGCTCAAACTGGGATCGTTTAAAGGATTTTGGTGTCGGCTGCGCCATGGGTGCAGCGGGAGTCGGTTTAGTAAAGTCGCTCGATAAGCTCAACGACTTGCGTAAGCTGCGGAAGGCAAAGCGGGGCACTTGTTGTTTTGTCGCCGGGACGCCCATCAAGACTGCAGACGGTTATGCGAGTATCGACGAGATTGAGATTGGCGATTTCGTTCTCGCCCAGGATGAAGAAACCGGTCAGCAGGCGCTTAAGCGCGTCGTCGATATCATGGTTCGACCGGCCGATGACCTTAGCGAGCCATTGGTTGCGCTGACGATAGGCAGCGGTACCGAGTCCGAAACTGTTCATGTGACAGATGCACATCCGTACTGGGTGCCCGCGCAGCAAGGATGGCTGAAGGTCAGTGAGCTGAAGGTCGGCGATGAGCTTCTCAGCGCAGGCGGTGAAGAACTCGTCGTACTGACCAAGACTCCGATAGAGCAGGAGGCGACTTATAACCTCACGGTTGAGGAGTTCGATACCTACTTCGTGGGCGACCTAGAGGCTTGGGTTCACAACTGCAAGAGGAGTCCATTTCCACCTGCGAAACGATATCGCTTCAATTCGAAAAAGAAAGCATACGAAGCTGCTAAGGAATAGAAATTTATTAACTTGTGCACTCCTGAGAAGCAGCAGGAACGGCGCGATAATTCCATGCTGGCAAAAACGTATCAAAGAGGATGCGCATGTTTTGCTTGAAATCTGCCGCCACTTTTCGTCCCGTTCCATAGACCAACCCTTTCAAGGTGACTACTCACGCGGTGTCTTCCCCTTGAGCAATTTCGCTGTCGAAACGTGAGGGTGGTTGGACTATCGATTTCGCTTCGGCGGTGGTTTTTTCGGTCCCCGACGGCTCTTTTTGAACTTTGCCAGATTGACGTTGGAGGCCAATTGCAAGTACATCTGCGCGAATTCGGCGAGCGACATGGTTCGAAAGACGGTCCATTCCTGTTCCGGAATGGCAACCGTCATGCCGTCATAGGTTCGAGCGATATTCCCGGCTAAATAGTAGCCGGAAAGGTCGTTGGCGATGGTTTCTTCACCGTGTATCGTGCGTAATGCGGCTTTGACCACGGCCAATGCGTTGTAGGCGACCAGCGCAACGCAAAAACCGAACAGTGCGGCTTTCGGGTAGCCCAGCGTATTGATCTCGGAATGCAGATGCGCCTCGAGCTCTTGGAACATGGTTTCGATACGCCAGCGCTTGCGGTACATGTCGGCGACGAGCTTGGCATCGGCCGCCGATTTCGGCAGATTCGTCAGCAGCAAGAGTTCGGTTTCCCCGTCGCGCGTAGCCTGTTTCAGGCAGACTTTGATGCGACGATAGCGCTGGACTTCGCCTTCGTCGTCGACGAGCTCGATGCGCTGCTCGTAGACCTTTCCGGACTCGGTACTGCCGATCTTTCGCCACGGACTCTGCATGCTAAAGGCCAGTCCCTTATGTTCGCGACAAACGAAATAACCTTTCCGGTCGGCAATCCCGAGCAGAAAGCTGCGCACGCAGAAGTTGCGATCCATGATCCAGACGTCATGTTCCCGCACCGTCGGCAGCACATCTGCGAACAGCGAGCGCTCTTGGGCGTGACCGTCTTCGCAAGGAAACACATCCGTGGCCATCTCCAACAACGGATCGTAAACGACCAGCGATTTTCCCGGCAAGGCTCCGGCCTTGGTCTCTCTGAGCACCTCCAAGCGATGCTCCGTGGCCTCGATGCAGTTGCCGTCGAGGACTTTGATCCGATAGCCGGGCAGCCAAGGTGCGCACTGTCCGCCCATCTGTTCGACGATCGCGGCCTGTTCCCGCGCCGTGTCTCGAACCAACGCCGCCGAGGTCGTACTTTCCAGGCCGTTGAGTTTGTTGTACACCGAGGTGATCGAAACCCCGATCGACTCGCCTTGCTCTTTGTAGGCGGCGTTTATGGATGGGTGGGTTTTGAAGACCACTGCGCTCATCAAATTGAAAATCGTTGAGAACAACAACTCCCGGGTATATTGATCCACCGCCGTGCGCGCAAACCAGGCATCGAGCTTGCTGGGGCTGAGTACCCGTTCCAATAGGGCCTGAACCATCACCGGCACGGGCCTTTGTTCCATGAACCGCTGGAAGATCTGGCTGAACATCATGACCTCTACCCCAAGAATACGATAAATGGGGTCGATGATCTCGGTTCGGCGGGTCTATGTCCAGTCCGCTCCGTTTCTCCACTGAAATTCGATGCGTTACGATGCGGTCAACCGCCACGCATATTATCTGCTGATTGTGTGGATAATTTCTGACCTTGAAAGGGTTGGTTTCATAGACCTTATCGATGACATGAACGAACGCCTTGAGTCCCGTTGAAGTGTGGGTGTTTTCCATGAGTTCCTTGACCAACTCGGTACTGGTGAAAATCACGCCTTGGCAGGCACGGGTCACATGGGGAAAGAGACGGTGTTCGATGGGATTGTACTTAGAACAGTAGGGCGGATAATGCGCAATGCGAATTTCGATCCCAAGCTCATCGGCGAGGCTCTGCAAGTCCTGTTTAAAGAGGTCGTGACGGGAACTGTTACTCCCGCCCCCATCGCACAGCACCAGGATGGAGGTAGCGCTGGGATAGTGTAGGCGACCGTGGTTATACCACCAATGCCGAAAACTGTCGCAGGCAAATTCACTGGTATCGTGGCTATTCCCGAGTTGGATGTAGCCGACATTATGCTTGATGTCATAGAAGCTATGCGGAATGATGACCCCTTCAGCAAAGCTGTTGAAATCATGGTCGTAGGTGTGCAGGGCTTCTAAGGTATACAACTGCCCGTCACGGTAAAAATTGCCAAGATTTTCTTTCTTCTTGGTATCCATGCTGACGATCGGATTACCCGCGGCCTGATAGGCGGCTTTGAGTTGCGTGATCTTCTCAAATTGGGCATCGCGGTGTTTGATCTCGTCCTTCATGGTCGTTTTCTTCTGCGCTTTGCGGCGACGGTAGCCATGTTTTTTTAACAGCTTGCGCACGACCCATTGGCTGATCTGGATCTGATGATCTTCTCGCAATGCCGCGACAATCTCACCCAGGGTGAGGTTCGTCCAGCGGACCTTTTCATCCATCGGATCGCCCGCGGTATGATGGCGTAGAACCGCCAGGAACTTCTCGTCCAACGATGGCCCCCACGTCTGCTCATAGGGGCGACGACCACCACCAGGTTTGCGCACCCGGGGCTTGGTCCCGACTTTGTCCCCGCGAAGCTGCTCGTGTACCTCGCGCTCAGATAAACCGCTCATCTCGCGCGCGCCTTTGCTTACGGTGTTTCGGCTGCAACCCAGTACCTCCGCAATATACACGCGACCACCGCGACCATACTTCAAGGCTTCTAAGCCTGCATACAGACGGCGATCTTTCTCATTCAGGCCCATATAGAAACGACGCATCGATTCCTCTACTTGGGGGGAATAACGCTCCATTTAGGTCTCCAGCAGTTTGGCTTGGTTGCAGAGGCTAAAATGATACTATACCTTCTCCCTTCTGATGAGCTGCACAAGTTATCTAATTTCCGTTCCTTAGCATAAGCCCAGAACAAAATAGTGTAAATGGTAAAGTGTCACCGTAATTCTTCAGGGTGACCATGGCGCTAATCTCGCATTTTCCATTGCCCGGTTAAATCCAACTCCTTTCCTGGGCGACAAAAATGGTCGCCGTATTGATACTTGAAGAATTCTCGCGCAATACGAGCGGATCGTTGTTGCGCGGACTCGGTCAACGAGACACCTTGAGCCTCGAGGAAAAAGTAAACAGCAGCATAAGCTGTCAGCGCCGCGATCAGACTAGGGATCACCTGCAGCAACAGACGTGGCCAAGGATCGGGGTCGTTAGCGACATATGCAAACACAAATGCCAGCAGCGCCGCTACCACAACGGCCAAGATCGCGGAAAGGTACTTGATGGGATTTCTGTGTTCCGATGGGTTCATTTGATATTTCCGATGAAACTGAGGAACCAAGGCGATTGCCGGAGAGAAATGGACCAACTGAAGCCGAATTCTCGTTCGCCTTCGCGCAGTGGCAATCCGCCCATTGTCACTCTCTGGGCGGGTTGCCGCAACGTCGGGCCTTGATCATCAACCCGTCCAGAGCCGTAGCCCGGTGGGAGCGGCGTCCTCGCCGCGACTGGGCGCCCGTCGCGCCGAGGACGGCGCTCCCACAGCGGTGGACGGACTTACGATCAAGGCCCAACGTCGATGCCGGACGAGCAGACAAGCCAGGTGGTAGGCTGTCGAACTGTCCTGAGTTTTGATGCCAAACCGATTCCGGGTTTTGGATTGCATCATCGAACGCACTGGGGAAGCCTAATCGGTGTCGGGGTCGCTATCGGAATTGGAATCGAATCCGCTCATCGATCAAAACAGCCAGCTCGATACCAATCCCTCATTCCGACCTTGACACCGACCCCGACACCGATTAAGCATCCATAAACCGGGAAGCGCTTGTTTTAGTGGGACGGCAGATTTCGACAGCCTAGTGGAGCGGTACAGAAATCCCGAGGCGGTTCGTTGTCGTTGTCGTTGTCGTTGTCGTAATCGTAGTCGTTATCGAGCATTCGGCTAAGACGATTATGACAACGACAACGACAACGACAACGATAACGACCGGAGACTGTCTTGGAACATCTGCACCGAGGCACTAGCCAGATGGTCTATTTTTCCACAGACATCGCTAAGCAGCGAGCGGCGTCAAATTGTCTAGCCGACAACAGACAGTGCATGTTCTTGAACTACGAAACACGCGAGAATCAATCACTCGCACAGAAACGGCGGTCTTTTTCGCACAGCTCGCGATTTTGGTCGTTATTTCCATTAGCCGAAACGCTCAGCTTGTGTCTGAACCGTTCCTGATGCCGTCTTTCATCAGCGCGGCGCCGAAGTCGAGCAGCAGGCCGAGCCCGAGGCCGGTCAGGCGATCGCAACCATGGTAGTCTGAGCAATCGATGAAACCGACGCTTGTGCCCCCGAGACGAAGACACTCGGTTACCAGCGTCGTACTGACATTCACAGCCCCAATCGCCCCCTGTCTTCAGGGGTACAGGAGGAAACACGATGACATCGACAGCGACGCTGACCAGGCCGCAGACCGAGCTGTTGCAACGCCGCGCCGCGCACCGGCAGATGCGCGCGCGCTTGATCGAGAAACCGCATCCGGAGGATGCAACCGTAGGCACACCCTACTATGACGAAGAACTCGACGTGGCTCAATCCCTCGCCCACCACAAAACAGTCCAGAAGCTGGGAGAACTACTCGATCGTGTCGCCGCCTGGGAGGGCCTGCAGAGCCTCGGGGACAATCCGGTCTGGTACTGGGATGCGGACGAGGACTGCCAGAGGATCCTCTACCCCGACTACGCCCTGACCGACGCCGAGAACCTGGGCTCGGTGACCGCGAAGTCGTTACTCCTGGCAATCGAGGTGGTGACCACCACGCACAGGCGCAAAGAGGAGAAGGACACCATCAAGATGCGCAACTGGAACGAACTGAACGCAGTCCCCGAGTTCTTGCTCCTCTACCCGGAACCGGATGACCCCCGTGGGTTGATTGCCTATCGCTACAACAAGGATCAAGTCGCCTACGAAAACGTGCCGCTGGGACCACGGCGACGCTTTGTGAGCCAGGCCATCGATGGCTTGGTGATCGAGGAGCTCGCACCTGACGCTCGGTCGGTCGGTCGCAAATTGCGCGTGTTCTATCGTGGTGAGGAGGTCCGCGATGCCGATGCAGCCGATCGGCTGGCCTTGCAAGAGGCGCGGGCGCGTCAGCAAGAGGCGCGGGCGCGTGAAGCAGCCGACCGTCGAGCCTTGCAAGAGGCGCAGGCGCGTCAGCAAGAGGCGCAGGCGCGTGAAGCAGCCGACCGTCGAGTCTTGCAAGAGGCGCAGGCGCGTCAGCAAGAGGCGCAAGCGCGTGAAGCAGCCGAACACCATGCTGCCGCAGCCGAACAGCGGGCACGGGAAGAGGCACAAGCACGCATGGCAGCCGAACAACAGGCCCAGCGCGCACTCGCTTTACTCGAGAAAGCGGGCATCAAGCTTGACTGACGACCATCGGCCAAGGCCATCGGTGGCCTTGATCGTCACTTGATCCACCTCGTTCGAGGCGATTGCCGGAGAGAAACAAACCAACTGGCGCCGGATTCTCGTTCACCTTCACGCAGCGGCAATCCGCCCAGCGTCACTCTATGGGCGGGTTGCCGCAACGTCGATGCCGGACGAGAAGATAAGCCAGGTGTTCAACTACGAAGGACGGGAAACACGCGAGAATCAATGACCCGCACAGAAACGGCGGTCTTTTTCGCACAGCTCGCGATTTTGGTCGTTATTTCCATTAGCCGAAACGCTCAGCTTGTGTCTGAACCGTTCCTGATGCCGTCTTTCATCAGCGCGACGCCGAAGTCGAGCAGCAGGCCGAGCCCGAGGCCGGTCAGGCGATCGCAACCATGGTAGTCTGAGCAATCGATGAAACCGACGCTTGTGCTCCCGAGACGAAGACACTCGGTTACCAGCGTCGTACTGACATGCACAGCCCCAATCGCCCCCTGTCTTCAGGGGTACAGGAGGAAACACGATGACATCGACAGCGACGCTGACCAGGCCGCAGACCGAGCTGTTGCAACGCCGCGCCGCGCACCGGCAGATGCGCGCGCGCTTGATCGAGAAACCGCATCCGGAGGATGCAACCGTAGGCACACCCTACTATGACGAAGAACTCGACGTGGCTCAATCCCTCGCCCACCACAAAACAGTCCAGAAGCTGGGAGAACTACTCGATCGTGTCGCCGCCTGGGAGGGCCTGCAGAGCCTCGGGGACAATCCGGTCTGGTACTGGGATGCGGACGAGGACTGCCAGAGGATCCTCTACCCCGACTACGCCCTGACCGACGCCGAGAACCTGGGCTCGGTGACCGCGAAGTCGTTACTCCTGGCAATCGAGGTGGTGACCACCACGCACAGGCGCAAAGAGGAGAAGGACACCATCAAGATGCGCAACTGGAACGAACTGAATGCAGTCCCCGAGTTCTTGCTCCTCTACCCGGAACCGGATGACCCCCGTGGGTTGATTGCCTATCGCTACAACAAGGATCAAGTCGCCTACGAAAACGTGCCGCTGGGACCACGGCGACGCTTTGTGAGCCAGGCCATCGATGGCTTGGTGATCGAGGAGCTCGCACCCGACGCTCGGTCGGTCGGTCGCAAATTGCGCGTGTTCTATTGTGGTGAGGAGGTCCGCGATGCCGATGCAGCCGATCGGCTGGCCTTGCAACAGGCGCAGGCGCGTCAGCAAGAGGTGCAGGCGCGTGAAGCAGCCGACCGTCTGGCCTTGCAGGAGGCGCAGGCGCGTGAAGCAGCTGATCGGCTGGCCTTGCAAGAGGCGCGGGCGCGTGAGGCAGCCGACCGTCGGGCCTTGCAAGAGGCGCAGGCGCGTAAAGCAGCCGACCGTCGGGCCTTGCAAGAAGCGCAGGCGCGTGAAGCGGCCGAACAGCGGGCACGGGAAGAGGCACAAGCGCGCATGGCAGCCGAACAACAGACCCAGCGCGCACTCGCTTTACTCGAGAAAGCGGGCATCAAGCTTGACTGACGTCCATCGGCCAAGGCCATCGGTGGCCTTGATCGTCACTTGATCCACCTCGTTTAAGGCGATTGCCGGAGAGAAACAAACCAACTGGCCGAAACGCTCAGCTTGTGTCTGAACCGTTCCTGATGCCGTCTTTCATCAGCGCGGCGCCGAAGTCGAGCAGCAGGCCGAGCCCGAGGCCGGTCAGGCAAACGCAACCATGGTAGTCTGAGCAATCGATGAAACCGACGCTTGTGCCCCCGAGACGAAGACACTCGGTTACCAGCGTCGTACTGACATTCACAGCCCCAATCGCCCCCTGTCTTCAGGGGTACAGGAGGAAACACGATGACATCGACAGCGACGCTGACCAGGCCGCAGACCGAGCTGTTGCAACGCCGCGCCGCGCACCGGCAGATGCGCGCGCGCTTGATCGAGAAACCGCATCCGGAGGATGCAACCGTAGGCACACCCTACTATGACGAAGAACTCGACGTGGCTCAATCCCCCGCCCACCACAAAACAGTCCAGAAGCTGGGAGAACTGCTCGATCGTGTCGCCGCCTGGGAGGGCCTGCAGAGCCTCGGGGACAATCCGGTCTGGTACTGGGATGCGGACGAGGACTGCCAGAGGATCCTCTACCCCGACTACGCCCTGACCGACGCCGAGAACCTGGGCTCGGTGACCGCGAAGTCGTTACTCCTGGCAATCGAGGTGGTGACCACCACGCACAGGCGCAAAGAGGAGAAGGACACCATCAAGATGCGCAACTGGAACGAACTGAATGCAGTCCCCGAGTTCTTGCTCCTCTACCCGGAACCGGATGACCCCCGTGGGTTGATTGCCTATCGCTACAACAAGGATCAAGTCGCCTACGAAAACGTGCCGCTGGGACCACGGCGACGCTTTGTGAGCCAGGCCATCGATGGCTTGGTGATCGAGGAGCTCGCACCTGACGCTCGGTCGGTCGGTCGCAAATTGCGCGTGTTCTATCGTGGTGAGGAGGTCCGCGATGCCGATGCAGCCGATCGGCTGGCCTTGCAAGAGGCGCGGGCGCGTGAAGCAGCCGACCGTCGGACCTTGCAAGAGGCGCAGGCGCGTGAAGCAGCCGACCGTCGAGTCTTGCAAGAGGCGCAGGCGCGTCAGCAAGAGGCGCAGGCGCGTGAAGCAGCCGACCGTCGGGCCTTGCAGGAGGCGCAGGCGCGTGAAGCAGCCGACCGTCGGGCCTTGCAAGAGGCGCAGGCGCGTCAGCAAGAGGCGCAAGCGCGTGAAGCAGCCGAACACCATGCTGCCGCAGCCGAACAGCGGGCACGGGAAGAGGCACAAGCACGCATGGCAGCCGAACAACAGGCCCAGCGCGCACTCGCTTTACTCGAGAAAGCGGGCATCAAGCTTGACTGACGACCATCGGCCAAGGCCATCGGTGGCCTTGATCGTCACTTGATCCACCTCGTTCGAGGCGATTGCCGGAGAGAAACAAACCAACTGGCGCCGGATTCTCGTTCACCTTCACGCAGCGGCAATCCGCCCATTGTCACTCTATGGGCGGGTTGCCGCAACGTCGATGCTGGATGAGAAGATAAGCCAGGTGTTCAACGACGAAGGACGGGAAACACGCAAGAATCAAAGACCCGCACAGAAACAGCGGTCTTTTTCGCATAGTTCGCGATTTTGGTCGTTATTTCCGTTGGCCGAAACGCTCAGCTTGTGTCTGAACCGTTCCCGATGCCGTCTTTCATCAGCGCGGCGCCGAAGTCGAGCAGCAGGCCGAGCCCGAGGCCGGTCAGGCAAACGCAACCATGGTAGTCTGAGCAATCGATGAAACCGACGCTTGTGCCCCCGAGACGAAGACACTCGGTTACCAGCGTCGTACTGACATTCACAGCGCCAATCGCCCCCTGTCTTCAGGGGTACAGGAGGAAACATGATGACATCGACAGCGACGCTGGCCAGGCCGCAGACCGAGCTGTTGCAACGCCGCGCCGCGCACCAGCAGATGCGCGCGCGCTTGATCGAGAAACCGCATCCGGAGGATGCAACCGTAGGCACACCCTACTATGACGAAGAACTCGACGTGGCTCAATCCCTCGCCCACCACAAAACAGTCCAGAAGCTGGGAGAACTACTCGATCGTGTCGCCGCCTGGGAGGGCCTGCAGAGCCTCGGGGACAATCCGGTCTGGTACTGGGATGCGGACGAGGACTGCCAGAGGATCCTCTACCCCGACTACGCCCTGACCGACGCCGAGAACCTGGGCTCGGTGACCGCGAAGTCGTTACTCCTGGCGATCGAGGTGGTCACCACCACGCACAGGCGCAAAGAGGAGAAGGACACCATCAAGATGCGCAACTGGAACGAACTGAATGCAGTCCCCGAGTTCTTGCTCCTCTACCCGGAACCGGATGACCCCCGTGGGTTGATTGCCTATCGCTACAACAAGGATCAAGTCGCCTACGAAAACGTGCCGCTGGGACCACGGCGACGCTTTGTGAGCCAGGCCATCGATGGCTTGGTGATCGAGGAGCTCGCACCCGACGCTCGGTCGGTCGGTCGCAAATTGCGCGTGTTCTATCGTGGTGAGGAGGTCCGCGATGCCGATGCAGCCGATCGGCTGGCCTTGCAAGAGGCGCGGGCGCGTGAGGCAGCCGACCGTCGGGCCTTGCAAGAGGCGCAGGCGCGTGAAGCAGCCGACCGTCGGGCCTTGCAAGAAGCGCAGGCGCGTGAAGCGGCCGAACAGCGGGCACGGGAAGAGGCACAAGCGCGCATGGCAGCCGAACAACAGACCCAGCGCGCACTCGCTTTACTCGAGAAAGCGGGCATCAAGCTTGACTGACGTCCATCGGCCAAGGCCATCGGTGGCCTTGATCGTCACTTGATCCACCTCGTTTAAGGCGATTGCCGGAGAGAAACAAACCAACTGGCCGAAACGCTCAGCTTGTGTCTGAACCGTTCCTGATGCCGTCTTTCATCAGCGCGGCGCCGAAGTCGAGCAGCAGGCCGAGCCCGAGGCCGGTCAGGCAAACGCAACCATGGTAGTCTGAGCAATCGATGAAACCGACGCTTGTGCCCCCGAGACAAAGACACGCGGTTACCAGCGTCGTACTGACATTCACAGCGCCAATCGCCCCCTGTCTTCAGGGGTACAGGAGGAAACACGATGACATCGACAGCGACGCTGGCCAGGCCGCAGACCGAGCTGTTGCAACGCCGCGCCGCGCACCGGCAGATGCGCGCGCGCTTGATCGAGAAACCGCATCCGGAGGATGCAACCGTAGGCACACCCTACTATGACGAAGAACTCGACGTGGCTCAATCCCCCGCCCACCACAAAACAGTCCAGAAGCTGGGAGAACTACTCGATCGTGTCGCCGCCTGGGAGGGCCTGCAGAGCCTCGGGGACAATCCGGTCTGGTACTGGGATGCGGACGAGGACTGCCAGAGGATCCTCTACCCCGACTACGCCCTGACCGACGCCGAGAACCTGGGCTCGGTGACCGCGAAGTCGTTACTCCTGGCAATCGAGGTGGTGACCACCACGCACAGGCGCAAAGAGGAGAAGGACACCATCAAGATGCGCAACTGGAACGAACTGAATGCAGTCCCCGAGTTCTTGCTCCTCTACCCGGAACCGGATGACCCCCGTGGGTTGATTGCCTATCGCTACAACAAGGATCAAGTCGCCTACGAAAACGTGCCGCTGGGACCACGGCGACGCTTTGTGAGCCAGGCCATCGATGGCTTGGTGATCGAGGAGCTCGCACCCGACGCTCGGTCGGTCGGTCGCAAATTGCGCGTGTTCTATCGTGGTGAGGAGGTCCGCGATGCCGATGCAGCCGATCGGCTGGCCTTGCAAGAGGCGCGGGCGCGTCAGCAAGAGGCGCGGGCGCGTGAAGCAGCCGACCGTCGGGCCTTGCAAGAGGCGCAGGCGCGTGAAGCAGCCGAACACCATGCTGCCGCGGCCGAACAGCGGGCACGGGAAGAGGCACAAGCACGCATGGCAGCCGAACAACAGACCGAGCGCGCACTCGCTTTACTCAAGAAAGCGGGCATCAAGCTTGACTGATGACCATCGACCAAGGCCATCGGCGAGGAAAAAGGGGACAGACCACGTTTTCTACAATGCAAGCTCACCTTGCTCATCCGCATCGATTTCCTTTAGCGGCCGTTCCGGTGCCCCCTTCCAGGTTCGTCTACCGAGCATAGCGGCGATCTGCCGCTCGAACTTTGCGCTGCCAAGCACGAAGCCGCCGTTGGTGCACTCGCGGAAACGTTGAAGCAACTCGGCGCTGAGCATATCCTCGAACAACCTGCGATACGCAAGCAAAACGAGCCTGATCAGAGTCTGCCAAGCCTTGGTACAGCGGGTGCGGTGTGACCACGGAATCCTGGCGGCCAAGCGCATTGGCCCAATGGCTCGACCAACGATAATCACCAGGCACACTGACCATTGAGGCACGAACCGGATTGAGCTCGATGTAGCGCTGGCAGGCCAGCAGATAGGTGTCGGCCTCAATCAGCGATGAGCGGAACCGGCCCTCGAACAAGCCGCTTGACGTAGACCCGACAGGCACTTTCGGGGCGTCTATTGCAATGGTACAGGCCGCATTCTTTGAAGGCAGCACCCGATCATTAACCAATACTGTGCCCAAAAAGGTACCCGTCCTCAAGTCCTGCAATACCGACTTGAACTCCCCGCTGCCATCGCATGACATCGACCATCTCGCGACACAGCTTGTTTACAGACTAGCCATAACCCCGGCGACATCGCCATCGCTGCCATTGGCGCGCTTATGCTCAACTTGCCCCTGCGTGCGGCTGCCATTATGGGGCGTGAGGTGGCAGAACCAACAGAGTCAGCTGCCGAGCGCAGTTCGTCGCCTCGGCGCTCTGGTTTGGTCGTTCGCTGCTTCATCGCAGCTCACCCGCTCGCCCTGGGAGAAAGCTCCCGAGCTGATACACTGCGAGATGCCCGCAGTGCTCGCAGTTGAGCCTTGACAAGCCATCTGGCCATTGCTAGTCTTTCGTTCTGACCCCGCCTTGGACTCGCAGGGGCGGTAGGATTTCTTATCTGTACGTAACGATTGCGAAACGACTGAAGACATCAAGCGTCAAGTTACAAACTGGCGTCCTAGGGAAAACCGATATGGAAGCAAGTCAACCCATCGCCCATGCAAGACTCGCCAAGAACGGTGAATGGCAGCAGCACGCTTTGCAGGAGCATCTCCATGAAGTTGCCAAGCTCGCCGCGCAATTCGCGCAGCCTATGGCCGCATCAGACTGGGCACAGCTCGCCGGTCTCTGGCACGACCTCGGGAAATACCGCGCACGCTTCCAGCGCTATATTCGCACCGCCTCCGGTATGCACCCGGAGACCGCGCACATAGAGGGTAGCCCGGGCCGCACGACGCATTCCACCGCCGGCGCTTTATTGGCAGAGCAACGACTCGGGTTGGTCGGGCGGGTACTTGCTTACTTGATCGCCGGACACCACGCAGGACTGCATGACTGGCACGGCGGCCTGGACGCTCGCATGCAAGGCGAAGACGCGCGCCTCGAGCTGGCCGAAGCGCTTGCGGCCAAACCGCCGCCGACTGTTCTGCATCCGCCGATACCAGAGATCGATCTCCGGCATGTGCCCGGCGGTTCCGACGGCTTCGCGCTCTGGGTGCGCATGCTCTTCTCCTGCCTGGTCGACGCCGACTTTCTGGACACCGAGGCATTCATGGCCCCGGAACTCACCAAACAGCGCGCTGACTGGCCCGACATCGCCACCCTGGCAAATCAGTTCGATGCTGCCATGTCACAGCTGCTCGCCGCGGCAGAGTGCACCCCTGTCAACCGGCTTCGCGGAGAAATCCTCACACATTGCCGAGCAGCGGCCCAACAGCCACCTGGAGTGTTCTCGCTCACAGTACCCACTGGCGGCGGAAAGACGCTCTCCGCCATGGCCTTCGCGCTGGACCATGCGCGCCGATACCTTAAACGGCGAGTCGTCCACGTTATTCCATACACCAGCATCATCGAACAGACCGCCGATGTGTTTCGCCGAATCTTTGGCGATGCGGTGGTGGAGCACCACAGCGCAGCCGAAGCTCAGGCCTGCGACGAGGTTCTGCGTAGCCGCCTCGCCTGCGAGAACTGGGATGCCCCGATCATCGTCACCACCAGCGTACAGTTTTTCGAGTCCCTTTTCGCAGCACGCACCTCCCGCTGCCGTAAGCTGCACAATCTGATTGACAGCGTCGTCGTCCTGGATGAGGTGCAGCTCCTACCCCCGGGACTCCTGCAACCCATCGTCGACGTTTTAAAGCTCCTCACCAAGCACTACGGTATGACCCTGGTGCTCTCGACCGCCACTCAGCCCGTCCTTGGCAGCCGTTGCTACTTCGACCCCGCCAAGAACTTCGACGGCTTCTCTGCCATTCACGAGATCATCCCCGACCCGAACGACCTCTATGCGCGCCTCCAGCGAGTCAAGGTTCGACTGCCCACGGACCTGCATCAGCCGACGGATTGGGTCACGCTCGCGGCCGAACTTCTCAGGCACGACTCCGTGCTCGCGGTGGTCAACAGTCGCCGCCATGCGCGAGAACTCCATCGGCTGATGCCGCCGGGTACCCTACACCTGTCGGCTCTCATGTGCGGCGCGCACCGCTCCCGGGTCATCACCGAGATCAAACGACGGCTCGCCGCCGGCATCCCGACCCAAGTGGTATCGACCCAGCTGGTGGAAGCGGGTGTCGACCTGGACTTCCCGGTGGTCTATCGGGCCTTCGCTGGACTCGACTCCATCGCTCAGGCCGCCGGGCGCTGCAATCGGGAAGGACTGCTTGAACGCGGCTTAGTCGTCGTTTTTGTGCCACCGGAGCGCTCCCGCATCGGTCTACTTCGCACCGCCGAGGATGCCTGTCACGCGGCGCTGCATGGCGTCGATGGGAACCCACTCGATCAGGCGCTGTTCACCCGGTACTTCGAGCACTTGTACTACAACCGCGACCTCGACGAGCCGGATATTCGCGGGCACCTCAAGGTCGACCTGAAGCACCTTGCGGTGAATTTCCGCACCGCCGCCGAGCGGTTCCGCATGATCGATAACGAGCAGCGGCCGATCATCGTGCTGTACGACGCCATCGCTGACGATGCGGAAATTCGCCTGCTGCTCGGACGCCTCAGAAAAACCGGGCCGGAGCGCTGGCTCATGCGCAAGCTGCAACGCTACATCGTCAACCTACCTGAACGCGATCTGCAGCGACTGCTGGCACAAGAGGACGTTGAAGAGATTCTACCGGGGATGTACGCGCAGACCAGCGATTGGTTGTATCACAACACCCTCGGCCTGACCGCCGATGAACCAATGCCCACAGCAAGCCACACCATCGTTTGAGGGACGCCATGAAACGCTACTGCCTAGAGGTCTGGGGCGATTATGCCTGCTTTACACGCTCAGAGATGAAGGTCGAGCGCGTCAGCTATGACGTGATCACCCCGTCCGCGGCACGCGCCATCTTCGAGGCTATCCTCTGGAAGCCCGCAATCCGCTGGCACGTGAGACGCATCGAAGTGCTGCGGCCGATCCGCTGGTTGACCATCAAGCGCAACGAGGTTGCCACCATCGCCACGGACCGCGCCAGCGCCGATGCGCCCCGAGGGATATTCATCGAGGACGACCACGTGCAGCGCTCCGCGCTTCTGTTGCGTGACGTCGCTTACCGACTGCACGCGGATCTCGCGTTTTTTTCGGACAAAGACCGCGCGGCGAATCCGGCCAAGTATTGGCAGATTTTCGAGCGCCGCGCGGACAAGGGTCAGTGCGTAAACCAGCCCTATCTCGGCTGTCGTGAGTTCCCAGCCTACTTTCGACGCGTCCCAGACGGAGCCACCGAGCCGCCGCCTATCGATGCATCACCGGACCTCGGCTTCATGCTCTTCGACATGGACTTTGCGGATCGCGCCGATCCCAAACCGATGTTCTTCCGCGCTCTGATGCACAAGGGCGTCATCGAGGTGCCGGCGTGTGACAGCGTGGAGGTGCGGCGGTGATTCTGCAGCGGTTGGTCGAATACTACGAGCGTATCGATACGCTGCCAAAATTCGGCTGGATTCGGCGTCGCATCGATTACATCTTCGTGCTGGAAGCCAATGGTCAATGCATCGCAGCGGAGTCGCTTCAAAAGGTAGAAGGCAAGGCAAGAACCACTCCCGAGATGCTCGTGCCCGCAATCGGCAAGCAGGCGTTGAAGCATACGATGAGCGGCAAGGATGCAAATTTACTGTGGGACAACAGCAAATTCGTATTGGGGATTGGTAAAGGCGGCGCTGGCAAACTCGCAAATTTTCGGGAGACCTTGTCCGAGTGGCTGGGCTCATTGAGCGACACCGGTGTTCAAGCGGTTACTGCATTTTGTACGGATATCGCGGAGCGGGAGCACGCCGTCGAAGAATTGCTCGCTCGCTTCGAGCTCCACGAGGATTTCAGCAGGCGCGATCCATGTATCGCTTTTCGCCTGGCGCCCGACGTCGAACCGGTCTTTTTCCGGCCGGCGGTCAGGGACGCCTATGCTGCGAGGCTGACTCAGCTCTCCAGTGACAACGCGTTGCTCGGCAACTGTCTGGTAACCGGCGCCGAAGGCGTGCCAATCGCGAGGAATGAAACCGTGATCAAGGGTGTTCGTGGGGCGCAGACCTCCGGCGCTAACGTTGTCTCATTCAACGCGCGGGCCTTCGAGTCTTACGGCAAACGCCAGCGCGGCGGAGAGAACGCCCCGATTAGTCAGAACGCATCGTTTGCATACACCACCGCACTTAACCACCTTCTGCGAACGGGCTCAGAGCAACGGGTTCAGATAGGCGACAGCTCCACGGTATTCTGGGCGGAGCGGCCACACGAATTGGAGGCATCCTTCGCCAACCTTTTCGGCGAACCGTCATCGGATGATCCCTCGGCTGGGACTCGGGAAATCGCCAAGATCTACCGGGCCGTAGAATCAGGCTCCTTTACCCAAGGCGATGCGGACACTCGGTTTCACGTCCTCGGCCTCGCACCGAGCGCGGCACGCATCAGCATCCGTTTCTGGGAGACCGCCCCGGCGATGGAACTTGCCGTACGCGTGCACCGGCACTTCGAGGATCTGCGAATCGCTCGCGGTCCCAACGACCCAGAACATCCGTCTCTGACACGCCTGCTGAGCGCCTGCGCGCTCTTGGGCAGGCTCGACAACCTACCGCCAAGCCTCGGCGGTGACGTAATCCGCGCCGTGCTCGCTGATCTGCCTTATCCGGCCACGCTGCTGCACGCCGCCGTGCAGCGTTGCCGCGCGGAACAGCGTGTGACGTACACCCGCGCGGCTGCCATCAAAGCCTGGCTCCGCCGAGCGTATCGGCTGACCGGAAAGTCCAAGAACGCCAACGACAGGGAGCCTCACCCTATGCTCGACCCCTTGAACATGAATCCCGCCTACCGTCTCGGCCGCCTGTTCGCGGCCTTGGAGAAAATTCAGGAGGAATCCAGCCCCGGGATTAACGCAACCATCAGAGACCGCTTCTACGGTGCCGCATCAGGCACCCCAGGTACGGTCTTTCCGAGCTTGCTGCGGCTCAAGAATCACCACATCAGCAAGCTCAAAAAGGGCCGCGCTATCCAGATGGAGCGGCTTATCGCAGACATCCTCGGTGGCTTAGACGACTTCCCGCGACATATGCTGATGCCGGACCAAGGCCGGTTCGCCATCGGCTACTATCACCAGCGCCAGGCCCTGTTTGCAAAGCATACCGAAGACAACGAAGGGCCAGATCACACGGAGACCGACCAATGAGCGATGCCAAGCCAAGCGATAGCACCATCTGTAACCGCTACGACTTCGTGCTGCTGTTCGATGTACAGGACGGCAACCCCAACGGCGATCCAGACGCCGGCAACCTACCGCGACTCGACGCCGAAACTGGCCAGGGTCTGGTCACAGATGTCTCGTTAAAGCGTAAGGTGCGCAACTTCGTCGGTCTAATCAAGCGTAAGACGGGCGATTTGTATGAGCAGGGCTACGACATCTATGTCAAGGAAAAGGCCGTCCTTGGCCACGCCCACATCGAGGCTTTCAAGAAGCTAGACATCAACCTCGGCGAAGAAACATCCGTCGAGGTACCACCGGACCTGCAGGACGCCGTGCGCGATATGCCGCTTCCGGACGGCATTGAGCGGGTCACCGACGAAGAAGGCCATCTTTCCCTCAGGCTCGCCGCCGGGCTGGACAAGGGCGCGGCGGCGGATTGGTTGAAAGACCACAAAGATGACCCCGCGCTGAACAAGAAAGCAGCTAGTCTCATTTCCAAGGCGATCAAGGGTACGACCTCACGCAAACCGACCCGCAAGGAGACGGAGCGCGGCCGCGCCCAGATGTGCCAGGACTTCTTCGACATCCGTACCTTCGGCGCGGTGCTGTCACTCAAAACGGCACCGAACTGTGGCCAAGTGCGCGGCCCGGTACAAATAACCTTCGCACGCTCCGTGGATCCCATTGTTGCCGCCGAGCACTCCATCACCCGTATGGCGGTTGCCACCGCTGCAGAGGCGGAGAAGCAGCAGGGCGACAACCGGACCATGGGCCGCAAGCACACCGTGCCATACGGCCTTTATCGCGCGCACGGTTTCGTATCGGCCTTCCTCGCCAAGCAGACCGGCTTCGACTCCGAGGATCTGGAACTGCTGTGGCAAGCGTTGGAGCAAATGTTCGAGCACGATCGCTCCGCCGCCCGCGGTCAGATGGCCACCCGTGGGCTCTACGTGTTTAGGCACGACTCCGAACTCGGTAATGCACCCGCCCACAAGCTCTTCGATTTGATCCGCATCCAACCTAGGGATGCAGCCGCACCGCCACGCGCCATCTCGGACTACAGTATCGAGAGCCCGCCCGGTGGCCGGCTCGAGGAATTTCCAGGTGTCGAACTGCTGAAACTCGTGGACTGAGAACTCCATGGGCCACCGGCGGGAACACATCACTTTCGATGGCAATGCGGTGCATCGACGCCGTTTGCTCCCGGCGGTGCTCGCACGATATCGCCTTTTGAGACATCCGTCATGGACAAACCAACAGACCCCATCGCCATCTCTGCGTTGCAGCACTGGTGTTACTGCCCGCGGCAATGTGCGCTGATCCACCAGGAACAGGCCTTCGCCGACAACATTCATACCGCTCGGGGCAACGCCGTGCATCGACTCGTCGATCTCCCGGGCGATGCAATGAAGGCGGGCATCAAGATCGAGCGTGCGCTCCCGCTTTGGTCCGAGCGCCTCGGTCTCATCGGCCGGGCGGACCTTGTGGAAGTCCACCCGGACGGCACTCGCTTCCCGGTGGAATTCAAGTATGGCCGCAAGCGTCGCGCGCTGCACGATGACCTGCAGCTTGCCGCCCAAGCCCTCTGCCTCGAAGAGATGCTGGGGCGGCCGGTACCGAGGGGTGCGATTTACCACGCATCCAGCCACCGCCGAAGGGAGGTGGATATCGATACGCAGCTGCGTGACCAGGTCGCCGCTACCGCAGCAGCCATTCGCGCCATGCTCGCATCGGAACGGTTGCCCGCACCTGCCAACGACGCGCGTTGTCCCGCTTGCTCATTAATCGAGATCTGCCAACCGGCATTGGTCGCCGACTATACCATCCGTACTGCCCAGCTCGGCGATCTGTTCGACACGGACGATCAGCCATGAGCCTATATCAGATCCAAAACACCCTGTACGTCATGACGCCTCAGGCCTACGCGCATCTCGAAAACGGCACCGTCAAGATTGATGTGGAACGCCAGACGAAGCTCCGCGTGCCGCTGCATCACGTCGGCGGCATGGTTTGCTTCGGCAATGTGCTCATATCTCCGGCCCTGCTGCACCGGCTGGCGGACGAGGGCCGTGCACTGGTGCTGTTTGACCGAAACGGGCGCTTCAAGGCGCGCTTGGAAGGTCCGGTATCCGGCAACATCCTGCTGCGGCGGGCGCAACACCACGCGGCAGACGATGACAGCAGCTGCCTTCGGCTTGCGCGCACCATGCTGCTCGGTAAACTCCGGAACAGCCGAACCCTGCTCCTGCGCGGCGGACGGGAAGCGCAAGACCAAGCGGACGTAGAAACACTGCAGCGCACCGCCGCCAACATCCAGTCGGCGCTCAGAGCACTGCCGGGTGCCGAGGATCTGGACACCCTCCGCGGCATCGAGGGCGAGTCGGCTCGCGGCTACTTCGGCGCCATCAATCACGTCGTCAAGCCAAGGCTACGAGGGCAATTCCAGCTCGACGGTCGCACGCGCCGCCCGCCTCGTGACCGATTCAACGCGTTGCTGTCATTCCTGTACACACTGCTCATGAACGACTGCCGCTCCGCCGTCGAATCCGTAGGTCTGGACCCCCAGCTCGGCTTTCTGCACGCGGTCCGCCCCGGCCGCGCGGCGCTGGCGCTGGATCTTCAAGAGGAGTTCCGCGCGCCGCTTGCCGACCGGCTCGCGTTGACCCTCATAAATCGAGGTCAGTTGACGGCGACCGACTTCGATGAACGCGATGGTGGCGCTGTGCTGCTGAGCGACGAAGGGCGCCGCACCACGGTCGCCGCCTGGCAGGAGCGCAAGCAGGAAGAGATTCAACACCCTCTGCTCGACACGAAGGTACCCATCGGCGTGCTGCCGATGTTGCAGGCGCGCATTCTGGCCCGGACCCTGCGCGGTGACATCGCGGACTACACACCGTTCCTTGCCCGCTAGAGCCGATCCCCCACCCTGCGAAATTCCGAGACCAAACCATGCTTGTCATAGTCACTTACGATGTTTCTACTGTCACCGCCGCAGGACAGAAGCGTCTAAGGCGCGTCGCTAAAGTCTGCGAGCGCTACGGCCAGCGGGTGCAGAAATCCGTTTTCGAATGCCAGGTCGGAGATATGGAATTCGAAGAACTAGAACGGGAACTGCTCGACGAGATCGACCCCGATACGGACAATCTGCGCTTCTACCGATTGACCGAACAGCAGAGGCTGCGTATCAAGCAGTATGGCGTCTTCCGCTCCATCGACTATGAAGGCACCCTAATCATTTAAACCGCGCGAACCCCGAGCAAGCGCTTCTTGCCAGGATCTTTCGCGCACAACCTAACCGCTTGATCTTTAACAGATTGATTAACCAGGCACGCCGCTCGGGCAGCAATAGCGTTTGCAACTTCAGGCGAATCGCGCGACCATTGCAAAATCCGCCGTGGAAACCGACACTTGCACGCGCGGAGCATCGCCCGGCTAATCAGCCGGGCGTGGATTGAAACTCGACCGCTTCGATCTCATCGGCTGCATACCCGAGGCATCGCCCGGCTAATCAGCCGGGCGTGGATTGAAACTTGTCGCGGACGAAGACGCCAAACCCAACAATACGCATCGCCCGGCTAATCAGCCGGGCGTGGATTGAAACTAGTCGAGAGTATCCAACGCTTTTTCCCGAATGGGCATCGCCCGGCTAATCAGCCGGGCGTGGATTGAAACATGGTGGCTCCGGGCTGAAGGTTTCGTTTTCGGGGCATCGCCCGGCTAATCAGCCGGGCGTGGATTGAAACATCACTCAGCGTCAAACTAAACTGATCACCGATCGCATCGCCCGGCTAATCAGCCGGGCGTGGATTGAAACAATCTGCTGCTGCTGTTCTGCAAGCGATTGAGCCCGCATCGCCCGGCTAATCAGCCGGGCGTGGATTGAAACGTCATACGGCTTACCACTGATCGGATCTCGCCGCCTGCATCGCCCGGCTAATCAGCCGGGCGTGGATTGAAACCATAATGCGCTACAGGCTGTGCCGAGCGATTATATGCATCGCCCGGCTAATCAGCCGGGCGTGGATTGAAACTCGTATGCGGATCTATGCATGCGCTGGATGGAACGCATCGCCCGGCTAATCAGCCGGGCGTGGATTGAAACGATCTCAACGATCGGATTAGCGAACTCCGCCAGTTGCATCGCCCGGCTAATCAGCCGGGCGTGGATTGAAACGCCTTGAGTTTCGGCATGAGCTGACTCACGAAATGCATCGCCCGGCTAATCAGCCGGGCGTGGATTGAAACCAGCATTCGGCTACCGCACGCCTCAGCCGCGCATGCATCGCCCGGCTAATCAGCCGGGCGTGGATTGAAACGCCTGTCGCGCAAGAGAATCCGTGACATCCTGCCCCGCATCGCCCGGCTAATCAGCCGGGCGTGGATTGAAACGCCGAACCCTTATCAGGGGACGTGCCGGGTCAAGGCATCGCCCGGCTAATCAGCCGGGCGTGGATTGAAACTGGCAACTCTCTGTAGGCTCGACTGGTGCAGGCTAGCATCGCCCGGCTAATCAGCCGGGCGTGGATTGAAACGGCATCCCGTTGGCTGGCGTTTGCACTGCGCTCCGCATCGCCCGGCTAATCAGCCGGGCGTGGATTGAAACCTCGACTCTTTGCTCCGCGTCGTAAAGAGCGCTTGCATGCATCGCCCGGCTAATCAGCCGGGCGTGGATTGAAACCCCCGGTATCGCGCGATGCTGGAGTCCCGCCAGCGCATCGCCCGGCTAATCAGCCGGGCGTGGATTGAAACCCCTGCTCTACCAATCGTCGTTGGCGCTGAATACGCATCGCCCGGCTAATCAGCCGGGCGTGGATTGAAACGCCATCGTCGTCTTCCGCCTCGGCTTCGGTGAGCAGCATCGCCCGGCTAATCAGCCGGGCGTGGATTGAAACGCGCATGAGCTGCTACTGTTTGGCGAGCAAGCCTTGCATCGCCCGGCTAATCAGCCGGGCGTGGATTGAAACAACAGTAGGCGCGGAAAGCTCGTTCCAGGCCTCTTGCATCGCCCGGCTAATCAGCCGGGCGTGGATTGAAACCTGATCCCGCACTTTGCCGACGCCGACAAAGTGTAGCATCGCCCGGCTAATCAGCCGGGCGTGGATTGAAACGCTTTGGATGTATTGCATAGCCCGCGTAGGTTGGGATGAGGAACGAATCCCAACACAGTCACTCGGTGTACGTCTCTCTGTGCTTCGTTCCACCACCCAACCACTACGTACATAAAACGGCGTTGCAGGACATGCGGTAGCGTCGGGCTCTGATCAAAGGCACAACCTATTTCTTTACGGTCGACCTGGCGAAACGGCCGAGTCGCCTGCTGGTGGACCGGGTCGATGATCTGGAGGTCGTGCGTGATGTTCGCCAGGTGCATCCGTTCGAGATCGTCGCTTGGGTCGTGTTACCGGAGCATCTGCATGCGGTGTGGGCGCTTCAAGAAAGCGACAGCGATGATCCGATGCGTTGGCACCTGATCAAAGCGAATTTCTCGCGTCGGGTACCCAGCGGCGAGCGGATTCGCGAAAGCTGACGCAACAAGGGCGAGCCGGGCATCTGGCAAAGGCGATGTTGGGAGCATCTGATCCGGGATGATTTGGATCGACAGCGGCATGTCGACTCTGTGCATGACAATCCGCTCGAGCAGGGTGATGTCCAACGCGCCATCGATTGGAGGTTTTCATCCTTTCACCGGGATCTTCAGCATGGGTGACGGCCGAATGGGGCTGTGTGGATGAGGTCGCAGGAGACTTTGGGGAACGGCGGTGACGTTGGGATTCGTTCCTCATCCTAACCTGCGCGCTAAGCGCTGGGCGGGTTGCACCCCGGGGTATCGTCGGTCGATCTATCGAGAACACAGCGGCATACAGCCTTTCTCCCGGAAAAGGCGCGGCGCTCGCGTCCGCTCCGCTGGCATCATTTGCCGGGTCGCCCGCAAGCGGGCTCCTACGGCTCGTAAAGGTCCGCTTGCGGATGAGGCGCCTTGGCCCCTCTGCGCACACTGCGTCTCTGCGGTGAATCCTTACATTCTTTGCAGGCAGCACCCCTTCTCGTCCGGCATCGACGTTGCGGCAACCCGCCCATGGAGAGACTATGGGGGGATTGCCGCTGCGCGAAGGCGAACGAGGAATCCAGCCCCAGTTGGTCTGTTGCTCTCCGGCAATCGCCCGGGTGAGACAACGCCGCCTGGAGCGCGGGTCGGACAGCAGGAATGCGCACGTTTTGTACCAGGATCGTCTAACATACAACTTTTCCCCTATCGCCCTGTTCGACACGCCATGACCGAGACCCTCGCCGGCTTCAGCCAAGCACAAGCCTGCACCAGCATCTCGATACCAGGTTGCAGCCGCCCGTGCTGAAAGCAATTGTTGTCAAGGCCTGCGGCTCGCTGCTGGAAAGTCTGCGGGATTTGGCGCCGGTCGTGGTCGTCATCGGTGTTTTTCAGCTGGTCGTGCTGCAACAGCCGATTCCTAATCTGCTTGACCTTGCCTGGGGTACCGCCATGGTCGTCATCGGCCTGACATTATTCGTGCAGGGGCTCAAGCTCGGCTTGTTTCCGATCGGCGAGACCATGGCTTGGGACTTTGCTCGTAAGGGCAGCCTGCTTTGGTTGCTGGCCTTTGCGTTTAGCCTGGGCTTCGGAACCACGGTTGCGGAACCCGCATTGATCGCAGTGGCCGAAGAGGCCGCCGAGGTCGCTGCCAATGGTGGCATGATCGATACCACCGAGACCGCCCGCACCGCCTATGCCGAAGGATTGCGCTATACGGTGGCCTTTGCTGTCGGCCTGGCCATTGTCATCGGTGTGTTGCGCATCCTGCGCGGCTGGCCTATCCAATATCTGATTATCGGCGGCTATCTCGGCGTTGTCATCATGACCATCTTTGCGCCACCAGAGATCATCGGCATTGCCTACGATTCCGGTGGCGTGACCACTTCGACCATCACTGTGCCGCTGGTCACGGCCCTGGGTGTCGGTCTGGCATCCAGTATCAAAGGGCGCAACCCGATGATCGATGGGTTCGGGCTGATCGCCTTCGCCTCGTTGACACCGATGATTTTTGTCATGGGTTATGGCATTCTGATTTGATCGGTATGGATTTTTCACTGGACAGCCTGTGCGGCTTGGAGCCGATCCTGCCGGTCTGTGCGACGGTTGACGACGTGCTGCCGATTCTTGCGATCCTGATCGGTTTTCAGTCTCTGGTGTTGCGCCGCCCTATTCCGAATCTGGGACGCGTGCTGACCGGGTTTGTCCTGGTGCTGCTGGGCCTGGCCTTTTTCATCCAGGGTTTGGAGCTGGCCTTGTTTCCGCTCGGCAAGGTGATGGCGGCACAATTGACGGCGCCGGATTTTCTTGGCTTGGCCGAGGGTTCATTTGCCGAACGCCCAAGCTGGCGGGCTTACCTGTGGGTGTATGCGTTTGCTTTTTCCATCGGCTTTGCCACCACCATCGCCGAGCCATCGTTGATCGCGGTGGCGATCAAGGCTAACCAGGTCTCCGCCGGCGCCATCGGCACCTGGGGATTGCGCATCGCGGTCGCCTTCGGCGTCGCTGTGGGCATTGCGCTTGGTGCCTACCGTATCGTCAGCGGAACGCCGCTGCACTATTACATCGTGACGGGCTATGTCCTGGTGCTGATCCAGACCGCGTTCGCTCCGCGAACTATCATTGCGCTGGCCTATGATTCGGGCGGCGTGACCACGTCCACGGTGACGGTGCCGCTGGTGGCGGCGCTGGGCCTGGGACTTTCCAGCAACATCCCGGGCCGTAATCCAATCCTGGATGGGTTCGGTTTGATTGCCTTTGCCAGCCTGTTCCCCATCATGTCGGTTATGGCCTATGCGCAGTTCTCCGAGCTGTACGTTCGCTTCAACCGACATCGCCCGGTGAACAACAAAGAGAGATAAGCATGCATTTCAAGCTGATCATTGCGCTCGTCGAACGCACCGAGACAACCAATGTGCTGGAGGCCGCGCGTGCCGCTGGCGCCACCGGCTCGACGGTCATCAGCCAGGCTCGAGGCGAGGGCGCGGAAAAACAAAAGACTTTTTTTGGCCTTAATCTGGAAACCCAGCGCGACCTGTTGTTGTTGGTGGTGGAGGAGCACCTGGCGCGCAGCATTCTGGAGACCATCGCCAAGGTGGGAGGCTTCGAGGAGCAGGCCGGCCGCGGCATCGCGTTTCAGGTGGACATCGAGGATGCGGTCGGCATCAGTCACCAGATTCAGATACTCTCAGAAAAAGTCCAGGAGGAAATCTAACCATGGGCGAGCATAGGATTGTCCGTGTTCGAGAGGTCATGAAGCAGCATTTCGATCTGGTCGACGGCATGGATACCGTCGCCCAGGCATTGGAGCAGATGCGGCATGTGGAAACCAAGTCGCTGGTCGTGCGCAAACGCCACGATGATGACGAATTCGGCCTGGTATCGATCTCCGATATTGCCCGCAAGGTATTGGCCAAAGACCGCTCACTGGATCGGGTCAATATCTATGAGATCATGTCCAAGCCCTTGGTCAGCGTGCAACCGGAGATGGACATCCGCTATTGCGCGCGGCTGTTCACTCGCTTCGATCTGTCGCGCGCACCGGTGGTCGAGCAAGCCGAGGTCATCGGCATCGTCAGCCTGACCGATCTGGTCATCAAAGGCATGATGCCGAGGCGCTGATGCATCCTGACCGCACCATGAAGCCTGGGCGTCCAGCTGCGCTTGATTCCGATCCCGAGTCTGGGATCGAGTCTGGGATCGAGTCCGGGCTCGCTTCTGGATCCGATTCCGATCTTGATTCTGGACCCGACTCCGGCTCAATCGCAGCCCCAGATCCAGCTCCGATCCTGAACACCCGTGCCGACTACATCGGCCTGCTGCCCGAGGCCCGACAGGTGGCATGCAGCAACTGGGACGACAGGCCGGACGGCATGCTGGCCGAGTTGCTCGTTATCCATAATATCAGCCTGCCGCCACAGGAGTTCGGTGGTCCCTGGATCGAGGCATTGTTTCAGAATCGTCTCGATCCCAATGCCCATCCGTACTTCGCCAACATCGCCGGCGTGCGCCTGTCCTCGCATCTGCTGATCCGCCGCGACGGCGAACTGATCCAGTTCGTCGATCTGCGCAAACGCGCCTGGCACGCCGGCCGATCCTGCTTCGAGGGTCGCAATGCCTGCAATGACTTTTCCATCGGCATCGAACTCGAGGGCGCCGATTGCATCCCGTTCATGGAGGCTCAGTATCGGCGTTTGGCATCTGTCACCATCGAGATCATGCGCCGCTTTCCGGCCATCACCCGCGAGCGTATCACCGGGCACAGCGATATCGCGCCTGGGCGCAAGACCGATCCTGGACCAGCCTTCGATTGGAAACAGTATCTGGCGCTGCTTGACCAACAGATGAAAACCGCCGGCCTCCCATCGGCCCCCGCCGACCCCTGCCGATGACGCCGCTCACCTTGCATCTGCGTCGCTACGGTCGTCCCGGCCCCGTCCCGCTGTTGTTGTTGCACGGTCTGTTCGGCTCCAGTGCTAACTGGCATCGCATTGCGCAGCATCTAGCCGGGCAGCACCATGTACTGGTGCCAGATCTGCGCAATCACGGCGAGTCGCCGCAAGATTCGGACATGACTTATCCGGCAATGGTCGAGGATCTGGTCGCGTTGCTTGCCCGCGAGGGGCTGCAACGGGTTCTGATGGTCGGCCACAGCATGGGCGGCAAGACGGCCATGTGGATGACATTGAGCCACCCTGAGCTAGTCGAGGCGGTCGCCATTGTGGACATCGCGCCGACCGTATACCCGAGCGGCTACGAGAAAATCATCGATGACTTATTGGCACTGCCGATGGAGACCATCGCCAACCGTGGGGATGCCGAGCAACGCCTTGCCGCCGCCATTCCGAACAGCGCTGTCCGCGGCTACATTTTGCAAAATCTACGCTATGGCAAGCAAGACTGGTACTGGCGTGCCAATCTGCCCGCGATCGCCGCATCCCTGCCGTTGCTGCGCGCTTTTCCGGACCCGGCTGGACGTCAATTCACCGGGCCGACCCTGTTTCTGTATGGCACCAAATCCGATTATATCGGTGCCGAGTCCTTACCCAGCATCCGCCGTCTGTTTCCGCTGGCCCGGCTGCGAGCCATCCCCAATGCAGGGCATTGGGTGTATGCCGACCAACCGGATCGGTTCCTTGCCGCATTGCGCGGATTCATCGATCCATTCCGTTGAGGCTTGCAACCTGTTCTTGAATCCAGGCGACACAGCCGATTGGGAAAGGGTACCTGAGGGGGCGGTCTCAGAATAATGTGATTGCTATCGGATGTGCTGTTTGCATGGCTTGTGTCGCCTGCGTTACCTGGCTCTTTCTGATCAACGCGATGCCGAGGTCGTACTCTGTTGCGACGCGATAAGGATTCACCGCAGAGACGCAGAGTGCGCAGAGGGGCCAAGGCGCCTCGCCCGCAAGCGGACCTTGACCAGCCGTGGGAGTCGGTCGGCGTAGGAGCCCGCTTGCGGGCGACCCGGCAGAGGCGATGCCAGCGGGGCGGACGCGAGCGCCGCGCCTTTCCCAGGAGAAAGGCTGTAGGCCACTGTCTTCTCCACAAATGAACTGAAGATACCCCAGGGTGCAACCCGCCCATAGAGCGACTGTGGGTGAGTTGCCGCTGCGCGAGGCGAACCAGAATCCGGCGCCAGTGGGTGTATTTCTCTCCGGCAATCGCCTTGGTGTCGGAGGTGCTGCTTGCAGGGATGCTGCGCTTGCGTAACATGCCTCTTCCTGATGTGCAGTATGTTGAGGCCGAACCTAGGCTGTCGAAATCTGCAGTCTCACTAAAACAAGCGCTTCCCGGTTGTTGGATGCTTAGTCGGTGTCGGGATCGGTGTCAAGGTCAACATTAGGGATTGGTATCGAGCTGGCTGCTTTGATCGATGAGCGGATTCGATTCCGATAGCGACCCCGACACCGATGAGGCTTCTCCAGTGCGTTCGATGATGCAATCCAAGACCCGGAATCGGTTTGGCATCCAAACTCAGGACATTTCGACAGCCTAGGCCGAACCCCCTGAGATGGTTCGCCACAGAGACGCGGAGTGGACAAAGAAGCCAGGGCGAATGCACTCTCTCCCCGGCATGCTGGGTGTCTCTGCGGTGAATCAAACGCGCGGTTCAGATTCTCTCGGGCGCAAGATTTCCGCCAGGAATCGATAGACCAACTGCGCCGCCAGAAAGTCCGATCCCCAGTGGGCCGGGTGAGGACAGAGCTCGACCACGTCGAATCCGATTACCCGCCGAGCGTCGGAAATCCTGGCCAATAGGGCCTGCAAATGGTGCCAATGCAGTCCGCCCGGTACCGGGGTGCCGGTGGCGGGCAGGATGGCGGGGTCGAGGCCGTCGAGATCGATGCTGACCCAAACTGACTCGCTCAGCAGCGAAACCGCCTCTTCCACCCATTCGCTGGTGGGACGCTCCAGGATCCGATGTGCCCAAAACACCCGCTTCGGATCCAGCGACGGGATCTCCGCTGCATCCGCTGAGCGAATACCAACCTGCACGATGTCGGCCAGTTCGCGCGCCCTGGCCATCACGCATGCGTGGTTGTAGGCAGAGCCCTGGTAGCTTTCTCTGCTGTCGAGATGGGCGTCGACCTGCAACACGGAGAATGTCGGCACCGCAGCGGCTGCCGCCTGGATGGCGCCGATCGACACCGAGTGGTCGCCACCGAGCACCACCGGGAGTCGGCCGGCTTCCAGGATGGCGGTAACCTGCTCATGGACATGCTGCGCCAGCATCTCCGGAGACTCATGGCACAGCACGGGAGGGAGCGTTTCGATGCCTTGGCGGTAGGGCTCGGTGGCGGTCGGGATGTCGTACAGCTCGAGCTGACTGGATGCCTCGAGCAGGGCGAACGGACCACGGTCGGCACCTTTCTTCCAGGTGGACGTACCGTCGTAGGGCACCGGAAGAATGGAGACATTGACTGCCCCCTCGGCCTGGATATCCAGAAAGCACGGGTACTCGATCGATTGGCTCATTTGCTCAGGTAGGTGTAGTCAGCCATGGCCTGCTCGTAGGCGGTCAGGATCTCGCGGCTCTCGGCGGCGGTGATGCGATCCTTGCGCACGGCCTTCTCGCAGTCGCGGCGGATGGCCTGCAGCAACTGCCGGGGCTCGTATTGGAGGTAGCCCAAGACATCGGATATTCGATCTCCCTCCACCATTTCCTCCACCGACCAGCGGCTGTCATCATCGACAGTGATGTGGACCAGATGGGTGTCGCCAAAGAGGTTGTGGAGATCGCCCAGGGTCTCCTGGTAAGCGCCCACCAGAAAGATCCCGAGAAAGTAGGTCTCACCTGGCCGGAGGGCGTGAACGGGTAATGTGGATGCCACCTTGGCGTGGCCAACGAAGCGCTGCAGCCGACCGTCGGAGTCGCAGGTGATGTCCGCCAGCGTGGCTTGGCGTTGGGGCTGCTCGTGCAGCCGGTGGAGCGGCACGATCGGAAACACCTGGTCGATCGCCCAGGCGTCGGGTAGCGACTGGAACACCGATAGGTTGCAGAAATAGGTGTCCGACAGGCGCTGATTCAGCTCCAGCAGTTCCTCCGGGGGCTGCTCCAACACCCGTCTCAGGCGGTCGATCGCCAGGCAGGCCGACCAGAACAGCCGGTCCACGAGTTCGCGGTGCTGTAGGCTGAGACGCCCGAGGCCGAACGAAGTCAGCGCCTCGTCTCGGGCCTGTTCGGCCCGCTGATAAGCCTCGAGCAGGCGGTCAGAGGCGATGCCTTGGAGGGCCTGCATCAAGTCCGTCAGCGGTCCAGGCAAAGTGCTGGGGTCGAGCGCCTGGATTTCTTCCGCGCTCAATTCCCAGCGGTCCACAGCGTCGGCTCCAAGAACATCGCAGACCAGCACCGAATGGTGGCCCACCATGGCCCGGCCTGCCTCGGTGATCAGCGTAGGATGGGGAGCGCCGGCGTCGTCGCATACACTGGCCACGCGACTCACCACGGTGGCTGCATATTCGGCCAGGGTGTAATTGGTGGAAAAGTCGGAGTTCGTGCGGCTGCCGTCGTAGTCGATCCCGATCCCGCCGCCGACATCCAAGTACTTCAGGTCGACGCCGATGCCGTGCAGGGCGGTGAAGACCTGAGTCAGCTCCGACACCCCGGAATTGACGACCTGGATATCGGTGATCTGCGATCCCATGTGGCAATGTAGTAACACCAGCCGGTCCAGTCTGTGTATCTCGCGCAGCCGCGTCACCACCTCTAAAATGCCGGGGATGGAGAGACCGAACTTTGCCTTCTCGCCGGACGAGTCTTGCCATCGGCCTCGACCCCGTTGGGCGAGCTTGTAGCGGATGCCAATCCGGGGCCAGACAGCGCTCCCCCGGGCCTGATGGATGAGCAATTCCAATTCGGAGATATTTTCGATCACGACCACGATGTTGCGGCCTAGCCGGGATGCCAGCAGTACCTGTTGGATGTAGCAGGCTTCCTTGAAGCCATTGCATACGATCAGCTGATCAGGCCGGCTGGCGGTCAGACCCATGACGGCCAGCAGCTCGGGCTTGGATCCGACTTCCAGTCCGAATCCCAGCTCGCTGCCGACCCGTTCGACCCGCTCCACCAGATGACGATGCTGGTTTACCTTGATCGGATACACGGCGCTGTAATGGCCTCGGTAGCCGCAGTTTGCCATGGCGGCGGCGAACGCCTCGGCCAAGGCCGAGATGCGATGTACGAGCAGATCCGGGAACCCGATCAGCACTGGGGTGAAGATGCCCCGATCCTGCAGACCGCAGACGATCTCGTGCAGGTCCACGGATGGCCCCTCTGGTCCGCGCGGCCGCACCACCACCGTACCATGGGGAGAAACGCCAAAGTAGCCGGCCGACCACTTGCGCATCAGGTACAGCTGCGAGGCGTCATCCATGCTCCAGGCGCGGGGCTGATTTGGCTGCATAGCGAATATCCTGCGGTTTAGTCCGGCTGGGTTGATCGGGCTGGGTTGATCGGATTGGAAGTAGGAGACTCGGGCGGATCGGGCCGGTCAGATCGCTCGCAGAGCGGCATCACCAGCCGAGCACATAGGCGAAGATCAGCGGCGCAACGATGGTGGCGTCGCTCTCGATGACGAATTTCGGCGTGTCCACCGCCAGTTTGCCCCAGGTGATCTTTTCGTTCGGTATAGCTCCGGAGTAGGAGCCGTAGGAGGTGGTGGAATCTGAGATTTGGCAAAAATAGCTCCACAGCGGCACGTCATCCTGGTGCAGATCCTGATGCAGCATCGGTACGACGCAGATCGGGAAGTCGCCGGCAATGCCGCCGCCGATCTGGAAGAAGCCGATCGCTCGGTCTGCTGCAGTCTGCCGATACCAGCGGGCCAGGTCGATCATCGCTTGAATGCCACCGCGCACGACGTTGGCATCCGGGACTTCGCCCTGCATGACGCACGCTGCCAAGATATTGCCCAGGGTCGAGTCCTCCCAGCCCGGCACATAGATCGGTAGATCCGCCTCAGCGGCAGCAACGATCCAGGAATCTTTTGGGTCGATCTGGTAATGCTCGGCAAACAGATTGCGCCGGAGAGCGCGGTAAAAGAATTGATGGGGAAAGAGCTGTTCTCCAGCTTCGGCGGCCTCTTGCCACAGGGATAGCATGCCCTTTTCGATCCGCCGGAAGGCTTCTTCTTCCGGGATGCAGGTGTCAGTGACCCGGTTCAGATGCCGATCGAGCAGATTCTGCTCGTCCCTAGGGTTAAGGTCTCGATAATGAGGAACCTGAACATAGTGCTCGTGCGCAACCAGATTAAAAAGATCTTCCTCGAGGTTGGCGCCGGTGCAGCAGATGGCGCCTACTTTCTGTTGGCGGATCATTTCGGCCAGCGACAAACCAAGCTCGGCGGTGGACATCGCCCCTGCTAAGGTGACAAACATCGTTCCCCCTTCGTCGACGAGCCTGCGCCAGGCACGAGCGGCCTCAACCAATGCCGCAGCGTTGAAATGGCGATAATGATGTTCGAGAAAGTTGCTGATGGGCTGCATGTTGTCGTCGTCGTCGAAAGTCCGTGCGATGAATATTACCACTCGATTGCAGCAGCGAACATGCTCGCAATTTAGGTGCTGCCCCCGAAGGATGTAAGGATTCACCGCAGTAACGCAGAGTATGCAGCGGTGGCAGGGTGAATGTACCCCATTCTCGCTCCCTCTGTGTCTCTATTTTCCGCGCTGTCCGCGGCCATTTTTCCGCCGCTGACAGCGCGGAAGTACGCAGAAACATGCGGGCTTGGGTATTCACCGCAGAGACGCAGAGTGCGCAGAGGGGCGGCGAATGCATCCTCTTCTCAGCGGACTTTGCGTCTCTGTGGTGAATCGAACTTCATGCTGGGTGAATGGGTTTAGGCGATTTCTGTCGAGTAATAGATCACCTGGGTTGTTTTTACCGCCCGCCTTCTCATTGCGGCAGCCCGCCCATAGAGCGACTATGAGCGGGTTTCCGCTTCGGTCTGTTTCTCTCCGGTGATTGCCTGATGCGCTGCTTGTCGGGTTTCCGGCCGATTCGTTGATCGTTCGCATCGCCGCCTTACTCATAGGCAGGAGATGGGGCTGGACGAAACTACGATAAGCTGTGTCGCCATGGCTGCCCAAACATCAGCGATCTGGATCGTTATGGGGTTCGTTCGGCTCCCGTGCAAACTTGGAACTGCCGACAGCAATCACCAATTTAACAAAGCACTTAACTACAGCTGGAGTGGATGAATGGCGCGCAAAGCGGTTGACAAAGTGGTTCTCGCTTACTCGGGTGGGCTCGATACCTCGGTCATCCTGACCTGGTTGAAACAGGAATATGGTTGTGAGGTGGTTACCTTCACCGCCGACATCGGCCAGGGTGAAGAAGTGGAACCGGCGCGCGCCAAGGCCGAAGCCGCGGGAGTCAAGGAGATCTATATCGAGGATTTGCGCGAAGAATTCGTGCGCGACTTCGTCTATCCGATGTTCCGCGCCAATGCGGTATATGAGGGCGAGTACCTACTTGGTACCTCTATCGCCAGGCCATTAATTGCCAAGCGACTGGTGGAAATCGCCAGTGAGACCGGTGCTGATGCGATCTCACACGGCGCCACCGGCAAAGGTAACGATCAGGTGAGGTTCGAGCTGGGCGCCTACGCATTGAATCCCGATATCAAGATCATCGCCCCCTGGCGCGAATGGGATTTATTATCGCGGGAAAAATTGATGAACTACGCCGCCGAACATGGCATCGCGGTGGAAATGAAGCGCGATGGCAGCAAATCCCCCTACTCTATGGATGCTAACCTGCTGCACATTTCCTATGAGGGTTATGACCTGGAAGACCCCTGGGTCGAGCCCAGTCAAGCTATGTGGCGCTGGAGCGTCGCCCCAGAAGATGCCCCGGATCATCCCACCGAAATCGAACTAGGTTTTGAATCTGGCGACATTACCGCCATTGACGGCAAACCCATGCAGCCGGCCGAGGTGCTTGCAACCCTGAACCGGATCGGCGGAGAGAATGGTATCGGCCGTGCCGACATTGTCGAAAATCGCTATGTCGGTATGAAATCGCGTGGCTGTTATGAAACTCCAGGCGGCACCATCATGCTGCGGGCACATCGAGCCATGGAGTCTCTGACCTTGGATCGCGAAGCCGGTCATTTGAAGGACGAATTGATGCCCCGCTATGCCAAACTGATCTATAACGGTTACTGGTTCAGCCCGGAGCGTCATATGCTCCAGGCCGCCATCGACCAGACCCAGACGGTCGTCAACGGCTTAGTACGGCTGAAGCTATATAAGGGAAATGTGCTTGTGGTGGGCCGAAAGTCAGATACCAACAGTCTGTTCGATGAGTCCATCGCCACCTTTGAAGAAGACTCCGGCGCTTATGATCAGGGCGATGCCACCGGCTTCATCCGGCTGAACGCGCTGCGGCTGCGAGTCGCTGGACGCCGTCGCGGCTGATACTATTGACGCCGCGTTCCCGACGTGACTGGACCTTGCTATAGCCTATGCCGGACGGCTGTTGATGGGCATGCATTTTGCCAAATTCTGCAATCACTTCCTAAGATCTGGAGAGACCGATGAAACCATACACCCTACTGGCTGCTGGCTGCGCTCTGACCCTGATCGGCGCCCTACAAGCCGAGACCACCGACGATGCCAACGTCGCTGAGGCCAAATCCATTGTAATGGAGTTTTTCAACACCCTGATGGGTGAGCTGCAAACGGCTATCAAGGATGGCGGCCAATCTGGCGCCGTCATTGTGTGCAATGCGAGAGCCCCGCTGATCGCGGCGGAGTTGTCGCAACAAACCGGCTGGGATGTCGGACGTACGAGCCTGAAACTACGCAATCCGTCACAAAATGCGCCGGACGACTGGGAGAAAGCCGTTCTGCTCGAGTTCGAGCAGCGCAAATCCGACGGCGAGGACGTGAAAACCATGGCCTACGCAGAGACCATCGAAGCCGATGGCGAAAAAACCTTTCGCTTCATGAAAGCGATTCCAATCGCTAACGAATGCATCGGCTGCCATGGCACCGATATCGAGCCTGAAGTCGCCTCGGCAATCGCTATTGCCTATCCCGACGACCAGGCAACAGGCTATGCTCTCGGAGACGTCCGCGGCGCTTTCACGCTTTCCAAGTCGCTCTAACTCGGGCGCTGAACAGGGTATAGGGAAGTTTAGCGCCAGTATCGAACCGGTGTAGAACCGGTACAAAACGTACCATATCGTTATGAACCAGCACGGCAAACCGGCTGATCCGATCATCGAAGGCCTGGAAGTCTATTTGGTCGGCGGTGCCGTGCGTGACAGGGTACTCGGATTGCCAGTGCGCGAGCGAGACTATGTCGTTGTCGGCAGCACATCATCGGAGATGCTCAAACGCGGCTTCAAGCAGGTAGGCAAGGACTTCCCGGTCTTCCTGCATCCGGATACGAAATGCGAGTACGCACTGGCCCGCACCGAACGCAAAACAGCGCCGGGCTACCACGGCTTTTCGATACATGCTGATCCAGCAGTCACCCTCGAGCAGGATCTGGAACGCCGCGATCTAACCATCAATGCGCTGGCGCAAGCCGCCAACGGCAACATCATCGATCCCTATCACGGCCTTACGGATCTGAAACGACGGTTACTGCGTCATACCTCGCCGGCATTCAGCGAAGACCCGGTGCGCATCCTGCGCGTGGCACGCTTTGCCGCGCGCTATGCCGGGCTTGGTTTCAGCGTCGCCGAGGAGACCATGGCACTGATGCGCAACATGGTGCAGGCAGGCGAAGTGGACGCGCTGGTACCGGAGCGGGTCTGGCAAGAAATGGCCAAGGCGCTGAGCGAGACCTGGGAGCAGGCTCGCCTGTCGTGCTTTTTTGAAGTATTGCGGGATTGCGGCGCCCTCGCCCGATTGCTGCCGGAATTGGACCGGCTCTGGGGCGTGCCGCAGCCGCCCCAATGGCACCCGGAGGTGGACACCGGCGTGCACGTCATGATGGTGGTGGACATGGCTGCTCAACTCTCCGACTGTGCCGAGGTACGGTTCGCCGCGCTGTGCCACGATCTCGGGAAGGGCACCACACCAGCGGCCATCCTACCCAGTCACCACGGGCACGAAGAACGCGGCGTCGATTTGCTGGAAGAAGTCTGTAAGCGCTTTCGCATACCGAAACGCTTCTGCGGGCTGGCTCGCATCACGGCCCGCTATCATGGCAAGGTGCATAAGGCCCAGGAACTCAAGACCACCACATTGCTGAAATTGTTCGACGGCTGCGATCTGTTCCGCCGACCTGAACTCCTTGCAAAAATGCTGATCGCCTGCGAGGCCGATTTTCGCGGACGCGCCGGCTTCCAGGAGCGCGCCTATCCTCAGGCCGATCTACTGCGTCGCTGTGCCGATGCCGCCCGTGCCCTGGATGCCGGCATGATCGCTCGCCAGACCCAGGAGCCAGCGCAAATTCAGGAATGCATCCGCCGTGCTAGACTTGATGCCATCCGCAAGGCGCGAGCAGCCCCATTCTCCTGATCCAGTGGACAGGGCTGACGTAACGGGTGCCGCCTCAGAATCATGTCATTGCCATCGGATGCGCTTGCTATTTGAATGGATTCTGTCGCGTGCGTAACATCCTTCTCTCTGATGTATAGTATTTTGAGGCCGCACCCGCCCATGATGATAGGGTTCAGGCATTCGCGCTCGAGTCTCGACTTACCCGCAACTGCTCGATGATCTGCTTCAATATTCCATAAACAGTTGCCGCATCCATCTCATAGTTGTCCAGGTCGTCCAGCCAGCGATTGTTGGCCACCCGCGTTGCCCCGGGAGAGTCGCGAACCATGGATGCAGGCAGATAGAGGGGCTTCGGTGCTCCTGGGCGCACCTGCAATGCAGGTTCCCAAAGCTGCGGAGTCGACAGCACCAGGCTGTTTGCATGCACCAGGCCTGGTGCGTTGGAAAGCCAGCCGATTTTGTGTTGAAGAGAACCATGATGGGCCAGATAGCAATCGATAATCTGTGTGTAGACCATGGAATGGACGATCGGCTCACCGATTGTGGTTTGTATATTCAGACCCCCGCCCAACGCCTTGCGCATCGCCTGCACCAATGCCAGTTCCTGATGAATGATTTGCTCCTGTTGTGCCGGCGGCATTGCGGATTGTCCGTGCAGACGCGAAAAGCCGTCGACAATCAAAGCCGCATTGGGATAATCCCGCGCCAGCAGGTGGGCGATGGCGATCATGCCTTCCTGCTGCGACACCCAGGTACGATTGCCGGTGCGCAATGTGACACAGACGATGGGCCAGTGGTCTGTCTTCAGCCGGGCGATGGTCCGATGCACATGCATCGGCGTTCGTGACCGGTTTTCCCTGGCAATTTTGCCCATTTTTTGCTATAAAATACTGATATAAAAGACTTTTATTGGTTTTTAATTTTTCATTTTGTAGCCATGCAAATGCACTTCGACGCTTGCAACATCATGCTGAACAAGGCGATAATTAGCCATGCACCGGTTCAGCACTGCTTTACACGTTAAAATCAATAAATTACTTAGATTACTTAGACACCAGTGCTCGCTGTAGCCATTCACGTGAAATTCTGGACCGGGGCTTAAGCCACTTAGATCAATGGGTTATGTGAATCTTGGCCAGGAAGATGCGTCGTGACTCAGCGTAGCGGTGCAATCGCTCGATCAGATGATCCGATATCCGCGTGCCTCCGGGTCGCAGCAGGAACCAGTTCTGGTTGAGCCCAGTGTTGATTGCAGCGGGAAAACGATGCCGTTCGATCGGAGCATTTTGCAGTTCCGGGAAGATCTGGTCGATCTCGCCAATCGGTTCCTCGGCAAGGATCAGCCTGTCGAGGTGAGCGACATAGCCGCCATCGATGAGCCATTCCAGAGCGCTCAGCACGTTCCAAATGTGATGTGCGAACTGACGGTTGTCCACCAGTGCGCAGCGAAGGGGCGGGTCGGTTCTGGCCAGATACTGTCGTATCGCGCGGTGCTCGGCAATCAGATGCGCGCGAATCTGATCGATCTCATGTCGTCCATGCCAGCGGTAATGATCGGTCAACAGCAGTGCCGTGCGCCATGCGGGAACATACAGGTTAAAGCTTGATGTAGCCGCGTCCCTCGCGGCCGACGGCGAGCAAGAATGGGAATTGACCGCGAAACAGGTAAAAGATTGGCTGGTTTTGTTCTGCAATAAAACCGCGGTCAGACTTCAGCAATTGACCGGTGATGGGACAAATCGCCTGTATGGCCCCCTGCATCAGCGCATCGCGTTGAAACTCGGTGGGATCGCTTTTGCTGTCCTGTTGATCGTCACCGCTACCCTGCCCTTGCTGCAGACTGTCGCTGTTGGCCAGCAGCAACGCCATGTCGAGGCCATGCTGTTGAACAAATTCCGAATCTTCGGCGCTCATCTGAGCCGGATCGATCAGGCGATAATCGGCCTCGCCTGCCAAGGCTTGGCGAACCACGGGCGCCGGCGGTAGGGGAAGCCATGGATGCCGCGATGACCGATCCTGAACGGCGGTCGGTCGTATCAGGTCATGCTCAATGGCACGATACAGCGCGACTTCCCGCTCGGACAGGGCGTTCAGAAGGCGCAACAACGGCAGAAAGCGGCCGAACAGTTTTCGGACAGCGCTGATCACCAGATGCTGACAGACCTGTTCTAACGTTCAACAAAGCCGGTATCGAAGCGACAAAAGCGCCGAAGATTCATTCCCGCAACGATTCGATCACTCGGCCAAGCTTCACTCGGACCACCGATGCCATGGACAATGCCCTGGGATCGTTTGCCAAGTCGGACGTCGGCAGCGAGTTCATGAACAGAATCCGGGTACTGCCGTCCTCCGTCTCGCGAACCACGACGTTGCAGGGCGACAGCAGGCTGAATTTTCGCACTGGGCCGATGGCCTGATAGGAAAATTGAAGACTGCAGGCGCCAAGTTTGGGATAAGGATCATCATTGATCGCGAGTCTCGAGCGCAACTGGGCCGATACGACTTCGCTGCCGCCCTGAATTCCGAAGCCCTCTGTTTGGAATGCTGAGATGACGCGATGAATGGTTTCGATGAAACCGGCGCCGACCCTGGTGGATATGCCGTACATTACTTCGTCCGTCCTCGATCGTTGCAGTACCGGGTGATGACAACGGGAGGCACGGGGTGCCCTACCCCGCTGGCAATCCGCTTCGAAAATACACCTCCGAAGCGCTTAGGATTTCTGAACAGGTCATCCTGAACGTTGCGTTGAATGGCCCATTTGCAGACATGGCGTTCCGCCAAAGATGCAGTCGGTTGCATGCGGACAATCCTCCCAAGGTCTTTTTTTGTATGCTCCGCCGGTGTGGTTTGGCGAATGTTTACCGCCTCCGGCAGTTGGCGAACCTTTTCTACCTGTCGAACCCGGGCCGTCTACTCCACCCCATTTGACACTCTGCATTGCCAAGGAGATCCTGGCGGTACATGGAGTCATGCTGCAGAGCGCAGTGATACAGAACACAGCATTCGGTTGCAGGTGGTTCTTCTTACACTTAACTGTTGGACCTTACTCTAGTCGCAAATGAGCTGATCCTCGTCGATACCCTTGCACAGGGTTGACACAGATCAGTTTTAAATCAAAATTAAACGCTCAAGTACTCACGCACCAAATCGTCACTGAGCTCAGCCATCGCGCCACTGGCCATGAGCCGACCACTATCCAGGATAATAAAGCGGTCGGCAACGCGACGGGCAAACGGGAGTTTTTGTTCCACCAGCACCACGGTCAAGCCCAGATCGTTGATCAGGCGGCGGATGATGTCGCCGATCTCGTGCACGATGTTGGGTTGGATGCCCTCGGTGGGTTCATCGAGAATCAGTAGCTTGGGATCGATGACCAAGGCCCGGCCGATCGCCAACTGCTGCTGCTGGCCGCCGGATAGATCTCCGCCGCGACGAGCCAGCATCTGCTTGAGCACAGGGAAGAGTTCGAAAATGAACGCCGGGATCTGTTTCCGACCATCACGGCGAGCCGGAAGACCGATCAGCAGGTTTTCCTCGACGGTCAGCAACGGAAAAATCTGTCGCCCCTGCGGTACATAGCCAATGCCAAGTTCGGCGCGACGCTCTGCCGGCAATGTTGTGATATCGCTGCCTTGAAACTGGATGCTGCCGCCGCGCAGGGGCAGCAGACCCATGATGCTTTGCATCAGCGTTGTCTTGCCAACGCCGTTGCGGCCCATCACGCAGGTACATTGCCCTCGCTGCACATCGACATCAAGATCCCAGAGGGTGTGGCTTTCGCCATAGAATTGGTTGAGGCCAGAAACTTGCAGCACCTGAGTTGTCCTGAGTAGTGAAGTGACGATTTTCGCGTATTGCGCGCGGCTTTATAGTCGGAATCGGGATTCAGATCGTTTCTGGTTTATTCACTGAGACAGACTCAGCGCAAGCCAACAACGCCCTATTCGCCAAGATACACCTCCACCACGCGCGGGTCGTTCTGCACCTGGTCCATATTGCCCTCGGCGAGTACCGAACCCTGATGCAATACCGTAACCCGCTTGGCAATGGAGCGCACGAAGTCCATGTCGTGTTCCACAACCACCACCGAGTGTTTGCCCTGCAACGACAACAATAGCTCGGCGGTGCGGTCCATCTCCTGATGCGTCATGCCCGCCACCGGCTCGTCCACGAGTAATAAATGCGGATCTTGCATCAGCAGCATACCGATTTCCAGCCATTGCTTCTGCCCGTGAGACAATGCACCGGCATCGCGCCCCGTTTGCTCTGACAGCCCAATGATGCCCAACACTTCGTCGATACGATCACGCTGGGCGCCGCTGAGCCTGGCGAACAGGGTAGAAAAGACGCGCTTATCGCCGCTCATGGCCAGCTCTAGGTTTTCGAACACGCTATGCTGTTCAAATACCGTCGGCTTCTGAAATTTGCGACCGATGCCGATCTCGGCAATCTCGGGTTCGCTGAGACGCAGCAGGTCGATCTTCTGGCCAAAAAAAACGCTGCCTGAATCCGGGCGCGTCTTACCGGTGATGATATCCATCATGGTGGTCTTTCCGGCACCATTGGCACCGATGACGCAGCGTAATTCACCCGCATCGACATAAAAGTTGAGATTATCGATGGCCTTGAAGCCGTCGAAGCTGACGTTCAGGTCTTCGATGTACAAAATCGGGCCATGGCTGACGTCCAACTCCAGATCTTTTACCGAGTACATGAATTCAAACTGGCGATCGGGCCGCATCGTTTCCTGGAATTGCCTCCAGCCGGATTGCAAACTCATGTCGTCGACTCCTCCCGCGTATCGCGATCTGCAGCCGGCTTCCCGCGCTTGGCACCGGCGCCGTCTCGGTGTCCGAACCTGCTTATCAGTCCGGTGATGCCTTGCGGCAGGAACAAGGTGACCAGTACGAACAGACCGCCGAGTGCGAACAGCCAAGCTTCCGGGAAGGCGCCGGTCAAATAGGTTTTGCCATAGTTGACGACCACGGCACCGACCACCGCGCCATACAGAGTCGCGCGCCCTCCAACCGCTACCCAGACGACCAATTCGATGGAATTCAGCGGCGAGAATTCGCCAGGATTGATAATGCCCACCTGGGGCACGTACAGCGCACCGGCGATGCCGGCGAGCATTGCGGAAAAGGTCCAGATGGCAAGCTTGACCCGCTCCACGCGATAACCGATAAAACGCGTGCGCGCCTCGGCGTCGCGGATCGCCACCGCCACGCGCCCGAGCCTGGATGTGACGATCCAACGGCAGACCCAATAGCCCAGCGCCAGTGCCAGCGCCGAGCTCAGAAACAAGCCGATGCGCGTGGCATCCGACTGCAAATCGAAACCGAGGATATCCTTGAAGTCGGTCAGTCCGTTGTTGCCGCCGAAGCCCATCTCGTTGCGGAAAAAGGCCAGCAATAAGGCATAGGTCAGCGCCTGGGTCATGATGGAAAGATACACGCCGGTGACCCGCGAGCGAAATGCAAGCCAGCCGAACACAAAGGCCAGCAGTCCCGGCGCCAACAGCACCATGATGGCAGCGAACCAGAATAGGTCAAAGCCATGCCAAAACCATGGCAATTCGCTCCAGTTCAGAAATACCATGAAATCCGGCAATACCGGATCTCCATAAACGCCGCGGTCGCCGATCTGGCGCATCAGATACATACCCATGGCATAGCCGCCGAGGGCAAAAAAGGCGCCATGCCCCAGGCTGAGGATGCCCAGATAGCCCCACACCAGATCCACGGCAATGGCAAGCAAGGCATAGGTTAGGTACTTGCCGAGCAAGGTGACGGTGTAAGTGCTCAGGTGCAACGCGCTGGACTCAGGTACGACCAGATTCAGCAACGGCACGAGCAGCGCGACAACGGCAAGCACGGCCAGCATGATCTGCCCGCCAGTATCGTCTTGCAGCGGTTTGAACAAGCCCATGGACTCAACCCTCCGCCGCTCGGCCGCGCTGCGGGAATAGCCCGCGCGGGCGCTTCTGAATGAATAAGATAATGAACACCAGCACGAGAATCTTGGCCAGCACGGCACCGCTCCAGGGTTCCAGAAATTTGTTCGCGACACCAAGTGTCAGGCCGCCGACCAGAGTACCCCAGAGATTGCCGACACCGCCGAACACCACAACCATAAAGGAATCGATGATATACGCCTGCCCCATGTTCGGACCAACGTTGGTCAACTGCGACAACGCCACGCCGGCGACCCCGGCAACCCCAGCGCCGAGACCGAAAGTCAGCGCATCCACGCGCGCCGAATGCACCCCCATGGCGCGCGCCATCATCCGATTTTGCGATACGGCACGCACCTGAAGCCCGAGCGCAGTTCGTTTCAAAATCAATAACAGCGCAACGAACACCAGCAATGCGAACAGCAGGATGTAGAGCCGGTTGAGGGTCAAGGTCAGCGCTGGATTGAGAGTCAAGGAGCCGCTCATCCAGCTGGGATTCTCGACGATGACGTTCTGTGCGGAAATCGTCGTGCGTACCAATTGCTGCAGGATCAGGCTGATGCCGAAGGTGGCGAGCAGGGTCTCCAGGGGGCGGCCGTACAAAAAGCGGATTACGCTGCGCTCGATGGCAATACCAAACAGGCCGGAAACCACAAAGGCCGCTGGAATGGCCACGAACAGCGAAGCGTCAATCGCGTTCGGCATCGCCAGTTGCACCAGATACGTCGTGTAGGCGCCGAGCATGATGAGTTCGCCATGGGCCATGTTGATAACGCCCATGACGCCGAAGGTGATGGCAAGCCCGATCGCCGCCAGCACCAACACTGAACCTAAACTGAGGCCAAAGAACAGGGTCTCGACCGTGCGATTAAGCAGGAGTCTGGCTTCGATTCCCCCGAGCACGTCCTGGGCGGCGGCGAGCACTTGTACATCCGTTTCCGACAGGGCCAGATTATTCAGCGCGTTGCGAGCCTCTGGGTAAAGACTGCCACGCAACGACTGTACCGCGGCCAGCCGTGCTGCGGTATCCTCGGACTGCAACTCCGCAATGGCCAGCGCCAGGGTCAGCGCATCGCGTACCTGGGCATCGTCCTCGCGTGCCAATTGCTGGCGCAGGGCGTCGACGGTGTCCGCGTCGTCGCTGCCGACCATTTCCAGTGCCGCGGAGAGTCGCATATCGGGATTTGGGCTGGCCAGCGTCAGCGCCGCAATTTCCGTGCGCAATGCGCTGCGCATGCGGTTATTAATGGTAATTTTCTTGACGTCGCGACGACCGACCCTGCCCAGCGCTTCATTGCTCAGCGGATCGCTCAGAACATACTCATCTCCTTGCTTTTCCGCCAGAACGACGCGCCTGTCGTCTTTGCGGTAGTAGAGGTCGCCATTCAGCAGCGCTTTCAGCGGGACCAGGACGCGCGGATCTTGACTAGCCGCAAGCTCCGCCGCGGCTTGCTCTTTGACCTTGAAAGAGCGTTCGCCAAGTTTGGAGAGCAGATTGGGTAGCGGATCGATCGGCGCATCCTCCGTGGCCACGCCATCTGCAGCCGACTTCGATTCCGCTGCCGGCTCCAATGCCAGTTCTGATGCCGGCCCCAATGCCGGCTTCGGCTCCGGCTGAAAATCGGCATCGGCAACAGACTCGACGACCCTTGCCGGATTAGTGCTCGGGGGCACGACGACCTGGTGCTCGGATAATGGCTGGTTGGACTGCATCCCAGTGTCAGCAGGCAGCAGCAGAATCTCAACCGCGGATGGCTCCGGACCCGCTGTTTCAGCATCTTCGGTAGCAGCAATGACAACGCCGGGCAATAGCAATAACAACAGCATAGCGCTTGCTGTTGCAAGCCAACCCGGAGCGGCAGTTGGTTTATCGGGCATGGTCCGCGCTCGGTAGGATGGATGATGACTGGGATCTGTTCGCACAGCGACAGGAGGCGGATCTGGCCTGCTGGAAACTGAATCGCCAAGTGCGCGAAAGCCTTCCCAACCCGCATGAGTTCGCGGTTCGGGAAGGTCGCATTTGCAGGGCGGGGTTACGGCTCGCACCTCATTGCGATGTCTTATTCTGCTGCAGCCGCGCCAAGACAGGTCTTGGTTTTGGTATTGTAATTGCCGCAGTTGATTGGATCGGTCCAGTCTCCGATCAGATCCTTGGAACCTTCCAGATAGTCAGACCAGGCATCACCGGGTACTTCGGCCTCGGTCTCCCAGACGATGGCGAATTGACCGTCTTCCTGGATTTCGCCGATCAGCACCGGCTTGGTGATGTGATGGTTCGGCAGCATTTTCGCACTACCGCCGGTCAGGTTGTTCGTTTCGAGACCGACGATTGCGTCGATCACCTTGTCTGCATCCGTAGATCCTGCTTTCTCCACCGCTTTGACCCAGAGGTCGAAGCCGATCTTGTGTGCCTCCATCGGATCATTGGTGACACGCTTGTCATCCTTGATGAACTTGTGCCAGGCCTGGATGAATTCGTCATTCGCCGGATCATCGGCGCTCATGAAATAATTCCATGCGGCCAAATGCCCTACCAGCGGTTTGGTGTCGATACCGGACAACTCTTCCTCACCCACTGAAAACGCTACCACCGGAATATCCTCGGCAGAAATACCCTGGTTACCCAATTCTTTATAAAACGGTACGTTGGCATCGCCATTAATGGTGGAAACCACTGCGGTCTTTTTGCCCTCCGAGCCGAACTTTTTGATATCGGCGACGATGGACTGCCAATCCGAATGACCGAAGGGGGTATAGTTGATCATGATATCCTCGTCCGCCACACCGCTTTGCTTCAGATAGGCTTCGAGGATTTTGTTTGTGGTGCGCGGATACACATAATCGGTACCGGCCAGCACCCAGCGCTCCACATCGAGCTCGTCTTTCAAATAGTCCACGGCCGGAATTGCCTGCTGATTGGGCGCGGCGCCGGTGTAAAAGACATTCTTGGACGATTCTTCACCCTCATACTGAACAGGGTAAAACAGGATGCCGTTCAATTCTTCGAACACTGGCAATACCGACTTGCGCGAAACCGAGGTCCAGCAGCCGAACACCGCATCGACCTTCTCCTTTTCGAGCAATTCGCGGGCTTTCTCCGCAAACAACGGCCAATCCGACGCGGGATCGACAACCACTGCCTCCAGTTTCTTGCCCAGCAGACCGCCTTTCGCGTTCTGCTCCTTCACCAGCATCAAAACGGTATCCTTCAATGTCGTCTCACTGATTGCCATGGTGCCGGACAGGGAGTGCAGCACACCGACCTTGATGGTTTCCTCGTCCTGTGCAACGGACGGCAAAGCAGCGGACAGGCCGAGCGCAAGACTGGCGCTGAGGAGCAGGGATTTTATCGAGGCGCATTTAGGCATAGGGTCAGCTCCGAACGGTTATGCAAGCTCGAATTGAACGCAATGGGGTCCGGGACTTGGCGAACCGCTGCGAACAATCAGGCGCTTACTGGAAAACAAATCAAGGGGCAGTCAATTGGCAGAATAAAGTTGACACCAAATCGGCTTAAGCAATGTTCAGGCCACACCCAGAAGCGAATCCATGTCGTTGCCTCTGTCTGAAGCAGTGAGTTTCAGCATGAGTCGACAGTGTGGCTCCCCGGTTCGTCCTAGAGCTAGGAGTGTATGGATTCCCCATGCCGCTTTTGCACCAAAACAATGCGATACGAACAACAATCCTTGGGAAAATGCCCTAAACCAGGGCGAACGACCAGCCAGGGGGTTTGAGGGGTTGCGTAGAATATGGCCTAGTGGCTGAGGTATCCCCACAAACCGGCTTTGGCATTTGGACGATTTCTCCATGGTCGATCCTTGTCGGGTAGCCGGCGCGTCGCCCGCAAGCGGGCTCCCACAAGCCGCCGGGGACGGCCGACGTTGGAGCCCGCTTGCGGGCGAATAGGCCGACGACGCCGGCAGTTCGGACGCCAGCCACAGGGCCTTGCCGACAGGGGGTACCGCCTGCAAAGAATGCAAGGATTCACCGCAAAGATGCAGCGTGCGCAGAGGGGCCAAGGCGCCTCGCCCGCAAGCGGACCTTGACCAGCCGTGGCAGCCGCTCGGCGTAGGAGAGCTCGCTCGCGGGCGACCTGGCTGTTGCACCGCGGGGTCGGCTCAGGACAAAATGATATATCATATCATTTTTGCAGACACTTTATCATCCTGATGCCATTCAAATTCTCGCCGGCGGCCGGATTTAGCGCTGTGCTCGTCCTGTTCTTCCTCTCCGGTGCCATCGGGCTGGTGTTTCAGGCCCTGTGGATGCGCGAGCTGGCGCTGTTGCTAGGCAGCGGTGCGCGGGCGGCGGCGGCGGCCTTGGCGGCCTTCTTCCTCGGGCTTGCCCTCGGCAGTGCCTTCTGGGGCCGACGCTGCGCCGGGCTGGCGCGACCGCTGCGCCTCTACGGATGGCTGGAGCTGGCGGTGGCGACGGCGGCGCTGGGCCTGTTCGCGATGCTGCCGGTCTTCCACGGACTCTACGGCCTGCTCTACGAGCGCCTGCTGCTGGCATTGCAACCGGGCTCGGCAGCGGTGCTGCTGACCACCCTGAAGCTCGGCTTGGCCCTGCTGCTGCTGTTTCCGGCCGCATTCTTCATGGGCGGCACCCTGCCGGTCTTGAGCCAGCATCTGGTGTCGTCCAGTGCGGCGTCCGGTGCCCGCTTGCCGCTCCTCTACGGCATCAATACGGCCGGCGGTGCCGCCGGGGCCTTCGTCGCCGCCTTTGTGCTGCCGTCCTGGCTCGGCTGGCGCTGGACCTATTGGCTTGCCGTGGCTGCCATCGCCGCCGTCGGCTTGACGGTGTTGTGGCTCGACGGCCGCCGCCGGATGGTACCGACAGCAGCAACGGCTTCGGACGGCCTGTCGCTGCCCACATCGAACCGGCGCAGTGCTGCCTCGACAACCCCCGCTGACTTGTGTTTAGGCCCCAACGGTGAAGCCTTGTCCGGTCCGATGCTGACCGGCTTGGCGTTATTGTCGGGCTTCTGTGCCCTCGGTCTCGAGGTCCTGTGGACACGGATGCTCGCGCAGGTGCTGCAGAATTCCGTCTACAGCTTTGCCGCCATCCTGATTTGCTTTCTGCTCGCCTTGTCGATCGGGGCCGTGCTGGCCGGGCGGCTGACGCTGCCCACGGGATCGGGAACTTCAGGGGCTGCGGCGGTGATCGGTCTGCTGCTGACGCTGTCGGGGCTGGCCGTCGGTGCCTCGCCGCTGGTCTTCGACTGGCTGACGGATGACCTCGATTACTTGGAGGCCGACGCAGATTGGGCCGGTTACGTGCTGATGTTGTTCGGCGCAACCGCACTGGTCGTGCTGCCGCCAACCCTGCTGCTGGGCACGCTGTTTCCCTATCTGTTGCGGGTCGCGGCCGGCGGACGGGCAACGGTCGGCGCCGTTGTCGGCCACCTTGCGGCCCTGAACACACTTGGGGCCATCGCCGGCTCCATCGCCGCCGGCTTTGTGCTGTTGGATTGGCTCGGCCTCTGGCGCAGCATCCAACTCATGGCCGGACTCTACCTCTCCGCCGCGCTGCTGCTGGCGCTGGAGCCGCAGCGCGCCGCCGGCCGGCCCGCACGCGCGGCGGTGCTGTTGCCGATTGCCGGTTGGCTGGCGCTGATCACGGTGCTCGATGCATCGCGCCTGCCGGTGGTGCGCGTGGACCCCATCGGGCGGAATGAGAGCCTTTATCAAGCCTGGGAGAGTGGGGCCGGTGTCGTCGCCGTCGTGCGCCGGGGCGCTGCCCTCGGCATCAAGGTGGACAACCACTACACGCTGGGCAGCACGGCGGGACTGGGCTTCGAAGAGCGCCAGGCCCACTTCCCGCTGCTGCTGCATCCGCAGCCCCAGCGGGTCTTCTTCATCGGCCTCGGCACCGGCGTCACCGCCGGGGCGGCGCTGCGCCATCCGGTGCAGCAGGTGGTCGCTGCGGAGCTGCTGCCCGATGCCATTACCGCCGCCCGGACCTATTTCCGGCCCTGGCAGAACGGCCTGTTCGAGGACCCGCGGACCCGAATCATTGCCGCGGACGGCCGCCATCATCTCGCCGCCACTAGCGCGCGCTTCGATGTCGTTGTCGGCGACCTGTTCGTGCCCTGGAAGGCGGGCACCGGTGGGCTTTACACCATCGAGCACTTCCGCACTGTGCGTGAGCGCCTGCGGCCCGGCGGCCTGTTTGCCCAGTGGCTACCGCTGTATCAGCTCACGGAGCGGGAATTCGGCATCCTGACCCGGACCTTTCTGCAGGTGTTCCCGGACGTGCAGCTCTGGCGCGGCGATTTCCTACCCCGAGGCCCCATTGTTGCCCTGGTTGGCCGAGCCGCCGCCGAGCCGCTGGACCCGCAGGCGCTGATGGAACGCGCCGCAGCCCTGATCACCGATCAAGGCAACCGCGGGTTGTCCGAGCTGCTGCCGGACAAGGCACCGCCGCTGCTGCTCTACTACGCCGGCAACCCGGGCCAGGCTCGGCATCTGTTCAGCCAATGGCCGCTGAATACCGATGCCCATCCCCGGATCGAGCTTGGGGCACCACGCAGCCAGCGGCAGGTCAGGGCAGGCGAAACCCAGTGGCTCATCGGCGAGCGCCTGATCGCCCTCTTCGATCGGCTGCTTGCTGCGGCACCGCCCGCGACTGACCCCTACCTGTCTCGCCTGAGCACGGCACAGCAAGGCATCGTTGGGCTCGGTCTGCGCCTGTTCCGCGAGCGGGCCGGAGCAGATCCCGGCGCGGAGACCTCGGGGCCGACCAGCACCGAGGCCCTCGTCACACCGTCACCGGCGCCTGAGCTGTCGCCGGACTCGGTGAGCGTGAGCGGAGAAACCCAAACCGCCCCGGACATCGATGCCTTGCGCACGCAGCTGCGCATGCTGCGCGAGCAGCGCGACGCGCTTGATCGGCGGCTGGATGCCCTCGAGGACTGACGCAGACATGAGACAATAGGCTCGGGCTCGTACTCGGAGAACAAAGGCCCATTTCGTCACGGCGTGAGCCGAGCCTGCCTGCGGGCGGGGACTCGCCGAAGCGTCAATCCAACACTATCCGTCGCGAGGATCCCGAATGCCCAAGTCCCTTATGCCCGTCACCCTGCTGACCGGCTTTCTCGGCAGCGGCAAGACCACGGTGCTCAATCACCTGGTGCGGCAGCCGGCGCTGGCGCGAACCCTGGTCATTATCAATGAATTCGGCGAGGTTGGGCTCGATCACCTGCTGATGAGCCACCTGCCCGACGATGCCGTTGTGGAGATGTCCAGCGGCTGCCTCTGCTGCACCATCCGCGGTGACCTCGTCAGCACACTCAAAGATGCCCACTGGCGCTTTTCGCGCGGCGGCGAGCGGCAGTTCGACCGTGTTGTCATCGAGACCACGGGTCTCGCCGATCCGGCGCCGATCATTCAGACGCTAATGACGGTCGACGTTATCACCCGCCGATACCGGTTCGACGGCGTTGTCACCACGATCGACCTCAGCAATGCCGAGCGCACGCTCGATACCCAGCCGGAAGCACTGAAGCAGGCGGCGATGGCGGACTGCCTTCTGCTCACGAAGTCGGACCTCGCCGAACCCGACGCGATCACGGCACTTGACCAACGTCTCCTCGCGATCAACCCTTCGGCGCGCCGCCTGCGTGTACAAAACGGCATCGTCACGCCGGACGCGGTGCTCGGGCTTGGCCTGTTCGATCCGACGACGAAGCTCCCCGATGTTGCCCGCTGGCTCAATGAAGAGGCGTTTAGGGATGTGTCGGACGAAGGTGAAGGCAAAACGGGAGGGCGCGGGAATGCAATGGACGCACACGACCACGGCCGGGATCATGTGCATGACGACCGCCACGGAAATACAGGGGGCCATCATCATCGCCATGATCCAAATCGCCATGACAACCACATACGCGCCTTCTGTTTGGTCCTGGATCGGCCGCTTGAAGAAGGCATGTTCGATGCTTGGCTGAAGCTGGAGCTGCCTTTTCTTGGCGCCGGCATACTCCGTCTGAAGGGTATCCTGAACCTGCGCGGGCGTCAGGGTCCGGTGGTGATCCAAGGGGTGCAACATATCCAGCATCCCCCCGTGGAGCTCCCCGCCTGGCCCAGCGACGACCATCGCTCCAAGCTTGTGCTCATCACCCGAGACATCGCCCAAGAGGCCATTGAAGCATCACTCGGTGCCTTTCTTGACACTTAGTGATGGTGCAGAAACAAGCTAAACAGGTTTTTGGCTTGGGTGCCGCCTGCCGACTCATTCGGTACCGCTATCGGCGTCGGTATCGCTATCGGCGTCGGTATCGAACTGACCAACCCGATATCCGCCAAGCTCCTCGCTGACCGCGTAGCCACGCTGTCCGAGCTTCGTGAGCATGGCCACACGACGATCGAGCAGTGCCTTTTGCTTGCCGTTGTCGTCTGCGGACAACGCTTCGCACACCAGCGAGCACGTCCTGAATCGCAGCGCACTCCAGCGCCGAGCCTCGTGCGCTTTCAAACGACCGGCGTCGATCCGCGCTCGTCGCTTTGCCGTTACCCTCGGCCATGTTCGGCGCGATGGCCTGCGATGCGCGCCTACGATGCGAGCAGAAGTTGATCCTTCGCGTTACGCTGTCCTTTCACATGCTCGCAGTCGCGCTCGGCCCAGCCGACAGACTCGATGGCCGCACGCTAGACGTCGAGCTTCTCATGACCGACTGGCATAGGACGTTTTCTCTCTCGATTCCGATTCCGATAGCGACCCCGATTGCACTCCGCCGATGTCTGGATAGCGTTGTATAGGTTATTCATGAACCGCTACTCAGCGAGCATGCAAGATGCCGCCCTGATTTAGAAAGATCATTTTGGGTCAGCATGCCAGAGTCATTTCCTGAGGATCTGTAGCTTCCCCTGGACGGCGTATCAATGAACTCGGGGACTTTGTCCGGCACGCTGGCGGCTTGCGCATCGGCGATGTCGCACGCGAAGCGTTCGGCATCGTCCCCTGGGATCGAAATGCCTGCGAAGGCCGCGTTCAGCGCAGAGACCTCGACGCGCTTGGGTAGCCCTGCAGGGACCAGACGCGCGATACGGCGGCCTCCCCAGGTCAGATCGAAGCTGGCGCCCTGGTAGGCGACCCGGTTGAGAAGGTCGAACAGGAACGACGGGCGGCTCGAGTGGCGTCGATCTCTTCCACGGCACACCTCGAGATGAGGGAACCAAAACATCTGATAGGCACCTCAGCGCTGCCGCCAGTGCGCGACCTCATCGTCGCTCAGGGCACGGGCTTCGTCCTCAAGCAGGATCGGAATATCGTTGCGGATCGGATAGGCAAGGCGGCCGGCAACCGAGATCAGCTCGGCCTGGTCGCGGTCGTAGTGGAGCGGTCCCTTTGTGACGGGACAGACTAGGATATCGAGCAGTGTCTTGTTCAGCATGACGGGCGATTCGTTCTCCGGTTGTGGCCAAGTGGACGGACCGGCGGGTGGCGGTCCGAGCCCAAGGTTGGGTGCCAAGGCCCGATCATGCCACAGCGCCATCGCCGGTGCCGCAGAGAGGGTGCCGCGAAGGTTCCTAGCCGGTTCACACGCGAGTGCGGTCGGCGCGGGCGCCAAGCTGGTCCGCGGCCTGCTGAAACCAGGCGACGACCTGCATCAAGTACCGATCGCCGTAAGCCACTGCGAGCCGACGCGTCTCCTCCGAGCGCGGATCGGTCAAGGTCGCGATGCGCTCGAGCACGTACTCGGATGTCAGCGCAATCCCGCACTTATGCTCAATGCAGTGGCGCCAGCTCGCGTGGCTGGACGGAAACGCTTCGGCCGCATGGCGCGCGTCGTCGGTGCTGGAATGGCGATGGTCAGTCATGACAGGCTTGGCGGCGGGTTAGGCAATGTCGTTGCCGAGGATTCAGGGTTTAAGAGGAATAATGTTATAGCGTAATGACTCGTCGTCAACTGTTTCTTGGGTAGGACTGTCTGCGCCCACCCGCACTCAGTCTCCGCCTTCGCCAGTCCAGATCGGAAACGGGTCCGGGAAGGTCTGCCACACTTCGGGCCCGGCCGCCAGCTCCCCATCGTCGAGCAGGCAGGCATCGAGCCGCGCGCGCATCGCAGCCATGTCCAGGTGCTGGCCGATAAAGACCGATCTGCTGGCGCCGATCGCCGAACTCGCCGTCGTATTCGGCACGGATGGCGGCCCGATGGGCCGGGTCGTCGGGCCAACGTTGCTCGGGCACGGCCGACCACCACCAGCCCACGACACCATGCCGGACCAGGCCGCCGGCCTGGGACCATTGACCGACCAGATCGTGGCGGCTGGCGAGCCAGAAGTAGCCCTTCGAACGCAGCACATTACCCGGCCAATCAAGCTGCATGGCCGCATGGAAGCGCTCGGGATGGAAGGGCCGGCGAGCCTCGTAGACAAAGCTGGCCACGCCGTATTCCTCGGTTTCCGGCGTATGGCTGCCGCGCAGCTCCGCGAGCCAGCCCGGAGCGGTAGCCGCCTGTTGAAAATCGAAGAGGCCGGTGCTGACGATGCTGTCCAGCGGCACCTCGCAGAAGCTCGCGCACAGGATGCGGGCCTTGCGATTCAACTGGCGCAGCGCATGCTCCAGCCGCTCGCGCTGGGCGCTGCCGACGAGATCGGCCTTGTTGAGGATGATGACATCCGCAAACTCGACCTGATCGACCAGCAACTCCGCCTGGGTGCGCTGATCGCCTTCGCCGAGGGATTGGCCGCGCTCGGCCAAGTCCTCGGCCGCATCCAAGTCCCGCGGGAAATTGACGGCATCCACGACCGTGACCAGGGTGTCGAGGCGGGCCAAGTTGGACAGGCTGGTGCCCTGATCGTCCCGAAAGGTGAAGGTCTCGGCAACTGGCAGCGGCTCGGAGATGCCGGTGGACTCGATGATCAGGTAATCGAAGCGTCCGGCACGGGCGAGCCCGGCGACCTCGACCAATAAGTCTTCGCGCAGCGTGCAGCAGATGCAGCCGTTGCTCATCTCCACCAGCTTCTCGTCGGCACGGTTGAGCTGAACCTTGCGGTCGACCATGGCCGCGTCGATGTTGATGTCGGACATGTCATTGACGATGACGGCGACCCGCTTGCCTTCGCGGTTGCGCAGGATGTGGTTCAGCAGCGTGGTCTTGCCAGCACCGAGGAAGCCGGACAGGACCGTCACCGGCAGGCGAGGATCGGGTTGGGAGACCGCCATTGTCGGCGTCGTCTCGGCGCCGGGTGCGTTGCATGTGTCGGGGTTCTGCATGGAGGCTATGGTCGCCTGGAACAGTGTGGGCCGTCGGGCCAGCCGCCGACGGCTGGAAGTTACCAGATTGCATCGAGGGCCAAGAGCCAGCGTGTCCCCTGCCCCGGTGCCGGTGAGCGGTGGATCGCGCCGCAGCCGGCATTGCCTTGCCACAACGAGCCCTTGAGCAGCACGATGTCACCGGCGCTGGCGCTGCCGTCGGGCGGCCGATCGGCGACTCTGCCGGGAAGGGTTGTGCGATCGATACCGGTGCCGTCGAGCCACTCGGTGCCGGGGCCGCGGTAGGTGCACAGCAGGCGGATACCGGTGCGGTCGCAGTGCCAACCTGGACACATCGTGCGTTGCAGGCCCTCCAGGCGCAGGCCGATCTGCGTGCAGCCGAGGAGATCTGCGTAAAGCTCCACCAACTGGCCGATGTCCCGATGCAAGGCATCGACGTGCGCGGCCTCCGGCAAGTATCGGCCGGAGAGGCCCGTGGCAACGTTGACGACTTGGCGGAAACCTCGGAAACCGACCGCCGAGATGGTCAGGTCGTCGAGGTAGGTCGTGATCTCCGGGCCGAGTGTTCGCGCATGGACAAGGAGCTGGACCTGGGGCTCGAAGATCGACACAAGATCGACCAGCCGCTCGACATGGCAAGCCGTTGCGCCGGCGCCCCGGGGTGACCTGGCATTGGGGGCGGGATCGGGCGTTGCGACGGGTGCTGCAACCGCAGCAGTGGCCGACCTGACGCCCATCAGGGCTGCCTCAGGCATCGAGACAGACCAAAACACGGGTCATGCCAGTGCCGGCGACGGGTGGCGAGCGGTGGACCAGGCCCCGCCCGGCATTGCCGGGAAAGCACTCGCCTTTGAGGACGCCGACCCAGAAGGGCTCCAGGTGCCGCGGCTGGCCGTGGCGCAGGATTGCCTCATTGGGCTGGTGCGTCTCCAACGCCTGCCAGTCCACCTGATCGTGCACCAACCATTCGGTGCCGGGGCCGCGGTAGGTGCACAGCAACCGCAGCTGCGAACGATCTGTATGGAAGCGTCGGCAGCCGTCGTCGGCGAGGCTCTCAATGCGCAGGGTTACGGTCGGCGGCGGCGACGACAGGCGGGCCGTGAGGGTGAAGAAGACCCCGGCCAGCGCGGCGATGTCGTCGATCCAGGCCTGGAAGCCCGCGGGATCAAGGTCGTGCGCGGCAAGCAGCCCGGCGATGTCGGTACCGCTGCTGTCGCGGTCGAGCCTAACCTTGTTGCCGGGCAGTGCGCCTGCCCCGAGCTTCTCGACCTCGCGCACAATGGCCGCAGCGGGGAAACGGCGAAGGATCGCGATGCCAGTCTCCGGTTGCAGAATGCCCGTCAATGCGCCCGGATCATCACCGACGCAGACCATCGTGTCCGAGACCTGCGGAACCGATGATCGGTTTCGAGGTGTCAGCCCAAGATCGGCAGCGTACATATTCTTGCTCCTGTAATGGCTTGCTTCTTAACTGATATGTTATAACATTTTGGCGATATGTTATAACATTTTTTGCCTGCCGAAAACCCTGGGGTATGCAATGTGGCCACTCATCATGCGGTGGGTGCAGGCCGACCCTGCTGCCGGCCGCGGCCCATGGAGCAAACGTGCGTATTCCGGGCCAGCGTGACCGGCCATGCCATTTGATCGCAAATCACGTGCCGGCTGGGAAGCCGGCGGTCCCGGGGAGGCCCGCCAAACACGAGCCAGCTGGGAAGCCGACGGTCCCAGTGCGCTGCGCCAAAGCCAGCCTCTACTCTCAGAAGCCTATTCCCAGGGAGTTGCCCAAGTCTTTGACTCGCGCTGCTGCTGATTCAGCGCTGTTCGTCTCATCCATGAATTCACCAGCCTCGGTAGTACCAGCCATTGTTCCAATCCGGCAGCGGATAACTGGCGCCGTGGTCATCCGGCGCTGAGCCCATGGGGGGTTTGTCGGCATGCGTTGGAGGCTCGAATAAGGGGACGGCGGCCTCGAGTTGGGTCCATGGATATTGATTCATAAACAAGCGCCGATCCTGGTCCATTTTCTCCAGCGTTTGTTGGCGCCGGCGGAGGAAGGCTTCCCTGCGCGCTTCTTGTTTTGCCGAGCCTTGGGGATCGATGGCTCGACGGCGCGCCTTGTGCTGGACACGGCGCTGTTGCTGTAAAGCCCGGCGCTGCGCTCTGACTTCCTCCAGCCATCTTGGGACACTGCCGGACGATGGCGTTGGTAGCTCGGGCGAGGCCTCCATGCGTCTTGGTGTCTCTTGCGCGGATACCAACCATGGCAGTGCCAGCATGCACAGCATGACGGCGAGCACGATCGGCGGCGGCACAAAGAACAACGGCCTATTCATTTCAGTCTTCTAGTCTCGATGTTCAGCTCGTCATCGATCTGCATCAAATCCGGCGTGCAGTCGATGCCGGTGGGTAGTTCTCGATCGTTCCGCGCCTGACTGGCCATGGGTCGTCAACGGCTGCTGCGACTACGACTGGAGTTGCCACCCGCACCCGCGGGACGTGTGTCGCGGCTGGTGGAACGGGAGCGTTGCAACTGTTCGGCGAGCGCGTCGGTAATCGACTGGCGATTTGGCGTATTCGATGCGGCGGCGCCTTGGGCAACGCCTTGATCGGCAGATGGATTGTTGCGTTCTCTCCTGTCGATACTCTCTTCGAGCACGCGCCTTTGTGACTCCATCAGCCTTTGTTGCCCAGCGGCACGTGCAGCCTCGGAGGGTCCAGGGGCAATATTGATGGTGTCGATCTGATCGACAGGGGCATTGCGAGGTGGGGATGAAGAATAGGTGACGACGCCATCGGCATCGATACTTTTGTAGACCTTTTGCGCAATGGCCGCCGGGGTGCCGATCGCAAGCAACAGCACTACCAGCGATAATGATTGGCCCATGGACCGAACCAGTTGTGATCTGTTCACTCTGCAAACTCCCGCCGGCAAACCGGCTATGGTCTTTCACAAAAAGATCTTGGAACTGCGTGATTGCAAACAATTGATTTAAAAAGATTATTTTGGGTCTGCATGCCAGAGTCATTTTCTGAGGATCTAGAGCATTCATGGCGCCTTGCCACAGCGTAACATGCAGCCCTTGTTGCACCCTGCCCTGCCAACGGGACGAAAACCGCGCATGGCGGTTTTTTGCGTCCCGGCGACGATCATATACTAAGGTTTAGCATCTTCAGCCAATTTTTGCCCTGGTTCCGCTGCACTCGGACGCCGAAGATAAATCCATCACCCGTGAACATGCGCGGGATGGAACGCGATCGCGGGTTCTTATGGCAGCGGTTTTGCCATGCCGGCCACAGCAGCCGGTATGCTTTAGGCGATTGCCGGGGAGAAACAGACCAACTGACGCCGGATGCTCATTCGCCTTCGCGCAGCGGCAACTCGCCCGTGGTCGCTCCATGGGCGGGTTACCGCAACGTCGATGCCGGACGAGAAGACAAGCCAGGTGGTGTGTTTTTCGACAGAAATCGCCTTAACGCTGCACAAACAGCAATTGCATCGGCAATCCCGTTTCGTCCAATTCGGCCCGCTGCGGCAGGCGGCGCGCGCCGTCGCAAACGGCAGCGGCAGCAGTCAAGGCCAGCACCGTGGCATCGATAATATCGTCGAAGGCCAAGCCGCGGCGCGGATAGCTGCAGGCCAGGATGTCGATCAATTCGATGCTGTTAGGATCGAGCCGACGCAACAGCGCCAGCCGTTCCTGACGGCCGCGCATGGTGCGTTTGTTATATCGCATGGGACGGCTGCCGGCCAATCCCCACAGACAGAGTTCCGGATGTGCTTCGAGTAACCGGCTGCGCAATGGTTGTTTCGCTGCCAGCAATTGGTCCAACTCGCGGATCTTGGGTGCGATGTTCCAGGTCTGCTTGGACAACGCAACGCCGGTGTGGGCACGATTGAGCGCGCAAGCCTGGGCATAGTCCGAGGCTTCCAGCGCGGGCCGGCAGGGCGGTCGAAAGACGCTGCTAGCGCGTGGGCGACCGAGTAGAGCGCGCGCTTCGTGATCGCAGCGACGTTCGTCCGCGCCGCGCTGCAGCAAGCCGATGGGCATGTCGATCAGGGCTAGGTCGACCTGTTCCAGGCATTGGATTTGTTGCAATTGCTCGACCACGCCGCCCTGCCAGCTGCCATACAACAGACCGCACCAGACCCAGCCGCTTCGGCAGCCGTCGATGCCGATGCATGCGCGGGGCCTGCCGTGATCGGCGATCGGAAGCATCTGATCGGCAGTCACCCTGGCTCCTGGATGTGGCCGGAGTGCCGTGTATTCAGCACGGCTTCGGCAACCTGATTGCCGCTGGCGAACGCCCAATGGATGGACGGCGGTGCCGCAAATTCACCGCAGACCCAGAGCCAGTCCTGTATTTGCAATGCTTGCGACGGGGCAACCACCGGCGTTGCCTGCACCGGCAAGGCCGCCGGTAATTGCACCACCGCGAGCCGCTGCCAACTGTGCACGACCTCACCATACCAGGTGCCGAGTTGAGCACGTACTGCGGCCTCCAGCACATCTGGATGCTGTTCGGCACCGAATACATTAACACTGATCAGGGCTTGGTGAGATGGTGCATAAGCGGCGGACAGGTTACTTGGGCAGAGCAGGCTATTTACCGGACCTTGGCCACTGCCATCAAGCACCAGGTAAGGGCCATCGAAAGGCGGCTCGGGCGCGGCGAAGTACAGGCAGGTGGTACCGCGCACAGGTCGCGGCTGTTTGCCGAGCAGGCGCGCTGCCTCCGCACCCTCGGTGGCAATAATAATAGTCTGTGCCGACAACCGTTCGCCCTGGTCGAGCAGCACCTGGCGCTCCAACAGCCGCTGGACACGGCAACCGTATTGAATGCTGTCCGGTGCCAATCGGGCGGCCAGTTGTTCCGGGATACATCGCATACCGCCCGCGGGTAATGCGGTATCCCCAAGCGCAAAGGCACGGAACACGAATTCGAACGCGCGACTGGAAACCGACAGCTCTGGCTCGAAGAAAACGCCGGCGAAGAATGGCTTGAAAAACCGCTCGATAATGCGCTCGGAAAAACCGAACCGCGCCAGGTATTCCAGCGCCGAAGACTCTGGACGCGCGTAGAGGGCTTCGAGGTCACCCTCGAGTGCGTGATGACGCAGCCTGAGCAGGCGCAATTTATCGCCGAAACTGCCCACCGGAGAGCGGATCATCTCCAGCAGTTGCAATGGTCGCCGCCAGATGTCGCTGACGCGATGGAAATCGTCACCGATGCGCACCAGGGCACCGGGGTAAAAAGGACGCAGATCCAGCGTCCGATAATCGAGCATCCGGCGCGCCTCCGGGTACCAGGTCTGCAACACCTGGAAACCTCGGTCAAGCAGGAAGCCATCGCGCTCGTCGGTGGCGATACGCCCGCCAGGGTGCGGTGCCGCCTCGATGATCCGCGGGCGCAGCCCACCTTGTTGCAGACGCAGCGCGCAGGCTAACCCGGATAGGCCGGCGCCGATAATGATGACGTCCGAATGCAAGGTTGTTTTCCTCGATAGTTAGGGGCGACCTGGAATAACCGATGACCGCGTTAGGCTAGTTGCTGCCGCAATGCGGCTGCCTGCTTACGAATCGAAACCAGCTTTTCCGATGGCAGGCGTTGCAGGTTGCGCCACATCAACGCGCTGCGTGGATGCTTGGCAAATCGCTGCTGATGCCGATCCAAGAAGTCCCAGAACAGAGTCGTGAATGGGCATGCGGATTCGCCCGTGGCTTGTTTCGGATCGTATCGGCATTGGCTGCAATGATTGCTCATACGCTGAATATAGGCACCGCTGGCAGCGTAGGGTTTGCTGGCAAGCAGGCCGCCGTCGGCGAACTGGCTCATGCCGATCGTATTGGGTGCCTCGACCCATTCCACGGCATCGACGAACATGGCCAGATACCAGGTATGTATCTGCACGGGTTCAACGCCGAGCAGCAGCGCGAACAATCCGGTGACCATCAGGCGCTGAATATGATGGCCGTAGCCATACTCCAGCACCTGGCCGATGGCGGCTTGCAGACAAGCGTAGTCAGTCTCGGCGGTCCAGTAGAAGTCGGGTAATGGTTGCTGGGCTTGCAGCAGGTTATGCTCCAGATAGCCTGGCATGTTGCGCCAGTAGATGCCACGCACGTATTCACGCCAGCCGAGGATCTGGCGTATGAAGCCTTCCACTGATGCCATCGGTGCTTGGCCTTGCTGATGGGCATTCAGCGCGGCGTCAACCGCCTGCCGCGGATGTAACAGCTTGAGGTTCAGCGCGGCTGATAGTCGTGCGTGGTATAGATAGGGCTCACCGCTCCACAGGGCATCCTGATAGGGTCCGAAATCGGATAGCCGATGCGCGATGAAATCCTCCAACGCTGCTTGTGCCTGCTCTGCGCTGAGCGGCCAATCGAAATGTTGCAGTTGGCCGGGCGCGGCTGGAAAGTGCCGTTCCACTAATTGCATGACATCGCGGGTGATGGCGTTCGGCTCGAAGCCGAGCGGCGGGCGTATCGTACCGGGACCACGTTTGCCGAAATTCTTGCGATTGTGCTTGTCGAAGTTCCAGGTGCCGCCGGTGGGTTTGCCGCCATCCATCAGGATGTCGTCACGTTTCCTGATCCAGCGGTAGAAGTGTTCCAAACGCAGCTCCTTGCGACCTTCTGCCCAGTGCGCAAACTCATCTGTCGAGCATAGGAAATGATCGTCTTCCAGACAATGCAATGCGACACCGGCACTTACGCAGGTCGAGCGCAATGCACTTAGTACACGGTACTCGCCGGGCTGCGTCATACACACCTGCTGCGGCTTCAGATTCGCTAGGTCAGCACTCAACGCGGCATCCAGGGTTGGATGGTCGTGCGCTTCCAGCTCCAAATAGCGCACCCGCAACCCATCTGCCTGCAATTGCTCACGGAAATGCCGCATGGCCGCTAGAAACAGTACCGTACGTGCCTTGTGCGAAGGCACATGCGTGGCCTCGCCCCTGGCCTCGCACATCCAAATCAGGTCGAGTTGCGGGTCAAGATCACGCAGCGCGGGGTTGTCTCGACTGAGTTGATCGCCGAGGACGATCAGCAATCGGCGCAGGGGTATCTTATTCAAATAGGCTCCGTCTTTAGTGATATTGCTCGGTGGTGTAGTGCCCCGGCTGCTGACGTTTGTGCCGACGCATACCATGGGCTTCGAGCCAAGCACGCACATCTTTGATCATTGCCGAGTTGCCGCAGAGCATGAGATGGCTGTCGTCGGCATTAATCTCAGTACCGGCAGCACGCTGTATGCTGCCATCCTGCAGTAGATGAGTGATGCGGCCCTGCAATGCGATTTCGCTGTCATCGCGGGTCAGCGCGCAGATGTAGGTAAAGGTGTCCTCGTGGGCGGCCTGGATTTCAGCCAGAGTCTCGCTGTAGGACAACTCACCGGCGTTGCGCGCTCCGTGCACCAGGATCACACGCTCGAATCGCTCCCAGGGGGCATCCGTCTTGAGCATCGAGAGGTAGACGCCGAGCGCGGTGCCGGTCGCCAGCATCCAGAGGTGCCGGCGTGAGACCACATTATCTAGCGTAAAGATACCGCCGGCTTTATTCGCCACCCAAACGCGATCGCCAACCGATAGATCAGATAGCCTCGGGGTCAGCGGACCTTCCGGAATTTCATTGAAGTAGATCTCGAGCGGTCGTTCGTTTGGCGCGTTAACCAGCGAATAAGGGCGACCAATACGCTCGCCATCCACTTCCAGAGCGACTTTAACGTATTGACCCGCGCTGAAATCCGGCAGCGGCGCGTCGATCTGAAGACTATACAGGGCTTGAGACCAGTGTCGTTTACCGCACACGGTTCCTTCAATCCACTCACTCATCGTTATTGATCCTCATGTTTGTTGTGGCTTTCAAATTTGGTTCCACGGCCGGCGGATTAAAACCCTGAACATAAGCTGTTCACGCCCCGATCTCTTGACGCCGGGGAGCCGGAGCCAATCATTGTGATTACCCTTTTCTCGCTCCATCTTAGCCTATGTCTAGGTTTTGCCCAGAACCCACAGGGGGATAAAGATGAAAAACGCTCTACACCTAATTACATCCATTTTCTTACTTTTCGGAGGTCTCACAATGTCACAAATCGCTTCTGCCGATTGCCCAGCTGCCCTCGATTTCGACAAGCGCCGCCTTGCCGGCGATGAAACGGTAAACCTTTGCGAGGCCTACCGAGGCAAGGTCGTACTTGTTGTGAATACCGCCAGCAAATGCGGCTTTACCGGCCAGTACGAGGGACTCGAAGCCCTGTATGATACCTATAAGGATCAGGGACTGGTTGTGATCGGTTTCCCGTCCAATGATTTCGGCAACCAAGAACCCGGCACCGAAGAGCAGATCAAAGAGTTCTGCCGGCTGACCTATTCGGTGGAATTTCCGATGTTCGAAAAGACCAGTGTCAAAAAAGGCAAGGCCGATCCGATGTTCGAGGTGCTTGCGCAACAATCCGGGGGTACTTACCCAAAATGGAATTTTTACAAGTATCTGATCGGGCGAGATGGCAAGGTCGTTGCCGCCTACAACAGTATGACATCGCCGAAGAGCAGTAGGTTGGTCAAGGCATTGGAAGCCGAGCTGGCCAAGCAACCGGCCTCTTGAGGCAACCCAGCCGTTCAAGTTCGTCTGGAGTGTGCGGACAGCACACTCCGCCTACTCCAAGGCGATTTCTCTCCGGCAATCGCCCAACAGGAGCATCAGCTCGGATCATGATACTCCCCATTTTTCAGACCACAACTCAAGACAGGAGGCAACAGTAAAAGGCAAGGTGAGCCAGGATAGGCTCCATCATATTGTTAATAAACGCTTTTTGTTCATCCCGTTTCGCGTCGTCCAGCTTTCCCGGAACACTTCCTGTTTTTTCGGCTCAGACCCATATCGAGAAGAATGTTGCGCACATGGGTCAGGGTGAATGATAATCCTGTCAGACGCTCGATTTCAGCTGCCGCCTCTTTCAACAGCAGTTCCAAGTTTGAAAAATTTTAATTTTTATTCAGTTGGTTATCGATTCGCCTACAATTTGCATTAAATATCTGATGCATTGAATTAGAAGTTAATTTACCTTTCGAATTTGGAATTGCCACTCTTTCGATGTCCGTAGTGGATGTTCTGAAAAATGTGCAGTGAGCCGCGAGCGGTGTAGATCGAGCTGACTGATAGGGGAGTGAAATTTACATTCTTCAATACCAGGTAGGCCCTTTCCCACAAAGGTGCGAATGGTCACTGTTACAGTATTCGGAGCGGCATCACTGAGCCTAGCGATTCTCTGATATGGTAAACCGTTGTGCTTATGCCAAAGGATCGTCATCCGCTTGCGAACAGATCAGGATGATGATAGCGCTGATACCGAATTTGCCGTACTTCTTCTGTCGAAAACTCACAATGATACACAGGCAGACGAAGTCCTATGTCTATAAGGTTCTGAGCCTAGGTGTTTTGAAGCAGAGTTTAATTAGCATTTTCGCAACCATTGTATTCAACGAGTCAGCCTGGAGCACCTAGGAACGCCATGAGCGCCACCGCGACACCGAGAATCCTGCCATTTGGCGACCAACCCTGCACGCTTGCACTCAACGACTATCTGATCGACTGCTCCCGGGTCTGCGAGCCGCAGAGCGACATCCGTGAGCAGTGGCACGACCGTGGCCTGGTGGTGCTGACTGGCACCGGCATGCGCCACCTCGGCGAACTGCAACGCTGGGCGGAGCTCATCTTCGACGACTTCACCGCCTACGAGGGCGGGTCCGCCCCGCGCTACAAATGGAGCGACAAGGTCTTCGGGCTCGACGATGCGCCGCCGACCATCGATCTGTGTTTTCATAACGAAGGCTGTTACCTGCCGGAGTATCCGCGCTGCTTCGTCATCGGATCGGTGAAAGCACCAGCGGAGGGCGGTTTCACCCTGGTCGCCGACAATAACGCCGCGACCGATCGCCTGCTCGAGACCTCGGTCGGCAAGGCGTTGATGGAAAAGGGGGTTCGGTACGTCCGACGGATGCAGGACAAGTGCGCGACCAACGTCCTCGGCTATAAGTCCTGGCAAGAGACCTTCTACACCAACGATCCCCAAGAGGCCGAGACATCCGTTCGTGCCAAGGGTTGGGACTTCGAGTGGCTGAACGACGGCACACTGCGCACCAGCTACACCGTTGACGCCTACGAATACCATGAGGAGCTGAGTAAACCTCTGTTCTTCGCCGGGCTGGCAAGCCATGCCGCATTCTTCGATCAATGGTCGCCCTACAACGTCTTGGCCGATGAAGAGCGCCCGCTCAACATGACGCTGGGCGACGGTCAGCCCTTCACCAATGCGCAGATCGCCACGATCTATGCTGCCCACAACGCCAACTCCCTTGCCCTCGACTGGCGCCGCGCCGACCTGGCGATGCTGGACAATCTGCGCTGGGTGCATGCGCGCCCTGCGTATCAGCTGCGCGACGGTGAAGAACGCGTGATGGGCGTCACGATGGGGATGATGAAGCCACGCCAGGGTCCGTCGCCCGCGATGGCACGGTGGTAATCGACCATGCGGATCAAGCGCGTCTCGCTCCATCATAAAGTCATGCCAATGATTTGCGGCAAGTTCTCCTGCTCTCTGGAGCCGGGGACCGAGACCGCCGATGTCATCATCACTCGCGTGGAGACCCAATGCGGCCTGGTGGGCTACGGTGAGGCTGGCTCGGTCGGCGGCTACCCGAGCTACGCCGCTGGCGCGCTCGCCAGCAGCGCCGAGTTGATCGATCGCCATCTAATGGACAAGGACCCCTGCAACCTCAACGACATTCAGTATACGATGTCGCTGATCGACGGCCACGGTCCGATCAAGGCCGGATTCGACATGGCATGCTGGGACATCCTCGGCAAGTCGGCCAGCAAGCCGCTCTACGATCTGATCGGTGGTAAGCTGCGTGATCGAGTGCCCATCTACCGCTCGATTCCGACGATCGACCCAGGTGACATGGTCGAGTCGGTCAACGATTGGCGCCGCGACGGCTACCGGATGTTCCAGCTGCGGGTGGGCCACGGTGACATCCAGGCCGACCTGCAGCGAATCTCTCGCGTCATCTCCGAGCGCAGAGAAGGCGAAGAGTTCACCGTCGACGTGGCCGGCCACTGGCGACGTGACGAGGCGCTCTATGTGCTGAGCGCCGTCGAGGACCTGGACTTCACCGTCGAGCAACCCTGCTGGACGTTCGAGGACTGTATCTCGATCCGCCAACGCACTGGTTTTCCGCTGAAGCTGGACAATAGCCTGAACGGGGTACCGGACGTGCTGCGCGCCTACGCCGAGCGTGCCTGCGAGAGTGTGGTGATCCAAGTCAACAAGTACGCGGGCGTCACCCAGGCGCGCCTCGCCCGCGACATCGCCGCCGCCGCCGGGATGGGGATCACCTACGCCACCCAATGGGGTACGGAGATCACCGGCTCGGTGCTGGTTCACCTAGCCCTAACGACGCCGCCGAACCGCTTCATTAGCACCCTCGACATCCACAATTATTCGAGCCTGAGCGTGACCACCAACGACCCGATCGTGGTCGACAACGGTGCGATGTGGATGCGGAGCGACGCTCCCGGCCTCGGTGTCGAGGTGGACGACGAGCGCTTGGGCGACCCGGATCGAGTGATCGAGCGATGAACAGAGCCATCACTGAACGGCGCTCGGGACTGAACCGGTGCCCCTAATCGGCGTGATCCTGGTCGGGGCCAGTGGGTTGCTGCTCGGTGGCATGTGGTCGAAGCGCGGTCGCGGGCGGACATTGAGGAGACTCGTCGCGACTCGGGTCCGAGGTAACCGCTCGATGACGACGCCCGAGGAGTCGCAAGCGGCAACCCAGCAGCGCGTCGCTGCCGGTGCCGCGGCGATCATCGGCGTTGGCACGCTGGGGCCACACATGCTGCTGTTCGCAGGTCTGCCGCTCTTGTTCATCAACTATCTCTTTATGATGCGCAAGATCTGGCGCTCCTTCCAGAACAAGAGCAACCGGGCGGTTGCGGCCCTGGACGCCTTATCCCTCAGCCTCGCGATACTGATGGGATACTTCCTCACGGCAGCCCTGCTGTTCACCGCTTACTTCACCGCCAGCCGCCTCGTCGCTCGCACCGAACGCGAGGCTCACATCGACTTCACGCGGATCTTCGGCGAGCTCGGCGACTCCGTCTGGATCCTCCGCGACGGTGTCGAGGTCGAAATCCCCCTGGATCGACTCGAGGCTGGTGAGACGATCGTCGTCCACGCCGGCGAGATGATACCGGTCGATGGGCTGGTGCTGGCCGGCGAAGGCCTCGTCGATCAGCACCTGCTGACTGGCGAGTCCCAACCGGCAGAGAAGGGCGTCGACGAGCCGGTGCTCACCTCCACCCTCCTGATCTCCGGGCGTCTCGAAATCCTTGTAGAGAGACAGGGGGAAGAGACCCTGACCGGGCGCATCGCACAGACACTCGAGCACGCTGCGACCTTCAAACACAAAGTACAGTCACGGGGTGAGCGACTCGTCGAGAAAGGGGCGATCGTGACCATCGCCGTCTCCGCGGTCGCCCTTCCGGTCTTAGGGCTCAGCAAGGCGGTCGCCCTGAGCTACAGCGGCTTCGGCTACCAGATGCGGATGGCCGCTCCGCTGATGGTACTCAACTATCTGCGCATTGCCTCTCGCAGCGGAATCCTGGTGAAGGATGGCCGCGCATTGGACCTACTCAGCCGGATCGACACCGTCGTCTTCGACAAGACGGGTACACTGACCGAAGAGGTTCCGACCGTCGGCCGTATCGCCGCCGCCGAGGGCTATGAGGAGGACGACGTGCTGCGTCTTGCGGCAAGCGCCGAGCAACGTCAGACCCACCCCATCGCCCGAGCCATCTGCCATCAAGCCGAGGTCCGTGAACTTACCCTGTTCGAGGCCGTCGAAACCGACTACGCGGTCGGACACGGCCTGTGCGTAACACTCCTCGACCCATCGACAAGGGCCAGACGTACTATCCTCATCGGCAGTCGCCGCTTCATCGACGGTAAAGGTATCGCGCTACCGGACGCCATCGATCGCCTACAGGTCATTGCTGGAGAGAAAGGCTTCTCCATGGTCTATGTCGCCGACGATGGTGGGGCGTTGGTCGGTGCCCTGGAGCTCTGCCCGACTCTACGCCCAGAGGCGCGCGACACGATTGCAGCACTCGAGGACCTCGGGATCGAGACCTCTATCCTGTCTGGCGATCAAGAGCGACCCACCCGACACCTTGCCGAGTCGCTCGGCATCGATAGCTACTTCGCCGAGACCCTCCCGGACGGTAAAGCACAACGGATTCGAGCGCTCCAACATCAGGGGCGCCGAGTCTGCTTTGTCGGTGACGGCATCAACGACTCGGTGGCCTTGCAGCAAGCAGACGTTGCAGTCTCACTGCACGGCGCTGCCACCATCGCCCAGGACACGGCCGCGATCCTGTTGCTGACCCCGAATCTTGCGCACCTTCCGCGGCTGATGCGCATGGGTCGGCAGCTGGCGCGGCAGATGGACCTCAGCGAGAACATGAACAACGTCTTCGGCTTTGCCTGCGTCTGTGGGGTTCTATTCCTCGGAATGGGTCCCAGCGGAGCCATCGTGCTCTACTCGGGCGGCCTGCTGAGCAGCCTCGCCAACTCAATGTCACCCCTGCTCACTGAGCGCCGTGCGATCACAGGTCCAGGCACGACTTCTTGATCGCCGCCTAGCCACGAGGAGCTTCCGATGCGTATCACTCGAGTCTCTCTCTATCACAAGCACCTGCCCATGCTGTGCTCCTCATTCACCTGCTCCCTCGAGCCCGGGGTCAACAGCGCCGACGTGGTCATCGTCCGCGTCGAGACAGACCGTGGGCTCACCGGGTATGGCGAGGCCGGGGCAGTCGGCGGCTATCCCAACTATGCTGCCGGTATCCTCGCCGGCAGTGCGGAGCTGATCCGCCGTCACCTGATCCATACGGATCCGCGCGACATCAATGCAGTCGCCGGGCTGATGTCTCTGATTGAAGGGCACGGCTCCATCAAGTCGGCCTTCGACATCGCCTGCTGGGACATCCTCGGGCAGTACATCGGACAGCCGCTGTACGTGCTCCTGGGAGGCAAGCTGCGCGACTCGGTCCCGGTCTACCGCGGACTGCCGCTCAAGGCGCCCGACGAGATGGGCCGTGAAGCGGAGGCCTGGCGCACCGAGGGCTACCGCACCTTCTTGATGAAGGTCGGCTGCGGCGACCTCGCTGAAGATGTCGCTTGCATCGAGGCGGTGATGGAGAAGCGCCGACCCGGCGAGCACTATACCGTCGATGCGTCGGGGCGCTGGCGGCCGGAAGAGGCGATCCGGGTTCTCAAGGCGGTGAAGCACCTCGACTTCGTGCTCGAGCAGCCGTGCTGGGAGTACCGCGAATGCCTTGCGGTCCGCGAGCGAACCGGACGCGCGATGAAGCTGGACAACATCATCACCAATGTAGGCATGGTGCTGCGCGCCCAGGCCGAACGCTCCTGTGAGTTGATGACGCTGAAGATCGACAAGCTCGGTGGCCTCAGCCAAGGTCGGATCTGCCGCGACATCACCTCGGCCGCCGGTATCGCGGTGACCCTAGAGGCGCAGTGGGGGACCGAGATCATGGGGGCCGCAGTGACCCACCTCGCATTGACGACCCAACCCAATCGCTTGATTGCCGCATCGGATCTACACACCTACTCGTCCCTGAGCACTGCAAAGGGTCAGCCGATCTTTATCGAAGACGGCATGATGGGCATGGCAAGCCACCTCCCCGGGCTAGGTTTGGAAGTGGATCTAGAATCGCTCGGCGAGCCCGTTCAGGTCATCGCCGCTTGAGTTCTTTCCGAGCCACCGATACACGACACCATGTCCTTCGGGCCAACCTCCAGATGCCGAGATCGACTCGGCGCGGACGAATCGCCAACGAGATCACCTCATACGCGTCAGTCAGGTCACCCTGTATCGCAAGCGCATCCCGATGTGCTGCGGTGCCACCTGCTTATCCGACCCATCCCAGGACCAGGCCGAGGTGGTGATTACACGGGTCGATCATATGATTTCCAGATTACCGCCATTTGTGTGCACCATCTTTTCATCTTCATTACTCATAAAGTGTACGAGGTTCCAAGACCTCTATCTTGCAGGGTGAAATTCCCTGCTCCACCAATTGTCCTTTCAGGTGGATAGACTGGGGGCGGGTCGCAGCAGTAATGCGGCGGCTGAACTTGCCCCGACAATGTGCCGAGAAGGCCCGGAAATGCAGCGACCAAGGTGAAGAATGAGGCACCGGCAAGGGCGAAAGCCGCCGGCAACAGATTTCCACGCACCTACCCGGATTTGACACCAATACCTAAAATGTCTTTGTGAATCAATATTTTGAGATATCTTAATAGTAAATATTCAGCCAAGCCCTCCGTTCAGCCAGAAAGTATGGGACACAGGAGAAGATTTCCTGTATAAACTGGACCATACAAACCGCGATACAATCCAAGTCGACGGCAGCCGAGGCACAGCGTGCGGACATTTGCTCCGAGGCGAAACCACCGTGCCCGCTCTCGCAGCAATGGGTCAGGATCACGAAACAGGAGCACATTGATCTCACCGCCCGGGCAAGCGACTGGGAAGCGCAGCATGCACGGGCAAGAGCCGAGATCGACAAGCTGCGTCAAGAGGTGGCGCTCGAGGATGCCAAGATCAAAGACCTTCAGAACCGGTTGTTCGGGAAGAAGAGCGAGAAGCAGCGCGCGCCGAGATCGGAACGGAGCGACCAAGGCGACCGCCCGTCCAAGCGCAAGCGCGGCCAGCAGTCCGGCAGTTCAGGGCACGGTCGCACCAAGCGCCCGGATCTCCCCATCGTTGCCGATGAGCACGATCTGGATGACGATCAAAAGCGCTGCTCGACCTGTGGCTTGCCGCATCGTCCCAACCCGGCACTGGAGGAGTACAGCGACGTCATCGAGGTCGAGGTCGAGGTCGAGGCGCACGTGCGCCGCATCCGACGCCGGGCCTATACCCGCAACCCCGGCTGCACCTGCGAGGACACCCCGGCCATCCTCAGCGCCGCGCCGCCGGCTCGATCGATTCCGCGCAGCGACTATGCTGTCAGCTTTTGGGTCGAGATCATCCTGCGCCAATACCGCTACGGCCAACCTGTCCACCGCACTCTGCAGGACCTGCGCGACCAGGGGCTGGCGGTCTCGCCCGGCACGGTCGCCGGTGGCCTGCAGGCCATCGCACCCCTGTTCGAGCCCATCGTCGAGGAGCTGTACTGCAAGCAGATGAGCGAGCAGCTCTTCCATCATGACGAGACGCGCTGGGAAGTCTTCGTGGAGCTTCCCGGCAAGGTCGGTACGCGTTGGACTCTGTGGGTGACGCGCTCACCGTCGGTGGTCTTCTACTGCATCGACCCCAGCCGCAGTGCCGCCGTCCCCGGCGCGCATTTTGCCGGGTTGCAGGCGCAGCAGGCCATCATCGTCTGCGATCGCTACAGTGCCTACAAGAAGCTGGCCCGGCTGGCGCTGAACATCCTGCTGGCGTTCTGCTGGGCACCTATGCGCCGCGACTTTCTGGATGCCGGTCGCGCCTTCGCCGAGCTTCAGGAGTGGGCGCTCGAATGGAAGGAGCGCATTGGTATGCGCTACCATCTCAATCAACTGCGCCTCGAGCAGTGGGCTCCCGAGCACCCGATTGGCGAGCAATGCGCTGGCTTTCATCAACACCAAGAGGCGCTGCTGGGGCGGATGCAGGACATGCACGAGGAGGCAACTCGGGTCTTAGCGCAGACGGGTGCGCCTGGCGCCGGTTTGTCCAAGCGTGCACGCACGCAACAGAACAAGGTGCTCTCCAGTCTGCTCGAGCACTGGTCCGGGCTCAGGGTATTCGTCGACCATCCCGAAGTTCCGATAGACCACAAGCGCGGTGAGAACAGCATCCGCACGCCGGTCACCGGGCGCAAGAATGACCACGGATTGGGCAGCATCTGGAGTGCAGAGCTCGCCGCCACGCTGTTCGCCATCCTGCAAACCCTGGTGCTGTGGGGCATCAACCCCCGTCACTGGCTGCTGGACTATCTCACGGCCTGCGCGGAAAACGGCGCCAGCCCGCCGGCGCAGATCGATGCGTTTCTCCCCTGGGCGATGGATGACGCGCGCCGCGTCGACCTCTCGCGTCCCTATGCCTGCCGAGCACCGCCCGCCGAGCTGCTCCCCATCGGCGAGGACACATGAGCCATCGCTACTGTGGGCGCGACTTCCACGCCGACGACATCGCGCTGATCCGCCGGCTCATCGCCGAAGACCCGGCGCGCACCCGTGCCGAACGCTCGCGATTGACCTGCCGAGCGCTGCACTGGCACAAGCCCGACGGCGGACTGAAGGACATGTCCGCTCGGGTGGCCATGCTGCGCATGCACAACGACGGGCTCATCACGCTGCCACCGCCGCGTTGCAAGCGACCCGATCCAACGCTGTCCATCAGCGCGCTCAGCGATCCGGGAGAACCGCTCGACATGCCCGTCGGTGCGCTTGCGCCGCCGCTGTTCCAGCGCGTGCGCACATCAGGGGACTCGCGCCTGTGGAACGAAACCATCCAGCGCTACCACGACCTCGGACACAAGCCCCTGCCCGGCGCACAACTGCGCTACACGGTCTACTCGGCAGGGCAACCCATCGCCCTGCTCGGCTTCGGCGCTGCGGCCTGGATGAGCGCACCGCGCGATCGCTACATCGGCTGGTCGCATGAACAACGTCGCCGACATCTGCACCTGGTCGTCAACAATGCCAGGTTTCTCATCCTGCCCTGGATACAGGTGCACAACCTCGCCTCCATGCTGCTGGCCAAGGCGGCCAAGCTGCTTCCCCGACACTGGCAGGACGTCTACGCATACCGCCCGGTGCTGCTCGAGACCTGCGTCGAAAGATCGCGTTTCCGTGGCACCTGCTAGCACGCCGCCAACTGGCTCCGCCTCGGCCAGACCAAAGGTTGCGGCAAGCTCGGCCCTGCCGGGAAACCCAGTGTGCCAATCAAGGACTTGTGGGTGTACCCCTTGGATCAACGCTTCCGCGAGACGTTGACTCGTTGATTCTTCGAGGAATGGGTAGACCGAATGTTTACTAGTGGAGCGGTACAGAAATCCCGAGGCGGTTCGTTGTCGTTGTCGTTGTCGTTGTCGTAATCGTAGTCGTTATCGAGCATTCGGCTAAGACGATTATGACAACGACAACGACAACGATAACGACCGGAGACTGTCTTGGAACATCTGCACCGAGGCACTAGAGATCTTTTTCAAGATCCTGAAAAGCAGCTGTAAAATCGAGGAGCTACAGCTCGAGCGCCGCGCGCGTCTCGAGCCAGCGATCGCCCTGTACATGATCATTGCCTGGCGGGTACTGAGGCTGACCCAACTCGGGCGCACCTGCCCCGAGCTGCCCTGCGACGGCGCCGAATGGAAAGCCGTCTACCTCGTCACCCAACGTGAGACTCCGCCCGAGCAGCCCCCGTCGCTCGACGCCATGGTACGCATGGTCGCCTCGGGATATCACAATGCAGGATGCGCACCGGATGTCCGCCCCGTCGCTCGACGCCATGGTACGCATGGTCGCCTCCCTGGGCGGCTTCCTCGGTCGCAAGCACGACGGCTTCCCCGGGCCGAAGACCCTGTGGATCGGCCTTCAGCGGGCCGCGGACTTCGCCCTCGCACTCGAGGCTCACCGCGCCGTCGATGGGACTTATGGGTAAAGCCATGTCATCATGCTGCCCTGAAAAACTGTCTTAGGAACAATTCAGAAATAACGTGAACATGTCAACTCGTTCTTGTTATCGTTGTCGTTGTCGTTGTCGTTGTCGTTGTCGTAATCGAATACAAAATGCAATTTGGACATGAGCAACTCGGTGTTCTTAGGGTGTCGATCCAGTACGTGGCTTGGGCGTACAAGGTGGCCAAGCGTCTGAACGGCATCGATCGCCATGCTCGGGACCAGTTGGCTGCGCGCCTCGCAGTCGATTCCTCTGACTATCGCCGAAGGCAACGGCAAGGGAACCAATGCTGATCGGCGCCGCTATGTCGAGATTGCGCGTGGTTCGGCGTTGGCATGCGCATCGATTCTGGACTGCCTGAAAGCCTGTGAAGTGCTGACTGTTGCTCAAGACAAGCAAGGCAAGACGATATTGATTCGGATCGTCTCCATGCGCACACAACTCGGGCGGAGAGATCACGAGATTCGAGAGACTTCTGTGTTCTATGGCGATGACGATTACGACAACGACAACGACAACGAAAGCAACGACAGCGGCAGCGAATCCTAGTCGCGCTATGGCGTTGTTTAACTTGTTAGTGAACCGTTACTTATGATAGATAGAATTTGCGTTTTTGCTCGACCTGTTTCTCTGCGGGCGGGATGCCTCTGAGTAAAGGCAAGCGTTCATCACATTGCAAATAATTCGCCAGACGCGCCAAACCCAGCTTGATCTGATGCGGGTGACAAGCGAAATTCAAACGCAGGAAGCTGTTGTCGTGGTTTTGAAAATCGACTCCCGGGGTCGAACCCAGTGCGTGAAATCGCGCCAGTTCATGCGATACCTGCATGCCGTTCAGATTCGCTTCGGATACATCCACCAGGGCAAAGAAACCGGCCTGGGGATGGGAACGCAGGCGCAAACCAAAATGTGCGGCTGTTTGTTCAAAGGTAATCCAGTTGCCTTGCAGCATCTGCTGGTGCCTGCCAACCAGTTCATCCCAATGCCGTAGCAGTTTCTCCGCCAGTATCTGGCTAGGCAGGCTTGTACACATATTAAGGACCGCTTTGACATTAGTCATTAGCTGCGTTCGTTCTTTCGGCACGATCAGATAGCCAATCCGAAAGCCGGGGATGGATAAGGATTTGGACAGACTGCCAACGATCATGTGCCGGTCGGTATGGTGGATCGCGCTTGGGATGATCTCTTTGCCAAGGGGCAGCGGCTGATAGACCTCGTCGAAGACCGCGGGCACGCCGAGTCCGGCAAGCGCATCCAGTGCATCGGCATCCGAGTAGGTCCCGTGCGGATTCCCTGGGGAGTTGATCAGCAGTGCTCGGCTGTGGCGTGAGAGCCGAGCCGGCAGCCGTTCGACGTCGATGCGCCCGGCCTCGGTCACTGGAGCTAGGCGTACTCGGGCATTGAATATCCGTGCCAGAACACGGTAGGCAGGATAACAGGACTCGGGCAGTACCAACTCGTCGCCCGCCTCCAGTAACATGGCCATGGCGATGGTCAATGCGCCGGATGCGCCGTCGGTGATGCAGACCCGCTCCGGCGACAGATCGTAGTCCAGCGTTTCCTGATAATAGCGGGCGATGGCCCGGCGCAGGCTGTTCAATCCATTGATGTCGCCATAGCCCACATGAGCCTGGAGGTGGGCTCGGCTCAGGTCGACCTGCACATGGTCGAAGGGATTGAAGGACGAGACGCCCTTGCCGAAGTCGATCGGCTCCAGGTGACGATGATCGGTACCCCTGAGGACGGCCGCGACCTCGTCCATGGCCAATGATGGATACTCGGGTTGTCGGGTAAACATGATGGGTCTCGATCCTGCATCGCGCGGTCTGGCTGTTGTCGTTGGGCATCGGCGCGCTTGTGCCTTGCCCCTGCGGTTTTCGGCGCGCACACGAAGGCGCAATGGCGCAAGCAGGATATGACCCAGGTGCCTCGGTACTCATGCAAGCACCCTTCGAGGATTGATTCGGGGTTCTGCGGCCGCCGGCGCTCAAGCGCATCGCCGATGAGGTTCCGAGACCGCGGGGCTGCCGGCGGCAATCTCTGCAGCAGTTGCACCAAGGGCCGCTTGTGCCGAGTCCAGAGTTTTATACGTACGCCGTGGAAGCGCCTCCAGCAGCCCTGTCAGTCGGTCCGGATAGAGGTCGGTCAGATCTTTCGCCCAAATCGGGTCTAGATTTCTATTCGCCAGTGCTCGGTAGAGCGCCCGGTCGTCGCCGGGAGCATGCCGCAATGACAATTCACGCGCGCAAAAGGCCTGGGTGTGAATCTCGACGGCATCATCAGCGAGGCCGGCGGCGGCCAACAGGCCAGCGAAAGGGGTGTTGCCGCCGGCCAATCCGAAGCCATCGAGACTGACGTCGACCAGTTCACAGCCGTGGTCGAAGGCGACGCGGGAGTTTTCGATGGCATTGCCGCGGGTATCATGGGCATGAAAGCCGAGTGACTGATGGCAGTGTCTCCGGGCCAGATCGATCAACGGACCGACCTCACGCGGGGCTAGGGCACCGCGAGAGTCGGCGAAGTACAGGTAATCGACGGCACTGGATCGATCGACTCGCTGGACCAGGTTTGCGATCTCGTCATGGCGATAGGACGAGATACTGATCAGGTTGATGCTGACCGCGGGAGGGCAGAGTATCTGGTGGATGGCATCAGCAATCTGCAGGGCGTGATCAAGCACCTCGGTGGTGCAGGTGAGACGCACCATCGAGAGTATGTCGAGCCTGCCGTCGATAGCCGCGCGCCAGTCAGGATCTGCCGGATTGAGCATGGCCACGAGACGCATTTGCGGATGCGTGTCGGCGAGCTGTCGCAGAAAATTCGTCGGGCAGCCATTGACTGCCGAGGTAGCGTCTGCCGGGGCACGCAGAAAGCCGATCTCGGCATGTCGAATAGCATACCGCATCAGATGATCCAGCACGGCACCGACCTCTGCGTCGGTGAACCGCCATTGATTCAGATAGCCCCCGTCGCGCAATGTGACATCGAGGATATTGTCTGCGGCCATGGCGCGGGGGATCGAACTATTACCAATAGATGACACCGGCGTGCGCGGATCCTGAGCATGTTGAGGCATCGGAAGAATCGTAGACTCGTGGTAAGGTTGAATGATCGAATGGTAACCGTTCAGAGACCCGGTACCGGAGCCGGCAGCGCCTCGGCGCAGGCCTAGCAGGTCTCGAGACGGTGCGGGATCGTCTGGTGGACCTTGAACAGCAGGGGGCGTCCGAATCCGGGTGCGCCGGGTTGCTTGCCGGGCTTGCGCTTGGGCGTCTCGGGCTTGGCGGCCCTGCCCTCGGGAACCCGGGCCTGTGACGAGTCGGATGACGTCTCCGGGGACGTGTCGGCCTCATCCGGCCGATCGGCATTCTGAGCCGAAGCGCCTACCTCGACATCGCCGGCGTCGCTCGGCTCCTCGTTGCTCGCCGACGGGCACTCGCAGGGGGCTCGGCAGCTGGGCGGCCGAGAGCTGTTGATCGGATTCTGTCGCAGCCGTTCGCGCGCCTCCTCGAGGTCCGCCAGCAGCCGCAGCGACAGCCCGCACAACTGTCCTTCGTCCAAGCTCTGGAAGTAGGCTGCATCGAGCTGCCTGAGACTATGGTCACTCAGGTGCATTGGTCAGTGGATGGCCTCACCGGGCGGCTGATATGCGATTATCCTATGCCGGTCGGGGAGCGGCAGTCAAGGGAGTCTCTGAACGCTTCATATCGAAGTGAATAAGGCAATAAGGTCGGAGAAACGCCTGGCTCGGAAGATCGATCGTTATATGAAACGCAAAGACATCATTCGGTTGCCGGGTCAAGCAAACGACGATATGGCAATCAATTTGTCCATGCTAACCGTTTCTCGAATTGCCAGAATCGCTGACGTTCGCCGGTGAGCTCCGTGTCGCCTTGTGAAGTCGGCTGTGGCAATCCGATTTCTTCGAGAATTCAACGTACGATCCTCATGGTGAATTCGAGCACCTTGAACCCCGATAGCGTTGCTGTCGAGGCTCAGCCTGAATGTGATCTTAGATTAACGTATCACGAGTTTCCATAGTGAGATGAATGCATGGCCTTGATCATAAACCCGTCCAGAGCCGTAGCCCAGTGGAAGCGGCGTCCTCGCCGCGACTGGGCGCCCGTCGTCCACAGCGGTGGACGGACTTACGATCAAGGCCTGAATGCATCGACCGACCTATCGATAGCAATGTCGAATTCATGATCGATAGCGTAATTCTTGATCGAATCTGTCGGACCTGTCAAGATTCTCGGTGTGTCCAGATTCTTCCGGCCCGAAAAAGCCAAGCAGAGCATGGCTGGGCATCGACCTCGCTCATACCCGAATTCGGTTGCTCGTGCGGTTTCGATTACGACAACGATCGCCCCCACCTCTCACGAACTACACCTTAATGCGCCACGAGCCGTAGATCCATCACCATCCAATGTACCCAACGCGAATCCAGACGATCTCGGTTTTCGATCTGATATTGCCGCTGAGGCGACCGTACTCGGTCTCCGGCGGTCGGGTCCAAGTCGATCGGATGCAAAGCGTCATCGTCCGCATCGATACCGAATGCGGCCTGTCTGGCTGGGGGGAAAGCTGTCCTTTCGGCAGCGCCTATCTGCCAGCATTTGCCGCGGGTATTCACGCCGGCATCGCCGAGCTTGCGCCGCGGCTGTTGGGCGAAGATCCGCTGCACCCGGAACAGCTGAGCCATATCATGGACGGTCAACTGTCTGGCCACGACTACGTCAAATCCGCACTGGACATGGCCTGCTGGGATCTGCTGGGCCAGCACACCGGATTACCGCTGTACGCTTTGCTTGGCGGTCGCTTCAGCAAGGGAGTGGACATGATGGGCGTTTGTCCCAACGATCGGCCCGAGGCGATGGCCGCGGCCATAGACGAGCTGCGCAGCATCGGCTATCGCTGTTTTTCGCCCAAGGTGGGCGGTGACGTCGCCCTCGACATCGCACGCATTCGGGCGATTCTGGACCGGATCGGACCTGGCGAGACGATCGTGATCGACGCCAATCGTGCCTGGCGACCCGATGAAGCGGTCCGTATCATGAATGCCGTGGCAGACGACCCGCGACCCTGCTTCGAGCAGCCCTGCGAGACGCTGGATCAGTGTCTCTCCGTGCGCCGACTGACCCGCCAGCCGATCATTGTCGACGAGGCCGTGCTCAGCTTCGTGGATCTATTGCGTGTACAGAGCGAGCACATCGCCGAGGGCATCAACATCAAGCTGGGTCGGGTCGGTGGGCTGACCAAGGCGCGGCGGATGCGCGATTTCTGTGTCGCCACCGGGATGTGCATGAATATCGAAGAGACCGGTGGAACCCTCATTGCCAGCACCGCGGCCGTACATCTGGCCGTCGCTACGCCGCCACGTTGGCGCCTGGCGACCTCCGACAACACCCGACTGCACGATGTCATTCCGGCATCCGGCGGCTATGTCTTCGAGCAGGGTCAGGGTATTCCGCCGCAGATGCCTGGACTCGGTATTCAGCCTGACTTGCAAATCCTGGGCGCGCCTACGGCCAGATACAGCTGATATGGAAGCCGACGACCGCATTTTCATCCGATCCTCGGACGATCCGGAACAGACCCCAAACCGAGAACCTGCCATGACGCACCACCAGGAACGCTACGACAACTGGGCACCAAACTACAATGACGACGTCGCCGCGCGCTGCTATCAGGCGCCGCGCACGCTGGTTGCGCAACTGATGGACTTGATCGCCAAGGGTAGATTACCGATCGAACCGAATGACCCCGATTTGAAAGCGATCGACCTGGGCTGCGGATCTGGTCTGGTCGGCCAGAACCTGCGCGCGCAGGGCTTCCGGCATATCGACGGGGTCGACCTGTCGCTCGGCATGCTCCAGCAGGCTTACGACAGCGGTGCTTATCGGACCCTGATTCCATGGCAGGATCTAAATGATCCGCTGCCGTTCTTTCTGCACGGACAATACGATCTGACTATCTGCTGTGGTGTCTTCGCGCTGGACTTCGTCGAACCCAAGTCCCTGCGCCTGCTGGCCCAAGTGACCAAGCCCGGTGGCACCCTCATGCTCACCACCAAGACCCATTACCATCGGGACTACGATTTCGACAGCTTTTGCGAGGGCCTGATCGCCACCGGCGAGCTGACGCTGGTGGACTGCCGCAGGGACCAGCCTTATCTCGGCGACGAGGCCGACGGCCATTATTGGGTTTTCCGGGTTTCGAGCGCGGTGGAGGCGGCCTGATATGACCCTGAAATGTCTGTTTCTGAACGACCGCGAGCCCTATCCCGAGGATTGCTTCGACGCCATTCCCGACCTCCAGGTCGCCTGGGCACAGGACCACCGCGGCGGCTTCTCTCTGGAGAGGGCGCTGGCGGCTCACCCGGACACCGAAATCCTGGTGACGACCCTGATGGATTTATGCGCCGAGAACCTAGCGCTGCTGCCTCGGTTGCGGCTGATCGTCACCATCACCACCGGCACCGACTACATCGACAAGGACTATTGCGTCCGCCATGGCATCGTGGTGCGCAATACGCCGGGCTTCACCGGCGCTTCGGTGGCCGAGCATGCGGTGGCTCTGATGCTGGCGGCTGCCAAGCGACTGAAGCCCTATGACGAGGGCGTCCGCCGTGGCGACTTCCAGGTCTTCGAGCACCAGAGCATCGAGCTGGCGGGTCGAACCGCAGGGATCATCGGCCTAGGGACGATCGGCTCTCAGGTGGCGCGGATGCTTTCGGGCTTCGGCCTGCGGGTGCTGTTCTGCAACCGTCGGCCGCGCGCGTCGGATCTGGGCACGCAAGTCAGGTTCGAGCGTTTGCTGACCGACAGCGACATCCTGTTCCTGACATTATCGATGAGCCCCGATGCGCGCCATCTGATCGATGCGCGAACCCTTGCCCAGGTCAAGCCTGGCGCCATCCTCATCAACATCTCCCCGGACGCACTGATCGATGTGGATGCTCTGCACGAGGCCTTGCAGACCGGCCGGCTATCTTATGCGGGACTGGATCTGCACCATCAGGACCGCCGTTTCCTCGACTTGCCCAACTGCATCCTGAGCCCACGCCGTGCTTGGTACACCGAGGAGGCCTTCGAGCGGCGCATCCGCATCTTCACCCAAACCCTGGCCGAGGCCATCGAAATACCATGAAACTCTTGCTGATTCAGGGCGCCAACCTGCGCTCGCTGGGGCAGCGCCAGGGCGGGGACTACGACACCCCGAGCGCCGTGGAGCTGGATGCAACCTTGCGGCGCCATGCAGAGCGTTGGGACTACAGCCTGGAGATCGTCTATACCAGCAGTGAGGGCGAGGCCATCGATACGGTTTATGACCGCGTCGAAGTCGGGATCGACGGCATCCTCGCCAACCCAGGCGGCTTCACCTATCACTCCTTGGCCCTGCGCGACTGCTTGAGCTATGTCGCGCCGCCCTACATCGAGATCCACCTGACCAACATCGACCGCCGCGGCATCCGCTCCGCGCTGTCGTCCGCCGCTGTCGGCGTCGTGCACGGCTTCGGCGTGGATTCCTATCTGATCGGCCTCGAGGCCATGCTGAGGCATCTCCGGCATGCGCGATTTCAGGATCATTGACATTTGCTCCGAGCTCGGCGCCGCGTGCCTCGGCGCCAGCCTGGGGCCGGACGCTATTCGTCTGGCCGCGCGCCAGTCGGGTAGCGACTTCTTCGCTCGCACCCCGGCCGAGCGTCTGCCCGAGCGCAACCGGCTGCTTGCCGATCCGCACATCGAGCCGCTGTCGCAGCATGCAAGGCATCTGCGTTATGTGTTGGAGACCTGCCAGAGCGCCTGCAACCGCGTTGCCGAAGTGCTAGAGGCCGGGGCCTTTCCCATCGTTCTGTCAGCGGACCACTCCTCCGCGGCCGGGGTCATCTCCGGCATCAAGGAGGCTCATCCGGACGAGCGCCTGGGCATCATCTGGATCGATGCTCATAGCGACATGCACAGCCCCTACACGAGCCACTCGGGCAACCTGCATGGCATGCCGCTGGGCGCCGCTCTGGGACTCGACGACCAGGCCCGCCGGCTGATCGGCGCAACGCCGAACCCGCTCTCGGACAAGGAGCGGCGGCAGTGGCAGCAGCTGAAGGAGCTGGGCGGATTGGTGCCCAAGGTCCAGTCCGAAAACCTGGCACTGATCGCCGTGCGCTACTTCAAGCCCGAGCATCGTGCGCTGATCGACCAACTGCCTGTCAGGCTGCACGACGTGGCCGGCATCCGCGCTGGCGGAACTCGGGCCTGCATCGAGGCAGTGCGACAACAGCTTGCCACCTGCGATAGGCTCTATCTGTCGTTCGACGTCGATAGCTTGGACTGCGACACTGTCTCCCGCGGCACCGGCACCCCGGAGCCGGACGGTTTGCAGGTCGACGAGGCGCTGGCGCTGGTAGAAGCCTTCATGGCCGACCCCAGGCTCTGCTGCCTGGAGATCGCCGAGGTCAACCCGCTGCTCGATGACCGCGGCAACGCCATGGCTGAAGCGGCCTGGCGGGTACTCGAAGCAGGCGTCCGCGCCGCGGCGCCTGTTCAACATCGACCCAGACCCACAGGCACTTCAGGGCGCTGCTGACCGCCCTCTTGCGCAGCATCCCGGCCCGCGGCCTCGGCAGGAGCGCCCCTGAGAACCGGGTGGCCTAAATCGACAGCGCCACCCTCGAGCGCGACGGCATTCATCTGCCCTACACGGAGATCATGGCCCATGCCGAGCAGCTCGTCTATCGCTCCACGGCTTGTGTAGACAGTGCCGACGCCGGCGTCTGCGAGCATTGCGGCTGCACCATTCCCAAGGCGGCCATGGTGGCGAGCAAGACTTGACCCAGTTAGCGCTGGGGGAGCATGCTGGCAGCGGAGAGGACTGGCAGGCGTAAAAGCACCGACATCATATCCGTTTCAGCGTCGCTCCTCGACGCATCATGATCAGAAGACTTCTGGGGGGCTGCCTATTCCGGTGAAGGTGACCGATCATTCCGGGGATCGTGACCGATGTGCCCGAGGACACGCTGGGCGATGCCTACGAATACCTGATCGGCCGCTTCGCCGACGACGGCAGCCACACGGCGCAGGAGTTCTACACCAACCGCACCGTGGTGCATGTGATGACGCAGATGCTCGAGCCCCAAGCTGGCGAGCGCATCTACGACGAGATCGCCCGCGAGCGCGCCTACAGCTTTCTCAGACCCGAGCACCAACAGCGCATCGCGGACACCTACCACGCCTTCGCCGACCAGCCCGGCTTCTGTCGCGTGGCATCACCGACCAGCCCACAGCCCCGGTCGGCCTCGCCCAGCAGGGCCTCGGCTGGCACTTCCTGGCGAGCACGGCGCTGGGCCGCCAGCCGCAGCAGGTCTTTCCGCCGTTCCGCGATCACCCGAACCGGTCTTTCCGCCGTTCCGCGATCACCCGAACCGATACAGCAGGGTTCCTCGAAGAGCAACTACGAAACATGCGAAAGTCGCGAAAAGAGGACACACCCTCCGGCCAGCCCTCTTTTTTCGCGCATTTCGCGCCTTTCGTAGTTCCAAGTCGCGTCTCGCTGGCAGTGCCGCCGCGAACCCATACGACAAGCATCCATCGAAGAGCAACTACGAAACACGCGAAAGCCGCGAAAAAGAAAGCACCCACCCGCAAACCCTCCCTTTTCGCGCCTTTCGCGTATTTCGCGTATTGCGTAGTTCCAAGTCCTGTCTCGCTAGCAGCCGGGGAGTCTAGGTGCTGTGCTGATCGACCTTGCCGGCCGCCACCGGCTAGACTCCAAACATCCAGAGACACCCCTAACGGTGAAGAACCATGCGAACAAGTATCGAGCTTGACGAAGCGCTTGTCGAAGAAGCCCAAACCTATGCCGGCGTTGGAACGATGCACGAGGTTGTTGACCTTGCGCTGAAGGAGTTCGTCGCCATCCGTCGTCGCCGCGACATCGGCGAGCTATTCGGCAAGGTGGAGATCGACCCGGACTACGACTACAAGGCACTGCGTCGGGAGGACTGATGTGTATCTGATCGACACCTCGGTCTGGATCGACAGTCTGCGCGGGACGGACAACGCCCCGGCACGGTGCTTCCGCTCTTTGATCGACAACGACGCCCCTTTCGGCATCACGGGAGTCATCTACCAAGAGGTGCTGCAAGGCGCGCGCACCGACAAGGACTATATCCAGCTGCGGAGTCATCTCGGCTCCCTGACGTTCTACGCTCCGCTCGACCCGCGCACGAGCTTTGCGGCTGCGGCGCAGCTGTACCGACATTGCCGGCAACGGAGCATCACCATCCGTTCTACGATCGATTGCGTGATCGCGCGTATCGCCATCGAGCACGATCTGACCCTGGTCCACAACGACCGGGACTTTGGGCACCTGCAACGGGTGGTGCCGGAACTGAAATGCAACGCGGGGGACGGCTGGGAGGCGCATGAAGCATGAAGACCACCTACCACTGCGACGACGACATCCTAGAGATTCGGATCAGCGACAAGCCGGTGACCCGCGAGGTCTCCCACGGCTGGAATGTCAACATCAGCTACGCGGAGGACGGCAGCGTTGTGGAGATCGTCCTGCTCGAGGCTAAGGGACTGCTAGAGACAAGGACCCATCGCTCGAGGACGATCTCAACGCGCTCGTTGATCCGATCACGCGCGGCAATCCGGAGTCGCCGTTGCGTTGGACATGCAAGAGCGTTCGCAAGTTCGCCGCGGAATTGCGTTCGCGAGGGCACAAGGTTAGCCACAGCCTGGTTGCCGAACTGCTCAGCGATAGGGGGTACAGCCTGCAGGCGAACCGAAAGACGCGCGAGGGGAGTGATCACCCGGACCGAGATGCCCAGTTCGAGTACATCAATGCTCGAGTACAAAGTGCTCTGGCAAAGGGCGAGCCAGCGATTTCAGTGGATACAAAGAAGAAGGAGTTGGTCGGTGACTTCAAGAATGCGGGCCGGGAGTGGCAGCCACGAGGACAGCCCGAAGAGGTTCGCGTCCATGACTTCAAGATCAAAGAACTCGGGCGTGCCGCACCCTACAGCGTCTACGCTATCGGCGAAAACGCCGGTTGGGTCGGTGTTGGAACCGATCACGACACAGCCGAGTTTGCTGTTGCCACGATTCGCAATTGGTGGCGCAGCATGGGAAGCGCGATCTACCCGCGAGCGCGAGGACTCCTAATCACCGCGGACGGCGGTGGCAGCAATGGATCGCGCCTTCGGCCCTGGAAAACCGAACTGTAGCGCTTCGCCGATGAGATCGCCCTGCCGATCACTGTTTGTCACTTTCCGCCGGGAACCAGCAAATGGAACAAGATCGAGCATCGGCTCTTTTCGTTCATCACCCAGAACTGGCCCGGCAAGCCGCTTGTGAGTCACGAGGTGATTGTGAATCTCATTGCGGAAACCAAGACCGATGCTGGCTTACGGATTCATGCGGAACTGGATGCATCAGAGTACCCACTGGGCAGAAAGGTGACCGACGCTGAGCTTGCAAATGTCAACATTCAGCGTCACGACTTCCACGGCGACTGGAACTACAGCATTGCACCGTCTGGAAATGGTACAGTTATTTCTTGACAATCCCTTAGTCATGAACAACGAGCATGGTCGCAGCGCTATCGGAAAGGGCGCCAAGAGCAACACTGACTGGGACAAACTCCGTGTATTGCCAGATTCCGATGTTGTCTTTTCGGAAGATTCTCCGGAGACTTCCTTAGAAGACTGGGCCGACGCGGTGGCTCATAAGGGCTTGCCAGTTCCTCCACGCAAGACACAAATCGCACTTCGGGTCGATACCGACGTTCTGGCGTGGTTCAAGGCCCAAGGAGCTGGATACCAAACCCGGATGAACTCGGTGTTGAAAGCATTTCGTGACGCCCATGTGCATGACACCAAGGCCCAACAATAGCGGCACCTCCGACGCCCGCTTGGTTGCCGTCGCTCTCGCTCCGGCAACCAAGCGGGCGCGGGGTCCGCAAGACGTTAGCTCACCATAGCGGCCACGACTCCGAGCTATGTTCTTCAACTGGGATGCTCGCAAGGCTGCGGCCAACCTGAAGAAGCCCGGGGTCTCCTTCTCCGAGGCTACAGAAGTTTTCGGGGATGATTTGTCGTCGTGCGTTCCTGATCCCGATTATTCGCACGTGGAGGAACAACATCCGCATCATCTCTGCTCGCCGCATGACAACGGCTGAACGCAAAGCCTATGAACGATGACAGAGAACTCCGCCCAGAGTACCCGGCCGACCTGATCAAGGCAGGCGTGCGCGGGAAGTATGCAGCTCGCTACCGCGGAGGTACAAATGTCGTGCCCATCGACCCAGAGTCGAGCGTGCTTTTCCCGGACGCAGACGCGGTGAACAAGGCACTCCGGTGTTACGCAGAAGAACACGAAATGCTGAGCTAACGAGCGCAACAGTGCTTTACGTTGGGCGACTGCGGATGACCGGCAACTATGAAAGTCCTAGAGCACCGCATCTATGGCGAGGCGCCATACCGGTTTCCTTCGTATTTAGCGTGCCGGGAACAGAAGAATATGAGCGCGAACGACCTGCCGCTGGTCCAATAGGGGAAAACCTATTTGGCATTGTGAAGCATTTGCACACCCAAGAAAAAGGGCATCCATTTTCTTCAGGAGAAAAAGGAGAAAAAGGAGAAAAAGGAGAAAAAGGAGAGAAAGGACTTCCACTTTACTTTGCTTTACTTCGCAATCAAAGTGGGCGCAATCAAAGTGGGTGTCCTTTACCAGCACCGTCCTTTACCAGCAATCAAAGTGGGTGTCCTTTACCAGCTGGTGTCCTTTACCAGCTTCTTTACCAGCTTTACTTTACCAGCTTTAGGCGCAATCAAAGTGGGCGCAATCAAAGTGGGTGTCCTTTACCAGCACCGTCCTTTACCAGCAATCAAAGTGGGTGTCCTTTACCAGCTGGTGTCCTTTACCAGCTTCTTTACCAGCTTTACTTTACCAGCTTTAGGCGCAATCAAAGTGGGCGCAATCAAAGTGGGTGTCCTTTACCAGCTTCTTTTACCAGCTTCTTTTACCAGCTTCTTTTACCAGCTTCTTCTCCCGCATCCGCAGCTATCTCTCGACCTGCGCGAAGAATGGGGTCTCTTCTGCAGAGGCCCTGCGCCTCCTGTTCGAGGGCCGATGGTAGGGTGTTCAATTTGGCCTTCTTCACGCACTTTTTGCTCCTGCAGATCTGTGTGTGGCGCCTGGATAGACGGAGGGCGTAAGGCGTTGATATATAGCTGAATACAGTTCAGCCGGTGATGCAAGGAAACTGTGTGAGTCGGGCCAAGCCAGGACTGTCCAGATTGAACTACCTAGGCCGATGGCCCGCGTTCATGGGCATGGCGCCTGAATAGTTACTTAAAATGTTCATCTATTCGTTTAGGATGAAGTTTGATTCAGCATAAAGAACGCAGAAAAAAGGATGCATTCACCTTGGCCCCTTTGCGGCCTTGTTCATAACTCCGACCAACTGACGAGCGGGTGCGTGGGGCTTTTCCGTAGAACGTTGATTTTAAATATAAAATACCGGGGAGCTCGAAGTCTTGGCCGAGCTTGTGAACAAGGCCCCCTTTGCGCACTCTGTGTCTCTGCGGTGAATCCTGACATTTTTTAAAGGCAGCACCCCTCTCCAGGAAAGGCGCAGCGCTCGCGTCCGATCCGCTGGCAGCATTTGCCGGGTCGCCCGCAAGCGGGCTCCTACGCCGACCGTCTCCCACGGCTGGTAAATGTCTGCTTGCGGGCGAGGTGCCTTGTGCACCCTGCTTCTCTGCGGTGAATCCTTACATTCTTTGAAGGCAGCCCCCATCAGCATCTTCGGGTTATCGTTGTTGCCGAGCACTCGAATGACCGCTTGTGGCTAGTGCCGTCGACCCGAAGACGCGCAGGCTCCAATCCATCGAATAGCAAGCGGCTCAGCTTTCCGCCGGTGCCAGTAAGGATCTGTAGACCGCAAGCGTGGCAGAGGCCACCCGCTCGCTGCCGAATTCATCTTCCGCCAGCCTTCTGGATTGAATGCCAAAGCGCTGTCTCAGTGCGCGATCACGGATCAGGACATCCAAGGCTTCTGCCAATGCCACGACATCCCGCGCCGGCACCAGCAAGCCGTTGACTCCCGGTTGTACTACCTCGCGACAGCCGGGAACATCGGTTGCGACGATCGGGCGCGCGGCGGCCAGCGCCTCCAGCAGAGACTTGGGCAAACCCTCCCGGTACGACGGCAATACGACGATGTGCGAAGCAGCGAGGACGGCCGCCACATCGGTGCGCGGCCCAAGCCATTCGATAATACCTTCGGCTTGCCAGGCCAACAGCTGCGGTTCGTCGATGGACGCGCGATTGTCAGGATCGATGGGGCCGACCAGCACGATCTGGGCATCGCTGCCGCGTGCCTCGAGCAAGCGCGCAGCGGCAACCAATTCGCCAACACCCTTATCCCACAGCATGCGTGCGATCAACACGACGCGTGGGCGAGTGGGAGGTTCGAGGCTCGGTGCGAACTTGTTCAAATCCACGCCCGCGCCGCGAATCAGCAGTGCGTCGTCAGCGCGCACCAAAGCGCGGCTGATTGCGGCCGCATGGTCATCGCGATTCTCGAACACCACGCGACTGCCTGGCGGATTCAGCAGCGCATGCAGCGACATCGCCAGCAAAGGTCGCAAGACGCGGGCAAGCAGCGAGCCGGATGAATAGATAAAGCCCATGCCGACCGGTGCATTCATCACAGCCCGAATTCCGGCCAGCCGCGCCGCCAGACTGCCATAGAGGATGGGCTTCATCGCGATGTGATGCACAACATCCGGGCGATGTCTGCGATAGATCCGCCATACCTGGAATAACGACCCGAGTTCGCGCAATGGGTTGATACCGCGGCGCGTGACATGCCATTGGATGGGGATCAGTCCAGCGTCGCGGATGCGCTGATGATGGGCGTCCAGATGGGTCAGGACAAACACGTCAAAACCCGCGCTCCGGGCAGCGATCGCCCGGTCAAGAAAATGCGAGACAAAGAACCAGTCGACAGTGATCAGGTAGAGCAGCCTTGGCCGGCGGTCCGGGGTAAACCCATGCGGCGGCATAATCACGGGTCTTGCAGCGCCGCTTGTGCGAGCATGTCGCGCAAGCGCGGCGCGCTGACCTGCAAGGAATAGCTGGCTTCCACGCTCGCGCGTCCGGCCAGGCCGAGTCGATGCCGCAATGCCGTATCCGCCGACAGTGACCTGAATGCCTCCAGCCAATCGCGATCATCTGCTGCCAGGTAACCAACGTCCGGGGTCGCAATGTCGGTGTTGACGCCGACCGGCGATGCAACGACGGGCTTGCCGCAGGCCATGTATTGGATCAGTTTGTATCCGCATTTGCCGCGCTCCCAGGGTCCGTCCGACAACGGCATGATGCCAACATGCAGGGTTCCGAGCAGCGCTGCCTCGGTATCGGAAGACCAGGGATGGAACTCGATGGGAACATCGATCCCGGGAATGTTGCGCGCGCCAATCACCACCAGTCGCAATGGCCGCTCGCGCGCTAGGGCTTGCAACGGCTGCCGCACCAGTTCCAGATAGGTTGCCGTGGTCGGCGAGCCGATCCAGCCGATACGCACCTCTGTCGTACTGGATAAGACTGGCTCTGCCTGGACATTGTATCGGTCGATGTCGAGCACTGTTGGCAGGATGCGAATGTCGCGGGCGCCTCGATCGGCGCAATAGTCGGCCAGATAGCGATTGCCTGGGGTCACCAGGCGTGCCGAGCGAATAAGCGACGCGAATTTGTTACCCAGCAATCGTCGAACCAGTTTGGATGGATGCAAGTCGAAACGATGAAAGACAGCATCGTCATAGTCAAGTACATAGGGGATACGCCAGCGGTGGAGAAAACCCTCAAACCAGGCAGGAAGATAGGGAAACAGTTCTTTTTCGACCCAGACCAGGGAACAGCGATGCGCCGATACCAGGGCACGAATGCGACGCAGATAAGCGATGACTATATCCCAAGCCGAACGCCGATTATGTTCATATAATCCAAGTAGGTAGGCTTGGGAGAAAAACGGACAGGGGAGCAAGTCAAATCCAGCTGCTGTCAGATAGGGAAAGTATTGCAATATGCGCAAACGACTACTGGAACCCATGGGGCCATAGCGCGAAAGCACCAGCAGGCGAATGCTGTCAGTCGCCAATGGCGGCCTTCCATACAGGTGTTGCATGCCAATTGCGGCGGAACGTCCTTGCGTTCGCTTTGATAGCATGAAGTATGCCGTTTCCAGGCAGGATCGGGACAACAGTTCACCGCTACAGCGCGGGCTTTTTCTGTTACTTGTTTTGTGAATTGCTCCGTTTGCGCTGACTTCAGCACCCCTGGTGCGGCGGTCCGATTCCGGTATGTCCGGTATGTCAAGCATTCGCGGCAATGTCTTGCTGTTGGTAGCGCTCCATTACCGAGTCGATTTCGCCAACCATGACGACAGAGCCGCGCTCCATCAGGACCGCAGTCTTGCACATACGACGGATCAAGCCTTCGGAATGAGATGCCAATACGATGATTCCGGCGCGCTCCGTGAACGCGTCCAGACGCTGGTTTGCCTTTTCGAGAAATGCGGCATCGCCGGCGCCGATCCCTTCGTCAAGCAGCAGAATTTCCGGGCTGATGGAGGTCGATACGGCGAATGCCAGCCGCATGCGCATGCCTGCGGAGTAGGTGCGAACCGGAAGATTCAGAAAATCCCCAAGCTCGGTAAAGGCTGCAATATCTTCCATTCGCGAACGCACTTGCTTACGCGTCATGCCCAAGAATAAACCGCGCAGATAGATATTGTCATAGCCAGTTGCCTCGGGGTCCATACCAAGCGAGATGTCAAATAACGGGGCGACCTGACCGTCAACACGGATTTCGCCTCTTTCCGGCTCGTAGAGTCCGGCCAATACCCTGAGCAGGGTCGTCTTGCCAGCGCCATTGTGCCCAACCAAACCGACCCGGTCGCCATGCTCGAAGTACAGGGATACATTCACCAGGGCTTGCACCACCGACGCATACCCCTGGCCATGGCCAATACGACCACCGGTGGTACCAGGCAAGATACGCTTTTTTAAAGAACGAGTGCTGGCGTCATAAATAGGAAAAGCGACTGAAACGTTGTCAAGCCTGATCGATGCCACGCTGATCTCCTACACCCAGTAAGCCAGCCGCCAACGGTAGATCGTATAGAATATGATCGCACATATCCATCCCGTGACAGTAATGACAGCAATGCCGAGAAAAATCTGCGCGGAAGGTACTTGTCCCAACAGCGGAGCCCTGACTAGCTCAATGAAATAGTAGAATGGATTAAGATCAAGGATCAATGCGCGACCGGGTAACATTTCCGGGGTCCAGATCACCGGGGTCAGGAAAAACATGACTTGCACGATACTGGCGACGATTTGCGGAATATCTCGGAAACGAGCACTCAACAATCCCAGGAGTAAGGCTACCCATACGCCATTGAAGAGCAGAATGGCGAGCGCCGGGATCATCAGCAGCATGGGCCAATCCGGGACTTTACCGAACCATAATGCGACCAAGAAATAGATCCATACATTATGCAAAAAAACGATCAGGTTACTCCAGACAATGGTGTAAACGTGAATAGACAACGGTGCGGTCAGTTGCTTGATCAAGCCTTCATTGGCGATGAATGCTCGCGTTCCGTCGAGCACCAAGCTGGAAATCAAACCCCAACAAACGAATCCAGCCGCCAAATAGGGAAGATACTCGCGAAGATCCTGGCCAAAAATTGCCCCATAAAGAAATCCCAGCGCTGCCACCATAATGCCCATGGACAGGGTAAGCCAAAAGGGGCCAATCACGGAACGACGGTAGCGGCCGCGAATATCCTGCAAACCCATGGTGCTCCACAAACCCCTGCGTTGCCATCCAGCATGGATATCGTTTAACGCCTTGGTCAAGTTCTGACGCGTGAGCCCGTGCTTGAGTTGGACTATGAGCCAGAAAGTTGACCCGAAGCGCAAGTTGTGGTCCATGGAAGACTCGGATTTGGTTAACAGTTGGGTTAGCGTAGAATACCTGGTCGAGGCGACAGTTTCCACGCTGACAAATCGACGTTCATCGAGTTGCCGACAGCAGCGTTTCTGGCGCTTGTGGCGACTTGTTTCGCTGTTCTAGTCGCTGTTCTAGTCGCTGTTCTGGGCCGGCACCTTTGCAACGACGACACCTGCGATCCAGCTTGAATACCAGCTGCGATCCAGCCTATCCAGAGTTGGATGGGCCTGTCCACAATTAAAGAGTAAGAGGAGTTTTGCCTTGTTGCATCGTCAAACACATCGGATGTGCCTGAGCCCGATCTCCGCAGTCGTGCAAAGGATCGACGGATATGCATGTGCCGGCCCAGATCCTACGTTTTTGCTGGAACCGGCCGACTCGGCATTCATCGCCGGATGGATATGTTTTCGCTGCCAGTTGTCAGCTCCCGCGGAGCAATTCGATCTGACCCTGATCGCAGAGACCTCGTCCAGCTGGCCCGAAAGCGTCTCGAGGCGACTGCCAAGTCGGGATGCGATCGGTACGGGTTGTCTGCTTCTATTACCGCCGGGAACTCGGATGCTCAGGTTAAGCCTGCCGACCTGCCCGCAACAGTTCCGGATCTGGGATGTCACCATCCAGCAGCGCAGTAAACTCCAGGTTGTCATCAGTATACTCCAGCGCAGATGCCGTCGGCCCTCGGATCTGCTGCATCTCGCCCAACGTGCGAGCTCTATCCTGTGGCGCCGGGGCATTGCCGGACTGCGACAAACCCTGTATTCAGCGACAGGGGCAGCGGAAGACTATGCGACATGGGTGCGACTGTATGACAGCTTCCCGAGCCGGGATCGGGTCATACTGACCGATCGAATGGCGCGCCTGGAATGGCGGCCCAGATTGTTGCTGTTGCTGCTTGCCGACGCAGGCGATCAACGTGCGCTCGAGCAAACGCTGGACAGCCTGGCCAACCAAACCTATGACTCCTGGAAACTGCTGATTTTGCTCCGCACCGCCGATCCTGATTTAGCTTCACTGCTGGCAGATGCAAGCAAGCGAAACCCGAGTATTGTCATATCGCGGCACCAGTCAATAACCGATTGCGGTGCCCAGGAAAAAGCAGTTCTGGCCGAGTCCGATGCCATCGGATTTCTCGACACCGGTGACCAACTGCCGCCGCATGCGCTGCACTCGATCGCCGAGGAGCTGATCGCCCATCCGCGGGCGATCCTCGTCTACAGCGACGAGGATCAGATCACCGCGGATGGCCAGCGGTATGACCCTTGGTTTAAGAGCGACTGGAACCCCGACTTGATGCTTAACGCGGACGCAATCGGCAGGATTGCATTCTTTCGGTCAGCTTTCGTCAACTCCATGGTCGGCGACCAATCCATATTTCAGCCGGATTTAGAGCGCAATCTGGGCCAACGAATTGCAAGCACGATGGATATGGGAGCAGTTAGACACAGACCACAGGTGCTCTATCACCGTGCCGACAGCCTATTCAATACAGACAATCCCAACCTTGGGAATCCTGATCGGCAGCAGGCAAAGGCAGCACAGATACAGCAAAACGGCGTCGATCCGCGCTCGCCACAGCAGGCCATTGGCCGACACGGGGAAGTCATTTTTCCGCTGCCAAATCCGCCGCCGCACATCAGCATCATTATTCCAACCAAGGATGCAGTCGGGTTGCTGCGTGCCTGCGTGCAGTCCGTGCTGACGCGCAGCAACTATCCAAGTTTCGACCTGACAATCGTCAACAATCGCAGTAAGTCCAAAGCGACCTACCGTTACTTTGCCGAGATCACAAAAGACGCTCGCGTATCCCTGCTGGACTATGACGCGCCCTATAATTTCGCCGCCATCAACAATCTCGCGGCTAGTCGCGTGCACGGCGATTTGCTTGTCTTCCTGAACAACGACACAGAAGTGATTTCCGCCAATTGGCTTGGCGAGATGGCCAGACATGCTCTGCGTGCGCAGATCGGCCCGGTCGGCGCCATGCTCTATTACCGAAACAATAGCGTACAACATGCCGGTGTGCTGCTGGGTCGAAACGTTCCAGCGGACCATGCACACAAAGGTCTTCCACGAGGACAAAGCGGCTATCGGGGGCTTGCTGCAAAAATTCAGAATTTTTCAGCGGTGACTGCAGCCTGCATGATGATCCGCCGCGAGGTGTTCGAACTCGCCGGCGGATTCGACGATCAACATTTCGCTGTTGCCTATAATGATGTCGATCTTTGCCTGCGGCTCTGGGAACTCGGATATCGCACCCTATGGACGCCACACGCGGAGCTTTATCATTATGAATCTGCAACCCTGAAAATGCCCTATCGTCGTGCCCGACGAAAGCGCACAGTCGAGGAAGTCAACACCTTTATCGCCCGCTGGCAAGAATGCATCCGTCATGATCCTTTTCATAACCCGAATCTGTCGCGTTTCAGTAACGGGATGACGTTGGCATTTCCGCCAGCTTGCCCGCATCGCTGGCGCGTGATGGAACCCCGGTCCGAGCACCTTGGCGAGTCGGCACGCCACAATTTACACCTGGAAGGAGAAAACGATGTCCGAGACGCCAGCCAATACCACAGTGGACCCGCACGCCGATCCGATTGAAGATCCGATCGAAGACCAGGCGGTCGACCCAGCCAAACTAGAGGACGACAGGACTCGCCTGCGCGAACGGATTCAACGATACGAAAACGAGGTGCGAACACTGCAGAATGCGCTGCAGAGCGAAGGCGAGGCGCGTCGCGTCATTCTAAACTCGCTGTCATGGCGAATGACTGCCCCACTGCGAGCAGTGTCGCTGCGCTGGTGGGGCCTGAGGCGAAAGCTCGCACAATTGCCGGCCCCGAGACGACAACATTAGGTAAAGACCGACGGTGCGCTGAGCAAGCATGCGTTCGAAGCGTTGGCAAACACCCAGTTGCAAGCCTTACTCACCAGTGAGAACCGTTTACTCTTGCCTGATCAGCCAACGCCAGAGGTAAGCATCATATTGGTTCTCTATAACCAGCCTCATCTCACCCTGGCCTGCCTGCGCTCCATCCAAGCCTGCTCCAGCGAGGCGACTCTCGAACTGGTGATCGTGGACAATGCATCCGACTTGGAAACCAAGCAATTGCTCAATCGCTGCGAAGGCGCCAGAGTTCTTTTCAATGATGATAACCTGGGCTTTCTGCGCGCCTGCAATCAAGCCGCAGCTATTGCGCGCGGGAAAAATCTGCTGTTTCTGAACAATGATGCCACATTGCTGCCGGGTTCAATTCAGGCCGCTCTGGACACATTGCATTCGGCCGCAGACGTCGGTGCTGTCGGCGCTAAAATTCTGTTGCTTGACGGATCGCTGCAAGAATCCGGAAGCATTGTCTGGAGCGATGGCTCTTGCGCCGGATATGGCCGCGGCGACCCACCCAACGCACCGCAGCATATGTTTCGACGCAACGTCGATTTTTGCTCCGGCGCTTTTTTGCTAACAGCGCGCGACAGATTCCTCGAGGGCGGCGGTTTTGATGAAGCCTATGCGCCGGCCTACTACGAAGAAGTCGATTATTGCATGCGACTTGCGCAACAAGGGCTACGCACGGTTTATGAGCCGCGCTGCGCAATCCTGCACTATGAGTTTGCCAGTTCGGCCAAAGCGAGCGAGGCCATCAGTTTTCAAATTGAGAACCGAAGGGTGTTTGTGGAGCGCTGGCATGCAACCTTGACCAACCAGCTCGCCCCAGGAGCTGATTCAATGCTGCTTGCCCGTTCGAGCGATCACGCGGCAACTCGCGTTCTTTTCATTGATGATCGTGTACCCCACCCGGGACTGGGTCAGGGCTTTCCCCGAGCAAATAGCATGGTAAGGGTCTTGAACGACATGGGCGCCAAGCTGACGTTCTATCCCATCGATCCCATCGAAGAAACATGGCCATTGATCTACGCTGACCTCCCGCGCACCGTTGAGGTGATGATTGGCCATGGCCGAGAGGGGCTTGACCAGTTTTTTGCGCAGCGCGCGGGTTATTACGATCTCATTATCGTCAGCCGACCGCATAACGCAGGCTTCGTGCGAGAGGCACTTGCCAAGCTTCCAGATGCGGTTCGCGGTGCTTTGATTGCCTACGACGCGGAAGCCCTGTTCGCAATCCGGGAGATACTGAAAAAACAGGTTCTGAATGCAAGCCAAATGCGGCCTGATGAGCAAACTGACTTGATTCGCCGGGAGTTACAGATCGCTGACTTTGCCAACGTCGTGTTGGCAGTCTCCGAGGCCGAGCGGCAGCATTTTCTCGATGGCGGCATCCATGACGTACGCGTACTTGGGCACATGCTAGAGCCCGATCTGGAACCTGCGCGGACCCCCTTTGTAGAACGCAAAAATCTACTCTTCGTTGGTGCAATCACCAGTGACGATGCCCCCAATACGGACGCTATCCTATGGTTTGTCGAACATGTCTGGCCAATACTCAGGTCGCGCTTGGGCGCAGAGGTCCAATTACAGATCGCCGGTATCCTGGGCTCTGCGCGCATCTCTGCACTCGCCCAGGAAGGCGTTGAGCTTCTTGGCTTTGTCGATGATCTCAGACCCCTGTATGCAAAAACCAGGGTTTTTATCGCTCCCCATCGCTATGCCGGCGGCATCCCGTACAAAGTCCATGAGGCAGCCCAACATGGTTTGCCCGCGCTGGTCAGCAGCCTGATTGCCACCCAACTCGGTTGGGAAAACAACGGCGCGGCGATCGTCGCCGCTACCAACAACGCGGCGGATTGCGCCAATGCCTGCGCAGAACTGTACCAAAATCAACGTCTGTGGGAGCAAACCCAGCAGGCGATGCTGTTACAGATACGCAAAGACTGCTCGCCAACCCTGTTTACTGACACATTGGCAAAGCTTCTGGCCGCCGCCCGGGACAAAAGCACCGCATACAGAGCCACACAGGGCACAATCACATCATCTGTTCGCGCGTCTTCCGGCAGGCAAGACAGGAGCCGCGGTATCCACAGTGCGAAATAGTCGAGACCGTGATCTTAAACGATTGCCGGAGAGAAACCTACCAACTGGCGCCGGATTCTCGTTCGCCTTCGCGAAGCGGCAACCCGCTCATAGTCACTCTATGGGCGGGTTGCCGCGACGTCGAGGCCGGACGAGAAGACAAGCCAGGTGGTAGGTTTCTCGACAGAAATCACCTTGTTGGTGCCCGACACTCGACAACCGATCTGCTCGCGACGATCAGTTTGACGGCATCTGCGGTAGATGTAACGCGGACGATGTCAGATAACCGGTCGCGTCAAGAACATCGCATCACCGTAAGAAAAAAATCGGTAACGCTCCGCAACCGCATGCCGATAGGCAGCCATAACCCGATCATAACCAGCAAAAGCCGCAACCAACATCAGCAAGGTCGATTCCGGCAGGTGAAAATTCGTGATCATCGCGTCCACGACACGAAAGCGATAACCGGGCCGGATGAACAATCGGCTGTCTCCGGAGAACGGTGACAGTTCGCCCTGTGCCGCTGCCGTCTCCAGACTGCGCACCGTGGTCGTGCCGACAGCAACGACCCGACCACCTCGGGCGCGAGTTTGCTGCACCTGGCGACAGACCCGCTCGCCCACCTCCAGCCATTCCGCGTGCATACGATGCTGATCAAGATCCTCTACCCGCACTGGCTGAAAAGTGCCGGCACCAACATGCAATGTAACCTGCGCGGTGTCGACACCGATACGCTTGATCGCAGCCAGAGTTTCCAGATCAAAATGCAGTCCTGCCGTGGGCGCGGCCACGGCACCATCCCGGCTGGCATATAGAGTCTGATAGCGCTGCTGGTCGGCGGCATCATCGGGACGTTCGATATAGGGAGGTAAGGGCACATGGCCATGGCGGCGCATCAACTCGCCGAGGTCAGCATCCAGGGAATCCAGCAGGAATAGATCGCCGTCGCGACCCGCCACTTCGATGCGCTCACCACTGGGCAGGAGAAGCAAACCACCTGGTTTGGGCGATTTGCTGGCACGGATCTGCGCCGAAGCCCGTCGCCTTGACAGCAGCCGTTCCAACAACACCTCGGCACGCCCACCAGTTGTCTTGCGTACAAACAGTCTTGCTGGGATCACGCGCGTATTATTGAAAATCAGCAGATCATTCGGACGCAACAGCAAAGGCAGATGGTAAAAAAAGTGATCATTCAGCGCACCATTCGCGCCGTCCAGAAACAGCAAGCGACTTTGGCCACGCTGGCTCAGGGGTCGCTGTGCGATCAGTTCGCGGGGTAATTCAAAGTGAAAATCGGAGCGAAGCATTATCGAAACAGGCACAACCAACACAGATCGAGCACAGACTGACTCAGAAAGATGGGGCTGGTACTTTTACGCAAACGGCGAACGCGCTATCATTGTCCGATCATTGCCGGGGTGGCGGAATTGGTAGACGCAGTGGACTCAAAATCCACCGGTGGTAACACCTTACGAGTTCGAGTCTCGTCCCCGGTACCATTTCTTGCCCTATGGCTTCTGATCTGTCGTGTTCAAGCGGCGATGCAGCCCGAGTACAATCGCAGCAATGCCCGAGCACTCGAACGCGACTGTCAAAAACAGGATCTCACCAGCGCATCTCGAACACGCACGCGTCCGCGCCCATGGCTTGACACTGCACCTCCCGAACTTGTGCACGCCGGCTTACCAGGATACTAAACAGCCGCTCGAATGCCCCTGTGTAAAAGTCGCACAGCGGCACATGGGCAACAGACCCGCGGCAGATCGGACAGTCGGCAATCGTCACGCGCACTGGATATCCTGAATCAAAGCGGAACTGGCCACTGCCAGCAAAGGTCCACGCATGCTTGCCAACTGCGCTCAGCAGAATACGCGCGGCAGGTCTTGGCGGCAGCAACCGCAGCAACACCTGAGCAGGCTTGGGGATACGGTGTGCAAGCAGATAGTCGCCGGTACGCAGGCCAGCATCACGAGAAACGGCGGCGGCCTCCTCCACGCCCAGCTGGTCACGCAATGCGGTTTGTAGGGCAATGACCTCGCGCTCATCAACCATCTCTTGCGGCAGGGCTGTTAGGTAATGAGAAAGACCTGCTGCCATGAAACAGGGATCTGCCGAACCATGCCTGGATACCAATGCCTCAGCGACGCGAATAATTGCATTGGGGCCAATGCGCGCTGGCAATGGCCCTTCGATCTTGCCATGCCCATCCACTTTGATTTTTCCTGCTGATGATGATAGGTGAGATAGTCCGATCGGCTGGTGCTGATCGGCCGGAGGTGGTGGCAAACTCTGCGGTGCTCGCCAGTTGGTCTTTTCGTTCGTCTTTCAGTTTGTTCGGGCGGAATCCCAGCGCGCGTGGTCCCAGTTGAAAAAAGCAGCATGCTCGCTGCACAGACTACGCAGCAGGTGTCGGCCGGATGATGTGATTTTCAGTCCTGTTGCTCCCACTTCCACCAAGCCATCCGCAGCGTAGCTGGCCAGCCGGGCATATTCATCATCAAGGCAGCCGGCAGCAAGTGCAGCCGGCAGCTCGAGATTGCAGATCATGTGCGCGATGGCATCGCGCCTGCGGCGCTCATCAGCACTCACATGGTACCCGCGGATCACAGGAAACTCGCCCCGCTCCAACATCGCCTCCCAATCTTCCAGCGAGCAGTCATTTTGGACGCAGTTGCTGTTGACCTCACCGATCGCTCCGCTGCCAAAGCCCAGCATATGATCGCTGGGATTCGCGGTATAGCCGATGCAATTGCGATGCAGGCGCTTTTCGTCTTGGGCCAAGGACAGCTCGTCGGTATCCAACGCGAAGGTATCCAGGCCGATCCAGGAATAGCCAGAGCCACTGAATGTCTGAACTGCTTGCTCAAAAAGAGCTTGTCGCAATCGTTCCGACGGCAACTGATGCACATCAATTGCATGTTGGTGCGAGCCGGCACTGGTATTACGGGCATAACCAAAACAGGTAACCCGATCTGGAGACAATTCCAATACGCTGTCCAAAGTACGCCCAAAGGTCTGGTCGGTTTGCTGTGGCAAGCCATAAATCAGTTCGAGGCCAATGCTCTCAAAGCCGATTTCTCGCGCCAGCCAGTAAACATCCCGAATCAGATCCGGCGATTGCAAGCGACCGATGGCACGCTGCACGACCGGATCGAGATCCTGGACGCCAAAGGTGATGCGTCGAAAACCAAGGGCATGCAGCAGTTCAAGCTGCCCGGCAGAGGTACGACGCGGATCGCACTCGATCGACTGATCGGTATCGGGCAGGATGCGGAAATGGCGCTCCATCATTTCGGTCAGCCGCGTCAGCTGCGCATCGTTGAGATAGTTCGGCGTGCCGCCGGCAAGCTGCACTTGAAGCACGTCCCGGGTCGCGCCGATACGCTCGGCAACCATCGACATTTCCTGGTCAAGGGCATCCAAATAGCGATCAAGACGCGCGCTATCGTGAGTGATGGTCGTATTGCAACCGCAATAGAGACAACGACCCGCACAGAATGGGATGCGCACATACAGAGACAGCGTCTCATCTGGACGCGCAGCGACAGCCTTCAGCGCAGCGACATAGTCCTTGCGGTCGAACAGCTCAGTCAGTCGAGCCGACGAAGCCTGTTCTGCCGAAGCTGCGCCGGACGGCGACTGGCTTAACAGAAGAGAGACTGAACGGGACGGACAGCCGTCATGCCCGCGGAATTTGGCGAAGCGATTGCGCAATTCTGGCGAGAGATCCGGGGAGACTGCGCTGGACATGATCGTTGGGCCTCAATTGGTCTCGGCGATGGCAGCCTTCTCTTTCGGTTGATCGCCGGGCAGATCGCTGGGGAGATCGCTGGGGAGATCGTTTGGAGCAGCACATGCAGACACTATAGCGGGTCCGCGCCCCTTGACACCGGTAAAGTCGATATCGGCCGACAGGTCCGGCCGATTCGCCTTGAGCTGAGCAATCTCATCTTGAGACAAAATCTTCGTCTCGTCAAAACCAAGATCCACCTCGGTGGATAATCCCTTGTATTTGAGCCGCTCCAAGTCGTAGAACTTCTTGCTTAGCGTCGTCTTGGCGAACGCTTTTAAACAACCGAGCATGTAACGGCGCTTGAACTTATCCTTAATCCACGGATAGTGGAAGAAGCTGCGGCCCATGTAGAAACGACCGTAATTCTTGAGCACGCCCTTGAGAACATCTTCGCGGCTCATGGCCTCGGGTTTCATGATGGGCGTGACAAAATTGTACTTGGAATAATCCCGCACCTCGACCTTGTCACCAAGTTCTTCAAACAATTCGGCAAATGGCCAAGGAGTATACATGTTCCAGTTGGCCATGTCGGGATTCCAATCCTTGGCCAGCTTATACGTCTCCTCAACCGTCTCTGGAGTTTCGTTCTCCAGGCCCATGATGAACTGTACTTCGGCAACGATGCCCGCATCCTTGAGCAGCTTGACCGCCAGCTTGTTCTGCTCGACCGTGGTTTGCTTACGGAAAATATCCAGATTCATCTGCGCCGCAGCCTCGGTGCCCAATGACACATGCACAAGCCCCGCCTTGCGATACATCGGCAACAGTTCTCGGTCGCGCATGATGTCGGTCACGCGGGTATTGATGCCCCAATGCAGCGGTAGGTCGCGCTTGATCAGTTCCTCGCATAGAGCGATGAACTTGGACTGGATGATCGTCGGCTCCTCGTCAGCAAGGATCATAAAACCGACCTTGTGCTCCCGCACCAAGGTCTCGATCTCGTCGACAAATTTGACCGGATCGCGGTGACGGTACTTGCGCCAGAACTTCCATTGCGAGCAAAAACGGCAGGTGAACGGGCAGCCGCGGGCGAAATTAGGTACAGCGACGCGGGCGTTCAGCGGCGTGTAGATGTACTTTTCCCAATCCAGCAGGGACCAGTCGGGCGTCAATGTGTCGAGATCTTCGATCACCGGCTCAGCTGGGGTTGCCACAACTTTGCCTTCATCCAAAAAAGCCAGCCCGCGAATCTTCCTGCGTTCGTCCTGATGAATACCAGCGTCGATCGCCCGCACCAGATTCACGACAATCCGCTCGCCTTCGCCACGCACAATGAAGTCGACCCAAGGTGCCTCGTGCAGAATTTGCGAGTACATAAACGTCGGGTGGATGCCGCCAAGAATGGTTACACAATCCGGCTGTGCCTCCTTCGCGATCTGCAAGGTGGTCTGCGCCTGGTAGATCATCGGTGTGATCGCCGTCGCCATCACGACATCGGGACGATTGGCAGCGATGATCTCCCGCAATTGATCGTCTTCGGTCTCATCAACCATCGCATCGACAAAGCGAATATTGTCATATCCGGCATTTTTCAGCGCTCCGCCAATGTAGGCGACCCAGCCCGCTGGCCAGTTACCGGCAATTTCGGCACCGCCGGAATGGTAGTTGGGTTGGATCATCAGGATGCGCATAGCTGGGCCTCTGGAGGGGTCGAGAGATGAATCGTCTAAGGTATCGGAGGGGGTGTAAAGCGTCCTTGACGCATATCAAGCTAGTTTGCATCCGTCACAGCAGGAGCAAAGACGCTTGAACTTTTTTGGCCCAACCGACGGGCCAAAAAAAGCTGACGCGCGGGCAATACGAACTCTCGGTAAAAAACCCGATGCGAGGTATCGTTGGCAGCCATCCGACTGAGGCGATCTTTATCGAGAAATAGACCGCCTGGCTTGTCTTCTCGTCCGGCATCGACGTTGCGATTTGCCGAGAAGACAGCGGCCTACAACCTTATCTCCCGGGAAAGGCGCGGCGCTCGCGTCCGCTCCGCTGGCATCATTTGCCGGGTGGCCCTAAGCGGGCTCCTACCCGACCGGCTCCCACGGCTGGTAAAGGTGCGCTTGCGGTCGAGGGGTGCAACCCGCCCAGCGCGACCTGATCGGGATGGGGATAAGCGATACCGTCGAACACCATGAATCGCGACGGTCGCCCGCAAGCGGGCTCCTACCCAGGGCCGAGCGTATGGGTTGGTGTGCACATCTTTCGATCGATAAGCTTGGGGCTGTCAGCAGAGATGACATTGCCGCGCTGGGACCGGTAGGAGCCCGCTTGCGGGCGACGGAGAGCCCGGGGCCATCGCGACGGTCGCCCGCAAGCGGGCTCCTACACAGAGCCGAGCGCATGGGTTGGTGTGCACGTCTTTCGATCGATGAGCTTGGGGCTGTCGGCAGAGATGACATTGCCGCGCCGGGACCGGTAGGAGCCCGCTTGCGGGCGACGGAGAGCACGAGGCCATCGCGACGGTCGCCCGCAAGCGGGCTCCTACCCAGAGCCGAGCGCATGGGTTGGTCTGCACGTCTTTCGATCGATGAGCTTGGAGCTGTCGGCAGAGATGACATTGCCGCGCTGGGACCGGTAGGAGCCCGCTTGCGGGCGACGGAGTGCACGAGGCCATCGCGACGGTCGCCCGCAAGCGGGCTCCTACCCAGAGCCGAGCGCATGGGTTAATGTGCACATCTTTCGATCGATAAGCTTGGGGCTGTCAGCAGAGATGACATTGCCGCGCTGGGACCGGTAGGAGCCCGCTTGCGGGCGACGGAGTGCACGAGGCCATCGCGACGGTCGCCCGCAAGCGGGCTCCTACCCAGGGCCGAGCGTATGGTTGGTCTGCACGTCTTTCGATCGATAAGCTTGGGGCTGTCAGCAGAGATGACATTGCCGCGCCGGGACCGGTAGGAGCCCGCTTGCGGGCGACGGAGTGCACGGAGGCCATCGCGACGGTCGCCCGCAAGCGGGCTCCTACCCAGAGCCGAGCGTATGGTTGGTCTGCACGTCTTTCGATCGATGAGCTTCGGGATATGACATTGCCGCGCTGGGACCGGTAGGAGCCCGCTTGCGGGCGACGGAGTGCACGAGGCCATCTGGAGCTTCATCGCGACTGTCTGAGATCCGAACCGGCAGCAAACCGTTTCCGCGCCGCACCATCGTCCAGCACGGGCGGCAATTTTGCAGCATGACTCCGAGGCTAAAAAAGTGTGTCGAAAAAACGCGTGCTGCCTGCGTAGAATGTTCAGCTATTCAACCAGAATGAAGTTTGATTCATATTCTTCGAAGGCAGCGCCCAGCAAATAGCTGCCCAGCAAACCTCAGGTTTCTCACGCCCTGATGTCATGTCTTTTCGATCCCGATCCCAAACCTGATCAAGTCGCGCTGGGCGGGTTGCACCCGCGGTCGAGGCGCCTTGGTCCCTCTGCGCACTCTGCGTCTCTGCGGTGAATCAATCGTTACATTCTTTGAAGGCGGCACCCGGATGCAAGAACTGTTTATCGTCTCGAACCATGTCATCTGCTTGCACTGGTGCAATCTGGCGCCTGCTTTGCCTGCCTTTGTTGCTCCGAAGCCCGCCCGTCAAAGGCCCAGTTCCAGAGGACCGCGTCAGCCAAAGGCAATACCAGCAGCCAATGCTCCAGAATCGCCAGCGCCAGCAAGGTTGCAGCCAGCATCAGTGCGACACCGGCGAAGCCATCTGGCGAGAGATCCAGCGCCGACTCCACCAACAGACACATGACGACCGTGGACACACTGACCGATACCGGAAACAGCAGATTCATCGGCCGCTTGGATAAGTAGGTGGTGAGGAAGCGGATATGATCCGGCAGCCAATCTTCATTTAGATTTGGCACACCAAGAAACAGGTTCAGTTTTGCACTCCAGCGCATCCACCACAGAATGATAAAAGTCCAAGTACCGAGTTGATTGTCGCTGCCCAGAGTAATCCACACCATCGTCGCCCCAGCCAAAACGATGGCAAGTTCGTGGTAGAGGCTAGTCTGGATTGCCAGCCAGAACCGAAGCCAGGTGCCGCATTCCTGCGGGCATGCGGCCTTGCGGGGGCCAGTGATGAATCCCATGAAGTAACTGATTTCCATCCAGGCCCAAATCATTACTCCAGCCGTGAAGCTCAGATAGGCTCCGGCAACGCTGTCGCTGTCACGTACTAAAAACAGCGTAAGCAGCGACAATAAAGCAACCACCGACGCGCCGAGCAGACTCCACGGGTAGGTCCGTCTGGGACGCTTGTCAAGATATAGGATTACACCGGTGCTGAACCACCAAAGAAACAGCGCGTAACCAACCGGGATCCAAAATTTGAGCATCTGGCCCGCGGCCTACCAGGCGGGGGCCAAGCGGCAGGAGATGCTGATAGACCGGGCGTAACCGATTGTCTCGGAAAGGTAGGTGGCGTAATAAATAGACTTGGGATACGCAACTGACAAAGCTGTGGGCATTTTTGTTCACTCCTCGGCGGATCTTGTCGGTATTGAAGAACCAGCCAACGCCATGCAATGGTGCGCGCCTGATGGAGTCGGCCTTAACACCCCCCCTAGCCGATCAGGCACCGAAAGCCGCTGTCTCTGAACACAGTAAGGCCGGAGTGGCATTGTGTATGGGCGGGCGGGGATCTTGCAGACGTCAGGAACTCGGTCGGATTTCTGCGCGCAATAGTTGTGCGAACGAGCCTGCGTTGGTGGGTCCAAATGCACGCAAGTCGATGCGCCTGCCAGTCAGTGGGTCTTCAAACAACAAACGCCCATCCTGGCGCAGCGACAGGATATATGGTGCGCTCAGTTCGGCGTTGTAGCTCTTGCGCTCGCGAACCATGCCACGCATGACGCCAAGAATAAAGCCATCCTCCCCGGACTTCAGCTCAGCAACGACGCCAGCCTCCCCCGGCACGCTGACCGTGGTGGTCCCATCGTCATGATCGGTAAACACAAGCTGGCGACTCTCGATAATCGGCGCAAGCGGCGTCTCCGTGCCGCCAACGCCGGTGAAACGCACCATGGCGGCGGCAACAATAACGAAGCCGATCAGTAGGGCCGCCCCGATCAAAACCTCGCGTGGGAAAGGGCGGCCCTCGAACGGATCACTCATGGAAGGTTTCTCCGCATCATCGGCTCGGCATCGGGTCGGGATTGAATTGCCGCGTTGCCGGGTTTGCAGCCAGATCAGATTGCGAATCAGAAGGATCTGCCGTCGATTCATTGACATCGCTTGCTTCAGACTCACAGGCCACCGCCTCACGCAATGCGGTCGCAAGAATGCCGGCAACCGCATCTACATCGGCGATGCACCGCAACATCGGTTGAGCGTTGAAAAAGCGCCACGGCCGCACATTAGGCCACATGATCAGATAATTGACGCTTTGGCTAGAACCAAGGACGAGCGGAATATCGCCGATGCCATCACCATAGCGGCGCATGCCAGCACTCTCAATCACCTTGAACGGGATATTCACGGCCATCGGTATAGCAATACCGAAACGGATCACAATCCGCCGGTCTGTAATGCTGTAGACGGTGGAACGACTATACAGCCACGCCAATATGGCTAATATTCCCATCGCTATTGCTGCCAACGATGCCAACCAGGTCGTGGATAGTAACACCATCGACCAGGAATCGCCGGCGCTCAGCACATAGCCGATACGAAATAGGATCAAAAAGCCAAAATACAGGGCGACTTTGCGAATGTGAAATGCCCGCACCGCAAGCGCGCCCCAGCGTGGTGCCCCCTGCCAGCGAAGAACCTCCCCCCCAGGGAGGTTCTCCGGCAAGCCGTGAACCGGCTCGACATCAAACTCGCTCACAAAAACGGCTCCGCGCGATCAGGCGTGGCATACATCGTACCGCCACCGTAGTAAGCGACAACTTTGTCCTCTTCAAGCATCGTGATCTTTTCATAGCTGGCCAAGGTCGGCGCATCGTTGAATTGCGCGCCGGTAATGCTGGATACCTCAACCACGCCTTTCTTGCCGCGCACATTGCACATCGCTATCGGCAGCAGTACACGTTTGCCATTTTTCGTATCCAGTTCGAGATAACGGATCTGCGGCTCGGAGCGATCGACCCAGATATCGCGTACCTTGGCCCCTTCCTCACCGTCACAGCCAAAGACTGGCATGCCGCGCGGATCGGGATCGCGCTCGACAACGCTGAAGTGTTTGGCAACTTGCATGGGCACGATCCGCGGATCACCAGCTTCAGTCAGATCCGGCTCATTGGCACGCTGCGCATAACTGCCGGGACCAACGGCGGCAAGCATCGGATTCCCCGTAGGCGCCAGCGGAGCACTGGGCCAGGGAGCGATGGGCTCGGCATTGAGCTTGTACTGAGCGGGCTCAGGTCCGGGCTTGACCACCAGCTTGCCAGTATGCGGCATCTTGAAGGTCTTGGGCTCCGGCATTGGCGGAAATCCTTCCATCATGGTCGAACCACGCAATCGCAATGACTCGACAGGGTAACCCTCGCGCTTGTCTTCGCGACGAATCCAAAATACCAGACCGAAGAAGAAGAACCAAAAGACATAAAGCACCAGTTGTGCAACGTCGATGTAGTTGGTAATGGCGCCACTAGGCATGGGAGAACCTCCGTTGGTTCAGTGATTTAAGGAAGCTCGGCAAGACCGAACCTCGTTGACGATCGCCCACCGCGCGAGCCGGTGCGCAGCACCAGCGGTCCGATTGCGATCAGGGTTGCGAACAGAAGTAAAATTTCCAGATGGTAAACCGCCGCATAGCCGACGGCTGGCCCAGTGAGAACTGGTCCGAACACACCACTCGAGGCGAGTGCCCCGACCAGATCACGAAGTGCACCACCGACGGCGATCGCCACACCATAAGCCGTTGCCTGCACCGCACCCCAAGCGCCAAGTGCAAGCCCGCTGTGACCGCCTTCAGCCATGCTCATTGCCGCGGTCAGCATACCGACCGCGAGCATTCCGCCACCAAAACCGATCAACATCGCACCGGCACGAAACAACCAAGGCGAGTGCAGGGGATCGGCAAAAATGACGGCGGTAAATGCGACGATTCCGACCAACACCCCGCCGGCGGAAAGCCGGAAGGGATCAGCACCATGCGTCAGCATGCGAGCCGCCAACGCAAACGCCACCAATGAACCAAAGGCCCAGATGGCGGTTAATCTCGTGGTCTGTGCGACGCTCAGATCGAGTACCTGAGCGCCGTAGGGTTCCAGCAGAATCTCCTGCATCGTGAATCCGGCGGTACCAAGACCCAATGCGACCAGCAAACGGCTGGAGCGAGTATCTGCAACAAAAGCACGCCAGGATTCGACAAAGCGCGGACGCGGCTTGTGTGCTGAACGGTCCGCGGCCATCTGTTTGGCGCGTTTACGATTCCAAGGCTCCTGCTTCCACAGCGCAATGACGTTCAGCACCATGGTCACCACTGCCGCACCCTGGATGACTTGAATCAAACGCATTTGACTGAAATCGGTAAGCAGCCAGCCAAACAGCAGCGCGCTCGCTAGCATACTCAGCTGTAAAGCCACGAACAGCAGAGCAACGACTCGTGGTCGACTGGTCTCGGGAGCAAGATCTGTTGCCAGCGCAAGGCCGGCAGTCTGGGTGGTGTGCAGACCGGCACCAGCGAGCAGAAAGGCAACGGCGGCACCCAGCTGCCCAGCCCAAGGGGGAGCATTGCCGCCCTCGGCAAGCAAGAGCAGGGCGAAGGGCATGATCGCCAAGCCGCCGAATTGCAACAGACTTCCGAACCACAAAAAGGGCACTCGACGCCAGCCAAACGCAGAACGGTGGATATCCGATCGATGCCCAATCAACGCACGAAACGGGGCGAACAACACCGGCAGCGCAACCATTAACGATACCAACCAGACCGGTACCGCCATCTCGACCACCATGACACGATTCAGCGTGGCGTACAGCAGCACAATCGCCATACCGACCGACGCCTGGAACAAGCTAAGGCGCAATAAACGCGGTAACGGCAACTCGGCGCTGCCGGCATCGGCAAACGGCAACATCCGTGGCAGAATATCGTAGAGCCAGAGGCGTCGAAGGTCGTTCATGGCGGTGCTCACAGGCGTATCAGCTCCATTGCCTGGGAGGTATAAAACCCTCTGGAAATTCGCTGTGTTCTACCCGCTTGCCAACCCAGAAGAGGGCTATTGGTAGCGGTGGCGGTAGCGGTGGCGGCAGCGATGGCCTCGCGCAGCTTGCGCTCTGCCACTGGAACGATCGCCGGCGAGCGATCGGAACGCGGAAAAAACTGCCCCACCGCGTGCATCAGCGATAGCAAGACGGTCCGCGGCGCAAAGGTGAACAATACCGACACCCGCGCACGTGATGCAAAATCTTCGATCACCGTCAAGGCATCCTCGAGTTCATAGTGAATCAGCGAGTCCATCGCGACGATATGATCGAACTCTCCTTGCTCCGGTGCCAGCATATCGCCGACGACAAACTCGATACGGCCAGCCAGTTCTTTCGGCAAGCGTTCGCGAGCATTCTCGATCAATGTCGGAGACAAATCAACAGCATAGACATGAGCACCACGTCGGGCTGCTTCCAGCGACAGCATACCGGTACCACAGCCGGCGTCCAGCAAACGCTTGCCGCTGAGTTCCGTTGGAAGATAATCAAGCAAAGTGCCGCGCATCTGCTCGCGGCCGGCGCGTACAGTGGCGCGAATACCACTGACTGGGGCGTCGGACGTCAGGCGCTTCCAGGCATCGGCCGCGGTGCGATCGAAGTAGGCCTCGATCTGGCCTCGACGCTGTTGGTAGGAAACGCTCGGCATGGTTATATTCTCGCTGTTCGAATCGGCATAATCATGATAAAAACGCCTTGGATGTGACCATTGGGTAGGTCAGCAGTCCAATTGACTGACGAATCTCGATCTCGTTCACCGGCTCGTTCACCGGGCAGCAATTCAGCGCACGCATCTCGGTTCGGATTAATCAAAACCCAGAAAATCAAACAGATCGCGGTCACGCATCGGCGTTACCGTCAGAGATTCAGTACCATTCAGCAGGCTTCTGGCCAATTTCAGGTATTCCTGCTGGGCGTTTTCAACGTCCTCGGACGGCTCCATCTCGAATAGGGTCGCTTTCTTTAGACGACTGCGCCGAATCACGTCGAGATCGCGCAGATGTGCTCGGGTCTTGAGTCCTACTGCCGCGTTGAAACGATCGATCTGGTCGGTTTCTGCGCTACGATTAGCAATGACGCCGCCGATGCGGACCTTGTAATTTTTTGCCTTAGCCAGGATCGCCGTCGAGATGCGGTTCATCGCAAAAATCGAATCGAAGTCGTTGGCGGTGACCACCAACGCCTGGTCGGCGTGCTGCAAAGGCGCCGCAAAACCACCACAGACTACATCGCCCAGCACGTCGAACACAACGATGTCGGTGTCTTCAAGCACATGATGCTGTTTCAATAGCTTGACCGTCTGCCCGACCACATAACCGCCGCAGCCGGTGCCCGCGGGCGGACCACCCGCCTCGACGCACATGACGCCGTTGTAGCCTTCGTAAACAAAGTCATCAAGGCGCAGCTCTTCGGGATGAAAATTCACCGATTCCAGCACATCGATTACCGTCGGCACCAACCGCTTGGTTAATGTAAAGGTGGAATCATGCTTCGGGTCGCAGCCGATCTGCACCACTCGCTTACCAAGCTTGGAAAAAGCCACGGATAGATTCGACGAGGTGGTACTCTTTCCGATTCCACCCTTGCCATAAATGGCAAAAACCTTGGCCTTACCGATCTGCAAATCCGAATCGAGCTGAACCTGCAAACTGCCCTCGCCGTCCAAGCGCGGATCGATGTGGCGATCGGCAGCAGTAGCGCCAGCGCCGGACTGACCGCCACCGAAGATGGTTGTTGGAAGATCGTCTAAACTCACGCGGCCACCCCTTCGGTTATGCCTTCTAATCGGTCTTCAAGCTCTTCGCCAGCACGACGCAGAGCCTCCAGCGTAGCATCATCCGGCGTCCAGTAGTTGCGCTCGTGCGCTTCCAATAAGCGACTGGCAACCTTCGCTGACGCGGTCGGATTCAGCGCGGCTAGGCGCTCACGCATTTCGTCATCCAGCACAAAGGTCTCGGTCATCTTCTCGTAAACCCAGGGGGCGACTTGGCCAGTTGTTGCAGACCAACCCATGGTATTGGTCACATGCACCTCAATCTGTCGCACACCCTCGTAGCCATGCTTAAGCATACCCTCATACCACTTTGGGTTTAGCATACGGGTGCGTGTCTCCAACGACACCTGCTCTGCCAGCGTACGCACTTTGCCGTCGCCACGGGTCTGGTCGCCGATATAGACCGGCACATCGCCACCCTTCGAACGACTGACCGCACGGCTGATGCCACCGAGGGTGTCGAAGTAGTGATCTACCGTCGTGACGCCGAGTTCAACCGAGTCGAGGTTCTGATAAGCCAGTTGTACATCACCGAGCACGCTATTCAGCAAGTCCGCCTGACGCACCGGCTTTCCATTGCGACCGTAGGCGAAACACTTGCGTCGGGTATAGGTCTCAGCTAACTCGTCCTCGTCATCCCAACCGCTGTTATCCACCAAGTGATTGACGTTGGAACCATAGGTGCCATCGGCGTTGCTGAACACCCGCAATGCGGCGGTTTCGATGTCGCAACCATGAGCGTTCTGATATTCCAAGGTATGCTTACGCACAAAATTCTGTTCCACCGGCTCATCCGCGGTGGCGGCAAGGAACGAGGCTTCAGCCAACAGCTTAGTCTGTAATGGCAAAAGATCACGGAAGATTCCGGACAGGGTCATGACAACATCGATTCGCGGTCTCCCCAGCGTCTCCAGCGGCAGCAGTTCGGCTCCGCAAACGCGGCCATAGCTGTCCAGACGAGGCTGGGCGCCGATCAGCGCCAATGCCTGCGCAATCGGACCGCCCTCGGTTTTCAAATTGTCCGTACCCCAGAGAACCAATGCGATCGACTCCGGCAGGGCGTTACCATCCTGTAGGTGCCGATCCAGCAACAATTGCGCATGGCGTATGCCTTCTTTGACGGCAAATACGCTGGGCAGCCGGAATGGATCAAACCCGTGCAAATTGCGCCCGGTGGGTAGGATCTCAGGGGTGCGCAGCAGATCACCACCTGGAGCCGGACGCACGAAACGACCCTCTAATGCACGCAGAATGGCTGGAATTTCATAATCTTCCGACAACAGCCGATTATATTCTTCCATCTGCGTAAGTAGTGCCAGGTTTTCTTCTGTGACCTCCATACCACCTTTTTGCAATGCCAGAGCCGGAGCACCGCCATTGATTAATGCCTGAAGTGCACCTCGGGTGACCTCGCTCACATCGCAGACATCGCCTTTGGATTCGGCCACTGCCATCAGCAGATCGAGGCGTTCCTCATCGTTGGGCGGCTCACCAACCACGTGCAGGCCATGGGGAATCAGCGTGTACTCCAGTTCTAGAATCTGGTCGTTGAGACGCGTAATGCGGTCACTTGCGTCACCATCCCAAATTGGCTCAGCTTCCGCCAGATCCAATTCCGCAGCCTGGGCTTGAATCAAGGAGGCCAATTCGTCGCGCTCATCCGTTGGCGCATCAGGTGTCAGCCCACGCCAGCGCTCAATGGAACTCTTCAAGTCCACGAGTCCGCGGTAAAGGCCAGCATTGGCAATTGGCGGAGTCATGTAGCTCACCAAGGTAGCAGCGGCGCGACGTTTGGCGATGGTCCCCTCGGACGGATTGTTGGAAGCATAGAGATAAAGGTTTGGCAAATCGCTGATCAGCCGGTCCGGCCAGCATTCACCGGACATTCCGGCTTGTTTGCCGGGCATGAATTCCAGCGCTCCATGAGTGCCGAAGTGCAGCACGGCATTCGCGCCGAAATCATCACGCAAAAACCGGTAAAAGGCGCTGAAGGCATGGGTCGGGGTAAATCCCTTGTCGAATAGCAGCCGCATGGGGTCGCCTTCATAACCAAACGCAGGCTGCACACCAACGAAGACGTTTCCGAATTGCTCGCCGAGCACAAAAATCGACGCCCCATCGCTCTGCTGCTTTCCAGGAGCCGGCCCCCACTGACTTTCGATCTCTGCAAGATAGGGCTCATGACGTACGTGATCGTCACTGGAAATGCGGGTGAAGACATTGGCATGCGCGCCGAACTGACCTGCATTACCGTTGACGATGCGCTCCCGCAGATCATCAACGCTGTCTGGCAGATCAACCACATAACCCTGCTGTTGCATTGCCTTCAGCGTGCGATACAGGGATGCAAACACGGACAAATAGGCAGCGGTGCCGGTATTACCCGCGTTGGGTGGAAAATTGAACAGAACCACGGCCACCTTGCGTTCAGACACTTCGGTCTGGCGCAACAGCAGCAGGCGCTGCACGCGAGCGGCAAGCGTATTCGCCCGCTCCGCATGGCTCTGCATGTCGCGCGAGCGATCCTCGGGCGCTTCGGCGGAGCGACCGCCAAAGACCATGGGGCCAGTGGAACCATCGAGTTCGGGAATCGCCACCATCATAGTCGCTTCCACCGGCATCAAACCTCGGTCAGACGACTGCCATTGTTCAAGCGTCTGAAACTCGACCGGATGCGCGGCAAGATAAGGAACATCAAGCTCAGCCAAAACCTCTTGAGCCGCTGCGGAATCATTGTAGGCTGGCCCGCCAACGAGCGAAAATCCAGTCAGCGACACAACCGCATCGACAATCGGCTTGCCCTTATTGACAAAGAACTGATCAATTGCCGGACGCGCATCAAGACCGCTGGCAAAGGCGGGGATCACTCGCAATCCGCGCGCCTCCAGCGCCTGGATCACGCCGTCATAATGGCCGGTGTTGCCGGCAAGCACATAAGAACGCATAACCAACAGCCCGACCGTTCCGGTAGCCCCCTTACGCGCCGGCAGATCGGAGACGCGGTTGGATATGCGTGACTTCATACGCGGGTGGAACACGCCAACCTCAGGATACTCAGCCGGCGCGTCAACCTTGAGCCTTCCCCGTAACACCCCGCGCGGACCCTCTGCATAACGGTCGACCAGCAACCGCACCATATTGGCAATGTTATGCTCCGACCCTGCCAGCCAGTACTGCAGCAGCAGGAAGTAGGCACGTACATCCTGGGCGGTGCCGGGAATAAACCGCAACAATTTCGGAATACGCCGCAGCATCGCCATCTGCTTGGCGCCGCTGGCGTCACTTTTGCCCTCGCCTTTTGTCTTGCCAGCGCCGCGCAGCTTTTTCAGCAGGGACATCGGCCCACTCTGCGGGGCGCTCATGTCGAATTTGCCAATCCGGGTCAGACGCATGATCTCCCCCGAGGACATGCAGCCAACCATCGCATCGCAATGATCGCGCCGTGCCTGCAGCGCCGGCAGGACGGCCTTGATGTGGTCTTCCATAAACAACATGCTCGCAATGATGATATCCGCTTTGGCAATTTCCGCGCGACAGCGATGCAACGCGCAGGTTCCAGCTTCCGCACAACGCTCACAGACTTCACCGTGAACATTACCCTCGTGGCAACGTGGTAACCCTTGGCGCGCACCCTCCCATTCGGCAGCAGCGTGCAAACTCAGCGACAGCCCGGGAATCTCTTGCTCGAGCATTGGCCGAGCGCGTTCGGTGGCGCTGGCAAGATGGCTGTCAAGCGTAACGATGACGACGCGCACGGGCGTCTGTTCAGCGGCCGAAGTGTGCTTTGGCATCGTAAAGTGTCTCTATTGTTATCGTCGCCACGCCCTGATCCCGGGCGAAGCGCTCTGTGTTACGGCGGGCCTTTCCGCGGACAAAAAATGGAATTTTGCGCAATTCGTTCTCGGCTTCCGCGTCCCAGACGACGCTGCCGTCGGCATCAACCGATTGCGCATCCGCAAGATTGCCAGCGGCGCTGGAAGCCGATGGATCAGCCTGCCTTGCGGCTGGCCCTAAGTGCGATGGTGCGGCGTTGTCATGAAACTCCGCATCTTCTCTGAACATCGTGATCAAGTGCTCTTCCAGGCCCATCATCAGAGGATGGACCCAGGTATCGAAGATCACATTGGTACCTTCAAACCCCATCTGCGGTGCATAACGGGCTGGAAAATCCTGCACATGAATCGGCGCTGAGATCACCGCGCACGGAATGCCCGCACGTTTGGCGATATGGCGCTCCATCTGTGTGCCAAGCATCAGTTCGGGCGCCAGTTCCAATACCCGCGCCTCGACTTCAAGGTAATCGTCGGTGATCAGTGGAGCAATGCCATAGAGTTCAGCGGCAGCTCGGATTTCACGCGAGAACTCGCGACTGTACGTGCCGATCGCAACCACCTCGAAACCAAGTTCTTCGCTGGCGATGCGCGCGGCGGCGATCGCATGCGTGGCATCGCCAAAGATGAAAACGCGTTTGCCCGTCAGATAGGTCGAATCCACGGAGCGCGAAAACCAGGGCAGCCTGGTCTTTGCAGCAGCGAGGACTGGCTCGACATCGATGCCGGTTACCCGGCCGACTTCGATCAGGAAGTCACGCGTTGCGCCAACACCGATCGGCACCGTGGTCACCTTCGGTTGCTGGAACATGCGCTCCAGCCAAGCGCACGTATCGTAGGCCACCTCTGGATAGAGGCAGACGTTAAAGTCCGCGTCCGGTAGACGCAACAGATCCTCAGGCGCGGCACCGGCTGGCGCAACGACATTGATGTCCACACCGACGGCATCTAGCAGCTTGCTCACCTCGATGATGTCATCGCGGCAGCGAAAGCCGAGAGCGGTGGGTCCAAGCAGGTTGGCACTCGGACGACGCTGGGATGCAGCGAATTCAGCCGCTTGCTGACCCGATATGGGCTCCGCTGCAGAACGAGGTGACGATTGGCGACCGCGCAGCAACGCGCGCACCATGGTGTAGAAGGTCTCGCTCGCTCCCCAGTTCTCCTTGCGCGTATAGGCCGGTAGTTCCAGAGGGATCACCGGTATGTTCAAGCCCATACCCTCGGCCAATGCACCCGGCTGATCCTGAATGAGTTCGGCGGTGCAGGCATCCCCAACCAGCAAGGCTCGTGGACGAAAACGCTCGACCGTGTGCGCGAGTGTTCTCTTGACCAACTCAGCTGTATCGCTGCCCAGGTCACGCGCCTGAAACGAGGTATAGGTCACGGGCGGGCGGCTGGCGTTGCGCGCAATCATCGTGAATAACAGATCGGCGTAACTGTCCCCCTGCGGGGCGTGCAACACGCAATGCACGCCTTGCATGGATGCCGCAACGCGGATAGCACCGATATGCGGTGGGCCTTCGTATGTCCATACAGTCAGTTGCATGAGCCGATGATGATCCTCAGAGGGCTAGGCGCTGACGGCGGTTCAGCGGGCGCGCGAACAGCTCCGCCAAGTCCGGCGCCTGGTCAAAACCATGCACCGGCGTGAATACGAGTTCAATGGACCATTTGGTGCTCAGGCCCTCGGCCTCGAGAGGATTTGCCAGACCGAGCCCGCAGACGGTCAGGTCCGGACGGTCATCGCGCAATCGATCCAGCTGCAATTCCAGATCTTGTCCCTCGCTCAGGCGCAACCCGGATGGAAGCAATGCGAGTTCGTCGGACAACAGACGCCGGTCAAGATAGGGCACACCCACTTCTACCAGTTGCATACCGCATTCGCGTGCCAAAAAACGCCCCAGCGGAATCTCCAACTGGGAGTCCGGCAGAAAGGTGATGCGCTTGCCGGCGAGTTGCTCGCGGTAACGAGCAAGCCCACGCTCGGCGCGCGCCACCGGAGCCGCGATTACCGCAGCCACATGCTCAGCGCCGATGCCCCAAGCATGCGCGGCCGCACCAAGCCAAGCGCGTGTGCCTTCGATACCAAAGGGGTACACGGATTTGATCAATTTGGCACCGCGCTCTTGCAGAGCCGCAACGGTATCACCGACAAAAGGCTGCGCGGCAAGTAATAGTGTGCCTTCCCCCACGGGCGGTAGATCGGACGCGCGCCGCGGCGGCAAGAAATGTACCGGTGCGATCCCCAGTTCGGCGAACAGACGCGCAAACTGATCCTCGACAACGTCCGGGAGACTACCCAGCACCAAAAGCGAGCGCTGGCCGGTCGGCAAAACCGGCATCTCCGCAGCCAGCGCCGTCAGACAGGTATCCTCGCCCTGGGTAAAGGTGGTTTCGATACCGCTGCCGGTATAAGCAAGAATGCGCACCCGCCCATCATGCAGCGCCGAAAGCCGCTCCGCTGCGGTTTCTAAGTCGAGTTTGATGACCTCGGAGGGGCAGGAGCCGACCAAAAAGAGCGTGCCGATGTCGGATCGGCGTGCCAGCAATTCGGAGACAACACGGTCGAGTTCTTCGTTGCAGTCCGCGAGACCTGCCAGATCGCGATCCTGCAAGATGGCGGTGGCAAAGCGAGGTTCGGCAAAGATCATCACTCCCGCAGCAGATTGCAGCAGGTGCGCGCAGGTACGCGAACCAACAACCAAAAAGAAAGCATCCTGGATCTTGCGATGCAACCAAACGATGCCCGCAAGACCGCAGAAAACCTCACGCTGGCCACGCTCATGCAACACCCTGGTCTCGACTGGCGGTTCAGCGCAACCCGCAAGATTCGCTGCCACTGGCGGCACACCGACGGTACTCACTCCGCGACCCCCAGGGCTTGATCGCGACCTGAGCCGCGAGGCTGCATATCAGAGCTTTGCGCATCTGCATGCTCGAGTCCTTGGGACAGACGCGCGGCACGCAACTTGAGCAGAAACTGGACCGCATTGACAACATAAGCCGCGTACGCGGCCAAGGCCAACAGCATTTGCTCCTGCACGCCAAGCACACCCGTCAACAACGCGATCAGATAGGCGGTGTGCAGCGCCAGCACTAGCATACTGAACACGTCCTCCCAAAAGAAAGGCCGTGCGAATAGATACTTGCCGAAGACCACCTTCTCCCAGATCGAGCCGGTGATCATGATGGTGTAGAGAATCAGCGTTTTAATCACAATCGACACAGTGGCCGCCGTCTCTCCGGCACCGGTAGTCAGGTAGCGTAACACCAGAAACAGGCTCACCAGGAACACCAGGAACTGCAACGGCGCAAGTATCCCTTGCACAAGGGTCCAGACACTATTGTCCCGTCGTATCCGCTCCTCTGGCGTATACAGGGGCGGTCGCCGGACAGGCATGTCGGGGCGTTGGCGCATGAAGCTTCTCTTTGTAGGTTCATGAACAGGTTCGCGAACGCGAAGATTCGCGAACGGGGCGTATGGTCGGAAATCTAGTCCGGTATGACGCCGCTGTCAACTCTACTTAACGTAAACAGAACTTGACATTCCCCTACCCTTTGTCTAACTAATAGGGGGTCATCGCGACGTTGGTTGGCGAACGCTGGCGTTGGCTGGAAAGCGCCCAGCATCCTGGGCTTGCTTTTAAAGCAACCTTGATACCGGCAAGATACCGGCAAGATACCGGCCGGATATCGACAAAATTTCGCCAGTTCAAGGCGAATATCGAGCTGAGCGCCACACCACCAGAAACCCGCTCGACGCACATGTCGGCGGTCGGATACAGCGCACTTTATCCTATCTATTTGAAGGGGCAACGGCTTGCCCCTGCCTTGACGCAGGTCAAGCGAGGTTGACGCGGATGCATTTAGATGTACCGAGGCGAGAGCACACCGATTGGAAACGATCGCGACCGCAAAGGCCGATAATGGGCCAAAGCTGGATACGCAACGCGTTCGTCATTCCCGGGGTTGACCGCGGCGCGAACATGGGTCCGAAGCAATGGCCGCCTTGGTCGCTGCCCATTCATCTGCCGGCGTGCGCCGAACCGGGACGGAGGTATTCGTGAAGCCTTTCGATGCGCCGGAGGCCGCACTGGGCGGCATCGGCAACGAAACCGTGGCGGCATTGATTGCCGCCGCGTCCGATATTGCCCTGATCCTAGATGGGAAAGGCGTTATTTGCGACCTCGCTTTCGGCAGCGATGAACTCTCATCCGAAGTAGCCGAGGACTGGATCGGGCGAGCCTGGATCGAGACCGTCACCAACGACAGTCGCAAGCGCATTGAAGCACTGATCGCCGATGCCCGCAGCAACGCCGATACACCCAAGTGGCAGCAGGTGGATCACTTGGCGCGCGACGGTGCCGAAATGCCAGTGCGTTACTTCGCCACCCGCCTTGGTGACCAAGATCACTTGATCGCCATTGGACGCAATCTACAGGGTATTGCCGCATTGCAACAGCGCCTGGTGGATGCCCAACAATCATTAGAGCGGGATTATTGGCGTCTGCGCCAGCTCGAAACTCGCTACCGACTGCTGTTTCGCTCGGCAACGGATGCGATCGTCATCGTCGATCCGGAAACGAGCAAGGTGGTCGAGGCAAATCCGGCAGCGACCCTGCTGCTCACCACCGGTTCACGGCGGCTGGTAGGGCGATCTTTCCCCGATGGCTTCGACGAACAAGGCACACGCGCCATTCAATCGCTGGTTGCCGGGGTGCGTGCCGCTGGTCGCGGCAACGATGTGCGTGCACGCCTGTGCTCCGGGACCGAGTTCCAGGTCGCGGGCGCGCCGGTGCGACAGGAGAACAGCTCGCTGATCCTGCTGCGGCTTTCGCCACTGGAGCCGGCAACGGGATCGACGCTGGCCAGCGAACCGCGATCGCGACTCACAAAAATGGTGGAAAAGGTTCCGGACGGAATCGTGCTGACCGCCAACGACGGCCGCATTCTGAGCGCAAACGCTGCATTTTTGGAATTAGCCCAGATCACCAACGAAGACCAAGCACGCGGCGAATCGTTGGACCGCTGGCTGGGTCGCCCTGGCGTGGATTTAAACGTGCTGATCGCTAATTTGCGCCAACATGGCGCGGTGCGTTTGTTTGCCACCCACATCCGCTCGGAACTGGGCTCCAACAGCGAGGTGGAAATCTCGGCGGTCGCCGTGCACAACGGCGACCAGCCCAGCTTCGGCTTTATCATTCGCAACGTCGATCGGCGCGTTTCCACCGATACCCGCAGCGAAGCCGCTCTGCCGCGCTCCATTGAGCATTTGAGCGAACTGGTGGGCCGTGTACCGCTAAAAGAAGTCGTGCGCGAATCCACTGATATGATCGAACGGCTCTGCATTGAGGCAGCGCTTGAATTGACCGGGGATAACCGCGCATCGGCCGCTGAACTGCTGGGACTGAGTCGCCAGAGCCTGTACGTGAAATTGCGCCGCTACGGTCTCAGCGATCCCGCAGCCGAAGCGGATAACGGTGCGTAAGGTAGCCGTGCATCGGTCTAACGCCAGTGAGTGATTGACTCTGATCAGCATTTAGGCGCCCTACCCACCCGTATCTTGCCGATGCAGATAGACTTGCGCCAAGAATGGCGACCGCCGAAACACTAACCTGACAACGAGTATCATGCCCGGTATGACAGAGACGGCCTCCAATGCCGCAACGGCATCACGCCCGGCGCCTTCCGCAATGCTAGAGGTGCTGCACCCGATCACCTGGTTCCCACCGATGTGGGCGTTTGCCTGCGGGGTCGTCTCCTCGGGAGCATCCATCGCCGAGAACTGGCTGGTATTGCTTGCCGGCGTCGTGCTCGCCGGTCCACTGGTCTGTGCGACCAGCCAGGCCGTAAACGACTGGTACGACCGGCATGTGGACGCGATCAACGAACCGCATCGACCGATTCCCTCCGGTCGGCTGCCTGGTCGCTGGGGCCTGTACATCGCCATCTTCGGCACCCTACTGTCGCTGGTACTCGGTGCGATACTGGGTCCCTGGGTACTGGGTGCCACAATCGTCGGCCTGATCTTGGCCTGGATCTATAGTGCGCCCCCGCTGCGCCTGAAACAAAACGGCTGGCTGGGCAATGCAGCCGTCGGTTTTTCCTATGAAAGCCTGGCCTGGATCACCGGCGCCGCGGTGATGATCGGCGGCCGCATGCCGGAAGCCCACATCCTGGCGCTTGCGATACTCTATGGTCTTGGGGCACATGGCATCATGACGCTGAATGACTTCAAGGCCATTGAGGGCGACAAGCAGATGGGCGTGCGCTCCCTTCCGGTGCAACTCGGCGTCAAAGGAGCAGCTTGGGCGGCCTGCATCCTGATGGTGCTGCCACAGTTCGTGGTGGTGGGCCTGTTATTCCTATGGGTTCAGCCAGTACACGCAGCAGCCGTCGCCTCGTTGATTATGGTGCAAATCACACTCATGGTGCGCTTCTTACGCAATCCCATCGAGCGCGCGACCTGGCTCAGCGGTCTCGGCGTAACGGTCTACGTCAGCGGCATGATGGTCAGCGCCTTTGCCGCGCGTGCCCTGATCGCCAGCTGACATCTAACGAGTTAACGCCACGGGCTTCAGCACAGGATTCCTCAGAGCTAGCCTGTAGAGCGGGCCTGGACTTGCCTAGACCGATCAATCCCAGTCCAATCAATCCAAATCAACCCAAGAAACCCCAACTTAAAAATGGTGAACAGAATGGCAAACCTTGCTGAATTCGATGTGGTCGTCGTCGGTGGCGGCCCCGCGGGGGCCACTGCCGCCACGGACCTCGCCCGCGCCGGCCGCAAGGTTTTACTGCTGGATCGTCCAGGCCGAATCAAACCCTGCGGCGGTGCAATCCCGCCCAAAGCCATGCAAGAATTTGATATCCCGGATTCGCAGTTGGTTGCCCACATTCATTCCGCGCGCATGATTGCCCCCAGCGATCGCCACGTGGACATGCCCATCGACGGCGGTTTCGTCGGCATGGTCGACCGTGGTCCCTTCGACGAATGGCTCCGAGAGCGCGCAGCCGCGGCCGGTGCCAAACGCCGGGATGGCACCTATACTCGGATCACCCGCGATCAGGACGGCACCGCCATTGTCCACTTTCGCCCGGCCGATGCCATCAATCGCGACACCGATGAGGCTGTGCGTGCGCGCGCCGTGATCGGAGCCGACGGGGCCAAGTCGTCGGTGGCAAAGCACTGTGTCCCAGGCGCCAAAGAGCTGCCTCATGTGGCCGCTTACCATGAGATCGTGCGCTCGCCCGAGCCTGGCAGCAGCGCGACAGAAAAGGGCAGTTTTGAATCCACGCGCTGCGACGTCTACTACCAGGGCAAGTTGTCACCGGACTTTTACGCCTGGATCTTCCCGCATGGTGAAACCACCAGTATCGGTGTCGGTACCGAGCTTAAAGGGTTCTCGTTGCATGATGCCGTGACGCAGCTGCGCAAGGAAACCGGCCTGGATCAGTGTGAGACACTTCGGCGCGAGGGGGCACCGATCCCACTCCATCCGCTGGCAAAATGGGACAATGGGTGTGACGTGGTTCTGGCCGGCGATGCCGCTGGAGTGGTCGCACCCGCGTCCGGTGAAGGCATTTATTACGCTCTGCTAGGCGGAAGACTCGCGGCAGATGCAGTGGAACAGCTGCTAGTCAACGGCAACGGCAAGGCCCTTGCCAGCGCCCGCAAACGCTTCATGAAAGACCACGGACGCGTTTTCATGGTGCTTGGCATAATGCAGCGCTTTTGGTATAAAAACGACAAGCGCCGGGAGCGCTTCGTGAGCCTCTGCTCCGATCCGGACATCCAGCAATTGACCTGGCAAGCGTACATGTACAAGCGTCTGGTCAAGGCCAAACCGATGGCACATGTGCGCATCTTCTTCAAGGACATGGCGCATCTGCTCGGGCTTGTGGCTCCATGGCAGAAAACGGGCACGAAGGACGCGGCGAAAAGCTGAGCCCGCAACAAATCCGCCGACGGAAACACTCCATCCAGCAATGCATGTCTCCGTGGCGGAGATTCTCGATCCCGTCATCAGGGTACTGCCTTCGTAGAACGTTCATCCATGCACCCAGGATGAAATCTGGGCTGCCCGGATCAGTCATGCAAGACGACCCGGGCGCAGCAGGCGAACAGGCCTACGCAGCAAGACTGTTTTTGTCGTTCTCGAGGAGTCAGCTCTGGGAAGTCCGCGTGTTTCGGCGCTTTCAGCAGCGAAGAAATTGCCCGGAAAACATTGCCAACCAAAAGCTGGCGGCTGGGGATATGGTCGGCACGGTCGCCTTTGTATCTGACGCTGGGATCGCGCGGGCAGTCATGCCGCCCGATTTGCAGGGTCTAATCGCCGCCGAATGACGGGCTCGATGGCTTAGACATCAGTGCTCGCCGTAGCCAACCCGCGTGAAATTGTGAATTGTATTTTATGCCACTTAGGTCAGTGGGTTAAGAGAATCTTGGCCAGGAAGATGCGTCCCAAGTTGGATTTGAGTGTGCTAACGGTGCACCCGGCTCCGACGGCGACGCGATCATCTGTTATGACCTAGCCCTGATCCCGCGACTCGAGGCGGAAATCATACGCCGCGCGCTGCAACACCAGACCGGGATTAAGGATCGAGATTAAGGAAGCGGCGGGCCTGCTCGCTTCGACGATGGGGCTGGGCTGAAGGCCCTGTGAAGATGTCGGCTGGATAAGGAGCGGGAGTCGGAAGCGGTGCAGGCGTAGGAAAACAAAGGGGGAAATTTCCGCCGAACGGCGCGCATTTACGCAATCGCTAACTGTAGTCTGGATCGAGGCTGTTACCGACCCCCCTCGACCAAACGCCCAGCGCCAGCACGGGCCACGCGAGCCTGTTTAGCGCATTGTGACCTATAGGCGCTAAACGTGAGAATTGGCTAAAGCGCGTTCCATCAATCAACGTCTATGCATGATCCGTGTCAATCCGCTGGTGGCGCTGGCACGCCGCGGTCAGCTGGCTGGTGCACGCTCTCAGGCGTCGCGCTGTTGAAGCGCTGAACTCCTAGAACGACAAGACCACCGAGTATCGCTGCGATAACCCCTGCTGCTAGATTCCGCCAAAACACCGCAGTGTTCTGATTTTTATACTTGCGTTGGCATTCATCGAGAGTGGGGCCTGCATCCAGCAGGGTTCTATGGAAGACCTTGAACTTCTCGACATCGTCGATGTATCGGTTCAGCGTCTCCCCAACATCTTTGCCAACGTCTATTCTGCCACGATGACTAGCTACGGCTTCGGTGAGCTTGTCAAGCTCCTTCTTGTGCTGCCAGTAGTCCGGAATGACGTCCCTTATCACCTGAACCTCGTAGCCCTCCAACGTATCGCGAATGCGCTCGCGCAGCGATAGCAAAGTTCCATCAAGCGCATCGAACGCCGCACGAAACACATGACCTACGGCCTTCTGGAGATTCTTCTCACAATACCCGTCATCGGCACCGTCTAGCCCTTCTTCGGGCGCCATTCGCGCAAGCATGACGCGCATCAGGTGATCGAGCGCATCCCTTAGCTCTTTTATCGTCTGAAGATTTGACCGGGAATCCGGATCGATTTCTTCAGAGTAGAGAATGAGTGCCTTCGCATCTCGATGCAGCAGTGCAAGTTCTCGAAACTGCTCACAGTCTCGTTCCGTGAAGGCGTTGACATACGGCCTTTCTTGGCTCCCCGTGTCGTTATCCATGTTTACCTATCCAGGCAACTTCATATTTTTTACTCGTCGAATTCGTTGCTCGTATTCCTTGGCGGTGTAAAACTTACCGGCATCTAGCCTCACGGATCCGCGATTTCTATCAGCATAGCGAGCAACTTTGTTGCGATCCACGTCGTGATTTTCGTCAATCTCCTGAAAATCTCTGTCGACGAGATCGGCAAAACTATTGACCTTCAGTTCGCGGCAAACGATTTGTCTTGTCTTATCTGACACTTGGATTGCCATTATTTCGAAGCCCCTCCGGCGTTGTCGATGTGTCTGCTGTCAGAATTTGGTTTTTCTAACATAGCAATAGCGCGTGCTTCAACGCCTACACTCTAATTTCAGCAAACGACTCGCGAACAAATCGCATAAATAAATTTTTTGGCCAGAAAATCACACTTAATCGAAGGCAGAAAAACAGCCGGGCCTACCTCCGGACACTGATTGATCACGGAGCCGAGTGCTCGCGACCAAATTCTTGCCAAGATTTCCCCGATCCCTCAAACGAAAAACGGCCTACCGAAGCAAGCCGTTGTTTTGATTTGTGCCCTCACGGGGCTGGAGATGTGGTATCGATCTTCAGCGCAACATACACGGGACAGGTGCGAGTATAGCTGGTAAACAGCAGTACCAACGCGATGACCGAGAACAAAATCTTCGCGGAAGTCGATGCAACGACAAAACTGAGAATGATCAGAATCGTAGCCACGATCAGCCGAACTGTGCTGTCTTGGCTTCCAACGTTCTTGGGCATGGACATGGTAACCCCCTCTCTACTGCAATTTGCTAGGAATGATGGAACCAAGGCGCTTTCCATTGCGCTTAGAACCCCAAAGGATCAATCGGCTAGGGCATCTCGGCGATACCAAATTTGGAAGATGGACGCGATCTGCCACTGTCCTTGCGCATCGCCAGCGGTATGATCGTAATGAGCGCTGCAATCAGGAACAGAATCTCCAAAACATAGACGAAGTCGTAGCCCAGCACCGGCCCGGCGAGCTCCAGCCCGACAACAGTGCTGGGTCCAGCCACGATGACCACATCGCGGATGATGCCACCAAGTCCTATCGAGATACCATAGCATGTGGCCTGAATCGCCCCCCAGGCACCGAGCGCAAGCCCGCTCTGCCCGCCATCGGCAGCCATGTCCATGGCGGCGGTCAAGGTACCAACCATAAAGAGTCCGCCGCCGAAGCCGATCAACATGGCGCCAAAGCGAAATAGCAATGACGAACCAAGCGGATCAGCGGCGATCACGGCGATGAACGCAAATACCCCGGTTAACGCGCCATAGACGGCGAGCCGATAGGCATTGCTCCCATGTGACAGCATGTGCGCGGCCAGCGCAAAAGCAGCGAGACTGCCGAATGCCCAGATCGCGGTTAGTCGTGTCGTCTGCGCCACAGTCAGTCCCAGCACCTGCCCACCGTAGGGCTCTAGCAGAATTTCCTGCATCGTAAAACCCGCGGTTCCGAGGCCAGCCCTTTCAAGGTGCGTAAAAACAACATTATGAATCAGTCTCTTAGCGTCAAGGGCTCGCAGGCATCCGCAGCCGCTTGCCAGCTTGTCGGAAAGCAAACACCGCAAAATCATGCGGTTGCGGTCGTACACGTATCAACACCTTGAAAGGGTTGGTTCCGAGGCCAAGGGCAATGAGCAATCGTGTCGCATGACCGGCACTGATGAAAGTATGCCAGGTATTAAAGAATTTCGGCTGCGGCACATTCGCCGCCGCATCCGCGATCGACCTTTCCGCGCGCGCCTGATTGATCGCCTCCTGTTTCCATAGCGCCAACAGGTTCAAACCGACCGTGATTAGAGCGACCCCCTGCAACACACCAATCAAACGCTGGTTCGCCTGGTTCGGATGCATACTGTTGAAATCAGTCAACAGCCAACCGTAGATCAGCGCACTGACAAGCATGCTCAGCTGCAACACCACAAACAACAACGCCACCACACGCGGACGAGATTCCTCCGTCGCCAGATCCGTGGCCAACGCCAGCCCCGCTGTCTGCGTGGTATGCAAACCTGCGCCGGCGAGGAGAAATGCACAACCGGCGGCAATCCAAATGGCGAAAGTCGGCAGACTGCCGCCCTCAGCCATCAGCAGCAACGTAAAGGGCATGATGGCGAGCCCTCCGAACTGCATCAACGTGCCAAACCAAATATAGGGCACGCGTCGCCAGCCGAAGGCTGAACGGTGAATATCCGACTTGAAACCGATCAGCGCCCGAAACGGCGCGAACAGCACGGGCAATGCAACCATCAGCGAAATCAGCCAGGTCGGCACGCCCTTTTCAACAACCATGACGCGATTCATCGTGCCATACAGCAACACCATCATCATTCCAGCCGACGCCTGGAACAGCGACAGCCGCAACAACCGCATCAGCGGCAGCTCCTTGGTCGCCGCATCCGCAAAGGGAAGGATCTTGGGCAGAACCTCACGTATCCAGGCCTGCTTGATTTCTTCGAGAGAAGCGCCGCTCATCTGATGTTTCGCTCCGTACCAATAGATCATGCGAACGAGGGTCGTGCAACAGCACGACGCCCGCACGTCGGTGCCCCAACGTCGATAGCCGTCAGGAGGAAATAGCTTCGGTTATAAACCCGGACCCCGGCCCGCGCCGCTGACCATTGGTGCCCGAGGCCCGAGATCCGAGAGCATCGTGTGCAGCCGCGGGCGGGCCAAACCGACAACCCTAACGGCCAACTGCGAAGTGTACACCGATTCGGCATCAGGGACCTTTGATGCATGGCACCCAAAGCGCGAATGCCCGCATCAATCCGGTGCTTATAGTCCTCTTACGTGACATTAAAACTGTCCCTTTCGTTTAGGGCCAGCACTCACGCACCAAAAACAAAAGGGCATATCTGGTTATCATGTTGAGTGACTATACAACCGGCATCGTCCGCTCGACCAACCGCAAATCAACCTGATTGGCCATGGATGTGCGGTCGAGACGATGAACTTACCGATATTGAACAACATTTCCGTCGGCACCGACAAAACCTCACAAAAATCTGTATTTGAAGCTTGACATAAATAAGAAAGGTAATCCCCCGGCTTTGCCGGGGTGACAGTAGCAGTTTGACATTTCCGGGAGTCCATCGGAGACACTCTGTTCGTGAGCCGCCAAGCACACGACTGTGGAGAGTCCCGATGGACAAGATTGCCAGCCTAAGCCACTCCAAATGGGAGTGCAACTATCACGTTGTTTTCATTCCGAAATGCCGCCGTCGCGTCCTATATGGTCAGCTTCGGAAGCACCTCGGTGAAGTGTTTCATGAGCTTGCTCAGCACAAGGACAGCCGGATCGAGGAAGGCCACCTGATGCCGGACCATGTGCACATGCTGATCTCGATTCCGCCGAAACATGCGGTCTCGCAGGTTGTGGGCTACATCAAGGGGAAAAGTGCCATCCATGTGGGCCGCGTCTACGGTGAGCGCAAGCGCAATTTCAGCGGGCAGCATTTCTGGGCGCGCGGCTACTTCGTGTCGACGGTTGGGCGAGACGAGGCCACGATCCGGGCCTACATCCAGCACCAGGAACGCGAGGATCAACGCTTCGATCAGCTACGGCTATGGAGCTGACCCGCCGCCTTTAGGCGGCTCATTAACTTAGGGCCGCGTTAGCGTCCCCTTCGCCGCTTTGAGCGGCTCACGAATTCAAAGCCCCCGGCTTTGCCGGGGGATGTTTACTTTAAAAACAAAGTCTTACGAAAAAGCCCCACGCACCCGCTCGTCAGTTGGTCGGAGTTATGAACAAGGCCGTCTCTTGTAATTAATTTTGACCACAATGCGCGGATGTCGAACGACGAAGAACGACGAAGGGACCGCAATACTGAAAATGGTTCCAATATCTGGAGACTAGTGGGGAAATCGAAGCTACTGCGAAAGATGCCCAACAAACGGCTCGGCCCGACCGCCCGTTGCCGCGCCGTCGCTTCGCTTCGGCGCAGCAACGGGCGGCGGGCCAGCCTTAACGTTGGGTGCCTACCTGCATGGTTGGTGTTGGTGGTAGAATCAGCCGATAGATAGACATCAGCGACGTTGGCCAGGGCAGCGACATCGGCCAGCTTAGCAGCGTTCGCGAGATCGCGGAAACAAGCGAAAGGCGCGGCACGGGACACCTACGCTCCGACACCGTAGGTTAGGATATCGGTCAACTACTGGATCAGTTTGCCGCGACATACATCGCACTCGTGTCATCTGTCAGGTACGCGACAAGAGCAGTAGCGCAGCACAGACGACAGCATGTAGTCACGAACAAGGGGAATATGAAGGGGTGAGAATTACCGACATCATTTGGAAAGAGCGCTATGTAGAGAAGCTGATCTCGAAGCACAGCGTATCAATGGACGAGGCCGAGGATGTCGTGCTATATCAACCTCTCGTGCGGAAGATTGCGAAGGGCCATGTTCGAGGTGAGAACGTCTACTCGGCAATGGGTCAAACTCGCGCTGGACGCTATCTGATCGTGTTCTTTATCGGAAAAGCGCACAATACGGCGCTACCCATCTCCGCACGGGATATGGATGAATCAGAGCGAAGGTACTATGAAAGACACAGATAGAAAGGTTGATTCACTACCGGACGCGTTCGCATCTGAAGATGAAGCAGCAGAGTTCTGGGATACTCATAGTCTTGCTGACTACGAAGAATTCCTTGAGGCCGTTGATTTGGACGTGTCAATCGAGCGGCGGCACTTTGAAATCGAGGTAGATAGACAGAGCTTCCTCGCCCTGCGTCAAAGCGCCGAAAAGCAACGTAGACCCATCAAGGACCTAGCAAGCGAGATCCTCAAGCGAGAGCTCATGAAAGCTTGAGGTGAGGATTCGCCGACGGAGAAGTTGGAGAACCCCGATGACCCACAGTGAGCAGTTTCCAAGCTGATTTCTGGCCGCGCCATGTTGTTTGCCGGCGCTGGGTTCTACTTCGGGACGAAGAACGTAGCCGGAAATGCCCCCCGAGGCCTTGTTCATAACCCCGACCAACTGACCAGCATGTGCTTAAGACTTTTCCGTAAAACTTTGTTTTAAATTTAAAATACTGTGGCGTTGGAGGTTAACCCTAAGTCTTGGCCGAGCTTATGAACAAGACCCCCCCGAATAGCAAAGCCCTATGCCATTTGATCTGCAACCTGGCTGGAATAGAGCGAGACGACGACCCGAGATTTCTTTCAGTCTCCGACACAGACCGGGCGCATTCGCACTGACGACAACGAGCGCCTCGACCGGACAAGCCGATCAGGCGCGTGTTAGGCATACGAGGCAACTAATGGATCAGGAATCAAGTCCACAACAATCGCAGGCTCATAAAGCGCTTCAAGACATGCGCAAGCGATTGCTTGATCTTACGGCCCGCAATCGGTTGATCAATTTTCGCCATACCAAAAACGGTAGCCTTCGAATCATAGATGGGTATCCCAACCAGCTTGCTGAGACCTAAAAGCCCAAAAACACCAAGCCCAAAAAAGCCCAAAAAGGACACCCACTTTTAAAGCCCAAAAAGGACACCCACTTTTCGCCCCGCCGAAATGTGGGTATCTCATATCGCTACACTATAAGGGCGCTACACTATATGGGTGTCTCATACCGCTCCTCCATACCGCTCCTACCGCTACCTTACCGCTATATCCCATACCGCTCCATACCGCTATACCCATACCGCTATACCGACTCCACACCGCCGCCGCCTACCTCAAGGCCAACATGCCGCTCGGCAACTACATCGACCTCACCGAGCAGCAGGCCTGGGACGTCGCGGCCTTCATGAACAGCCACGAACGCCCGCAGGACCCGCGCTTCACCGGCGATCTCGCCGAGACCACCAAGCAGTTGTTCCATGGCAGCGAATTCGACTACTACGGCAAGCGCAAGGGGCCTGACGGAAAGCTGCTTGGCAAGGGGGCGATGATGCCAGCGCGATGAGACCGTGAAACCCGCTCGCCAATCGCCGCAGACCTGGTCTTCGCCAGGCGGTAGGTGCGGCTTCAGCCGCACTGAGGCGATTACCGGAAAGAAACGTACCGAATGGCGCAGGATCTTCGTCCGCCTCCAAGAAGCGGCAGGGGGCGAAAAAACAAGCTAGGCGGTAGGCTTCTTGACAGAAATCGCCTCATCGTCTTGGTCGCGCAGCGTGCGCAGGCGGACGCATAGCAATCACCCAAATCGATGCCCGGGTTTGAGTCCCACATCCAGCCCTTTCAAGGTGTTGATACGTGTGCGACCGCAACCGCATGATTTTGCGGTGTTTGCTTTCCGACAAGCTGGCAAGCGGCTGCGGATGCCTGCGAGCACTTGACGCTAAGAAACTGATTCATAATGTTGTTTTTACGCACCTTGAAAGGTCTGGTCCCACATCCTAAGACCGTAACTTCTCACTTTCCTCCGGCAGCCGCCGCACGAACGACCTCGGCCAAAGGCGGAATAGCGTTCACCCGCGCCAGCCTGTCGTGCAGGTAGTGCCAGAACGAGATGCCCAGTTTGCGGCAGGTTTTCTTCAGGCTGGTGAAGGTATCCCGACAGCGTCGCCCGTCTTCGCTGCGGGTCGAACCGCTGGTTTTGCGTCGACTGACATATTCGCGGATATCGCTTTCGCTGAGGTTGTTGTGTAACGGCAGGTCGGGGTCGTCGAGCACTCCAAGCAACTCTTCTTTGTTGCGCGCCAAACGTTTGAGGTGCCCGTTGAGCGTCTCGTAATTCGTGCGGGTCCGGCACAGTTCGTCGAACCGGCTGCGGATTTCTTCGCGGAATTGCGGCGTTTGGAAAGCTTCCTCGATCTTGTACGCTTTCAGGTCGGCATACAGATCCCAAATCTGGCAACGCACCCAATCGATGTGCTTGGCGTGGGTTGGATTGAGCGGCACGAGCTTGTTGATGTTGCGCTCGGCGTGCATCCAGCACAGCGCATGACGGAAGACGTTGAATTGTCCCGCGTCATCGCTGACAACTCCCATTGTCGTCGGAAAACCCTGTGCCAGCAGGCTGCCCGTCAGCGCCCCTTCGGTCGCGATCCGGATGTGTTTCGGGCCCGTGATGCCAACCGCGGCGAGAGACCTGTCCCACTCTTCCTTGTTCGCAAAGCTTTTGCCTTCTTCGAGCAGATGGAGTGTCTTCTGCGGCAGCTTGTGCCGGGCCGTGTACTCCAGCGCCCCGGCGTTGAGCACGTCATCGGTGCGCCCGGCGCGCAGCAATTCCAGAAAGTTGACCCGGCTCTTACTCTGCGTGCTCTCGAACCAGGCGAACAACTCATTGCCGATGAAGGTGCAGTAGCCGTTCTTGCCGTCGTGCCGCGCCCCGGTGTCGTCCACCTGAATATGATTCGACACCTGCAATCCCGCCTCCAACAACCCATCCTTCTCGGCGTGGAAGTCCTCGTGCTTCTGCGTGAGCAGATGGTTCAGTTGACCCGCCGATATCTCGATGCCCAGGTCGTGCAAGTGCTCCAGCAGCAAGGGCTGGGTCACGCGCTGGTGGTGGTACTGGTAGAGGACGTAGCTTTTCAGTTGCGCCCCGTCATGACCCTGCACCGAGATCGGCAACCGCCCTTTCAGTGTCTGACCGTCCGGCCCGATCCAGGTCTCCAGGCGGTAGCGGATGGTGTGCGCTTCGATTGTCAGCTCCTGCACCACGAAGTCGTCGTAGCCCTTGAAACGCCAACCCTTCTCGCGCGCATCCACCGGCAGCCCTTCCGGGACGATTTTCTGCTCTTCGTGGACCTCCAATTCCCCGGTTTTTGCGCGTTTCGGGCCGGGTTTGGGCTTCTTTTCCGTGCCGCCTTCCCCGGCCTTGTCGGTCTCCGCATCCATCCGGCTCGGCTTCAGTTTGGGCTTGCCCTTGAGCTCCTTTAGCCGCTTGACCTCGGCTTCCAACTCCTCAATCCGCTCCTGTTGCTCCACAATCAGCCGCAGCAATGCCTGCACCAGCGGTGTCTGCTCCGCTTCGGGGATCTCCGGCAGCTTGAGCGTCGGCTTGCTCATGGCGCTGAGTCTATCCGCATTTCTCCAGATAGCAACAGAATTTTGCCGGGGGAGAATGAGAAGTTACCTAAGACCTCTGTGTGTCGGTTCTGGCCGTTTGCTGTGCCCTTGATTAGCAACAGTCAAGAAACGGATTCTCAACGCGGACACCGGCGTAATCTTGTCCGTGATTGAGGTCCTCCGAATAGAGGACGCCGGCCCCCAGCATGCGGGCACCGGCGATGATCGCGCTGTCCCAGTAGGAGATCTGAAACCGTTGCTTCAGATCCAACGCCTGCAACAACAGGTCCCGATCCGTCGCCACCAGCGGCCGCTGCAACAGTTGTCGAATCAGTTCCACCGCGTCCTCGTGGGACATGACCGGGCCGCGGGGACGAACCAGATTCACGTACAGTTCCTGCAGCACCTGTACCGAAAGCCCCCAATTCGACTGCGCCAGCACCGAGCGCGCCCGCGCGCGCTTGGTAACCTCATCGGCACTGGTCGAGGCCGCGTAGAGGAACACGTTGGTATCGATGAAGGCATCAACGCTCATGGGCGGCGTCACGGCTCAGCCGCTCCGCGGCTCGTAGCCCCTTGGCCTTGTCCATGGCCGCAAACAGCCTGGTGTTGGCCAGTTCCTGCCGATCCTCCCCTCCGGTCAGCGACCGCAGATAGTCCCTGACCAGGGCGCTTACGCTCGTGCTGCGCTCGGCCGCGACGATGCGCGCCCTGCGATACACATCCTCATCCACCGCGACGGTAATATTCTTCATGATCGCATCCACCGGCTTACAGTTACACAGGCCCACAGTCTACTCCAACCATGAGGTCACAAGCCACGCGTCAGTGGGCAGAATCCGCAGCGACCGCTCCAAACATGCACGCGCCCATGGCCGTCTAGCCGGTGTTGGCATGAATCCGGGGATCCCGAGGGCTATGGAGGCGACGGACATCCGACCGCCTAGTTCTGACACAAGTCATCCGGACCGAGATAGCGGAGGTCGATCATTCCAGGCTCGCTGGAGACCGTCCCGGAAAGGAGACCGACTCGGCCGACATTGAGTGCCAGAGCGACATCGCCGAGAGGCATTGCGTCCGCTGACAACACGATCGGCCGACCGTCGCGGTGCCAAACAGCAATCTGAGTGCCAGGAGCAGGCCGCGAGGAGTACCAATCACCTTTGCCGAAAGACGTCGTTCAGCCCAGGTGCGAGCCTGTTGTGGCGTGTAATGGTTAGCAAATTCGATCCATATCTGCCTGGTTTCGGGAGTGGGCCAGTCCGGCTTTGCACTCCAAACGGCAACCGTTCGAGAGCCCAACCAGCGCTTCAGTTCCTGGCTGGTGGTGAAGGACGCTGCCGTGTCACCGACCGCCTTGATTGCGGCAAGCCTCGAGTTGAAACCCGCCTGAATCAAGATCGAGGCTGACCGATTCATCGTCCCTGTCTCGTTCGCCGGAACGGCCAGCCCAAGCTCAAAATCTTCAAGCGTCAGCCCCAAGACGTCGTCCACCACATCGCCGTTGGTGCCGGCTCGGACGCGTACCGCATCCATCGCCCAAGGCAGAAGGTAGACGCCCAATTCCGGCCAATTCCCAAATTCCGGGGACAGTTTACTTAATTGCGCTTTTCCTCCCCGAATAGGTCGCCTGTAAAGGGATCTCGCTCTTGGCGTTTCGGATCTGGCTTCTTCCGCTTCAAGGTCCGGGCCAATTGCCGCTCCAACGACTCTACGAAGGTGTCGGAACCGAGCGGCCGACCGGTACTGGCGTGGGCACGCAGCAATTCGTTGAAGCCTTCGTCCTCGCCCTCGCCGATAAAAGCCTCCCAGTCGGGGATCAACGCCAACAGAGGTCGCACGGTGACCAAGGCATCGTCGCGTCCCGCAAAGTGGGCTGCGGCGCTCGTCCGCGGCCAATCCTGCGCACGGGCGCAGAGGCGCGCTCTCACAGGGTTCCGTTCAACGTACCTGGCAGCCGCAAGCAAGTGTCGCTCATCCGTGACGAACGAGTGGAAGCGCTCCTGCCAAAGATGCCCTTTCCAGCCCTCGCGGAAGTTGACCATTCGCGTGACCCGGCGATGGGCTTCGCCCAGCGCGTCCCGTAAACCCAATTCGTCCGCCGGAACCAGGATGAGATGCACATGATTCGGCATGAGGCAATAGGCCAGCACGTCCGTTGCGCAACTGCGGCAGGATTCGGCGAGCAGCTCGCGGTACTCCGCATCGTCCTCGTCCGCAAAGAACGTCTGCTGGCAGCGATTGCCCCGTTGCGTCACATGGTGGGGCAACCCCGGCGCAACCACTCTGATAAGTCTTGCCATGCCATTCTGGAGGCCTCAACCCTCAAGCCCGGCTGATCCGTTGGTCTTGCTCGGCAAACATTCTGCGCCGTTCGAGTAATTAAGTAAACTGTCCCCGTAATTGTGCTGAAATGCTTTATCGAGGGCGAGCATCTCGACCCGGCGAACCCGCCGGAGCGGATACAAACCCCGGAGATGCAACGGGTTATGAGCATCGTTGAACAGTTTTCCGAAAAGGACCGTGCCTAGGTAGTTCAATCTGGACGGTCCTGGCTTAGCCTGACTCACGCAGTTTTCTTTCATCACCGACTGAACTGTATTGGTTTATATATCAACGCCTTACACCCTCCAACTATCCAGGCGCTGCACATAGACCTGCGGGAGCGAAAAGTGCGTGAAGAAGGCGAAATTGAACACCCTAGACCGTGCCTATCATACCTACCAGGCGCGCCAAAACTATCTCCGCCAGCAGAAGAGCAGCGCACGGCATATCCAAGTCATTGAGGCCGAGCGAATGCGCGAGCGCGCGGAGAAGGAGCGTGAGCGTGCGGAGAAAGAGCAGGCGCTTGTGTCCGAACAGCGCGAACGCACCGAAAAGGAACGTGAACGCGCAGAGAAGGAGCAAGCGCTTGCATCCGAACAACGCGAAGGCGACGAGACAGAGCGCGAACGAGCAGAAAAAGAAGCAGCCCTTGCAGAGATTGAGCGTCTTAAAGTCTTATTGAACGATGCCAGATCCCGTTGAGAATCTTCAGCGACGGGATAACGCGAGCGACGCAATCAGGTCTAACAAAACAAGTCAAGTTTTTTCAAGCCCCTGCTGCTGGCTCAGCACGCGTATCCGTCAATCCCCAAGCTCATCCACCGGACTGTTGACCGGCAGCATATCCGATGTCAATTATCTTGTCCGGTCAGCGACAACTATCTTGGCCGGTTAGTTGTCGCTGTTCTTTGGGGTGGGAGCCTCCTGTGTTGTGGGGTGGTTTGGGGCGCCCCTGGCGGGTCCGAGCACGGGAAGAAGCCCGAAGGGCGACTGGACGTGCTCGGACCCGCCAGGGGCGCGGCGCCGCGCCGTGGGGTTGTCGTCGCGCGCCGTGCGGGCGCGCTCGCGACGACGATTACTCGGCCTCGGGGTTGATGGCCGACGCGCGCGGTTCGTTACGCCGCGCGCTGTCAGCGCTGCTTGTCATCGACCTGGTGGCTGGTGCCGGACGTGCGCTCGCCGGCTCGCTGCCGCGCTGGCCGAGGGCGTGCTTGCGCCGGTAGCTATCGCTGACGATCTCGATGATGCTCGCGTGATGGACCAGGCGGTCGACGGCGGCCACCGTCATCATCTGGTCGGGGAAGATCTGATCCCAGTCGGCGAACGCCTGGTTGGAGGTGATGATCAGGCTGGCGCGCTCGTAGCGATGGGCGATGAGTTCGAACAGCACCTGTGTTTCCTGTTGGCTTTTCTTGACGTAGCCGAAATCGTCCAAGATCAGTAGCGGGTACTTGTCGAGCTTGTGCAACGCGTCTTCCAGGCGCAGTTGCTCGCGGGCGAGTTGCAACTGCTGCACCAACGCGGTGGTGTTGGCGTAGCGCACGCGCACGTTGCGCTCGGTGAGCGCATGGCCGATGGCGGCGGCCAGGTGGGTCTTGCCGACGCCGCTGGCACCGAACAGCAGCAGGTTGCGCGCTTGGCGGGTCCAGTCGCTGGAGCCGGCCAGGGCCTGGATCTGCGCGCGGGTCGCCTCTGGCAGTTCGGCGAAATCGAAGCTGGCCAGGCTTTTGCCCGGGGGCAACTGGGATTCCTTGCTGTAACGCGAAATGCGTCGGCTGTGACGATCGGCCAGCTCTTGCTCGCATCGCGCACTGAGGTAGCGCGCGCCGTCCCAGCCGTTGCGCTCGGCTGTCTCGAGCTGCGTCTGCCAGTGGCGGGCGATGCTGGTGAGGTTCAGTTGCTTGAGCATCAGCGCTAATGTGGCGGTCTGGACCATGTCAGTGCAGCTCCATGGATTGGCCCTGCGCGGGCAACAGGTGGTCGTAGCTCGCAAGCGCGTGCTGGGTACTGGGCCGGTCGCGCAGCTCAGCCTGCTGTGTGGCTGCGTCGCGGGCGTCGAAACGGCTTTCCAGCGCCGTCAGCGTGGGCACGCTACCCGCGGCGATGCGCTCGAGCAGATACGCGCCCAGCGCCTGCTCACAGTCGGCGCGCGCGGCCAGGGCGAGGATGCCGACGATGCGTTTGCATGCCGCGCGTGCTTCTAGGTGGCTGTCCAGATGCTGCCAGATCGCGCGGTAGGTGGCGTTGGGCAGCAGGTCTTCGCGCAGCTGCGAGTAGCGAAAGGCCTGCGGCTTGCGTGCCAGCACGCCGATGAGGTGGCGGTAGTCGATGCGCCGTGCCCGCTCGTGGTTGACGCTGTACACCCGCGGCAGCGTGAGCGCCAAGGTTGCGCCGACGTACGCCTCGATGCGGTCGTCGAAGAGATGCAGGCGTAGCCGCTCGCCGACCAGGCGTGCGGGCACGCTGTAGAGCACGCGCTTGACATCAATGGTGGCGAAGGTGGTGACCACGACCACCTGCTCGCTGTAGTCGCCGGTGCGCCGCCGTGGTAGGGCTTGCAGCTGCGCGCGCTCAATGGCGAGCGCCTCGCTGCAACGCCGGTTGAAACGCACCAGCAGGGCGTCGAGCCACTCTCGGTAGTCCTGCAAGCTGGCGAAATCGGCCGAGTCACGCAGCAACAACGCCTGCACAATGCGCCGCTTGATGTGCCCGTGCGGCGATTCCACGGCGCCGTTCTCGTGACTGACGCCACGGTTGTTGCGCGTGGCCGTCATGCCGTAATGCGCGCAGAGCTGCGTGTAGCGCTCGGTGAGGTCCGCTTGTGCTTCGCTGCTGAGGTTCTTGTAGGCCGCCGAGAGGCTGTCGGTGCGGTGCTCCAACGGTGCCCCACCAAGCCGCCACAGCGCCTCCTGTAGCCCTTCGGCCAGCGCACTGTAGGATTCCCCTCCAAGCACGACCTTGACGTGGCTCCAGCCGCTGTAGGCGAGGCGAAAGTGGTACAGCCGGTGGTCCAGCTCCTCGCCAGCGATCGTCACGACCAGCCCTTTGAGTTCGGTGAAATCCGATAACCCCTGCCGACCTGGTTCCTGCACCTGGCGGAACATCACCTCCTTGTCCGCTCCGTGCAGCGCCTTCCACGCCTTCACCCGACGCTGGAAGGTGCGCTTCTTGCCGTTGCCGTACTCTCCCGGATGGCGTTCCTGCAAGTCTTCAAACAGGGTCGTCGCATCCAGGCGCGGCTGGCGCTCCAGACGACTGACGATCTCCTCCTCCCAGACCCCTGCAAACGGGTCCGCGCGCGTTCGCCAGTGCCGCTCCTTGCGCTGTAATACGCCGACCTCCCCGTGTTCGATCCGCCGTGCACTGCGCTCGGATACGCCCGTCTTGGCGCTCGCCTGCGCCTGCGTGCGACTTTGCTTTCTGTTGCTCATGTAGAACTTGACCTGCTCAATGGTGATCCGCTTGCCTGACATTCACGCGCCGTTTGGTTGCGAAAATGCCAGCTACCTTAGCCTCTAAAATCGGCCAAGTTAGTTGTCGTCGACCGGCCAAGTTAATTGTCACCTAACAAGCAGCACACCCGGCCGGTTCATCACATGGGTATAGATCATGGTGGTCGACACATCCGCATGACCCAGAAGCTCTTGCACGGTGCGGATGTCGTAACCCGCCTCCAACAGATGGGTCGCGAACGAGTGCCTCTTATGCCGCGTGCGGCATAAGAGGCATTATTCCGCACGCCGGATTATGCCGAACCCGGGTGTGAGAGCCGGTGGTGCTCGGGCTTGGCGGGGGGAACCATTCGGCATAATCAGAGGCTCTTCAGGAAGGCGAGCAGCTCGTCGTCCGGGCGGTAGTGTCCCGGTGGGACATCGACATTGGCAGTCTTGGCGAGCGCCTGCTCTTTCATCCGCATGTCGGCGTGGAGGTAGATTTGCGTCGTCTCCACGGATTCATGCCCTAGCCATAAGGCGATGACGGCACGATCGACGCCATTTTGCAGCAGCGCCATGGCCGCGCTGTGGCGGAGCACATGAGGGGTCATGTGCTAATAGCGCTAGCGATCATGTAGCATACTGATTTTCAAGATCAATTACAGCTTCTCTCCGGGGCTTTGTTAGCAGGGGATAGGGCTTGGGCCTTCGCTTAATTGCCCGTGGCTGTGGCGTTTGATTACGGATTCCCACGGCGTTTGTCGATATTGCTAAGAGTATGGTATTCGCCATATCCATAATACATCGACTTGCCATTCCGATCAGAGTCGTTGCGCCAGCTACAATCAATTGGACAGCACCTTTGAAACTAATTTGTCTGGGAATTTTCTCATGAATAATTGCCGATTGAGAGATTATCGAACGAATAAGATTATAGGCCATGAAATAAATAGCGATCTCTTTTTTTATCATTTCCGGAGACAGGCAGCTCAGCATTTCCATACCCATGTGTGTTTTTATGCTGCGAAGATCTACTTCAATATTCCAACGCTGCTGATAAAGAAAGGACATTTCTTTTTTGTGAAATTGCTTATGGTCCGTTAAAGTTGTCACGAAATCCGTTCCATTAACACGGAATTCCCGCACAGTTATTGTGTTTGGTAGTTGATCATATTCTTCTTGCGACATCCATAGTGGTTTTTCAGCCGGCTTCGACCATGTCACTAAATGATCATTTTTTCCGAGTCTGATTCCTTTGCTATAATCAACTTTACGTCTTGCATGATTTTGCATGACGACAGGCACCCCTGCCATAATTAATCGCATTATGATTGCAAAAGTGGCATAGTAGCGGTCCGCGAGTAATAAATCGCCTTCCTTCAACGATCCATGTAAGTTACTGAATAATCAGGCTTCTCCCGTGCCTTTACCTTCGTAGGGGGCGTAGGCATAGTCCCTGACAGAACCCGTGGCCAGAGAGATCAACGCGCAGATACGAACAATAGGAAAACCCAAACCGGATCCTGTAACAACACGGTCGTACCGTCCACCATGTAGACATAATATCCGCGCCATTTCCAATCGTTTTTCGTGTGATTTTCCTTGACCGCTGTTTCTCGCACCCCGTCTTCAAGCAACGCCAGCGGTAAGCGAGTACGTGCGGTACAATACGGTCCGGAGTTGTGCGATATTTCGGTTTCTCCTTCGCCTGCCCGTTCTATCAGAAAACGGGAAACCGCGGCTTTGCAAGAGCGATTATCATTAAGCACTTGCAACAAGAAAAGTCGCAGCACAACCAAGGGAGTGTAGATGGTATCCCGACGATACGGTACCGATTCAGCCAACTTCTTGAGCCAGTCGGGACTGAATACATTGCTCAGAGAAAAGTTGGATAACTACAAAAATGAATGTTTGAGATTTTTGATTTGCGTACTCAGTTGCAGTCGTTTATGATCACTCATGGTTAGGCTCCAGTGATGGAAATGTTCGACAACATGATTCTATCGGTTTTTTGCTGGAGCTTAACCTTAATAATTAAGGCGATTCTGTAAATCGAGTGATAAGTAATGAGCTTTCGATGGAATGTGTCGCGTGATTGGCGTTCCTATTTTCATAGCCACAAAGATTGTTATAACTAATTGTATTAATTGAGTTTTTAATTGATCGCTAGCGCTATTAGGGTCATGTGCTTCTGCGCCAAGGAAGGGCAGTGTTGACGAGCGACAACGGCATATTGGCTCTCCTGGATTTTGTGGGAACCAATAAATATTTTAAAAACAACCACTTAGTCTCATTTTTTCGTACACATTAAGATTAAAATGTGGTTGAGCACAAAGTCTGTAACTCATTGATTTATAATGTATCGACCCCGAACCGGTCATATCCGTTGAGATCCAGGAATACCCTTTGATAGAGGTGCCCGAGGTTGGTGATGCCATAGCAGCGGCGTTTGATGACTTTGATCTTATTATTTAATCCCTCGACAAAGCCGCTGGTATGTCGACCAATAAAATAATTGGTCACTTCCTCAAAATGCGTATTCAGCGTACCGAGGAAGCTATCAAAGCAACTGAGCTTGCGGTTGGTGACACGTTCCATCCAGCCACGCAGTTTGCGCTTACCCTGACCTTTTGATAGGCGGCTTTCATAGATGGCAGTGAGTGATTCGCAAGCCTCATAGGCTTCTTGTAATTTTGGTGAATAGCGAAAGAGCCGATTCAGCATGCGTCGCTCATCTGCATTCAGATCGGCGCGACGCTGACGCAGCAGCCAATGCACGTTCTTGAACGACTTGCGCTCTTCTTTGGAGAGTATATGGCACAGCCGTTTCCATTCGCTTTTGCGCAGTTTTTCCAGTCCATTTCGGTACAGCTTGGCAACATGGAACCGATCCGCGCAAATGTGTACGCGCTTGCCGAACACGGCTTTAGCGGCACCGATGAAACCTTGATAAAGATCCGAGCACACACTCTGGACGGTGCGTCGCAAGCGCTTGGGAATGCTGAGAAAAAACTCCTGTACGGTGGCCTTGGTGCGGTCGCCGAGCAGACCGATGACATGCAATGTCTCGTTAATGTAAGCGCTGACAACGACGACAAAATCACGATGACCCTTTTTCAACGCAATCTCATCAATGCCAATGACCTCCAAGCGTTCAATTGCGTTCCAATCGACATCACAGGCTATGTTTCGATCCAAAATACCCTGCAGTGCGTCGACACCAATGGCATGCTTACGACTAACATCCTCGAGCGTACTGTTGATCAACTCCAGTAGCATCTGCTGTTCGAACGCTTTTGTCACCCGGGAGCGCTGCGTGTACCATGACAGCGTTTGGCTCGTTGTTGGACGCCCTTCGCAGAAAGGGCATTGATAACGTTTCGGCCTCAAAACAAGAACAACTCTATAATCCCCGAATGGCAAATGGCGTAACTCAAGTTCTCGACCATGGCCATACTCATGATCGATTGGCCGACCACAGCGATGACAGTTCGTACCCTCCAGGGTGCTATGCACATAGACTTTAAGTGTCTTGCGCTCGCCGAGCACCACGCGATCAACGGCGATATCAGGAAGATTTAAAAGTGTCTGAAGGGTCTCTTTATCAAATGTCATTATCAACAACGTCCAGATGGGGTTTCAGTGACAGGCGGTTCTCAAGTTGTTGATTTACATGATACAACAGTCCCACGAGATCCGGAAGAGCCCAAGTGGCGCCATCATTGATAGCCAAAGTGTCAAAGGGACACCGGAGTCATCGGTCGAATCCGGCTTCGATGGTGGTAAGCTTGTCAAGGGCCGGAAGCGACATATCGTCGTTGATACAATAGGTTGCCTGCTTGTCGTCTACGTGCATGCAGCTAATGTGTATGACGGAAAAGCAGCTCGTGAAATTCTCACGCGTCTATTCGTGCTCCTGCAGAGTGTAAAGTATATTTGGGCTGATTGCGGCTATATGGGTAAAGAGCTTTTTAATTGGGTATTATCTGAATTTAATTGCACCCTCGAGATTGTAAAGAGGCAGAAAAGAAAGAAAGGTTTTCATGTATTGCCGCGTCGCTGGGTCGTGGAGCGCACATTTGCTTGGCTTGGCCGGTCTCGTCGACTGAGTAAAGATTATGAAAGAGAACCGAGATCAAGTGAGTCACAGGTCTATCTTGCATCGTCACGTTTATTGCTTCGTCAAATTTGTAATAATCAAATAGCTTATGAGTAGACTATTCGAATTTATTGCGTTGTTTAGGTCGAACATTAAAGAAAATAGTTTTCATACAGCGTCTCAGGTGTCCTATCATGAAACGGCGAATGGACTCCAATGAAAATGTCTTAGAATCTCCGAAATAGCAAAACACCAAAGTGATTGTAAACTCCAAAGGTGTGATCGTGGTTCTGGCGTCCTCGGCAGGAATAAATTTTTCGAAGCATTGTTTCAAAACATCAAGAATGCTATTCTCGGTCATGGCGATACCTTTGCTGCTTTTGTAGTATTTAGTGGGCACAACTATTTTATTATGAAAGTTAGCAAGGGTTTCGCCGTCTATTGAAAAAATTTATAACTGCATGAAATTTAAGAAAAAATATCCCGAACACCTATGGGCTAACAAGGCAAATCCAGCCGACCACAAAAGCGCGCGTCGAGTTCGTTCAGTTGTTTCTAGCGCCGGTGCTGGCGCGCTTTTGTGTCGGCTGATTTGCAACGTTGGCACCATACAAACTTCGGGCGACCACCAACCCCTTTGCCAGAAGCGCCCGGACCGGAAGCGATAGGAGACAGACTTGAAGATTCGCTTCTATAACGACCCGTCAACTGGCATGCCTCACATTTACGAGCACGGAGTTGATGAAGATGAAGTGTCAGAAGTGATGTTCGGCCCTGGCGAGGATTTGCCTGCAAAGCGCGACTCACGAATGAAAATCGGTCAGACAGGCGCCGGGCGGTTTCTCCAAGTCATCTATGTTCCAGATGAAGACCCCGAGAGCGTGTTCGTGATCACGGCCTACGAACTGCAAGGCAAAGCAAAGGCCGCGTATCGACGAAGACAACGGAGGAAGAGCCGATGAGTAATGCATTTCCAAAGGGCTGGGATGAAGATCGTGTGCGTCAAGTCCTCGACCACTACGAAAGCCAGTCCGAAGACGAGCAGTTCGCAGAGATTGAAGCGGCCTTCGAGCAAGAAGACACGGTAACCATTTCCATACCCGCGAGCCTCGCTCCAGAGGTTCGGGCGCTAATCGCGCGCAGGAGTAGTCAATAAGTGCCAACAAGTGCACCAGCCCGGCGTATGCTGCCAAGCCGCGCGCGTCAGCGGCGGCTTGGCAGCATACGCCGGGCTGTGCTGAACGTTGGACTAAATAAATTGAAAGCCCGGAGCGAACCAAAAGGCACTCCCATCAATACCTGTAAGGGTATACAGCATTCACGTCGCTAGACTATAATCCCCCCGGCATGGACGCCCAAACTTGCTTGAGCCGTGAAATCAAGCGGGAATTCCCACCCGAGCCGCCGGACATCCAGTTCGAGGTCGCCGATGTCTTCCGCGCCTATGGCGACGACTATCGGCAGACGCACATCCTCACCCCCCAACAACACAAGGCCATGTCGGACATCGAGAAATGCCGGACCACGGCACTCGGTGGCCACGTCGATGAATGCGACCATTGCGGACACACCGAGATCAGCTACAACAGCTGTCGCAACCGCAACTGCCCCAAGTGCCGCGGGAGTCAACGAGCGGCCTGGGTCGACGCCCGCGAACTTGAGCTGTTGCCGATCCAATACTTCCACATCGTCTTCACCCTGCCGCATGACCTGATCCCCCTGGCGCGCTACAACCCCGAGCGGGTCTACGGCCTGTTGTTCCGCCGCAGCAGCAGCGACTGAAGCCTCGGAAACGAGCAGCGAGCCTCAACTGCTTCCTACCGAGCGCAGCGCCGAGCCTTTTCGCATTGCCGGTCGTCGTGTGCCGATCGCGGCCATTCTGTTTTGGGGCGGCATGGTCGTCGGCGTCATTCTAAAAGCATTCGCGCCCGAGAATGGAGAAACCCCCTACAGATACATTCCTATTTCTATGATCCTCCTAGGCGTGCTTTGGTTCTCGGTGACCGAACTCACGCTGCTCATCCGTCACCGTAAACGGCGATGAAACCCTCAACCACATCTTCACCGACCAGCAACCGGTCAGATGACAGCAAGACAACAGGCTCGGAGCAAACAAAGCCTGATGATCTACCTATTCTTGGCAGCGATCCAATCAGCGGTCCGCAATTGGACATCCAGGTACCGCATCGCGGTACGCATGGTGGTATGTCGATGCACTCAGCAACGACCGCAAACAGGGCCTGACGCTCATCGCATTCATCGGTTCAGTGTTCTCCCCGTACTATTTCAAGGGACGAAGACGTGGCAAGGATGATCCGAAGGACTATTGCTCATTGAATGTTTGCCTTTATGGCGAACAACGGCGCTGGACCATGACGGAACGGCGGGCCGGCTCCTTGAGCCAAAGCGTGTCGGCACTCGGTATTGGCCCAAGCAGCCTATGCTGGAGTCCGGATGATGGTCTGACCGTCAATATCGACGAGATCGGAACCCCAATCCCCCGGCGCGTGCGTGGACAAGTAAAACTGAGTCCAACATTTATTAACGAACAGGCTTTCAACCTTGACGTCAATGGCCTTCATCACTGGAGGCCGATGGCTCCGAGCGCCCGCATCGAAGTCAAATTGGAGCAACCAGCGCTGCATTGGTCTGGGCATGCATACTTCGATAGAAACTGGGGAGAAGAACCCCTTGAAGACGGTTTTGTTTCCTGGAATTGGTCACGTGCCAACATTGGCGAGGATTGTGCGATTCTCTACCACATGCAGCGCAAACAGGGAGATGCATTCCCCCTAGCCCTGCGATTCGCCCGCGACGGTGCTTTGAGTGAATTCGACCCACCACCGAATCATCGTCTGCCGCCAACACCGATCTGGCGTGTTCCTCGTGGAATCCAAGCCGAAGGAGAGCATCCGCCTCGGGTTATGGATACCCTTGAGGATACGCCCTTCTATTCGCGCTCGGTAATCGAAACACAACTGCTTGGCCAACCGGCAACAGCAGTACACGAAAGTCTTTCATTGGAGCGCTTCCGCTCACCCGTGGTCCAGTACATGCTGCCCTATCGCATGCCGCGGCGTCGGCGCTGAACAACCGGTGTATTCTAATTTCTAATGGACGCCCGATCTTGATGATTTGGTTGGAATCACAATTCGCCGAAGGCAGGATCATCGACCTGATTCTGGTTTTGATAGCCGCGGAGGCAATGCTGCTCGCTTGGGTCGGCCAAAGAACGAAAGATCGTCGTCTGTTCGCCGATATTGCACCCACGTTAATTTCGGGCGCTCTATTATTGCTGACCCTACGTATCGCCTTGGTCGGCGGCTGGTGGGGATGGATTGCGCTGATGCTGGCCCTGGCCCTGGGATCCCACCTGGTCGATCTTGGGTTGCGCTGGCACCAGCGTACCTCTCAACAGAATGACACCTGAGCTGGGATCGGCCCCGAAATACTGCGTATCAGGAAGAGGCATTTTACGCCCGCGAGCTTTTTTCTTAATGCCTCTATGCGAGCCTCTTCTTGCCGCGTCTCAACAGAGTACCCCCTCGACATCTTGTTGATCAGGAAGAGCCATGGAACGCAGGCGACACAATCCGTTCGGACAGCACACCCAATAGCAATCACATGATTCTAGGGTCCGATTCTGGGGCCTGCCCCTGAGTTGTTGCAGCACACACCCGCCTCCGACGCGGGGAGCGCGCCCCGCTCGGATGAATCCCGGCTAATCACTTTCGCTCAGACCGCGCGAATATTGACCGCGCGCGTGATCTCGGAATGTATGCCCAGCTCGGCCATTTCGGCTCGCACGGCTTCCTCGATGCCTGACGCATCCAGCCCGCAGGCAGCCAATTGTTGGTCGTGATCGGCCTGCTCCTGACACTGGTCAGGCAATCCAAGGTGAAGACAACGAACATTGACGCCATGTTCGGCGAGCAGTTCGGCAACTGCTGAGCCAGCACCGCCGGCAATGACGTTCTCCTCCACCGTAACCAATAGGCGATGACGATCCGCCAATTCAAGAATCAGCAACTCGTCCAGAGGTTTGATGAAACGCATGTTGGCCACCGTCAGCCCAAGCCGTTTGCCGATCTGTTCGGCAACCGCAACGCGGCTGCCAAAGGCGAGCAGCGCAACATCCATGCCTTGATGGCGAAGTTCGCCTTTGCCAATCGGCAGAGACTTGATGGATTGTTCGATCCTGACACCGGGACCGCGCCCCCGCGGATAGCGCACCAAAGCTGGGCCTTTGTGCTCATAAACCGTCTGCAGTAGTTGCCGACATTCATTCTCATCTGCCGGCGCAGCAATGATCAGATTCGGCAGCGGACGCGCATAGCTCAGGTCGAAACTGCCCGCATGGGTGGCACCGTCGGCTCCCACCAGCCCGGCGCGGTCGACGGCGAAAGTCACATCGAGTCCTTGTAAGCAAACGTCATGCACCAGCTGATCGTAGGCGCGTTGCAGGAAGGTGCTGTAGATGGCGACCACGGGCTTCATGCCTTCGCAGGCCATGCCGGCGGCAAGCGTTACGGCGTGCTGCTCGGCAATGCCGACGTCGAAGTAGCGCTCGGGGTAGCGTTTCGCAAACTCGACCAATCCAGAGCCCTCACGCATGGCCGGAGTGATTCCTAGCAAACGTTTGTCCACCGCGGCAGTATCGCAGAGCCAGTCGCCAAAGATCTGGGTGTAACTCTTGCCACTGCCTTTGCCCTTGCGCATCGCGCCGGTCTCGCGGTCGAATGGGGTAACACCATGGTATGTAGTTGGCGCATGTTCGGCTGGCTCAAAGCCGTGTCCTTTTTGTGTAATCACATGCAGCAGCCGTGGACCCGGCATCTGCTTCATGTTCTTCAGCGTGGCAACGACGGCATCGATGTCATGCCCATTGATGGGCCCGATATAGTTAAAACCGAGCTCTTCGAAATAGGTGCTGGGCATCACCATGCCCTTCATGTGTTCTTCCCAACGCCCCGCCAATTGGCGCAATTGAGGCATTCCTGCCAGCGCGTTCTTGCTGCCTTCGCGCATGCGCGTATAGAAACGCCCGGAGAGCAGCTTGGCAAGGTGGCGGCTGATAGCGCCCACAGGTGGACTGATGGACATCTCGTTGTCGTTGAGAATCACCAACACATCAGGATCCAGCGGACCCCCGTGGTTGAGAGCCTCGAACGCCATGCCAGCGCCCAGCGCGCCATCCCCGATGACGGCGATGACCTGACGACGCTCGCCCTTGAGTTTGGTGGCGATGGCCATGCCCAACGCAGCGCTGATGGAGGTGCTGGAGTGACCCACGCCAAAGGTGTCATATTCGCTCTCATGGCGCTTTGGAAAGCCCGACAACCCGCCTTTTTGGCGCATGCGCAGCATGCGATCCCGCCGCCCCGTCAGAATCTTGTGCGGATAGGCCTGGTGACCAACATCCCAGACCAGCCGATCGTGCGGAGTATCGAAGACGTAATGTAACGCGATGGTCAATTCGACAACACCGAGCCCGGCCGCCAGATGCCCGCCGGTGCGAGAAACGCAGTCAATCAGGAACGCTCGAACTTCTTCGGCAAGCTGACCGAGCTCGTCGCGACTCAAAGCACGCAGATCAGCAGGCGCATCAATGCGGCTGAGTAAGGGATAGCCAGAGACGGCTGAGGCGGACTGCGAATCGGTCATTTTCTTTTTCCCGTCGGTTTAGGCAACAGCGGACAATGATAGTGCACTGGACCTGTCCGGGGGACTCTAGACCTTGCCCTCGGTCAAGCGAAGGTGGCAGAACTCACCGGCCCCGCGAAGATCCGCTGCATATCACCGCGGCCGATGCCGAAAACGCAAAGAAGACAGCAGATGGCTGTCTTCTTTGCTTAAACATGCGGTAACGGAGCCGGCTGAGCGCCGACCCCATTCCGCTACCGGTTCCGGGCAACCGGGATCAAACGATCAACGTCAGCTGCGAAACAACTTGGGAGGCAATGGCCGGGATGCCATCGCCAAGCCAATTGAAGTCAGCGGTGCTGAGCAGAATGAAGTGGATTAATAGGGCCAAAACCGCGAGGAAACCAGCGAGGGCGACCAAGGCCCGACGCGGATCGAAGATCTGCCAGATTTTATGCATGAGTTATCTCCTATGCATGATTCGGGGCGCCGCAATACGCTGCGTACTCCCGAGAATGAACTGCGTTGACGGGGATGACGAGGCCTTACAGCCAGGGACGCCACAGCCAGGCTAGCAGGTGCGCGAATGCCGCGACACCGAGAAAGCCGGTCATACTTTGCGTGAAGATCCCGTGAAATTCTTGGGCCTCTTCTTCGCTCAATCCAGTGATGCTTTTCTCAGCCATGGAATTAACCTCCAGTTTGCATGCTAGGCCTTGCGGCCGTTTGCCGCGGTGATCCCCCGCGGCGGGGTTGCCCAACAGGGCGTTTTGACGCTGGGTGCTCGACCCAGCGCCATCGGGTCAGGTTGCCGCTTGCACGGTGCCCTCATTGCCACGCATCTGCACTGAAAGAGTACAGTATGGACATGGATCAATTGATGGTACGCGCAGGAGGCATCGGCGACATCTGCGAAACCGGCGCGACTGCCTTGGATGTGGTAAGCCAATTGAAGTCAGCCGACATCAGCAGAATCAAATGAATGAAAAGCGCCAACGCCATCAAAAAGCTGAACAGGGCCATTAGGCTGCGGCGCGGGTCAAAGAGCTGCCAAATACGGTGCATGGTTGTACTCCTTCAGAGACACGGGGAGTGCCGAAACAGGTCCGGTCACCCCGATTGATGTTAGCTATCCGGATTACAGCCACGGACGCCAGAGCCAAGCCAGCAGGTGTGCAAATGCAGCGACGCCAAGAAAGCCGGTCATGCTCTGCGTGAAAATGCCGTGAAATTCCTGAGCTTCTTCTTCGGTCAACCCGGTTATGCTCTTGGTTTCAGCCATGGGATATTACCTCTATTCGTCTCGATTTTGGCCATTTGGCCGTGACAAGTCTTTGCTACAGATCAAGGTGATCCTTCACCTTGGATGGCTCTAGCGCTCAGCTGGCGGTGGTGGGTACTGCAACGGCGCCGGCGGGTACTGCATCATCTCCGGTGGCGGATACTGTAACTGAACCGGCGCATCCGTCGCGGGTTGGGATTGCGCTTCCGAACTCGCAGCCGATGCCACCACATCTTGCTCCGCAGCGGCCGGCTCCTCCGCCGTCTGTGCCTCCTCCGCAGGCGTCGCATCCGCTCCGGCTTGTGCGGCTGGTGTCGGCGGAGCCTCGGCTGCCTTGATCGCCTCTGCATCGGTTTCCGTCAGCGGTTGCGCCAAGGATGGGTAGTCCTTCAGCATAGGTGCGCCATAGAGTGGCTTGTAGGCACCCTGATGGCAGGTCGTGCAGTAGATCTTGTAGGGATCTCCAAGCGGTCCTTTTCGGGTATCGGGCAGCACCTCGCCAAGCGGCGTCACATAGTCGTTGTTCATGGATCTGACATGACGAATGGCATACCAGGCCGTCGTGCGCTGAGGAGCGCTTTGGTCCCATGAATAGAACGAACGTGTATTGTGACAGTAGGTGCAATTGACGCCCAGTGCCTGGGACAGGTGCATCATCAAGCCGTATGTCCATTCAGCCTGCTTGATCGACCTGCGATTTCCCTGTGGCAGTGCTGTCTGACCAATGACCCGGATATCGTTGTCTTGAGACAAGAATGGGGTAAAGGGATCATAGGGCAACGATGCATAAGCAACTGTCTTGGATGGTGTGTTCTGCCCAGTAGGCGCCATCGCCGAGGGCTGACCGGGACCCGGATCGCTGGTCCAGACATATTGCGGCACCGGATTTCCCCGATGGCAGGTGTAGCAGGTCACACCAGTATCGGCCACATGGTCCTTCCAGTTAGCATTGGTATCCTGCGTCATCTGGATCATGCGACGCGACACGGTCTTGGTATAGATGCCGTCGTACTCGAAGCCCTCGTTGACATGGCAGTAATAACAGCCTTGTTCCGGAGAGACCCAGTTGGTTAAAGCAACCATCAGTCGATTGAACTCGTTAACGGTCAGCTCACCAAGAACCTGTACGTTCTTGTAAACATCCTTGGCTTTCGGACCACCCGGCGCTGCCGCTGGAATCGGTTCCGGCGGTACATTCGCATCCAGCGATGCCTGCAGCAGGCGTGGATTGTAATTGGTGTGCATACCGAGGCCACGATAGCCATTCTGTACCACATCTGGCGGCGGCATCTCGCAACCAGCCAGGAGCGCAGAAGCCCCAAGCGCAGCTGCGATCAATAGTTTGTGATCAAGCATTTTCATTGCGACATCCCCTGTAACAGGGTTGGATCCTGCACGGTCAATACAGATGGATACGGCGCCACGATACCGTGCTTGATACCCCAGAGATACCAATTCTCAACCACGGTACCGGTCAACAGGATGCCGATACCGGCAGTGATCACCACCAACACCGCGAACCACCAGGCCCAACGATGGATGGATTCCATCGTGGCATTGAAGCCCATGGTCCAACGCCACAGCAGGGCTGCTCTTTCCGCAGCGGTTCCGCGACTGGTGATCTGATCGATCTCGCGGTCTGCACCATACCGAGATGTGGCCAGAATCGTGCCGCCGTGCATTGCAAATAAGACCGCCGCACCGTAAAGGAATGCGATGGACAACGCATGGAATGGATTGTAGTAGAAATTCCCGTAGCGAATGGAGATCGCCGCGGTCCAATCCAAATGCGGGAAGATACCAAACGGCACCGCCTCACCCCAACTTCCCATCAACAGTGGGCGAATGAAACCCAAGGTGAGGTAGAAGAAGATTGCCGCTGCAAATGCCCACGCGATGTGAGTACCTGTACCAAGCGCGATGGCTCGCTGATAGGTTCTCAGCCACCAAAGCAGAATGGATACGGTCAGGAAAAAGCCGGCTATCAACCACCAGCCCCCTTCGCCAAGCGGAGGAATGTTTAAGCCATAAGCTGCCGGTGGCGGCTCGAGTGCCAGCCAGAAAAGATTCCTAACGAACTCAATCGGATTCCAATTCACCGATGCCAGCATGTTGAGGCCGATGATCTCGAAGGCGATAAAGCCGCAGATCAAGGATGCAATGCCCGCCCATCCCAAATAGATTGGTCCGATCTGGGCATCACCGAACTTGCCTATCCAATAATTGAAGAACGGCTTGCCGATTCGCGGCATTTCGCCCTTGGGCAGTTCGACGCCGGGATAAGCCGGCTCGCGGACTTGCACCCGCGTAAAGATGTTTTGATATTCAGCCATGATGGTGTCCTCTCATTACCAAATCGGCAGCTCGAGCCACCAGTTCCACCACTCGGGCCATCCACGGGTCCAGAATGGGCCACTCAGCACGATACAGACGGCACTCCAGAAAGCGGCGTTGATGGCTAGGAACCAACCCAGGCGATGGATAGCCAGCGCACCGATCGAGTAACCGATGATATCGCGGAAGAAGGTGTTTTCATGTTCGCCCGTCTTGACCGGTTCGCCCTTGGCGGGATTGGTCATCGACAGGATCAACGACCCATGCAATGCCAGCGCCAATGCGTTCGTGAAGAAGAACGTAATGGCCAACATGTGCGCCGGGTTGTAATGGAAGTGCAGGTATTGGTAGCCAACATTGGAGACCCAATCCAGATGGCTGAAGATGCCATACGGAAAGCCGTGTCCCCAAGCACCCATCAATACGGGACGAATCACGGTTAGCGTTACATAGGCCAAAATCGCAAAGGCAAAGGCGATGGGCACATGGAGCCCGATACCCAGCTTGCGCGAGATCTCGACCTGGCGCAACGCCCAGGAAACAAAGGCGCCGATCGCACAGATCGTGATGATCTGCCATAGCCCGCCTTCCATCAGTGGGGCCATTCCCAGGCCGTAACTCAAGTCTGGTGGGGCAATATTGATCCGCCAGACGTTCCAGGTGGGCCCCATCGCCGCACCCCAGATGATTAACAAGGTACCCAGCGTGGCGAAGAAGACGGTCGTAATTCCGAAGAAGCCGACGTAGAACGGCCCCACCCAGAAGTCGAACAGATCCCCTCCTACCAAGGTACCGCCGCGTACGCGGTATTTTTTCTCAAAACTCAGCATGGCCATTATTGATTCCTCTGCTTGGAAGGCACGCTGCGAGGCGGCCTCCTCGTAGCAAGCTCAGCGACGGGTGGCGATTTCGCACCGAATCCGTCGTCATTCGAACAGGCCCTTACATCTGCTGCGGCACCACTTGCGCAGCCGGCGTCACAGAAACAGCGGGCATACCATCTTCCAGCCAATTGAAATCAGTCGTGCTGAGCAGGATCATGTGAATGACCAACCCAAGAACAGCGAGAAATGCGGCTAGACCGATCAGCGCGGTCTGGGGCTGAATGATGGTCCAGATCTTATACAGTTTGTCGTTCATGCCTTAACTCCCAAATCAGGTCAGGACAGTTGCGTCGTCAGCCGGATGCGGCAACGCGGAAGAATCGTTTTGGCAAAAATCGCCTTACAGCCAGGGACGCCAGAGCCACGCCAGAAGATGCGCAAATACAACGACACCGAAAAAGCCAGTCATGCTCTGCACGAAAATACCGTGGAATTCCTGCGCTTCTTCGTCGCTGATACCAGTGATGCTCTTGTCGTTTGCCATGGTTTAACCCTCCAGTCAGTTACAAAGGGTCGTCAGGCCATCGGCGCCGTTCGTGCGTCGAGGGAATGCCGGGGCGGCACCCCGGTCGAGCAGCCGCCTCAAGAATGAGAACGGCAAGGCCTGGCGAGCATTTGGCCGCCGTGCCGAACGCGGTTGCGCCACGTCACGGAAGCCCCGAATCACGGTGACGAACCTTTTGACCGCCCTGTGCCCGGACCTGGTCATGCGGCGCGTCCTCCGCGTTGCGCGTCCCGCGTTTGGGATACGCGTGAAATAGTTACCCGCTCCTCACCCGCTGCACGCGCAGCACGCTCGGTGGCATCACGCAGTTCCTTCGCCGCCGAGATACGGGTGAGCACCGGGGTGGATTCGAGAATTCTGTCGAGCAGTTGCTTCGCGTCATCATCCCAGGGAAGTTCCCTGTGCAGACGCGAAGGCGTTGCCTCGACTTTATCCAATTCGGTGCCAAGAGGAAGGATGCTGAACAACGCATCGAACAGCGCGTTGCAGACCTCTTGGATCAAATAGGTGGCACCGGAGTAGCCCATAAAGGGTGTACCGGTATGGCGGCGGATGATGGTTCCAGGCAGCGATGCCGGAATAAAGCTCCCGCGCCCGCCAGCCTCGGCCAGATACATCCGTTCGTTATAGCCGCCAAAAAGAATCAACGGTGTGTTGTCGTGGATTGCGGCACGCACCGCGTCATTGTCGGGCTTATTGCCCGGGCGGCGCGCAAAGGCGAAGTTGCAGGGCAGACCCATTTCCTGTTCCAGGAAATGCCGCACGCCGCGCGCGTAGGTCTCCGTGGCAGCAATGCCAAAGCTGGCGGTGCCAAAGAAATCCTGCGTTACCGAGCGCCACAGATCCCAGATCGGCTTGATCGTCGTGTACTTTTCGCGCTCGATAAAGGGTTCCGGGTCGAGCCCCAATAGCTCCCCGAGGGCGCGCAGGAATTTGGTCGTGCTGTGCAATCCGATCGGCGCCTGTAGATAGGGCTTCTCCATCTCCTCGCAGAGCTTGCGACCGAATTCGCGATACATGCAGACATTGACATCCGCATCGACCAAGCGCGGGATAGCGTCCAGATGCGTGCCCAACGGAAAGGTCAGATTCACTTCGGCACCGATCCCTTCGATCAAACGCCGCACTTCCGCGAGATCGGACCAGGTATTGAACATGCCGTAGATCGGGCCGACGATATTCACGCGCGGCTTATCACCGTCTTTGCGCACCCGTGCCTTGGGCATCTTGCCGGCCTTCGATCCATATTGCGTCCAAAGCCAAACCATGGCGCGATCCGCGCTCTGCCACTGATCCTCGTCGATGGTACGCGGCAAGAAGCGCTGGATACCGGTACCCGCAGGGGTAACACCACCTCCGATCATCTCGGCAATAGAACCGGTAACGACAACGGCTGGCTTGCTCTGGTCAAGCGTCGCAAAGGCACGGCGCATGGCACCCTCGGTGCCTTGCTGGCCCAGTTCTTCCTCGCCCAGCCCGGTCACTACCACCGGCAATTCATGCGGCGGCAATGCATCGGTGTAGTGCAACACGGCGGTTACGGGTAGATTTTCGCAGCCGACTGGCCCGTCGATGATCACCTGCATGCCTTTGACTGCCGTGAACACGTACACGGAGCCCCAATAGCCGCCTGCGCGATCGAGATCTTGAATCAGCATCAGACCTTGCCCTCCTGCGCTGGCGCAGCCTTGACTTCGGCAGGCTCGGCGACAGACCGAGAGCGGATTGCAGGCATGCGATCCCAGACACCTGCGGTTTCATCTTGGCCGACACCCTCGAAGAACGCCGTCATACGCTCGAAACGCTCTTTGCTGGCCAAGGCGGCATTCACCACCTGCGCGAGGGAACCGGCACCGGCCGCTCCCATCAGCGGGCGAGCCGAAATCAAGTTGGTAAAATACAGTGCTGGAATCGAACGTTGCTTGGCGTGCTGCACCACTGGTGTCGTGCCGATGGCAAGATCCGGGTTGATCGCATCCACGGCGGACTTGTCCTGCTCCAAAGACGCACGGAACTGTACCGTCACGCCACGCGCCTCGAGCCACTCGCGATCGGGATCGGACCAGCTTGTTTGGGGCGCGGCGGTGCCGACATAGGGCACATTTGCACCGCTTTCGATCAGCAGGCGAGCGACCAACAACTCGGAGCCTTCGTAGCCGGACAGCGTAATGCTACCGTCAATGGGCATCTGAGCCAGCGCAGACCGAATCATTGGCAGGAAGCGATTCTTAGCCGCGGCGATCTGGTCGCTTGCCACATTGCACGCCTGGCCGATGGCATCCAACCAAGCAGCTGTGCCGTCGTAACCGACCGGTGCGGAGCCTACGACCCTGCGCCCGGCAATCTGAAACTCGCGGATCGAAGCCGTGTAGTAAGGATGAATGGCAGCCACCGCGGCACAGTCCAGTGCAGCATAGAGTTCACGCCATTCACGGGTCGGCACCACCGGACCGGCAGCCAAGCCGAGGGGATCGAGCAACATGCCGATACCGACTGGATCGGCCGGGAACATCTCGCCGAGCAACGTGACGGTCGGCTTTTCGTTGCGGCCGCCACGGGGTGCCTGCACCGGGCCAGACTCCGCCTCTCCGCGTGCAAACCCAAGCATCGCACCAGACAACACGTCCTTCGCCTCGGCATGCGTCGGGACACCAAAGCCCGGCACATCGATACCGATGATACGCACACCGTTGATTTCTTTCGGCAGCAGCCTGAGCGGCACGCCTGAGGCGGTCGGCACGCAAAGATTGGTTACCACGACCGCATCGTACTTTTCCGGATCGGCCAACTCGAAGACAGCCTCGCGCACATCTTCGAACAACTTGCCGGTGACCAATGTCTCGGAATCGAACGGGACGTATCCAACCGAACGTTTTGCGCCATAGAAATGCGAAGTGAAGGTCAGCCCGTAAACACAGCAGGCCGAGCCACAGAGCACGGTGGCAGTACGCCGCATCCGCAAACCAACGCGAAGAGAGCCGAAGGCCGGGCACATGCTCTGGGGCTGATCATGTGGACCAGTTGGATAATCGGCGGCATAGCGTTGCAACAACTCGCTTTGCCCCGCGGCGTCCGCGGCTCGGCGTAACTCGGCGGCGCCGGCATGGCAGCCGGCGCCAGCATCCGCGATCTGCGCCCGCGCGGCATCTGCAGCCTGATCAACCGGAATCTGCTTGGAGTTCGGGTTGGGCTGCTCAGCGGCAGCGACTGTGGTCGCGGTAGGATGATCGGTGGCGAGGTTGTTGTTCGCCGGCAAGTTTTCCAACGGTGCGTTGCCAGCACCGTCATAGGTCATCTCAGAAGCAGCGAGCAACGCGCTGTCGCCACCAGCATCGGCGGCTGGGTTTCCGGTCATGTAAAGCACCTTGGCCTGCATTGGAACCAGCTCGATCAGACGTCGTCGTAGATCACTTCGAGGGACGGCTTGGCAAGCGTCGACTTACCGCACATGTCCTCGACCGTGGCCGGTTGCAATACGATGTCGCGACCCACGACATCACTGGCGAACAGGTTCAGCAGATCATCCTGAGACAGCGGATTTGGCTGCATCGGCGGAGCATTGGCGACATTCACGCCCAGCTCTTCGAACAGCGCCGCCCATTCCCCGCCGGGCTTGCCGACAATCTGATAACTGGCGCTTTTGCGCCGGATGCCCTCGTCCGCGGGAATCGATGCCAACACTGGGATGCCGACTGCCTCGGCAAACGCCCTCGCCTCTCCAGTACCGTCGTCTTTGTTGATCACGATGCCGGCCACGCCGACATTGCCGCCAAGCCCGCGGAAATATTGGACCGCGGAGCAGACGTTGTTCGCCACGTACAGGGATTGCAGGTCGTTGGAGCCAACGACGATGACTTTTTGGCACAGGTCTCTGGCAATCGGCAGACCAAAGCCGCCGCAGACCACGTCGCCCAGAAAATCGAGCAGCACATAGTCAAAATCCCATTCTTGGAAACCCAGGCTCTCCAGCAGCTCGAAGCCATGGATAATGCCTCGCCCTCCACAGCCACGACCGACTTCCGGCCCACCCAGTTCCATGGCGAATACGCCATCGCGAACAAAGCAGACATCGCCGATTTCGACCGCATCGCCAGCGGCCTTTTTCTTTGCCGAGGTTTCAATGATGGTCGGACAGGCCTTGCCGCCGAACAGCAATGTGGTGGTATCGCTCTTCGGATCGCAGCCGATCAGCAACACCTTTTTGCCCTGCTGCGCCATCATGTATGACAGGTTCGCCAGGGTAAAACTCTTGCCGATGCCGCCCTTGCCATAGATTGCGATGATCTGCGTGGTCTTGATCCCCGTCTGGACCCCAGGCTGGGTTTCAGTCCGGCTGGCAGCCGCCTGCTCCGGCAGACCCACGCTGACAGCAGTGGCCGCTGAGTTACCCATTGGTTCCCCTCCAATCTATCATCATTTTTAGGCAGGTCGGATCATTGAAGGCCGTCTCGTAAGCGCTGGCGGCTTCGGCGGCTTGGCTCCGGTGGGTGATCAGACCGTCAAAAGACAACTTTCCAGCCTCGACAAGTCGTTTGACCGCGACCAGATCGGGTTCGCGGAACTCGGCCGCGATCCGCAGGCGCAATTCGCGCATGAAGGCTGGAGGAAACTGAAACGACAGCGGCGCCTCGTAGAAACCGGCAAGCACAATCTCACCGCCGGGCGCCAAGCGCGCGATCAAAGAGTCGAGCAAAGAGCCATCGCCACTGACATCGTAAATGGTGCGATAGTCGCTTCGACCATCGTCGGCGGGATCGAGTACGTCATAACCCAGGGCGCCATCCTTACGCAGGGGATTGGTTTCCCAAACCACCGGCGGCGGCGCATCGTTGGCGATGGCGACACGCGCCAGCAAACGCCCGAGCACGCCATGACCGACGATCAGATCCGGCGGGGTCTTGCTGGAACCATCTGCATTGCTGCCACTGCAGGCGTGATAGGCGGTGGCTGCCAATGCCATCAACACGCCCTGCTCGCCCAGTTGTTCCGGAATCGGCATCAACTTGGCCCCGGCAACGACAACGCGGGATGCGGCGCCGCCGAACAGACCACTGACCTCGCCATAGCAACGGGCACCGGGCACGAAAACCAGTTCACCGATGCCACGACCACTTTCGTCACCCGCCTCGACCACTCGGCCAACCGATTCATAGCCCGGCACCAAGGGATAGCCCATGCCTGGAAACGGCGGCATGCGCCCGCTCCAGAGCAAACGTTCGGTACCAGTGCTGATGCCGCTCCAGATGACGTCGACAACACAATCCGCCGCGTTCGGCGGGGTCAGCGCCAACTGCTTTACAGCCAAGCGCTTGGGTTCTTCAAGCACGATGGCGGTGGCGGACATGTTGGTTGAGAAAATCAAGGGATCGGGCTCGTTCGGTTAGTGTGTTCAGATCAGTCTGTTCGGGTCTCGAAATGCCCTGGATTTGAACCAAAGTTGGATAACGTAGTGTCAGTCTAGCCTGACCAGCGAAGATGTCAACCTTTATTTACAGTTGATGTGTCAATCTACGTTGGCACCTTGATCATGCGCAAATCGCAGCCTGCGCACGTGGCTCCCAGTCGCCGTCGGAACACTGCAGCTGAGGTCGGCCATCCACCTTCTATTCAGCAAACTTTCAGCAAACAATCCAAACTAAATCTTCAGCAAACAACCGCAGCATTCAGATCAAGCCGCCTTTGCGATCAACACTCTTGTTTGCAGCGGTCGGCGCGTGTGCAGCAGCCGAATTTGCTCGAACCCAGCCTGCGTCAGCATTGCTTTCAGCTCCCGCGGCGGGCGTGTACGGCCACTTCCCATGGCCAGCAAATACAGACCGAAATAGGCATCGCCGACAGACTCGGCACCCGGGGTCTCGGACATGGGCTCGGTGATCAACAGGGTGCCACCATCGGGCAACGCCGCGCGCACCGCGCGCAAGATCACCATCGCGCCATCATCGTTATGATCCAGGATCACGCGCACCAGCGAGATGATGTCAGCGCCCTTGGGCAGAGGGTCTGCCTTGAGGTTGCCACCGATCGCGCGCGCCCGTTCCCCGAGACCGGCCTGCTCCAGGGTACGCGCCGCGCGTTCCGACACCGCCGGAAGGTCGAATAGCATCAGTTCCAGATGCGGCCAGCGCTCCCCGGCCTGAATCAAAAAACGCCCCTCACCGCCGCCGACATCCATCAGGCACTTGTGCTTGCGCAGCGAATAGGCGTCCAGAGTATCCTCGGCGACAAAGCCGGTCGAAGCCGACATCAACGTGCTGTACTCGGCCACCCGGTCATCGCCGTCGGCGGCCGGATCGAGCGAACCGGCATACGACCAATATCGGCCAAGTTCGGTCTGTTCGATCTCGCCGCGAAACAGCGCCACTGGATCGGCAAGATCCTGATACAGCATGCGATGATGCTTAACCATGGCCGCAATCCCCGGATTACCCGGCATGGCCACGCCGTGACGCCCCAGGCCGAATCGATCGCCAGCGCGCCGTTGCAACAGATCAATGGCCACGGCAGCACGCAACAGACGCTCGGCAGCAACCTCTGACATACCCATGGAGCCGGCCAATTCCGCGGCGCTGCGAGGACCGTCCGCAAGCTTGTCAAACACATCCAGCTCGACGCAGGCATACAGGATCTGCGAATACACAAAACCGGCGGTGATATCGAATAACTGCCTCGCGCGACGCCCGGCAACCGGCCGTGTGAGCGGAAAATCCGCGGCCCAGCGCTGAAATCCAGCGCTGGCCATCAACCGGTCGCGCCAGCATCGGAAACGTTCAATCAAGGGCAACTGCACCTGCTTTCTTACCATGATGATGTTGTAGTGATCGCAACTTGCGGTGGGCGCAACCAATGCAGGCAGATCAATCCAACTGCCGCGCCAAATGCTCCGGCAACAGCCGACGCATCTCCTCATACACCAAGGTGCGCAAGGTATCTCTTCCGCGGCAGACCGGGATCGAATCGGCAGCTCCGGTGACCAACTCTGTCAAGCGCCCGAGCGCGCCGTCCAAACCCAGTTCGGCGACCGCGCTGGGGCGATCATGAGCGGCGTCCTGACCGACCGGCTTACCGAGTTCGTCGGCGCTGGAAGCAACATCGCGCAGATCATCCGCCACCTGATAGGCCAAGCCGAGGTTCTCGCCCAGCACATGCCAGGGCGCCGGGTCCATGCCGGCGGCAGCGGCGCCGGCCTCGGTGGCGGCGGCGAACAATGCGGCGGTCTTTTCGCGGTGATACGCGGTCAAGTCCACGTTCGACTCGCATTCCCATGCCTGGCCAGCTACGATGCCGTGGCTGATACCCACCGCGCGACCGATAATCCTGGTCAGGGGCGCCAGTCGCTGCGGGTGATGCGCGCTGTTCCAGGCCAGGTTCTCGAACGCCAATACAATCAGACCATCCCCGGCCAACACCGCCAGGCGCTCACCGTAAGCGCGATGCACGCTCGGCTGACCACGGCGTGTGTCAGCATCATCGAAACAGGGCAAATCGTCATGCACCAGGGAGGCACAATGCAGGAGCTCCAAGGACACGGCGGCGGCATCCGAAACAGCCGGTGCATCGTCACCGCAAGATGCAGCGACCGCCAAACAGAGCCGAGGGCGCGCCCGTGAGCCGGACGTGAACACGGCATGGCGGACCGCCTGGCCCAGCAGTGGGGGGCAGCCGTCGCCGATGCCTCGCGACACGGCCGCCTCGAGGGCTCGCTCGATGCGTTGCAGCACATCCATCGTCGATCGTCTCTCCGGCTCGCCAGTCGAGGGTCGACATCGGCTGTAAGCCTTGGTTGTCACAATAAAGTGTCAGCCAAGATAGACACTCGACCTGCGTTCGTCAACGCCCGGCAAGCAGCGACCATCTTATAATCAATGCCTTAGATTAAAGAGCCGGACTCAATACGCGGTTTAGATGCGCCAGGTCAATAGCAACAGGGTGAATTGCAGACAACTCCGCCAAGCATCTCCGGCACTCGACGGCTGCAATCGAATGGGCGTTTTGACCATGACGGGGTCCAGGGATACATAAGGCGCCCGAACCCGATGTCCGGCGGATGCACAATCGCGTCGCACACATGTCCAATCAAAAAGTGAATGCTCCGCGGCATGGACAATCGGCGACGCACAGACCGATCAGCTTGGCACAAGCTATTGCAGCCCGATAACATATCTGGTAAAAACGCCGGCTTACCCTCGTTCGGGTGCGGCCAGATCACCGGTTTTCGGGCTGACACATCGCGAACGGTGACCGGAAACAAAAGACAACCCAGTGTCTTCGGGAGCAAAACCATGGCCGAGGCAGACAAGACAGGCGCAAAGGCGTTCGGTTTCGAACCCTATCAGGCCGGCAAGGACGAAGACTATATGAGCCCGGAACAGGAGGAGCACTTCCGCAGTCTGCTGCTGGAATGGAAACGGCAGTTAATGGAGGAAGTAGACCGCACCGTGCATCACATGCAGGATGAGGCGACCAACTTCCCCGATCCAAACGATCGCGCCACCCAGGAATCCGAGTTCAGCCTGGAATTACGCACTCGCGACCGCGAGCGCAAGCTGATCAAAAAGATCGACGAGGCATTGTCGCGCATTGATGATCATGACTATGGCTATTGCGAGGCCTGCGGTATCGAGATCGGAGTTCGCCGATTGGAGGCGCGACCCACGGCAACGCTGTGCATCGACTGCAAGACGCTCGACGAAATACGCGAGAAACAGCGCGGCTGAGGTCTCCTCGCAGACGCATCAGGCGCAATCGCCAATCAGTTACGAGACGGCCAATCACGAAACGCCCAGCTCCGAGAAACTTGGTCTCGACACAGCCAACCCAGGAAAAACCAAAAGGGGGCGCTTCGCCCCCTCCCCCACCGGCCCCCTGCACTTCGGCTCCCTGGTCGCTGCTGTCGCCAGCTATGCTGACGCACGCCGCGATGGAGGTACCTGGCTGGTGCGCATCGAAGACATCGATTGCAACCGCAGTGTGCCCGGCGCGGCAGACCAAATCCTGCGCACGCTGGATCGATTCGGTTTGCACTGGGATGGCAGCGTCGTCTATCAGAGTCCGCGCACCAAAGCCTATGCCGAAGCCTTGGATCGACTGCGCAGTCAAGGCCTGATCTTCCCATGCGCCTGTTCACGCCGCGACATCGCAACCCATGGCCGGCCGGGTCCGGAAGGACCAATCTACCCCGGCACCTGTCGTGACGGCATGGCAAAGCAGCGCCAACAGTACAGCGAACGGCTGCGCGTGGGCAACGTCTCGATCAACATCGAAGATCGCATCCAGGGGCGCATCGCGCAGGAGCTGGCTGTCGAGGTTGGCGACTTCGTCGTGCGCCGGGCGGATGGAATGTACGCCTACCAACTCGCCGTGGTCGTCGATGATGCCGCCTCGGGCATCAACAGCATTGTGCGCGGCGCCGACTTGCTGCGGTCGACCCCGCGTCAGGTCTACCTGCAACGGCTGCTCAACCTACCTCTGCCCCGCTATGCCCATGTACCGCTGGTGATCGATCGCGACGGTCGCAAACTCTCCAAAACACTCGCCTCCGCGCCGGTGGACACAGCCAATCCTTTGCCAGCGCTGCTGCATGCCTGGCATTTCCTCGGCCAATCCCCTCTGCCGGAGGCCAGCGACTCGGTCGACGGATTTTGGCAACAGGCCTTGCCGAACTGGTGCATCGCAAAAGTTCCCAGTGCCCGAAGCCTGGCGTTGGAGCTGGCTTGATTACGATGCCCCGGCGCCAATCTCCAACAGACAAAATGCGTACCGTTTCTATTGTTCAGAACCACTGAGCGCGGCCAACCAGGATGGAGATATTTTTGCAAATAACAATCGTTCGCATTACTATCCTCGTCAGCAGCAGGAGTCGGCATTGTTGCCATCCAATCTCGAGGAAATAACGCGGCGGACGTCGGCTGCGTCCGGCGTCAGCGTCGTAGGATGCCATACCAAGCACTCGCCTTCTGCAACCCCTTGATACAGCCACATCAGGAGCTCCACATCGTGACACCAGGCACTACCCACCACTTCACCTCGCTCGCATGGCTCGCCGCAGCACTGATCCTGCTGAGCCAGGTCGCACTCGCCGATACCGAGGTGAATCTCTACTCGGCCAGGAAGGAAGCACTGATCAAGCCCCTTCTCGATCGATTCACCGACGAAACCGGCATTCAGGTCAATCTGGTCACCGGCAAGGCAGATGCCCTACTGCAGCGACTCAAAAGCGAGGGCGCCAATAGCCCCGCCGACCTATTGCTGACAGTCGACGCCGGAAATCTACATCGAGCCAAAACGGCCGGCATAACCCAAGCGGTTCAATCCGAGACCCTGGACAAAGCCATTCCCGCTACCTATCGCGACCCTGAAGGCCACTGGTACGGTCTGTCATTGCGCGCACGGCCCATTCTGTATGCCAAGGAGCGCGTCGACCCGGCTGACCTCTCCACCTACGAAGCACTGGCAGACGACGCGTGGCAAGGACGGATTTGCATCCGTTCGTCGAGCAATATCTACAACCAATCCCTGGTAGCCTCGATGATAGCCGCCGACGGCGTCGAGTCGACCGAAACCTGGGCACGCGCCATCGTCGCAAACATGGCGCGGCCACCCCAAGGCGGCGATCGCGACCAGATCAAAGCCGCCGCGGCCGGTCAATGCGACATCGCAATTGCCAACACTTATTATCTTTCCGGCATGCTCAAATCCGATGATCCGGGGGAATTGGAACCCGCAAAGAAAATGGCGGTGTTCTGGCCCAACCAGCCTGGGGACGGTGACGGCCGGGGAACCCACGTTAACGTCAGCGGCGCGGCCATGACCGCGGCGGCCAGCAACAAGGATGCCGCGGTGAAGCTGATGGAATTCCTGGTCAACCCAGAGGCGCAGGCCTGGTATGCGGAAACCAACGGGGAATACCCGGTGCGCACTGGCATCGAGCAAAGCCCGGTATTGGCCGAATGGGGCGAGTTCCAGGCGGATGACCTGAGTCTTGCCAAGCTCGGCGAACTCAACGCCGCGGCTGTCCGCCTGATGGATCGTGCCGGTTGGCGCTGAGCTGAACGCCGGCGTCGGCTCGCTGTCGGGCGTACACCGCTCCTTTATCGTTCAAAACCTGCTTGTTTACGTCCGCTGCCTCCTTCCTGCACATTGACTGACACCCTGCATACAAGCACCCACCTCGGCGGCCCAGCGATACTTCGCCGCCACCGCAGCTGGTGGCCCGCAACGGTCATCATGGTCGCGGCATTATTGGCTTTGCCAATACTCGTGGTGGTCGGTTTTGTCTTCGTCCCCGCCGGCGACACCTGGCGGCATCTCGCCAATACGGTGTTACCGGACTATGTAATCAACTCACTGCTGCTGATGCTCGGCGTCGCTGTCGGCACCCTGGTCGGCGGTGTCGGCAGCGCATGGCTTGCCAGCATGTGCCGATTCCCAGGCCGCGCCTGGTTCGAATGGGCGCTGCTGCTGCCCATGGCGATGCCGGCCTACATCATCGCCTACACCTATACAGGCATGCTAGACTATGCTGGCCCGGTGCAGACCCTGCTGCGGGATCTGACCGGCTGGGGCTATGGCGAGTACTGGTTTCCGCAGATTCGATCATTGCCTGGCGCCGCAATCATGTTATCGCTGGTGCTCTATCCCTACGTCTACCTGCTGACCCGCGCGGCCTTCCTGAGCCAGTCGCTGTGCGTATTGGACGTCAGCCGCACCCTTGGCAACGGTCCCTGGCGCACATTCTTCCAGGTCGCATTGCCGCTGGCGCGACCAGCCATCGTCGCCGGGCTATCCCTAGCATTGATGGAAACCCTGGCCGACTATGGCACGGTGCAATACTTCGGTGTGCCGACCTTCACGACCGGCATCTTTCGCACCTGGTTCGGTCTCGGCAACCCGGCAGCGGCGGCGCAACTCTCCGCACTGCTGCTGGGTTTCGTCTTCGCGCTGATCCTGCTGGAGCGCTGGTCGCGGCGCGCGGCGCGTTACCATCACACCAGCCAACGGCAACAGTCGATCCGTCGCCTGCAACTGCGCGGCTGGCGCGGCTGGGCGGCATTCGCTTTCTGTTTGCTTCCCTTGCTGTTCGGTTTTCTGCTGCCGGCCGGACAGCTCGGCTGGTGGGCAGCGACCCTATCCAGAGATCAGTGGACCCCGGCATTCTTTGAACTGATGCTCAACACGATCGGCCTGGCCGCCAGCGCGGCCCTGCTGGCATTGCTGCTGGCATTGCTGTTGGGCTACGGCCGCCGGCTGCATCCGAGCAGCAGCGTGCAGGCCTCGGTTCGCATCGCCGGACTCGGCTATGCCGTGCCTGGAACCATCATCGCGGTGGGAGTGCTGATCCCGTTCGCCTGGATCGACAACAGCATCGACGGCTGGATGCGCATGACCCTGGGCATCTCCACCGGTCTGCTGCTGAGCGGCACCCTGGCCGCGCTGATGTTTGCCTACCTGGTGCGATTCCTTGCCGTATCGCTGCAGACCATCGAATCCGGTCTTGGCAAGATCCGGCCGTCCATGGACGAGGCCGGCCGTTCCCTGGGCCTACGCCCGGCACAAGTGCTATGGCACATCCACATCCCGATACTGCGCGGCAGCCTGCTGACGGCGCTCTTGCTGGTCTTCGTCGACGTACTCAAGGAGCTGCCCGCCACCCTGATCCTGCGGCCGTTCAACTTCAACACCCTGGCGGTGCGTGCCTACGAACTCGCATCCGACGAGCGCCTGGCGGATTCCGGACCGGCGGCGCTCAGCATCGTCGTCGCCGGCCTGCTGCCGGTCATCCTGTTGTCCCGCTCCATCACCCATACCCGCCATGCCCAATCAGCTTGAGGTTCATCAGGTCAGCGTTGCCTACGGCAACACGACCATCGTCCGCGATGTGGATTTCGTACTCGACGCGGGCAGCATCGGCTGTCTACTCGGTCCGAGCGGCTGTGGCAAGACAACCCTCTTGCGTGCCATCGCCGGCTTTGAGCCAATCAGCCGCGGGGAGATCCGATTGCATGGCATCAGCGTCTCGCGACCAGATCACACAACAGCACCAGAGCAGCGGCACATCGGCATGGTATTTCAGGACTTCGCGCTGTTCCCCCACCTATCGGTGGCGCGCAACATCGGCTTCGGCCTGCGCCACCTGTCCCGCAATGCCGCTCGCAGACGCGTCGACGAATTACTGGCGCTGGTGGGTCTGCAAGACGCAGCAAGACACTACCCTCACGAACTCTCCGGCGGCATGCAGCAACGCGTTGCGCTGGCTCGCGCCATGGCGCCGCGACCGAATATCCTGCTACTCGACGAGCCCTTCTCCTCCGTGGACAAGGAACTGCGCGAGCTGTTGGCACGAGAGATACGCGATGTTCTCAAACGCGATCAGATCACAGCGATCCTGGTCACCCACGACCAGCTCGAAGCCTTCGCGATGGCCGACATCATCGGCGTGATCGGACATGGCGAGGTACATCAATGGAGCACAGGCTTCGGTCTCTACCATGAGCCCGCGGACCGCTTTGTCGCGGATTTCATCGGCCAGGGAGTGCTGCTGCCGGCCATCGTCCACGACCAGATCCGAGTCAAGACCGAACTCGGGCGGATCGCCGGAGAAACCCCACACGGACTACCGCCAGGCAGCCACGCGGAGGTACTGATCCGTCCTGACGATATGCTCTACGACGAGTCCAGCCAGCGCAAGGGCGTCATCGTCCAGCGAGCCTTTCGCGGCGCTGAATACCTCTATACCCTGAGGCTCGAGAGCGGCACCGAGGTACTCTGCCTGGTGCCCAGTCATCATCGCCACGGGATCGGCGAGACAATTGGCATTCGTCTGCAAGCCGAACACCTCGTGGTCTTCCCCCGCCAACATACTCGCCATGAGTTACCGCCCGATTCTGCGACGGCTCGTTGCGGGACCTCACCCCATTCAGCGAGTATGGAAACCGGGCCTTGAACCTGATCATCGGCTTTTGGCAATCTCGGCAAAGCGGAATCGACTGCGGAGAGATATTCTTCTACACTGCCCATCGCTAACCACCGCCGCTGGAGGTGCTCGCAAAGCATTCCGGTGGTGTTTGATCCAGCAAAAGGATCGACAACCAGGTCACCTATTTCCGTGACTGGGCGAACGAAGAACTTCGGCAAAGCCGCGGTAAACCTTGCAGGATAAATCTTGATTCCGGCTTCTATACATTCCTTCGTGTACGCATGGTTGGCCGAATTGTTGCGGAAAGTCAAAAACGTATCAGCAGAATCATCGGGTACTACCTGCAAAACAGGTAAGGATTCACCCCAGAGACGCAGAGTGCGCAAAGGAGCCAAGGCGCCTCGCCCGCAAGCGGACCTTGACCAGCCATGGGAGCTGTTCCGCGTAGGAGCCCGCTTAGGGCGACCCGGCAAATGCTGCCAGCGGAGCGGATGCGAGCGCCTTGCCTTTCCCGGGAGCAAGGTTATAGGCCACTGTCTTCTCGACAAATTAACTCAGGATACCCCAGGGTGCAACCTGCCCAGAGCTAGTTGATCGGGATCGGGATCGGGATCGAAAAGACATGCCATCAGGGCGTGAGAAACCTGATATTTGCTGGGCGGATGTTTGCTGGACGGATGTTTGCTGGGCGCTGCCTTCAAAAAATATAAGGGAATCAACTTCATTCTGGTTGAATAGCTGAACATTCTACGCAAGCAGCACCCGCATCATCCATTGCATTCGACGTGATTGACCCGCCCACTTCAACCTGATCAAACGACCCATTGATGACGTGATTAGAGGAACGCTCGGGCGATTGTCGGAGAGAAATTGCCTAAAGATCAGTTTTCCTTTACCACGCTCTCGCGCGGCGGCAGCTCGAGTTTCCAGCCTAATTTCAACTCGCGCGCATCGTTAATCAGACTCCTGTTGGCATTGTAGACTGCTTCCCAGTACTTGCCGGCGCCGTAGAATCGCCGGGCGATTTTGTACAACGTGTCGCCGCTTTCGACCGTATAGTATCGAATGCCGGGGGTTGCCGATGCCGGTTGCGTTGACTCGCTGCTTTCCGGTGCCGCCTCGGAAGAACTGCTTGCAGCAGCCGTCGATTCCTGGGTTGGCGGGGGCCTTGACCCTGCGGCAAGAGGCGGCTTGTTATCGGCTTGCGACCTTTCGCCTCGTTCAATCTCAGAGGGCGACTGTGCTGGAGCATTGGCCGTTGAGACCACGGGCTCGGATTGCGAAAACGAAGCTTCAGGTGCCGCAACGGAAGATTCAGAGACTGCATTCGACGTTGTCGGTTCTGCGATTTCAGATGCTGTTCGTGTTGTACCCTCGTGCCTTGCTGCCGCGTTAAAATCCACGGAGTTCGAGGGGCTTTCTCCAGCGGCATGACGAGAAACATCCTGAACGTCGCCTGTAAGGGTCTTTTGTAAAGCGTAAAGCAGTGTCGCCGCAACAAGAAGGACAACCAGAGCAGCGATGCCCAAGACCGCCGCCACTTTCACGCTAACTCGCACTATCTGCATGTTAATTCAAGCTCTTTGGGCCGTTGGGCCGCGAAGGGCGATCTTCCGCTCTTAACGACGAGCTGAAGATCGCCTGTACGGCGCCGAATAGGGACCCCTGGTCAATGCTGACACTCTGCATTTTACTGCTCTGCTAGTTGCTATTGCTGGTTGCTATTGCTTGGCCCGCGCGCCTTTCTCCATCGCCTGCAACACCTCGCCGGTCGCGAGAGGATCGACCGCCGAAATGTCATGCAGAGATAAAACTCCCATGATGCGCTCAACGCGATCCAGCACAAACAACCTCTGTACCTTCTTCTCTTCCATGATGGCAGCCGCCTGAGCGACGTCCTCATCCTCGTAACAACAGGTAAAATCGTGATTCATGACCTTGGAGACCAGCGTCGCTTTGGGGTCGCACCCTGTAGCGACGCACCGCACGACAATGTCCCGGTCCGTGAGTACGCCGACGACGACCTCCTGCTCCACGATCGGCGCAAACCCGATCTTGTCGAGAACATCACGTTTCAAACGTGTCTCCTGCACCAAGGCTTCTTCCACCACGGGAGCGCAACCGACATTCCGATCACGCAACAGTTGGGATGCCTCCTCCAAGGTAGACGTCGCCGGTATCGTATGGACGAGCGGTGACATGATTTCTCTGACTTGCATGATTATCTTCCTCAATGCTGTTGTCGGTGGACAAGACCTCTGCCGCGTCAACGGAAAACCTACACGGGTGGTCTCAAGTGAAGCTTAGCACGCCTGGGAGGCGATCCTACCCGGCGATCGAAATCCGCCCGAGATTTTGGCTGAGGAGCGGTGCAGAAAAAACCTGAATATTGCGGCAAACAGAAATTCAAAAGGCAAGCCCGGTCATACGAATAGCGCAACCTGCTTTTCCCTCACATATCGACTAGGCTTTTCTAAACACCACAACGCTCGGAATCTCCCGATGACCAGTCCCCGCGCGGCCCTCGTATCCGTTGAAGACACCCCTTGGTACCACTGCGTGAGCCGGCGCGTGCGGCACGCATTCCTGTGCGGCTATTAAAAAGGGTGCGCTCGGACAAGCGCGGTCATATCGCGGCGCGGCTGCCGTGTATCCTCGATCGACTGAACATCACGGCGAACGCTTCCTCAGCTACGCCGACCGGCCCCTGAAGGCGTTTGGCACAGCGATTGGTGCACCGCAGGCCCTGACCAGTCTGTGCGCTCGGCGACAGACCAAATATCTGCGTGGCATGCGTGCCGCACGCGAGTTGTTTGCGCCCAGACTGGCTGCGTGAAGCGGGTGGACAGGAGAAGAAGCAAGAAGAGGCGCGGCAGGAAAGAGGCCAGTGCTGCCTGGCAAGGCGGCGTGTTCTAGCGGGTGCGAGTCTCGCCTGGGAAATCATACGCCGCGAGCCCAGTACCAAGCCTTGATGTGTGGCTGGTTGCGCACGCGATCATTTATCCAGCTGGTGCTTTTTTACCCAAAGTGGGTGCAATCAGAGTGGGTGTCCTTTTACCCGTTTTACCCGTTTTACCCGTTTACCCTTTTACCCTTTTACCCTTTTACCCTTCTGGAAAAGCACCCTACCCGCTATGGCTGCTTCGGGACTGGTTGCTCTCGACGTTTGGTGAGACCGAGCGCGCGGCGGTCTCGGCCTATCGACGTTTCGTCGAGGACGGCATCGGCCAGTCGAGAGCTTGGTAGCAGCTGAGACACCAGGTTTTTCTTGGCTCGGAGACGTTCATCGACGGGCTTCGGCGGAAGCTGCCGCCGAATCGGTGGCGGGGGCTCCAGATAACCGGAGTCCCTACACCGGATATTAAAACGCTATCGCGTTGGAAGAGGCTACACTCCAGGGCAAACGCATCTAAATCTCCCATTTTAGGCCGCTTGTAGGACATCAAGTAACCGCTCAAGATAATCCGTATCCCAGCCGGCACGGAGTCGCTTTAATTTAATGCTTTTCTTTGAGGTCATATCTTTCCTGAGAATATTGAGTGCAATATGTCGTAGGATGGCATAGTTTTCAGGTGCATGACCTTTTCGCGTTCGATACAACGCTATCCAGACATCGGCGGAGTGCAATCGGGGTCGGGGTCGCTATCGGAATCGGAATCGAGAGAGAAAACGCCCTATGCCATTCGGTCATGAGAAGCTCGACGTAGAGCGTGCGGCCACCGAGTAGGTCGGCTGGGCCTGCCGCTACTGCGAGCATGTGAAAGAACGGCGTAACGCGAAGGATCAACTCCTGTGCGCATCGCAGGCGCGCATCGCAGGCCATCGCGCTGAACAGTGCCGAGGGTAACGGCAAAGCGGCGAGCGGGGATCGCCGCCGGTCGTTTGAAAGCGCACGAGGCTCGGCGCTGGAGTGCGCTGCGATTCAAGACGTGCTCGCTGGTGTGCGAAGCGTTGTCCGCAGACCACAACAGCAAGCAAAAGGCACTGCTCGAGTGGCCATGCTCACGAAGCTCGGACAGCGTGGCTAGACGGTCAGCGAGGAGCTTGGCGGATGTCGGGTTGGTCAGTTCGATAACGACGCCGATACCGATACCGACGCCGATAGCGGTACCGAATGAGTCGGCAGGCGACCCCCAAGCCAAAAACCTGTTTAGCCTGTTTCTGCACCATCACTTAACGTCGAACAAATCGCTATCGCTATCGTTATGATATCAAACAGCTTACGCCTTTTTGTCCTGTCGATACGGAGATCAGTCAGATCGGAAAAATGACCGGCGATTGTCATGTCTTTTTCCTCTTTCTTTATAGGTCTGATCATTCCCATTCTAATAGCCCTCTATTAAATCATATGATCTTCAATTTTCGTGATCATAAGACATTTTTTTCTAAATATTTTTAGATGCGTTTGCCCTGGAACTCCCCGCTTCCAGGACCATGGCTGGACTTGCACCAGCTAGCCGACTAACATGCAGGCTAACATGCACTATCGCTCAGGCCGCGCCTAGGGTGTTCAATTTCGCCTTCTTCACGCACTTTTCGCTCCCGCAGGTCTATGTGCAGCGCCTGGATAGTTGGAGGGTGTAAGGCGTTGATATATAGCCCAATACAGTTCAGTCGGTGATGCAAGAAAACTGCGTGAGTCAGGCTAAGCCAGGACCGTCCAGATTGAACTACCTAGGCCGCGCCTGGGCGCGGGCTACGTTTAACCTTAGGCGCCAGCACATTAAATCAGCACTTGATGTCGACTAAAAACGAGAGGGTCATACGAGTTATGAAATCAGTTCTCAATAGAGCCGAACACGATCCGCAAGAACTAGAATTATTCATGCAAGCCATTATTAAAAAATATGGCCCGTATTTTGTTATTCTTTTAGCTATTTTTGCGGTCTTATATTTTCCTGAATTCTCTGAGTATAGTCTAAGGGTAGATGAGGAGTTTGCATACTCCCATACCGGCATGCTTAAGTGGACACCGTTTGGTAGATGGGGCACGGATATTGTCCATAATTTCTTTGTTATTCGACCTTTGAACCCCTATTTTTCGATGTTGATGTTTGGTTGTTGCCTTGCTGCTTCGTTTCTTATGTTCTCCAGAGTTATTCAAGCACAACCATCCTTTTTCAACCTACTTTCCTTTGCGATATTTGCCGGATTTCCAACGTGGTACTATTTAATAGAATTTAAAGGCACGCTTCTCGCTAATGGTCTCTCTATCTTGTCCGCTTCAGCTGCCGGATATTTCTTTTCCACAAAAAATCGATCCGCCTTGCTTTTTGTCCCTTTATTAGTTGCTGCCATAGGGATTTACCAATCTTCTATTTTCATCGCAGTCATCATATCAATTGCATCCATTCTTTTTGGCAGGGAGGATGGGCCCCGAACACACACTGCATTTTTTCTATCCTTTTCTCGATTAGCCGTTCTCTGTTTGGTATCTTTATTATGCTACTTTATAATATGGAAAATCTTGCTTGCTTATTTTAACCTCGAACCACAATATATCGTTGGATTCTTAAATATTGATATGCATAGGTGTTCGGGATTTTTTTATCCACCTTCTAATAATAATCTGTGTATGCGCGCCAATGATGTCTCTCTTTGATTATAATTTGGATCAAAAATTTCGTTCGCAAACAACTTTATCTTATTCACTAGGATTTTAAAATATTCTTGTGATGAATGTAACAAAAACATGATAAAATCTCGCGCCAGTACAACCGCTACTTTAGCGATTCTTTGAAACGAAATAGCTAAATTTTGCTCATCATCCAACTGTTCCCTACCGATCTGAAATACAGTGTGCGTACTCAGATGAGCCACGATAGAGGCGAGTAGTAAGTTTTCAATTATATTGGCGTTGCAAGAGGTAATTTGGTTCGCATTCAGGGAATTCTTACACGCTTTGAAAATAAGTTCTATTTGCCATCTCAGCCGATACAAAGGATAAATCAAATAGGCGGCTGCGGTTAAATTCGTAATATACCAATGATAATCCTTTTCGACCGGGTTCCAAAACCCGATCGCCCGGTAGTTTAAGGTATTACCTTGATGAATTTTTTCGATAATCACTTCAATGATGTTGCCTTTTTTACGGCTCAAATCCAGCGAGAGCAGCGATTGCCCGATAGCCTCTTTGCTGAGCCCTTGAATAACTTTTTTGATTTTAATCACAGCATTGGATTTCACGCGTGAAAGAAAAAAACCTTCAGCTTTTTCAATGGCATGCAAGACAGCATAGTCCCAATAACCCAGGTCGAAAATCACCAACTTCCCTTTCAAGGACGTGATCTCCGGAAAACACTTGCTATCATGTCTCTTCCCCGGCGTTAACTGAAACCATACCAGCAATCCGGTCAGGATATCGAAACTCGCATGCCACTTGATCGACGCCTTCGTGCGGGTACCGGGAAATGCGTTTTTCGCCCCCGGCAACAGCGTAATCGAACTCGAATCAACAACCTCAATAGCGTTGACACCGAGTTGTTTCAAAATTGTCTCACTCACCTGCACCGATGCCGCAAGACGCCCCATCAATTCCGCAATGACACTTTGCAAATTCTGTTTCAATCGGTTTCCAGCCATCCGCTCCCAAAACGCACCGCGACTGATCGATTGATTCAGGTGTCCTATCATGAAACGGCGAATGGACTCCAATGAAAATGTCTTAGAATCTCCGAAATAGCAAAACACCAAAGTGATTGTAAACTCCAAAGGTGTGATCGTGGTTCTGGCGTCCTCGGCAGGAATAAATTTTTCGAAGCATTGTTTCAAAACATCAAGAATGCTATTCTCGGTCATGGCGATACCTTTGCTGCTTTTGTAGTATTTAGTGGGCACAACTATTTTATTATGAAAGTTAGCAAGGGTTTCGCCGTCTATTAAAAAAATTTATAACTGCATGAAATTTAAGAAAAAATATCCCGAACACCTATGTATTGATATGTTATTGAAAGACCCTGGAGGCGTAATCGCAAACATAGCACAAGAAGCAATGTTGTTATTCTCCGGTTATCGCGCTACTTTCCATGGGATGCTGCCGCTGACTGGGGTATTGTTTCTCCTTGGATTAGCGGCATCGATAATGCGCTGCAATCAAATCAAAGCATCTTTTCTTGATGCTATTGCTGTCTTTTTTCTTTTCATTGCGCTTATATTTAGCCCGTTCCTCTTACACCTATTAACCGGAGGCTACCTACCTGACCGAAGCCTCATGGGTATTCCATACCTCTACTGGCTTTTTGTTGCCATAGCTCTTCAAACATCCTATTTGCGCATCCGACTGCTCGCACAAATTCTGATTCTCTTGATAACAGTACAATACATTCAGATATCCAGTTTTTCTTCATTTTCCCATAATTTTGTAGCAGTTCACGATCAACTGACGGCAAGCCAGATTTATGAGCGGATCGCAAACCAAATAGACGATTATGAGCGCATCAAATCATATCCACTAGAGTTTGTTGGCCCACTGCGCTTCCCTAATATTGGCCATTACCTCAAAGGGCACAGCGCAGTAACTGGTAGTTCTATATTTGAATGGGATGACGGCAATCCACACCGTTCTACAGCGCTTCTGAAGGCCTTTGGTATGGGCAACTTTCGCACCATAACCGATGAGCAAAGAGCATCCATTATATCAGAAATCGATAAAATGCCCTTGTGGCCAAATGAAGGTTCAGTTCGAAATATTAACGGAATTATTGTTGTGAAGTTTGATGAATATGCAAAGCATATAAGGAGTAGAATAGAACAACATGCACCGTAATGGACCATACAAGTGCCTGACATTCAATACCTGCGGACGTCAAAAAGCACCGCTTCGCGCTGCATTGTAGCCGTTGCCGGGGTCGTTCTTGTAGTCCACGATCTGCTCCATGGCTCGGCGCGGGCTGAGCCCCAGGGCCTTGAGCGCGATCTGGGCCTTGTTCATAATTCCGGCCACCGCTGTCAAGCCGCGGCCGGCGTTAGGTAGGCCGGTTTCGGCGGGCGCGTTCGGCGTCGTCGCGGACGCGGCGGCAAAGGCACGCGGAGTAGGAGTCGCTCGAACAGGGCGGGGTGCGCTCGCCCAAAGAAACGCTCGGCGGCCGTCGTGCCGTCGGCGCGGCAGATGTGGAAGTTGTGCACGGCCGTGAGCGCGGCGAGCTTGCGGTCACTCAGACGATGACGGCCGTGATGATGCAACGACAGTTGGCCGTTGCGTCCTTCCACACAGGAACTGCTGCGTTGGAACAAATCGGCGCAGGCGCCGGCAACCTGTTCGACCTGTGCACGCGTCTCGGGCGCCAGACTTTGCAGCGGATGATCGGGTTGACGCAGCGCGTCGAGCAATGCGTTACTCGATGCGTGCACGCGTTGTCGGGTCTCGGCCGTCGTGCTGCGTGCAGCGACGCGCTCGAGGTACAGGGCGGGGATGAGCTGCTCGAGGACCGCCGCTTCCTGTTCCGTGGGAAGTTCAAGGGCCTCGACCCTGGCAGTCACGGTGGCGAAGAAGAACGCGATGGTGGCCAGCCATTGCACGGTCAGGCGTTCGGCTTTGGCCAGGCGTTCGCAGGCGCGCTTGGGTAGATCAGCCGCTTCGGCCAGCGCCTTCAAGCGCGACCAGACGGCCTGGAAGCGTTCAGCTACGCGCTCTACCGGCTGCGTCTGTCCCTGCTGCAAATCATAGGGGTGATAGAGCACACCGAGTTCACGGATTAGCTCGCGCGCCTCGCTCTGGCGCGCTTGCGCCTGGGCGAGCTCGGCTTCAGCTGCGACCAGTACATTCAGGGCCGCGTCAATGCGCGCCTTGAAGTCCGGCGGACGCCCGAGTGGGCGTGGCACGCGCGCTTCGAACTGCTGCTGCGCGGCGCGCTCGGCCTGCCATTGCGCCTGTGCGGCCAGCACTCGGCCCTCGGCCTGTCGAACGTCGCGCGCCAACGCCAAGGAGGTGGCTTTCGACACCTCGTGTTGGCCGTGAAAGAGATCCGGAGAATGATGCGCACCGAGATCCGTTTCGGCATGCCGGCGCAGGGCCTTGGCTTCGTCGGCGGTGCTCTGGATCACCTCCACGGCGAGGCCCGTGCAGGCATCTTCCAGCGCCGCCGTCCAGGTCGCCGCAGAGCGATCCGCGGCGTACCCCTCCAGCAGAATGAAGTTCGACACCGGCTCGATGGCCACCAAGCAGGCCCCCGGATGGAACGTTTCGTCCTCGCACACCGTCACTTGCCGAGGCGCCATGCCCTCGCCAAGTGTCGTGCGCTGCGCCTCAGCCTCCGTGACCAAGGCCGCTTCCAGGGCCGCATTGAGCTTGTGTTGCGCGCCGTCGCTCACCCCGACAAAGGCTGAAAGCCCACTCAGCTCTAGAAATTCACTCACCAGCCGGGTGCCGCCCGCCGCCCGCAACGTGATACTGAAGTGCGCCGCTATCACCATCCGGTGCAACCACGACATCCCCTCCGGGGTGCGTACGAACGCCACCAGACCGGCTGGCGCATCCCCAAGCGGTTGCTCATGGCACCACTCCAGCAGGGTGCTGCGCGCCACGCCCAAAGCGGCAGCCACCTCGCGTTGCGTCTCGCCGGCTGCCAACCGTGACTCGGCAGCAGCGATGTGTTCGGCTTGCTCCAAGCGCGTGCGTCGCGTCACGACCCGATTCCTCGCCCGGGTAGCGCAGCGCCGATGTATGGTCTATAGTCAAGCTTGGCAGAACCTTCGTACATTTTTCCGAATCCTCGGTGAATTTGCACCTCCAAGGGTACGAGATTATGAGGGTTCTGCCAAATACCTTCACACCGATTACCAAGCTTTGGGCTCGGACTTGGCCGGAATTACGAGCAAGGCCCGCGATCTGCACCAGCGGCAGGCCGTTGACAAGCAGGATGACATCGTAGCGGTGGTGGCTGTTGTCGGTACTGATGCACAGCTGAGGACGACCTCGAAGTGGTTTTTGCACCAGTCCTCGAGGTTGATCAGCATGGAGTGCAGCGGGGTGCCGTCCTCGCGCTGCAAGTAGCCGTATTCGCGCAGCGTCCGGGCGGCCTGAAACACGTCGGCGCCGATAATATCGTCGCGCAGACGGGCGAACTCGGCGTCTGTGAGCCGGACCTGATTCAGGCCTGGAACCTGGCGCGGAAATTCTGCTCCAGCGGCCTTGTCGTGGATATCTTCGCGGCGGGTATATTTCAGCTCGTCGACGAGCTTGTCGATCAGCTGCTGCTCGATCTGGCTTTCCTTCCGACTCATCCGATGGTCTCTCATGTTGCTGTCTTGGCCGACGGCGGCATCAAGCTCGGCAGCCACCTGGCCCCGCAGGATGCATCTCGCTCGGCGTACTTGGTCCGCAAGCGGGCGAATACCTGCTCTGCATCGATGAGCCATGCGGTGCCTTTGTCGAGTGCCTCGGCGCGGCGCTTGGCCTCGGCAGCCTGGAGGGCGCCAAGGTTGGCGATGGCGCGGGATCGAGACCAGCGATCGCCGGCTTTCTAGCCGGCTCGTCTTTGGCACGGCTCCCTGGGATCGCCGGCTTTCTAGCCGGCTCGTCTTTGGCACGGCGCACTGGGATCGCCGGCTTTCTAGCCGGCTCGTGTTTGGCACGGCGCACTGGGATCGCCGGCTTTCTAGCCAGCTCGTGTTTGGCACGGCTCAATGCCGTGCCAAAGACGTAAGTACCTTCATATGATCGCTATGACAAATGAATTAAAATTATTCTTTAAAATCAATAGTTTATAATTATTAACTTCTAAAATAATCCTATTGGGGTACTTAGAAAATCGCCAATACCCTTCAAACCCGAGCCAAGTCCATCCGAGTCGAACATGCAGGAGGAGACATGCCAAATCGCTCCGGCCGCAAGATCGCCTGATGCGGGCATTGAGCCCGCATCAGGCGAAGCCGGCTGGAAAGCCGGCGCTCCCAGGGCCGGCTGGAAAGCCGGCGCTCCCAGGTGGTCGCCAACGACAGGCGGGTGACGGGGGCAGTTGGGCGCAGAAGATCCTGCCGATGATCCGCTTCGCTAAACATCCGGCCGCTGTCTTCGCATGCCCAGCCGGAAACGACGGAGCCTGCGTCACCAGCACCTCGCCGCGGATGCCGCGACCGGTGCGCGGCACCCATTGCAGCGCATACCCGCCAGCGGTCAACGCCAGTACAGACGATGCAGATACATCACCAGGAACTTTGATGCCGACACCGCCACCGCCACCAGTGCCGCAGCGCCCACATGGCCGCCGTTCTCCACCAATACGGCTAAAAAGGATACCATGTACAGCGGTATGATCAGGGTCAGAGTCTTCAGGGTCACAAAAGCCTTAAGCCAATTCAGCGGCAACATCGCGTATTCTCCAGGGACAGAGGTTGAGGTTCGACGCGTCTTGATTGTTGAAGTCCTCAACAAGCGATTTTTGCCGTCCGCCCTCGATTCTGCTCGAGGAGGCGAGATGCTTGCAGATGAGTCGGGCTTTTGGTTGCCGTTGTGGTGATCGATCGCTGCACGAGCCGATTCCCCCGAGGTTGCGCGGTACCCTATCCCATCGATCATAACGGCGACAGCGATCTGTGTTCTGCGTTCGATCCGGACAACCAGGTCTCATCGGTCCGAGGCATCGTCCTATCGTTCAACCTGGTCGTCGAAGGAAGTAAAGCACCGCGCAGGCCCGGCGATCCTTTATCGTCTATCATCCGGCCCAGCGGCTGCTTGGAAAAATAGCTGGTTATAACGGATTCTGTTGACGAGCTGGCGAAATGCCCTGGAAGACTGTTTCCGACTAAGCGATGCTGAAGGTTACAATAACGAACTCGACATCTCGCTACCCGGAGACAGCATGAATACTGTACCTGGTTCTCCCAAAAGAGGATACCGAACCATCCGATTACCGCTGGTGAAGGACGCCTACGAACGCTTCCTGAGCGATAACGCCTATTGCCGAATGCAACTCGATGAGCTGTATCGGCAGCATCCGGACCTGTTTCCCGCGGGTTGGGAGGAAGGGTACCTGTTGTGCGGCAAGACGCCGAGTTCGAGCAAACAAGGGATACGCTGTCAGCGGGTGCGGCTGGTAGCCGGCGCGGTGGTGTATACCGTTGCCCCGACGTTCGTGACGCCGTACATGACAGGACGCACGGAAGAGGTTGAGAAGGCATTGTTTTTGCGGCGTTTTCATGTGCCTTGCTGGGCACTGGCCCATGTGTTCGGGCGCGATGCCATGTAGTGGTATCGGCTCGAGCAAGGGCTTGGACGCTTTAGTGTGGTCGGTACGACCGTCAAGGCGGCGGAGCGCTTGGCGCAAGAGTTGGTCGCCGACGAAAAGCAGAGCCGTTTGCAGGGAGACAAGATCTCCATCGCCACGACAGCCGCCGACGGATGCATCCTCGGGGCTTCGGTCGTCGACTCGGCCTCCGAGGCCGGACTGCACCGCGCGTATGGCGTGTTTGCCGAAGAAGCGCGGGATGTGGACCCGGGCTATGCCCCCGAGACGGTTAATACCGACGGTTGGGCCGCCACCCAAGGCGCCTGGAAGCGCCTGTTTCCCAACATCGCCGTCATCCTGTGTTTCCTACACGCCTTCCTGAAAATCCGCGACCGGGCAACCAACGCGTTGGGCGAAGACTTCAAGGAGGTCAGCCGACGTGTTTGGGAAGCCTATCGCGCCGAGGGAAAGGCCAGTTTTGCGCAACGCCTGCGCCGACTGCGCGAATGGGCCGAGCGAACGTTACCGGATTCGCCCATGAAGTCCCATACCCTGGATCTATGCGAAAAGCGCAAACGCTTCAGCAGGAGTGACGAGCATCCCCGAGCGCATCGCACCAGCAACCTGGTGGATCGATTGATGCGCTTCCTTGATCGGGCCTGCTTCAACGCGCACTATTTCCACGGCACCCTGCCTTCGGCCGAACTGCGGGTACGCGCTTTGGCGTTGCTCTGGAACTTTTGCCCTTCCTCGCCAATGACGGTTCGCAAACAGCATGGCCAAGCGTGCCCGGCCGAACGGCTCAACGGGAAACGCTACGCCGATAATTGGTTGGAAAACTTGCTTGCTTCAGGCTCTATGAACGGCTTGAGAGGCCATCAACAGAATCCGTTATAATCAGGAGATCTTCAAGGACGTGTGGGATGCGATCCAAGCGGATCTGGCCAGCGAGCAGCGCGACGGCCCGGCGCGCCTGTGGCCGCCGATGCGCGCCTGGCTGGAGGCCATGGAGCGGGAGCTCCCGTGGGTGCCCACCGCCGCTGCCTGCCGCGCGGCGCTGGAGGCGCAGGAGGGCCTTGTTCATAACTCCAACCAACTGACGAGCGGGTGCGTGGAATTATCAGTAAGACTTTGTTTTTAAATTTAAAATACTAAGGCGTTCGAGGTTAACCCTAAGTCTTGGCCGAGCTTATGAACAAGGCCCGCAGGAAGCCCTGGCGCAGGTCTTTTTCGAGCGCGACTCCGGCGGGCTCTGGCTGCTGTGGCTCGAGGCCGAGCCGATCCGGGGTTGTTCGCGCTGCCGCGGGCCTGCGACCTGGGGCACTGGCGTAATGAGCAGGGCAGCGGGCTGTTGGATCGGTGGCAACAGGGTCTCGACGGCCTGGAGCGTTGGAACGAGGGGCTCGCGCAGGGCCTTCTGCCGGATGACATCGAGGCCCAGGCGCCGGGGCTGCGGGAGACGTTCGACCGCTCGGCCTGGTCGGCGTTGCAGGCCGACGGACCCGCCAAGGCATTGGCGGCGCAGCTGGCGGTGCTGGCGGAGCGGGCCGGCGTCACCAGGCTGAGCCTGCTGCTGCCGGCGGAGCTCGGGCAGCTGCCCTGGGAGACCTTGCCGGAGTTCGCGCCGGAGCGGCTCTTTCTGTCGCGGGCCGTGAGCTTGGAGAGCTGGCTGCGGCAGCGGGCGGCGATCCCGGCATCCGCCTTACCAGCGAGCACGCATGAGCACGCGACCTCGGCCCGCGCCGGCGGCGCGCCGGCCAGCCGGGTGTTGGTGGCGGACGACGCGAGCCTGCCGTTCGGGACCGCGGAGGAGGAGCAGGCGCTCGCCTTCCACGGCGGCGCGCCGGCGATCGGCGGCACCAGCGTGCTCTCGGTGCTGCGCGCGCTGACCGCCCCCGGTGGCAAGCACCTGCTGATGCACGCGGTGTATGCGCAGCTGAACCCCTGGGCGAGCTATCTGCGGGTCCGCGCCCCGGCGCGCGTGGCGCAGCAGCCGCTGGCGCTGACGCTGCGGGCGGACGCAGACCGGGATTGGATCAGCGAGTTGCTGGAGCAAGGCGCCGACAACCGCGGCCGGGAGCTGCTCGCCGCCTGGATACCGCCGGTGCTGGGCGTGACGCCGGATACTCTGACCCTGTCCGCCTGCGAGGCGGCGCGTTGCGGCGCCGACCAATCCGGCCTGGCGACCCCGGTGGGCCTGGGTCCAGCGCTGCTCGCCGGCGGTGCGGGGCGGGTCATCGGCGCGCTCTGGCCCTGCAACCAGGAGGCCGCCTGGCTTTTCTACCGCACGCTGTTCCGCGCGGCGCAACAGGCCCCGCAGGCGGCTTGGTATCAACTCGTACACGATGCCCGTCGGACCTTGCAGGGCCTGGACAGCGCGGCGCTTACAGAATTGCTGAGCGAGGCCGATGTCGCGCCGGACTGGCAGATGCGCGCCCAGGCCGGTTGGATCGACCCTAAGCGCCCTTCGTTCTGGGCGCCCTTCGTGGTGTTGGGGAACGCTCTGGGAGCGCCTGGTGACGTCGCCTAGGTCGGGGTGACCAACCCTTTCAAGGTCAGAAATTATCCACACAATCAGCAGATAATATGCGTGGCGGTTGACCGCATCGTAACGCATCGAATTTCAGTGGAGAAACGGAGCGGACTGGACATAGACCCGCCGAACCGAGATCATCGACCCCATTTATCGTATTCTTGGGGTAGAGGTCATGATGTTCAGCCAGATCTTCCAGCGGTTCATGGAACAAAGGCCCGTGCCGGTGATGGCTCAGGCCCTATTGGAACGGGTACTCAGCCCCAGCAAGCTCGATGCCTGGTTTGCGCGCACGGCGGTGGATCAATAGACCCGGGAGTTGTTGTTCTCAACGATTTTCAATTTGATGAGCGCAGTGGTCTTCAAAACCCACCCATCCATAAACGCCGCCTACAAAGAGCAAGGCGAGTCGATCGGGGTTTCGATCACCTCGGTGTACAACAAACTCAACGGCCTGGAAAGTACGACCTCGGCGGCGTTGGTTCGAGACACGGCGCGGGAACAGGCCGCGATCGTCGAACAGATGGGCGGACAGTGCGCACCTTGGCTGCCCGGCTATCGGATCAAAGTCCTCGACGGCAACTGCATCGAGGCCACGGAGCATCGCTTGGAGGTGCTCAGAGAGACCAAGGCCGGAGCCTTGCCGGGAAAATCGCTGGTCGTTTACGATCCGTTGTTGGAGATGGCCACGGATGTGTTTCCTTGCGAAGACGGTCACGCCCAAGAGCGCTCGCTGTTCGCAGATGTGCTGCCGACGGTGCGGGAACATGACGTCTGGATCATGGATCGCAACTTCTGCGTGCGCAGCTTTCTGCTCGGGATTGCCGACCGGAAAGGTTATTTCGTTTGTCGCGAACATAAGGGACTGGCCTTTAGCATGCAGAGTCCGTGGCGAAAGATCGGCAGTACCGAGTCCGGAAAGGTCTACGAGCAGCGCATCGAGCTCGTCGACGACGAAGGCGAAGTCCAGCGCTATCGTCGCATCAAAGTCTGCCTGAAACAGGCTACGCGCGACGGGGAAACCGAACTCTTGCTGCTGACGAATCTGCCGAAATCGGCGGCCGATGCCAAGCTCGTCGCCGACATGTACCGCAAGCGCTGGCGTATCGAAACCATGTTCCAAGAGCTCGAGGCGCATCTGCATTCCGAGATCAATACGCTGGGCTACCCGAAAGCCGCACTGTTCGGTTTTTGCGTTGCGCTGGTCGCCTACAACGCATTGGCCGTGGTCAAAGCCGCGTTACGCACGATACACGGTGAAGAAACCATCGCCAACGACCTTTCCGGCTACTATTTAGCCGGGAATATTGCTCGAACCTATGACGGCATGACGGTTGCCATTCCGGAACAGGAATGGACCGTCTTTCGAACCATGTCGCTCGCCGAATTCGCGCAGATGTACTTGCAATTGGCCTCCAACGTCAATCTGGCAAAGTTCAAAAAGAGCCGTCGGGGACCGAAAAAACCACCGCCGAAGCGAAATCGATATTCCAACCACCCTCACGTTTCGACAGCGAAATTGCTCAAGGGGAAGACACCGCGTGAGTAGTCACCTTGAAAGGGTTGGTCGGGGTGACCAAGGAACCCGAATATCCGCATTGCTCCTGCGATCTGGTGCCATATCCAGGTGCCATATCAGGGTCGGCAGCATCGCGTTTGCATCCTGCCCTTCTCTGCAATGCCGGTTCCTGTTGGGGTTTGTTCCTCGCTCCGAGCTAGGGTTCCAAGACCTTTTGTCGAGATACCCAAGGCTGGTATGCGAGGGATGACGAGTCCCTTGTGTTGGGTGCTGCCTGGTTTGAGTCACCGCAGAGACGCAGAGAAGAGGGATGTACTGGCCTTGGCCCTTCTGCGCGCTTTGCGTCTCTGAGGTGAATCCTTGCATTCTTTGCGGGCGGCATCCTTCTCCCGGGAAAGGCGTGGTGATCGCGTCCGATCCGTTGGCATCACCTGCCGGGTCGCCCGCAAGCGGGCTCCTACGCCGAGCGGCTGCCGCAGTTGGTGAAGGTCCGCTTGCGGGCGAGGTGCCTTGGGCACTCTGCGTCTCTGCGGTGAATTCCTTGCATTCTTTTCAGGCAACATCCTTCTCCCGGGAAAGGCGTGGTGATCGCGTCCGATACGTTGGCATCACCTGCCCGGTCGCCCGCAAGCGGGCTCCTACGCCGAGCGGCTGGTGAAGGTCCGCTTGCGGGCGAGGTGCCTTGGGCACTCTGCGCGCTCTGCGTCTCTGCGGTGGATCCTTGCATTCTTTGCAGGCGGCATCCTTCTCCCGGGAAAGGCGTGGCGATCGCGTCCGATCCGTTGGCACCACCTGCCGGGTCGCCCGCAAGCGGACTCCTACGCCGAATGGCTGCCGCGGCTGGTGAAGGTCCGCTTGCGGGCGAGGTGCCTTGGGCACTCTGCGTCTCTGCGTCTCTGCGGTGAATCCTTGCATTCCTTGAAGACAGTACCCCTTGTGTTTGGAGCCAACGCTGTAGAACCGATGATGTCGTTGGCGCCCTCGGCAGGATTCGAACCTGCGACCTACCGCTTAGGAGGCGGTTGCTCTATCCGACTGAGCTACGAGGGCTGATTACATTGTTTCGGGAGCGCATGTTTGCCAGGGTCACAGCCTGTCGGACCTTCGCCGGGCCAGCGTGAGTGGGAATGTCTGCGGTGTTCGATGATGCAAGGCAATGGCTGCTCGGCCCCAGATGCTGCACCAGGTGCTGCGCCGAACGTTCGTTGGTGCAGGTTGCACTCATGCTTGGCTGCAAGTGGCTGAAATGCATGGCCGGAAAGCATGCTCAGGATACGTGGTCGGAATGAATGGTCGGGGTGAGAGGATTCGAACCTCCGGCCCCTGCCTCCCGAAGGCAGTGCTCTACCAGGCTGAGCTACACCCCGATGTTTGGGCTGTGATGGTCAGGAATGCTGCCGGCATTCGCAGCCACATCATAAAACTGCGCTTGACATTGCGATGGCGGTTGTGCGGGATCCGCTGGCGCTTTCGATCTTGTTGCGGTCCGTCACCAGGTCTCGAGAGAGGAGTTGCCATCAGTTCGGTACCAATTGGACTCCTTTGACTTCGGCTCCTGTTTACTCGAATTCCTGCTTGCTCGGTTTCCTGCTTGCTCAGGCTCCTATTCGACCTCTGGCTTTCAGTCCAATGCCAGTTTGCATTTTAAGCAGCTGCTTTTAATGGGTTCTCGCGACGGCGAAGTCGGCAGTCGCTTCCAACGATTGCTTGGCGGGGCTATCGGGAAGCACCTGTAGCGCTTTCTTCGCGGCCTCGGCGTGCGAGCGAGCAAGTTGCACAGTATAGTCGATTGCGCCGGTGGAAACAATCGCATCGACCACGTCGGCGATGTGCTCGCGACCGCCGGTTTCGATCGCTGTGCGCAGGCGGTCGCGCTGCACATCGCTGCCGACTTCGATGGCACGGATAACGGGCAAGGTGGGTTTGCCTTCTTCCAAGTCGTCGCCAATGTGTTTGCCGATGATTTCGGCGTCAGACTCATAGTCGAGGGCGTCATCCACCAGCTGGAAGGCGATGCCGAGGTGCAAGCCAAAATTGGCCAGCGCGTCTTCTGTTGCGCGCGGCACCTCGGCAAGCACCGCGCCAAGCCGCGTCCCGGCTTCGAACAAGGTTGCCGTTTTGCGCTCGATCACTTCCATGTACCGCGCCTGGTCGGTATCCGGGTCATTCGTGTTGAGCAACTGCAAGACTTCGCCCTCGGCGATGCGATTGGTGGCATGGGACAAGACATCCATCACGCGCATGATGCCTACGTCCACCATCATCTCGAAGGCGCGAGAGTAGAGGAAATCGCCAACCAGCACGCTGGCCTCGTTGCCCCAAACGGCATTGGCCGTATCGCGATTTCGGCGCAGTTCGGAGCCGTCGACGACATCGTCGTGCAACAGCGTGGCCGTGTGGATGAACTCCACGATAGCGGCCATGTCGAGATGGGCCGAACCCCGATAGTCGCAGGCGCGCGCGGCAAGCAGCACCAGCAGGGGACGCAAACGTTTGCCACCACTGCTAATGATGTAGTGGCCGATCTGATTAATTAGCACCACGTTTGACTGCAGGCGTTTGAGGATAATCTCATCGACAGCCTGAATGTCTTTTACAACCGGTGCCCTGATAGCGGACAAATCCATAGGGCGGGTTTTCATCTGGGGGGAAGAGACGATGCTAGGGTCACCCCCGCATCCTGTCAAGCTCAAGACCATGGAAATGTATGGCAAAATGATTCATACGCGGCACCCGGACATCCTGTCTGCAACGAAAAGCTCTATTAATTGTTGACTCATTTTATCTTTCAACGATAGACTGCCCGGCTACGCAAGATGCACGCGCGATCATCATCGCGCTTTCCAACGACACCATAACGATCTTTAATGTGTACCGTCCCACCCTGGAGCCGGAAACAAGTTTGGTGACGATGCATCAGGACATCAAGCACGACATCCCGGGAACACCACCATGTACGCAGTCATTGAAACAGGCGGCAAACAATATCGCGTCGCAGAGGGCGATACGCTTCGGGTCGAAAAGCTGGATAGCGAAGCCGGCACCAGCATCGACATCGATAAGGTACTGATGATCGCCAACGATGGCGAATTCACAGTCGGCAAGCCCTTTGTAGAAGGCGGCAGAGTGACCGCCGAGGTGACCAGCCACGGCCGAAGCCGCAAGATCAAGATCGTAAAATTTCGTCGCCGTAAACAATATCTAAAACGCCAAGGCCACCGGCAGTGGTTTACGGAACTCAAAATCACCGGCATTGCCGGAGGCTGAATCGGCAACAAACTCGCCGGCTACGAACTCAGGAGCATCCCCATGGCACACAAGAAAGCAGGCGGCAGTTCGCGCAACGGCCGCGATTCCGAATCCAAACGGCTGGGCGTAAAGCGATTTGGCGGTCAGCAGGTCAAGGCAGGCAGCATCATCGTGCGTCAGCGCGGCACCCGCTTCCATAACGGCGTCAACGTTGGCTGCGGTCGCGACCACACGCTGTTTGCATTGAAAGACGGCCGCGTTCTGTTCCAGGTCAAGGGGCCGAAAAATCGCAAGTACGTCAGTATTGTAGAAGCACAGGGCTGAGGCGCTTCCTGTCCATTTCGACAGCATCCCGTCGGTTTCGACCTGATCTCTATCCCGCGGCCAGCGCCGAATCGGCCACAGCGAATCCGAGTCCCAACGTAATACGCCGGTAGCGCGCACGAGGTGCCGAAAAGCCTCGCCAGCAGACAAGCTCGATTGCTTTTCGATCATAATGGAAACAGCGGCATGAAGTTTGTCGATGAAGCACTGATTCAGGTGGAAGCCGGCGATGGCGGAAGCGGCTGCGTCAGCTTTCGGCGGGAAAAGTACATCCCACGCGGTGGGCCAGATGGCGGTGACGGCGGCGACGGCGGCAGTGTCTATCTGGTGGGCGACGAGAATCTGAACACCCTGGTGGATTTCCGGCATCGACGCCGGCATCGAGCCAAACGCGGACAGGACGGCCGAGGCCGAAACATGACCGGATCTTCCGGCGATGATTGCCTGATGCGCGTTCCCCTCGGCACCCGCGTGCGCGATGCGGACACCGACGAGATCATCGGCGAATTACTGGTTCAGGATCAGCGATTATTGGTGGCCCAGGGCGGCTTCCACGGCATCGGCAATGCACGCTACAAATCCAGCACCAATCGCGCGCCAAGGCAGTTTACGCTGGGCAGCCCCGGACAACGGCGCCTGCTGCGGCTAGATCTTCAGCTGCTCGCCGATGTCGGCCTACTGGGTCTGCCGAATGCGGGTAAATCCAGCCTGATCAGACAGCTGTCAAGCGCCAAACCCAAGGTCGGCGACTATCCGTTCACGACCCTGCATCCGCACCTCGGGGTCGTTCGTCTGCGTGGCAAGCGCGGCTTCGTCATCGCTGATATTCCCGGGCTAATCGCCGGCGCCGCCACTGGCGCCGGGCTTGGCACGCGTTTTTTGAAACATTTATCACGCACCCGTCTGCTGCTGCATCTGCTGGATATGGCGCCGCTGGACGACAGCCGGGATCTGGCCTCCGAAGTGCGGACGATCGAGCACGAACTTGCCGATTACAGCCCTGAATTGACGGATAAGGAACGCTGGCTGGTGCTGAATAAGATCGATCTGCTTGACCCGACAGAGCGCGCACAACGCCAACATGCACTGCTTGCGGAACTGCATTGGAGCGGGCCGGCGTTCGCCATCTCCGCCGCCACCGGAGAGGGCACCGCGGAGCTGGCCGAAGCGTTGATGCGACGATTGGAGCAAATGCCGCATGCATTCGGCCAAGCCGCTGGCGACCAGGCAGAAGATGACCTAGCCGACCAACCCTGGCATCCATTGGATTAAGACCCGTCGGACCAAAACCTATCCAAAATCAGGCGTAGCAGTCACTGCCGCAATGTTCTCTCGCAAACGCATACCAAATACCCGTCGCTGGGTGGTGAAGATCGGCAGCGCGCTGCTGACCTGCGACGGCGCCGGTCTGGATATTGGCATACTCGGATCTTGGGTAGAACAGATGGCGGCGCGTCGCATCGATGGCTATCACCTGGTGCTGGTGTCCTCCGGCGCGGTGGCCCAGGGCATGTCACGCATGGGCTGGCAGCGACGCCCGCAAGCATTGCACGAATTGCAGGCGGCCGCCGCCATTGGCCAAATGGGTCTGATCCGTGCTTATGAACATTGTTTTGCCCAGCACGGCCTGCATACTGCACAGATCTTGCTGACCCGCGACGATCTGGCCAACCGCGAGCGTTACCTGAACGCCCGCAGCACGCTGCGTACATTGCTGTCGCTGGGTGTGATCCCGGTCGTGAACGAAAACGACACGGTCGCCACCGACGAGTTGCGCTTCGGCGACAACGATACCCTGGCCGCATTGGTGGCGAACCTGATCGAGGCGGAACTGTTGATCCTGCTGACGGACCAGGACGGGCTGTTCGATTCAGACCCGCGCTTCAATCCAAAGGCCGACCTGATCCGCAGCACGCGTATCGACGATCCCCGGCTCGACGCCATGGCTGGCGGCAGCGGTGGCGGCCTTGGCACGGGCGGCATGATCACCAAACTGCGCGCGGCAAGGCTGGCGGCACGCTCCGGCTGCGCCACCATCATCGCCCCAGGGCGCCGCAGCGACAGCCTGGCGCACATCGCGGTCGGCGACGACTTGGGTACACTGCTGACACCGGTACAGGAACCGCAGGCGGCCCGCAAGCAATGGCTGGCCGGACATCTCGCCGTCAGCGGCCATCTGCAGCTGGATGACGGCGCCGTGCGCGCGTTGCGCGACGGCGGTCGCAGCCTGCTGCCGGTTGGGGTAACCGCCGTGCGCGGACAGTTTCAACGCGGCGCCGTGGTTTCCTGTATCAACGCCGCAGGTGACGAGATCGCCCGGGGATTGATCAACTACGATGCCAGCGACACCGACCGCATCAAAGGCCAGCCGAGCCACCAGATCAAAGCCATCCTGGGTTTCGTCGACGACGCGGAGCTGATTCACCGCGACAATTTGGCCCTGATTTAACGCGATTTCTATCCAGAAACAGACCACCTGACTGGATGCTGCCTTCACATAATTTAAATCAGACTGCATCCTGGGTGAAGTCGGTGAACCTTCTACGAAGGCAGCACCCAAGCAGCATGCACATCGATCGCTTGCAGAACGTGCCTCTTCCTGATGCACGGTATTTTGAGGCTATACCTAGGCTGTCGAAATCTGCCGTATCCCTAAAACAAGAGCTTCCCGGTTTATGGATGCTTAGTCGGGGTCGGTGTCGAGGTCGGAATTAAGGATTGGTATCGAGCTGGCTGCTTTGATCGATGAGCGGATTCGATTCCGATTCCGATAGCGACCTCGACACCGATTCGGCTTCCCCAGTGCGTTCGATGATGCAATCCAAGACCCGGAATCGGTTTGGCATCAAAACTCAGGACATTTCGACAGCCTAGGCCATACCCTCTCAGTGCAGTACCCAAGCGCCATCCTCGTGGGACAACCAAAGGTCTACCACATCGGTCTTGGCACGCCGCTCCCCCTGGCGCAGGCGCAATTGAACACGGCAATCGAAGTGTATGCCGATCCGGTCCATCCCACGACAACCTAGCTTTTTCGCATCCTCGAAGGTCAATAGCATCACCGCCGCGTCATCATCCCCGAGCAATTTTCGGGCGCGCTCGTTGATGTCGGCAATACGCGCTGCGTAGGCGGTTGCGATCTCAGCCTGCGTGGGCTCCCCCACCGGCTGCAGCTCCGCTGGCTGCTGCGCAAGCGCGCCCGGGCAAAATGCAAGGCCCATCGACAATGCGCTTGGAACCAGCAAAGAGACGCTTAAAGTGGATAGAAGGCTTCGGTACATGGCTCGCTATCGCCTGATGGCGGCATTGGGTTTAAACGCCCTGTATTCTAACGCTGACGCTGACCATGGTGCGCGGTTTCCATCGGCCGCGCCGCAAACGCGGCCGAGTCGCCTTATCGAGAAAACCGACGCAAAGACGAGCAAGCTGGTATATTTTTCGGCAGAAATGACTTAGCCTTCGTTTGGCATTCGATACCACATTCCAGCATCCTTGGGCGATTGCCGGAAAGAAATCGCCTTAACAACGCTTTGAGGGTAACAACAATATGACGTCAACCGTGGACCAGGCACGCTTGAATATGATCAAACAACAACTGCGCACGTGGGAAGTGCTGGACGAACGGGTACTGGCCGTGATGTCCGAGACCCAGCGCGAATTGTTTGTTCCAAACGCCTACCAGGGGCTGGCCTACTCCGACATCGAAATTCCGATCGGCGACGCCGACAGCATGCTGGCACCGAAATTCGTCGGACGCATGCTCCAGGCCATCGATGTCCAAGCGTCCGATAAAGTGCTCGAAATCGGCACCGGAACCGGCTATGTCACCGCCTGCCTGGCGCGACTGGGCGGCCGGGTGCGTAGTATGGAAATCAATGCAGAACTGGCGGAAGCCGCCCGCGAACGCCTGCAAGCACTCCAATTGCGGCGGATCGAGGTGATCACCGGCGATGCGCTGGCCGGGTCCATTGACGGCGGCCCATTCGACATCATCGTCATCACCGGCGCTTTGCCCGACGAAGAGGCATTGCCGATGCTGCGCCATTATCTGGCCCAGGGCGGCAGATTGTTTGTCGTGATCGGCGAATCCCCACTGATGACGGCCCTGCTCGAAACACGCCTTTCCAGCGGCGATTTTCGCCGCCAGAAGCTGTTTGAAACCTGCATCCCAACCTTGCAGAACGTGCCGCTCCCGGAGCGCTTTGTGTTTTAATCCGCTCCATGCAACAACTGAACCCGCACGACTTACAAGACCTGTTGCGCCGCACGCAAGCAGACCGCCGCCCCTGGCTGCTCGATGTACGCGAGCCCTGGGAGTTCAACATCTGCCGCATCGAAGGCTCCCAACTGGTGCCGATGCGCCAAATTCCGGCCCAAGTTCAGTCTTGGTCAGATGACATCAAAGCCGAACAATCAGTGGTCGTCATCTGCCACCACGGCATTCGCAGTCAGCAGGTGGCCCTGTATCTGGAGCGGCAAGGATTTGCACAGGTCTATAATCTTCAGGGTGGAGTCGACGCTTGGGCGCGGGATGTCGATCCTGCTATGGCGAAGTACTGATGCCTACCGGTCAAACCGAATCCACTTATCCAACAACAGCGGCCCGTTCAATTCAGGGTAAATGATCAAACGGCACACCGCGCACAGAGGCGAATCCCATGAGTATCCATCAAGCAGCCATGCCGTTGTGCCAAAGCGCACTGTCCCAACTCCTGATCGTCGATGTCCAGGAACGCCTGGCCGCCGTCATGCCCACGGAGGAACTGGCCACAACCCTGACCAACATCAACCGTCTGACCCAGGTTGCGCGTGAACTGGACATACCGACCATCTTCACCGAACAGTATCCGCAGGGGCTCGGCCCAACCGTCGACTCCGTGCGCGAACATCTGCCGCAATCCGCGTCGGCCACCGAAAAGACCAGCTTCTCCTGCTGCACCGCGGCTGGTTTCGAACGCACTCTAACCAATCAATCCAAACGCAAACAGGTCATCCTGGTGGGCATGGAGGCACATATCTGCATCCTGCAATCCGCCTCCGGACTACTGCGCTGGGGGTATCAGGTATTCGTTGCCGCGGATGCTGTCTGCTCGCGTTATCCTGCCAGCCATCAAAACGCATTGGAGCGCATGCGCCAGTGCGGCATTCAGGTGGCCGATACCGAATCCATCGTATTCGAGTGGGTTGGAGATTCCAGCCACGAAAAGTTTCGCGACATTTCGCGCCTGTTCAAATAGACCAATCCCATATAAAACAATCCCGAACAGGCCAACCAAGCGCCCTATCCTAGACGAGCATCGACCAGCGCCACCAGCCGCTCCAGCGCGCCGCGGTTCTGTTCGACTGCTCTGCGCCCGTTCTCCCCGACGCGCGCTCGCTCAGCGGCATCGCCAAGCCAACGCGTCAGCCAGCGCCCCAGTTCATCGGCATCCGCCACCGACACCGCGGCCTCGCTGTTCACCAACAGACGGGTGATCTCGGCAAAATTGAAGTTGTGCGGGCCGATCAGCACCGGCACGCCGAGGGCCGCCGGCTCGAGCAGATTATGGCCACCGGCAGGCACCAAACTGCCGCCGACAAAGGCGACATCGGCAGCGGCCAGAAACACGGTCAACTCACCCATGGTGTCACCCAGATAAACCACCGCGCCTTCATCGTCAACCTGGTCCGAACTGCGCCGAGCCAACGGCAGGCCGCGGCGTTGTACCAGCGCGGCAACGCGTTCGAATCGCTCGGGATGCCGCGGCACCAGCACCAACAAGGCAGCAGGATGCGTGGCCCGCACCTGCTCATGGGCATACAACAGCAATTCCTCCTCTCCGTCGCGGGTGCTGGCAGCCACCCAAACCGGTCGATTGTTGCCCCAGGCGCGCCGCATCACCTCGGCCCGGTCCAGGATACTCGCCGGCAACTGAATGTCGAACTTGATGCTGCCGGTGACGCTGATGCGGTTCGGATCGACACCCAGCGCCTTGAAGCGATCCGCATCGTCAGCGCTCTGCGCGGCAATCCATGCAAAGCGCCGCATGGTCTCGGCAGCGAAGCCGGACACACGGGCATAACCGCGAGCGGAGCCTGCGGACAATCGCGCATTCACCAACATGACCTGAATACCGCGCCGTTCGCAGGCCAGCAGCATATTTGGCCAGATCTCCGTCTCCATCACCAAGACCAGACGCGGGGAAACCGCATCCAGAAAGCGGCGCATAATCCAACCCAGATCCAACGGCGTATAGAGATGCTGCACATGGCCAACCAGCAGATCCTGCAGGCGGCGCGCACCGGTGGGGGTGGTGGTGGTCACCAGGACCGATCGACCCTGGCGCAGCAAATGACGGATCAGCGGCTGCGCTGCCTGCACCTCGCCGACCGATACGGCGTGAACCCAGACATCCACCACCCGTGGCAGAGAATCGTACAGGCCCAAACGCTCGCGCCAGCGCTCACGATAAGCCGGCGCCCGACGGCTGCGCCAGAACAGCCGCAGCAACACCAGCGGCAGCAACAGCCACAGCAGCAGGGAATACAGAGGGCGCAGCATTGAATGGGATAGAGCCGGATCTGACGGGTAACCCGGTTTGGGACGCTAAGGCATCAAGGCCAGTGGCCGAGAACCGGGCGATGGGGAAGCAACAACAACCCCATCGCCCATGCCGCGCGGGATAAGCAAGGACGAGAAAATGGCGCGCGCTCAGCCCGCGACCGGGTCATCCGGTCGCTCTTCGCCCAAGTCTCCAGCACCCGAACCCTGGCGCTGGAACAACAGGAACCGATCGCGCTGATCCAAGCGGCGCTGCCCCTGCCAGATCTTTTCCCAGCCTGAGCCGGGATCGAACCCCTCCGGATGAGCTTTCAGCTGCACCTCGACCAACAACAGATCGCAGTCGGTTTGATCGGCCCCCGCAACATGTTTGGTCGTGATACCGGCGATGAAATGCGCCAGTCCGCGCTCCGACTCGCGCAAACGCAGTGTTTCCGGCTGCACGATATCGGCAATGCAGTTATAGCGGTCCGGCAGAGCTGCCTGCAGGTCCGTGAACACATCCCGATAGCTCTTGGCCGCATCGATCCAGGGCAAATGCAGCATCGCCACCAACCCCCAGAGCATCACGATGCCGGCTGGCCAAGCCAACAACGAGGCCACTTGCGGCGGACGGAAACGCACCGCGATCCAAACCCAAACAACGGTAAACAAAGCCGCCGTCACAAAGGCCACCGGCTGCCAGACAAAGGCAAAATCGGCGGGCAAATAGTCCAGGAACGGCAGATAGAACCCCAGCGGTTGCGAGACAAAGGCAAAATCGCCCGGCAACTCCTGCAGGAACGGCAGATAAGACACCAGCGGAACGTTCTGCAATGGCTGCCCGGCGAACATATGGTAGCTCCAGACCCCCCACACCAGCAGAGCCGCAAAGCCGAACAGCAGCACGGTCAGCGCATAGGCGGGCAAGACGATCAGACGCGGCAGACGCGGGACGGCACCGGCCGCGAGAACCGCCAGAGGCGCGAGCAGCGGAAGCGCATACAGATCGCGCGCCGTATGGGAAAAGAACAGAACCGTCCAGCCAACGATGCTCAGTACCAGCACCGCGCGCACGCCAGGGCTCGACCAAACGTCCAGCACGCGCAATAACAGCGTGAACAGAACCAACAGCGCAGCCGGAAAGGTCACCCAAGGCCAGGTGCGCAGCCAGAAATCAATGGTCGCCGGCGGACCGAGCGGCTCGCCATTCAAATAGTGCCCCAGGAAACGGCCGATATTGTTATCCCAGAACCACAGATCGAACAACGCCGGATCGCGCAGATACAGCAGAATCGGCCAGATCAACAGCCAGGGCGAGGCGAACAGCAGCGCCGTCAACAGCACGCGAAAATACCGCTTGGTACGCCATTCGCGGAACAACGGCAGCAACAAGGCCGTTACCGCGAGGATGCCGGGGCCAATCAAGCCCTTGGACAGGAACGCGATACCCACCCCGGTACCCAGCCAAAAACCGCCCTGGAACAAACGCTTTGGCGCAACAACCAGGCCATACAGGCCCATTGCGACACCGGCGCTCAGAGCAAGATCGGTGATCAGAAAATGTGCGCTCCAGGCCAGGCCCAGGGTGCCGATCAGAATCAATAATGCGATGGAGCCCTCGCCCTGGTTCTGATTATCATGCGTCCAGGCCGCGCGACCCAGCAACAATGTAAAGCCGAACAGGATCAGCAAAAATACCCCGCTGACGAGCCGCGCCGCATCGTGCGGCGGCAGCTGCAAGGCCTTTGGTATCGATAGCCCCGCGGCCGCGGCCATGGACGAAAGCTCCTGGTAGAGCTTCACCATGCCCGCCGCACTGATATAGAACAACGGCGGCTTTTCCAAAAACGGGTCATCGGCCAGCTTCGGCACGACCAGGTCGCCGCTTTCGAGCATATTGTGTACGATGCCGTAGGAATAGGCTTCGTCCTGCTTCCAGGGATCATGCCCGGTCAAACCAGGCAGCACATAGGCTATTGCCAACAGCAACGTGAGCAGACCGAGCCATATCTGCGCGCTGTTGCGCTTGTTCGCGCCCGCGGAATTGGAATCCTTCGTCGGTGTCTTGCTTTCTGACGTCATTGACCGTTACCTCTGGCCTGTTCTGAGGGGACTGACAGCGCGCAAATATAACACAGTGTTGTCACTGAATTTGCTGCAAAATGCCGATTGACGGCAAGATCGCATCCCGACCTGCCGAAAGCACCGGCTTTCAGCCGACTCGCTGCCGGACACGCGGCGTCAATGCCTGCCCATGCGCCTTGGCCTTTGTCGGCTTGGCCCGAGGTTGTGGAAATATCTCAGGTTTCGATCGCGATCCCGACCCAGAGCGCTTCTTTGCTCCCCGGCAGCGACCATTCGTACACGAAATTAGCGCACTTACAGAGTTTCCCATGCCCAACAATGCCCGGCCCGTTCTCCTGTTCGCTTCCTTCTCCGGCGCCGGCGGAGTGGAACGCATGCTGGTCAATCTGATGCGAGGCCTGGTCGAACTGGGCCATCCCGTCGACCTGTTGCTGGCCGGCAATGACAGCCCACATCTGGCGCGGCTGCCGGCCGCGGTGCGGCGCATCGACCTCGGCACCCGGCACACGCTCGCGGCAGCCGTCGGCCTCGCCCGCTATCTGCGACGCGAGCGGCCGCCAGCCCTGTTGGTAGCCAAGGACCGCGCCGGACGCGCGGCGGTCATCGCCCGCCGGCTGGCCGGCAGCAATACCCGCATCGTGTTGCGCCTCGGCACCAATCTATCCGCGGCCATGGCCGGGCGCTCGGCATTGGATCGCTGGCTGCGCTATCTGCCGATCCGACGATTGTACCCGGCGATCGATCATATCGTCGCCGTCTCCGACGGTGTCGCCGCCGATGTAATGGCCATCGCCCGCTATCCGCGGGCGCGCATCAGCGTGATCCGCAACCCGGTCATCACGCCGGAGCTGATACGCGATGCCTCCCTGCCCTGCCCGCATGCCTGGCTGCACGCACCGCGAGAGCCCCACCTGCCAGTGATCGTCGGCGCCGGGCGCCTGCAACGCCAAAAGGACTTTCCAACACTGATCCGCGCCTTCGCATTGCTCCGGCGCCGGCGTCGTTGCCGGCTGCTGGTGCTGGGGGACGGCGGCGACCGCACCGCATTGCAGGCCCTGATCGAGCGGCTCGGCATGCAGCAGGACGTGGATCTGCCGGGATTTCAGCACAATCTGTCCTGCTTTCTCGCCAGGGCCGATCTATTCGTATTGTCTTCCGCCTGGGAGGGCTCTCCGAACGTGCTCACCGAGGCCATGGCCCTGGGCACCCCAGTGGTCGCCACCGACTGCCCGAGCGGCCCGCGCGAAATCCTTGCCGAGGGACGCTTCGGCCCACTGGTGCCGGTGGGCGACGAACATCGGCTCGCCGCTGCCATGGCGCACATGCTGGATCGGCCAACCGCGCCGGCAACGCTCAAAAGCGCGGTTAGCGAATACGCTTATCGCAGCAGCGCGGCGCGCTATCTGGACCTGCTTCGAGATCGACGCTGAAGCGCTTCGGCATGGCTTGTCAGCATCGACAGAAAGCAGAATTCAGGAATCAGGATGGGCCAGGGAGACTCGAGCCACGCGAAAGCCCAAATCGTTGAACCAGCTGAGGGGATCGCCCCAGTCGGCGTCGCCCATTCCCAGACATTGCCGTCCATATTCAGCAGACCCTCCGGCGAAGATGCCGGAAAAAGGCCGAAGGCGGTGGTCGCCTGCAATTAATCATCGAGATCGAGCCCCATGGATCGCAGTTTAGCCGCCAGGCGCTCGGCGCGGGTGCGCTCCGCTTCCGCCCGCGCATGCTCTTGGTCGGCGCGGGTACGCTCCACTTCCGCCCGCGCATGCTCCTGGTCGGCCCGGGTACGCTCCGCCTCCGCCCGCGCGTTCTCCTGGTCGGCCCGGGTACGCTCCGCCTCCGCCCACGCGTTCTCCTGGTCGGCGCGGGCACGCTCGGTTGCGGCCTCGGCAAGGGCCTGATTGGCCCAAGACAAGGCTCGATCGGCCTGCGCCACCGCTTGTTCTGCGCGGGCCGTCTCTTCGATCTTCCGTCGATCCAGCTCGAGGGTCGTCAAAAACGGCTCGCCGGAAGGAAAGTACAGCTCCAATGTGTCGGCCGTCACGGCGAAGCGCACGCCGAGCCGCGGGCTGGTCCAGCCGCCGACGTGCGGCTGCGACACCAGCTTCTCGGCGCCGCTGGCGTCGCGCTGGCGCAGCCAGATGTCGAGACGGTTGCTGCGCGGGTCATAGCCATAAAATTCCTCGGCGCCGTGCGTCTGGTAGAAGGCGAGCTTGTCGGCAATATCGGATGGCTTATTGGAAACGGACCAGACCTCGAAGACGACCTGGGGCGCAATGCCATCTTCTTCCCATTGCTTGTAGGAGCCTCGGCGGCCCTTCGGCCGGCCGAAGGCGACCAGCACGTCCGGCGCGGTCGGCTTGGTCTTGCCGCGGTCTGCCACCGGATACCAGAACAGGTCGCCGGCGATGAACACATCGTCACGCTCGGCGAACAAGCGCTCCAGGTTTTCCTTGATCTTGACGATCCAGTCGAATTGATCCGTGCTCTCCGCCATCGGTTGGCCATCGCTGCTCGGGTAGAAGTCGTCGTCTCGTGGCTGTTGCTTGATCTGCATCGGGCCTGCTCCAGTTCGGCGTTCAGAGGGGCTGTTGGGAGTGTAACAATGCGCGCGGAGTACGCCAACAAGATCGCCGGCGCACCGGGACCGCCGGCTTTCTAGCCGGCCCACTGGGAGCGCCGGCTTTCTAGCCGGCCCACTGGGAGCGCCGGCTTTCTAGCTGGCCCACTGGGAGCGCCGGCTTTCTAGCCGGCTCGTCTTTGGCACGGCTCAATGCCGTGCCAAAGACGTGGGAAGTCGCAAAACCCTCCAAACCCAAGCCAAATCCATCCGAGCTGACTATGCGGGAGAGAACGTGCCAAGTCGCTCCGGCCGCAAAATCGCCTGATGCGGGCATTGAGCCCGCATCAGGCGAGGCCGGCCGATCAACACTCAGCGGCTGCAATTGCCAGACCCGAACGCCGGTCAGGACCTGAGGTATCCCCAGATCATCCGCTGCTATAACTATGCCTGATACTGCCCTGTCAGCAAGGCCCCGTGGCTTGCGTCCGACCTGCCGGCAGCGTCGGCCTATTCGCCCGCAAGCGAGCTCCTATGTCGGCCGTACCCGTCGGCTTGTAGGAGCCCGCTTGCGGGCGACGCGCTGGCTACAGGACAAGGAATCGGCGACGGCGTTCGCCAGCGGCGGATCATGGCGCTGCTGCAACCAGCCGACCAAGGCCAGGACAAAGGCAAAAAAGTGCAGGCCAAGGTCAAAACGACCAGATAGGTGTCCAGATAGCCCTTGCCGAAGCGGGCATGGATGTCGTCCCAGCGAACCCCAGCAAACCTAGCAGCAGGACGAGCCAACACAGCAGCCGCAATACAAACCAGCCGCTCGGCCGGCTCGGCCACCATGGGAATTGTCGCTTGATTGCGAATACCTCTTGACAAGGCAACGATCAATCATCGAGATCGAGCCCCATGGATCGCAGTTTAGCCGCCAGGCGCTCGGCGCGGATACGCTCCGCCTCCGCCCGCGCATGCTCTTGGTCGGCGCGGGCACGCTCGGTTGCGGCCTCGGCAAGGGCCTGATTGGCCAAAGACAAAGCTCGATCGGCCTGCGCCACCGCTTGTTCTGCGCGGGCCGTCTCTTCGATCTTCCGTCGATCCAGCTCGAGGGTCGTCAAAAACGGCTCGCCGGAAGGAAAGTACAGCTCCAATGTGTCGGCCGTCACGGCGAAGCGCACGCCGAGCCGCGGGCTGGTCCAGCCGCCGACGTGCGGCTGCAACACCAGCTTCTCGGCGCCGCTGGCGTCGCGGCGGCGCAGCCAGATGTCGAGACGGTTGCTGCGCGGGTCATAGCCATAAAATTCCTCGGCACCGTGCGTCTGGTAGAAGGCGAGCTTGTCGGCAATATCGGATGGCTTATTGGAAACGGACCAGACCTCGAAGACGACCTGGGGCGCAATGCCATCCTCTTCCCATTGCTTGTAGGAGCCCCGGCGGCCCTTCGGCCGGCCGAAGGCGACCAGCACGTCCGGCGCAGTCGGCTTGGTCTTGCCGCGGTCTGCCAGCGGGTACCAGAACAGGTCGCCGGCGATGAACACATCGTCACGCTCGGCGAACAAGCGCTCCAGGTTTTCCTTGATCTTGACGATCCAGTCGAATTGATCCGTGCTCTCCGCCATCGGTTGGCCATCGCTGCTCGGGTAGAAGTCGTCGTCTCGTGGCTGTTGCTTGATCTGCATCGGGCCTGCTCCAGTTCGGCATTCAGAGGGGCTGTTGGGAGTGTAACAATGCGTGCGGAGTACGCCAACAAGATCGCCGGCGCACCGGGACCGCCGTCTTTCTAGCCGGCCCACTGGGAGCGCCGGCTTTCTAGCCGGCCCACTGGGAGCGCCGGCTTTCTAGCTGGCCCACTGGGAGCGCCGGCTTTCTAGCCGGCTCGTCTTTGGCACGGCTCAATGCCGTGCCAAAGACGTGGGAAGTCGCAAAACCCTCCAAACCCAAGCCAAATCCATCCGAGCTGACTATGCGGGAGAGAACGTGCCAAGTCGCTCCGGCCGCAAAATCGCCTGATGCGGGCATTGAGCCCGCATCAGGCGAGGCCGGCTGGAAAGCCGGCGCTCCCAGTAGGCCGGCGCTCCCAGGGCTGCCCTGTCAGCAAGGCCCCGTGGCTTGCGTCCGACCTGCCGGCAGCGTCGGCCTATTCGCCCGCAAGCGAGCTCCTATGTCGGCCGTACCCGTCGGCTTGTAGGAGCCCGCTTGCGGGCGACGCGCCGGCTACAGGACAAGGAATCGGCGACAGCGCTCGCCAGCGGCGGATCATGGCGCTGCTGCAACCAGCCGACCAAGGCCAGGACAAAGGCAAAAAAGTGCAGGCCAAGGTCAAAACGACCAGATAGGTGTCCAGATAGCCCTTGCCGAAGCGGACATGGATGTCGTCCCAGCGAACCCCAGCAAACCTAGCAGCAGGGCGAGCCAACCCAGCAGCCGCAATACAAACCAGCCGTTCGGCCGGCTCCGCCACCGTGGGAATTGTCGCTTGCTTGCGAATACCTGTTGACAATGCGACGATCAATCATCGAGATCGAGCCCCATGGATCGCAGTCTGGCCGCCAGGCGCTCGGCCCGGGTGCGCTCCGCTTCCGCCCGCGCATGCTCTTGATCGGCGCGGGCACGCTCCACTTCCGCCCGCGCATGCTCCTGGTCGGCCCGGGTACGCTCCGCCTCCGCCCACGCGTTCTCCTGGTCGGCGCGGGCACGCTCGGTTGCGGCCTCGGCAAGGGCCTGATTGGCCCAAGACAAGGCTCGATCGGCCTGCGCCACCGCTTGTTCTGCGCGGGCCGTCTCTTCGATCTTCCGTCGATCCAGCTCGAGGGTCGTCAAAAACGGCTCGCCGGAAGGAAAGTACAGCTCCAATGTGTCGGCCGTCACGGCGAAGCGCACGCCGAGCCGCGGGCTGGTCCAGCCGCCGACGTGCGGCTGCGACACCAGCTTCTCGGCGCCGCTGGCGTCGCGCTGGCGCAGCCAGATGTCGAGACGGTTGCTGCGCGGGTCATAGCCATAAAATTCTTCGGCACCGTGCGTCTGGTAGAAGGCGAGCTTGTCGGCAATATCGGATGGCTTATTGGAAACGGACCAGACCTCGAAGACGACCTGGGGCGCAATGCCATCCTCTTCCCATTGCTTGTAGGAGCCCCGGCGGCCCTTCGGCCGGCCGAAGGCGACCAGCACGTCCGGCGCAGTCGGCTTGGTCTTGCCGCGGTCTGCCACCGGGTACCAGAACAGGTCGCCGGCGATGAACACATCGTCACGCTCGGCGAACAAGCGCTCCAGGTTTTCCTTGATCTTGACGATCCAGTCGAATTGATCCGTGCTCTCCGCCATCGGTTGGCCATCGCTGCTCGGGTAGAAGTCGTCGTCTCGTGGCTGTTGCTTGATCTGCATCGGGCCTGCTCCAGTTCGGCGTTCAGAGGGGCTGTTGGGAGTGTAACAATGCATGCGGAGGTCGTCATCTCCAACCGTGTGTAAATTAAACGATTTAATCCGGTTATTTTTAACCCGTAGATTAGGAAGGCAAAAGCGACCTAGTCATCCCTGAGTCAGGATTGGAAGTCTGAACGATTGCCTTCCAATCTTATCCTTATGCGCTAAACTCATGAGCAGGTGCAATGCACCGAGTTCGCCTGTATTCGATGGTTTGACTGTTGGTAATTGCCATTATCAAGCATTTACCTAAGTCGCTGGTAATCCGCTTCATCCGCTTTCCTGCGACTTTTGTCTCTTGCCAATTAGGCGCTTGGGTTCAAGAATCTATTCCAAAGGTAACCGCAATGAGATACGAGCGAGATCTCTTTTCGTTGCAAGCCAGGCTTCTATTGTCCGGCCTGTTTCTGTTGCTCTTGTCGCAGCCTAGCATCGGTTTGCAGCCAGATGATCCTGGCAAGGGGTATGACTATGTGTTCTACGGCTATTCCCCGCCGTTCACCCCGCCACTGGAGAACAGCCGTGTAATGCTCCTGCTCGACATCGATGATCCATTATCGCCACGCAAGAGCAGCCGGGACAAATGTTTTAAGCTGCTCGCATACAACCCCACCCGCGTTGATCGCATCGATCTATTCTCCTATACAGAACACACAACGCCGACAATGCCGCCGGGTATCTTTATCGTCGATGATCAGCAGGACAGTGCTCCGGAGCGTTGGGTATTCATCTATTCCGGCAACGACGCCGCCGGCGATACCTATCGGATCAACCATAATGCAATCCTCGAGCCCTACGCCCGCTCCTATCTGCGCTCCGTGATCGACGTGGTGCATACCCCGGGCGGTCAGGCCACTTCTCGTGTTCGGTTCCTTGCCAACTGCGAATTCAACGACTGTGATGTCGAATTGACCCCATACCTGAACGATTTCTAGGCCAATCGACATCATTCGGTTACAGAGGACGATGACATGAAGAAGAATAGAATGCGATCTACATCCGCCGTACTGCTCCTGGCAGCGCTGACGGTCACCGCACCACGCATCGACGCGGAGCCGATCATCGCCGGAGTTTCCATCAATGTCGGCGTGCCGGACCTGATGGCCGTGACCATCGTCGGCTCCGGTTTTGTCGACGGCAGCACCAGCATCACTTTTAATGGCTTGGCGGTTCCCGTCGGAGAGTTCGCCCTGCTCAGCAGCGCACGGCTGGTGGCCCTGGTGCCGACTGGTGCAACTAGCGGTCCGTTGGTAGTGTCGGTCAATGGGGTCGAGAGTGATCCTGTGGACTTTACCATATCTGCCTTTGTACCGACGCCGGGGGTCGACTATGCGACTGACCAGGTGGTTGCCCGTGTCATCCCGGGCGCATCGGTTGGCCGCATGCTGGAAGAGACTGGGTTGAATCTTACACGCGTTGTACCGCTGACCAATGCTTATTGGTATCAATTCCAGATACCGAACGGTCGCAGCATCCGTCAGGTGATCATTGATCTGCTCGCAACCGGGCTGGTCGACGCCGCCGAGGCGGCTTTCCGGGCATTTCAAAATGCTGAGGTACGACCGAGCCAACAAAACCAACCCCAGCCCAATGATCCGCGCTTTGAACCAAAGCAATATGGGCCACAACGAATAAGGGCCATCGATCAGAACGCTAATGTCCCTGATGGACATTTCATCGCCAAGGGTGAAGGCATAACAATCGGGATTGTCGACACAGGCGTCGATGATCAGCATCCGGACCTGGCTGGTAAGGTCGATCTTGGCTGGGATTGTGTCAACAACGACGCCTTTCCGACCGATGACCAAGGTCACGGCACTCATGTTGCTGGAATTGCGGGTGCAATCACCAATAATACGACCGGCATGGTCGGTATCGGTGCCAATTCGAAACTTCTGGCCAGCAAGGCTCTAGGCTCCGAAGGCGGTACTAACGAGATGGTTGCGTCCTGCATAGTCGATAGCGTCGATCGCGGTTCCGACGTCATTAACTTGAGCCTGGGTGGAAAGACCCCGTCGGCCTTGATCAAGGCCGCAGTGGATTATGCACTGTGCAATCGTCGCGTGGTCGTTGTCGCGGCTGGAAACACAAATCGTGATCCGGAACCGCATTATCCCGCTGCCTGGTCAGACCCGATTCTGCCTGATGGTCTGATCGCTGTCGCCAACTCAACCTTCCAGGATGGCATCAACGTCTCGTCGACCAGGGGTGTCTTCGTCGACGTCGCCGCGCCCGGTACCTGCATCGATTCGACCATTCCAACTCAAATGGCCAACCCGGACCCGTCCATCGATTGCTTAGGCGGGGATTACGCTTGCGATGCCAGTTGTCCGGCCGGTTCCAACTATTGTTGCAAGACCGGCACGTCGATGTCCGCACCGCATGTTTCTGGTCTTGCGGCGATGATGTGGTCATGGCATCCAGAATTATTACCGACCCAGGTAGAGTGTCTGATGGAGATCAGCGCAATCGACATAATGGCTCCAGGCAAGGACGTCGACTCCGGCCATGGCCGGGTTGATGCTTACGCTGCGATGACTTCCGTGATCAGCCTGGTCAATCGGGGGGATGCACGTCAACAGGCAGACGGCTCCTTTGCGCTGCTGCCCCCGGAGTGCAATCGCCAACCCCCGGATTGTCCGACGTTCGATCCGGGGTACGGCCAACATAGTAGCTCTCCCGAATACCAAAAGCCGCCGGGTCTGGTGCCCGGCATTGGCTGGCCCGATCAGGTGGTCCCGATCACCACCGATAGCGCCAAGGCGTTGATTGTCAATACAGCGCCCGAAACCTTGCTGATGGATCTCGAAACCAAAGCCAAGGTCGCATTCGCCGGCAATGCGATCAGCGATGTACTGCTGACACCGGATAACCGCTATGCGCTTTGGATCGAATGCCTAGGCCTGAGTTGTGAGGTGGTTCGACTGGAGATCTCGACCTTAGAGCTAGCGACTATTGCCCTATCAGGTCCGCCGGTGACAGAGCTTACTCTGACGCCGGATGGTACTGTGGCCCTAATCGGAACCTATATTCATCTAGATGTGATCGAGATCGACCCACTCGCCAAGCGGATATTTGCCGACGACAACTGGATCTATGATCCAATTACAGCCGTTTCAATAACGCCCGACAGCAACAAGGCTCTGGTCGGCACAGCCCAGGGGGTTGCGATTGCACGGCTGGATGCAATTCCGATTACTGTGACCGAACTTCGAGGGACTGGGCTGCCGATTACCGGTATCAGCATTTCCCCGGATGGCAGTCGCGCCCTGGTCGGGATCGAAGACGGCTATACGGTCATCGACGCCGCTACCGAGACCATTGATGTAACCGAGCGCACAAGCGGAACGCCAGTAGACAATATTGCCGTCGACTCAGACAGCACGCTGGCTACCTACGCTTATATTGACGGTATTGTGAAAATCGACCTGGCTGCCGGGGGAAGCTTCACCAGGCATGTGTGTGCACGCTCGCCGGTCACCGATATCGACATCACGCCGGACGGCAAGTACGCAGTGGTGGGCACGGAGGACGAAGACCCGACGGCAAGCCATCGTGTCGATGTCTGCGCACTGGAACTCGCCAGCGGTGTCGTTACCAATGTGCCCCTTGATCAGTCTGGCAGCCCAGGTGGGCCGATCCGCACCGGCATCAGCATTACGCCCGATCAACCCACGACCCGGGTCGCCCTGGGTATCGAGGCCGGTGTTGCGGTGGTCGCGATGGACGGTGCGTCACCCGGTTTAGTCGGTGTCTTCACCGATGCAGCCGAGCCGGTCGTCAACACATCGATCACACCGACAAAGGTGACAGACATCATTGACGGTTCAGGCGGCGAGCACTATCTCGGTGTGGTCGGGAATAAAGCCGGGTTTACGTATCTGTTCCGTCTGACGGATGCTGTCCAGGCTGAAGATGGGGAATATACGACCGGCAGGCCGCTGATTGCCGCGACCATCAGTGGAGACAGCGACAAGGCCGTAATCGGCACGGTCGATGGTACCTGGATCATCGACATCGGTGACCGCGACATCGTCGATCAACCTATCGATCCAGATTCGCCGCAGCTCAATGCCCTGCCCGACGACACTCAGCCTCCACTGAATCCATCCGGAGAGCGAGGCAAGTCAGTATCCAGAGAGGGCTGACCGGCGATGGAGAAGTGCGGAAATGAACAGAACGGAAACTGAAACCACGTAGAGTGGAAGAGGCCACCCATGTAGCGGGACGTGCGAGCACCACGCTGCATGGGTGGCCTTTCTTTGCCTGTTCTCGAGATGAACTTATCCCATTCGCGGCCAGGCTAGCGCATTGATGCAGAGGTTGCGGTCTGCACTTGTTGTGGTTATCGTCGTCTATGAACTATTCGATTGCGACAACAATGAGTAAAAATGCGGTATACCATAGGACATTAGGCGCGCCGTCGCAGCACGCCCCAGAGACCGAACAGCCCGGCGCCGAAAAGACTCAGGGTCATCGGTTCGGGAATCGTATCCAGCGCATTCAGTTCATCGTCTGAACGCAGACCGAGATCCCCCGCGGAGACCCAAAGTCCCCAATCTTGGAAGTCGGTCCATAGGATATCGGACGGAGACATTTGGCCAAGCACACCAGCCGCATAGGGCTGGCCGGAGTGGGTATAGGTGTCCGGTGAAAAGCTACTTAGCGAGAAGAGCGCAAAGTCATCTGCATTTGGGCTCTCGCCGAGATCCCAATCCCAAAGGATCAGTGCGTCAAGATCGCTGGTGGGATCGAATCCAAGTGCCTCCAAATCAAAGTATGTAAAAAATTCACCGTCTCCGTCGCTCCATAGAATATCGCTCGTCACCGTCCCGGTGCCATAATTGTTGGTTTCTGATAGTTGGTCGATCGAGAAGTAATATCTCGAATTGGGGAAATTAGGCAGCTTGGGCAGATTCGGATCGAGGTCAAGGGCATCTAGGTCGTCGCCAAAAAACCCCGGCAACAAGCCAAGCTCTTGCTCGTCAATGTTCAGCCCGTTGTCTTGATTCAAATTACTGACGAAGACATCACCCGATGCCTCTTCGACACCAGGCTGAGCTTGTTCATAGACGGCGGTGCCTTGCTCCCCAACTGCTACCCTGTCCACCGAGAAGTACAATGGTGCCTTGATTGGATCACGGCCGAATGACAGCGCATTAAGCGTGTCGAATTCCCCGGCTAAAAAGTTATCGCTCAAACCGAGGTCGCGTCCGTGCTTCTGTACCGCGGGCCCACTAATTAAAACGTCGTCCGGTGTCAGATCGTCCGGTTGCAACGAAGGCGACGCTGGATCGAGCGAAAAGTACGGATCGATTTCCCATGCGCCGACAGTCGCTATCGGTAGCATCATGCCGATCAGGGTAAGCTGTTGTGTTATCTTGGTCATTTGTTTCTCCCGCTCCCAGAGCGTCGGCCTACCGCTCGCAGAGTGCTGTAGATCTTCAGAAAATGCCTCTGGCATTCAGACCCAAAATGATCTTTCAAAATCAACAAGTCGCGATTAAGCAGCTCCAAGATCTTTTTCTGAAAGACTATAGGCCGGCCTCATCATTAGAACTCACTGCTCATGTTATTAGCTTCAAAATGCAAGATCAAGCTTCTTCGATTAGCAATTCTCAGTGCAAACGCGTAGCGCTAGCATTTTTCGGCGGCCTTTATCATAAACCCGTCTAATACTCATTATTTGCGAGAGTTATCACTATACTCTAACATGGATAATCAACAGCCTAGTGCAGCGGTGCGTATGTCCCGCTACCGTTTCTGCTGTTTGTCGTTGTCGGGCCTTGCTCATAACTCCGACCAACTGATGAGCGGGTGCGTGTTGCTTTTTCGTAAAACTTTGTTTTTAAATTTAAAATACTGTGGCATTCGAGGTTAACCCTAAGTCTTGGCCGAGCTTATGAACAAGGCCTCGTTGTCGTAATCGCTCATCGTGGGTTATCGATAACGACCACGATTACGACAACGACTGCAAACGGTCTCGCGACTTCCGCAGCCGAACACTAGGCATACACCGGGGCATTCAAGGCCAGGTATCCTGAGAACTGGCGATGGGCATAGCCAAAGCGGACCCGAACATCGCCACCGCGGGGAAACAGCAAGCCGGCGCGCTCGACCACAATACGGCTGAATGCATGGGTGTCGGTTTCGCGACGCAGGTCCGTCGGCAATTCGTCCTGCAATACACCGAGAAACTGGCTGCTCCAGACCTCCACCTGCACCGCCTCGCCGCCATCGCCGCGGGCCGGCTCGCGACGATCCTGCTGCGCCTCCAGCGACAATTGCTCCAGCACCCGGCGCAATAATCCCTGGTCCAGCGCGGCCAGCAATGCCGGCGTGAGCTGGCCCGGACCATCGCGCTCGATGCGCTGGAACCAGCGCCGGACGAACAATTCGGTGGCCTGCTCCATCAATTGGTCGCGCCGACGCGGCAATGGCCGGGCGCCGTCGGTGCGCCGCGCCAGGGCCAAGGCCACCAGCAAGGTCAGCAGCAAGGGTCGTGCCGCGAGCACCGCGCGCTCGGGCTCGGTCAGCAAGGATTCGACCAGCTCCCCGGGATCGGCACGCGGCGCCAGCGCCCGATGCCAGTTGACCACCAAGGCTTCGGCCTGGCTGCCCTGCCCCGGCCGGTCGACACTCAGCGGCTGCAATTGCCAGACCCGAAAGTCTCTCAGGGCCGCTTCCGGATAGACATAGGGCCGAGCCGTAACCAATATTGCGCAGCCGGGTCCAAGCTCGCGACCCAGCTGTTGCACCAGGTCGGCGACCCGCCGGCGCGGCTCCGGGTCGAGCACCTCGTCCAGGCCGTCGAGTAGGACCAAGCCATGGTTCTGCAAAGCCCCGCACAGCTGGCGGACGGCGGCCTCGCTATCGGCCCGGCCGCCGTTGTTGCCACCCAGCTCGTCGCCCAACTCGGCAATCACCGCGTCCCAGAACGGTGCGCTGCCGCGGCGGCCGAACCCCGGGTCGGCGGCGGCGGAAGCCAGTCGGCGCAGGTCGAGCCGCAGCAATGCGCGGCCGCGAAAGGTCGCGGCCTGCGCTTCGGCGCGCTCGGGCTCCAGGCAGCAGTGGATCAGATCGCCGACCACCGACGACTTGCCCATACCGGCATCCGCCACCAGCACCGCCCGGACACCGCCGCGGGCCTGGGCGATCGCCTGCGCCAACTGTTCGCGCACCGGGCGCGCCTTGGCCTCGCGCAGCAGGCTCCATTCGCGAAAGCGCCGTTCGTTGATCTCGGTGGCGGCACGCTCCACCAGATCCATCGGCACATAGATGTCCATCAGGCGCACTGCGTCGCAGCCTTCCGGGGCGTCCTCGGGGTCGAAAATGGCGTCGATGGGCAACGTCTGGGCCTGGCGGTGCAGCCGCTCGCGATAGCCAGCCAGCACTTCATCGGCGGCGACGTTCTTCAGCGGCGGGTCATGGCGCTGCTGCAACCAGCCGACCAAGGCCAGGACAAAGGCAAAAAAGGTGCAGGCCAAGGTCAGACCGACCAGATAGGTGTCCAGATAGCCCTTGCCGAAGCGGACATGGATGTCGTACCCAGCAAACACCAGCGAGCCCAGCAGCAGGGCGAGCCAACCCAGCAGCCGCAATACGAACCAGCCGTTCGGCCGGCTTGGCCATCATGAGAATTGTCGCTTCATTGCGAATACCCATTGACAATGCGACGATCAATCATCGAGCTCGAGCCCCATGGATCGCAGTCTGGCCGCCAGACGCTCGGCGCGGGTACGCTCCGCCTCCGCCCGCGCATGCTCTTGGTCGGCGCGGGTACGCTCCGCTTCCGCCCGCGCGTTCTCCTGGTCGGCGCGGGCACGCTCGGTTGCGGCCTCGGCAAGGGCCTGATTGGCCAAAGACAAAGCTCGATCGGCCTGCGCCACCGCTTGTTCTGCGCGTGCCGTCTCCTCGATCTTCCGTCGATCCAGCTCGAGGGTCGTCAAAAACGGTTCGCCGGAAGGGAAGTACAGCTCCAATGTGTCGACCGTCACGGCGAAGCGCACGCCGAGCCGCGGGCTGGTCCAACCGCCGACGTGCGGCGGCGCAGCCAGATGTCGAGACGGTTGCTGCGCGGGTCATAGCCATAAAATTCCTCGGCACCGTGCGTCTGGTAGAAGGCGAGCTTGTCGGCAATATCGGATGGTTTGTTGGAAACGGACCAGACCTCGAAGACGACCTGGGGCGCAATGCCATCCTCTTCCCATTGCTTGTAGGAGCCCCGGCGGCCCTTCGGCCGGCCGAAGGCGACCAGCACGTCCGGCGCAGTCGGCTTGGTCTTGCCGCGGTCTGCCAGCGGGTACCAGAACAGGTCGCCGGCGATGAACACATCGTCACGCTCGGCGAACAAGCGCTCCAGGTTTTCCTTGATCTTGACGATCCAGTCGAATTGATCCGTGCTCTCCGCCATCGGTTGGCCATCGCTGCTCGGGTAGAAGTCGTCGTCTCGTGGCTGTTGCTTGATCTGCATCGGGCCTGCTCCAGTTCGGCATTCAGAGGGGCTGTTGGGAGTGTAACAATGCGTGCGGAGTACGCCAACAAGATCGCCGGCGCACCGGGACCGCCGGCTTTCCAGCCGGCCCACTGGGAGCGCCGGCTTTCTAGCCGGCCCACTGGGAGCGCCGGCTTTCTAGCCGGCTCGTCTTTGGCACGGCTCAATGCCGTGCCAAAGACGTGGGAAGTCGCAAAACCCTCCAAACCCAAGCCAAATCCATCCGAGCTGACTATGCGGGAGAGAACGTGCCAAGTCGCTCCGGCCGCAAAATCGCCTGATGCGGGCATTGAGCCCGCATCAGGCGAGGCCGGCTGGAAAGCCGGCGCTCCCAGTAAGCCGGCGCTCCCAGGGCTGCCCTGTCGGCAAGGCCCCGTGGCTTGCGTCCGACCTGCCGGCAGCGTCGGCCTATTCGCCCGCAAGCGAGCTCCTATGTCGGCCGTACCCGTCGGCTTGTAGGAGCCCGCTTGCGGGCGACGCGCCGGCTACAGGACAAGGAATCGGCGACAGCGCTCGCCAGCGGCGGATCATGGCGCTGCTGCAACCAGCCGACCAAGGCCAGGACAAAGGCAAAAAAGTGCAGGCCAAGGTCAAAACGACCAGATAGGTGTCCAGATAGCCCTTGCCGAAGCGGACATGGATGTCGTCCCAGCGAACCCCAGCAAACCTAGCAGCAGGGCGAGCCAACCCAGCAGCCGCAATACAAACCAGCCGTTCGGCCGGCTCCGCCACCGTGGGAATTGTCGCTTGCTTGCGAATACCTGTTGACAATGCGACGATCAATCATCGAGATCGAGCCCCATGGATCGCAGTCTGGCCGCCAGGCGCTCGGCCCGGGTGCGCTCCGCTTCCGCCCGCGCATGCTCTTGATCGGCGCGGGCACGCTCCACTTCCGCCCGCGCATGCTCCTGGTCGGCCCGGGTACGCTCCGCCTCCGCCCACGCGTTCTCCTGGTCGGCGCGGGCACGCTCGGTTGCGGCCTCGGCAAGGGCCTGATTGGCCCAAGACAAGGCTCGATCGGCCTGCGCCACCGCTTGTTCTGCGCGGGCCGTCTCTTCGATCTTCCGTCGATCCAGCTCGAGGGTCGTCAAAAACGGCTCGCCGGAAGGAAAGTACAGCTCCAATGTGTCGGCCGTCACGGCGAAGCGCACGCCGAGCCGCGGGCTGGTCCAGCCGCCGACGTGCGGCTGCGACACCAGCTTCTCGGCGCCGCTGGCGTCGCGCTGGCGCAGCCAGATGTCGAGACGGTTGCTGCGCGGGTCATAGCCATAAAATTCTTCGGCACCGTGCGTCTGGTAGAAGGCGAGCTTGTCGGCAATATCGGATGGCTTATTGGAAACGGACCAGACCTCGAAGACGACCTGGGGCGCAATGCCATCCTCTTCCCATTGCTTGTAGGAGCCTCGGCGGCCCTTCGGCCGGCCGAAGGCAACCAGCACGTCCGGCGCGGTCGGCTTGGTCTTGGCGCGGTCTGCCACCGGGTACCAGAACAGGTCGCCGGCGATGAACACATCGTCACGCTCGGCGAACAAGCGCTCCAGGTTTTCCTTGATCTTGACGATCCAGTCGAATTGATCCGTGCTCTCCGCCATCGGTTGGCCATCGCTGCTCGGGTAGAAGTCGTCGTCTCGTGGCTGTTGCTTGATCTGCATCGGGCCTGCTCCAGTTCGGCGTTCAGGGGGGCTGTTGGGAGTGTAACAATGCGTGCGGAGTACGCCAACAAGATCGCCGGCGCGCCCAGTAAGCCGGCGCTCCCAGTACCCAGTAAATCCAGCAGGCGCTCTTCCAGATGAAAGCTGAAGCGGGCCACGGCATCCTTGCACCGCTTGCCCTTGGCCGCGGCACGGTAGGCGTACCAAAGATTCTCGAAATCGATGATCTGGGAATAAAGGTTGTCAAAACGTTTCGGCATGGCTTTTCAGAATCGACAGAAAACAGAAAGCAGAATTCAGAAATCAGAATGGGCCAGGGAGACTCGAGCCACGCGAAATCCCAAATTGTTGCCCCAGCCGTGGGGATCGCCCCTGTCGCGAAAGGCGCACCGACAATCACGCGGCGTGTTCGTCCAAGAGCCGCCCCGCACAACACGCAGATCGGTGCCGCGCGGATCATCGCGCTCGTCATCCGGTTTCCACGGCCAGCCAAAGGCGGGCTCGCCGATCGTCGGCCCCCAGCGCGTCGTCGTCCATTCCCAGACATTGCCGGCCATGTCCAGCAGCCCCTCCGGCGAAGCTGCCGGAAACAGGCCGACGGCGGTGGTCGCCTGCACTTCGGCCTCCTCGGTATTGGCGGCATCCGGGCGCCAGTGGTCGCCCCAGGGCCAGCGCCGGCGGGCCAAGCCGCGGGCGGCGCGCTCCCATTCGATCTCCGTCGGCAGGCGGATCAGTTCATTGTCGGCAAGCAGGTCGCGGTCGCGCCAATGCGCCGTCAGCCAGCCGCAAAAGGCCATGGCCTCGTACCAACTGACACCGATGAGGGGATGATTGGGCAATAGCCAGTCGGCATAGCGCGGGTCGCCCTCGTACCAGGGGCGGCGGCGGTGTTTGGCCTTGCGCTGGGCAACCCAGCGGCGGTACGCCTCGGCGTGCTGCTTAAAGTCCGGGTCCGCGCAGTATTGCTCCAGGCCAGGATTTTGTCCATGCCACCAGGCGACGGCCTGATCTGAAATCTCCGCCCACCATTGCGGTGCCGGTCCGTCAGTCGGCCCATAGCCGCCGCCGCGGCTGAAGGCGGCGAACTGGCCGCAGGTAATCGGCACGCGGGTGATGGCAAACCCGGGCAGGTCCACCGGCTGGCCGCCGTATTCGTCATCGAAGGCATCCTGCTCTGCCTCGTCGCTGCCCGGCCGGAAACGGCCGGTGGGGATCTGAACCCAGTCGAAGTCCTGCTTCGGGTCCAGCAAAAACGCCGCCTCGGGGTCCGGGGTCCAGCCGGTCGGGACGATCTTGGGCCTTGGATCGCCGAGCCGACCGGCGATGCGGCCCAGATCCAGCCGGGTGCGCGGGGCCAGGGCCGGTTCCGAGGCCAGACGCTGGTACCAGCGATCGAAATGCGCCTTGGCATCGGCCAAATCGGCCTGCTGCGACGCAGCGAGCGATCTGTGTTGCAGCAGCCGGCGCAGGTCGTCCAGGGCCAGCCCGGCGGCGGCGATGGCCTGGAGCTGGGCGTCGGTCGCGGCAGCATCCTGGCTTTGCTCCTGAGGCTGATCCTGGCGTTGGTCCTCACTCCAAAGCAACGCCCGCACCAACGCGATGGCCTCGTCCGTGCCATGGGTGTCGGCAAGCCGCGGCACGCTGAAGCGCACTACCTCGCGCCAGGCGCCGGGGCTATCGTTCAGACCCTGAAGCAACCGCTCGCGCAATCCGGCGGCGTCCGTGGCCACCAGGGCGCAGGCGGCCAGATATTCCTGAAACTGGCGATGGGCATAGCCGTAGCGGACCCGAACGTCGCCACCGCGGGGAAACAGCAAGCCGGCGCGCTCGACCACAATACGGCTGAATGCATGGGTGTCGGTCTCGCGACGCAGGTCCGTCGGCAATTCGTCCTGCAATACACCGAGAAACTGGCTGCTCCAGACCTCCACCTGCACCGCCTCGCCGCCATCGCCGCGGGCCGGCTCGCGACGATCCTGCTGCGCCTCCAGCGACAATTGCTCCAGCACCCGGCGCAATAATCCCTGGTCCAGCGCGGCCAGCAATGCCGGCGTGAGCTGGCCCGGACCATCGCGCTCGATGCGCTGGAACCAGCGCCGGACGAACAATTCGGTGGCCTGCTCCATCAATTGGTCGCGCCGACGCGGCAATGGCCGGGCGCCGTCGGTGCGCCGCGCCAGGGCCAAGGCCACCAGCAAGGTCAGCAGCAAGGGTCGTGCCGCGAGCACCGCGCGCTCGGGCTCGGTCAGCAAGGATTCGACCAGCTCCCCGGGATCGGCACGCGGCGCCAGCGCCCGATGCCAGTTGACCACCAAGGCTTCGGCCTGGCTGCCCTGCCCCGGCCGGTCGACACTCAGCGGCTGCAATTGCCAGACCCGAAAGTCTCTCAGGGCCGCTTCCGGATAGACATAGGGCCGAGCCGTAACCAATATTGCGCAGCCGGGTCCAAGCTCGCGACCCAGCTGTTGCACCAGGTCGGCGACCCGCCGGCGCGGCTCCGGGTCGAGCACCTCGTCCAGGCCGTCGAGTAGGACCAAGCCATGGTTCTGCAAAGCCCCGCACAGCTGGCGGACGGCGGCCTCGCTATCGGCCCGGCCGCCGTTGTTGCCACCCAGCTCGTCGCCCAACTCGGCAATCACCGCGTCCCAGAACGGTGCGCTGCCGCGGCGGCCGAACCCCGGGTCGGCGGCGGCGGAAGCCAGTCGGCGCAGGTCGAGCCGCAGCAATGCGCGGCCGCGAAAGGTCGCGGCCTGCGCTTCGGCGCGCTCGGGCTCCAGGCAGCAGTGGATCAGATCGCCGACCACCGACGACTTGCCCATACCGGCATCCGCCACCAGCACCGCCCGGACACCGCCGCGGGCCTGGGCGATCGCCTGCGCCAACTGTTCGCGCACCGGGCGCGCCTTGGCCTCGCGCAGCAGGCTCCATTCGCGAAAGCGCCGTTCGTTGATCTCGGTGGCGGCACGCTCCACCAGATCCATCGGCACATAGATGTCCATCAGGCGCACTGCGTCGCAGCCTTCCGGGGCGTCCTCGGGGTCGAAAATGGCGTCGATGGGCAACGTCTGGGCCTGGCGGTGCAGCCGCTCGCGATAGCCAGCCAGCACTTCATCGGCGGCGGCTTTCTTCAGCGGCGGGTCATGGCGCTGCTGCAACCAATCGACCAGGGCCAGGACAAAGGCAAAAAAGTTGCAGGCCAAGGTTAAAACGACCAGATAGGTGTCCAGATAGCCCTTGCCGAAGCGGGCATGGATGTCGTACCCAGCAAACACCAGCAAGCCCAGCAGCAGGGCGAGCCAACCCAGCAGCCGCAATACGAACCAGCCGTTCGGCCGGCTTGGCCACCATGGGAATTGTCGTTTCATTGCGAATACCTGTTGATCTGGGCTTGTTGAACTGGGTTTGTTGCGCTGGCTTTGTGTAACTGGGCGCAACGGCTGCTGGTCCAGTCGGTATCGCCGCAGATGGCAAAGCCATCAAGACCAGATGCTCAGGCAGAGCCTCGGCACCAGCAAAAGGCACCCTCACCGCGGCCGCACGGGAGTCGGCCGGGGCGCGGGTGGTCAGACTATTCGGCCGGCCGCTAATGGCGGACGCGACCCGGGACAGGCCGGGCTGGCTTGGACCCGTCCCGCGGCCCGTGAGCCGCGGGAGCTTCCGGCAGTCGATCAATCAATCCATCCGCCAAGCGATGGAGACTCGAGCCACGCGAAATCCCAAATTGTTGTTCCAGTTGTTGGGATTGTTCCTGTTGCGATAGGCGCACCGACAATCACGCGGCGCGAGGGGCCTGCCCCGGCGCGGATGAGGCCCCAGTTGGGCTCGGTTGGGCTCAGTTGGGCTGATCCACGCGGCCTTCATTATCGCGCTTAATCCAGGCGCCGAGCAAGCGCCCAACCTCGGCCAGCATGCCGGCAGCGTGATGGTACTGGCCATGGCTGAGGATGCCGAGATCATGCGCTAGGCGCAATTCGAAGCGCAGTCGCTCCAAAATCAGGTCGGCGCGGTGCAACGACGATAGGCTATCTTTCGCCTTGGCTGCCGCGATCAGAGTCTCATGGAAATCCAGCGCACAGCGCTGGATGCGCTCGGCAAGCACGAAGCGGTGGCTGCGCGGAAAGCCTATGGCAATTGGGATCAACCAGTGCAGCAGCGCATAGCTTTTGGCAAAGACCGGCGACTCAGCCATGCGGCGGCTCCAGGTTGCGTGTCGGTGTCGGCCCGTCGGAGTTGATCGGCACAACCAAACCGTGCCGCTCCAACAGGCCACTTGCCCAGGCGGGTACAGATGTTATCCGGCTCGGCGCGGCCGACGTACTGCTCCAGCGGCGCGGCGGGATGACCACCGGCGCCAGCATCGCCGCACGCAATGCGCCGGTGTTACCATGGGCGGCATGTCCCTGCCAACAGATCACCCCGTCCCAGATCTGGCGCAGGCCCAGCTCGCCGCGAGCGTAGGCCGCGGCCCGGCGCCGCAGCCGGCGACCGAACAGTTGGCCATTGCGACGCTTGAGCCGGCGGCGATCAGGATAGACCCGAAAACCCAGGAACGGGATACCGGCGGTGACCGGATAAACGGTGCTTTCGGCCTGATGCAGGCTCAACCGCAACGCGGCGAGCCGTTCGCGGATGGCCTCCTTCCAAGCCCAAAGGATTGGCTTGCGATCGGCGAACAGCAGAAAATCGTCCACATAGCGCACATACAATACCTTCGCCAAATGACCCGATCTCATGCTGCACTAAGTTCTTGATTAATCCGCCCCAGATTTGCAGCCTGCTCAAGGGCTTGGTCAATAATATTCGCTTCGGGCATTTCCGGAAGCATTTTTAACACCTCCAGGACGTATTTCCGGCCGCGGAAGTGGGCTTTGAGGTCATTGACGCTAAAGCTCGGACAGTGCTCGCGCACCGGTCGCATCAGGATCTGGGACAGGTTGATCATCAGCATCGCCAGGTTGGCACTGTTGTAGACCGGCGTTGGCTTGGTCACCATGAAGTCTTCCAAGCCCCAGTACTGTTTGGCGTCTCGGAAGTTGAACTCGATTTGGAAGCGCAAGCGATAGTAATCGATGAGCGCTTCGTAGCCTAACTCGAGATCACTACTGAAAAGGATGACATGGGCCTGGGCACCGGTGCGTTGGTTGGTCTTGACAAGGATCACGACATTGAGCCGGTCGGGGAATTTTTTGTGCCAAACGGGCAGTTGGTAGATGGCCGTATGAACGTGTCCTTCCACGGAAGTGGCTTTGAGAAAGCACGGCGGCAAGTGTTGATAATCGAGCTTGCTGCCGTACTTGCGCCGCGGGCCGCGCCCGGCGTAGGGGCCGTCATAGGGCAGATACAGCGCGCTGTTGTGGCGCAATTTGCTGATCAACTCTAAGCCCGTGCGACGGACCATTTGCAGCGCTTGATTATGGCCGAAGGCCCCGTCGAAGACGAAATAACGCACCGTCAGCGTCTGGCACACCAGTGCCAGCACCTGGCGCAGAAGGTCTTGAACGAACTGCAAATAGGGCGACAGACTCACCTCCCGGCGATTGCCATTGCGGCTACCTTTCGGCCGCCCTCGGTCCTTACCCCGACCCGCTTTGGACGCTTTCGGGCAGCTCGCGGCCGTCTCTTTGAGAATCGGCTCCAGGCGCAATGGGTACGAACAGCGCCGTTGCACGCTAATCAACGACAGGCTCAGAAAACACAACCCCGGGATCGTCTTGCCAACCACCGAGGAGAAAAAACGATCCAGACCGTGGGTCTTCTTGCCCGATTTGCTCACCACCACTTCATCGCCCGCCAGCAACCATTGCGTTTCGTCGCCCAGCAGGTGCTGGCGAATCACCAGCCAATGCACTTGGCCCCAACTGAGCGTGGTGTTGAACAACCGCTGCAGCGTCCGATAGCTTCCCCCGCGCTCGGTCCAGCGCGATAGCCCCCGCATCGTTACCCGCCCCGTCATCGCCAACAGCCCTTCCACAACGCAACCCAAACGGCCAAGGCTCGTCTTATCTACGCTCTGGCTTAAGCAGCTCAAGATCAGCATAATGTCGGGCATGGGCGATAGCCTCCTGAGGGAATAGGTCTTCGGATTAGTAACTGGATAACCTATCACCTCGGGCTGTCGCCCACCTAATTTTTGGCGCTAATTTTTGGCGAAGGTATTGGCACATAGCCACGGCAATGCAATTCGCGCTTGATGAATTGGTCAAGCTCGTTGAGCAAACAATTGGCCCAAAACTGGCTAGTCAGGTTGCCGATCGGAAGACCACGTGGGCGGGCCGTGGCGAACAGGTCATCGCCGGGATAGAGAACCTGGGTGTACTCGGCGTCCAACACGCCAGCACCGCCGTCAATGATGGCATCGCACAACGACAGTGTGTCCGGGCAAGCAATCTTTCGGGCCAGCACAGCGTGCAATATTGCATGATCGATACTCGGGAAGAACTCGCGCAGGTCGCATTGCAGCACGTAGCGATAGCGGCGCGAAAACCACTGGGTCCGATCCAGGGCCGCGTGCGTGCCCTTGCCAATGCGATTGGCGTAGCTGTCGCCGATGAAGGTACGCTCGAAGATGGGCTCAATTACGCGGCACAGTGCATGGTGGACGACGCGGTCGCGAAAGGGCGCGGCGGAGATCAGCCGGCGCTTGGGATCGCGGATCAGGAACGAACGGTAAGGACCCGGGCGATAACGGCGGGCAGCAAGCTCGCTCTCCAATTCCAGCAGGCGCTCTTCCAGATGAAAGCTGAAGCGGGCCACGGCATCCTTGCACCGCTTGCCCTTGGCCGCGGCACGGTAGGCGTACCAAAGATTCTCGAAATCGATGATCTGAGCATAAAGGTTGTCAAAACGTTTCGGCATGGCTTTTCAGAATCGACAGAAAACAGAAAGCAGAATTCAGAAATCAGAATGGGCCAGGGCGACTCGAGCCACGCGAAATCCCAAATCGAGGTGCCAGTTGTAGGGATAGTCCCTGAAGCGATAGGCGCACCGACAACCACGCGGCGTGTTCGTCCAAGAGCCGCCCCGCACAACACGCAGATCGGTGCCGCGCGGATCATCGCGCTCGTCATCCGGTTTCCACGGCCAGCCAAAGGCGGGCTCGCCGATCGTCGGCCCCCAGCGCGTCGTCGTCCATTCCCAGACATTGCCGGCCATGTCCAGCAGCCCCTCCGGCGAAGCTGCCGGAAACAGGCCGACGGCGGTGGTCGCCTGCACTTCGGCCTCCTCGGTATTGGCGGCATCCGGGCGCCAGTGGTCGCCCCAGGGCCAGCGCCGGCGGGCCAAGCCGCGGGCGGCGCGCTCCCATTCGATCTCCGTCGGCAGGCGGATCAGTTCATTGTCGGCAAGCAGGTCGCGGTCGCGCCAATGCGCCGTCAGCCAGCCGCAAAAGGCCATGGCCTCGTACCAACTGACACCGATGAGGGGATGATTGGGCAATAGCCAGTCGGCATAGCGCGGGTCGCCCTCGAACCAGGGGCGGCGGCGGTGTTTGGCCTTGCGCTGGGCAACCCAGCGGCGGTACGCCTCGGCGTGCTGCTTAAAGTCCGGGTCCGCGCAGTATTGCTCCAGGCCAGGATTTTGTCCATGCCACCAGGCGACGGCCTGATCTGAAATCTCGGCCCACCATTGCGGTGCCGGTCCGTCAGTCGGCCCATAGCCGCCGCCGCGGCTGAAGGCGGCGAACTGGCCGCAGGTAATCGGCACGCGGGTGATGGCAAACCCGGGCAGGTCCACCGGCTGGCCGCCGTATTCGTCATCGAAGGCATCCTGCTCTGCCTCGTCGCTGCCCGGCCGGAAACGGCCGGTGGGGATCTGAACCCAGTCGAAGTCCTGCTTCGGGTCTAGCAAAAACGCCGCCTCGGGGTCCGGGGTCCAGCCGGTTGAGACGATCTTGGGCCTTGGATCGCCGAGCCGACCGGCGATGCGGCCCAGATCCAGCCGGGTGCGCGGGGCCGGAGCTGGATCGGAGACCAGACGCTGGTACCAACGATCCAGGCGCGCCTTGGCGTCGGCCAGCTCGGCCTGCTGGTGTGGGGTCAGGCGCTTGCCGGTCAGCGCCTTGTGCAGATCCTCCAGCGCAAGGCCGGCGGCGACGACTTTCTGAAAGCAGGCATCGTCGCAGGCCGCGGCGGACCGGTCCTCGAAGAGCAGGGCGCGGACCAGATCGATGGCCTCGCCGGCACCATGGTCATCTTGCAGCCGGAGTACGGCGAAGCGGACCACCTCGCGCCAGGCACCAGGGCTGTGGCGCAATGGCTCGCCGAGGCTGTGTTCCAACGCGCCGGCGTCCTCGGCGACCAATGCGCAAGCGGCCAGGTATTCCTGGAACTGACGGTGAACGAAGCCATAGCGCTCGCCGTCGGGACCGGGACCGCGCGCGAACAGCAGGCCGGCGCGCTCCAGAATCAGGCGCTCGGCCTGCTCGGCCTCGCCGCGCACCGCGGTCGGCAGGCAATGCAGCAGCGGGCGCAGGAAGGCGTCGGCGGCGACCTCCACCGTCACCTCCGCTGCCCCGTCCAGCTCGGGTCGGCCGCGCTGGGCGGCCAGGGAGACGCGCTCCAATACCTGGCGCAAGCGCGGCTCGGTCAGCGCGGCGATCAGCGCGGCGGACAGCCGGCCGCGGCCGACCTGGCCGACGCGCTCGAACCAGCGTTTGACGAACAATTCGGTGGCGGCCTCGATCAACTCGGCACGATCCTCGGGCAACGGGGTCGACGGGTCCTTGCGCTGGCGCTCCAGCGCGACGGCGATCAACAGCGTCAACAGCAAGGGACGGGTAGCCATCTCGGCGCGCGCGCCGTCGCCGGTGCCGGTGAGCGCGGCGAGCAGGTGACTGGCCTGGCCTTCGGGAATCTCGAGGGCGCGGTACCAGTTGCGTACCAGGGCCGGAATCTGGGTGTTCGAATCCAGCGGCAACAGGCGCCAGACCTGGAAGGCGTCCAATGCGCAGTCAGGGTAGACATAGGGCCGGGCAGTGACCAGCAATGGGCAGTCGGCCTGGTCGAGGTCATTGCCGACGGCGGCCACCAGCCGGGCGGTCAGCGCGCGCGCTGCCGGGTCGAGCACTTCGTCGAGGCCGTCGAGCAGGAGCAGGCCGCGCTGGCGCAGCCGCTGGCGCAGCCGACCCGCGGCGGCAACGGCCAGGTCGTGCTCGCCCTCGGCCATGCCGATGTGCTCGGCCACAATCTGCCAGAACCGATCGACCAGGGCCTGGTCATGCAGGCCATGCGCCGGCAATGCGGCCATGGGTTCGGCCAGATCCTCGAGCTTGAAGCGCAGCAGGGTACGGCCGCGCAAGGCGGCATGGAAATCGGGGTCATGGGCACAACGGTGGATTAGATCGGCAACCACCGAGGACTTGCCGGCGCCGGCCTCGCCGATCAAGACCGCGCGCAAGGGGCCGCCGGCATCGATGCTGCGGGCCAGGGCGTCGGTGACCGGCACGATGCGCTCGAAGTCGCGCGCAAAGCTGAGCTTGCGCAGCCCGGGGTCGGCGACCGCCTCGGGGTCCAGCTCGCCGAGATCCGCCAGGTCCATCGGGACATAAATCCGCGCCAGCAGGATACGCCTGGCCTTGGCGCCGGCAGCCCGCTGGGCGTCGCCGAAGATAGCCTCGATCGGCAGGATCTGAGTCTGCTCGGCCTGACGGGCGAGGTAGGCGTCGGCGAGGCGATCGGCGGCCTCGCCATCGGTCTGGCCCGAGCGCGGACCGGCGGATGCGAACCGGCGCCAGAGGTCGATGCTGCTGAGCAGCGCCGGCGGGCCGGCGAGCACGCTCATTAAATAGGCCATCAAGGCATCCCAGCCATACTCGCGCTGGATCAGCAGGCCGCAGAACGCCATGGCGGTGCCGACGCTGAACACCAGCAGTATATCGAGCAATATGTTGCGCCGCGCCGTCGCATCATGTGGCCTGTCGTTCGACTTCTTCACCTCGGGATCTCCCGTTGCCCAGACTGGCGATGGGAGCATTATGCCACGGGCAGGGTCGCGGGGTATGCACCGCTGAGACGCAGCGTGCGCAAAGGGAACGACCCAATACCAAATAACCTAGCCCCATTGCCTGACCCTACCGTTTCACGAACGCTCGAGGATGTGCTAAATTCAAGGGATTTCTCAGCGTGATTTGGGAATCCCCTATGGAGTTCTTGCTTGGCATGATCGTTGCCATCGTCCTTGCCATCATTTTGCTGGCAACGATCAAACATAAACGTCGGCAACAAAAGCGCGAGCGCATTATTACACACTATGAATTCCCGGCCTCCTTGCGCACGAAACTGCATCGACAGTATCCGCATTTGACCCACGCACAGCTCGCTCAGGCGGAAAAAGGCTTGCGCGACTATTTTCTGATGTGCAATACCGCCGGTCGCAAGCTGTTGGCAATGCCTTCGCAGGCCGTGGACCTGCTGTGGCATGAGTTCATTTTGTTTACGAGGCAGTATCAGGAATTTTGCCAAATGGCGCTGGGGCGCTTTCTTCATCACACCCCGGCCGAAGCCATGTCCAGTCCCACCCAGGCGCAGCAGGGCATTAAAAATGCCTGGAGGGTAGCCTGCGCTCGGGAAAAAATTTCGCCCCGCTCGCCGAAACGTTTGCCATTGCTGTTTGCCATGGATGCATTGCTCGATATTCCCGATGGCTTCCACTATTCCTTGAATTGCGAACAGGGAGGAGACTACTGCGCCGGTCATATCGGTTGCGGTAGCGGGTGCGCTGGTGATTGCGGTGGAGACAGTGGCTGCGGAGGCGGCTGTGGGGGTGACTGATGCGATTAGGCGGGGCGCCGGCGCAAAGGCGACGCCGCTGCCGGAAGGAACGACAGCCTGTGCCCGTCGGGCGCGCTTGGCGCACTTCCCGATTCGACAAGAGTGGGACGACTTGTTGTTGAATCGCGACTAAGCTAGGGTGCTCGTCGTCGAGTCGCGGTCAAAACAAGCCAAGATCGCAATCAGTAATCAGCAACCACCCAGGGCCACCCAGATGCGCTCCGCCCATGCTTCGATCCTGACAACCCTGCTGCTGCTCGCCGCCGCATTGCCGGCGCCCGCCGCCGAGCCGCCGGACCGACTCTATCCGCGCATCGAGGCCGGGCAGCACAGTGCGCCGATCCTCCGCATCGGCGTCGACGCCGCCGGGCGCTGGCTGGTCGCCGCCTCCGATGACAAGACCGCCCGCGTCTGGGATCTGATGACGGGCCGGCTGGCAAGGGTGCTGCGCCCGCCCATCGGCGATGGCAACGAGGGCAAGCTGGGTGCCGCCGCGCTGTCGCCGGATGGACGGATGGTTGGCCCTGGACCCGACGCTGCCCGATGCCCACTTCGGCCTCGGCCAGATCGCCCATCGGCAGGGCGACTTGCAGCGCGCCCTGAGACACTATCGGCAGGCATTGCAGCAGGCCCCCGGCCAGCGCCGTTATCGCACCAATCTAGCCGGCCTGCTGCTGGACCTGGGCGACTTTCCGGCCGCGCTGGCCGAATACGAGAACCTGTTGAGCGCCCCGCCGCGCCCAATATTGACCCGCCTCGACGCCGGCAAGGCCGCGCGCCGCGCCGGCGATCTGAAGCGCGCCCTGGAACACCACGAGCAACTGCTGCGCGACCTGGCCGGATCCGACCCCGCCGCCGCCGACGACGACGCCGCCGAATGGATCTTCGGCACGGGCGCAACCCGGATCATCATCGACAGCGCGGAACGCAAGCGCGCCTACATCGGCCTCACGGTGGCGCTGACCCGCGATCTAGCGGGCGACCCCGATGGCGCAGCGGCCTTGTTGCGCGCCCTCGCGAATTTGCCCGAGCAGCCGCGGGCGCTCGACGCTCTGGATCGCGACCGCGCGCTATTGACCGCGGCCCAGCCCGGCTGGGCCGAGCGCATCGATCGGTTCCGGCGACGGCTCGATGCCGGTGATGTTGAATCCAGGCGATGACTTTCCAGCCGGCCCTGGGAGCGCCGGTTACTGGGAGCGCCGGCTTACTGGGAGCGCCGGCTTTCCAGCCGGCTTACTGGGAGCGCCGGCTTTCCAGCCGGCCTGCTGGGAGCGCCGGCTTTCCAGCCGGCCTCGCCTGATGCGGGCTCAATGCCCGCATCAGGCGATCTTGCGGCCAGCGCGACTTGGCAGTTCCCCTCTGTATTTTCAGCTCGGATGGAATCGGCTCGGATTTGGAGGGTTTTCGCGATTTCCTACGTCTTTGGCACGGCATTGAGCCGTGCCAAAGACGAGCCGGCTAGAAAGCCGGCGCTCCCAGGGCCGGCTAGAAAGCCGGCGCTCCCAGGGCCGGCTAGAAAGCCGGCGCTCCCAGTGCACCGACTGAAACACAAACGGCAACGCTGCGTTAAGATTGCCCAAGGTTGCCGCCATCGGCGGCGCAACGCGCAACAGGAGATCCTCGCATGGCCGAACCCAAAGGCTGGTATTCCCGCGGCTATCTGCCTCATCTCGATCAGCCAGGACTGCTGCAGTTCGTCACCTTTCACTTGGGCGATTCCCTGCCGACGCCCGTCCTGCGCAGGATCATGGCGGAGACGGCGAGGGACGACGTGGCGCGTTTCCGGCGCATCGAGCACTATCTCGACGCCGGCCATGGCGCCTGCTGGCTGCATAGGCCGGAGATCGCCACGCTGGTGCAGCATGCATTGCTGCATTTCGACGGCGAGCGCTACCGGCTCCTGGCCTGGGTGGTGATGCCCAACCACGCCCATGGACTGATCGAGACGCTGCCGGGCTTTCCGCTGCAAAACCTGGTGCAATCCTGGAGGGCTTCACGGCCCGGGCGGCAAATGCATTGCTCGAGCGCAAAGGCACCTTTTGGCACCGCGACTACTTCGACCGTTACATCCGCGACGATGCGCACCTCGCGGCTGTTATGCGCTACATCGACAATAACCCGGTCAGGGCCGGACTGGTGGAGCATGCCGCTGATTGGCCCTTCGGCAGCGCCGGCTTTGGGAGCGCCGGCTTTCCAGCCGGCTGCGCCTGATGCCCGCAGCAGGCGATTTTGCGGCTGTTGCGGCTTGGCTCGTTCTCTCCCGAATGTTCAGCTTGGATGGATTTGGCTCGGGATTGAGGGGGTTTCGCGATTTCCTACGTCTTTGGCACGGCTTTGAGCCGTGCCAAAGACGGGCCGGCTGGAAAGCCGGCGCTCCCAGGGCGCCGTGCCATAGACGAGCCGGCTGGAAAGCCGGCGCTCCCAGTGCGCCGTGCCATAGACGGGCGGGCTGGAAAGCCGGCGCTCCCAGGGCCGGCGATCGCCTCAGGTCGACCAAATCCGCGGCAGGCAGGCCTCGCGGCTCAGTAGCGAGGGCCGCAATTCGGCCCAAAGCGCGCGGAAAACAGCTTGCATCGGCTCGATTGCAGGGCCGAGAGCACGCGCAACCAGCACATCGTCCAGCAGGGTGATGCCGAACAGCAGCTCATGGGGAATTTGCAGACTGGCGCGCACCTTCTCCAGCATGATGGCATCGCAGCCGGTCGCCAGCATGGTTCCGACAAGCGGATGACCACGCAGTCCGCTTGCGCCATCCAGATGCCGCGGACTGCTGATCCGTAGACGCTCCAGCAACAGCGGCCGGCCGTCTCGGCTCAGGCTCAGGCCAGCATGCAGATAACCAGGGTCGAAACGCTCGCCGATAGACGGTCGCCCCAAGCTCAGCATCTCCCAGCCGATCAGATTGGCGCCGGTTTGCAATGCGATCTCGGTATGCAGGCGCACCCGCGCCCCGGGAAACAAAATGGTCTCCTGCGGAAACCACTCCAGCGAAGCCCCGGCGGCCACCGACAGCCGTTGCTCCAGCAGGGCCTCAGCACCGGCACTGCGATAGTATTTGGCGGCTCCTGGCGTGGTCAGCAAGGCATTGGCCCGCGATTGCAACCCGAGATCGATGGACAATCGATCCCCTCCGACCACCCCGCCAGGCGGGTGCAGCATGTACAGATGGCATAGATCGCCCTCCGGATAGAACGCCCGCTGCAAGGTCAGCGGACCGAACTGGCGCTTGTGCGCCAGCACCGTACGCTGGCCGCGTCGTTCGCAGCGCAGCTCCAGTTCGGCACGCCAACCCGCTGTCAACGCGACTGCCTGCCCAGGAGCCGGCGCGGGCATCACATCGGGAACCCACCGCCCATGCCGCCCATGCCCGGCGGTAATTTGCCCTGCATCTGGCGCATCATCTTGGCCATGCCGCCGCCCTTCATCTTTTTCAGCATCTTTTGCATCTGCATGAACTGCTTGAGCAATTTGTTCACATCCTGGACCTGGGTGCCGGAGCCCCTGGCAATCCGCTTGCGACGCGAGCCCTTGACGATCTGCGGAAACTGCCGCTCCTGCGCTGTCATGGAGTCGACAATCGCAATCAGCTTGGTGACTTCCTTGTCGTTGACCTGATCTTTCATCTGCTCCGGCACCTGGCCCATGCCTGGCAATTTTTCCATCATGCTGGCCATGCCGCCGAGCTTGTTCATCTGCTGCAGCTGCTCGCGGAAGTCGTCCAGGGTAAAGCCCTTGCCCTTTTGGATCTTGCGCGCCAGCTTTTCGGCCTTGTTCTTATCGACCTTGTCCTGTATCTCCTCCACCAGCGAGACGACGTCGCCCATGCCGAGGATGCGCGAGGCGATGCGATCCGGATGAAACGGCTCCAGCGCCGTGGTCTTCTCGCCGACCCCGAGGAATTTGATCGGTTTGCCGGTGATCTCGCGAATCGACAAGGCCGCACCGCCGCGGGCATCGCCATCGGCTTTGGTCAGGATGACACCGGACAATGGCAGGGCATCGTGGAATGCGCGCGCGGTCTTGGCCGCATCCTGGCCGGTCATGCTGTCCACCACGAACAGCGTTTCCACCGGCGACAATGCGTCATACAGGGCGCGGATTTCCTGCATCATGTCCTGGTCGATGGCCAGGCGACCGGCGGTATCGACAATCAGCACATCTTTGAATTGTTTGCGCGCGGCATCCAGCGCGGCACGCGCAATCTCCAACGGCGCCTGATCCGGCGTGCTCGGATGCACGGTGGCGCCAACCTCGGTGCCGACCGTGCGCAATTGGTCGATGGCCGCCGGACGGTAGACGTCGCAGCTGACCACCATGACGCTCTTTTTGTGCCGTAATTGCAGAAAATGCGCCAGCTTGGCGGTGCTGGTGGTTTTGCCCGAACCCTGCAGGCCGGCCATCAGGATCACCGCTGGCGGCGGAACATTCAGCTCCAGGCCTTCGTTGGCCTCGCCCATCAGCGTTGTCAACTCGTCGTTGACGATTTTGATCAAGACCTGTCCCGGCGTCAGGCTGCGCGTGACCTCGGCACCGAGCGCCTTGTCGCGCACGCGCTCGATAAAACCACGCACCACCGGCAAGGCCACATCGGCTTCCAGCAAAGCCATGCGCACCTCGCGCAGGCTGTCTTTGATATTGTCTTCGGTCAGCCGGGCCTGGCCACGCAGACCCTTGATTACATCGCCGAAGCGTTCCTGAAGCGTATCGAACATCGGTTGCCCCTTTACTTGGTTGCGTGTCGCGCAGGGCCGTTTTGGCCGCTGCATCGCGACAATTGGTTAACCTAAATCAAGGCAGCGCGAAAGAACAGCCCAAACGACGAATTACAGGCGCAGAGATAGATTCCCCGACATTTCGTTCTGTGCGATGATCCGCAGCCATGAACAATGCCACGATTGCCATCGCCAGCATTATTGCTTATCTGAGCAGCGCCGGTCTCATCGGCTGGCGTTTATTTCGTCACGTCGAGCGCAACGAGGCGGCTCTGCGCCGGATTACCCTGACGCTCGGTTTCATTGGGCTTGGATTACACACCTGGCTGCTGTATCGCGGCATCTTCAGCCAGTCCGGACTCAACCTCGCGTTCTTCAACGCCCTGTCGCTGGCGGCCTGGACTGTGGTCTCGTCCTTGTTGATTTCAAGCCTGAGCAAACCGATCGAAAATCTTGGGCTGGTGATCCTGCCGCTGGCGGCTGTGGCCGTGCTGCTGGATCTGCTCTATCCCAGCGTGAATTTCATGAGCGAGGATGCCAGCTGGATTCTGAAATTGCATGTGCTGTTGTCCATGCTCGCCTACAGCCTGCTGACCTTGGCCAGCGTGCAGGCACTGTTGCTGGCTGTGCAGGACCATTATCTGCGCAAGCGCCGTCCGGGGGGCTTCATTCGCGTCTTGCCGCCGCTGATGACCATGGAGGCGTTGCTGTTCGAAATGATCGGCATCGGCTTTTTGCTGTTGACCCTGGCATTGCTGAGCGGCTTTGCGTTCCTGGAAAACATGTTCGCACAGCACCTGGTACACAAGACCGTGCTGTCCGTGGTGGCCTGGATGGTGTTCGGCGGGCTGCTGCTGGGCCGGCGGGTCTGGGGCTGGCGCGGTCGCAAGGCCATCATTTGGACCTTGAGCGGATTCGTGATTCTGATCCTGGCCTATTTCGGCTCCAAGCTGGTGCTGGAATTGATTCTACACAGGTGAAACGAGTTTCCGTTGGAAGCGGTATCCCGCTTTTTTGCTAACCCATCGGACCTCGACCACCTTGGTTCAAGGCTCGGCTGGGCGGTGGTGGGGATACCAATCCAGATCCTCCGGCCGATCCACGTCCCGCAATTCGGGAAGCTCGCGCCAGCACCAGCCGAGGGCTATCATCCGCTCGCGGGTCACGGCGGCGACGCGATCTCCACCCCAGGGCATATTCGTGAATAACCCCGGCTCCGCGCGACGTATCCCAAGCAACGCATAGCCGCCATCCAGCGCTGGACCCAACACCGCATCGATACCGGGGGCGCGCAATGCGGACACTGCCTGATCGATCTGCTCCACCCCGAGATCCGGACAATCGCTGCCGATCAACAGCACGGCATGCGCGCGCCGCAAGGCCTCCGAGGCGCCGGCGAACAGGCGTTGACCGAGATCGCCAGCGCATTGATCCTGTAATCGAAGCGCATGCGCCAAGCATAACTCCTGGAACAAGGGATGCGAGCGATCCGGCGCGCACCAGAGTTCCAGACCGACATCCGGTCGCATCTTCGCCACCCTTGACATCCGCAACAGGGTTTCGCGCAACAGCCGCTCATGCAGACGGGCGGCACCTTGGGCGCCGAGCGCCGGGATCAGGCGGGTCTTGGCCTGGCCCGGCAGCGGCGCCTTGGCGAACACGAGGATGCGGGTGCTGGGCATGGTTATTCGATCAGCCGGGAATTGGCGGGGCTATACAGTGAATCAGGGCCGTAGATCAGGGAAGTAGATCAGGATGGCGATGGATTTCGATTGTTGCTCGGCAACCGAACACCGCACGAGCGTCGGCTGGATTTGCCATCGGCGGCCACCACGAACAGTTCAAACCCTGAGGCGATTGCCGGAGAGAACTGTATCGACCGGCGCCGGATTCTCGTCCGCCATCTTGGTCGCGGCCGGACGAGAAGACAAGCCAGGTGGACTGTTTCTCCACAGAAATCGCCTCGGCCCAACGGGTTCACCCCGAGGCGAGAGCGCCACCGCAACTGCTGCCCTGCCCTGCGGTGCAACCCCAGCAGTGTTCGCCAACGCGAATCGCTCCGCCCTCCAGCGAATTCGGATCGGTTAAATCGGCGATATGCAGCCGCCGATCTGCCCGTTGCGCGCCGCCTTCCGTGGGAAGATCCAGCATCTGGTTGAAGTCGCAATCGTAGACATAGCCGCGCCAATCGATGCTGATCAGGTCACGACACATCACAACGTCTAGATTGTCGTCCTGATGTGCGGCTTTCAGCAAGGCCAGATAGTCGGCGAACTGCCCGTTCGACTGCAACCAGCTGCCAAAGCGCCGGATGGGCATATTCGTCAACGTTAACAACCGATCGAAACGCACGCCATAGCGCGCTTGGAGCTCGCGTTTATAATCCGCTTCCAATACCGCCTGGGATGGCGGAAGAGTGGCGTCGATGGGATTATAAACAAGATTCAATAACAAGCCGCTGGTACCGTCCGCATAACCCAATTCGTTCAGCCGCCGCAGACCACGGATGCTGGCCTCGAACACGCCATTACCGCGCTGGGCATCGACATTTTCGGATAAATAACAGGGCAATGACGCAATGATCTCGACTTGCCGCGCGGCCAGAAATTCGGCCAGATCGGCCAGACCCGGCTGTTCCAGAATGGTCAGATTGCAACGATCCATCACGTGGATATCCAATGCCCTTGCCTGATCCACCAATGGCCGAAACACTGCGTTCAACTCCGGCGCGCCGCCGGTGATATCGAGTGTATGCGTGCCGCCGAGACGCAGATACTCCACCACCTGCGCCATGGTCGACCGATCCATCTCCTCGCGCCGCTTCGGCCCGGCGTCCACATGGCAATGTACACAGGACTGATTGCAGCGATAGCCGAGATTCACTTGCAGGGTGGTTGGCCGTCGCCGGGTCAAAGCCGGAAAATCGGAAGGAAACAACAGGGGCTTGGAATCGAGCATAACTACCTCGCGCGAAATCGTCTCAGCGGCGCAACAAAAATCGCAGATCGACCGCGATGATTGCATCGATCAATTGCTTTGTATAAATACCTGGTACGAACTCTGGGTATGAATTCTGGGCTCGAACACAGAGTACAAATACTAGGCATAAACACTTGGCATAGAGTGAAGCAAGGATGCTACACTTCAACCCTTGCCTAGTCAGGGCCGCATGCACGGCCCATTCCCACTTCCCCGGGGCCGTAGCTCAGCTGGGAGAGCGCCGCGTTCGCAATGCGGAGGTCAGGGGTTCGATCCCCCTCGGCTCCACCATTCCTTCCGGGATGTTGCCTTACAAGAAGATCTAGGGCGCGAAGACGATGTCATGTCTTGGTTACTGTTGGTTCCCTGCTGGATCGCGTCGATGATTTCGCGTACTTCTTGGAGGTATCAGCTGATCCTGAGCGGGTTGCCGCTCTCACGAAGGGTCAAACGAAGGGGCGACCATTAGTAACGGTGCAGAAACAAGCTAAACAGGTTTTTGGCTTGGGTGTCGCCTGCCGACGGCCTCGCCGAGCTGGCCGCGGAACTGCCGTTGACGCAGGCCGTCGCCTTGACGGCGCGGATTACCGGCGGGAATTGGAATCGGTCGTATCGGGACGCGCTGCGGAGCGAGGAATGATCGGCACCTCGACCCGGCCCACCAGGGCGGCCCGAATGTACTCGGGTGTCGCCAAGTGACAGTAGTGCACGCCCCACTTGCGCGGCTCGCAAAAGGCCGGCAGCGATAAGCCCGGTGGCAGCTCTGCGGCAATGCTGTTGCAGAACGGGATTACGCGCGCCGGATGCGGCTCGATCGACAAGCGGCGCGATTTGAAGTGAATCGAACCATCCTCGACCTCGCGGTACAATACGGGATAAGGGTCCTCAGGGAATCCCTGGGTCCAAGCGGTACCGTCATCGGCGACATCGTCGTCTTCGATGACCGGGGCCGGCTGCCAGGCAACCCAGCGTCGCAGGAAGCGTGGCAGCGAGGCCACGACCTCATCCAAAAGCTGCTGGTGCACCGCTGCACAGGACTGATCCGATGCGCCCACACTCGGGTCGAGCGAATCCAGCAGCGGGTCGAGGGCATCCAGAAATGCAGCGCTTTTCATTTTGCATGACAGGATACTGGGAAAGGCACGATTGCCGAACGGATAGCGATCGTAGATGATGTGCTGGGTGCTGGTGAGTGCCGCATCCGGTGCCTCTGCTACAGCATACGCCAATGCCGGCGCGTCACCGACGATGGCATGAGGCAAGGCATCCGACTGCACGAAGCTATCCCAACTTGTATGCACGACGTTGGCAACGTCGAGGTCCACCGCAGCCAGGGTACGCTGCGCATCGATGCAGAGCCGGTTGACGGCGTTCGTCGAATAGAGCCCGCCCCGTGGGCCGGCACCGTCGGCAAAGGCCCCCCGGCCCAAGGCTCATCAAACCGCCAACAGCAATCAATGCGAAGACGATCGGAATACGCTCAAGACTCATTGGGTGTACCTCACAGTTGACAGTCTTTATGAAGAACCTCCTTGGAAACGGTTCCTTCGGGCTTCTTTTCAGTGAAGCTCTTCATCAGTGTAGACCGCTGGCGGCCCAGGCTCAACGCCGGGCCGTCTGCCGGAACCGGCCATTCACCCCGGGGCTGTCCGCGCCTCCGGAACGCGCGATCATCGCCCTCTGTACAAACCGCTGCTGCGTTCGATCCCCCAAGTGCCGGCCGCCTGCCAACAACAGCGAGGGCCATGCAACAGACATCCTGTTCGAATTAGGCGGGTAACCGTCAACGAGCGCTGACGCAAGCGACTTCGGCCGCATGTCGAGCTGGAGAGAGGCATCAGCTCCAGCGCCAAAGATGCTGCCCCAGCTGCTGTGCGACCTGCTCCACGAACGGCGGCAGCAGCATGGTCACATGGCTGCCGTCGACATAGTCGCACTGAAAACTACGCCATGTCAGGAGTTCTGCATCGCGCCATTTAACCCAGAACGACAACCGCCAATACACATCGGACAGAATCAGCCGCATCACCATCCACACCGAACAGGCGGAACCGCTATCGGGTTCCGCCCTACGCGAACTACGTGGGCTGCCGCATTCCGCCGATCCGACAATACCCCCGGCCCTCCCCCTACTCGATGGCCATATCCCGCTGCTGCACCCGCTGCTCGACGTCATCGATCTTGGCGGCATCGGCCTCCGCCTTCTCGATCGCCTCGGACGCGGCGCCGAGTGCGGCCTGGCCGCCGAAGACGGCGCCCGGCAGCATGAAGAACACCCCGAGGATATAGCCGAAGGCCCAGATGCGGTTTGACTCTGTCTTGTTGCCGAGCCACTCGGCGGACCAGATCGGCGTGTCCTTGAGCCAGGGAACCAGCATGAACAAGAGCACGCCGAAAACGTTGTAGAGCAGATGCACCAGCGCGATTTGCAGCGCGAAGACCTGATAGGCGCCGGTGATGGACGTGGCCGCCAGCAGCGCGGTGATGGTCGTGCCGATGTTCGCGCCCATGGTAAATGGGAACACCTGGCGCGTGGTCAGGGCACCGGCGCCGGCCAACGGAACCACCAGACTGGTGGTGGTGGACGAGGACTGCACCAGTACCGTGATCGCCGTGCCAGTGGCGACCCCGGAGATCGGCCCACGGCCGATGGACTTGTCCACCATCGCCTTGGCCTTGCCGGTCATGACCCGCTGCAGCAGCTTGCCGAGGAACAAGACCGAGAAGATGATCAGCGCGATGCCAACGACGATGGTTAGCACGGCGCCGATCATATCCGGCAGCCCCTTGAACAGGCCCACGATCTGGCTACCGACGGGCTTGGTCAGAGCGCCGACGAAGTTGAAGTCCTTCATCGAGGCTCCGCCGCCGCCGACGAACCACTGCGACATGGCCCCGGCCATGCGCTCGAGCGGATGAAACAGCATCTCGATGGGCAGGAAAATCAGGATGCTGTAGAGATTGAAGAAGTCGTGCACGGTCGCGGCCTGGAACGACTTGTTGAACATCTGTCCGTCGCGGATGTTGCCCAGGCTGACGATGGTGTTGGTGATGGTGGTGCCCATGTTGGCACCCATGATCATAGGCACGGCGATCGCCACCGGCACGCCGCCGGCCACTAGACCGACGATCACCGATGTGACGGTGCTCGACGACTGCACCAAGGCCGTGGCCAGAGTGCCGAGGATAACGCCGACAATTGGATTGCTGGCAAAGGCAAAGATGCGCTCCGCACCCTCGGCTCCGCCGGAGATCCACTTGAAGCCGTCGCCGATGACGCCGACGCCGACCAGCAGCACATAGACCAGTGCGATGATGCCCAGCCAAACCAGCGGACCGCCGCCCGAAGACGGCGCAGTCGAGCCTTGTTGAGTCATTGCCGAATCCTCCCCGTTGCAAACGTGGAACCAGAGATGCCCTGCACGCCGCCTGGCACCCTAGCGCGATAGCGCGTGCAACGGGTCGCAGCTTAAGCCATGAGTGTTACGACATCATGACCATCCGCGGTCCGCCACGACGGTGCCGGCTTCTCGCAAGAACTGACACCATGGCCAACACTATGACTGCGTGTGACACCATGACCGCGCCTCAGCAAAAATTATTTTTACACAGTCATTTAGCTTGACCTTGCATGGATGCTGCCTGCGTAAAATGTTCAGATATTCAACCAGCATGAAGTTTGATTCGTATTCTTTGCAGGCAACGCCCAGCAAACATCCGCCAAGCAAACATCAGGTTTCTCACGCCCTGATGTCATGTCTTTTCGATCCCGATCCCAATTCCGATCCCAACCCCGATCAAGTCACGCTGGGCGGGTTGCACTAGGCTGTCGAAATGCCCTGAGTTTTGATGCTAAACCGATTCCGGGTCTTGGATTGCTTCATCGAACGCACTGGGGAAGCCGAATCGGTGTCGGGGTCGCTATCGGAATCGGAATCGAATCCGCTCATCGATCAAAGCAGCCAGCTCGATACCAATCCCTAATGTTGACCTCGACACCGATTCCGACACCGACTAAGCATCCATAAACCGGGAAGCGCTTGTTTTAGAGTCATTCAACATGATAACCAGATATGCCCTTTTGTTTTTGGTGTGTGAGTGCTGGCCCTAAACGAAAGGGACAGTTTTGATGTCACGTGAGAGGACTATAATGAGACTGCAGATTTTGACAGCCTACCTTGACCCCCCTGCGCACGCTGGGTCTCTGCAATGAATCCTTACATTGTTCAAAGGCAGCACCCACCTGGGGGAACCAGGGGGGAAATGCCTCAGCCGCATCCCGGCCTTGCCAATTGCCCGTACCCATCCGAGAAGATGCGATAGCCCTCACCGGGGAGTATCAGGAAGTTTGTTCCAACCGCCGTTGTGTCGGCGCTATCGGCCCGGCGGGCACAGCTTACCCAGCGCCCGCTCTTCGCATCCAGTCCACCGATGGACCTGATCGGTTCGAACTCATTGGCGGCGAGCCAGTCGAAGCAGGTTAGGCCCGGCCGCGGGCGCGGATGTCCGATCAGGTTCATCCCCGGCCGGAGCGATTCCTCAGCGCAGCTGTCGGCCGCAGGTACGATCAGGGTGCGGGGCTGGCTGCTGCGCAGATACCAGCCGGATCCCGCCGTGAGCGGGAAGTCGTCTTGGTTGATGGGGTCGCACCGCTGCAACCAACCGTCGGTGTCCAGCCGCCACATGACTCCGGAACCGTCGTCGTCGAGCTCGATCAAGAAGGCTAAACAGGAGGCGAGGTTTGCCGGCGGCGGGCTCGGGAACGACGCCAAGTCAAGCCCGTCCGCAAAGCTCATGCGCACGCCCTGGCCGGCGAAGGTCGGATCGGTGCCGGCCAGAAACTCGGCCGCGTCGGTCGCACCGTCGCCGTCCTGATCGCCGCGCCCGCTGGCATCCAGATGGCCCAGCCAGTGTTGCTCCCAGGCGTCGCTCAGCCCATCGCAATCGCTGTCGGAGGCGGCGAAGGTGCCGGACTCGAAGGCTTCGATGGCGCCGATATCGACTGTCGCACCAGCAATCCGCGACTGGCCCAGCGCGTCCAATGGCAAGGATTCGGTCAGATCGCCGTCCTGGTCGATGTCGAGGTCGTCATTTGGCAGGCTGGCATTGTCGCCCGCGTCGATCAACGGGCTCGTCGGCAATGGCACCTGGGCACCGGCGCAGGCCGCGGTCAGACCGGCATCGATATTGAGCAGATTGGTCGCGCTGCCCCAGCCGCTGGCGTCGTCGATGCGACCCAGGGCGCTGTATTCCGCCACCCTGGGTTCAGCTCCCGCATAGTCCGGAACCGATGTGCCGGCGCCGCTGACGGTATCGGTGATGATGCTGTTGTAGACCTCCACCACCGGTGGCACATCCTCCCAGTCCTGACCGCCGTGTTGAGGTCCGGGAGGCGCTGCAAACAGCGCCGAGGCGCCGTTGCCGGTGGCATTGCTGTCGGCGATGTTGCCGACTGCGGTTACATCGAACAAGCTGATCTTGGCCTCGGTCCTCAATTTGCGCCGCGGCGCGGCATAGATCGCGGCCCCATCCAATGCGGCCAGGTTGCCGTACATCTGCACGTTGACCAGCTGTACGTCGGAACTGGTGTCGGCCAGCACCGCGCCGGCATCGCTGAGCCAGGAGCGATTGCCTCGCAGATCCCCGTTGATCAACAGCAGGCGTCCGCGCACCGTCCCCGGCAACAAGCTGCCGTGCCCGACACGCAAGGCGCCGCCGCCATAGGCCGCGCTGTTATTGCGCAGAATCAGATCCTCTGCGATGAGTCTTGATGCGCGCACATCCAAGGCCCCGCCGCGACCCTGCTCCAGCTCGGGATCGGCCCGGTTGCCGCAACCGTTACCGATCAGACGGCTATGTCGCAGACTGCCCTGCACACCATCGAGCAGGCGCAGAAACCCACCGGAATCGCCCGCGCTGTTATGCTCGGCGCTGATGTTCTCCAGCCCCAGGGTGCCAAAACCCTGGGTATTGCTGGTCATGTCAATGCCGCCGCCGTCATCCTCGGCCCGGTTATTGACGAAATGGCCATTTCGGATGGTCAGGCTGGTCAGGGCATTGGCGGCATTGACACTGAAGACTCCGCCATCCTGCTCGGCATGATTGCCGGTTGCCCTGATGTCGTCGAATCGGTGCTCTCCACCATCGATGGAGATTGCGCCACCATCGCCGGTCGGCAGGGCGAGCAGAACACTGCCAGCGGCCCGATTGTCCCGCAACTGGATGTTCGACCAACGGGTTTCGCCTCGCCGGAGGTGGATGGCGCCGCCATCACCCTCGCTGACATTGCGCTCGAACCGGCAGTCCTGAACCTCGGAGAAGGTCTCGTCGGTGGTACCCTGAAGCCGCAGCGCTCCGCCATATAGACCAGCATGGTTGTCGATGAAGGTCAAGCCGGTGAGCGTATTGTTGCTGACCAAGGCCAGCGCACCGCCGAAGCCCGTGGCCTGGTTGTCCTCGAAGTGGCTGTCGCGCACTAGGGTATCGGTCTGATTGAACGTGAGGATCGCCCCACCGGCACCGCCGGCGCTGGCGGTGACTTCATTGCGATTCGCGCTGAACAGGCTGTCTGCGACCTCGAGCCTGCTGCTGGCCGTCGCGAAGATTGCCGCACCGCTGGCATCCTGAGCACCGGTTAGGCGGTTCCCAACAAAGCTGGTATTGGAAATATAAACCCGCGTCCTGTGGGCATAGATGGCGCCACCGCCAAGGTCGGCGTTGTCGACGAGATTGCCGTTGAACTGGCTCGCGACGATGTCGAGCCGGGCCGGATCGCTGTTCTCTCCAAGGATGTGGATCGCCCCACCGCCGGGGCCGGCCGCACCGATGACACCGACATCGTTGTCATTGAATTGACTGCGCGCGATGTCCACGACCACGCCCTCACGAGCGAACAAGCCACCGCCGGCGGTTGCTGCCCGGTTGCCCTCGAACAGGCTGTCTTCGATGCACACGTCGATTTCGCCGTCGCCGTCCTCGTTGATCATGACACCACCACCACCTCTGTTGCCCACCGAGCGGTTGCCGAGCAGACTGCTTTGGACCATGACCAGCTTGGAGTCATCGCGGCCGGGACCAAGATAGATGCCACCGCCATCGCCGGCCTGGTTGTCGCGCACTATCGCCGCATACAACCCAAGACGGGAGCCCGAGCCGACGAACACCCCACCGCCGTCGCCGATTTTGGCGAGGCCGACCTCGTAGCCGCCGCGCACTTCGACACCGCGCAGGATCAGTCTGGCGCCGCCTAAGAGCGACAGTACGGTTTCCCTGGGAAACAAATCGCTGGCATCGATGATCGCCGGAGCGCCCTCCCCCACCGTTTCGATGGTGACGATGGCGTTGTTGCGCAGATCCAGGTCGCCGCTGTACCCGAGGGGATCAGCGCCCGAAAGCGTCAGCCTGTAGACTGCTCCAGCCTCGAGCTGCAGCCGATGATGCCGGCCGGGGCGACTGTTTGCGATCAGAATGCCGTCGCGCAGGGACCGACCGGTGCCCGAGGTGCCGCCGTCGTTTTCATCCTGCGTCGTCGTGATCGCAAGCACGCTCGTCGATGTGCTCGCTGGAATGATGTCCTGGATATCGCAGTCGGCATCCGCAAAGCCGGTGGCCAGCAGTGCCAGCGATCCGAACCAAGCGAGTGCTCGTTTGCGACGCGAAATGGAATGGCCCTGACTGGGCCGGCGGAGGAGTGGAGAGACCTGTCTCGGGTGTTTCATCGGCAATCGGTTCCTGTAGGATTGTCGGGATTCACAACGCGCGGCGACATCTGAGACCGCTGTTGAAGATAGGGTCGCCGCCCGCGTGGGCTGTGGGTCAAGGCGATTGCTGTCGAGCAACAGACCACCTGGCTTGTCTTCTCGTCCGGCATCGACGTTGCGGCGACCCGCCCATAGAGCGACCATGGGCGGGTTGCCGCTGCGCGAAGGCGAACCAGAACCGGGCGCCAGTTGGTCTGTTTCTCGCCGGCAATCGCCTAAGTGCCGGTCCGGTGGAAAGCTGACGATCGGCAGCGGCCCATCGCCGATGGCAGGTCAGAGACGCACAAATCGATCGCCCAGATGCTCAACCGGCAGCAGTCGGCTCCAGCGAATAGTGCCAAAACGCAGACGCGGGGCCAACCAAGAAAATAATAGGGTTTTTAGACGCGAGTGTCGTTTGGCCGAATGTTGCTTGGCAAGGGGTAAACGCTGAATCAGGTCTGCTGTTTGCCGGTCGCACTACTGGTCGCATTCCCGGTCGCATTGGGGGCCTCGCCGTCCTTGCCATCCAGCAGGTCGTCCGGCGGCAGTCCGGTCTCTCCGCGAACGCGCAGATGCAGCGCTGCCTTGGCCATCAGGTGGGCGCCGACCGGGGCGGTGATGAACAAAAACACCGCGACCAGGATTTCGTGCAGTGACAAACCATCGTAGACCTGGCTGAAATAGATCGACGAGGCGATCAACAGGCTGCCGACGCCGAGGGTCGTGGCCTTGGTGGGACTATGCAGGCGACTGTAGAAATCGCGCAGTCGCAACAGTCCGAACGAGCCCAGGAAGGTGAACAGGGCGCCAATGAGAACCAGCGCCGCCACCAGCAGTTCCAGCAGCAAGTCCCATATCGGCATGTTCACTCGATAATGTCTCCACGAGTCAGGTATTTGGCCAATGCGACCGTACCGATAAAGCCGATCAGCGCAATCAACAATGCCGCCTCGAAGAACAGGTCATTGCCGAGGTGCATGCTGAACAACACCAACAGGGCCACGGCATTGACGTATAGGGTGTCCAATGCCAGGATGCGATCCGGCCTGTCCGGACCCAACACCAGGCGCATCAATGACAACAACAGTGCGACACCGACCAGCAGGAACGCAATGCCGAGGGCAAACGCGAGAATGCTACCGGTGCTGACGGGATCGGTCATAATTGCTCCAATGCCTCGAGCAGAGGCTGTTCATAACGTTTGCGGATGGTCGCAATGATGGCGTCTGGATCATCGACCCGCAGCGCATGAATGACCAACAGCGTTTGATCTCTGCTGAGGAAAGCGGACAATGTGCCGGGGGTCAGCGAGATGGTATTGGCCAGCAGGCTCAAGCCGACATTACCGCGCAGTCGCATCGGCATTAGGATAAAGCCGGGGCGAATCCGATGCCCAGGGCCAACGACCAAGGCCGCAACAGCCACATTGGCAATCAGGATGTCGAGCAATACAACGCCAAAGAAACGCAGTAGCAGCAAGGGCCGGTGGATGCGAACCTGAGCCTCCCAGAAGCGTGCGGTAAACAACGGGATCAGCCAGGCCAGCAGGGCGCCCAACAATAGGTCGCCGATGGCGATCGAATTGACCAGCAGCAGCCAAAGGCCAAGCAGCATCAATGACAGGATGGGATGCGGCAAGATCGATTTCATGGCCCTGGCCCTTGTTGTGTATCACCGAGCACCGCGTCGATGTAGAGCGCCGGCTCGGCAAGTTGTTCGGCGGTGGCGCGGACGAATTCGTAGATCGGGCCAGCATACACCACCAGCGCCAGAATCAGCACCACAAACGCCATCACCGGCACTAAAAACGCCGCCGCCGGCACCTTTGCGGCCATGGCGTTCGGCTCGGTGTTGAAGAACAGTACGCTGCCAGCGCGCACCACCGCGGTCAAATTCAGCAGGCTGGTGAGCAGCACAACGGCGAACAGCAAGGGCATCCATTGGCTCGCCAGACCGGCTTGCAGGATCAGCAATTTGCCGATAAAACCGGACAAGGGCGGCAGGCCGACCGCAGCCACCGCCAGCATTAGAAACAAACCGCCAAGCAGATTGGCGGCTGGCAGCATGGGCCCTGGCCGCAGCCGATCGCGATAGCTCCGACGGCTTTCGGCAAGGTTGTCGGTCAATAGAAACAGTGCGGCGGCGATCAGCGTGGAATGTATCAGATAATACAGTCCGGCCGTCATTGCCGCGACGCCACCGATGCCGAATGCACTGAGCAGAGTTCCGGAAGAGACCAGAACCATGTAAGCAACCAACAAGGCCAAACCGCGACTCGCCAGCACGCCGATGCTGCCGAGAACCATGGTGATCAGCCCCAGTACCAGCAGCAGATCCGGCACCAATTCCGCTAACCTCTGGGTACCTGGCACGAGTACCAGGGTGTAGAAGCGGACGATGGCGTAGGCGCCAACTTTGGTCATGATCGCGAACAGTGCCGCCGCGGCCGGACCTGCATAAGCATAGGCCCCCGGCAGCCACAGATGCAGAGGCGCCAGCGCGGCCTTGAGCGCGAACACCAGCAGCAATAACAATCCGCCGATTTGGGCCAGTTGGCGATCGGCGTCAGGCAACGCGGCGATTTGCCCTGACAGATCCGCCATATTCAATGTACCGAGCACGCCATACAGGGTGCCGGCGGCGAACAAAAACAGGGTCGAGCCGATCAGGTTGATGACGACATAGTGCAGGCCGGCGCGACTACGGGCCGCGCCGCCACCGTGCAGCAGCAGACCATAGGAGGCGATCAGCAAAACCTCGAAGAAGACAAACAGGTTGAACAGATCACCAGTGAGGAAAGCACCGTTGAGCCCAAACAGTTGAAACTGAAACAGGGCGTGAAATTGCCGGCCTTTGCGATCGCTGCCGTGGATCGCGTGCAGCATCACGAACGCGGCCAGCACCGAGGTCAATAAGACCATCATTGCCGACAGCCGATCGGCTACCAGCACGATACCGAAGGGTGCCGGCCAATTTCCAACCCGATACACCAGTATCTGGCCATCGAGCAGCGTCAGAAACAGGCTCAACGAAACCGCGAACAGGGCCTGTATGCCGAACATGCTCAGGTTGCGCCGCAGCGGCGTCGCGCTGCCGCGCAACAACAACATGAAAATCCCTGCCAGCAACGGCACCAACAGTGGAGCGATAACGAGATGATTCGGCACGACGCTCATGCATCGCGTCCGTCGACGTGATCGTTACCCAGATCGACGCGCGCGCGCAGCGCCAGGACAACGACGAAGGCGGTCATGCCGAAGCCGATGACAATGGCTGTCAGCACCAGTGCCTGGGGCAGCGGATCGGCCATCTGCGTACGCCCCGGCTCGATGATCGCCGGAATACCGATGCTGAGACGACCCATCGCGAATAAAAACAGATTAACCGCATAGGATAATAGGGTCAGGCCGAGCACAACCGGGAAGGTGCGTGCACGCAGCAGCAGGTAAACGCCACAAGCGCTCAGCAGGCCGATGGTACTGGCGATCAGCGCCTCCATCAGTGCCGGTCTTCCGGTTTGGTGGCCAGGCGCTCGCCTGGGGTCTGCTCGCCAAGCCGGATCAGGATGACCAGCGTGATGCCGAGCACGACCATCAATACGCCGACATCGAAGATCATCGCCGAAGCCAATTCCAGATCGCCAATCCATGGCAGATGCAGATGGCCATGGGCCGAGGTCAGGAACGGATAGCCAAAGTAGCCGCTGACGAGACCGGTGGCGGTGGCCACCAACAAACCGAGCCCGATCAGCGGATGCATCTGGCCGGAGACGCGCGGTTTGGTCCAGGCGATGCCATTGGCCAGATATTGCAGAATCAATGCCACCGCCGCGATCAATCCGGCGATGAATCCGCCGCCCGGCAGATTGTGCCCGCGCAGCAGAATAAAGACCGCGACCAATAGCGCCAGCGGCAACAGCAAACGCGAGAAGGTGGCCAAGATCAGTGGATGAGTATCCCAGCACCATGGACGATCGTGGCTGTCGCGATCCGGTAAAGGGAGTCGCAAACCGCCGAGCAGCATGTAGATGCCGATCGCGGCGATGGCCAACACCGTGATTTCGCCCAGGGTATCGAAGCCACGGAAGTCCACCAGGATCACGTTGACGACATTGCTGCCACCACCGCCGGGTATGCTGTTGTCGACAAACCAGTCGGAGATCTTATCGTAGGGACGGATCAATATGGCCCAGGTCAGGCCTGCGGTCAGCAGGCCGGTGATGGCAGCCAGTCCCAGATCGCCGATGCGCCGCAGCCAGGACGATTCATTCGGTGTCTTCGCCGGCAGAAAAATCAGCGCCAGCAATAACAGCACAATGGTGACAACCTCCACCAATAACTGGGTCAGGGCAAGATCCGGAGCCGAGAACTTGACGAATGCGAGCGACACGATCAGGCCGACGACACTGAGCAGCACCAGCGCGGTCCAGCGCTTTCTGTGCATGAGCAGGGTGCCGACGGCTCCAACCGCCAGACACAGCGCCGCGACCAAACTGACCGGGTCCAACGGCGTCAACGGCACCGAGACACGCCAGGCGATACCCCAAAGACCGCTGGCGATCACCAGCGCCGCGGCGCTCAGGGTCAAGGCAACCATGCGTTGCAGGGATGGGCGGTGCAACAGCGCATCGAGCCGGGCAGAGATGCCGAGCAAACCGGTCTCGGCGGCGACGAACCAGGCACGCGCATCAATGTTGCCAAGAAAGCGGTCATGCAGCCGGAACAACGGCTCGCGCAGTAAATAGATCAACAGACCACCGAGCAGCGCCAGGGCGCTCATGCCCAGAGCCGGGGTGAACCCATGCCACACCTTGAGGCTGTACTCTGGCAGTGGCCCTTGCAGAGTCGCCCCGGCGGCCACCGCCAGCAATGGGCCAAAGGTCAGACCCGGGAGGACACCGACAGCGACACAAATGACCACCAACACCTCGACCGGTACCTTCATCCAGCGGGTCGGTTCGTGCGGCGTACGCGGTAGATCGCCGGGACCATTGAAAAACACGTCGTGGATGAAGCGCAGCGAATAGGCCACCGCAAAGGCCCCGGTCAGGGTCGCCATTGCAGGCAAAAGCCAGGTGCTGTCGGCAACCTGAACCATATAGACGGTCTTTTCGAAAAACATCTCCTTGGACAAAAAACCATTCAACAGCGGCACCCCGGCCATCGCCGCCGCTGCGATCATGGCCAACAAGCCGGTATAGGGCATGTACTTCCACAATCCGCCCAGGCGACGCATGTCGCGGGTACCGGTCTCATGGTCGATAATGCCGGCAGCCATGAACAGGGACGCCTTGAAGGTGGCATGATTCATGATATGGAACACCGCCGCCACCGCCGCGAGAGGTGTGCCGATGCCAAACAATAATGTGGTCAAGCCCAGATTACTGATGGTCGAGTAAGCCAACAGCCCTTTCAGATCATGCCTGAACAGGGCCGAATAGGCGCCGAACAGCATCGTGAAAAGCCCGGTCGGGGCCACCAGCCAGGTCCAGGCAGAGGTATCCGACAGCGCCGGGAACAATCGAGCCAGCAAGAACATCCCGGCCTTGACCATGGTCGCCGAATGCAGATAGGCGCTCACCGGGGTCGGTGCCGCCATGGCATGGGGCAACCAGAAATGGAACGGGAACTGTGCCGATTTGGTAAACACCCCGAGCAGAATGAGCACCAGGGCTGGAATATATAGCGGATGCGCATGGATCGCATCGGCGGAGGCGAGCACCACGCTCAGTTCATAACTGCCGACGATCTCGCCGAGCAGCAGCATGCCGCCGAACAGCGCCAGGCCGCCACCGCCGGTGATCGCCAGCGCCATACGCGCACCCTGACGCGCCGCGCCGAGGTTGCGCCAATAGCTGATCAGCAGGAAGGAACTAATGCTGGTCAACTCCCAGAACATCAGCAGCAGGAGCAAATTCTCCGACATCACCATGCCGAGCATGGCGCCCATGAACAATAACAAATAGGCGTAAAACCGGCCCATCGGGTCGCGCTCGGACAGGTAATAGCGCGCGTAGATGATCACCAGCAGCCCGATCCCGAGAATCATTAGCACGAACAACAAGCCAAGGCCATCCAGGCGCAAGGCCAGATTGAGGCCAATCGCCGGTATCCAATCCAAATGCCAGAGCAACAGCTCGCCCTGCATCACCGCCAGCCCGGGCACCGCCAGCAGCGCAAGTGCCATGAGCGTCACGGCACCGGCCAACCAGGCCGATCCCAACCGGCCGATACTACCCGCCCAGGACGCCAGCAGCGCACCGGCGAACGGGGTCAGGACGATCGGCAGTAGATAGTTCATGGTAAGTGATGGTGCAAAAACAAGCTAAACAGGTTGTTGGCTTGGGTGTCGCCTGCCGACTCATTCGCTACCGCTATCGGCGTCGGTATCGGTATCGGCGTCGGTATCGAACCGACCAACCCGATATCCTCGAGCTCCTCGCTGAGCGCGTAGCCACGCTGTCCGAGCTTCGTTGGCATGGCCACACGACCATCGAGCAGTGCCTTTTGCTTGCTGTTGTCGTCTGCGGACAACGCATCGCACACCAGCAAGCATGTCCTGAATCGCAGCGCACTCCAGCGCCGAGCCTCGTGCGATTTCAAAATACCGGCGTCGATCCCCGCTCGTCGCTTTGCCGTTACCCTCGGCAATATTCAGCGCGATGGCCTGCGATGCGCGCCACGATGCGTGCAGGAGTTGATCCTTCGCGTTACGCTGTCCTTTCACATGCTCGCAGTCGCGGTAGGCCCAGCCGACAGACTCGATGGCCGCACGGTAGACGTCGCGCTTCTCATGACAAAATGGCATAGGGCGTTTTCTCTCTCGATTCCGATTCCGATAGCGACCCCGACCTCGATTGCACTCCGCCGATGTCTGGATCGCGTTGTATCGGTTATTCATGAACCGCTACTAAGCGACGGATCAAGGGGCGTCGACTCTGGTCGAGTCCTGGTTCTGCACCATGTCGTTCAATTTCTCGACACTCATGTCGTCGTCTTCGTAGTAGATCCCGGCACCGACCCGGGTATCAGGTTGAAACGAGACCTCGGTCTTTTGGGTATACGAGATCTTGCGCGATGCCTTGGCCTCGCCTGGTCGTGGCCACCAATATTCGACCCAGCCGCCACCGCTGGCCTCGCCGGCCTCACACAGGTCCTCGAACAGTTTGTTGCCTTTTTCGTCCTCCATACTAAGAATCGGCCGCCCGACCAGATCCGGGCGCAGAGGATGCGCAATCATCCGATCATCCTGGCAACTGAAGACGAACACATAACTGTCTTTCCAGACCCAGCGCGCGTTGTTGTTGAAGTCGGGATATGCCGCCTGGCCTTTGTCATGTAAATAAACGGCCGCCTCCTGCACCTTGGCGATGACCTCATCCACCGTTGCTTGCTCGGTCGCATTTGCAACGGACACTGCGAGCAATGCCGGCACGAGCGACTTGGTCAACCAGACCAACGGCGCTGGGCGCCGAATCGGTTGAATAACGGCCATTGATGTATCTGCTTGCATCATGATCTTACTCCGTCGAGTCTTGTGCTTGATTGTCGTGGGCTCGCCTGTGGGGCGATTTCTGTCAACGTTCGTACCATCTGCCTTGTCTTGCCGCCGCCGTCTTCCGCATCGGGCCGACACTCGCATCGCCTGCACGGCTCGCGCTGATCTCTCTTGGCAAGGTGCAGATCACACAATCCCGCGATCTGATCGATCCGTTGCCGGCAATCGCCTCGATTGGATTGTCGAAGCTCAACCTGACCGAGAGATGCGTGAACCCCATCAGGAAATCCACGGCTTGCCTACCGGCAGTAGATTTTTGCCGTAGAGCTCGTTCAGGATGACATGAGCCATCATGTACCAAGCAGACAATGCACAGACCATCAATTCGTAGCCTGCCACCACCGTCAGACCAGGAAATCCAAAATGGGCCAAGTCTAGCAGGATAAAGCCAATCAGCAGGGTCGAGAAAGTAAACGCCATGGCACCGTGGATGCGCAGGGAACCGACCCAGAGGATAGCCGTGAACAGAGTCCAGGCGACCAAATACCAACCGACATCGGTGGTACTGGCGGTGAACAGATCGAACTTATTGCCAAGCAAGATCAACGCCAGCGCGATCCAAAACGCACCATAGCCGACAAAGGCACAATAGCCGAAATTGTTGCCGGTCTTCTGCTCCTGAAAACCTGCGATCAACTGTGCCAAACCGCCGAATAACATGCCGAGCCAAACGACCGGACCCAAACTAGTCATCCAGCCGACATTGTGAAACTGCAATACCAATGTGGTTAAGCCGAATCCAGCCAAGCCTACAACCGCCGGATTGCCAATCTTCTGCTCTGCCATGTCGTGATTCTCCCGATTCTTAAGAGTGATGAACAAAAATTCGCTACCCGAGTACCGCGCTGGAATGCTCGGGATGCTGGATACCCAGACCGCTACCTGCGGACGGGACATCGAAATAGGGATAAAGCCCATCGCCGTAGTGGGCTCGCTGGGACATGCGGCGCAAGCCTACCAGAAACCAGCGCCAAGTTTAAACGCCGACGTGCGATGTAGCCTCATTATTATTGGGCTGGAAAATACCGGGGATTTCTGCCCGGTTATCCGGGCTGCCGGGGGTGCTGCCTTCAAAGAATGTAAGGATCCACCGCAGAGACGCAGAGGGGCCAAGGCGCCTCGCCCGCAGGCGGGTCTCGACCAGCTGTAGGAGCCGGACGGCGTAGGAGCCCGCTTGCGGGCGACCCGGCAAATGATGCCAACGGAGCGGACGCGGGCGCTGACTTTCCTGGGAGATAAGGCTGTGGTGCTTTGCTGCGGAAGTCGCGAGACTGTTTGCTGTCCGTTGTCGTCATCGTGGTCGTCATCGATAACCCAGGATGAGCGATTAAGACAAACAGCAGAAACGGTAGCGGGACATCCGCACCGCTGCAGTAGGCCACTGTCTTTTCCATAAAGCAACTGAAGATATCCCAGGGTGTAACCCGCCCAGTGCGGCTTGATTGGGATCGGGATCGAAAAGATGCGACATCAGGGCGTGAGAAACCTGATGTTTACTGGGCGGATATTTACTGGGCGGATGTTAAGAGTTGAGAAGGCCTTGTTCATAACTCCGACCAACTGACGAGCGGGTGCTTGTGGCGTTTCCGTAAGACTTTGGTTATAAAGTTAAAATACTGGGGCGTTCGAGGCTAACCCCAAGCCTTGGCCGAGCATATGAACAAGGCCGTTGAGAAACACGTTGAGAAAGGACACCTACTTTGGTTGCGGTTGCGACAAATATAGGGCGCGCGATCACATTGCCCAACTACTCGGCACCGGGGGCATCAAGTAAAGTGGATGTCCTTTTTCTTTCTTTTTCTTTCGGTTTTTTGCGGATCAGAAAACCTCACGCCACATACTATCGGCGTGGAGTTTTCTACCGATCATCAGGCGAGATCGAAGCGATCAGAATTCATCACCTTCGCCCATGCAGCAACGAAGTCCTTGACGAATTTTTCCTGGTTGTCGTCCTGCGCATAGACTTCGGCATAGGCACGCAGAATAGAGTTAGAACCGAACACCAGATCAACCCGCGTTGCCGTCCATTTGACGGCATCCGTCTTTCTCTCGCGAATTTCGTATAGATTGTTGCCAGCGGGCTTCCAGGTGTAATTCATGTCCGTTAGATTCACGAAGAAGTCGTTACAAAGCACACCTTCGCGGTCAGTGAATACACCGTGTTTTGTACCGCCGTGGTTAGTACCAAGTACACGCATACCACCTACCAAAACAGTCATTTCCGGAGCGGTCAAGCCCATTAATTGGGTACGATCCAGCATCAATTCTTCGGCAGTGACCACATAGTCTTTCATCAGCCAGTTGCGGTAGCCGTCATGAATGGGTTCCAGATCAGCGAAGGAAACCGGGTCGGTCATCTCCTGCGTAGCGTCGCCACGGCCTGGAGAGAAGGGCACGGTCACATCGAATCCCGCAGCTTTCGCCGCCTGCTCGACACCAACGTTACCAGCCAGGACGATAACATCAGCCACACTTGCACCGCTCTCGGCGGCAATAGGTTCGAGTAAGCTCAGTGCATTACTCAGGCGATCGGGCTCGTTGCCTGCCCAATCTTTTTGTGGCACGAGGCGAATGCGGGCGCCATTAGCACCACCCCGCTTATCGGAACCACGGAAAGTACGGGCGCTATCCCAAGCGGTGGCGATCATTTCACTAATGCTCAAACCGCTGGCGGCAATCTTGGCTTTTACCCTTTCGACATCGTAGTTCGTGTTTCCAGCGGGCACAGGGTCTTGCCAGATCAAGTCTTCTTGCGGCACCTCGGGGCCGATATAACGCGCCTTCGGTCCCATATCGCGGTGGGTGAGCTTGAACCAGGCACGGGCGAACACTTCGGAAAAGTAGGCCGGGTCTTGATAAAAACGCTCGGAAATCTTGCGGTATTCCGGGTCCATTTTCATCGCCATGTCAGCGTCGGTCATAATCGGGTTGTAGCGTTTTGATGGGTCTTCCACATCCACCGGCTTGTCTTCTTCCTTGATGTTGACCGGTTCCCATTGCCAAGCACCCGCCGGGCTTTTCTTCAATTCCCATTCGTAGTTGAGCAGAAGTTGAAAATAGCCGTTATCCCACTGGGTCGGGTGGGTGGTCCATGCGCCTTCGAGGCCGCTAGACACGGTGTCACGGCCAATCCCGCGCTTGGTTTTGTTGAGCCAGCCAAAGCCCTGATCTTCGAGTTCGGCACCTTCCGGGTCTGGGCCAAGCAACGCGGCATCGCCGTTACCATGACATTTGCCCACAGTGTGACCACCGGCGGTCAGGGCAACGGTCTCCTCATCGTTCATCGCCATACGCTCAAAGGTAACACGCACATCACGAGCGGTTTTCAGCGGGTCAGGGTTGCCGTCCACGCCTTCTGGGTTAACATAAATTAAGCCCATCATCACAGCCGCTAGCGGGTTTTCCAGATCACGTTCGCCTGAATAGCGGCTCCCTTCGCTACCACTGGGCGCGAGCCACTCCTTTTCGGAACCCCAGTAAGTATCTTTTTCAGGATGCCAAATGTCTTCACGGCCAAAGGCGAAGCCGAAGGTCTTTAATCCCATCGACTCATAGGCGATCGTTCCGGCATAGGCAATCAAATCGGCCCAACTGAGCTTGTTACCGTATTTTTTCTTGATCGGCCACAACAGACGACGTGCCTTGTCCAGGTTGACGTTGTCCGGCCAGGAGTTGATGGGTGCAAAACGCTGATTCCCGGTACCAGCACCGCCGCGCCCATCAGCGACGCGATAAGTGCCTGCAGCGTGCCAGGACATGCGAATCATCAGACCACCGTAGTGCCCCCAATCTGCTGGCCACCATTCTTGACTATCGGTCATTAGAGCCAGCAAATCTTGTTTTAGTGCGGCGAAATCAAGTTTTTTGACATCTTCCCGATAGTTAAAATCCGCACCCAGCGGATTGGTTTTAGTATCGTGCTGATGCAGGATGTCGAGGTTTAGTGCTTTGGGCCACCATTCCATATTGGACATGCTGGTTTCTGTTGCTCCACCGTGCATTACTGGACATTTGTTTTCAGACATTGACTCATCTCCTGATTGTTGATTGTTTGCTCTTTTCTGCCCTATATAAGCCGAGTAGAAGCTAGTTTTGGCCGAGATCATTGATTAGTAAAATTGATTGTTTATATCATCGCAATCGTTTTTTACGATTACCAAAAGGACGCCCTGAACTCTGATGATTAATGCGTTATCTGTTGTTGGCACATAACGCCTGCATCAACGGCATTTGCACCTGTGCTTTAAGAGTGGCAGGACGAGCCTAGGCTGCAATTTCGCCCTTTTCACGCAGTTTTCGTCCCCACAGGTTTTACTTACTCGGATACCGGCGGAAGTTGCATAATGTATTGTTCTAAAAGGATAATTTAGAGGATCGGGCGGAAGAGAAAAAGGGGGCAGGCTCGATAAAAACGGCACACACCGGCGGAAGACGGGAATTGAGCCTGGCCCCTTTTCCGACATTGGCACATCTCTCGGATATCAAGCTGCGCGACGTTGGTAAGATCTTGAAGGACTTTGCCGCCTTGGAGCGTATGGCTTGCTGCCCAACGTTAGCCGCAGCCCGCGCCAAACTGCGGCCTGAGCGATAGCGGGGAAAACAGCGGGGAAAACAGGGACAGACCACCTTTTTCAGCATGAGCGCGATTCTGTAAAACGTGGCCTGTCCCCGTTTTTCCCGGTCCCCGTTTTTCCCGCCCGTTTTTCCCGCTGCGCCATATCCGCACCGCACTTCCCTTGGCCGACGTCGCCCGGCTCTACGACAACTCCTCTTACAGCAACCCTTTTCGTGCAGTGGCACAGCTCAGAGGCGGCGCCATCACCCCGATGGTCGATCCGCTACCGGAGTCGGCCGAAGCGCTCCTTTCAGACATAACCTAGGAATAAGAAGAGCGAAGCGAAACCCATCTGTCGAGGCACCCAAGTCGCTGATTGATGGGTTTCGCTTCGCTCTACCCATCCTACATGCTACGTGCTGAAGAACCACTCCGACGCACTGCGGCGCAAGTTCAGCCCGTCAGCCCGGATGTTCGGTGTTGACAACATACCCCGCCACCGATACCGTCTCGCTCCGAGCCAACCTGGACTCTCAGGGTGGTTTGGATTTCCTGGCCTTTCGGCGTAAACTATTGGGAAGCCACCGCACATCCGCAACCGATGGAGGGCTTGCAGCATGAAAGAGGACTTGGGTATCCGTGTGGGCCGCATCGTCAGCGGCAGTCTGAATGCTTTGGTGGACGCCGTCGAGGGCGCAGCCCCGGAGCTGGTCATGGAAGAGGCCGTCCGCGAGATCGACGCCGCCATCGACGAGGTCCGGGCCGAGCTCGGCCGCACCATCGCCGGCCGCCACCTGGCCGTCAAGCGCCTGGATGAAGAGAATCGCCACCATGCATCCCTGGGTGAGCAGATCGCCGTCGCCGTCGAGGCCGGGCGCGATGACCTGGCCGAGGCCGGCATCGCCCGGCAGCTCGACATCGAGGCCCAGCTGCCGGTGCTTGAGCAGGCCATCACCAGCGCCACCGAGCAGGAACGGGAGCTGGAAGGCTATCTGCAGGCCCTGCAGGCCAAGCGCCGGGAGATGCGCGAGGAGCTCAAGCGCCTGGCCGAGCGACGCCGGGAGGCCGCCGCGGTCCAGGCCGGCAGCGATGCGCAGACCGCCGGCAGCGGCAGCGCCGACGTTTCCCGCCGGGTCGCCCGCGCCGAATCGGCCTTCGATCGGGTCCTAGAGCGCGAGACCGGCCTCGCCGGCGGACGCGGCACCGGCGCCCCCGCCGATGCCGCCAAGCTGGCCGAGCTCGAGAATCTGGCCCAACGCAATCGCGTGCAGGAGCGCCTGGCCGCGCTGAAGGCCGAGCGGGATGCCAACTAGGTTAGGTCTTCAGCCAAGCGTTCTCGACACCCTTGGTGAGGGTTCAAGAACTGCCTATGCCCTCTCAGGGCCAGGTTGGTGCGGCGAACCCCCGCGTCGGGGCCATCGAAACGCGATGTCGATCCATGACTGATCTCATCACCACCACCGGCAACCTGCCCTTCATCGTCGCCTTGGGCCTGATGCTGGCCCTGGCCCTGCTGGAGGGCGTCGGGCTGCTGCTGGGGGCCGGGCTGTCGGGTCTGCTCGATCATCTGGTGCCCGATGCGCTGCTGCCCGAGGCGGGCCTCGATGTCAACGGCCCGGACCTCAACACCCACGGCCCCGTCACTGCCCTGCTCGGCTGGCTTTATGTCGGCCGCGTGCCCATGCTGGCAATCCTGATCCTCGGTCTGGCCTATTTCGGCATTGTCGGCCTGATGCTGCAGTCGGCGACCGCCGCGCTGCTGGGCCGGCCGCTGCCTGGCTGGCTCGCGAGCATCCCGGCCCTACTGCTGACGCTACCGCTGATCCGGTTCTCGGCCCGGGGCCTCGCACGGCTGGTGCCCGGGGACGAGACCGAGGCCGTCTCCCCGGACAGCTTCGTCGGTCGCGTCGCCGTCATCACCCTCGGCCACGCCCACCCCGGCTCCTCGGCCGAGGCTCGGGTGCAGGACCGCTACGGGCACAGTCATTACATCCGGGTCGAGCCCGACGGCCCCAATCCCCTCGCCCAGGGCAGCGAGGTCCTGCTAGTGACCCGGCGGGGCAACCTGTTCCTTGCCATTGCCAACCCCAACCCCGCCCTCAGCAAGTTCCCCGGCAGCAATCCTGAGTCCTAAGGAGTGAAAGTAGCATGATCAATCTCGGTGAGATCGGCCTCTATATCGGCTTCCTGTTCATCGCGTTTCTGGCCGTCGGCCTGATCCTGGCCCGGCTCTATCGGCGCTCCAGCAAGGAGACCTCCTTCGTGCGCACCGGCATGGGGGGCCAGCGGGTGATCATGAACGGCGGCGCCATCTTGCTGCCGGTGCTCCACGAGGTCATCCCGGTCAATATGAACACCCTGCGCCTGGAGGTGCGCCGGGCCAATGAGGCGGCGCTGATCACCCGCGACCGCATGCGCGTGGATGTCCAGGCCGAGTTCTATGTCCGGGTGCAGCCCACCGCGGACTCCATTGCCAATGCCGCCCAGACCCTGGGCATGCGCACCATGGAACCGGAGGCCCTCAAGGAGCTGGTCGAGGGCAAGTTCGTCGATGCCCTGCGCGCCGTGGCCGCCGAGATGGCCATGATCGAGCTCCATGAGCAGCGGGTGGACTTCGTGCAGAAGGTCCAGCAGGTGGTCTCCGAGGACCTGCTGAAGAACGGCCTGGAGCTGGAGTCGGTCTCCCTGACCGGACTCGATCAGACCAGCAAGCAGCACTTCAACCCTGACAACGCCTTCGATGCCGAAGGCCTGACCAAGCTCACCGAGGCCATCGAGGAGCGGCGCAAGCGCCGCAACGAGATCGAGCAGGACACCGACGTCTCCATCGCCCGCAAGAACCTGGAGGCCGAGCGCCAGCGCTTGGAGGTCAGCCGCGACCAGGAATACGCCCGCCTGGAGCAGGAGCGGGAGGTCGCCATCCGCCGCGCCGCCCAGGAGGCCGAGGTCGCCCGCGAGCAGGCCGAACAGCAGCGGACCGCCGAGCAGGCGAAGATCCTCGCCGCCCAGCAGACCGACCAGTCCCGGATCGGCTCCGAGCGCGCCGTGGCCGAAGAGCGCATCGACATGGAGCGCCAGCTCAAGGAGCGCGAGATCGCCAAGCAGCGGGCCATTGAGGTCTCGGACATCGAGCGCACCAAGACCATCGAATCCGCGGCCGTGGACAAGCGCAAGACCCTGGAGCTGGCCGAGCAGGACCGCGCCATCGCCATCGCCGAGCGCTCCCGCGACCAATCCGAGGCCGAGGCCACGGCCAGCCGCGCCCGCGCCGAGGCCGTCCGCGCCGAGGAGCAGGTGGTCACGGTGCGCGAGTCCGAGAAGGCCGAGCGCGACAAGCTGATCGAGCTGGTGGAGGCGGCCAAGGAGGCCGAGCGCCAGGCCATCAGTGTCAAGGTCGGCGCCCAGGCCGAAAAGGATGCCGCCGAGGACCATGCCGAGGCCGTACGCATCGCCGCCGAGGGCGAGGCCGACCGCGCGCGCATTTCGGCCCAAGGGCGCGCCGAGGCCGTCAAGCTCGAGGCCGAGGCCGAGGCCAAGCGCTACGCCGTCGATGCCGACGGCAAGCGCGCCATCAACGAGGCCGAGAACCTGCTGTCCGAGGTCCAGATCGCCCGCCAGATCAAGCTCCAACTGCTAGAGCGCCTGCCCGCGATCATTGCCGAGAGCGTCAAACCCATGGAGCGTATCGAGGGCATCAGGATCTACCAAGTCGATGGCCTGACCGGCCCCGCACCGAGTGGCCCCGACGCGCCTGCCGGCCCCGGCAATCTCGCCGATCAAGTGGTCAGCAGCGCCCTGCGCTACCGCGCCCAGGCACCGCTGCTGGAGGGGCTGTTGAAGGAGCTCGGCCTGAGCGGCGCGGACCTCAACAGCCTAACGGCCGGGCTGCGCGGGGACGAAGACAACAACAGTGAGGCGGATTCCGACCGTTGTTGAACATCGCGTGGATAAGGGAAGCGCGGCCACCAGCCACCAGGACGGCTACGAGCGTTCACGTCCCGTTCGCCGCATCAGTTGCTGGATGCGCCGCTGTCGGCTCAGCCGCGGCCCTCGGGCTTAAACGAAGACTCGATTAGGAATGCGCTGTGCACTTCTTCCTGCCATGCCGCGGTCCTTCGCTTCGCAGGCACGGCTGAATTGCGCGAGAAAGTAGCCTGCCGGAGCACGATCCCCCAAAAAACCCGACAAAACTCGTGACCAAGCCATAGTTTTGTCTTGCCGTGTTAATACTCCGATAGTAGTTTTACTTTATTAATCAGCGTTGAAGTTAAATATCAGAAAGTTAGGGCTAGTACCAATCTAACGAAGTAGAACTAATTCGATGGGATGAATCCAAACGTCCGATTGTCTTCAGGACGCCTCAGATCCGGATCTCCCTCCTTCGTTTCTAGGTTAGAAACTTCCACTTTGCCATCAGCAAAGAAGCGAGCGGTCTCTTTGTAAAGGCTTCTCCAATACTCGTTGGTAACCAGAATTCCATTGGCCGCTCCCCTATCTCCTACAGTGGCTTCCTTAGGATCGGCAAGGGCGTGCGGCACCCTGTGTTCGGGTCGATATTCATAGAGCACGTTCTGGTTACTTCGCCCCTTGATCCCTTGAAAAAAACGTCTACTGGCATCGATATCGGCAGCCGTTTCCCAGTCGCTTTCGGTCAAGACCATGAAAGTAGGTACAGACAGCTCTTCGTTGGAGGCGTACAGGTTTAGCACACTCATTCCGAACACCTCCGCTGCTGTATAGGAGGAGACATTAAAATGTGCCCCGCGATTTTGAGTCATCACCTGATTACTAGGTCCTACGAGCAGCACCTTCATTCTGTTCTCCTCACCAAAAGTTCGAAGAAGGGGTGCCCAGGCCACCACGCCGTCGATCTTTTCAGGCTCAGTTGCCGCTAATGCCAAAGCGACTGTGCCGCCGACGGATAGTCCGAGGGCATATTTCGGTCCGGGTAGAGGTTCTACCTCCTTCAGTCTTGCCTGGGCATATTCAACGTATTTCCGGTGCCCATCAAGAAAGTATTTCTTAAATAGTTCGCCATTTGGATTTCGGTACGCTGAATAAAACTCTAAGACATTGAATCCTGAGTTCGGCACTTTAGAATCGATTATCTGTTGCACCTGCATGAGAAAGGCTGACTGCTCTTCTTGGCTTCCACCAAGGGGGTTCGTATTTCCGGATACGAGAAACTTCGCTAAAAGACGGTTCCTTTTCTCCGTATCGTTGTAGATAGCAAGAATGCGATCCCGCAGTTCTTTCTTGAGAACGACTTGTGGCCATTGCCTCGGATCAGGAGTGTAGACCAAGCTCGGGCCGGGAAGTTGGTGGTGGTTGGGAAGGCCGCAGTTGTAGACATTGAATCCTAGCTTGAATAGGTATTCATGGAGCACTGCCATCTGATGTGGGCGACTAGTAAACCCATGAAACAGCAGTACCGTTCCTCGAATGCGTTGCCCAATAGGATGCAGTTTATGCTCTCTTGCCTGTTCGTCGTATTTCCCGAAGTAGGGCTGGGCATGTTCCCGTTTATAAAATTCTTGCGAAGGATCGGTTAATACGATTTGAGTGGAGTGAATAAAGGCATCCATCGCAGACTTGGCAGCTAGATACTGGGCTTCGGTAACCGGTTCAGAGTAATTCCTACCCAGCGGGGTGGCTAAGACCGAAATAGAAAAGAGAAGTCCAGATAGTAATCCTAGCCTCATGATGCCGCGGTTCATATACCACCTCCGAAAAAACAATCGTATTAAACAAAGGATAGGAAATCCAACCGCACGACCCGGAGTATGCACGACTGAAGGATAGGAAATCCAACCGCACGACCCGGAGTATGCACGACTGAGCGGGCGCAACGCAACCTGTAAACGCACGTAGCATAGTGAGAGCGCTGTGCAGGTTGCACCCCCCATTCTCCGCACGCCAAAAAGTGTTCCGAAAAGTGGGTGCGCCGAAAAGTGGGTGTCCTGTATCGTTCTGTATCGTTCGCTGTATCGTTCCGGGTGTCCTGTATCGTTCCGCTGTATCGTTCCGAAAAGTGGGTGTCCTGTATCGTGCTGCTGTATCGTGCTGTATCGTGACCGCACGATTCTAGGCGGGGTGGCGGATCGCCCTACGCGCTGTCCCGCAGCAAACGGTGCAGCCCCGCTCGTCTCCCAGCGGCGCGTTGCGGCGCAGGTGCTCACCCCAAAGTGAAAACAAAGTGAAAAAGGACACCCACCTTGGTTGCGGCTGCGACAAATATAAGGCGCACGATCACATTGCCCAACTACTCGGCACCACGGACATCAAGTAAAGTGTTTCTCAGGTGTCCTTTTTCTCAGCACTTTTTCTCAGCAAAGTGGGTGTCCTTTTTCTCCTTCCCCTCGGTGTCCTTTTTCTCCCCTCCTTTTTCTCCCCTATTTCAACTTTCATCTTCAATGTCTCCGAAAGCCATCGCAACCGAACTTGTCTCTGAAAAGCTAATGGTATGGCTGAAGCGGCCGCGTGGTAGACGGCGCAGACCGAGCTACGACGTGTCTTCGCGGCTCGCTTTGAGCCTATTGTTGGAAAAACGTCTCCGCGCACTGCAATATTATTTGATTTTTGTTGCTTTTACCCATGAAGAGTCTCCTTGATGGAAAAATATCTCTCCGTAAATCTCATTATCATTCACTATTTCAAAATACCCTCGGCCGGAAGCGTCATCCATTTCATCTTGACCTATCCAAGAATATTCAATCCTGCTATGTTTGGATTCGGATTCTCTGAAGTCAATTTCGCCTTCAACATAACCGAACATAAAGGAGCCTTGGTTGTTTGATTTAAACTCAAAATATCCTGGGCCTTGCTCATCAATAAATTTAAGATCCCATTGTTCCATTTCAATGATTTTCCATTTTCCAGTAATTTTGAGCATAACTAGATCACCAATGTGAAGGTTGGGGCTATTTCTAACGTTGTAATCAGCGGCGCGAGGTACGAGCGTCGGCAGTATTAGCCTTGTGAGCATCCGGGAAGGGATTGGTTATGATGTGATCGAGGGGATATTGGATCGAAACATCCGTACTGCTGCGGATTGGGAGAAGATTGAAAAAATCGACATCATAGGTATCGATGAAATATCGAATCGGAAGGGCCACAAAGACTTCTTGGCGATCATTACCGCTTATATCGATGGGAAGCTTCGGGTGATCGCGGTGCTCAAGGACCGCGAGAAGGCGACGGTCAAAGAATTTTCATGAGTATTCCGAAAAGGTTACGAGGAAAAACAGGCGAGAAAAACAGGGACAGACCACGTTTTCTAGTTTTGCCCGGTCCCGGTATCCCCTGTTCCCCCGGAAAAACGGGAAAAACGTGGTCTGTCCTGGTTTTCCCGTCTCGTTCGGCGGACCGTCGGCACTATCGATAGTCGCGCCGCCATAGCCAAGGCAGCCCGACAAGCAGAAGCGCCAGGGTTGCCGGCAGGGGCGCCGCCCCCTCGGCGGCGGAGATGGTCACCGGGATCGAGGCCCTGAGGTCGAGCGGATCGCCCAGGAGGTAGATCAGCCCCTCGTTGAGGTCCAACAGGTCCGAGGCGATGCCGAGGTCCAAGGTGCCCTCGGCGAGCGCCGTGAAGCTGAGCACGGCGAGCGTGAAGGCGTCGTCCGGTAGCCCGGCGCCGAAGCCCACCGATCCCGCCACGTCGGTGTTCAGGAGCAGGGCCGAGAGGTCGTCCGCGAAGGGCGGTATCGCCACCGTTGCGGCGGTCCAGGCAACGAGGGATGCGGCCCCGAGATCGACATCGAAGCCGAAGCCGAGGACCTCGTCGCCGGTATAGGGCGCCGCTTGCGCACCCGCTACGGCGACGACGACATCGAAGTGATCGCCAACCTGCACCGTCGAGCTTGACGGCGTGAGACTGAGCGTAATCGGCCCGGCCCAGGCCACGGCAGCGGCGAGGTTCAGGGTCAGAAACAGGGCGGCGACGGAATGGTTCTTCAGGGACATGCTGGCATCTCCAAGGTTGAATGGCTGAGGGTTCGGGGTCGGCAAGGCCCCGGCGGCCTGGCCGCCGGGGGATGCCGGTCAGAGGCCGGACAGGTAGGCGCGGTAGTGGCCGTACCAGGTCCGGTAGTCCCCGAGGGTGATGCAGCCGTCGCCGTCATAGTCCGCGGCGGCGAGGTAGCGGTCCGCACCGGTGCAGGAGCCGAGCACGGCACGGAACAAGGCGTAGTCGTCCGCGTCCATGTCGCCGTCCCCGTCCAGGTCACCCGGCACCTGTTGGGCCGCGCTGAAGGTAGCGATACAGGTGGTGTCCTCGGTCAACGCGAAGGGCGCCGCACACAGGTTCGGCGTCCAGCCCTGCAGGAACGAGCCGTCGGCGGGCTCGGCCACGGGCGCCACCAGGGTGTCGACGGGGAAGACCCCGCCCCCAGAGACGGTGCCGCTGCCGGTGCGTTCGACACGCAGCGTGAAGCTCGGCACCTCGGCCACGAAGTCGCCGATGGCGCTCTGCGTCGCGTTGCCCACCGGGTCCACCGTGGTCACCTGGTAGTAGTAGACCTGCCCCGGCACCAGTCCGGAAAGCCGTACGCGGTGCGATAGCCTGTAGTCAATGTCGCCGGCGACCCGGTTCAGCAGGTTGGGTGCAGCGCCGAAGTTGACGCGGGAGTCGGCCGCCTCGTCTGTGGTCCAGGCGATCTCGGTGAGACCGCCGGGCAGCGCCTGCACCGTCGGGCCATCGGTGATGGTCGGCGGGGTCAAGTCGGGCAGCGTGGCGGTCACCAGCGTGAGCACCTGTTGTCCGTCCGCCCCGGTCACCGTGACCCTCAGGCTGTAGTCCGTGCCGGCGTCAAGGTTGGGGACGACCAGGTCGTGGCTGTCCAACAGCCGGCCGTCCTCCACTCGCAGGGTCTCGCCGCCGTCCTCGTACTCGATCAGCGCCGCGGCGGGCCGGTCGGTCTGCCAGGCCACGACCACCCGGTTGTCGCCGACGTAGGTCGCGGTCGGTCCCTCCAGGAACACCGGCGGGCCGACCGGTGTCGCCGCGGTGCGGACCTGGAGCAGGGCACTGCTGCGCGCGTTCCCCGCCTGGTCGCGCACCGTGGCACGCAGGGTGTAGTCGGTGCTCGGCGTCAGGCCGGTCAGGGCCAGATAGTGCTGGTCGGCGAGCTGGACGCGGGCGGCGCTCTGGGTCAAGGCGTCCGGGTCGGTGCCGTAGTCGATGGTCAGGCTTGCCGGCTCGTCGGTGCGTAGGCAGACGCCGATCATCCGGTCGCTCACCGCGCAGGCGCTGGGCGGCTCGATGAACACCGGCGCCGTGGTGTCGGCCTCGGCGAGGGTGCTGAAGGTCAGCGGCGCGGACAGGGTCGGGCCGTTGCCGAGCCCGTCGGTGGACGAGACCGTGACCGCGTAGCTGGTGTCGGTCAGCAGGCCGGTGATCGCGACCTGGTGCCGGCGGGCCAGGGTCTCATCGGTGTAGACGCCGTAGGTGGTGCCGTCGTTCCAGGACACGCCGCTGTTGGCCGCCTCGTCGGTCTCCCAGGCTACCGTCGCCGCATTCGCGCCGACATCGGCCACCCAGGGTCCCTTGGTGATCACCGGGGCGCTCAGGTCCGGGGCGCTCAGGGTAGTGAACTGCACCGCCGCCGTGGTCGGTCCGTTGCCGGCGAGGTCGCTGGACGACAGCGTCAGGCTGTAGCCCGTCAGTGCCGCGAGCCCGGTCAGCTCGACGCGGTGCTGGGTCCGATAACCGGCCACCGTGGCGGTCAGGTCGCCGCCGATCTCCGTCGTCGCCGACTCGTCGGTCTCCCACTCGATGACGGCGCCCTCGTAGGTCAGGCCGCTGACCGTGGGTCCGGCGATGATCGTCGGCGGGGTCGTGTCCGCCGCCGCCGTGGTGGTGAAGCTCGCATCCGCGCTCACCGGCCCGTTGCCGGCGCCGTCGGTGGCGAACACCGTCACCGTATAGCCGGTCTCAGGCGCCAGCCCGGTCATGGCCAGGCTGTGCTGGGTGGCGTAGGCGGTCTCATCGATGCTGCCGCTGCCCCAATCGGCGCCGCCGATGGTGGGCTCGTCGGTCTGCCACTGCACCGTGGCGGCATCGGCGACGATGTTGGTCACCGTCGGACCGGAGATGATCCGCGGCGCCGTCGCGTCTTGGAACAGCAGCAGCACGGTCAGGCGGGTCGGGCCGGAGACGCCGAGGCCGTTGAGCAGGGAGGTGGCGAAGCCGCTGGCGGATGGGGGGTCGATGCGGAAACCGTAGGCGCCGCCGTCGAAGACGACGATCTCGTAGTCGCCGTTGGCGTCGGAGGTGACGGTGGACGACGGGTAGAGGATGTAGGTGTTGCCCAGATCGCCCGGGAAAAAGTGGTAGTTGTTGTCAGTAAAGGTCACGGCAACCTCGCCGACCGCAACGCCGTTCTGGTCCGTGGTCTTGCCGCTGAGGGTGGCGAAGGGCAGCACCAGGTCGCGGGTGGTCGGGCCGGCGACCACGGTTCCCCTGAATCCATCATTAATCTGGAATCCTGGCGGCTCCCCAGGCAGCGGCGTGCTGTAAGAGGGGGATCGGAAAAGAGCGAAGCGATAGGTGCCCGGCGCGACCGAGAACGAGTAGGCGCCGTCGGTACCGGTGGTCATGTTCGCGAGCGAGGTCCACGTGGCGTCATCCTTCAGTTCCACCCGCACCCCGGCCATCGGCGTCCCGTCGGACTGCTGCACAACGCCGGAGAGGGTGACGGATGCCTGCAACGCGAAGTCGTAGCTGGTGTCACCCGTCGTCGAGATGCCGTTGAAGGTGGTGACGGCCAGCCCGCTGTCCGCCGGGGGCGTTGCGCGGAAGCCGTAGGAGCCGCCGTCGAAGACGATGAGCTCGTAGTCGCCGTTGGCGTCGGAGGTGACGGTGGACGACGGGTAGAGGATGTAGGTGTTGCCCAGATCGCCCGGGAAAAAGTGGTAGTTGTTGTCAGTAAAGGTCACGGCAACCTCGCCGACCGCAACGCCGTTCTGGTCCGTGGTCTTGCCGCTGAGGGTGGCGAAGGGCAGCACCAGGTCGCGGGTGGTCGGGCCGGCGACCACGGTTCCCCTGAATCCATCATTAATCTGGAATCCTGGCGGCTCCCCAGGCAGCGGCGTGCTGTAAGAGGGGGATCGGAAAAGAGCGAAGCGATAGGTGCCCGGCGCGACCGAGAACGAGTAGGCGCCGTCGGTACCGGTGGTCATGTTCGCGAGCGAGGTCCACGTGGCGTCATCCTTCAGTTCCACCCGCACCCCGGCCATCGGCGTCCCGTCGGACTGCTGCACAACGCCGGAGAGGGTCGACACCCCACTCACCAGCGCCAGATTCTGCGTCACATCGGCGCCATCGACTCTGATCCCGTAGACCCGCGAGTCCGCCAGCCCGGAGCTGGCGGGCGGCTGGACGAGGAGGTTGTAGCTGCCGTCGGCGACCTCGAGGCTGTAGACGCCGCTGGCGTTGGTGGTGGTCTCGCCGGCGCTGCCGCCGTCGGCGGCCAGCGTTAGGACGATGCCGGCGTCCGCCAGCGGCGAGCCATTGCCGTAGACGGTGCCGGAGAGGGTATGGGCCAAGACCCCCGGGGCGAGCCCCGGGAGCAAGACAAGGGCGCAGAGCGCAAGGAGACGTCGTGCTGTTTTCATCGATCGCATTCCTGATCCGTGATGAGGGATGGACGCGCCAAGGCGTCCGAGACCGGGGCGCGCAACCCCGGCGGCTGGGCGAGCAAGGACCGCGGTGATCGGCCGCCAGGCCGAGCATGGGCCGCGCTCAAGGTGCTGGATGGAACCGCCGTCGCGGCGGACCTGCGAGCGGGCCTATCCGGGGGAAGGCCTCGGGGTGCTCGCGCTAGGGGACCCGTGCCGGGGTCGGACGGGTGGCGAAGCGATGTGCGCTCGAATACCCCGGGTATCTGGGGGAAGCTGAGCCGGGGGGGGGGGGAGGACAAGCTGTAACCGTGCGACATCAGTAACTCCTGGGCTGATGCAGTTCCTGCAATGGGCGATCCGGCAGCGGGACGCGAGCCTTGCGGCAAGTACCTGGCGGCGCTGCTGATAGCGTCATGACCGGCCGATTGACCTTGGCGTCGGGGGAGCTGGTCCGGGCTAGCGCTCGGTTCCAATGCCGCGACGGCGACAGTATAGCCACATGGGCAATGGGGCTGCGCGTTAAAATTGCCCAATTTTGATGTGGATCAGTTGCTTCGCAGGTTCTACCGCATGGGACCGCAACCAAACCGATGGCGGGAGGCCGATCCAGACTACAGCGAGGGTGCGCAGCGGCGGGCCTTCGTCGGCGGCCGGGTTTTCGGCAAGCTGGGCATCGGCATCGCCGCCGGCCTGGTTGGCACCGTCGTGCTGCTGTTCGTCAATTACGGTGACAGTTTACTAAATACACTTAATTATCATCGCGCTCGCTTGTCTCAGGTCCGCGCTTTTGAGGTTAGTGCCTTGCCCGTCAATTTCTCGAGTTGCTCAATCCAATGTTCGCTGCCCAATGGTCGCCCCGTTGTTTCTGATTGGCGCAGGCTCTTGGACGCCGTTTCGTCCTCCGGCGTACCAAGCAGGGTAGCAAAGTCGCCAAAGCGTTCCAGAATCGGTGCAACCTTATACCAGTTTCTCGTCCTTGCCCGAGAGATGGGCGGCGACACTCGACCAGCACCAGTCCTTTGCCTTCAGCACAAGCTTGCCTCTTACGGGATCGAGAGAAACCTAACGTACCGCATGGAACAGATGCGCTTCATGCATCACGACCGATCCAAAGCGCCCCTGCCATAAGTATCCCGTCGCCCTCGAGCGCGCATTGATATAACCAGTATAGCGGCGGTGAGCATCGGCAAAGGGCTCACGTAGACCGTCTTTATCGGAAGGCACAGCGACGAGGTGGACATGATTGGGCATCAGGCAGTTGCACCAGATTTCGGTCGCCGACCCTACCGCCGCCTCGCCGAGAAGATCGAGGTAGAGCTCATGATCTCCTTCCTCGAAAAAGACTTGGCTGCGCCGGTTTCCTCGTTGGATTACATGGTGAGGGCGTCCAGGGATAACGATCCTGGGTCGTCGTGCCATGCCGTGAGGATGCCATATTTAGTAAACTGTCACCGTAATTGCGGGTTTGCGCATTTGTCGGGCTCATTCTATCTCCAGTGAGATTGCTAGTGCGACACGCAATTCCGCAATTTTCTTTGGCGATAGTTGCCCTACGAAATTCGAGAGCATTGATTTTCGCAGACTGACCAATTCGTCGCAATGAATGCTACTCTCGTGCTTCAGACCTTCGTCTACCCCTACCAAAACCTGTGTGCCGAGACCGTGATAGTTGGTGTAAATGGGCGCGCAAATAACGGTCGAGAACTTGGAGTCGATGAGTACCTGCCGACTTACGACAACAAAGACGCGAGATCGCCTTGGGTCACGAGCATTTGGATGGGAAACAAGAAACAGTTGCCCGCGTGTCATTGTATCGATTGGTAGTCAAGCACATCTCGAGCCTCAGCATTTAACTCCGCCACATTCTCATTGATCAAGTCCAGGTCCGTACCAGTTCTTGGATGTGCGCTAAACCAATCCGTCAAGATACGAGCAAGTAACTCGGCTTGCCCGGAAGGTTCCGGTGCACGCCTCTGTAGCTCTAGCAGGAGTGAGTCGGGAAGTTCAAGTTTTGCTTGCATCAATATATTACTCAGTTGCGCACATCAACCATCCGGAAGGAAATCTCATGGACCGTATCGTATAGTAAGTTGGGGAACCGCCACGAGTGACGACAACCTCCCAATCTTGCGTCTGCGTTCGTTTTTGTGCCCTGGATGGTGAAGCTGCTCATGTAACCGTACTGTCCGCAGCGGATGTGGTCACGAACGGCTTCCTTTGCTCGTGCGCTACCGCTCCATTGCGTGACATAAAGAGCGATGACAAATTACGGTGACAGTTTACTAAATACACTTACTTATCGTCGTGCTCGCTTGTCTCAGGTCCGCGCTTTTGAGGTTTTAGTGCCTTGCCCGTCAATTTCTCGAGTTGCTCAATCCAATGTTCGCTGCCCAATGGTCGCCCCGTTGTTTCTGATTGGCGCAGGCTCTTGGACGCCGTTTCGTCCTCCGGCGAACCAAGCAGGGTAGCAAAGCCGCCAAAGCGTTCCAGAATCGGTGCAACCTTTACCAGTTTCTCGTCCTTGCCCGAGAGATGGGCGGCGACACTCGACCAGCGCCAGTCCTTTGCCTTCAGCACAAGCTTGCCTCTTACGGGATCGAGAAAAACGTAACGTACCGCATGGAACAGATGCGCTTCATGCATCACGACCGATCCAAAGCGCCCCTGCCATGAGTATCCCGTCGCCCTCGAGCGCGCATTGATATAACCAGTATAGCGGCGGTGAGCATCGGCAAAGGGCTCACGTAGACCGTCTTTATCGGAAGGCACAGCGACGAGGTGGACATGATTGGGCATCAGGCAGTAGCACCAGATTTCGGTCGCCGACCCCACCGCCGCCTCGCCGAGAAGATCGAATTATAGCTCATGATCTCCTTGCTCGAAAAAGACTTGGCTGCGCCGGTTTCCTCGTTGGGTGACATGGTGAGGGAGTCCGGGGATAACGATCCTGGGTCGTCGTGCCATGCCGGAAGGATGCCATATTTAGAGGATTTCGTTAACTGTCACCGTAATTACCTGATCAGCGATTCTGCATGGGCAATCGAGGAGAGCCTTGGTGCACATTGAACTACCCAGGCAGCACCCGCTGCCGGATCGCGGGATCAGTCGCCGCTTCCTGCGAGAATGTCCAAGGATTGCAGCTCCACGACACGCTCGGGGGGATAACCCAATGCAGCGTAGTCGAGAATGCCGTCACTGGCGTGACAGTCGCCGCAGTCGTGGCCGGCACGTTGAATACCATGGTTGACCATCAATGTGACCATCTGGCGCATCCAATGCGGCTCGACGTGCCTTGCACTGCCGTCCTCGGCGATGGGGTAATCGGTCTTCCAGCCGCCCTCGACACCGAAGTAGGCCATGAATTCATCCATCATGTACAGCTTGAACGGCCCTTGGTACATGCGCCGGACGATCGGGTGCTCCACCGCTTTCAGCATGGCCGCTTGCGTGTCGCCGGTCTCGTAATAGGTGGCGTAGTCGAACGGCAGAATCATCGCGCCGAAGGGTCCCTGATTGGCCATATCTTCGAACATCATCGCGTTGAACGGCTTGAACGGGTAGATGCGACTGTCACCCTCGGCCATCGCTGACTTCAGATTGGCATCGATCATCGCGCGCCGCCGGGCGAGCATCTCGGGGTCGAGCTGCGTCAGGGGACGGGTCGCCATTTCCACATAGCGGTCCACATCGATATCCGGATAGCGCTCGGCGAGTTCTTCAGCGCTTGCGCGCACGGCGGCCAGCACCTGCGGATCATCGATTTCCACCATCTGTCGCATCAGTGGGTCATAGCTGCCGTCGCCTTCCGGATTGCTGCCGAGGGCATTGGCGAGGAAGGTGCCATTGCCGTTGAACCAAAGATAGATCATGCCCTGTCCGGGCTCGCCGGAACGATAGACATCCGTTGGCTCCCAAACGCCCTCCTCCGCATTCCAGGTTGGATGCACCCAATCCCGCAGCACGACATTGTTGTCCTCGAGCTGCTTGATATGACAGGTCTCACAGGCGATACGGGCGATATGGCCATTCAGCAATGCGCGATGTTCCGAGGCATTGTGCGGGGCTCGCGAATGGCAGGTCTCGCAGGAGACTTCTTTGTCCGGCAGATCGGTGGCGACCAGATCTACCCCAAGCCGCCCACGCGGGATCTTATGGCCCTCCGGCACATGGCAATCGGTGCACTGAATGTCCGCCGCCGCGTGCGCGTCATGCGCCGGGCTGAACGGATTTCCGCGCTTGGCCCCGATGTGCAGCAGCCGCTGATGCTTGACGCCGAGATTCTGGGCCGCGACGTTATGCAGATAGGCATCGCCACCCATATTATGCTGATGGCAGCGCAGGCAATTCTGATTGGATGTGCGACCCACGCTGAGTGCCGCGCGCAAACTGCGATCCTGATTCCAGCGCAGGCCATGCGCGTCCTGGAGCACATAGCGTTGGTTCATGTCGTACTGCTCGGCATGGCAAATCAGGCAATCGATACCCTGTTTGGCAACATCCGGTACGTCGCCGACCGGCATCATCTTCTCGGTGGCCGGATGATAATTGCCGCCGATATGGCATTGACCGCAGCCCTCGCTGCGCAACACTGGAGGCTCGCTGAAGTCGGTTCGTGCCGCGGGATCAGTATGCGGACGACTGCGCACCAAGGCCGCCCAGCCGGTCCAGGAAAAGCTGCCGGGGATACCGCAGGCGCGGTTGATCTTGCCCACCGGGATGGGTCGACTGCCCTCTGCATTCACGCGCCGGCCATCATAGCCGAAGGTGGAAAAACCACCGCCGGAGTTCTGAAACTTGAAGTGCACCGAGTTCACGATGTCGTCCAGCGTGTCGACCGTGGATAGAGTCCCGTCGCCGCGCTCCACTTGCATCGTCGCGTGACAGGTCAAGCAGGTCGCGGGTCCCTGGTACTGCCGTATGCCGGCAGTGCGAAAATAGTCGATGTGGCGATAGTCGATATCATCCATATAGGAGCGGGTGTTCATCAGCATCCTGATCTTCACCTCGCGGGCAAAATCATCCTGATCCGGATTCACGATTGCCTCGGCGCGCAGGCGCCGCGCCTGTTCGGTCATATCCAATGCGAGCTGCTCGAACTCGGCATCGGTCAATGCGACGCTGGTGTCATAATCGAGCCGCGCATTGGTGACGCCGGTATAGCGGTCGAATGCCAGCGGATAAACCAGCGTGTAGAGCAAATACAAAAACGCCGGCACCGCGATCAAAAGCAGGATCCGGCGACGGAAGCTGATGGCCTGGGCGGAAGTGGTCATGATTTCAACGCAGGGATACTAGGCATTCTGCTTCGGCTTAGTGATGGTGTAGAAACAAGTTAAACAGGTTTTTGGCTTGGGTGTCGCCTGCCGACTCATTCGGTACCGCTATCGGCGTCGGTATCGGTATCGGCGTCGGTATCGGTATCGGCGTCGGTATCGAACTGACCAACCCGATATCCGCCAAGCTCCTCGCTGACCGCGTAGCCACCCTGTCCGAGCTTCGTTAGCATGGCCACAATACGATCGAGCAGTGCCTTTCGCTTGCTGTTGTCGTCGCGGACAACGCTTCGTACACCAGCGAGCACGTCCTGAATCGCAGCGCACTCCAGCGCCGAGCCTCGTGCAATTTCAAAATACCGGCTTCGATCCGCGCTGGTCGCTTTGCCGTTACCCTCGGCAATGTTCAGCGCGATGGCCTGCGATGCGTGCCACGATGCGCACCTACGATGCGCACAGGCGTTGATCCTTCGCGTTACGCTGTCCTTTCACATGCTCGCAGTCGCGCTAGGCCCAGCCGATAGACTCGATGGCCGCACGCTAGACGTCGAGCTTCTCATGACCGAATGGCATAGGGCGTTTTCTCTCTCGATTCCGATTCCGATTCCGATAGCGACCCCGACCCCGATTGCACTCCGCCGATGTCTGGATCGCGTTGTATAGGTTATTCATGAACCGCTACTTATGCCAACCGCTGAGCATTGCCTTCAGATTGGTCATCGGCGTCTCGCCGGTGGTGATGATGTAAGTATGCACGATCAGAAACAGCAACATCATCCAGCCGAGCAGCAGGTGAAGCATGGCGATGATCCAGACGGTACCGACACCGAATACCCTCTCCGGCAGATGGACGGAGAATAAAAACGCCCAGCCGCTGACAATCAACAGCGGCATCAGCATGTACATGACGCCGATATAGCTCAAGGCCTGCAAGGCATTCAATTTGTGCTCGGCGCTGACCTGAAAAGGATGCGGCTCGTTGACAAAGATGCCGTAGCTGTAATAACGCACCTGGGCATAGAGATCCCGCGGCAAGGTGCGAAAATTCAATCGATAGTGCTTGCCGTTGCCGCCAATGAGATTACCGATCAAAAACGCAATCCACGAGAGCGTCAACAATACGCCACTCGCGTTGTGCACCGGCACCGCTAGATCGAACGGCATCAGCCACGAGAGACTGAAATGCATCGCAATACCGGTCACAAGCGACGTCAGGAACAAGATCGCATTCAACCAATGCCAGGTCCGCAGCCACAGCGGATAAAGGTACAATGCGCTCATTTGGACTATTTGGACTCCCGCGTGCGCTTATGGGCCAGGTACCGTCCCCAGCCGTGAGCAACAATACCGACCAGCAGCAGAAACGCCAGCCCAAGACCGAGCCGGTCCACCAACGGACTGCGGCTCATGCCGATGATATAGGCATCGTTGTACAGAGCCTGAGATAACAAGCCATCCTGCTCGCGCTCCTGCGCGACGCGGTGATTGTAAAGCTGAGCAAGCAGCAGCGACCCCTGGCGATGACATTCGACGCAATTGCGATTGCTCTCGGCGGCGGCAAGCAGCACGTGGGACGGCGCATACAGATCGCGCCCAGCAAGCGGCGTATGACAATCGATGCAGCGCACCGAGGCCCAGTGCTGGCGCGGGCGCGGCAGCCAGTCATGCCCGCGCGGCACCGCCGACTCGAGTTCGCTGTGGCAATCCAGACAGAGGCGATTATTGGCGGCCACCACCTCGACCACCGGTGTCGCATCGGCAACCGGGCGGAATCGATGTGGATTGTGGCAGGAGAAGCAGCTGAAAGTCTCGGGCACTTCGGTTGCATGCACGCTGTGTTTGTATTCCTCGGCGAATCTGGTTAAATCCGGCGCTCCATCAGCGCCGCGCTCGGCATGGCAGCCGACACAGTCGATGCCCTCGTTGGCGCTGGTGATGCGGTGCGGATAGTCCTGGTAAGCATCGGCGTGGCAATCGCCGCAGACAAGCCCGGCGTGCACGGAATGGCGGTAGGCATCGCGCAGGATGGAAAGATCGATGATCTTGCCGGTGTCCCGATCGCGATAAGCGAGCGTCTGCATCCGGTGACAACGCATACAGCCGGCACTCTCGGCGGCGCTGATGCCGTCGTCCTGTCCAGCTTGCTCCGCATCGCCCGCCAACCCGAACGACAGCGGCAGCCACAAACCCAGCGTCAGCGCCGTTGACAGCGCAAGCCGAACCAGCGCGCGCTGGGCGCGGGGCTGAATGCATGATATTTGCAGATTTTTTCGTGATCGCATACTGATTTCTGACCGACGCGCAGCCAGCGGGTTACACCCTACCCACCTTGTCGGCAGCAAAGAATGATCCAACGCAATCAGCCGGAAATTATTTGCAATCCGCTGTTGGATGCATGCGCGCTGGAACTTCGCCTGCGTGCCGTTCAGCTGAATACAGCACGCGGCCTCAGGCGCTTTCTGTCGAGCTCCGGCAATCGCCTAATCGCGAGACCGCTCGGAATTTTGATCCGCTTTACTCCGGGCGACACCCCGATCCGGATCGGCAGTGCCCTCGCGACGTCTGCGGCCCAAATGCTGGCGGCGGCGCACCAGGGTAAACACTGGCCCCGACAGCGCATAGCCGAGAGCCAGCAAAAACAGCACGATCGGAGGATCTAACGCGACCAGGGCGAAGCCCAGCATCCCCGCGACCAAGACGACAAACGGAACCCGCCCGTGCAGATCCAACACCTTGAAACTGTGATAACGCAGATTGCTGACCATCAACAATCCCGCTCCGGCCGTCAACACGGCAACGATCAGGCTGACCTCATTACCGCTGATGCCGTTGTCGTGCCCGATCCACACGCTGCCGGCGATGATCGCGGCCGCGGCGGGACTTGCCAGCCCCTGGAAATAGCGCTTATCGGCAATACCGATCTGGGTATTGAAACGCGCCAGGCGCAGCGCCGCGCCAGCAGTGTAGATAAAGGCCACCAACCAGCCCAACTTGCCGAGTCCGCCCAAGGCCCATTCGTAAGCCACCAGGGCCGGCGCAACGCCGAACGCAACCATGTCCGACAGACTGTCGTACTCGGCGCCGAATGCCGTTTGGGTGTTGGTCAAGCGGGCGATCCGACCATCGAAACCGTCCAGAATCATAGCGGCAAAAATGCCCAGGGCAGCGGCCTCGAAACGCCCGGCATTGGCGGCCAAAATGGCGTAAAAACCGGCGAACAATGCCGCCGTGGTAAACAGATTGGGCAGCAGATAGATGCCCCGCGGGCGCTTCGAACTCGGCTGATTGTGATCCATGGTTCAGACTCCGCGCGCCAGCGACAGGGTCTCAGACGGCCAAGTCGTCAGGCTGTTTTTGATGGGTGAGCGATCGAGTCTCGGCGCGTTCTCGCCGGACCCCGCTCCAGATGAAAAAGGCCACGACGCCGAGCAAAACCAGACTATCGATCACGCGGCCAAAGTGTGGCGCGATGGTCACCAGCCCCACCGCGATGAAACTCGACGCCTGACCCAACAAGGCCGGGCTCAGGAAGACCGGCTTGCGCCCGAAGAACATGTCTTCGATCAAACGCCGCAATGCCGGGCGCTTCGGCAGCCACAACAGCATAAGTCCAAAGGCGATCAATACGCCACCGAACAGAAAACCACGCAGGGTCGGCGGGAACGCCAGCCAAGTCCAGACGATGGCCAGGATGATCCCGATCCATGGCAGATAAAAGCGTTTGATACCGACCCGGTCCGCAACCCGACCATACAGCGGCGGCGCCAGGCAAACAAAGGATGCCAGGGCCAACAGCGAAGTCAAAAGGATTTTCATGGTGCCTCCAATGCTGCAGGAACAACGACAGCTCGAATGAATGAGCATATGAATGTTATAGCCACAACGAACGCAGGATGCAAAGATTCTGGCCAGATCCTCATCTGGGCTGATCTGGGCTGATCCTTGTCTGTTCGGATGCTTTCTGGGCGGATGCTTTCTGGGCGGATACTTTACTGGGCAAATCTGTGCGCGACCGCGCGGATCGCTGTCGAATCCCGCAGTCGTAAGGGATTGCATTCAACCAGTATTGCGCATGCCGGCGGCAATGGCGTTGATCGAACGCAACAGCGGATCGAGACATTCTTGGCGCTGTTCAGAGGCAGCCTTGCTGCGATAGCGCTCCAGCAACGCGATCTGGATATGATTCAGCGGATCCAGATAGGCATTACGGCGCGCCAGGGAATGTTGCAGATCCGGTGTCTCTTCCAGCAGACCACGCAGCCCGGCGAGATTGAGCACCTGGGTCGAGGTGCGCTTGTATTCGACGGCGATGCGTTTGTAGATGACCTCGGCCCCCGCGGGATCCTCGGCCAAGCGCAAATACGCATGGGCAATGTGCATTTCGGCCTTGAACAGCGACATCTGCGTATTGCTTAGAATGGCGCGAAAAAACGGCCATTCCTGATACATCTTCTGCAATTTGGCCAGACGTTCCAGATCGCCGGCGCGCCAGCGCTCGATGGCGCTGCCGATGCCGTACCAGGCCGGCAAGGTATGTCGTGACTGCGCCCAGCCGAACACCCAGGGGATGGCGCGAATGGAGCCCAGAGAGCGATCCCGATGCTTGCGGTGCGACGGTCGCGAACCGATATTCAATAGCGCAATGGCATCCACCGGCGTGACCTGATAGAAATAATCCAGCAAGCCATGGTCGCCGCCGATCAGCTCGCGATATGCCTGCTCGCCATAGGCCGACAACTCCTGCATGATACCCAGATACTCCTGGCGCGGCCTGACTGGCGGTTCGATCAGACAGCGGCTGGCCTTGATCAAGCCGCTGATGCCCATGGTCAGTTCATACAGGGCCGTCTCCGGGTTGGCATAGCGGTAGGACAACACCTCCCCCTGCTCGGTGAACTTGATCTGGCCATGCACGCTGTCTTCCGGCTGCGACAGAATCGCCTCATGGGTGGGGCCGCCGCCGCGACCGATGGTGCCGCCACGACCATGGAACAGCCGGCACCGCAGGCCGCGAGCACGCGTCAATGCGACAATCTTCTCCTGCGCCTGGTACAGATTCCAGGCCGAGGACAAAATGCCGCCGTCCTTGCAGGAATCGGAGTAGCCGAGCATGACCTCCTGCAGATTGCCGGACGCTTTCAGCAAAGCGGCATAGGTGTCGTTGTCGAACAGCGTCGACATCACGGTATCGATCTGCTCCAGGTCTTCGATGGTCTCGAACAGCGGCGAAATGCGGATATGACAAAACCAGCCGTCGCCGTCGCCCTGATCCAGACAACCCGCCAACCCGGCCAGCCGCGCCAACAACAGGACCTCCATCACATGGCTGGCACAATGGGTCATGGAAATGACATAGGCACCGAACACCCGCTCGCTGATCTCGGCGCGCATGCGCGCCATGACTTCGAACACCTCCAGCGTCTCGCGGGTCTCCGCCGTCAGCGTACCCTTGTCGATATGAAACGGATGCGGATGCGAAATCGCCTCGGCCAATGCAACCAATTTCTGCTGCTCGGTAAAGGCACCGTAAAACGGCGCACCGGGCTGCCGCGCGAACAACTCCTCCACCGCCTGGGAGTGGCGAGCCGATTCCTGGCGAATATCGAGATGCACCAGATGCAAACCAAAGCTCTCCACCAGCCGAATCAAATCCTGCAACGCACCGTCGGCGGCATTCGCATCGCCGTGGCCGATCAACGAATCGCGGATCAGATACAGGTCATTGAGCAGTTCATGCTCATCCCCGTAGCCATTCACCCAACCGCCGTGATCCTCGTCGCCCCGGATACGCGATTGCACAAGACTCAGGTCAGCCTCGAGCCGATGGCAGACAATGGCAAGCTTACGCCGATAGGGCTCGTGGAAATAGCGGCGTTGACTTTGCCCCATCGGACCGAGCCAATACTCTTCATCCGAATCCAGGCTGTCCAGGAAAGCCGGCGACGGCTGCACCAGCGTGCTGGAATGACTCAGAATGCGAATCAGCGTTTTCACCCGCTTGATGTATTCCTCCAGCACCAACTCGCAGTGCATGCGCACCGTAAGCTCCGTGGTCTCCGGCCGCACCGAGGGATTGCCGTCGCGATCGCCGCCGATCCAGGAGCCGAAGGCGACAAAGCTCGGTACACGCACGCCGCTGTCACTGCCATAGGCGCGGCGCACCGCGCGCTCCAAATTGCGGTAAACCCGCGGCAGAGTGGCAAACAGCGATTCGCGAAAAAAATACAATCCCTGGCGCACCTCATCGGTCACCTGAGGCTTATGCACCCGCACCTCGTCGGTCTTCCACAGAATCTGGATCTCGCTCAGGATCTCGCCCAACCGCTCCTGCTGCTCCTCCTGATTCAGCTTGTGCCGATGCAAATCCAAGGTCAGCAGCAAAATGCGCCGCTGCGTCTCCAGCGTGGTGCGACGTTTGACCTCGGTGGGATGTGCGGTGAACACCGGCAGATAGGCCAGCTGGTCCAACAAGGCCTGCACCTGGTCTGCCCTGATGCCATCTTCCGCGAGCTGGCGCAGGGTATGATCGAACGAGCCGCGCCACAGACGCCCGCCGGCGCTGACCAGCGTGCGCCGGTGCAGGAAGCCTTGTACCTCCTCAGCGATATGAGACAGCGAGAAATAAAGGGTATAGGCCCGAATCACCTCGGATAAGGTCTGCGGGTCGAGCCCGTCGATGCGCTTCATCAGTTGCTCGCGCAGCCGCGGATCATCCTGTTTGCGCAGAGACAAAAAGCCTTCTCGCAGGCGCTCGATGACTACCAAAACGCGCTTGCGGCTGTGCTCGCGCAATACCTCGGCGAGTAGGATGGCAAACAATTCAATATCGCGCTCGGCGCCCGCGATCGGCTCGGCCGCTGTCTTCTGCTTGTGGTTCATGGCGGTGATACGATGAAGTTGAGCCTGAGACGAGGATCGCAATGACGATCGGCAAGGCGGATCAGAACGAGCGCGCAGTCTACCCTGCGCGCACCAATGCTGAAAAGCCACCGTTGAAATTCAAGGCGCGCGACGCTTGCGCTTTTCAGAATATCGCGCAGACTCGAAGCAAGCGGCAACCATCGCCGCCGCAACGCACCCGATGAGGAAAACGACCATGACTCAATCCGAAAATCGAAGCGACCAGAGCAACAACCATGATCGAGCCGCGGACCCGCTGGTCAACGCCTACGAAGAGATGCTCGAGCGCACCCGCGACGGCATCATCGAGGCACAGGAATCGGTCCCGAAGCTGCGCCAACTCCTGGAAACGGTGCGCGATAACATGGTCGAGTTAGGGGAATTGACCCGCGAGGAAGCGCAAAAGATCGCCGAATACGTCGAGCGCGATATCGAAGACGCGGCCAATTACATCGTCGATACCGGCGAGGATTTGCGCAGTTGGTGGCGCTTCGATCTGGAATTGATCGAACAACGCATGCTCGAAGCCTTCACCAGCGTCGCTGACATGACCAGCCTGGAACTCGAACAATGGGCGGAACAGGCGCGACGCGCCAGCCTCTACCAGGCAGGCCAGATCACCGGACCCGGCACCCTGATCTGCGACCGCTGCGGTGCCGAGACGCACTTCACCCGCACCGGCCGCATTCCCTCCTGTGCCGACTGTGGAGGACTCGTATTCCAGCGCGCGCCATCCAAAGCCGCAAAGCAAACCAAATGAACGCCTCGTCGATTGCCACCATCGCACTGATCGCGCTGAACCTCGCGGTTCAGATTGCTCTGGTTCTGCGCATCCTGTTGCGCCCGCACCGCGAGCCTGCCTCGCGCATTGCCTGGATTCTGGTGGTGCTCGCTGTGCCGGTGCTTGGAATCAGCGTTTACCTGCTGCTCGGCGAGGTCAATATCGGCCGGCGGCGGGCCGATCGCATGCATGCCGTATTGGCAGAGATGCCGTCGCTGAGCAGCACCGCGGATGCCCACGCAACGCAGTGGAAAGCGAATGTTCCCGCACTCCATCGGCATCTGTTTCGGGTCGGCCATTCCATCAGCGAACTCGAACCCGTCGGCGGCAACAGCGGGCGGCTGCTCGCCGACTCCAATGCAACCATCGACTCCATGGTGGCGGACATCGACGCGGCGCGCGACCAGGTGCATCTGCTGTTCTATATCTGGCTGCCGGACAACAACGGCTGCAAAATCGTCTCGGCACTGAAGCGCGCGGCCGCACGCGGCGTCACCTGCCGCGCCATGGCGGATGACCTGGGCTCGCATACGATGATCCACTCCGAGCACTGGCATGCGATGCAAGCCGCCGGGGTAAAGCTGGCGCGCGCATTACCCATCGGCAACCCGGTATTGCGCGTGCTGACCGGGCGAATCGACCTGCGCAACCACCGCAAGATCCTGGTCATCGACGACTGGATCACCTATTGCGGCAGTCAAAACTGCGCCGACCCGGAGTTTCTCGTCAAGGCCAAGTATGCGCCCTGGGTCGATGCGATGATGCGCTTCGAGGGTCCCATCGCGCGCCAGAATCAGCAGCTGTTCGCCAGCGACTGGATGGCGCATGTGGATGACGACATCGACAGCCTGCTGCTCCAACCCCTACCCTCCACCCCGCAATAATCGGCAAGCGGCGCAGAGCCGTCGATGGACATACCGGCCCAGGTCATCGGCACCGGCCCAACGGTGCGCTGCTCGGCCATGCCGGAGATGTTCGAATCGCTGATCTACAGCGCGCGCGATGAATTGGTCATCACCACCCCCTACTACGTGCCCGACGAAGCGATGCAGGCAGCCCTGTGCGCCGCGGCTCGACGCGGAACCAACACCAGCATCATCTTCCCGGCGCGCAACGACAGCTGGATCGTTGCCGCCGCGAGTCGCAGCTATTACAGCGACCTGCTGACTGCCGGCGTGCATATCTTCGAATACCTTGGCGGGCTATTGCACACCAAATCCCTGACCTTGGACGGCGCAATCACATTGATCGGCTCGGCGAACATGGACCGGCGCAGCTTCGAACTCAACTACGAAAACAACATCCTGTTCTACGACCCAGCCCTCACTGCCGCCATGCGCCAGCGCCAGCAGCATTACATCGACTGCTCCGTCGAGGTCAAACAGCAACAGGTAGAGGCCTGGAGCTGGCGGCGCAGGCTGTGGAACAACAGCGTGGCGATGTTCGGGCCAGTGCTGTAAAAGCATCGTTTCGTTTTGACACGCCTGCTGGCAAAGCCGGTTCATCGAGCGAGTGACCGCGGCAGCGACTCGCACAGCCAGGCCGCTGGCTGCTGTCCAAATCGAGGAGCGCCTAAAGATGCTTTACCCCAGTTTTGTCGAACGCCGCGGGGAAGCCCGTGGCGCCAGCATGATTGTCCGCGGCCAGCTCGAGGAGCGATTCGGTCCATTGCCGCAGTCCGTCATACGCAGGCTGGAGCAAGCCGACGCCGAGCAGCTACTGACCTGGGGACGGCGCGTGCTCGATGCCGCAAGCCTCGAGGAAGTCTTTGCCGACGACGGATAAGCCAGTCATCCCTCACCAGTCATTCCTCATTGGAAGAGTATGCGGCTGCGGCACTCATCCCAGGAGCCTGTGCGGCTTAGGAGTGCGTAGCAAGGAACAGCGGCCCCGAGACCAATTTTCCCCGCGATCTCGTCGAATAGAGGTGGCTATTCTGGGTGCCGCCTTCAAAGAATGTAAGGAGTCACCGCAGAGACGCAGAGTACGCAGCGTGCCCAAGGCACCCCACCCGCAAACGGACCTTTACGACCCGCAGGAGCCGCTCGACGTAGGAGCCCGCTTGCGGGCGACCCGGCAGGGATGCCGGCGGATCGGACGCGAGCGCCGCGCCCTTCCCAGGAGAAGGGTGCTACTTTCAAAGAATATAAAGATTCACCGCAGAGACGCAGAGTACGCAGCGTGCCCAAGGCGCCTCGCCCGCAAGTGGACCTTGACGCGCCGTAGGAGCCCGCTTGCGGGCGACCCGGCAGGGATGCCGGCGGATCGGACGCAAGCACCGCACCCTTCCCCAGGAGAAGGGTGCTGCCCTCAAAGAATGCAAGGATTCACCGCAGAGACGCAGAGTACGCAGCGTGCCCAAGGCGCCTCGCCCCCAAGTGGACCTTGACGCACCGTAGGAGCCCGCTTGCGGGCGACCCGGCAGGGATGCCGGCGGATCGGACGCGAGCGCCGCACCCTTCCCCAGGAGAAGGGTGCTGCCCTCAAAGAATGCAAGGATTCACCGCAGAGACGCAGAGTACGCAGCGTGCCCAAGGCGCCTCGCCCCCAAGTGGACCTTTACGCACCGTAGGAGCCCGCTTGCG